>Ga0183097_10058_pt1 | contig 441715 bp, 427 predicted proteins | sample BioMet8_FD_128883 | JGI IMG/M metagenome (GOLD analysis project Ga0183097, IMG submission 128883) | Microbial communities from bioreactor (seeded with sewage sludge) at Lawrence Berkeley National Lab, California, USA - Biofuel... | ecosystem: Engineered > Bioreactor > Anaerobic > Unclassified ...
CCTAGCTTTCGCATCTCAGTGTCAGACACAGTCCAGAAAGGCGCCTTCGCCACTGGTGTTCCTCCCAATATCTACGCATTTCACCGCTACACTGGGAATTCCCCTTTCCTCTCCTGCACTCAAGACTGTCAGTTTCCATCGCAATACGGGGTTGAGCCCCGCATTTTCACAACAGACTTAACAGCCCACCTACATGCTCTTTACGCCCAATAATTCCGGACAACGCTTGCCACCTACGTATTACCGCGGCTGCTGGCACGTAGTTAGCCGTGGCTTCCTCGTTCAGTACCGTCAATACCTGCAACTGTTTGCAGCAGGCACTTTCGTCCTAAACAACAGAGCTTTACAGTCCGAAAACCTTCATCACTCACGCGGCGTTGCTCCGTCAGACTTTCGTCCATTGCGGAATATTCCCCACTGCTGCCTCCCGTAGGAGTTTGGGCCGTGTCTCAGTCCCAATGTGGCCGTTCATCCTCTCAGACCGGCTACTGATCATCGCCTTGGTAGGCCGTTACCCCACCAACTAGCTAATCAGACGCAGGCCCATCCTTCAGCGATAGCTTATAAATAGAGGCCATCTTTCATCATATCTCCATGCGGAATTATGATCGTATTCGGTATTAGCACCCCTTTCGGGATGTTGTCCCCATCTGAAGGGCAGGTTGCCCACGCGTTACTCACCCGTTCGCCACTAAGAATTTACCGAAATAAATTCTCCGTTCGACTTGCATGTGTTAAGCACGCCGCCAGCGTTCGTCCTGAGCCAGGATCAAACTCTCCAAAATAATTTTATTTTGAAGAACCATGATTGGCTCTTTTAAAATACTGACTTGCTTTGTTTTTTCCAGTTAAACTGGAATTAATTGACTCGGTCAAATCTTCCGATTCGACCCGCACATTTGTTTTTGGTATTGTTCAGTTTTCAAGGTTCTTGCTCGCCGTCGTTATCGGCGACTTGACTATAATATCACTTTGCGTTGACGCTGTCAACACTTTTCTTGGAAACTTTTTTCAAAGCTTTCTTTGTGATACTAGCTCCTCAAGTGGAGCTCTTATATATTACCACTTGGTCCTAACTAATGCAAACTGTCATTTCCCAATAATCATCCTTGTGTTGCTTTTAAGGCTTATTTTTATCACTTATAATCGCAAATTCGCTATTATTCTCTGCTTTTCTAGGCACTTCTCGCTTAATCCGTATTATTACAACAGGTTATTGATATTCGTTCCCACTATGACGAACGAATATCAGTCAAAAAGAAAAACAGCACCGATTTCTCGGCGCTGTTTGTTGAATTGTTTTGAAATTAGCTCTAATTACTTTTACAGCTTGTGACGCATATGAGGGAATAAAAGCACGTCTCTGATTGATGAGCTGTCAGTCAGAAGCATGACAAGCCTGTCTATGCCTATACCTAGACCACCTGTAGGCGGCAAACCATATTCCAAAGCATTGAGGAAGTCTTCGTCCATCATATTAGCTTCTTCATCGCCATTATTTCTTTCTTCAACCTGTTTCAGGAAACGTTCACGCTGGTCAATAGGATCATTCAATTCGCTGAAGCCATTGCACATTTCACGTCCATAAATATAAGCCTCAAAACGATCTGTGATCTCAGGATCAGCAGCACTGCTCTTAGCCAAAGGAGAAATTTCTTTAGGATGTCCAGTTATAAAGGTAGGTTGAATCAACTTGTCTTCAACATGTTCATCGAAGCACGCATTGATTATTTTACCTACGCCAAAAGATGCTTCAATTGGTACATTGATGCGTGCAGCCATCTTGCGAGCCTCTTCAACATCAGTAACACCGGTGAAATCTACGCCTGTGTACTTAGCAACAGCATCTATCATCGTCATCCTAATCCATGGTGAAGCCAAATCAATTTCCTGACCACCGTAGGTAATGTGTTTACTTCCGAGTACCTTCTCGGCAGTTTCTGAAATAATAGTCTCAGTTAAATCCATCAAATCATTGTAATCCGCATAAGCCTGGTAAACCTCAACCATGGTAAATTCCGGATTATGTTTGATATCTATTCCTTCATTACGGAAAACACGGCCTAACTCATAAACGCGTTCGAAACCCCCGACAATCAATCTTTTCAGATATAATTCCGGAGCAACACGCATATAAAGTTCCATGTCGAGCGCATTGTGGTAAGTTATGAAAGGGCGAGCTGTTGCGCCGCCAGCTATAGCATGCATAATAGGAGTCTCTACTTCGAGGAAATCCTTGTTATCGAGAATCTCGCGAATACTCTTGATAATTTTGCTGCGTTGCAGAAAAGTCTTACGTACATCAGGGTTAACAATCAAATCAACATAACGCTGACGATAACGAGTCTCAATATCTTTCAGGCCATGCCACTTCTCAGGCAATGGGCGTAAAGCTTTGGAAAGTATTTCCAGTGAAACCGCTTTGATAGAAAGTTCTCCCATGTGTGTACGGAAAACAGTGCCGCTGACGCCAATAATGTCGCCGATATCCATCAGCTTAATTATTCCATAATTTTCCTCACCCAAAGCATCCTTACGTACATACAACTGAATGCGGCCCGTCTTATCGAGCAAGTCCAAAAATGCTGTCTTGCCATGACCACGGATAGCCATTACTCTGCCAGCGAGACGTACCACTGTTTCTTTTTCAGAAAGCTCTTCAAAATTATCCGCAATGTCCTGGGCATGATGATTCCAGTCGAATTTACGGCCGAATGGTTCGAGGCCAAGTTCAGCCAATTGGTTCATCTTATTTAAACGGAACTGCATTTGTTCATTAATTTCGGTTTCAGTCAAAGGTTCTTGTTCAACTGCCTCCGGGGTGTTTTTTTCTTCTGACATTCTTTTCACTCCTAAGCATTATTACAATTTAATCTAAATTTCTCTATTCGATAGCAACGATTCTGTAAAAAAGACCGCCGGCAGGCGTAGGCACATTAACCTCTGCTCCAACTTTCTGTCCTAAAATAGCTGCGCCAACCGGAGACTCATTGGAAATGCGGTTCTCAGTAGGATCAGCCTCAGTAGTGCCCACAACAACGTAGGTCTCTTTTTCATTAAACTCCATGTCCTCAACAATTACCTTAGAGCCTAATGTTACAACTTCCTTGCTGATAGCAGCATCATCGATAATTTTCGCAGTGCGAATCATTTTTTCAAGCTCAATTATTCTGCCTTCAACAAAAGCTTGCTCATTTTTCGCATCATCGTATTCAGAATTCTCGCTTATATCACCGTAAGAAATAGCCACTTTGATTCGTTCAGCAACTTCCTGGCGTTTAACAGAACGCAGGTTTTCCAGTTCGTCCTCTAACTTTTTCAATCCGGCAACTGTAAGAATTGTAACTTTATCTGCCATTCTCTATACCCCTTTTTTTATGAAAAATTTCAGTATATTCACTGCCCTCAATTATAATTTTTTGGGCAAGCATTGTCAACCTTTAGACGTTAGGCGCGCTCAGCCCAATATTCGCGAATTGCTGGATTGACTCAATTTCTTCTTCTGTGACGGGTTTTTCAAAATTGCGGAATCCTGCGAGTCGGAAATCATGTTTTTTAGCCAATTCGGCGATTGTGTCAATTTGTTTTATCGATAAATCTCTGCCTAACGTAAAATTCTCATAACGTCCTTCCAAAGCCAGAATCATCGTTTCTGCCATGCAGGCATACGACATATGAGGTGGGAAACCAAAGTTAAAACCAAAATCAACTTCTCCCGGTACGCGGATAACACCGCCCTCAATAACCAGCACATCCTTACGTGCTACGGACACTTCACGCGAAACATTACGCGGACGGGCAACATCACAAACAACAGCGCCTACTTTAAGATCTTTTGGTTCAATCAGGCAGTCAACTGCGCTGGTTACGGTAATAACAACATCCGCATCGCGCAAACTCTTCTTGACATCGTTCGAAGTTGTTAACTGACCCTTAACATATGGCCTCATTTCATCTGCTAAAGCTTCCAGTCTTTCCTGGTGACGTGCTACCAGCGTAATATCATGGGCTTCTCTTGCCAGAATCCTGGTGCAAGCCGCACCGATAGAACCAGTTGCGCCAATAATTGCTACATGAGCAGTTGCTAAATCTTTGCCCATCAGGCGCACGGCTTCGCGTGTTCCCTGCAGCGCTGTTGCAACTGTATAGCTATTACCGCTGGTCACTGCAATATCAACGTTTTTAGCAATCGTAATACCGGCATCACCAACTATGGAAGTAAAAGCGCCAAGTCCCACAATCTTTGCGCCTAAATCCTGTGCCAATTTACAGGCCTCAATAATTTTACCGGTAACATATTCTTCAGGTAACGTCACCATTTGTCTCGCAGTAAGCGGACAAGCAATGAACCATCCCTCTGCCTCAGCATAAGGTGACCGAACTCCTGTAATATGCGAAATTTCAAAAGACTTAACATGCTTCATCGCACCTTCAATCCAGGAATCCGGCAGGTAGCGCATTATTGGGAATTTGCGCGCAAAATCATCAACCACCAGCGGATGAAGAACAAATGCGAATTTTTCCATTAAACTGACCCCTTTACACTAAAATATTCTATTCCCGGCTGAATATCATGCTTTTTCAATAATTCTTCATACTCTGCTGCGTCCAAAGGGCCGCTTCTGCCGGCAAGCGCAACCAAAGCCGCTTCCAAAACGTTCGTGCCAAAGCTGCGGCCGTTAAAGTTCGGTGTTGTCGTGATTAAACAATCGACACCAGCCTTTTTAAGCAGTGCTCTGTCCTCTTTTGTGACAGTATTGGTAATTATTGTTTTTCCAGCCATTTGTTCAGGCATAAACTTACGAATAAAATGAAAATCGCCTGCAATTATATCATTTTCGAGAAAATATTCCGGATACCGCTCTACCCTCTGCGTTTGCTCTTTACCTATAGGATAAAACCAGCTGACAGGCATTTTAGTAATTACAGGTGCTACTATACTTGCTATCCAAGCCAAAACTTTCAACGATTTTATCGGCAAGTTAACACCCAATCCAAAAATAAGATCGCCAAAAGTTACCTGTGCTCCAGCTTCCGCTAAAGCTTCAGCCATACCAAAACGGTCAACGCCACAGACCAGCAATACCTTTTTCCCGTAAAAAGTTATTATACCATTTTTCTCCAAATTAGCAATTACAATGCGTTCAAGTGAATTTTTCAATCCGCTGCCATCCAGCACCGGGGTTTTTTTGACTTTTTTTATAAGTTTTGCCGATTCGCGAAAAGTATAGCGCTTGCCGCCGGCAAAGATGTAAAGATCTGTTCCTCCCAAACCTATGGCATCAGCCTTGCCATCATAAGCCGTAAATAGCTCCCTGGCCTTTTCTTTATCGCCATCAGTTCCACGTCTCTCAATACGGATAACTTCACCGTCAAAGTTTTCTTCCGTAACAGCGTCCCGTGAACTCGAACCCAAGCTAATGCTTATCACACTTTTCAAATTCATGGCACCTTCTTAATTTTTTGCATAATGTCTTTGATTAACTGAGGCTCCAGGTATTTGTCCTCTTCGATAGGTGACTCGCCCATCGTTATACCGATAACGTGTTTATCAATAATGGCTTCGGCCAGATTAATTCTCATATTAGAAGCCGCGACTATAACTATATCACTTTCCCTCAATTTGGCAATAATGCTCATTACTTCATTAAATAGCTGTACACCGTTTTTATCACGCAAAAATGCCCAGCGTTCTTTATCATTGAAGACAACAGAAAATTCTATGCCTTCCTGCGCTGCCAGAGTAAGGATTTCCTCCTTATTGCTGATAGGAAAAGCAACCAAAGCAACCCGGCCGCCTTTGCGTATTTCGCCCAAACTTTCCACGCGAGAAACAAAAGCTCTGTCCGTAGCATAAGCCTTGGCAACCTCCTGTTGCGAAAAGCCCTGCATCCTAAGGTCCAGCATTGCATCTATTTGCTTATGTATTTTATTTCTGTTAATCAGCTTGTCGCCAATGCGTATCGGTTCCATGTCCCGCCTTCTCTATTCACAAAATAAAGTGTGCACATTCTGTGCACACTTTATTTTAGCATAAGTATTATGTATTCTCAATATCAATTTTACCAGACACTTTTTAACAAAGAACCATGCTCATCAATTTTTAAACCGTATTCCTGAAGCATAGCTTTGCAATCTTCTTCGGACTCTATCTGATTAAACTTAGCACGATATTCGGCAGAATGCGGCAAGCCCTTGATATAAGAATTGATGTGCCGACGCATTTCTTTAATAGCAACTGTTTCACCTTTAAAGGCAATCAACATTTCCAAATGCCTGATTATCATGGCAAAACGTTCTGGCAGCTGAACAGGCGCCGGTAATTCTCTGCCAAGCAATGTAGCTCTTAGTTCGGCAAAAATCCAAGGATTGCCTTCCGCACCACGTCCAACCATCAGGCCGTCGCAGCCTGTTTCTGCCAGCATGCGTACTCCGTCGGCTGCATTTTTAATATCTCCATTACCAAAAACAGGTATGTTGACTGACTGTTTTACATCACGAATCACTGTCCAGTCAGCTTTGCCGGCATAAAATTGTTCTCGCGTTCTGGCATGCACTGCTACCGCTGCAACTCCGGCCTTCTCAGCTTTTCTTGCTATTTCCACGGCATTAATGCTCTTATCGCTCCAGCCGGAACGGAACTTTACTGTAACCGGTATCTTCACAGCGTCTGCCATACGTGCCAGAATTTCATAGGCTAGTTCCGGATTTTTCATCAAAGCCGAACCATCGCCATTATTAACAACCTTAGGCACAGGACAGCCCATATTGAAATCAATCATATCTGCGCCGGCTTTTTCAACAATTTCCGCTGCTCTCGCCAATTCATGCGGATCTGAACCGAATAGCTGTATTGCCGTCGGTCTTTCATTTTCGTCAATTCGCAGCATCTCAAAAGTTTTGCAGTTGTTATATAAAAGTCCCTTGGCGCTTACCATTTCTGAAACAGTAAAACCACAGCCCTTTTCACGGCATATAACACGGAATGGCAAGTCTGTGATACCTGCCATGGGTGCCAGCACCAAAGGCACTTCAAGCTCAATATTTCCCAGTCTCATCATTCACCTCAAACACAGAATAAGACCCGCTGCAGCGGGTCTTATTCTTATTTAGAATTACGTTCATGCAATATTCTTAAACCATCCAGGGTTAGGAAAGGTTCAACAACATTAATCAGTTTGGACTCAGCTGCTATCGTATTGGCAAAACCGCCGGTCGCAATAACAAAAGCCTTGCCGCCAAGTTCGTTTATCATTCTGCTGACAATGCCATCCATCTGACCAACAAACCCATAAATAACACCAGCCTGCATTGCTTTGACTGTATTCCGGCAAATCACTGTACCCGGTGTAATAAGTTCAATTCTTGGTAGTTTAGCCGCTTTCTGGAACAGGGCCTCTGTAGAGATTCCTATACCAGGCGCAATCGCGCCGCCCAAATATTCACCTGTAGGCAATAATGCACAGAAGGTCGTTGCTGTACCGAAATCAACAATAATCAGCGGACCTTTATCCCTGTATTTTTCATAAGCGGCTACAGCATTAACTATGCGGTCTGCACCAACTTCCTTAGGATTTTCATACCTGAGCTGCAAGCCGCTCTTGAGGCCCGGTCCTACAATCATCGGTTCCTTTTCAAAATATCGTTCGCACATACGGCTTAGTGGTACGAGAAGCGGCGGCACAACGCTGGAAATTATTACATCCGTAACCTCATTCATGCTTACATGGCTGTAACCAAACATACTGCTAAGCAGAATGCCATACTCATCAGCCGTTTTTGATCTATCGGTGGAAAACCGCCAGTGGACTAAAAGCTCACTGTCCTGATAAACACCAGCTACAATGTTGGAATTTCCCACGTCAATTACTAATAACATTTTGTTTCCTCCCCACAGGTGGTAAATTAAAAAACTATTTACGCTCTATCACAAAAAGACCAGCGTCAATTAATGCCTTCCGCACCTTTACTCCGACATAAGCTGCGATAGCTGTTTTAATTATATCAAAAGGAAGAAAAGGTGCAATAGCAATAAGAATTGATTTTTCCCAAGTCATTGGTTTGTGCAGAAAATACTCAAAACTAAGTCTAAAACCAATCAAGCCCAGAAGATAGGCAACAATTAGTGCCGTTAACAAATACAGGAAAGTTTTTATATAACCAGCCTGCAGATTTTTTTCTGTAAGAAGCCCTGCCAACCAGGAACAAACAATAAAGCCGAAGATAAAACCGCCAGTAGGCCCTATAAGCATTACGGCCCCCGCCTGGCCCTGATTAAAGACCGGCAAACCCAAAACGCCTAACACAACCCAAACGATAATACTGATTGGTCCCCATTTATGGCCTAATAAGATACCACTAAGCAAAACAACCAATGGCTGTAATGTATGAGGCACTGGGCCAATCGGAACTACAATGTAAGAACTTATGATCATAAAGGCAGCAAAAATAGCCGCCAGCATCATGTTACGCAACTGCATTTTTAGTATTTTCCTCCTTCAGGCTGCGCTGATCTGATAGAAACGTCACCAGCGATTACTTTAACTTTTTCGCCGCCTCTTTCCACAATCAGCAAACCATCTTCATCAATATCCAATGCCTTGCCGATATAGGTTTCATTCGGAGCAATAACTTTCACTTCTTTGCCAAGAGTGATTGACCACCAACGCCATTCATCAAGGATCGGTTCAAAGCCTTCAGTAATCGCCAATTCGTAAAACTCTTCCATGTTTTTCAAAATTAAAGCTAAAAGTTCCGCTCTGTTGATTTTTTTCGTAGTGACATCAGCCAGCGAGGCGACAATATCCTTGAGATCATCGGACAAGCTTTCCTTTGGAATATTAATATTTATGCCGGTACCTATAACTATATAGTTGATATGACCAAATTCGGCATTCATTTCCGTCAGGATACCAACCATTTTTTTGCCCTCAATCAAAATATCATTAGGCCATTTAATGCCAGCTCTTACGCCTGTATATTCATTAATGGCTCTCACTACCGCCACAGCCGCCAAAAGTGTACACTTGGAAGCTTCCGAAGGCATAAACGACGGTTTTAAAACTACGGAAAACCAAATACCTCGAGCACAAGGTGAAAACCAGCCACGGGCAAGACGTCCCTTGCCGCCAACTTGTTCCTCAGCTATACAGACAAGCCCATCTTCACAACCGGCATTAGCAAATTTTTTAGCAACTTCATTGGTAGACGTAACAGACTCATCATAATTAATACTATGACCAAGCCACTTTGTCTCGAGGCGCGTAGCAACCTCCTCCGGCCGTAAACTGTCAGGAGCACTTTGCAATATGTACCCTTTTTTGGGAACAGAATCAATAATATAGCCGTTATTCTTCAAAACCTGTATATGCTTCCAGATTGCTGTCCTGGATACTTCCAGCAAAGCAGATAATTCTTCGCCGGACACTGGTTCTGGGGCGCGTTTTCGTAAAATTTCCAATATGCGCTGACGCATTTTATCACACTCCACCTTTTTGTTATCCTTAGAATAGCAACAGGTTAACCTGTTGTCAAGCCATAAAAAAGAGATTCCCTCTTAACGAAGGGAATCTCTTGTATTCAATATATTATTCTTTTGTATTTGCTGAATGAGCCAGGTCAGTTCCCGCTTTATCCTGTGCTGGCTGCAAAACGTCTTTGGCAGTTTTTACCTCTTCTGTTGTTTCATCTTCTGCCGTGGGTTCAGGTTCAATAGGAATAGGTTCTTCTTTTGGTGGTTCTACAGGTTTTTCCTGTTTTGGCAGTATCTTGCCATGTTCCATCAATTGCTGCACTTCATAGCCTTCCAAAGTTTCGCGTTCAATCAAAGCTTCGGCTATCAGATGCAGCTTGTCGATGTTATCCTGCAAAAGCTTAACCGTTCCCTGGTAAGCTTCATCAATAAATTGACGAATCTCACTATCAATCTGAGCAGCAACTTCTTCACTGTAATCCTTGTCTCTGCCGATATCCCTGCCAAGAAAAACCTGGTCCTGACGATGTCCAAAGGTTACTGCGCCAAGTCTCTCACTCATACCATACTCGCAGATCATCTGGCGAGCAAGGCTGGTAGCACGCTGCAGGTCATTGCTGGCGCCGCTGGAAATTTCGTTGAGCACCAGGGCTTCAGCCACACGGCCGCCTAGGAGAAGCTTCAGCTCATCCAAAAGTTCACTGCGTGTTGCATAATAACGGTCCTCTTTCGGCAGGCTCAAGGTATAACCGCCTGCACGACCGCGCGGAATAATCGTAACTTTGTGCACCGGATCAGTATGGTCAAGCAACATGCCGACCAAAGTATGACCACCTTCGTGATAAGCTGTTAGTTTCTTTTCATTATCACTGATCACGCGACTCTTGCGTTCCGGTCCCATCATAACGCGTTCTGCGGCCTCTTCCATTTCAGACATGGTAATTTTTTTCTTATTGCGTCTCGCAGAAAGCAAAGCCGCTTCATTGACGAGGTTGCTCAGATCAGCACCGGTAAACCCTGGAGTACGCCTTGCTACAACATCCAGATTTACATCTTCGCCGATAGGTTTGCCCTTGACATGTACTTTCAATATTTCCTGGCGCCCCTTGATATCAGGACGATCTACAACAATCTGGCGGTCGAAACGACCTGGACGTAATAAAGCCGGGTCAAGAATGTCCGGGCGATTAGTTGCCGCAATCATGATGATACCTTCATTAGCACCAAAGCCATCCATTTCAACAAGCAACTGGTTCAGCGTTTGTTCACGTTCATCATGGCCACCGCCAAGACCAGCGCCCCTTTGTCTGCCGACAGCATCAATTTCATCTATGAAAATAATGCATGGAGCATTCTTTTTGGCCTGTTCAAACAAGTCACGTACGCGAGAAGCACCGACACCAACAAACATTTCCACGAAATCAGAGCCGCTGATGCTGAAAAACGGCACGCCTGCTTCGCCTGCAACGGCTTTAGCCAGCAAAGTCTTGCCTGTACCAGGAGGTCCGAATAGCAAAACACCTTTTGGTATTCTTGCACCCAATTCATTGAATTTCTTTGGTTGTTTCAAAAATTCTACTACCTCTTCCAGCTCTTGCTTGGCCTCATCGGCACCAGCTACGTCCTTAAAGGTAATTTTTACTTTCTCGTCTCCATACATTTTAGCCCTGCTTTTGCCGAAAGACATTACGCGTCCTCCGCCGCCCTGGCTCTGCTGCATCAGCAAAAACCAAATACCAACAATCAGCAGCATTGGTAAAATGGAAGAGATAATATTCATCCACCATGGTGGCTGTGGCGGCAATTCTGCCTTGATTTCGACATCATGGCTCCGCAGTGTATGTATTAATTCCGGGTCTTCAGGAGCAATGGTTGTAAAATCAGCACCGGACTTCAATTTACCGGTAATGACATTTTCCACTATAGTTACACGCTTAACTTCATCCTGCTGTACCTGCTTCATGAAGTTGCTATAGGAAATATCAGTTTTACTGACAGTATTCGTAGAATAATATTCAATAAGCCAGATGGCAACTATGATAATCAGCAGATAAAAGCTGACATTTCTAAAAAATTTGCCCACAAAAATGCCCTCCTTCCTAACTTTTCTATACTATCACATTGTATAATGATACACTAATCTGATTTTGAGGACAAGTGCATTATTTTTTGGCAAAGACAGACGGTTTCAAAATGCCTATGACTGGCAAATTGCGATAATCACCGGCAAAATCAAGGCCGTAGCCAACAACAAATTCATCAGGAATCTCAAATCCGACATAATCAGCGTTCATTGCATTAACCCTTCTGGAACCTTTATCCAACAAAACGGCTGTTTTAACTGATAAAGGATTTCTGGTCAGAAGTAAGTTGGAAATTTTTTCCAATGTCAAACCTGTATCAATAATATCATCAACCAGAAGAACATGCTTGCCGGCAATATTTTCGTCAAGGTCCTTGGTGATATTTATGCTGCCGGTGCTGATTGTGCTGTTGCCATAGGATGAAGAGATCATAAAGTCCAGTCTTACCGGTAAATCTATATGCTTAGTCAACTCGGCGGTAAAGTAAACCGCACCTTTCAACAATGAAACAACCACTAATCCCTGGCCCGCATAATCTTTGGTGATTTGTTCACCCAGTTCTATAATTCTTTTTCTTATTTCTTCTTCATCAAATAAGACTTGCTTTATATCTTTATGCATATTATTGTCCTCCTTCTGTAAGCGTGAACAACAGCCATTCCTGAAAAGCTCTGTCCGCCTTCCACCCTGCTGCCTGTTCACCTATTAACCATAATACATCACTGCCGTCACATACCAATAGCAGTTTGTCACGTTCAGCCTGCGGCAGTTTTTTATCTATCAGATATTCCTTAAGCTTTTTGGCATAACCGCTTTTTGTTCTGAAACGGTCGCCATTTTTTCTGTTTCGCACTTCTATTATACCAGTAACGAGACTTCTCGGATACACTGTCTGATTTCTTGCTGAAACCGGTTTATCACCTGTTACAACCTCAGCGCTTAACAATTGCCCATCCGGCAATTTCAGCTGTCCAGGCACTGGAAGCACAGCCGAAAAGCTTTCTTTGGCTTGCGGTTGCTTCCGTCGGTAGATTGTTAAGAAACCATAGGCATATTCCGCTCTTACGCCCGGCAAATACAGAGCCGACCCGCTGCGTCCATTTTTTATAAGCTGCAGCAAAGCTTCTACATGCTTTCTTTCCAGTTGCCCGTCTTTTTCTTTTGCATACTTTTGAAATGCGAGCATCAGAATTCTCGTTGACAAGGCGGAGGCTATTTTATTAAATCCTTCCACGCAAAGCACATAGGAATCATTTTTTGTCTGGCTATTTTTTTGCAAATAATTATTAGCAAGCTCTTCGAGAAACTCCTCGTCCTGAGCAGCCAAAGAGGCCGTTGTTGCTAATACCCGCTTTATTTGCGGATTATATTTCTCCAGCATTGGCAGCAGCTCTTTACGGATACTGTTTCTTCTGTAAGCTGTGCAGTCATTACTGCTGTCAGTACACCAAACAATACCTTGCTGTCTGCAGTAATCTTCCATATCCTTCCTTGCTGCATCAAGAAAAGGTCTGACCACGAGTCCGTTCCTTGTCTGCATACCACGCAGTCCGCGTGTGCCGGCGCCACGCAGTAAATTCATCAGGACAGTCTCTGCCTGATCATCCTGGTGGTGTCCTGTGACAATTGCAATTGCATTGAGTTTATGACAGTTTTCTTTTAAAACCTGATATCTTAGCTTGCGAGCGGCTTCCTCGATGGATATCTTTTCCTGCTCAGCCAGGTGATTTACATCGACATCAGCCCTTATAAAAGGCAAATGCCGTTCTTGACAAAATTTTTCAACAAAAAGAGCATCGCTTTCGGCTTCCTCGCCTCGCAAGTGATGCTGTATATGACAAACAAAAACCTGCCAACCCTCTTCCTGCCCAACTTGCTGCAGGACAGAAGTCATTGCCAAAGAATCAGCGCCGCCTGAGCAGGCAGCTAAAAGAACTGCTCCCTTCGGGAACAGTTCTTGTTTTTTTAAAAGCCGTTCCAGTCTCAGGCTAATTGGTTCTCCAACCATAGTGCCTCCTAAAAATAAAACGGGCACTCCAAAAGAAGTGCCCAATGTATCAAAATTTAATCATTTTTGCGGCTAGCACCGCGACCACCGCGTTTTGATTCCGTATTCCGTTTCAAATCCAGCAATCTATCGTCACTATCTTTCAAGAAACGTGATATCTTATCTTCAAATGTAAGAGTCGGCACCACCCTTGGTGTCATAGGGCGACGTTCTACAGGTCTTTTAGGAGCTGGCGGCGGCATCAGTTGCTTAATTGATAAGCCTATTTTGCCTTTCTCATCTATCGACAAGACTTTAACCGTAACCTTGTCCTTTTCCTTCAAAAAGTCATGAACGTCTTTAACATAAACATTGGATACCTCAGAAATGTGAATAAGGCCTACTTTTCCTTCTGGCAACTGCACAAAAGCGCCAAAATTCGTAATTCCGGAAACTTCGCCTTCCACAATCGCGCCTACTTCAAGAGCCATAAAGATCAATGATCCCCCTTATATTTTTTGTTCTTGCGACTAATTATAACCTTCGAAGCAAATTGGTGTCAACCGAAAAAACAATTTACTGTTTTCCTTTCTTCGGTTGTGTGCCCTTTTCTTCGATAATAAACAAAGGAACTTCATCTTTGCCGACCATATTATGCTCTTCGCGAGCTAATTTTTCAATATATTTCAAGTCATCCAGCCTCTGACGTTCGGTTTCCAGCGTTTCCTGTTCTTCCTTCAATGACTCTATTCTTTTCTGAGTCTTTTGCAATTCTTTATTAACCTGGTAAATATTATATTCTTTATGGGCCAACGCCAGCAGAAAACATACGGCTATAAACAGCAACAAAAGCTTAAAGCCATTAATACGTCGTCTCTCTCTTGCCATCATTCTGCCTCACATTCCGCATACTTAATAGTTATAGTATATCATTTTCGCCATCATTATGCATATATAAAAAAACAACCTGTTGGGTAACCAACAGGTTGTACAGTATTCAAGAATACAATCAACAATTATTTTTTCTTGTTAACTACGTCTTTGAATGCTTTACCAGCTTTGAACGCAGGTACAGTAGCTTTAGCGATTTTAATAGCTTCGCCTGTACGTGGGTTTTTGCCAGTGCGCGCAGCGCGAACGCGAGGTTCGAAAGTACCAAAACCAATCAATTGTACTTTTTGTTTCTTTGCGACAGCAGTTTTAATAGTCTCGAGCAAAGCACCTACTGCCTTTTCAGAATCTTTTTTGGTCATACCGGTCTTTTCTGCGACAGCTGCAATCAATTCACTCTTGTTCACAATAAAATCCTCCTTGATTTTTTATTTGTACAGTGCCTAAGCTAAGTACATTACCAACTTATGCCTATAATTCGTTATTCTTCGCGTTATTCCTGCTTAAGAACAAGGTATTTTAATGTTTTTTTTCATTTTTTTCATTTTTTTTAGCATCCTGCCACAATTTTTCAAGTTCTACCAGTGAAAAATCAGCCCAGCTCCTGCCTGAAGCAAGCACTGCCTGTTCAATAAAATTGAACCTGCTTGCAAATCTGTTGTTCGCTCTGTTAAGAGCTGTTTCCGGCTCTACGCCTAGGTGTCTGGCATAATTAGCCATGGCCAGAAGGACGTCACCCAGTTCCCATTCTATATTATCAGGATCATTTTCGGCTATCGCTTCTGCTAGTTCTTGAAGTTCTTCGTGAATTTTTTTCAAAACATCATCAGCATTGGGCCAGTCAAAACCTACTTTTGCCGCCTTGGACTGCAATTTGTAGGATCTCATCAACGTTGGCAATCCAGGAGATATACCATCCAGAACCAGAGTTCTTTCCTTTTTTTCCTCAGCTTTGATTTTTTCCCAGTTATGAATCACTTCTTCGGAGCTACCAACTTCGATAGTACCAAAGACATGCGGATGCCGGTTAATTAACTTCTTTACGATGTCATTGATGACATCCTGCATGACAAAGCCGCCCTCTTCTTCGGCAAGGCGAGCATGAAAAACTACCTGCAGCAAAACATCACCGAGTTCTTCCCGCATTCCCTCAAGGTCTTTGTTGTCAATGGCTTCCAGAAGTTCATAGGTTTCTTCAACCAAGCCTTTGCGTATGCTCTCATGCGTTTGCTCCCTATCCCAGACGCAGCCGCCTGGTTCGCGCAAGGTTTTCACAACTTCAATTAAAGGTGTCATGTCTATTTTGCCTGTTTTTAAAGCAGGCACATAAACCGTTGTCAAATGATCAATATTTTCCTGCCTATCTAATTCATAGAGAGGAACCGCTTTGCAAGCTTCATCAGGCAGCCCCAGATTACGCATAAAGAAAACTTCATCCTCGTCATCCATTACTTCCATCAAGTTTAATTTTAGTTCGGCAGCAACCATTTTGCTGTAAACCTGTGTAATAATCAGCGGATATCTTCCTGCATCAGACAATAATTTTTCATCAGCAGCGTCAGCAATTCTAAGGCCGGTAATTGGGTCTAAATTCAACTTGACATAGGCCAGATCAAGAAAACTCATTGCCGGCAAAATTTCAAGCTCCAGTCCCTGCTTTGCGCAAACTTCCCGCAAGAGAACAACCGTTCTTTCCGCAACTAAGGGACTGCCAGGTACTGCATAAACAACCTTGCCGTTTCTGGCTTCCGCCAAAACATAATCAACTATTTTAGCGTAAACTTCTTCAAACGTGCGTCCTTCCTCATAGAAATGGTCGCAGCTGACAAACTTCATCTGTTGCTTTTCCAGTTCAGCCACCGTAGGATGCATGGCTGTACGCAAAATAACTTTTTCTGCATTTTCCAGAGCGTGCTTCGTTTCCAAAGAAAGATAACCAGCGCTGCCAGGCCCTAAGCCTACTATCGTAAGACTAACATTACTCATTTTTCATCCCTCATCAAATGAATATTTTTACAAAACTTAACCAATTTACTGCCAAAGAAAGGTATTTTTGCAATTTCTGCTGCTTTTAATTCACTACTAAAGATAAGCACGAAGAAATATACTATGCTGCCACTGACAATTGCCAGCAAAGTACTAATAGTATTTCCTGCTATGTATTTTATCAATTCCACATAGGACAAATAAGCACAAACGCCCATTAAAAGGGCTGCTGAAAGGATTTTTACCGTTGTCTTCATTGGGAACGAAAAAGTCGAATAACGCAGAAGGAAAAACAGGTTCAGTGCGGCCGCCAAACCAAAGTTAATATTAGTGGCCCAGGCAGCTCCCACGATACCATACGTTGGAACAGCAGTCCACTGCCAGACCAGATATATTTTAAGCAGCGTGCTGGCAATCATATTCAGCATCGGTATTATTGTCATACCCATACCCTGCAGCATACCCGTCGTAATCTGATGTAAACCCAAAAGACAGATTGCCGGTGCCAGGTGTGCAATGGAGGCAGCAGCGGCTTTCGTTCCGTATAATAATTGCGAAATAGGCTCTGCCAAAACTGCCAGGCCGATTACCGCCGGAAAAGTCAGCAGAAGGCACAAGCGAATGGCCGTAAGTGATTTTTGGCGAATACCTTCGAAGTTTTGGAGGGCGTGTGCTTCAGAAACAGCCGGTACTATACTGGCCGCTAATGATGCCGTTGGAATTGTTGCCAACATAACGAGAGGCAGCCCCATACCGGCGAAATAGCCAAAAAGCGTTGTTGCCTGTTCCACTGTGTGACCAGCCGCTTCCAAACGTCCAGGTATAATCAACATATCGATGCCGGTAACCACCGGCAGCATAATATTTGCGCAGGACACCGGCAAAGCCAGTTTTACCAGACGCACTGCAATTTCTTTAATTGATTCCTTCTCGAAATTTTCGTTTTCAGCTGACTCTTGCTGCCAGTTTCTGCGATACTTTGCATAAAAGAAGGAGAGCACGATCAAACCCGTTACCGCTCCGGGAACTGCGCCAAAAGCCGCACCTGCCGCTGCATACTCCAAGCCGTAAGGCAACAGGTAATATGCAAGCACAACCATAGTCACCACTCTGACAAACTGCTCCAGAATCTGTGAGACTGCCGGTGGCGTCATCATCTGATGTCCCTGAAAGTAACCTCTGAAACTAGCCAGAATAGTTGCAAAAAAAACAGCAGGCGTAAGTGCGATCAAGGCTTGATAAGCACGTTCATCGCGAATTATATTGTTATCAATCAAAAATCCTGCCGTACCATATAAAGCCAAAGCAAAGAAAATGCCGGTAACAACCATCAGTGCCAAAGAAACGCGGAAAATTCTGCCGGCACCTGCATAATCATTCTTTGCTATTTTTTCTGCCACAACAATGGAAATAGCAATTGGTATACCTGCCGAAGAAACTGAAACCATCAGGAGATAAACTGGGTAAGCCATCTGATAAAGGCCAATGCCTTCGCCGCCTAACAGTCGAGACAGTAATATACGGTTGAAAGCGCCAATAAACTTAACCATCAGACCTGCTGCAGTTAAAATCAGCGCGCCGCGTAAAAATTTGTCCTTAACCACTGTGGTTACCCCTTTCTATTTTTCTTAATTATAAAGCAAACACAAAGGCCTGTCATACTTTATTCATGCCTTATGAAACGTAATAAGGTCTTCTCCAGCCAAGATAAAGGATCCGTTTTGAGTTTCGTTGTTTTAAGAATCAACTGCGACTGCGTACCGCTCCTGAATTTTATATAAGGACCATTTTCTCTGATGACGGCCATAATACCTTCAGGATCTGTCAGCGTATGTTCGGCAAACGTGATACGAATTTCGGCCTGCTTAGCAACTATGCCGGTTATTTTAATTTCTCGGCACAAGCTCCTGATGATGGCAACTTTCCAAAGTGCAACGACTTGTTCAGGCGGATTGCCGAAGCGATCGATAATCTCATCCATAAAATCTTCACGCTCCTTATATTGCATATCGGCAAAACGGCGATATAGTTCCAGTTTGTAGCGTGGATTGTCAATATAATCATCTGGAATGTAAGCGTCAATGTCAACTTCCAATACCGGATCCGGCTCGGGTTCAGCCAATGGCTGACCGCTCTTCATCTGGATAATGGTTTTTTCCAGCAAGTCACAATAAGCAGCAAAACCTATGCCTGCAATATGGCCATGTTGCTGCGCCCCAAGCAGATTACCAGCGCCGCGAATTTCCAAGTCGCGCATGGCAATACGGAAGCCCGCACCCAATTCTGTGAAATCTTTAATGGCCTGCAGTCTTTTTTCCGCAATTTCACTCAAGGCCTTATTCCTTTTATAGACAAAATAGGCATAGGCAAGACGGGAAGAACGGCCCACTCTGCCCCGCATCTGATAGAGCTGCGATAGTCCGAAGTTTTCGGCACCGTCGATAATTATGGTATTAGCTAGCGGCACATCAAGACCATTTTCGATAATAGTAGTACTCAATAAAACGTCGAATTTGCCCTCATAGAAACCTATCATCGCATCTTCCAGCATTTCTTCAGGCATCTGACCATGGGCTATGCGGACAGCTATGCCAGGCACCAGCTGTCTTATTTTATTTGCCAAGGTTTCCAATCCCTGCACCCTGTTATGTACATAATAAACTCTACCGCCGCGGCGTATCTCTCTTTCCAGCGCTTCTTTGATCATAGCATCATTATATTCTGCCACATAGGTTTCTACCGGCAGTCTGTCCTCAGGTGGCGTTTCAATAACACTCATATCACGGCCATTAACGAGAGCCAGGTGTAAGGTACGCGGAATAGGCGTCGCTGACAAGGTTAGCACATCGACGCCTACAGTCCATTTCTTTATTTTTTCCTTTTGCCCTACGCCAAAACGCTGTTCCTCATCAATGATCAATAATCCAAGATCGTGGAACTGCACGTCAGACTGCAGGATTCTATGTGTACCAATAAGTACATCAACCTGACCTTCCCGCACTTTTTTCAGAGTTGCTCGCTGTTCCCTCGGAGTGCGGAAACGGCTTATCAGTTCGACATTAACACCGAAAGATTCCATTCTTTGCGTGAAATTCATGAAATGCTGCTGAGCCAGAACCGTAGTCGGTACCAAGACCGCTACCTGCTTGCCATCGGTAACAGCTTTGAAAGCAGCTCTGATAGCAACCTCCGTCTTGCCATAGCCCACGTCGCCGCAGAGCAGCCTGTCCATCGGTATCGGTTTTTCCATGTCTTTTTTAATTTCTTGAATAGCTTGTAATTGATCAGGCGTTTCTTCAAAAGGAAACCCTGCTTCAAACTCTCGCTGCATTTCTGTATCAGGCCCGAAAGCATGACCAGTTACAATTTTTCTCTGCGCATAAAGTCTCAGCAACTCCGAAGCTAATTCTGTGATAGCAGCCTTCGCTTTATTAGTTATACGTTTCCAGTCCGAGCCGCCCATTTTTGATAGTCTCGGTGCCTGTCCTTCATTACCGACATACTTATGTAACAGGCTTACCTGCTCTACAGGTACGTAAAGCTTATCCTCATTCGCATACATCAAAAGGAGATAGTCTCTGTGAACATCTCCGACCAATAAAGTCTCTACACCGACATAGCGGCCGATACCGTGCACAGCATGAACGACATAATCGCCGGCCTTAATTTCTGAAAAGAACTGTATTTTAGCCCCACTTTGTTTGTGATGTATCCGGCGTTTCTTCTGCACGCCGAAAATATCATTTTCCGTTAAAAGCAGCCATGATTCGCCCCAGGAACGAAAACCTGCACTCAGTTCACCAGCAAAAACGCTGATCTGCCCAGGCAAAAACAATTGGTCTTTTTGTGTATAAGCAGCAGGCAGTCCTCTTCCTTTCAGGCTCTCTGTCATATTTTTAGCCTTGTCAATGTTACCCATCATGATTAAAGGTGAAAGGCCATCATTAAGCCAGCCTTGCAAGTCAGAGACAAGGAGATCAATATTACGGTTATAAGGTGCAACTGCTCTTACAGGTACAGTAAACGTTCTCTGCACGCTGAAAAAGCGGTGTGGTAACGCCGAGACGCTTAGGCAGCCATGCTTTTCACAAGCTGCTATGATTTCCTCCGGCATGAATAATCGAGCTGAGTCCTGGACATTTTCGCCAAATAAATTACGTAATGTTTCAAAAGTTTTGGCTGGCTCATCCATGATGATAGTCGCTGACGGCGACAAATATTCAAAAATATTCGCATTATCTGCCTTTTCGGTTATTCCTAAAGAAACAATTTCCACCGAATCCTTAACCTGCAAGGCACGTTGATTTTTTATATCAAAGCTTCGTACTGAGTCGATATTATTATCAAACCATTCAATACGCACCGGATCTACTTCGTTAATAGGATAAATATCCATAATATCGCCGCGCAGGCAGAATTGGCCAAGTGCTTCAACCTGTTCTGTGCGTTCGTAACCCATTTTAACAAGTTTGGCAATCAAAGTTTCCTGTTCTACGACATCTTCCACCTTGACGCCCAAATTACTGTTAAAAATAGCTTCAGCAGCAGGCAATCTCTGTAAAAGAGACTCTGCCGTCACAAAGATTATGCTGAAGTCTGTGGCATGCATAGCCCTCAGAGCCATAATGCGTGCGGCAGCAACTTCCTGATTCTTAGCGTCTGCCCTGACTTGCGTCAGGTTTTCCGGGTATAGTTCCAGCATTTCCTGTTCAGGATAAAAATAATTGAGTTCACGCCTATAGTTACGAACCTCGTCGCGTCCAGGCAGGAGGAAGACCAAAGGACCATTATTCTTGCGAAGACCAGCCAAAGCCGCCAAAAAGCAGCCCTTCTGTGTATCAGCTAAGCCGAATATATTCAGGCCTTTCGCACCAGTTCCAAGGGCTCCGCCGACTTCACGGACAATATCTATTTTTTTTATGAGAGAGATTAGTTCATCACGCATGTGTTTCCTTCGCCTTCTTAAATACGCTAAAAAAAGGGCTTCAGCAAAAGCCAAAACCCTTCTTCATCTTATACTATCAAAATCATTAAGTTTTAAGCCTTATAGTTTAATTTCCACTTTATTTCTGTCAAAAGTATGTACAGCATCAACAAAACGGACAGTTCCAGTCAGGTAGCGCATCGAAACAGTATGTGTGCGCACACCATTGCCGAAATAATTAAGTCCGTTAAGCAGGTTGCAATCGGTTATGGCAGTAGAGGTGAACATGCAATCGTCGCCTTTTACCAAATCATCAAGAGTCAGTATGCGGTTAATATCGCCAATGCCCATTTTGAGGCAACGTGCTACTTGTTCGTCATCTTCAGGACAGAGTCTTGCCTGGAAATCGCCGCCCAGACATTTGATAGCAGCAGCAGCCAATACACCTTCCGGTGCTCCGCCTTTGCCGATATACATATGTACGCCAGTGCCTTCGATGCCTGCATTGACTACAGGGTTAACATCGCCGTCCGTAATCAATTGGATACGAGCGCCTGCACGGCGGACATCTTCAATGATACCTTGATGACGCTCACGGTCAAGCACAACAACAGTTAAATCACTAATTTTACGTTCCAATGCTGTAGCAACGCGTTCCAGATTTTCCTTAATAGGAGCATCAATATTGATACAGCCCTTAGCACGGGGACCAACAGCTATCTTATCCATGTACATATCAGGAGCGTGCAGCAGACAGCCTTTTGGTGCGATGGCAATTACGGCAATAGCACCAGGTTGTCCTTTGGCGACCAAATTCGTTCCTTCCACAGGATCAACGGCAATATCAACTTCAGGTCCGCCGCAACCCACTTTTTCGCCAATATACAGCATTGGAGCTTCGTCCATTTCACCTTCGCCGATAACAACCGTACCGCTGATATTAACGGTATCAAACATTTTTCTCATGGCATCTACAGCCAGCTGGTCAGCACCGTTTTTATCCCCACGCCCTACACTGTGGCCGCAAGCTATGGCAGCAGCCTCCGTTACACGGACAAACTCCATTGATAATTCTCTGTTCATTATTTAACACTCCTTCTAGGTATTTGCATCCTCATTTGCCATAAAAATAACAATTTATATTAAATTATTACACTTTATACAGTTTTGTGCAAGGAAAAATCAGACTATCTTTAAAGCAATCATCTTTATGCCCAGATAAAATGGCATAAACAGGACAATCATCAGCAGAAAAATACTAAAGGCAACAATCGCCGCGGCTCTGAAAAAATTGATGAGATAAACCACCTGCAGAGCTCTGACAATTAGGAAAAACCACCAAATCAAACCCAATAAGCCAGCGATTGGTATCAACAGCAGCCAGAAACCGCCAAATCTTACGCCTAAAAGTGCAATTGGAGTAAGCACCAGGTAAGGCAAAGTGGTAAAGCCAAGAATGCAAAGAAAACTGCGAATATCCCCTCCGGGTGCTCCGCAGATATCGCTAAGCCCATGCAGAAAACAGCCATAACAGGTCAAAGCGACAATTTTAATCAGTAAAAATGCTACTAAAATCGCGAAGCGCACAGCTATCGACTGGTCAGCGAAAATCACATTCGTTATCACACCGATAAAGGCACCTACGCTGATAACAAAATAGAACAAACTTCGCCACATTGTAGGTTTTTTAGCTAACTCAGCCATGCCTTGCTTTGGTTCGAACAATACATCAAAAGATTTTCTTCTCATGACCATCACCCCTCAGCGTGTGGAGTCTGCATCTCGAAAGTACGACTTTGGTTAGTCAGATTCTCAGTTATCCTCCCAAAAATAAACTCTGATATTTTTGCTCCCCAAATATTTTGCCAAGGTTTCTGTCTTCTGAAGTCTTTTACTTCCGGAGTTCCTTCGCTGCCAATCAATGCCCCTGTGGCATCCAGCGCATCATAATAATTGCCGATTTCATCAACGAGGCCAAGCTCCTTAGCCTGCTTGCCAGTATAAACCCTGCCATCTGCCAGTCTTTTTACTTTATCAACAGGCATCTTCCGGCCTTCACTCACAACTCCGACAAACTGTTCATACATCTCATTGACAATGTTCTGTAAAAGATCTCTTTCTGCCTGCGTCATCGGTCGTTCATTGGAAAGAATATCCTTATATTCACCACTTTTGATCTTGGTCCCGGAAACACCTATTTTTTTGTATAACTCTTCCGTATTCATGTAAGGAATGTAAACACCTATGCTGCCAGTCAAAGTAGAAGAATTGGCATAAATTTTATCGCTGCAGGCAGCGAGCCAATAGCCGGCAGAAGCGGCAGTGTCGCCCATGGAAGCAATAACTGGCTTGCCGGTTTCCGCTTTCAGTCTTTGAATTTCGCGTCCAATTTCTTCGGCTGCTGTTACGCTGCCACCAGGAGAATTGATACGTAAAAGGACTGCTTTGACACTTTTGTCTTTAGCTGCTGCTCTTAATTCAGCCATAATAGTGCCCGTACTGGCCACATTTTCTCCAAAGAGACTATCTGTCGCTTCCCCAGCCATAATTGGCCCTTCAATTCTGATTACCGCGACACGGCTGCCCATTTGTACGACATCATCATTGTTTTTGCCACCCAATAGCGATATAACAAATGATAATATCGCTATCAGCAATACCGAACTTATAAAAATACGTTTCAACATTTTACTCACCTCGTAAAAATTCCTGGATAACCGAACGGCTCATGCCTATGTACCATCATTATACCCCAACAATTAAAATAATGACAGACCGGCAAATTTCATAGCACTTTGGCCTTGTCATCACCAATAGATGAAGGCAGGACGCCGAAGCGCCTGCCTTCATTCTTAATCTTATTTAATTGCTGCGGCAATGAATTCCCTGAACAACGGGTGAGGATTGGTCGGTCTAGATTTAAGTTCCGGATGGAATTGTACGCCAACAAACCAAGGATGTACATCCTGCGAGAGTTCAACAATTTCTACCAGCTTGCCATTTGGCAAAGTGCCACCGATAATAAGGCCATTAGCAACAAGCTCTTCTCTCAGGTCATTGTTAACTTCATAACGATGACGGTGACGTTCGTGAATCAACTCTTCTTTATAGGCTTTTGCCGTCAACGTATTGGCTGCAACCTTGCAAGGATATTGACCAAGACGCATTGTACCGCCTTTAATTTCTACGCTCATTTGTTCCGGCATCAAATAGATAACTGGATAAGGTGTCTTTTCATTGAATTCGGTGCTGTTTGCTCCTGTCATGCCACAGACATCACGGGCAAACTCTATGACAGCACATTGCATACCAAGGCAAATACCGAAGAATGGGATTTTGTGTTCGCGGGCATATTGAACAGCCTTGATCTTACCTTCGATACCACGATCACCAAAACCACCCGGTACCAGAATACCATTTACAGAGCCGAGAACTTCATCCATGTCCGTTGCCGGATCCTCTATTTTCTCAGCATTGACCCATTTAATAGTCAGATCGGCATCATTATAGAAGCTGGCGTGTTTTAAAGCCTCAACGATACTGATGTAAGCATCCTGCAGCTCAACATATTTGCCGACAATAGCGATTTCGACCTTATGGCTGTGCGGACGCAGAATATTACCGACCATCTTATACCACTCAGTCATATCTTTTGGTCTGTCTTCAACATCTAGTTTACGCAAAACAACTGCATCCATACCTTGCTGTTCAAGCAGCATCGGTACTTGATAGATGCTTTCAGCGGTGATAGCCTGAAAAACGGCATCCTGATCAACGTCACAGAACATTGCTATCTTTTCACGCATGTCCTTAGGTATTTCCTTGTCTGCGCGGCAAACAAGGATATCAGGAGTAATACCAATTGCTCTCAGCTCTTTTACGCTGTGTTGGGTAGGCTTTGATTTCAGCTCACCAGCTGCTGCGATAAATGGAATCAGGGTAACATGGATATACAAAACATCATTTTTGCCGACTTCCTTCCGTACTTGGCGGATAGCCTCCAAAAACGGTAAGCTTTCAATATCGCCGACTGTACCACCAATCTCGGTAATGACGAAATCAGCTTTATCCTGATGTCCAACGCAGTAGACACGCTCTTTAATTTCATTGGTAATATGCGGAATGACCTGAACTGTATGTCCCAGATAATCACCGCGTCTTTCTTTATCAATAACGGTCTGGTAAATGCGTCCTGCCGTCACATTGGAACTTTTGGAGAGGTTGATATCAATGAAGCGTTCATAGTGACCAAGATCCAAATCGGTTTCTGCTCCATCATCAGTTACGAAAACCTCGCCGTGCTGATATGGGCTCATTGTTCCTGGGTCGACATTTATATAAGGATCAAATTTCTGGATGGTAACCTTAAATCCCCTGCTTTTCAGTAATCGGCCTAAAGAAGCGGCCGTAATGCCCTTGCCTAATGACGAAACTACTCCGCCAGTTACAAAAATATATTTTGTCATATTCTTCCTCCCCCGCTATTTCCACGACGCTTCAACGCCGCTAATTTATCAAAATAATATCACTACATTCTTTCTGGTGCCGAAATGCCCAAAATATTAAGCGCATGCTTCAGCACATGGCTCACAGCTATAACAAGGAGCAGCCTTGCCTGCTGTACTTCAGGCTCAACACCCAGAATACGGCATTGATTATAGAAAGAATGGAATAAGCTTGCTAATTCATAAACATAATGTGCTACACGATGTGGTGCTCTTTCTTTCGCCGCGGCAGCAATCAGCTCTGGGTACTCACCAAGTTTCTTGATAAGATTAATTTCAACTTCTGCCGTTAAGGAAGCAAGTGGAGCCTTCTCATCAATAGCAATGTTTTCGTCGGCTATTTGCCTTAAGATACTGCAGATACGCGCATGGGCATACTGCACATAATAAACAGGATTATCACTTGATTTTTCTGTTGCCAGTGTTAAATCGAAATCAAGCTGGCTGTCAATTGAACGCATTATGAAGAAGAAACGCGCTGCATCAGTGCCTACTTCTTCAATCAACTCATTTAGCGTAACACTTTGACCAGTACGTTTGGACATTTTAACAAGTTCGCCATTACGGTAAAGGCTGACCATCTGTAAAATAAGAACTTCCAGTTGTTCCGGCTTGTAGCCTAAAGAACCAACAGCAGCCTTCATACGTGCAATATAACCATGATGGTCTGCACCCCAAAGATTGATAACATGGTCGAAGCCACGTTCGAATTTATCTCTGTGATATGCTATATCTGCTGCTAAATAAGTAGGTATGCCGTTATCGCGAATAACAACACGGTCCTTATCATCACCGTATTCCGTGGATTTCAGCCATAATGCGCCGTCTTTTTCATACATATGACCGCGTTCCAGGAGAAAATCACAGGCAGCTTTAATGCGGCCTTCATCATGTAATGTTTTTTCACTGAACCAGACGTCAAAATCAACGTTAAAAGCCTGCAGGTCTTCTTTCAGCGCTGCCAGTTTTTCCTTCAAGGCCAAAGTTTTAAATTCATGCAGACGGTCCTCTTCTTCCATTTGCATAAACTTATCACCATATATTTTTACAATGCGCTTAGCAGTATCAATGATATCAACACCATGGTAGCCATTTTCCGGAAATTCGCATTCCACACCCATAAGTGCGAGGTATCTGGCATTAACGGAGGCAGCCAGATTCTCGATTTGATTGCCGGCATCATTTATGTAATATTCACGCGTAACATCATAACCTGCAGCTTTCATCAGGTTAGCAAGGGCACTGCCTACTGCGGCGCCACGTCCATGCCCGACATGTAATGGTCCTGTCGGATTAGCGCTAACATATTCCAGCTGGATTTTTTCTGGATTTTCCTGTTTCAGATCGCCATAGCTGTCGCCTTGGGCGAGAATATTGCTAAGCAAACTATAAACCCAATCCTGCTTTAAATAAAAATTAATAAAACCAGGACCGGCGATTTCTGTTTTATCTATATAAGCACAAGCCAGATTATCAACTACCGCCTGGGCAACCACCCTTGGATTACACTTTAAACTGCGAGCTGCCTGCATAGCAAAGTTAGTAGCAAAATCGCCGAATTCCTTTTGCGGTGGCACTTCCAAAACAACTGCTGGCAATTCGCCCTCTTTAACTGTTCCGGCCTCAATAGCTTTTTGTGCCGCATCCTTAATGCTTTGTGCCAATATTTCCTTAATGTTCAACGTTATTTTCCTCCTCAATCACAATCTTCAAACTGATTTCATTAGGAGCATCGCCCCCTATTGCGGTACTATATTCAACGCCTAGCTTCCAAATACCATCTTCGCTGGTAATATCAATAGTTCTGGTTTTAGCAACTACTGGAATGTCCATATAAGGGGTTCTATATAAACTATTGTCTGTGAAGTCAAAACCAAACTCCTGCCTATGTTCCAACTTCCCATGCCTCAAGATGACGATGCGTTCCTTGTCCCATTTAATTGTTGTCTTGGTTCCTTCAAGGCCTGTGGCCGTTGTTTCTTCATAAACAACATAAAATTTGCCGTCACGCTCGGTCATCCGGCCAAAGAAACTTGTCTGCAGAAAATCATCGTCATTCAGTCCTTTAGCATGGCTATTAATGGTAATTTTAACCGGCTTCACTATTTTCACTCCACATAACGAGAGAAGCCTGCCACCCTTTCATCATCGAAAACCATGTTGAAAAGAAAAGGAGCAAGCCCTCCGAAATAATCATTTATAATTTGTAAATCATCATAAGCTTTTGGGCCCGCGGAAAATATTCCTCTCAGGCTAAGCATCGGCCAGATTGTCAAAATTCTTTATTTATTATATATGATACTTCTGTTTTCTACAAGCATAAGAAGACTTTTTTCTTCAGACTTTGCACAATCGCAGACAACAATAATTGTCTGCATGTTTTTAGCATTTTACCCAAAAAAAGTACCCGCTGCCTCTGACAGTGGGTACTTATCCCTTTAGCGCATATTTTCGATAAACTCTTCAAAACCGTCGACAAGAATAGGGTGGCCAGTGCAGCGCAAATCACGCACGGACGATCCATAAACTTCAGAAAAAGCTTCGCCGACTTCAATGCTGAGGCCTTCTTTGCGGTATTCTTCCATCATTTTTATGATGAACTTATTCATTTCATAAGTTTTATTACCGGCTTCATCCGTCTTAATTTTGACATTGACAGGAATAATCCGTGTTTCTGGCTCATATTTTTCGACAGTAATGTCCCAGCCACCCGGAATAGGCGGTTGGCGCTTTGCTAATATCATATATTCAGGTGTAAAACCCACGTAAGCTTCTAAAGCATTGCTCAGCTTTGCTTTTTTAACAGGATATCCGTTGGCCGCTCCCCATTTAACTATTTCATCACAAATCTCATTGTTATGAATCACGCTTGAAAAGGTCGCTGTTGCCAGAATTTCATTTTCAGCCATTAACAATAACCTCCCGTTTATAAACTCATATCATTTTATATCATTTTTCTTTTTTTTTCAATAAATCTGTTTTTCATAAACAAACTGATATTTATAAAGCATTAGTTGATAAGATAAAACTGCCGTTCAAATTTCTTTGAACGGCAGTTAAACAAAATCAGCTTATATCTGACCCATAGATTTCAAAATTACTTGTGCGATTACCGCAGAACCAAAATAAGTACCTATAAATATAACACAGGCCAAAACTACAATACGCCAGCCTGAATGTGCAAAAGCATCAAGATCTTTACCGATTGCAACACCGGCATAAGCAAGAATCGGTGTGCAAAGAGACACAAAGCCAACCTTTTTCATGCAGGCATTGATAAATTCGGAACCTGGAACACCAGGGTAAGTCAGAATGCAGCCCAAAGTTACAACATAAGCTACGCCTGGTATGCCGCCAGGCAGATATCTTCCCATTGCAATGCCAGCCATAGCAATCGCGACAAGGATGAGCATACCTGGAATTGCCTCAACAAAAGTATTTTGGGAACCTAAAGTGTTGCTTACCAATGATAACGCAGCCACAATAAGCAGGATAATAAGTGTTTCCATCATGTTTTGCTTGTTCATTTGGCAGCATCCTCCCCTTGTGGCCATTCGCCATATTTAAAATGATAAATATGCTTGTAAAGCTTCTCCGTCATGGGCAACGCAATCCATAAGCTCATATATAAACCATCCAAACCAGAAAGCATGTTACTCGCTGCGCCAAAAGCTGCAAGCTGGTCTGACATTTGCGGATACATGACACTCAAAGACCCGACAGCCGCCGTCATCATACTGGCACTGCCGACGCCTGCCGCCATTGCCAAAGCATAAGGGTGAAAAGGCAAATAGGCCGCAGCCATGCTGGCCATGACGCCAAAGAAAATAGTTCCAAATACTGTACCAGCGATGTAAACGCCCATTACCCCTCTTCCTTCGGCGGAATCAAGGCCAAATTTTTCACCAATTAAAGCAACATTCGGTTCACGTGCAATTGAGTGAGCTGCACCAATAGTTTCTCTTTTTAATCCAAAATAAATTGCCATCGGTACGCCGAGCAAGACCGTACCCAAATTACCAAATTCCTGCAATATCAAAGCCGGACCGGCACTGATGATTTTAGGCAAAGTCGGTCCAACAAGTGTACCATAACGCGCCATCAGAAGCATAAGAGTGATACCCAACAGCGAGGCGGCGTCACCCATATCTTTTTGGCTTACTACTTTTAAAAATTTTGGTGCCAGAAAAATACCAATAATCAGAGCATAAAGCATAGGCAACAAAACAATTGTGCCAACGCCAACCTTGAATTTAGCCACGCCTATCATTTCCGCAATGATGATAAGCCCAAAAACCAAGGCGTGCAATTTAATGTTCTTCATTTTTATCCCCCTTTATTTACTAAAATACCCTTCCAACTTTTTCACATACTCTTCTCTGGTCAAAAGTGGTTTGTAGTCTGCCAGAATGTCCTTTGCGCCTTTTGCATCATCCGCCAGCAGGTCAACGACCATCATGGCAAAAGCCTTTGCCGGCAGCAAAACTGCATCTTTATAACTAACGACGCAAAAATCCTTTGTATGTAAAAGACCATTGGTGCCGCCGATAAACGGATGAATAACAGGCATCAGGTGTGAAACATCGCCCATGTCCGTTGAAGCGCTAAAATGGCCTGCATCTTTGACAGCAACTTTTGGATTTGCAATTCTGGCATTCGTCACGAATAATTCGTTCATTTTTTCATTACAAGCCAGCGGTAACTGACCTGGCAATGTTTCAATGATTGTTTTTGCTCCGACAGCGTCCCCGCCGGCTTTCAGAGCGGCATCAACCTTTTTATGCGTAGCCTCGATTGCTTCCATGCTTTTCGCTCTTACATAAGTCTCAATTCTGACATCTGCAGGCACAGAGTTGACAAGATCTCCGCCCTTAGTAATAATCGGATGCACTCTGATAACATCTTTTTCCCTGAAGGTCTCCCGCAAAGCGTTGATGCCCATAAGACCAAGCATTGCGGCATTCAGGGCATTAATTCCCTGATCCGGAGCGTCGGCAGCATGTGCCGTTTTTCCCACATATTGTATTGTCTTGCCGATAAAGCCATTACTGGACTGTCCAATGGAAACTGTTGCCTCCGGCATGTTTTTGTCGGCGTGAATCTGCATAGCCATATCGATATCGGCAAACTCGCCTCTATAAATCAATTCTCCTTTACCATGAAGGAAATGCAGCTTTCCTTCTTCGATAAGCTTTTTGCGATAAGCCAGCTCAACATATTCTTCAGCCGGAACACCAAAGAATACTACCTCACCGGCTAATTCTGACATTACTCCTGATTGCACTAATCCATAAGCCGCGCCTAACATTGCCGCAGTTTGCAGATTATGCCCGCAGGCATGAGCTGCACCAGTCAATGGGTCTGCAGCCTGACTATCAGGACAGCCGATGGCATCAAGTTCGCCAAGAATAGCCACCGTAGGACCCTTTTTACCACCTTTGATTCTTCCTTTCACGCCGGTTATAGCCAGACCTGATTGATATTCAATTCCCAACTCTTCAAAAATTCCAGCAACTTTAGCTGCGGTTTTTGTCTCTTTAAATCCTAGCTCAGGCTCCTTTGCAACATCCTTGGCATAACTCACGATCTTGTTCTCATTAGCATCAATAGCAGCACAAATTATTCTCTTCATTTCTGCAGTATTCGTTTCAACCAACTCTTTTCTACTACAAATTGTTTACTACCACACTTAAACACACAAATTATTGATAGATAATTTTCGACGCTTCTTGGAAAAATCCTGCAAAAGCACTTCCAATCGGATTCTTCGAGAGGAATACCCTTGAAGCACCCAATACTATCTCTATCTTGCATCAGCTAATTGTCTGGTTCCATGCCCGTTAATTGTCATTTCCTGTTCCCTATGATAAAATTAAATGTCAAAGGAGTATTCATATAGTAAAGAAAGGATTTAGCCATGTTTGAGACACTCAAAGAAGACATTGAAGTCGTTATGCAAAGAGACCCTGCAGCAAAATCGAAGCTGGAGGTTGTGCTTTGTTATCCTGGTTTACATGCTATCTGGCTTCATCGCCTGGCACATAAATTATATAAACGCGGCTGGATATTATTACCACGCCTCATCAATACATTTTCTCGTTTTCTGACAGGCATAGATATCCATCCTGGAGCCAAATTAGGCAGAGGCCTCTTCATCGATCATGGCATGGGTGTTGTAATTGGTGAAACCGCTGAAATCGGTGCTAACGTTACCCTTTATCAAGGCGTGACTCTCGGCGGCACCGGTAAGGAAAGAGGCAAACGCCACCCGACTATAGGCGATAATGTAGTAGTCGCCAGCGGAGCCAAAGTTCTTGGTTCTTTCACCGTTGGTTCCAATTCTAAAATCGGTTCCGGTTCCGTAGTTCTCCATGAGGTACCGCCAGATTCGGTTGTTGTTGGTATTCCTGGCCGTATCGTTACTCAAAATGGTGTGAAAGTAGCACCTGAAGGCGGCATTGATCTTAACCACGATGTCTTGCCGGATCCGGTTGCTGATTACGAAACAGGGATGTCCGACGATATTAAATTGCTTGACAGCCGTCTGAAAGGTTTGGAAAAGATGGTATTGTCTCTGCAGAAAAAATTAAACGAAAAAAGCTCTGATAACGAGGTAAAATGATGAGTAAAAAAATGACTATGCAGGAGGCAATAACAGAAGCAAAACGTTGTCTGAATTGTTCTCGGCCGCTTTGCCGCACAGGCTGTCCAATTGAAAATAATATTCCTGAATTTGTTCGCGCTCTCAGCGAAGGCAACATCGGGAATGCTTATGAAACCATTGCCGAACGCAGCAATCTGCCTGCTATCTGCGGGCGTGTCTGCGCCCACGAAAAACAGTGTGAAGCTCATTGCATACTTGCCAAGAAAAACTCTGCCATCCCTATTGGCAGTTTAGAGATGTTTATTGCTGATTTTGCGCATGAATATGGTTTGAACCCTGTGCCGCCTTCTACCGGCAAAAGAGGTAAGGTTGCCGTTATCGGTTCCGGCCCTGCCGGTCTCACGGTCGCAGGTGACTTGGCAAAAATGGATTTTGCCGTCACTATTTTTGAAGGCCAGCCAGAACCTGGTGGTGTGCTACTTTTTGGCATTCCTGAATTTCGTCTGGAAAAGGAAGTAGTTCGCAGGGAAATCAATATACTGCGTAAATTAGGCGTAGAAATTATTACTGACAAGCTGATTGGTCCCGACATGACGGTTGATGACTTGTTTGCCCAAGGCTATGACGCAATTTTCATGGGTACCGGCACAGCGCTTCCGCGCACCCTTGATATCCCGGGGCAGGAACTTTCCGGCATCCTTACTGCGACCTACTTTCTGAAAGTAGTTGTTTTGGCTGATTCAGGAAAACTTGATAAAAAAGAAGTCCTCATTCATGATGATGATGACGTTGTTGTCATCGGTGCCGGCAACGTTGCGATCGATGCTGCCCGTACTGCTGTCAGACGTACTTCGGGAAATGTTACCGTCCTTTATCACAAAACTGCCGAAGACATGTCCTGCCTTCCTTCCGAGTACGAAGCCGCTCTTCAAGAAGGCGTGCAGTTTAAATTTTTAAAGAAACCACTTGGTTATCTCAATAAGAAACAAATGCGGGCTCTCACCAATACGCGAGCCAAAGCTTCTCCTACGGACGAAACAGAATTAGCTGGGCTGTTGGTACAGAATATTGTCAAAGACCAGGAAGGTAAATTTGTAGAAACAGGCGGTCAGGAAATAATTCCGTGTGACTCTGTGATTCTGGCAGTTGGTCAAAGACCTGCTGCACGCATTGTTTCCACAACCAAAGGCATTCAGGTCGATGATCGCGGCTTTGTCATCACCAAAGAGCGTCCTTATGGTATGACAACAAGGGCTGGTGTTTTTAGCAGCGGTGATGTTGTGCATGGTCCAAAAACTGTCGTACTTGCAATGAAAGAATCCAAAAAAGTTGCTGCCGGTATTGCACAGTATATTGATGCCAAGAAGCTTCTGGCCGCATGTGAAGAATAGTCTTTAAAACTCAAAAATCCTTGTAGATGCAATTAGCATTTACAAGGATTTTTTATGTTCTGTCTAACCAACTAAAACCATATCTCAGATAGTATCCTGCCAAATCTCCAGCTCTTCACAAAAATCTTCCCAAAGGTCAGGCACAGCAGCTGCTGCTTCTTCAACCTTGGCGCTTTCCCAGCCCTTGAAAAGAGCCATTTCGCACTGCAGGCTTTCCGTACTTGTCGCTGCTATTTTGCTGACCATTGCACTGTTGATGAATTCATCATGCAAAAAGCCAAGAATATCCTGCAGTTTTTTCAGTTTGCGCAGCATATTGCCGGTATTTTTATTGATTTCCGGCAGCGTCATCATTACATACCGGAAACGCTTGACTTTAATTCTTATTTTATGCATTTCAAGCATATTGGAAAAATCCGGATATCTTTTGGTCAAGGACGCGATGCTATTGCTCCACTCTTTAATTCTGCTCCACAAGAAAGGCTCTAACTCTTTGTTGGCATAAGCCGGAGCTACCGGCTGTCCCTGCAGCCAAATAATAAAGCTGGCCAGTTCAAGGGTTATATCCTTCAAAGAAAGTTCCTGCTTAATGCGTTGGGCTTCATTGTTACGAGCCTGCCACAGAAGCTCTGCCAGTTTTTCTGGATACATCTCTTCATGCCGCACTAATGGTGTCTTAATTTTTTCGATAGCCATCAAGGCAACATCAAGCTCGCGTAGATAAGCTAACTGATCTCCCTGCCTGCGCAGATTATTTTGCCACAGCAAAGCGTCTTCCTGCCGCAAAGCTGGCTTGAAAAAAGTTAAACAGGAACGCAGACGTCTCACTTTAACCCTTAGTTGGCGGAGCGTTATCCTCTCAAATGGTTTATGCAAAAAGTCAGTCCATCCTTGGTTAACCAGAAAAATCTGCCAAAACAAATGGCTGCTAAGTCCTGACTGGAAAGTGCTTTCTTGATACTTGTCATTCAAGGCAGGGTTAAAAGAGCCCTGGTTTTGTTTCAGCCTGTCATAAACATCGGGTTCCACTAAAACTAAAACTGTATCCTCTAATACCAACTTCAGTAAAAGTTTCAGTTGTTCCTTGCTTTTTTCCGTATACCCAAAATAAATATCATTTTGCCGCATAATGCACTCATTGGTTACAACTGCACCCTCTTCAAAACGGATGCAAAGTTTCAGCTCGCTTTGCTTGCCTTTTAGTTCAAGACGTTGGAAGCGTCTCTTGACACTTTGTTCTTCACCATGCAATATGATGCTTTTTTCTTCTTCCAGTTCTTCTACCTGCTGAACTGCGAAAATCCCTCTGCTATTTATTTTCTTGATCAAATCATTGCGGTTAAGAGCTGCTACACTCTGCAGACATAACTCGCGTTTCATAATATTGCCTCAGTAATGTCTCTCATTTTTCGAAGACCTCTGCCGGCATCGGCTTGCCTTCCAAAGCAGCCAGAATATTTCTGGCAGTCAGAAGTGCCATTGCATCTCTTGTTTCGACCGTAGAAGTTCCTATATGCGGAGTGATTGTTATATTAGGCAAAGTCAGCAAAGGATGGTCACCCGGCAAAGGTTCGGGATCGACAACATCCAAGGCTGCGGCAGCAATCTTGCCTTCTTTTAAAGCATTATAGAGGGCCATAGTATCGACCACCTTACCCCGAGAAGTATTAATAAGGCGTGCGGTTGGCTTCATCAGGGCAAATTCAGCGTCTCCCAGAAGCCCCTTGGTTTTTTCCGTTAAAGGTACCATTACCATGATAAAATCAGCGGTAGACAAAAGCGTGGCAAAATCCACATATTGAACACCGAGTTCTGCTTCATCCGTACGCCTATGCGTATTATGATAAACAACTTTCATCTTGCTGGCTTGCGCACGTGGCACAATTGCACTGCCAATAGCGCCCAGACCGATAATGCCTAAAGTTTTGCCAGCCAGATCTACACCAAAGCCAAGACCTTTGTGTTCGCCCCAGGCACCGCTTTTCACATGTTCGTGTCCGCGGACAATCATTCTGGCACTGTCCAGAAGCAGTCCATAAGCAAGATCAGCCACAGCATCGACTAAAACGCCCGGTGTATTACCGATGCGCACGCCATGTGCCTGGCAAGCCTTGACATCAATATTGTCATAACCTACAGAAGCCTGTGCCACTACCTTTAACTTTGGCGCTTTGGCAAGCAGTGCTTCATCAATTTTAATATTTCCTGCCGAAAAAAGTCCATCTGCCTCTGCCAACAACTCATCAAAGGCGTCCTGAGGCATTTTACCGCCTTTCTGCCATGGATACAAAGTTGTCTCCGCATCAAGCAACTCAAAAGCCGGCTGTCTCATTCTGCCGCTGGCAACAACCTTCATTGTTTTCAGCATAATTTTCCCCTCCCCATAGAGTTAACTGTCTTTCTCTTATTTTTTAGACGGTACTATCTCTAACCAGTAATTATCAGGATCATTAATAAAATAAATGCCCATAGCTGAATTTTCATAACAAATACAGCCCATCTTTGCATGTTTAGCATGGGCGGCTTCGTAATCATCTACTTCAAAAGCCAGGTGGAATTCATTCTCGCCAAGATTATAGGGTTCAGTCCGGTCTCTGAGCCAGGTCAGTTCCAAAAGATGCCCGGTCTGGCCGTCGCCAAGATATATGAGTATGAAACTGCCGTCCGAGGCTTCCTTACGGCGTTTTTCCTTTAAACCCAACGCTTCTTCATAAAACTTCAGGCTTTTATCGAGATCCAGAACGTTAAAATTATTGTGGGCAAATTTGAATTGCATAAATATCTCCTCCTATTTCAATGTTTGTAATATCATCATGCTGGCCATAACCACGCCAGCCGTAATTTTCCCCAAAGCTGCCAAAAGCTGAGTTTTCATTGCCAACAGCGCCAGATTCCAGGCATCAGCCTTACTGCTGTTTTTTTTGTATTCTATGGTAAAAGCCATAATCCCAGAACCGGCTACGCCGCCAGCTACCGAGCCAAAGAGAGGCAAAATAGCTGTTCCGACAATAACGCCCACTATTGTACCGATACCAATAACGAGCACCGTTGCCCATGACACATTTTTGCGTTTAATACCAAAGAAAGAAATGAAAAATTCCCAGAGTTCCCCGGCGGCAAAAACCAACAACAGGTAAAGCAGAAATTCTTCATTGAACCGCATAAAATTATCGTAAAAGGCAAAAGCAACTGCAGTGCCAAGCAGCCAAACGTTTCCCATCATGCTCAAAAACGTCAGGAAAAGACAAATCATAACGACAATATATAAGATAACATTGCCAAACCAATGTTCCACTATGTATTCTCCTTGTTCTTTAAACTTTTTTAAATTATACCATATAAGCAGGCTAACTAAAATAAGACTGCTACTTAAGCATTGCCAGCCCCATTGTTTCAGTGCTAAAATTAAAAGTAATTACAGGAGGTAATTTATGAACTTTATTGAACCTTGGCTGCCTTCTCTGGCAATCTTTCTGGGATTTCTTTTAATCAGAATTATTTTTCGTTCGGTTATTTTTAAATTTCTCAAAATTTTTGCTGACAAGCTGCCTTTTAACACTAATGAAGACATAGTTGACGCAGCCAATCATCCGCTGCAATTTCTTATCCTGATACTGGGGCTTTATTTTGCACTTCTGGCCTCGCCGCTTTCCTATATTGCTTATTACTCTGTCATCCAGGAGCTTGTTCGTTCTTCTATCCTGATAACTGTTTTCTGGACAATGTTCAATCTGGCCACGACTACGCATAATCTGCTTGTTACTATGCTAAGTTTTCTCGGCATTCAGCTGGAAGAATCGCTGGCCAACATCGTATCAGCTTTTTTAAGATTCTTTATCGCAGCCATCGCCCTCGCCATGATCGTCAGCGAATGGGGTTATGACATTAACGGTTTTATCGCCGGCCTGTCTCTGGGCGGCTTGGCTATTTCTCTCGCCGCCAAGGATGCTTTGGCCAATGTTTTCGGCAGTATCCTTATCATCATGGATAAGCCTTTTATGGTTGGCGATTGGATTTCGGCCAATGGTGTGGAAGGAACCGTAGAAAAAATTTCCTTACGCAGTACCAGCGTCAGAACCTTCCCGCAAGCGTTGGTTTACGTTCCTAATTCCTTGCTTTCCAACACGCCGATTACCAATTACACGAAACGTGCCAAACGACGCATTGAATTTAACCTTGGCGTCACCTATGCTACTACGCCGCAACAATTACAAAAATGCGTTAATAGCATCCGTAACTTCTTAACTGACCATGAAGGCTTGTATAACGAGGACATGACAGTAACATTCGATTCTTTCGGTGCCAGCAGTTTGAATATCTTTGTTATCTGCTATACTAAAACCACCAATTACCTGGAATTCCTCAGATTAAAAGAAGAAATTAATTTTGCTTTGCTGAATATTATGAGTGAATACGGTGTTACTGCGGCTTTCCCAAGCACCAGCGTATATTTTGAGACACCACTAACAACAAACAGTGTTCCTTCAACAAAAAATACTTAGGTTTTATAATTAAAATTGTCCCCCGTCTTAAGGACGGGGGACAATTTTAATTTATATGGTTTTTTATCTACCTTTTTAATTCGAAACAAAATATCAATGTTCTCATCAATCAATTAATCGCAAAACAATCATAGTTCCCATGCCAAGAACAATTGTAGAGACAATATTGCGGCTTTTATAGGCAACAATTGCCGCTAAAATGCCTGCTAGTAAATAATGATTATGTAAAGTAATATCGACCTGACCTTTTGGAAGAATGAGTGCAGGTATGATTAAAGCCGTTAAAATAGCAGTAGGAATATGCTTGAGCCAACGTTCCAGCCACGCAGGCATTTTTGTTTGACGAAATAAAGCTACACATCCGAACCTTGTAGCAAAAGTAACTATAGCCATTGAAATAATTATAACTAAAATCTCACTTCTCATATTCTTTTACTCCTTCCAGCAAGCCTCCTATAAGCGTAGCACCGACGCAGGCAGTAATCATATACCATTTTCCGGGAAGCCAAATCGAACCAGCAACAGCCAGCAGTGCCGACACAATGCATACAATAATGCTGATCCGGCACTTGAGACGCGGAAAAAGCAAGACCAAAAAAGTTGCCGGCATGGCAAAATCAAGTCCCCAGGACATAGGATCTGAAATATAACTACCGACAAGAACTCCAGCCAGCGTTGATAGCACCCAAGAAAAATAGAGGCTAAGACTAACACCCAAATGATAGGCTGCGCTATAGCCTTTTTGATAAATGCGGCTGGTCGTTACCGCATACGCTTCATCCGTCAGTAAAAATGAAAGAAGCAATTGTTTCGGCAAAGTCTGCTTGATCATGTATTGCGCAAGCGAAGCGCCCATCAATAGATGTCGCAAGTTGACCAATAAGGTCGTCATAGCAAGAACGATCCAACTTGTTATACCACCGGCAATCATTGTTATCGCGACAAACTGGCTGGCTCCCGCAAAAACCAGAAAAGACATGAACACAGTTTCTACTTGAGTAAGGCCAGCAGTAAGACCCATAATGCCGCAAGTGATCCCGAAAGGAATTATGCCAAGTAAAATCGGGCCTGTAGCTATTATGCCCTGATAAAATTCCTGATGGTCTATTTTGGTTTTGCTGACTTGAAGCGTTGCTTGTTCATATTCCATTTCATTACCCTCGCTTTTTATACCGTTAAATTGAATATCATTGTACCATTGTAGTTTTTTGCATACAATAGTATAATTGTATGCAAAACAATTTTAAAGCGAGGGATCATTATGCCTGTCAATTCTTTTGATGATTATCCTATGAGTTGGGCACCAGACTTTAGCCAAAGGACTGGGCCGCTATACAAAGTGATTGCGGAAAAACTGGAGGAGGATATACATAACGGTTTACTGACACCCGGTACAAAACTACCACCCCAAAGAGAATTAGCTGATTTTTTGGATATTAATGTCAGCACTATTGCACGTGCTTTCAAAATATGTGAACAAAAAGGCATCATTTGCTCAACAATTGGGAACGGAACCTTCATTGCTTCTGATGCTGCAGCTAATCCTTTTTTGCTTCCTGAAGATGATTCCTTAGGAATAATTGAAATGGGGCCAGTATTTCCAACAAAAAACGTTAACGAAATCATTGTAAAATATCTTAAAAAAATGACTATGGAACCTGATTTTAGTGAGCTCTTCCAGTACGGTCAATCAAATGGCACTGCCTGGCAAAAAAAGTCAGCTGCCAAACTCATGGAAAAAGCTGGTTATAATGTCCAACCACACCAACTATTGCTCGCAAATGGGGCACAGAATGCAATAACCGCCACTTTGGCAGGTCTTTTTCAATCTGGTGATCGAATCGGCACCGACGAATTTACTTATCCAGGAATCAAAACAGCAGCTAATATGCTCGGGATTCGCTTAATTCCTATTCAGCAGAAGAATGGGGAGATGTCAGCTGAGGGCATAATATATGCCTGTAAGAATGAAAATATAAAAGGTCTGTATCTCATATCTGATATGCACAATCCTACAACACACACACTATCAAAAACCAGCAGGAAAATGATTGCAAAGCTAGCCCAACGGGAAAAACTTATCGTTATCGAAGATGCCATTCATAGCCTCCTGTTAGAAAAACCATTTGCGCCTATTGCTTGCTATGCGCCCGAACAGGTTATCTATATTTCCAGCCTATCAAAAGTAGTTTCTCCCGGTTTGAGATTGGCATTTCTTGCTGTCCCGGAAACATATAAACAAAAGATTTCAGAAGCATTATACAACCTGAATATTTCTGTACCACCTATGATGGCTGAACTTGTATGTCGGATGATAAATTCCGGTGATATGGATAAAATTTTGGAAATGCACCGCTCCGAAAACAGAAAAAGAAATGCTATTGCTGACAGATATATAAGTTCACACGAACTTTTGGGCAAACCAGAAGGCATCATGCGCTGGCTAATTTTACCGAAAGGCATTACCGGCGAAGGGTTTGCCGCAAAAGCTTATAAAAAAGGAGTCAGAGTCTATGGTGCGGAACGTTTTGCAGTGGGCAATACGAAACACGTTAACGCCGTCAGAATTGCTATCGCGGCACCGGATAATCATCACCAATTAGCCGAAGGCATGGAAATTATCAGAAATATTCTGGATGAAATAAAAACTGTTTAATGATTGATGTTATTCACCAAGAAGCTTTAGAAAATGATAGCCTAGTTTTACGCCATAAAAAACAACTACCGTGCCGCAAATAACATTTATTTTACGCAGAGTTGCATTGGTAATTTTAGAGCTGAATAGCAGAATAATGGTCGATATCGCCAAAAACCAAAGTGCGGAAGCTGCTGATACCCCAAGGATAAACGACATATCCTGTCCTGGTGGTAATGACGCCTTAAAAGCGCCTAGCATTAAAGCTCCATCTATCAGGGCCTGCGGATTAAACCACGTTACAAGACAGGCAGTTGCTATGACTTTTGGCAGCGGCACATCAACACTTTCAGCAAGAGCCATACTTCCTTTTGCCCGCAGAAGCCCAATCCCTATCCAGGTTACAAGCAAGCTGCCAATCAAAAGGATGGCTAGTTCAGCTGCCTTTGAGCTTTCAATGAGTGCGCCCATACCGAAGAAACAAGCAACTGCAAGACTTATATCAAACAGAATGACGATCAAAGCTGTAAGATAAACCTTTAATCGCGGCTGTGTAAGCGCTGTATTGATTACAAATAAATTTTGAAGTCCTATCGGTGCGACAGAAACCAGTCCTATCGTTAAACCTTGCCAAAAAAATAACATCCTTTTTCTCCTTTATACCAACCAAATTTATTCAGTAAATCAATTATAATCGACGTTTTCATTGTTGTAACCAACCAAGCATTGACTTTTTAGCCAACCAAATGTATTGTTATCTTACAATGAGGTGGTTATATTATGGAAAAACAAGTAAACAACAGTACGGATAAATTGGTCAGCATTACCTGGCAACCAGACCCGGAATCTTCCAAAGCAATGCACAAACAGATTGTTGATTATATCAGTGCCAAAGTTGCAAACGGTGACTGGACGGTTGGCAGCAAATTACCGCCACAGCGAGAACTGGCGAAAATTTTCGGTGTCAACAGAAGTACGATCTTTAATGCCATGGAAACTTTGAAATCCTATGGTATCATTGATGCCGATTACGGCGGTGGCACCAGAATTGCCTGCAACACCTGGTCGTTATTGATGTCGGCGCCGCCAGACTGGAACAAATATATTGCCGCCGGCCCTTTCAAACCCAATCTGCCTACCATCCAGTTAATTAACCAACTGGAATTTGACAAAAATTTTATTCGTCTCGGCACTGGTGAATTATCACCACAACTCTTTCCCCAAGACATGCTGGCAGCTGTATTCAAGGCTTTGCCTGCTAAAATATCCTCGTTAAACTATTTGGAAGCCAGAGGCTTAGCCGAGTTGCGAGAAAGTCTCGTGCAAAGGCTGTCCTCACGCGGTATCAATGTAAAGCCTTCCAACATTCTGATTACTTCTGGTTCTTTGCAAGCTTTGCAGCTAATTTCTGTAGGCATGCTAAAACCGGGTGCGCAGGTTTATACAGAAACACCTACTTATTTGAAGTCGCTGCAGGTCTTTCAATCTGCCGGCATCAGTTTTACCGGTATTGCGATGGACAAAAGCGGCCTGATACCCTGGAAGATTGGTAAAGTCCCTAACGGCTCTCTCCTCTATACCATACCCACTTACCAAAACCCCACAACGTTAGTCATGACTGCAGAAAGAAGGAAAGAAGTCTTTGATTTCTGCAGCAAGTATCGTCTGCCCATTTTAGAGGATGATGCCTACGGCGAACTGCATTTCGATGGAAATACGCCACCGTTTCCGATCAAAGCCTTGGATGACAGTGGTGTCGTACTCTACACCGGCACTATTTCCAAAACACTTGCCCCGGGCTTTCGTGTCGGCTGGCTCGTGGGACCGGAATCAGTCGTTAACAGACTGGCTGATGTGAAGATGCAGATGGACTACGGAGCCAGCTCCCTGTCACAGTGGGCGCTGACCGAAATATTCAACAGCGGTGCTTATGACGAATACTTAGGCAAACTTCGCCTCCAGCTAAAAGAACGCCGCGATATTGCCCTGGAAGCATTAGATAAAAATTTCAGCGACATTGCTGCCTGGGATATACCGACTGGTGGCCTTTATATCTGGTTACGCGTCAACAGTAAAATTTCCAGTGATAAACTTTTTCAGGAAGCACTCAGCAAAAATATCCTGCTTAATCCCGGCAGCGTCTACGATTACAAAGAGAACAAAAACATCCGCTTATCTTTCGCCTATGCCAACAAGGAAGATTTAGCCAAAGGCATTGCCATTCTTGGCGATATCATAAAAAATTACAAAAAATAACATATGGGCAGAAATAGTTAATCCGTTCTAATTACCACTATTAAATCTGCTTTTTTGTATACAATAGAATGTCAAAAGGATATACTAAGTTATCATAATAAAATGATTAGGGAGAATTAAACAAATGCTATTTCGCAAGAAAAAAACATATGAAGATGTTTATAAGTGGCGCCGCCAGAATAATGGTACCTGCTTTTATTGTTACGAGGATACCCCTGTCGCCTACGCTTTTGTTGGAGAAAAAGGCATTTGCCAGGAATGCTTAGACCATTTCAAAGTAGGTCATGCCGGCGCAGATCGTCACGTTATCACCCACCTTACCAATGGTCTTACCAGTCATGAAGAAACAGTTGAATGGCTCAAGAAACACGGCTTAAAGCTAGCGCCTAATGGTATAAAGAATGGCGTTCATTATTATTTTGGAATTAACAACATGGGCATATTTAATAATTACTGTGCTATTATTTATGGGTATGTTGATATCGCCACTGTGAGCAGTGATACTGCCAAAAAAATAATGGATAGCTATAATGCAATAGAAATCTATAGAGATGGTGCCATTCGTATTATTTATTGATACTTTCCCTCCCGTGCTCATCTTAAACGACAAAAAGCATGCTTTGTTGAATAATAACAAAGCATGCTTTTTTCTATTATGTGCTTTATAAAATTATTTTTATCATCTGCATTAACTTCACCGTTACCAGTGGTACTTCTCACCACGGCTGATTTTGAAAGCCCTGTATATCTGCTCAATTAAAAGCAGACGGATCATCTGGTGCGTAAAAGTCATGCGTGAAAAAGAAATAGTTTCATCAGCTCGTTTGCGCAGAGCATCAGTATAGCCGAAGGCGCCGCCGATGACGAAAGTTATGTGGCTGTTACCGCCAAGTGCCAGCTTATCGAATTTGGCCGACAACTCTTCTGAGCTGATCAGCGCGCCTTTGACATCAAGAACGATAACATAAGAGTTCTGCGGTATGACTGCCAGCAGCCTCTCCGTTTCTCTCCCTAGCACCTGCTCCTTTTCGGCTGGTGAAGGGTCTTCCGGCATTCTTTCTTCACTAATGGCAATTGTCTCCAGCTTACAGAAGGGTGTAAGTCGTTTGGTAAATTCTTCAATACCGGCTGTCAGATATTTTTCTTTGATTTTGCCTACACAGGCTAGCGTAATTTTCATCTTTTATCCTTGTGCCGGCATTTCTTCCAGCGTAACATCTATGGACATTTCATTACCGCCACGCAGAATTGTCAAAGTAATTGTTGCGCCGATACCCTTAGCTGCAATCTTTTCGCGTAAGTCGCCTACGCTACTGATCTTCTCGCCATCAAATTTTGTAATGACATCGTTAGTTTGCAGGCCTGCTTTCCATGCCGGTCCGCCGTCTGCTACTTTGATGATATAGATACCGCCTTGCAGATCTACATCAATGCCATAACGTTCCGCAATATCTTTATCAACCAAGCTTACGCCCAGATATGGTCTGGAAACTCGCCCTTGTTTTTCCAAATCGGCAATAATAGGTTTAGCTGCATTAATTGGGATGGCAAAACCAATACCTTCTACACCGGATACAGCAATCTTTGCGCTGTTGATACCGATAACTTCTCCATCCGCATTAACCAATGCGCCGCCGGAATTGCCCGGGTTTATGGCAGCATCAGTCTGAATTAGTTTAAATTTGCGTTCTCCAAGATCAATGGAACGGTTCAAAGCGCTGATAACACCTGCAGTAACACTGCCGCGGAATTCCAGCCCCAGCGGATTGCCAATAGCAATTGCTGGCTCGCCAACCACAATTTGGTCGGAATCGCCGAAATTAGCTACAGTAAGCTCATCAGCATCAATTTTAACAACCGCTAAATCTGTCGCGGCGTCAACTCCAAGGACCTGTCCTGGTACTGAGCGACCGTCAGACAAGCTGACAACTATTTCCTGCGCACCTTCTACCACATGATTATTGGTAACAATAAGTCCCTTTTTGTCATAAATAACACCGGAGCCCGTACCAAGCTCAGCAAGCTGGACCCTGTTGAAAATATCTCTCACCAGCGCTTTGTTGGTAATGCCGACAACGGCCGGGCCTACTTTTTTAGCAGCCTTCGCAATCGGGGTATTCCTTGCGTCGCTGGGTTCAGCCGCTACTGCTTTATTAGTTATCTGCTGGCCGGTTCCACTTTTGGCAGACTGATTATTTTTCGCTAAGGAGCAGCCACCTACAACAAGCATTACTCCCAAAAAAATACCAAACAAAACTGAAGCAGTTTTACTGAAAATACCTTTATTCATAGATATCACTCCTTAAATCAAAAATCAATTATGTACGAGGTCTCCCTGGGATGTAACAAATATTCGTGGCATCACAGAGCAACCAGAGTCATTAAGAATCCTTTCAACTGTTGAAAGCGCCAGCTCAGGTTTATTGTTCTCATGACTGAGGTGAGCCAGAAAAACCTCCTGTGGCATTCTCTCCATATTAGCTAAAAACCAGCCTGCGGCCGTGTTGGATAAATGTCCGCGTGTACCAAGGATACGTTCTTTCAGCATCCTCGGATAAGGCCCTGTTTTCAGCATCTCTTCATCATGATTAGCTTCCAGAATCAACACGTCGCTATTAAGAGACGCTAATTTTATTTCTTCATTAACAAAGCCACTATCTGTCAGATAGGTGCATTTCTCCTCTTTGAAGAGGAAAGAATAACCAACAGGGCTCGCGGCATCATGTGATATGGCAAAAGAAGAAACTGTCATACCGCCGAAGGAAAGCTGTCCCGGTAGTAGTCTGTGGCAGGAACGTTCTATCTCATTACGAAGTTCCATCGCTTGCCAGGTTTTCTCATTGGCAAAGATCGGCAATTTGTATTTTCGGCTTAAAACCGGCAGGCCACTTACGTGGTCGGTATGTTCATGCGTTATCAATACGCCTGACAAATCAAGCGGATCGAGGCCGCATTCTTTCAAGCCGTTGGTGATTCTGCGGCAACTAATGCCCGCATCAACGAGAAATGCGGTATCGCCCGCTTTAATAATGGTAGAATTGCCTTTACTGCCGCTCGCAATTACTGCAACTTCGAATTCTTTACTCATATATCCTCCGCCACAATAAGATTTCCTACACTTGTACCTATACGCGTCGCACCAGCTTCCAGCATTGCTCTGGCTGTTGCCGCATCACGAATACCCCCGGCTGCCTTGATACCCAGTGCTGCATTGCCGATTTCTTCTTTAAGTAAACGCACATCACTTACAGTTGCTCCGCTCTTGGCAAAGCCTGTGCTTGTTTTCACAAATTGTGCCCCACCGGCAATTACTAATTGACAGGCCTTGCGTTTTTCCGCATCGGTTAAAAGTGCAGTTTCGATGATAACTTTGACCAGAGAAGGAGCTGCTGCCGCAACTACCCTTTTAATCTCGTTTTCAACTGCCTGATAGTCACCTGTTTTGAAAGCTGATATATTCATCACCATGTCAATTTCATCGGCATGATTGTCTGCTGCCATTTTTGCTTCCAGCTCTTTTACTTCCGGATAAGTTGCTCCTAGCGGAAAGCCAATAACTGTTATCACCTTTACCCCCGTTCCCGACAATAAATGCCGTGCCAAAGCGACATAACAAGGATTGATACAGACTCCTCCGAGCTGATATTTTTTTGCTTCTTCACATATTTTTATTATATCTGCAACCGTTGCTTCCGGCTTCAGCAGGGTGTGTTCCAGGTACTGGGCAAGCTCTGTCATTATGGATCCCCCTTATAACTTACAAATACTCTTCGCCTTATATTATAGCAAATCCGGTAAAGCAAATTGTGAAAAAAACAAAAAAAGCCAGCTTTTCAGCTGGCTAACTATTTTTAAGCTTTGTTTTTACAATTTGGGCAAATACCATAAAAATAAAATTTCTGTCCCTGGACTTCATAACCGGTATCAGTCGTTACTTCTTCATCCAACTTAGCAACTGAAAGCGGTCCGATATCATCGACCCGCCCGCAGACGCTACACTGAATATGTGAATGTTCAGTAACATCAGCATCATACCTGGAACTGCCTTCACCCGTATTCAAAACAGTGAGCAATCCTAATTCGTTTAAAATTTCAACAGTTTTATAAACTGTGGCAAAACTCATAGATGGATATTTCGGTCTCAACTCATTGTATAGAAGCTCTGCATTGGGATGTGACTTAGTATTGGCCAAGGCTTCATAAACAGCTAAACGCTGTGGTGTAACCTTGAACCCGCTATTTCTTAAAACACCTGCCAGACTTTGACTTGTAAGCATATATTTCCCTCCCTTAACAGTAAATTTTTCTGTTTTATCAATTAATAACTATTATTATATTGATAAGCTAGGAACTTAATTATATTTTCAGAATTATTATTTGTCAAGAATTTAAATAAAGAATTTTACAATGATTCAATCTTTTTGTTTATCTGGCAAGGGGTAAAGAGTTCCTCTGGCTGCTTCCACACGCGGCAATTCGCCTGCAAGCAGTCGGTCGCTGATGTGCAGCAAGCCCGTCACTTCTTTATCCCATGCCTACTTTGTATTCAGGGAACATATATTTTTCGGTACTAATATTTTGCATTTTAAAACATTTTCATATGTGCGTGCCAGAGCTTAAATAAAGGATTTTGCAACATGTGTAACGAATTAACACTTTCACACTGTTTAGAAAGTAGGTAAATTATGTCAGAGATTACTAGTATCCTTGCCAAAGAATTAATTATTGCTGAAAAAAGAATAGATGCGGCCTTGAAGCTCCTTGACGAAGGCAATACCATCCCTTTTATTGCCCGTTACCGTAAAGAAGTGACTGGTGAACTTGACGAAGAGCAAATTCGTAATATCAGCGAACGTGCGCAGTATTTACGTAACCTTGCCGAAAGAAGAAATGACATTATTCTTTCCATCACGGCGCAGGAGAAAATGACGCCGGAATTGGAAAAGGCCATAAATAGCACCACCAAGCTGCAGGATCTTGAAGACCTATATCTGCCTTACCGTCCAAAGAAAAGAACCCGGGCGCAGATTGCGCGTGAAAAAGGCCTCGCTCCTTTGGCCGATTTAATCATGGCGCAGGAAAAGCCGACAGAAACTCTGGAACAGCTGGCAAGCGCCTACCTGAATGAAGAGCAAGGACTTTCTGACCTTAGTGATGTCTGGGCCGGTGCTTCTGATATCGTAGCAGAAACGGTTGCTGATCGTGCTGACATTCGTGAATTGGTACGTCAGTCAATCAGGCAGAATGCCGAGCTTGTCTCCGAACTCTGCGTTGATGAAACAGTAGGTCAGGATTTCCTGATGTATAAGGAATATGCCGAACCGGTAAAACAATTGCCACCTCACCGCATTCTGGCCCTCAACCGCGGTGAAAAAAAAGGCTGCCTGAAACTGCATTTGAATCTCCCTTCTGAGGCAACGCTAGCTAAAATGAATCAAAAGCTGCAAATAAAGGCAAACGGAATTTTCACCGAGCTTTATACAGCTGCAGCTGCGGATGCCTACAAAAGGCTGATTTTTCCTTCTCTCGAACGTGAAATCAGAAACGAGCTTACTGAAAAAGCAGAAAAGCAGGCCATAGCTGTCTTTTCCTGTAATTTGAGACAATTACTGCTGCAACGTCCATTAAGCGGTCATACCGTGCTTGGTCTTGACCCCGGTTACCGTACTGGTTGTAAAGCTGCCGTTGTCAGCCCGGAAGGTCAGGTTAAAGCCATTGGTACTCTTTATATGACCGGCAGCGACCGTCAGCATGCGCAAGCCGAAGAAGATTTCCTCAACCTGGTCAAAAACAACAACGTTACGCTTGTTTCCATCGGTAATGGCACTGCTTCTTTTGAAACAGAAGAGTTTACTGCCCAGATGATAGAGAAACATGCTTTAAAGCTGTCCTATCTGATAACCAGTGAGGCTGGCGCCTCTGTGTACTCAGCTTCTAAACTGGCACGCGAAGAACTGCCTGAACTGGATGTTTCCATCCGTGGCGCAGTTTCCATTGCCAGACGTGTCCAAGATCCGCTGGCGGAACTTGTTAAAATCGAACCAAAGGCCATAGGCGTTGGGCAATATCAGCATGACGTCAATCAAAAAACTCTTACCGAAACACTCGGCACAGTTGTTGAATCCTGTGTTAATCATGTCGGTGTTGAGCTAAATACTGCTTCTCCGGCACTTCTCGGTTATGTAGCAGGTATCTCGGCAAGTGTTGCCAAAAATATTATCACCTGGCGTGATACCAATGGGCGCTTCCAAAATCGCAAAGAACTACTAAAAGTAGCGCGGCTTGGTCCTGCCGCCTTCACACAATGCGCAGGCTTCTTACGCATCAAAGACGGTAAAAATCCTCTGGACAATACTGCCATCCATCCCGAAAGTTACGAACTGGCAAAAATCATTCTTGCAGAGCTCGGCTTCTCCCTCAGTGAATTTCAGAGCAGGCAGGCTGAAATAATCGAGGCCGCGCAAAAAGCTGATGCCGAATTACTGGCAACTAAACTTGAGGCTGGCAAACCTACAGTTATCGATATTTTAAATGCCTTTGCCAACCCCGGCCGCGACCCCAGAGAAGATGCTCCTGCTCCTATTCCGCGCAAGAAAGTCACTAAATTATCTGAGTTGGAAATAGGTTCTGTCGTCAAGGGCACCGTACAAAACGTCGTAGACTTTGGTGTTTTCCTTGATATAGGTTTAAAAGTCAGCGGTCTGATTCATCGCTCTGAACTAAGCAACAAATATTTTCGACATCCTCTCGATGTTGTAAGTGTCGGTGACATCATTGAACCGATTATCATCAGCATCGACGAACAGCGCAACCGCATAGGATTGAGTTTAAAGAAAGCAAAATAGTAAAAAAGGGCATTGCCACCGGCAATGCCCTTTTGTTTATGCTACTGATTTTTTGTCTGCGATTTCATTATTAAGTTTTTTCATTTCTTTAACAATGAACACCGCCACTATCGACGCTGAAACCAAATCTGAAATCATGCCCGCATATAAAATGCCATATATGCCAAACCAAAGCGGTAATAGAAACAGCAAGGGCAGAAGTAAAATCAACTGCCGCAGCATTGATAAAAGCGAAGCCTTCAGTGGCTGCCCAGTTGCCTGGAAATAACTTGTAGATATTATTTGGAAGCCAGCGGTAAAGACACCGCCTAAAAATAATTGCATGCAGGAAACGGCAAAATCCATGAAATTTTCACCATTTGAACCAAAAATCAACAGAATTTCTTCCGGAATAAACTGACAGCAAAGCCAGCCCGTAATAGTAACAGCCGAGGCAATTTTGGCCGCCAACAAATATGTTTCTTTAACTCTGGCAGGTTCTCCGGCCCCGCGGTTGAATCCTATAATTGGCTGAGCTCCCATACCAATACCTACACAAGTCGAAATCACTATCATATTTACTTTCATTACTATGCCCATCGCACTGATTGCCATGTCACCGCCGACAGGACTTAAGTTGCCATAATAAAGCAAGGAATTATTCATGGCTATTTGTAAAATGGTAGCTCCCGATTGCAGAATGCAGCTGGAGAAGCCAATTGCCATGACTTTACGACAGATATTTAAATCAGGTTTTAATAATTTGTGCAAGCTTAAACGCATTTTACTGCTATGAATAAAATACCAAATTAAAACAGACAAAGAAAAAATCTGAGCGCAAGCTGTAGCAAGGGCAGCACCCCAGACTCCCCAGTGAAACTGGAAAATAAAAACAGGTGCTAAAAGCAGATTGATCAGTACACCGCCGACCAGACTGCGCATGGCAAGACGAGGGCTGCCATCAGCACGAGCGAGATTTGCCAAACCAATTATCAGCATGGTAATCGGTATAATAGCAATCATGATGCCGCCAAATTCTTTCGAATACTGCATTGTCTGGTCTGTAGCACCAAATATTTTCAGAATCGGCTCCAGATAAATAAGACCAGCAATCATCATGATAATGCCTATGATAAAGGCCATCGTCGTAACAGTATTCAATACCTTTTCCGCAACATCTTTACGGCCTTCGCCAAGTTTTATGGCGGCAAAAGCACTGCCGCCGACCCCGAATAAAGTGCCGAGGGCGAGTACTACCGTGACAATCGGAAACGCAATCGTAGTAGCAGCATTACCAAGATAACCTACAGCCTGACCAATAAAAATCTGGTCGATTATATTATAAAGAGAATTGGCAAGCATCGAGATAATAGCCGGCCACGCAAACATCTTCAGCAGTTTTTTTGGTGACTCATAAGCGAGGATATTTATTTCTTCTACATGTGATTCTTTCATTTTAATCCTCACTCCCTTTGCTGCTCTGAAGTCCTATTACTCAAAGCCAGCTGTTATTTAAACATATTTATTTTGGCATAAATACTGATAGTAAAAATGGCACCAGCAGCGTCAAAACCAAACCATTGACAAAACCTAAAATTCCCGTATGTAGGTCAGTATATTTAATGATGACAGGCAGTGTAGAATCCATGGTACTGGCACCACCTATGCCAATACTCATAATTTTGTTGTATCTTGCTACCAAAGGAATCAGAGCAAAAGACAGAGTTTCCCGCAAGACGTTGGTCAAAAAGGAAATCGTACCAATTTCCACGCTGTACATAGTGCTTATTACTACTGACGATAAGCTATACCAGCCGAGACCTGCGCTGACTAGCACAGCATCTTCGCTTTTCATGCCGGTAAGCGTACCAGCGATGCCGCCGCCGACAAGGCTGCCGATGACCACTGCTGTGGGAATAGCCACCATCAGTGTTAATCCTTTCGGATTGCAGATTTTTTTTATTATGTGCCTGTTGCCGCCGATTTCTATGCCGGCAACAAAAACCATGAAAGACAAAGCTGTCAGCAATACTTCATCCAGTATCGGTATGGCCGCTGTTGAAAGCCACAAATAGCCACAGCCCATACCTAAGAGAATTGCAGCAATAATACCATAAATCATGCTTTACCCTCCTGTTCTTCCTCGCTGATATCATGGGCAAAAAATCTGGTAACAAGCCACAACAGTAATAAACTGCCAGCTATTATACCAAATGCCATAATTATTGCCCGAAAACCCAGGAGACCAAGATTACGCAGAAGTTCTTCATCACAACCGATTTTGGCACCAAGGCACCAGAGCATGATGAGCAAAGCCACAGTTGAAAGACGGTTCAGGAATTTTTTTTTGCTATAGTTGAAAACATCAAGCCAGCCAAATAAAATACCTGCCGCGATACTGATAAAAATGCTTTCCAAGTGCCTGCCACCCCCATAAAAAGAATAAGCCCCGCACGGGACTTATCCTCATGATTTCTTATTCAATAACCATCAGTAACGGATAAAGAGGTTGCCCGCCATCAAATAGTTCAATTTCCCAATCATCATTAACCTTTTTCAGCTCATCCGCCAGTTCTTCAGCCTGCTTAACTGGCATATCCTTGCCGTAATAAATACTGATCAACTCTGCTCCTTCAGCAGCAAGGCGCAGAGTTTCTGCTGCAACTTCTAAGAGTTGGTCACCAGCACAAACTATTTTCTCTTCTACCAGACCAATGTACTGACCTTTTTTTACCTTAACACCGTTAACAACGCTGTCTCTGACGGCTATACTGCAAGCAGCACTGCGTGCAGCCTTTGCCTGTTCTCTCATGGCCATCACATTCTCTACCATCGACTTTTCTTTGTCAAAAGCTACAAGAGCCGCCAAACCCTGAGCAAGATTATTGGTCGGTATAAAATCTATCTGCATGGTTCCTAAAAGCTTTTTAACCTGCTGAACTGCCAGTACAATATTTTTGTTATTCGGCAGAATGATATATTGTTCAGCTTTGCCTTCCTCAATGCAGCGGACAAAATCTTCAACCGGCGGGTTCATACTTTGGCCACCGTATATTATCTCTTCAGCCCCGATACTTTTCATTATCCTGGCGATACCATCACCAGCAGCTACTGACAATACTGCCAAGCCTGCTTTAGTAAATGCTGGCTGCTTGACGAAAAGTTTTTCCCGATGCTGATCTTTCATATTGTCGATCTTGATGTCATGCAAACTGCCCCATTGCATAGCCTTTTGCAGAACTGCTCCAGGGTTTTTGGAATGTATGTGTACCTTCACTATGTCAAAAACGACGCCGACAATTAATGAATTCCCCATGCTTTCCAACTCTTGCATAACTGCTTTTTCTTCTATATGTGAATCGCGCACGACAAATTCAGTGCAGTAAGGATATTCAAGGTCAAATTCTTCAACAAGGTCAAGCGTTACTTCCGGCGCTGCAGCCGGCACGAAAATAGGTGGCACCTCTCCCTTCAGAGCTGCCAGACAGCCTTCAAAAAAGACTATCAAGCCTTGTCCGCCTGCGTCGACGACACCTGCTTCCTTTAGTGCCGGTAATAATTCTGGTGTTATTTTCAGTTCCTCACGACCGGCAACGATTGCCTGTCTTAGTACTTCCGTAAATTGAAGATTGCTGCGCACAGCATGATAAGCGCCCTTGGCAATGCCTCTGGCGACTGTAAGTATCGTTCCTTCTACAGGTCGGGAAACAGAACGATAGGCGTAAAGAATGCCATATTGGAAAGCCTTACCGATTTCGTTATTAGTAGCAGAATCTTTACCAGCCAATCCCTTACCAATCCCATGCAGGAGCTGTGAAAGGATAACTCCTGAATTGCCGCGTGCGCCGAGAATAGCTGACTTGGCTGCCGCCTGGCCAACCTCTCCTATTGTTGCGTTGTCCAGTTTGCTGACAGCTTCTGCTACCGCTGCCATCGTATGCAGCATATTAGTGCCGGTGTCGCCGTCAGGCACAGGGAAAACGTTAAGATTATTGATCATTTCGTAATTATTCTCAAAACTTTGGTAAGCACCGAGCAGCATCATCTTTAGTTGGCTGCCATCTATCGCCGCTTCCTGTTTCATTTCCATTAATTACACCCTTTCTACTTTTTGCGACGTAAAAAGATTCCAATAACTTTTGGACCCAAATGTGACGCAAGTACAGTTCCGATACCCGTTACGAGAATTGGCACACCAGGATACATCTCCATCAGTTGCTTTTTCAGCGTTTCCGCATCATCAGGCGCTTCTGCATGTGCAATATACATAGCTTCAAAAGGAGCAAATTTCTCTCCTAATTCCAGCATTCTACGCAATGTTTTTGACCTTGTCCTGACCTTGTCCGCAATCGTCAGGTCACCTTTTTTATCCAGGTAAACAATCGGCCTGATACCAAGCAAATTTCCTACCAAAGCACCAACAGCGCCAATTCTTCCCCCTTTTTGCAGATAGGTAAGTGTATCAACACTGAAAATGGTTTCTGTTCTTTGAGCCAGGTCATTTGCATATTTTTCCACTTCATCCATGTCGGCACCGTTTTCAATATATTCCAATACAGCCATAGCCATGCCGGAAATCGCGTTGGCAGCAGTTAAACTATCAACGACACGTATATCCGCACCCGGAACTTCTTTCATTACCTGTTTGGCAGCAAGATGTGCCGTTTGCACTGTGCCGCTGAGAACGCCGTCTATTGCTATCATGATTATCTTTTTACCCTGTTCGGACAGCTCTTTGAAAATTGCCAAAAAGTCGCCAAGCGGCGGTTGGGAAGTTTTCGGCAGTTCGCCGGTGGCATCAACCATAGCAAACATTTCTGCCAAAGTCTTTTCACCATCTCGCCATTCAGTTTTGCCGTGCCGCACGCTCAATCTCAGTTCATGACAGCGGGAATCATTCTTTAATGAAGTTTCTCCCATGACAGCAGTGCTATCTAATACGATATGTATGTCATTGCGCATTAATATTCCTCCTGCTTGATTCCATTTAAGGCAGTAATGCGTTAATTATAAACAAGCCCTATTAATTGTAACATATCCAACCAAAAATCCCAAACTAAACTGTAACTATCCGTTAGCAGTGGATAATCTCCTGTAATTCTGTCAGCATTCCTTCATAAGTAAAATCGGTCGGTAAAATAACCTTGGCCCCATATTGCCAGCATACTTTTGCTGTTGCTGGGTTTTTGCACAGAAAAATGCCGTCAGTTCTAACTCTATGCAGTAAATATTCAGCTTCTCGGGGCGTATTAAGCAAAAAAACAGCTTCCTTTTCTTCAGTGATACTCAAGGACAAGTTTCGTCTCTCCGTAAACACCATGTTCACAGCTGCAGGCAGTCCAATCCATTCCTGTCCGTCCACCACGGCAACAAGTGCTTCCTGTTTTTCAAAAATACTATTTTGCTGCAAAAATAAAGGTTTTACAGGAATATAGTCCGTTCTCACATCTTGCCTTGATAGTGCAGCCGCTGTGTTTAAATCCTGTCCGGCAAATTTCAACGTACTCGTTAGCAGCTCACTAAAAGATGCAAAAAACAGCCTGACGCTGTCAGGCGTAGAAAAACAAAGCCATGCTATTCCGTGAAATAATCCACTGCTGATAGCCGGCTTACTTATTACAACTCTTTGGCTTACAGCCAATAATGTATGTTCTATAGCGTGTTCTTGTAAAATTTGTGCTAACCGATGCCTGCTCATTTCGCCGGCAACATCCTTTTCACACACCAGGTAAACTTGTTTAGACACTGTAATTAATCCCCCTTAATACTTGCTTTCATTATAGCATACACCTTTTGTCAGACTCAAAAAAAGGCAAAAAAAAAGCCCTTACGAGAAGGGCAAAATGAGGGGCTGATTTATTATGTATTTAGTATAACATCTTTGTATACAATGTGCAACAGCCCTATTTAAATATTTTTTTATTTGAAATCTTCGCCTATATAAACAATACCCTCGGTATCTGCATCAGGATTACGTGATATGCGCATAGAATAACTGAATGGCAATGTAGAGAGTTTGCTGACTACCCAGCCATCAGTATTAGTTGCAACTACCTGAGTAGAAGAAATCCTTTCACCCGTGCCGGTACCGGCAACGATAAACCCGGCTCCCTCTGCCAGGCTGACAGCCTTGTCAAGAGCCTCGGGTCTGCCGCTGCAATTGATGATTTTAAGGGAAACATTGCGTTTAGATGTTTGTTCAGAAGGTTGTGATTCGCTAGCTGTCCCTGATTTAGTCTGGCTGGTACCTTTCTTAGAAGTATCAGTTGGTGTCTTTTTTGTGCCAGTTGTAGAACTATTTTTTTTCAATTCCTCAGAAGGCGTCTTACGCAACACTTTGACTGTCTTATCGGTTTTCTCGTCTTTGGTAACTTCAAGCTCCTCGTCAGGAACGACTTTTTTGTACTCGGCTTCAAATTTCTCCGCTGCCATGCGATATTTGTCACTCATCGTTGCGCCCTGCATGTCAACCATCAGTTTACGCAAATCAGTCATATCCGGAACCCAATAGCTTACCTCGTCAATATAGACAGGCTCCCCTGGGACCATTGCCATGTTGAGTCCTTTTTGTTCCTTCATCGTCGTATTCATGGCCTTGGCAACTTTTGCCATATCAGTAAGGGGCATGTCAGTTTTTACCATTGACAGTAATTCCTTGACCAAACCCGGCATTTTTGTGATGATCTGCGACGATGTTACTTTCTCATAAATAGCCGCCATAAAATGCTGTTGGCGTTTTATGCGCCCGATGTCACCCTCTTCATCCCGGTAGCGAACATATTGGATAGCCGTTCTGCCATCCAGATGCTGTCGTCCTTTTTGCAGATCGATAACCAGATTATCATAGGGGTCTTCATAATACATATCTTTTTCTACATCAATGTCAATACCGCCTATAGCGTCCACTAAGTTTTTAAAACCTTTGAAATCAATTACCACGTAGTTGTTAATCTGTATTCCCAGGAATTCCTCTACGGTCTGCTGTGTTAATTTGTGGCCGCCAAAAGCAAAAGCGTGGTTGACCTTGTCCCAGCCGCGTCCCGGAATTTTCACCATAGTATCACGCGGAATCGATAGCAAGGAAACATTGTTGCTTTTAGGATCCATCATAACAACAAAAAGAGTGTCGGAACGACCGGCATCCCCGTCACGCTCATCTACACCCATGACCACTATGTTCTTTTTCAAAGCCAGGCGATCGGCGCGAGTCAGGGAATCTAATGACATACCGCCACCATTGGTAAAATATTCATACAACACATAGCCCAAAGCTAAAACTACTGTTGCTATAATCGCTATGGTTTTTCTGCCAAACTTCATTTGCACGTTTACTTCTCCTCTATTCTTCTGAGTCTTAATCACACAATTATACAAAAATTACGCTTTGTCGTCAAAAAAATTTTCTGGCACTTCTTTTTTCAGCCTGCGTAAAAAACTATAGAGAATTCTGGCAGTTAAACCCCAGATTACATGTCCTTCATATTCATAAAAATATACGTCATAGCCTTTACGCTGCAGCCAACCGCGTGGATGACGCGGCAGCAGATCAAACGGAAAATCCTCAGTAGCCCGATTGGCAAGCTCCATATGAACTTTACGCGGATTCTGTTTAAACAATTCGGAAAGAGGCACTACAAATACCTCGCTTACCTCAGCACAGCTTGGTTTCACCTGGGCTAAATCCCAAATATTACCAACATAAGGATGAACTATCGGGCCAAGATGTGTCACCAGATAATCGAGTTCACCGCAGACTATCATATCATCCGGTGTCAGATTAAGTTCCTCGCAAGTTTCCCTTACAGCTGTATCCCGCAGAGTACAGTCGCCTTTTTCCTTTTTACCGCCCGGAAAACAAACTTCTCCCGGCTGCCAGGATAGAGATTTGGACCTTACCTCGAACAATACGCCCAGCTTACCGTCTTTTTCAACCAAAGGCAATAATACAGCCGCTTCCGTCGGTCGGTCTGCTCTGTCGATGCCGGCAGGCCTTCTGGCTAACATTGACTGTACATATGCGCATATCCTTCCCTCACATGGAATTTCCATTCTTATCCCTCCATCCTTCCTTCTAACTTCTGTTTCTTTGCTGCTTTTCCTGCTATAACAATCATTCCATATTACCAAAATTTATCCGAATATGATTATAAAACGCCTGCTCATTTAATAAAATGAGCAGGCGTCATTGCACTGACATTCACGCAAATATCTGCCAAAGTGCAACTCCTACAACACCCGGCACTCCAAAAAAACCCACAATCAAAGCCTTAATCACAGTTATTTCAATGTGGAAAGCAAAAACAGTGCCTACGAGATTGATGAGCCACAAAGTTGCGCCACCGATAAGGCCGTTCCATACCAATTTGAACGGCAGTGAAAAAAGTTTAACCAATAGCAGCAAAACTACTATTGCGACAACATAAGGTACAAAGGTTGCAAACCCTGACATTTTATAAACACCTCTTACATATTCCTTCTATTTTCCAATGCTCTGGCAAGCGTCATTTCATCAGCATATTCCAGATCGCCGCCAACGGGAAGACCATGAGCAATGCGGCTTACGGTAACGCCAAGCGGTTTTAACAGCTGCGCCAGATATACTGCAGTCGCTTCGCCTTCTACGTCAGAGTTAGTTGCAATTATTATTTCATTCACCTGCGTCTGCTGCATACGCAACAGTAACTCTTTAATTCTGATATTATCAGGACCGATGCCATCAAGTGGTGATAAAACACCATGCAGGACATGGTAAACTCCTTTATAGCCATGGCTGCGTTCCATTGCCATCAAATCCTGTGGCTGTTCCACAACACAAATTATAGAGTTGTCCCTGTCTTTTCTGCCGCATATTTCGCAAAATTCGCTGTCAGAAAGATTATAGCAGACGGAACAAAGTTTAATCTGCTGTTTAGCAGCAATAAGTGCTGCTGCCAATTGCCTTACTTCGGACTCCGGCCTGTCAATTATATGGTAAGCCAGACGCAAAGCCGTTTTCGAGCCAATGCCCGGCAATCGCCTCAGCTGCTCATACAAGTCAGCCATCGGTTTGATCATTCGCATAATGTTCCTCTTTTGCTGATAATTACATACCTGGCAGTTTCATGCCGCCGGTTATCTTGCTCATTTCGCGTTCGGTCATCTCATCAATCTTGCGCATAGCTTCGTTTACTCCAGATACAATCATATCCTGCAACATTTCTACATCATCAGGATCAAGAACTTCCGGTTTAATTTTAATGCTTTCAATTTCTTTTTTGCCATTGGCAACTATAGTCAAAGCCCCGCCACCGACGGTTGTTTCCACCGTGCGTGTTTTAAGTTCTTCCTGCATCTTCAGCATCTCTGCCTGCATCTTTTGTACTTTTTTCATCATACCTTGCATATTGCCCATATTGTTCATTCCGTTAAACATCTGTATATCCTCCTTCAAACTGATAACCTTTATAAATTGTATCAAATAGCTTCAACTATTAAAAGGGAAATTATAGCTTTTCCAGTGTACCACCAAAGATTTCCAACGCTTTTTTTACAGTTGGATCGAGTTCCTGTTCCTTTTTGGGAGCCTTTTTGGCAGGCTTCGCCTCTTCTACAACGCAATGGAGACAAACAGCTTCTCTGGAAAGCTCCAGCATTACTTCTTCTATCTTTTGTTTATAATCTTGACGTTTCATGCGCTCACAGGAATAAGCCACTTTAAAACCAACTGTCAGATTTCTGCCATCAAAACCCTCTACAGTACCACAAGAAGCACAAGCATGCAGTGACATCTTTTTATCGGCTTTGATTCTCGCAAGAGCTTTGTTCCAGAGTTCTTCGCCTTCCGGTATCATTTCGCCGCCAGTTCCTGTGCTTTCTGCCTTTATCTTCTCAGTCGGGACTTCTTCATGGATTGCTGCAACAATATCGTGAGGTTCTTTAACAGTCACAACAGCAGCAGGTTGTTCAGGCTGTTCTGTCCAAGACGGCACATTTTTTTCAGCAGCATGTTTTACCCTTTTGACTGGTTCAGGTACAGAATGACCGGGCGTCACCGGTGCCGCTACCAAAGCAGCATCTTCTCTGAAGTCTTTGCCGGCAAGCATCTTTTCCAGCTTTTCAACCCTTGCCTGCAGCGCTTGCAGTGAGGAGCCTTCTAATTTACACAAATCAAAAATACAGAGCTCTGCCGTTATCTTACCGCGTACGGCCCAGCGTAATTCTTCCATCGCATCATGCAGCCGTTGCTGAGCGGCAACAATGCGTGCTTCTGTAAATAAAGGTGCCAATTTCTGCAAGGCCTCTTTGGTATCTGTCAGATAAATATCGCCATAATGCGGTGCTGCCTGATATAAAAGCAAAGCCCTGAGATACTCTGATAACTCAGTCAGAATTTGTTTAACGTCTTTACCCTGCCCAATCAACTCATTCATTGTCAAAAGAGCCTGCGGTAAATCTTCTTCACCGATTGCTCTGGCAAGGGCTCTTAGGCCCTCCCGCCCGACAATTCCAAGGACAGAACGAACTGATTCTACAGAAACTTTTGGGTCCATAACCGCGCACTGATCCAAAAGACTCAAAGCATCACGCATACCGCCGTCCGCCTGAATAGCAATCAACCTCAAGGCGTCTTCGTCTGCTTCGATCTCGCTTTCGCTGGCAACTTTCGCCAAATGCGCCGCTATTTCCTCGACAGTAACACGATGAAAGTCAAACCGCTGACAGCGCGAATGGATAGTCGCCGGAATCTTGTGCGGCTCAGTCGTTGCTAAAATAAAAACAACATGGGCAGGTGGTTCTTCCAACGTTTTCAGCAATGCATTAAAAGCATCATTCGTCATCATATGAACTTCATCAATTATATAAATCTTATAACGTCCATTAACAGGAGCAAAAGCAACCTTTTCGCGCAATTGGCGTATTTCATCTATGCCGCGGTTGGAAGCAGCATCAATTTCAAAAATATCCATAGAACTACCTTCGGTAGCCCTCAGGCAATTCTCACATTGGTTGCAAGGATGGGCGCCGGGTCCCTTTTCACAGTTCAAAGCTTTAGCCAAAATTCTGGCAGTACTTGTTTTGCCAGTGCCGCGTGGCCCGGTAAACAAATAGGCATGGGCAATTTTCCCAGTATCCAGAGCATTAGTCAATGCTGTACGGATATGATCCTGGCCTACCAAAGCATCGAAGTCCTGCGGCCGCCAGCGACGATAAAGCGCTATATAGTCCACGCACTCACCCCTTTAAAAATTCTACACTTAGTATTATACAATAAAAAAAATCCCTGCAATAGTTATTTGCTTCAATGATTATAGCAGTATTAGCATAATCATAAACAAAAAGACCACTCATAGTAGCACTAAAAGCTACTGCGAGCAGTCTAAGATTATTTTCCTGTCGGGCCGCAGCTGCAGGCACCCCTGCGGCACACAAGAGTTACCGCTTATCGCTGCTTCCTTCCGGACCTGACGAGGTTCACAGGCTCCCATTGCGCAGGACCCGACAGCCACGGTCCGACAGAAAAATAAAAACCGCAACAGTGGCGGTCAATTTTAAATGGCGGAGAGAGAGGGATTCGAACCCTCGGTACCCTTTCAAGTACACACGCTTTCCAGGCGTGCTCCTTCAACCGCTCGGACATCTCTCCGGTTGAAAAACTTTGTTAAATCATTTGAAATTAAACCAACAAAAAAATATTTCGCAGCCGTAAACCGACTGCGAATATTAGTATACTGATTAATCTTAAGATTGTCAAGAATATATTGTAATATTTAAATCAAATATCATCAATATCAGGCAGCATCAAAAGCGGCCTGTTGGTATTAAGTGCCAGATTCTGCGCAGTACTTCCCAGTGGCAAACCTTTAACCAGCCCGGCGCCTGTTTTAGCGATAACAATCATTGATGCATCTATTTCTACGGCTATACGCTGCAATTGTTTGGAAGGAGTGCCCTTGGCAACTCTGGCAGTACCGCGGACGCCAAAAATTTTCACCTCATCAGCAAGCTCATTAAGCTTCATCTCCGCCTTCTGCATCTGCTCTTTCAAATCTTCAGCATTACGGCTTTTCTCAATAACATGTACAAATACAACTTCTTCAATATGTTCTCTTAAATTGCGTATCACATTCAAGGCAACCAAAGATTCCTTGGAAAAATCCGTAGGCACCAGAATGTTCTTCAGCAAAGGTTTATGTTCGTTTTTTTCATTATATATCTTATCAATAAAAAGCGGATATTTTGCCATCCTTGCCAGATCAAAGGTTGTACTTCCGAGCAGCGTGCTGCGGATAAATCCTTTGCCATGCGACGCCAGAAGTGTCAGGTCAACACTTAGTTCTTCCGCAAGGTTATTAATCTGCTCAATTGCCTCTCCTACAGGCAGCAAAACATCAACATGTTCATATCCTGCTCTGCGCAAGTCCTCTTCACAGCGTTTAATCTTAGCCTGGCTCTGTTTGTAGCTACTACTGTGAGGATCGGCGTCCTCGTCATCATCGAGGACATGTACCAGGACTATCTCGGTTCCAGTATCAGGGCAAAGATCAAACAAACAATCCTGCAGCTTGCCCGAAGCACCTGAAAGGTCCGTGGCCAGTAAAACTTTGTTAAAATTATTCATATATTTCCCACTCCCAAAAATATTATCCCGATTTCCTAAGGAATAGTACTCCTAACTAATTTATCTTAAGTTCGGCAAGAAATCAAAAACTCCTGCTTTATTTGTTGACTTTACTACTTAATTAGCTTACAGTTTAAGTAAAATTAATCTATGCTAAAGGAGAAAACTATGGTTAGGCTGCGAAACATTGTCATACTGCCGCTTATTTTGGTGTCAGCCTGGTTCCTTGTTACGAAATATGAGCTTTTCAGCCCTTATCTTCTGCCTTCTCCGCAAAAAACGTTTACTGTTTTTTGGCAGCTTTTCCTTGATGGAACCCTCGCCCGCCATTTATCCATAAGCCTGCTGAGAGTACTTGGCGGCTTTTTTTGTTCCTGTCTTGTTGCTTTACCTTTGGGAATCCTTTGCGGCCGCAGTGCACGTTTTCATGACTTATTCTGGCCTGTTTTGGAATTTTTGCGTCATGTGCCGCCGCTTGCGGCCATACCTCTCATCATTTTATGGTTCGGCATTGACGAAGCCTCCAAGCTCATGGTGATTTTTCTCGCATCTTTTTTCCCACTTTTTCTTAATACTTACGGTGGAATCAGGAATTGCGACCCCAAGCTCCTTGAAGTAAGCTCCTCTTTGCATTTTACCGCTTGGCAAAAGGCACGTTATATTCAGTTACCTGCCGCAATCCCCTCAATACTTGTCGGTTTGCAGCTGGCGCTGGGCTACAGTTGGCGGGCACTTATCGGTGCTGAGCTGATTGCCGCTTCCTCCGGAATTGGTTACATGATATTGGATGCCGAGCAAATGTCCCGCCCTGATATTGTACTGGTTGGTATTTTCTGCATTGGTATTCTGGGAACCTTGATCAATCGCCTCTTTCTGAAACTAACTTTCAGGCTCTTGCCTTGGCAAAGAAAGGCAGGTACCGATTAATGCCGATCAAAATAGAAGCTCTGACCAAAATCTACAGCACTTCCGAAGCAAAAATTACTGCAATGGCTCCAACGACATTATCTTTTGCAGATTATAGCTTTACAACCATTGTCGGCAAAAGTGGCTGTGGGAAAACAACCCTACTGCGTCTTTTAGCAGGGTTAGAAAATCCTACGGCCGGCACAGTATCTTTTAGCGCCAAGAAACCGGAAATCGGCTTTGTTTTTCAGGAACCACGCCTAATGCCGTGGCTGACCGTTGCAGAAAATATCGCTTTTGCCACTCGCAAAGGCGGCATGTCCAAAGAAAAGCTCCCACAGCTTCTTGAGATTCTCGGCTTATCGGCTTTTGCTTCTTCTTATCCCGCGGAACTCTCGGGTGGTATGGCGCAAAGGACTGCCTTGGGAAGAACATTATTTCAGAATCCTGATATCATCTTAATGGATGAACCTTTTGGCGCACTGGACTATTTCACCAGAAAAGGCTTGCAGGAAACTCTGCTCGACTTGTTCCGTGCAGAAAGAAAAACCATCATCTTTGTCACCCACGATGTGGAAGAAGCCATTCTACTGGGTGAACGTGTCCTGATTATGCAAAAAGGCAGTATTACGGGCGAGATACCAGTTAAGCTTACTTATCCCCGCGACCCGGCTGCCAGTGAAGTCCTATCCTTAAGGCGGCAAATCCTGGCTGGTCTTGAGTAAAAAAACTGTAAAGGTGGTAGATTTATCTTGAAGAAAACATTATTGCTAGCTTTAGTTGCTTTGATTGCTTGTGCTGCGCTTGTCCTGACCGGCTGCGCTAATAAAACAAAATCAGATGAGAAAAAAGCCGTAACGCCAAGCTCAATAAAAATAACTTATGTCAAATCTCCGCTTAATATTCCGTCAATCGTCGATAAGAATAATCAGACTATATCCAATTCTTTTGCCAAAACTAACACCAAGGTTTCCTTTCCGGATATCAACTCCGGTGCCAAACAGACAGAGGCTCTGGCAGCAGGCAGTCTGGACATCTGCAGCGCTTTGGGCGGTACCTCCGCAATCCTTGCCGCTTCCAACGGTGTTGATGTCAAAATTATCGGCATTTACAGCCGCGCACCAAAAGCTTTTAATATCATGGCCAAAGATCCTGCTATTAAAACGACCGCGGATTTGAAAGGCAAAAAAGTTGCCGGACCAAAAGGTACTATTCTGCACCAGATTTTGATCGCCGCCTTGGATAAAGAAGGCTATGCTGCAAACGATGTTGAATTCCTCTCTATGGGCATCCCTGAATCAGTCAATGCCATGATGACCGGCAGCGTTGATGTTGCCCTTGTCGCTGGTGCCGATGTTCTGCGTGCTGAAAAAGCAGGAGCACACATTGTAGCTAATGGTGAAAATCTCGTTGATGCCACGATCGTCATAGCCGTCAGCGGCAAATTTCTTGCGCAATATCCAGAAACTGTCAAACAATATCTGGCCGCGCACAAAGAAAACATTGCTTTCATGAAGACTAACAAAGCAAAAGCTTATGAATTTACTGCCAAAGAAACAGGACTTGACGCTAGTGATGTTGAACTCATGGCCCCTTGGTATGATTTTGACCCAGCCATTACTGACAAAGACATCAATGAGTTGGAAAAAACCCAGGATTTCCTTTTGAAAACAGGTATGCAGACCAATAAGATCGATATTAAGAAAATGATCGTCCGATTATAATTTATTTAGTAAAATTATTTACACAAAGCACGTGAAGAAAAAATTCACGTGCTTTTTTATTATTTTTTCTTGACAGCAAAGCTTCCTTTGCGATATCATACGTTTCAACAACTTAATATCGACTTCTTATCCAGAGAGGCGGAGGGACTGGCCCTATGATGCCCGGCAACCACGGTTAAACCGTATGGTGCTAATTCCAGCAGACCAAAGTGTCTGAGAGATGAGAATGAGGTGCTTTCATAATTTAGCAGCCGTTCATCTCGAACGGCTGTTTTCTTTTTTAGTCGGCCGATTACATACAGAAAAGGAGACGCTGCTTTAGCAGCATACCAACTATGAAAATCAATGAATTGTTCTCACAAAAGAAAACCGTCGTATCCTTCGAGGTATTCCCACCAAAGCCGGATTCACCTTTTGAAACAGTCTTGGAAGCCGTCGAGGCCCTGCATGTTTTAAAACCTGATTTTATCAGTGTAACTTACGGTGCAGGCGGTTCCACACATAGTAAAACGCTTGAACTTGCCCAGCACATTAAAAATGAATTGGGCACCGAAGCACTGGCACACTTGACCTGTATCAGCAGCAGTGACAACGAAATTGAAAGAATTCTGGACGAAATTGCCAGCAGAAATTTGGAAAACATCCTGGCCTTGCGTGGAGATCCGCCTAAAGACTGCAATAAGCAACTTAACAAAATACACGCTTGCAATCTGGTTGAGCGTATTGCTGCCCGCAAAAAATTCTTCATTGCCGCCGCAGCCTACCCGGAAGGCCATCCTGAAGCCAGCAGTCAAGAGGAAGATTTACTCCACCTGAAAGAAAAAGTTGATGCGGGCGCAGGTCTTTTGATCACTCAGATCGCTTTTGACAATGACTACCTGAAACGTTTTCATGAAAAGGCTTTGCAGCGCGGCATCAATGTTCCCATAACTGCCGGCATCATGCCGGTCTTCAGTGCCAGCCAGATCAAACATATCAGCGGTCTTTGCGGTGCGACCCTGCCGCCAGCTTTGCAAAACATGATGGAGAAGTATTCTCATAATCAAGATGCCCTACAGTCAGCCGGCATAGAGTACGCCTGCCGTCAGATAAATGATCTCGTATCTTATGGTTTTGCCGGCGTCCACATCTACACGATGAACCGCCCGCTGCTCGCGCGCGCCATCCTTACCGGCACGAATTTACGTTAAAACAAGGAGGAGTTCAAAATGAAATTTGAAACACTAGCCGTCCATGCCGGACAACAGCCAGACCCTACCACAGGCGCCCGCGCTCTGCCCATATATCAGACAACAGCCTATAGTTTTAAAGATTCCGACCACGCCGCCAGATTATTTGCCTTAGAGGAAAGCGGCAACATCTATACCCGCCTTACCAACCCCACTACCGAGGCTTTCGAAAACCGTATGGCAGCGCTAGAAGGCGGCAGCGGCGCCGTAGCCTTTGCCTCCGGTCATGCTGCCATCGTTGGCACTTTTCTCAACTTTCTGCAAACCGGTGATGAAATAGTAAGTTCTTCCACCCTCTATGGCGGCACATTCAATATGCTCACCTATACCCTTCCTCATCTTGGCATCACTACTCATTTCGTAGATGCCCATGATCCGGAAAATTTTCGTAAAGCAATAACGCCAAGAACCAAAGCTATTTACGCCGAAACAATTGGCAACCCCAAAATCGACGTTCTTGATATTGAAGCTGTAGCGGCAATTGCGCACGAAAACGGTCTGCCGCTAATCTTAGACAATACCTTCCTTTCACCTTACCTGTGCCGTCCTATTGAATTCGGCGCGGATATTGTTGTTCACTCAGCCACTAAATTCATCGGCGGTCACGGCACCTCGATGGGAGGCGTTGTAGTTGACAGCGGTAAATTTGACTGGAATAGCGAAAAATTCCCCCTGCTCAGCCAGCCTGACCCTTCTTATCATGGTCTTAATTACGCTGAAGCCCTTGGTGCCACGGCTTTTTGCACACGTCTCAGAACACAGATTCTGCGCGATTATGGCGCCTGCATCAGCCCCTTCAACAGTTTCCTTTTGGCACAAGGGTTAGAGACTTTGCCCCTGCGTCTTACCAAGCATGTCGAGAACGCGCTTAGCGTAGCCAAATTTTTAGAAGCACATCCACAGGTTTCCTGGGTCAGCTATCCGAGTCTTGCCAGCCATCCGGATTACGAAAAAGCACAAAAATATCTGTCAAAAGGTGCCGGTTCCATTTTTACCTTCGGTATCAAAGGCGGCCTGGCAGCAGGCAAAAAATTCATTGATTCACTCAAGCTCTTTTCCTTGCTTGCCAATGTCGGCGATGCGAAATCACTGGTTATTCACCCGGCCAGCACTACCCATTCCCAGCTTACGACAGAGCAGCGCCAGCAAGCCGGCGTACCTGACGATTTGATCCGTCTTTCGATTGGCATTGAAAATGCCGATGATTTGATTGAAGACCTATCGCAGGCACTTAAAGCCTCAAAATAAAACGATAATCAATAATCGGAGGATACAATCATGCCAATCAAAATAAATAACGACTTACCGGCCAAAAGTATTTTGGAACAAGAGAATATCTTCATTATGCCGGAAGAACGTGCAGAAACGCAGGATATCAGACCGTTAAAAATTCTGCTGCTCAACCTCATGCCTACCAAAATAATCACGGAAACGCAGTTCCTGCGCCTGCTCAGCAACACGCCGATACAAGTCGAAATTGATTTTCTTTGTACCACTTCCTACAAGCCGACTAATACTTCCCATGAACATTTAATAAAGTTTTATGAATCTTTTGCTGACATCCGCGACCGCCGTTACGACGGAATGATCATTACTGGCGCGCCTGTTGAACAGATGGCCTTCGAAGAAGTTGATTACTGGCAGGAATTTGCCGATATTCTTGAATGGAGCAAAACTCATGTTTATTCGACACTTTACATCTGTTGGGCAGCACAAGCTGGTCTTTACTACCATTATGGCGTGCCCAAATACGATTTGCCGCGCAAGACTTTTGGAGTTTTTCCACATACGCTGAACAATAGGCATCCAGATAAACTTTTCCGCGGTTTCGACGATATATTCTTCGTACCGCATTCTCGTCATACCGAAGTCCGCCGCGAAGACATTTTGCAGCATAAAGAGCTTAATATCCTCTCCGAATCACCTGAAGCAGGTGTCCTTGCTGTAGCCGACCAACTCGGCCGTAAATTCTTCATCTGCGGGCACCCTGAATACGACCCACTCACGCTAAAAGCAGAATATGACCGTGATTATGACAAAGGCTTAAATCCCGATATACCGGTTAATTATTATCCTAATGATGATCCAACACAGACACCAGTTGTCAGATGGCGCAGTACCGCCAATCTCCTTTTTTATAACTGGCTCAATTACTATGTTTATCAAGATACTCCTTTTGATCTGAGTACTCTTTAATTCACTTGAACCCGACTGCCTAACAGGGTACAATAGATGTGAATTAGTTTTGAGGAGGTCAAGGTATGCAGCATACGGTTGAAAACATTTCAGAAAAAACAGGTATGCCCCCAGGCTCTTTTATATCCGTAGGGGTGAAAGAAGCTATTCCTTCCAAATTTTTTGTTTATAATATTGACAAAGAGAACGCAATAGTTCAGGAAGCTGATTCTTTGACGCCAAACCTGCTGAAACACACCGATGATACCTTACTATGGGTTGATACACAAGGATTTTCCGACAAAGAATCCATTCACACTTTGTTTGAAACTTTGAACATTCCTTCTCTGCTGCAGGAAGACATTATCAATACCAGGCACAGACCGAAAATCGAAGCTTTTGACGACAGTTTACTTATAGTGACTAAAAGAATTATTGCCGGGCATGGTAAACGTTTGCATACAGAACACATCGTACTTCTGTTAGGGCCTGACTATATCCTTTCCTTCCAACCACCCGTCAATGACAGTTTTCATGGAGTCCGTGACCGCATCCTAAAAATTAAATATCCCTATACACATAAAGGTTATATTTTCTATATGCTGCTGGATAATTTAATTGACAGTCACTTTGCGATTATGGAACACTTACACCAACGTTTAGATAGGCTGGAAAATAAACTTTTGACAGGCAAAGAGGAATCCTCTCCACAAGAAGAACTGGCTGGTCTGAAACATGATATATCCATGGCACGCCGCATAATTGTGCCTATGCGCAGATTTGTCACCGACCTGCGTTTCAAACGTGACAACTATTTTCTGCCGGGCATTGATCCTTACCTTACTGACTTGAACGACCATATCGAGCAGCTGGCAGAATCCTGCGAAATATATAGCGAATCGATCACCATGCTAATTGAAATTAATTCTGAAAACATCAATATCCGTACCAATGAAATCATGAAGACTTTAACCTTGATATCGACTATTTTTATGCCATTGACTTTTATAACCAGTGTCTACGGCATGAACTTCGAATATATGCCGGAGTTACGCATGCAGTGGGGTTACCCTGTTTGTATCGCTTTCATGGGTATTATTTCCTTTTTTCTGTACAAAAATTTCAAAAATCGCAAATGGCTCTGATTTAAAGCCTAAAAAACAACAGGCGCCCGCTTATTCAAGCAGGCGCCTGTTGTTTTTATTTTCAGTTCATATTAAATACTTTGCCCGGATTCAAAATATTGTTCGGATCAAGAGCTTTTTTAATAGCCTTCATCATATTCATTTCCACAGGGTCAGTATATTTTTCCATCGGCACTAATTTCTTGGCACCAATACCATGTTCGCCGGAAAGTCTGCCGCCTAAGCTGTAAATGTAAGGGTAAGCTTCAGCATGGAAACGCTCTAATTCACTTTCCCACAGTTCATCACTCATATCGCCTTTCAGCATCGTGAAGTGCAGATTGCCATCACCGGCATGGGCAAGGGTAAATACCTTAAAAGGATAATCGTTTGCTACCTCTGTCAGGTGTTCAATGGTTGTAGCAATTTGTTCCACAGGCACAACCAAATCATCAGAAGAGCTGACCAAGCTCAAGACGCGTGTGGACTCTAAACAGTTGCGACGAATCTTCCAAACCCTGTCATCTGCTTCCAGTACATCAGTTGCGCCATTAGCATTACATAATTCATCCAACTGTTCCATCTTGGTTTCCAGCTCATCTTCATTAAATGTTTCAACAGTGATAATTACATAATTGCCATCTTCATAATGAGGCAGTTTCAATTCGCAATAATCGCTGGCAGAACGCACAAATTCATTTGCCATAAATTCAACGCTGGTCGGATTGAGGCCTGCCTTAATTAAAACAGGAACAATGTCGATAGCTTTATTTAAATCAGTAAAAATTGCCAGAATATCTAATTTATAAGGAGCAAGAGGCAATAGTTTCAGGGTTGCCTTGGTAATGATACCCAAAGTTCCTTCACTACCGATAACCAATTGTTCCATGCAGTAGCCCGTTGATTTTTTCTTCAAACGTGCGCCCAAATTAGCAATATCACCTGTTGGTGTTACTACCTCAACAGCATAAACCTGGTCGCGGGTCGTGCCATAGCGAACTGCTTTATTACCGCCGGCATTGGTCGCAATGTTACCGCCGATCAGACAGCTGTCGGAGCTGCAAGGGTCACCAGCATACAAAAGACCTTTGCTGTTAGCCAGTTCCTGAATTTCTACTGTTCTGGCACCAGCTTCAACTACCATGTACATGGCATCTTCGTTAACCTCCAAAATCTTATTCATACGTTCCATCAAAAGAACGATACCGCCGCAAACTGGAATAGCGCCGCAGGATACGCTGGTGCCGGCACTTCTCGGGGTAACCGGTATAACGTATTCATTAGCAATCTTCATGACAGCCGCAACTTCCTCGGTGTTAGCCGGAGCAACGATTACTTCCGGTAAATGATGGAAACGCGCGTCCGTTTCTTCATCAGTTTTATATTGGTTCAACTTCTCAGGATCACTGTAAACATAGCTTTCACCTACAGCAGCTTTAAGCGCTGCGATAACTTCTTCTGTGACAGGATTATAATTACTCATTCCATTCTACACTCCTACTAATAAAATTGTTTTGCTGAACGAACTTGCTTTTTCATTTTACACCAAAAGGCCAAAATTGTCACTTACAGTAAAATATTTACACAGAAAAAAGAGCAATGTTCCACTGGAACATTGCTCTGACAAAATTTGACTAAATTTTTAACAGTTTGCCCGGATTCAGTATATTGTTGGGGTCCATTGCTTTTTTGATAGTTTTCATCACTAACAGTTCGCCCGGTGCAGTGTAAGTTTCCAGTTCTTCCAGTTTTTTAAAGCCGATGCCATGCTCACCTGATAAGCGGCCACCAATGCCATACGCATATTCATAAACCTCCGCATGGAACCTGGCAACCTCTTGCTCCCAAATCTCATCAGCAAGTTCACCTTTGCAGAGAACAAAATGCAGATTGCCATCACCGGCATGGGCCAGCGTCATCACTTTAAATGGATATTTCTTGCCGGTTTCCATGACGAATTTAATGGTTTCCGCAATTTTATCCAAAGGCACGACCAAATCGTCGGTGATGCTGACGAGACTGATGATACGTACCGATTCCTGACAGCTGCGGCGCAGTTTCCAGACTCTTTCGTCCGCTTCCAAGACCTCTACCGCACCATTTTCACTGCAAAGAGTATCAAGTACTTCCATTTTGCTGTCCAGCTCATCTTCGCTGAAGGTTTCCACCGTAATGATGACATAGTTGCCATCTTCATAATGCGGCAGACGGCTCTCGCAGTAGTCATTGGTAGAACGCACGAAACTATTATCCATGAATTCCACACTAGTCGGCGTAATGCCGGCTTTAATTACTTTCGGGACAATATCAATAGCCTTGTCAACTTCGGTGAAAATCGCCAGCAAATCAAAGCGGTAGGGAGGCAGTGGCTGCAGCTTCAAGGTAGCCTTGGTAATAATGCCCAAAGTTCCTTCACTGCCGATCAGTAACTGTTCCAGACAATAACCGCTTGTTTTCTTCTGCAGGCGTGCGCCCATTTCCACAATATCGCCGGTTGGTGTAACTACTTCAACGGCATAAACCTGATTTCTGGTAGTGCCATAACGCACAGCCTTATTACCGCCGGCATTGGTAGCAATATTGCCGCCGATCAGACAGCTGTCAGCGCTGCAAGGATCACCCGCATACAACAGACCTTCTTTATTTGCTATTTCCTGGATTTCTTTCGTCAGTGCGCCAGCCTCTACTACCATGTACATCGCATCATGATTTACTTCGAGAATTTCATTCAAGCGTTCAAGCAAGAGCACGATGCCGCCGCAAACAGGGATGGCCCCGCCAGCTAAACTCGTCCCTGCCGATCTGACCGTGATCGGGAATTTATATTGGTTAGCAAGCTTCACAACCGCAGCGACCTCTTCTGCACTGCCTGGCAAAACTACTGCCTCCGGCAGATGAAAATAATGCGGATTCGTCTCTTCGTCTGTTTTATAGGCATCAAGTTTCTCCGGTTCAACAAGAACATATTCATTGCCAACAGCAGCCTTTAAGGCTTCAATTACTTCACTTGTAACAGGCTTATACTCACTCATGCATATACACCCCTAAAATTAATTTATAATCTTAACAAAGTTTATTTTATTCTATAACAAAAGCGGCTGGTTGTCATCTAAAGCGTTGCCAAGATAACCACCAACCGCGAAATATCGAAAATGTCGCACTATTCAAAATCAATCTTTTATTTTTTGTTTCACCATCTGTGCGGCCGTAACACCAGGGTGAACATATTTCGTCTTTTGGTCGGGAACCAATTTGCCCAAATAGATGGCATTTTGAGGACACCATTGCGCGCACGCAAAGCAATTAGCACAGTTCTCCCCAAATACCGGATATTCATCTTTCATCTCAATGCAGCTCATGGGACAAATTTTTGCACAGAGTCCGCAGCCGATGCAACTATCTTCAACGACATGCTTATGGTCGGTTTTGTAGATGTTTTTCATCACCCACCAGCTAACAGATTCTATTATATCACCCACAAATAAGAATGAGCTTTTTTGATTATTCTCTTCGCGTTTTTTAACTGAGGCAGCAATTTCTAAAACCTTGGCTTCTTCAGTTTGCAACATTTCTTCTTTGCGTTTCTCTGGAGAAGGAAAGACGATACTGCTGTCTGGCAAGGCCAGTTTAAAGCCGGCATGCAGTTTGATATCACGCTGCGCGAGGATGTGCTCGGCCTGATTCAATGTTTGTCCTGCCATCGCGCCCATGGTTGCAACACCGAATAAATATTGCGGTGCTTTAAATTGTGCCTTTTGCAAGAAATCCTTTACCAAAGGCGGCAAAGCGTAACAATAAACAGGCGTTACAAAGCCTATGACTTCATCTTCAATAGCATATGGTGAACACAAATAAGCGCTGATTCCTTCCACACGAGCGCCCATCTCTTTGCCTAATTTATTGGCGACGTTCAAACTGTTGCCGGTTCCGCTGAAATAAAAGATTACTGCCATGATTGCCTTCCCCCCCCCGCCTTCTGAATTCGCTCTCTTTACAGTAACATTGTATGCCTTCCCGCGTCTTTTTGCAAAACCTTATAATACAGTAATTTGTACCATCTATACTCAATAGTAATCTTCCTGTTCTGTCCTCGACAAGTGCTTGTTTTTTTTGTGTTACTTGTCAGCAACCTACCTTTTATCATGGAAGAATTACCTAGTCTTATGGAACAACCAATGTATACATGCCAGTGGCCTTATCTGCGTAGCTATTATAACTCAGCGCTCCAATTCTTTTTAAGAATTGCCAAGCGCGTGTCGAAGGCGGAGCAGAAAGGCTGCCGGCATGTCACACATCGAACAAGCACATATCGAAAGCGGAGAAAGATGGTTATTGACCCTTATCACTAAAAGACAGGTTGCCAGTGTCCAACATATACGAAAAGAGCAATGCTTCATTAGAAGCATTGCTCATAATAACTCGCATTTTCAATTATTATAATTTGCGCTCGTAACCTATCGCAACAACTTTGGCATAATTGCTGTTGGTATGTACCTTAGAGAACTGATCGCCAGATTTCGGGCTGATATCCTTGTCACCTATATCAAGATGCCCAAGTGTTAAAGCCACAGTCTGGTTCTTGTCATGATATTGGGTTCCCAGTGAATAAGTGCGTCTGTTACCGGTAGGAATCATGAAGTCAGCATGTTCATCCGGTATCACGGAGCCATCATAGGCAAAGCCAGCCATCAAAGTATACTTGTCGCTCAGTTTGCGCTCTACACCAATCGCATAACGCCAGCCATTGCTCCAATTCTTAGCGTCATTACTAACCATACCATTGTCAAAGGTCATCAAGAGCTTGTCATATGTACTCCACCTGGTATAAGTACCGTTCAATTCAATGCGTGTTTTATCGTCAAATTTATGGTTATAGCCAATAGCATAGCTATCCGGCAATACAACCTTTCCATGAGCCTTAGAATTCAAGGCACTATATGTAGAAGTGAAGTCTGCATCCATGGTATGTGTAATCCGCGAACGATAAACAAGGCCTATTTCATTCTTCTTATCGAATTCATAATTTATTGCCGCATTCCAACCCAGAGCAGTTGTGTCACCTTCTGTTTCAGAATCATAAGCTCCGCCAGCTATTTTCTTCTTTAAATCCAAAGCAACATAATTGATTTCGGCGCCTAAAGCAGCGCTGACCTTCGCATCTGGCTTCCAGGCATAAGTCGGCGTAATGCTCATACCCTTAAGCTCAGAAGAATAAGCATTAGTGGCAACAATAGAATCTTTGCCGAATTCCGAAATCATACCGAAGCGCGTGAAAGTTCCAATACCAAACCACTGTTTTTCATCAATCTGGTCAACATAGTAAAAATAAGGTAAAACACCAGGATGCACAACATTCTTACCAGATTCGATAAGCACGCCATCCTTGTCATAGGCTTTGTATTTACCATGCGGACTGATATAGACTGCGCCTGACTTCCAGGCAGTACCTTTAACTTTAGTAATAGAAGCTGGATTGTATGCAACGTTCGCGGGATCATCCTCTGCAAACATTCTCGCGCCGCCCATCGCTACGCCTTCCGCACTCCACTCATTGATGCCGAAACCCTCGGCAGAAGCAATAGCAGGAACCGCCAACGAACAAGCCAAGCCCACAACAATCAATTTTTTCTTTAAAAACATGCCCTCAAACCTTCCCCTCCGCATAATTACGATAATGCAATATGTAATAATTCTACCAAGTTTAGGGCTGCTTGTATTTAAAATGTTTTAATCATTCGATTAATCAGCAGGTTATCTCCCATTGCAAATACTGCATGGAGCTCATATGCTGATACTTTGCATAACGCTCTTCCGGATCTGTCATTTGGGCTGCGGCAGCATAATCGCGTTCGCCCTCAGCCGATTTTGGATAATAGCAGAAAGCCTTTTCATAAAGCAATACCGCCTTTTGAACATTACCCTTGGCATGTTCACGCTCCGCCAGGAAACGATAAGCAAAGTAGCGGTAGCTGTTGATACCCTCCCGTTCAAAACGTTCTTTACCGGTCATAACACGTGCTTCGTTGCAAGCCTGCTCCTCCTGGCCGGCAGCCACAAGCATAATAAGACGGCCATAACTTATTTCACCCCGCGCCACACTCACAAACGGATATTGATATCTCTCGCAAAGATCAATAGCCTGGTCCCAATAATTAAGCGCCACCTCAGTATTTTTGGTCAAACCCCAGATTATTTTGGCAATATCGCGGAGGCAAAGGATTTTGTGTTCTGCCTCCGACATCCCTTTTTCTGCCTTCTCCATTGATGGTTCAACATCAACAACAGTAGCGAGAACTGTCATCGCTTCTTCAACCTTATCACGGAAATACAGCGCTCTGCCGACAATAGAACGGCACAGCCAATTATTATAATCACTGATCATACCTCTCGGTATAGGCCATTCGCCGCCGGAAGCAAAATTTACATATTCATTCCATTCTTGTTCTGTCATCTCTATCTCCTCCATGAATATATTAAGAATCAAATTATCCGGTAATATTCATTCGCCGTGACTCATCATATTTCCTGCCGAACAAAAATAGAGTGGCTGCCACCGGCCTAAGCCAATGACAGCCACAATTAAGGGAAAGCTATTCAAATGTCCTGTTCAAAAATCAAGGTTTAACAGTTGCGCGATATGCTTGTTTACCATCTTTGAATTCGATGATAACTGCGCTCTTTACTGCGTCATGAGTTTCGTTCAAGGAAGTGTCGCCAGTAACTGCTTTGTAGTTCTTAGTCTCTGCAAGAGCCTTGGAAACTTTAGCACCTTCTGTGCCGCCTGCACGGGAGATAGCATCCATCATCAGACGTGCGCCATCATAGCCGAGTACTGCCGGAGCATCTGGTTTTTGATTGTATGCTTTTACATAAGCATCAACAAAAGCTTTGGAAGCTGCACTGGTATCATCCGGTGAATAGTGGTTGGTGAAGAAGGTGTTGTTCAAAGGACCAGCACCAGCGATTTCAGAAAGTTTCGGGCTATCCCAGCCGTCGCCGCCGACAATCGGTAGATCCATGCCTAATTCACGAGCTTGTTTTATAATCTTACCAACTTCTTCATAGTAACCAGGTACATAAAGAACTTCAGGATTCATGGTTTTAATTTTAGTCAAAACTGCTTTGAAATCAGTGTCTTTTTGGAGATAAGCTTCTTCGCCGACAATTTCGCCGCCTTTAGCCAGATAAGCTTGTTTGAAGAAGGAAGCTAAACCTTTGGAGTAATCGCTGCTGTTATCAACAAAGATTACTGCTTTTTTCAATTTTAATTCATTGAGAACAAAATTAGCACCTACAGTACCTTGGAAAGGATCGATAAAGCAGACACGGAAGGTATTAGGTTTAACTTTACCGGTTTTATCATCCAAAGTAACTTTTGGGTTGGTTGCACCAATCGCCAGGAACGGCACTTTCGCAGCTTCACTTACATTTGCTGCGGCAATTGCGCTGGAGCTGGTGAAAATACCCATTACAACTGGAGTTTTATCCTGGTTTACCAGTTTGGACATGGCGTTAGCTGCTTCAGCAGGCTCGCTCTTACTATCTGCTACCACGATGCTGACTTTCTTACCATTTACGCCGCCTTTGTCATTTACCTCTTTCAAGGCCAGTTTCATGCCATTGACAACAGATGTTCCATAGGTTGCATTGCTTCCTGTCATTTCGGATACAACACCGATTTTAATTTCATCAGAAGCCTTGCTACCCCCACCGCAACCACCTGCAACTACCGACACTGCTAACATTGCCGAAATTGCTGTTGCTAATAATTTACCCCTCATTAGCCATTCACTCCTTTGTTTTAGTAAGTACTTTTTTTATATTGCTGAGCCTTAAGGCTGAACAACCAGATTTATATATCTCTCTATCTATTTATATAAATTCTAGGAATTCTTTTACTTACAGCACAGAGCACTTCATAACTTATGGTTTCAGTCCATTCGGCAACTTTATCTGCAGACAATTCTCTGCTGCCGAAAACAAGAACCTCATCACCAATTTCTACATTTTCTATATCTGTAACATCTATCATAAACTGGTCCATGCATATTTTTCCAACAATCGGTGCCTTTTTACCTTTTAACAAAACATATCCTTTGTTAGAAAGCTTACGACTGATGCCATCAGCATAACCCAAAGGCAAAGTCGCAATTTTCGTTGGTCGGTCAGCTGTAAAAGTCCTGCCATAACCAACCGTTTCGCCTTGTTCTATCTGCTTAACAAAAGTAATTTTGGCTTTTACCTTCATCGCCGGCTCGTAATTAAGGCAATGGCCGACGTCGTCCGAGGGCCACAGACCATATAAGGTAATGCCTTGTCTTACCATATCCAACTGCATCTCCGGTAACTCTGAAATCGTGGCGCTGTTGGATATATGTTTGATTGGTATTTCAATTCCTCTGACCCTGATCTTAAACAAAGCCCTTTGAAATTTTGCATACTGTTCGTGGCAGAAGGTTTTATCCTTGGCATCCGCCATGGCAAAATGCGAAAAAACACCTTCAAGTTCTATACCTGGTAATGCGGCAACTTCAGCGGCAAATTCACCTGCGTGTTCCGGTGAAAACCCGATACGGTTCATGCCTGTTTCAATTGCTAAATGGACCTTTGCTTTTTTGCCAAGCTTAACGGCAGCTGCCGAAAGCAGTTCTGCGCTTCTCAAGGTAAATAAAGCCTGACTGATTTCATTTTCTACAGTTGCTTCGGCACATTCCTCCTGCAAAGCTCCCAAAATCAAGATAGGTGCTTTAATTCCTGCCTCTCTCAATTCTATGGCTTCCTGCAGCAAGGCCACAGCCAGAAAATCCGCCCCGGCAGTCAATGCCGTTTTGGCAACTGGCACTGCTCCATGCCCATAAGCATCGGCTTTAACAACTGCACATAATTTTGTGCCTTCACTGATTTTTTTCTTAGCTTCTTTGATATTATGGGCAATAGCATCTAAATCAATCTCCGCCCATGCATTTCTTAAAAACACATCTTTGCACCACCTGAACACATCAAAAAACAGAAAAACTGCTCGAAAATCTGTTTTTTTAGTTTTTCCTCTATTATACCCCTATTTATTGGCAAAAAAGGCCGAATTGTTCGGAGAAAACAATTCGGCCTCACTGCCGTCATAAACTATGTGTTTAGTATAAACGCATAGTTTCACCATGTCAATACTTTGCGCAAACATTTTTTGTAAAGTTTTAATGTTCGTGTTGTAAGTTTATTCTATTATGTAATATTTTAACACTTTTTTAATTATATGTATACAATATTATGTTTTAATCAAAATATTTGCAAATTGAATCAACATTTTTAGTAATACCTAAAACTAACATCAGTTTAATCCTGGCTTTCTGCCCGGTAAGCTCACCTGCCAAAATTATATTGCTTGCCGCCATCGACAATGCACTTCCTTCGTAGCTGTAAGCAGGAACTACCCTGCCGGCATGGACTCTTGTCGCAAGCACTACCGGAATGCCGCAGGAACGCACATATTCTATGCCTTTCTTAACGCCAAGAGGAACATTGCCACAGCCAAGAGCCTCCACCACAATACCTTTTACCGGTTTTTCAGCCAAACATTTGAACAAATAATCATCCATTCCAGCAACGGTTTTTATCAAATAGACGTCTTCCTCGATAACTTCCGTCTTGATTTTCTGAAGATTTTCCGGTTGCCTTCTGAAGACTACCTTGTCAAAATATACGTGTCCTATCGGTCCCCAACCAGGAGAAGCAAAAGTCGAGCAGGAGGTTGAATGTGTTTTTGTTACTTCGGCTGCTGCATGAATTTCATCATTGAAAACAAGCATTGCACCTCTACCTACGGCCTCTTTGCAAGCTGCAACTTTTACCGCCGCCAATATATTCGCAGGTCCGTCCGGCCCCATCTCCGAAGCTCCGCGCATCGCTCCCGTAATGCAGACTGGTTTGGAGGTCTCCAGCACAAGGCTAAGCAAATATATTGTCTCTTCCTGCGTGTCAGTGCCATGGGTAATAACGATACCAGCGACATCTTCTTCGGCAGCATATTTATCTGCCAGCTTCGCCAGTTCAAACATCATCTTAGGTGTAACATGTCCGCTCGGCACATTAGAAAATTCAACCACTTCCACATCCGCGACATCGGCAAGCTCAGGAACAGCCTCAATTAAATCTTCTCCGCTGACAGCAGGTACCAAACCCTTAGTTAGCGGATCATATTTCATGGCGATTGTGCCGCCAGTAGTAATAACCACAACTTTCTTCATACCAACATCCCTTTCTTCAGTCCGAATGCTCAAAGGGGACCGTCCCTTTTGGCCTTTTTCTTCATTTTTCATTTTACTTATCTTTATATTTTAAGCCATAAAGTTGACGACGCCAATAAAAAAATAACCATTATTTTAATCGTTCGACGCAAACAACTCAGGACAGCAATGTCAAAAGCTATTTTCTACATTTTACGATCAAATAATGGTTGTTATAATACTAATTATTCTTGGTTGAATCTTCCTTATTGGTTATACCAAGACTTTAGTCTCATATTATCAAAAATACAAACAAATTTTGCTGTTTCTTCAGTAAATTTGTAAATATTAGTTTTTATTCAAGCCGCACTTTTTCGAACACCCTGAGCAACCGCTGCAGATGCCTTCTTTTTCTTTTTTCAGAACCATGCTTATTGCCCCGATTATGAACAGTGCTAATACACTACTTACGATATAATCAGCCATCTTTGTTCTCCTTTCGTTTCAGTTAGCTTTCGCTAACATCATTTTACGATTTCCGACTATTTTTGTCAAGTATCATTCCTGCACTATTTGTAAATAATTTATTGTTGGAATGTTGTGAGCACGTTTTTACATGATCGTCCACCATGCCAATTGCCTGCAGGAAGGAATAGATAATCACAGGCCCGACAAATTTAAAGCCACGCTTTTTCAAGTCTTTGCTGATTTGCTCAGACAGCTCTGTTTTTGCCGGAACTTCTGTTTCGCTACTCCAACTATTAATAATGGGTTTGTACCCAACATACTGCCACAAGAAATCAGAAAAACTGCCAAATTCCTGTTTTATGTCGAGCACTGCCACAGCGTTGTTTCTGACCGCTTTAAGCTTTGCTGAATTTTTAATAACATTGTATTTTTGTCTGACATTTTCCAAATTCTCTTCACTTAATTGTGAGCAATACTCGATGTCAAAATCGCGAAAAGCTTTTTTGTATTCTTCTCGCTTAGACAAAACTATACTCCAGGATAAGCCAGCCTGTGCGCCTTCCAGTATCAGCATTTCAAAAATATAGGTATCATCGAAATTGGGTACACACCACTCATTGTCATGATATGCTCGCATTAATTCATTTTGACCAGGCCATGTACATTGAGTCATTAGATCCCTCCTCGACAAATTCTGCTTAATAATAATACATAATACTGCGTCTTACCATTCAAGCAGCGCTTTTTCTTTCTGCACAACTAACAGCTGGGCTTTTACAATTTATTAAACTTATTTGCGTTCCTTGAATTATAGCATAGAGAAATATATAATAAAATTATCAAAATTTTATCTTTGATATAACAATAAAGTATAGGTAGGAGTAAGACATGGATATACGCACAATGAAATATTTTCAAGCCGTCGCGGACGAAGGAAGCATCAGTAACGCATCGCGTCAGTTAAATATTGCACAACCTGCACTCAGCCGGCAAATGAAGATGCTGGAAGAAGACCTCGGAGTACAGTTGTTTGAGCGCGGCAACCGCAGAATAAAGTTGACAATTGCCGGTCAATTACTCAGAGAACGTACCGAACAAATCTTAAACTTAGTCGAGGGTACAAAAAAAGAGGTCGCAGAATTTGATTCCGGTATTGCAGGTTCTATTTCTATCGGCACTGTTACAACGTCGGGTGCTGTTTTATTGCCAGAACTGGTCAACCAATTCCATAATTTATATCCAAATGTTACCCTGCAGGTGTGGGAAGGTGATGGTTATAGAATTTTGGAATTATTGGACAAAGGCATCATTGAAATAGGCATCATACGAGCCCCTATTGATTCTGATATCTACAACTCCATTACGATGCCGGAGGAGCCACTGGTAATAGCAATGCAAAAAGGCGGCATCTTTGATAAACAAAAAGACACCATTCGTCTCAAAGAGCTTGCCCATCAGCCTCTTATAATACCATTCAGGTGGAGATCTTTATTTGTTGGCTGGTGTGCCGCAGCTGGTTTTAAACCCAATATCGTTTGCTTGTGCAATGGCATTATCATGGATATCCTCTGGGCAAAAAAGGGTATCGGTATGGCTTTAGTACCGCAATCTACAAAAGAACTCGTCACAGATCCTGCAATAACCTACAAAAGAATTGTAGACCCAACATTATCGACGCAGACAGCAGTTGTTTGGCCCAAAAATCGCAGATTATCCGCCGGCAGCAAACACTTTCTTGATTTATTAAAGAATTTAAAGTACTAAAAGTTAGCTTATGTTTAAAATAGCAATGCAAAAGGCACCGCATTTTTGCGGTGCCTTTTGCACTTTGATTATTATTTGTTTTTTAAGTAAGTTAAAATATCCGCCGCATTAGTATCAGGCTTAACTTTTGGCATAACCTTTTCAATAACGCCTTGCTCATTGATGATATAGGTAGTGCGTACTACACCCATGCTCACCTTGCCATACAGTTTCTTTTCCTGCCAGACATCATAAGCCTTAATTGCTAAGAGTTCCGGGTCGGCAAGTAAAACAAACGGCAAGCTATATTTTTCAGCAAATTTTTGATGAGAAGCAACACTATCTTTGCTGATGCCAATGACTACAATATTATCTTTTTTGAATTCGTCGTAGGCTTTCGCAAAAGCACAAGCTTGGCGAGTACACCCAGGAGTATTATCTTTTGAGTAAAAATAAAGAATAACTTTTTTGCCGTGAAAATCCGACAACGAAACAAGATTGCCTTCTTTGTCACACAAAGTAAAATCCGGCGCTTTGGCATTTACTTCAAGCATCTTCATGTTCCCCCTTTAATAAAAACAAAACATCTATCCATATTGACAGCTTTATTATACCAAAATAACAATTCAGTGTTAATGGCAAACAGATCCAGAAAATAAATAAAGACAGGAATTAAACAATTCATGTCTTTGTCATTTTAAGATAATTTGTTATGGCGGATGGGGTGGGATTCGAACCCACGGTACGTCGCCGTACACTTGATTTCGAGTCAAGCACCTTCGACCACTCGGACACCCATCCAGATAAAGATATCAATAACATCAAATATTATATCATAAAACATAACTTTTATAATAGAGGTGAAATTAGTTCTGCTTATTTTGTTTGGCTTCGATACGCCTCTTCCTGAAGAAATCTTTCATTGCTTTGGTACATTCTTCGGTGCAAACGCCGCTGACAACATCTACCATATGGTTAAGGGCAGGATTATTCACAACGTTAAACAAAGATTCTGCCGCCCCAGCTTTGCTGTCCGGGCTGCCATAAACCAGACGGCTTATCCTGCTCATCACAATCGCACCTGCACACATTGGGCACGGTTCAATCGTCACATAAAGAGTTGCGCCACTTAAGCGCCATCTATCGAGTTTCTCACACGCCTCACGAATAACGATCATTTCGGCATGCGCGGTGGCATCTTTCCAGGTCTCTCGCATATTATGAGCCTTGGCAATAATTTCGCCATCAAGAACAAGAACGGCACCTATTGGTATTTCTCCTAGTTCAGCTGCTTTTTGTGCCTCTGCCAATGCTATTTCCATATATTTTTGATCGTCAGACATGTTCAATCCTCTTTCTTACCAAAAAAACCGCCCAGAAGGCGGCATATTTACTTTGGTGTCCTGGGCGAGATTCGAACTCACGACCTACTGCTTAGGAGGCAGTCGCTCTATCCTGCTGAGCTACCAAGACAACTATCAAGCTTAAAAAGCTCACTACCGATTTTACTATATTGAACGTACCATGTCAATTTTACTTGGTTACATTCGGTTCTTATTGCGCAAAATAGTAAGTATTATTCATAATTTCCGTATTTTTTGAAATCTAACAACAAATATGGTGCCTAAAAATTGCCATTACTGATAATGTAAACAATTTTGGATATTATTTTTTCTGATTTTTCTGTTAGTTTTCTTTCGGAATACAAACAATTTTTCGAATAAACATTTACTAACAGGTTTAACAACAAAAAATGTGGGAAAATCGGCTTTTCCCACATAGTTATCCACAGAACATCTGTTTTTGTGTATAAAGCTGTTTATAACTTTTCCGCCATTCCGGGCGGCATGCTCCACTCAACACGTACACCGGTAGCAACCCAGATTCTGGTCAAACAAGTTTTGAAATTTTTCAAGCTTTCCAGAGGGTTCAACGTATATGTGGAAAAGTCTCGAATATCATGCTCGCCCGGAAGATCCATCGTGTGTGACTGGCTTAGATATGCCTTCACTTTTGCGACAGCTTCAGGTGCTCCATCTATTACAACCTCCGCTGTCTTCGTTTCTTCATCATATTCGGCATAGCCGTAGTGGCACTGCCAATTTAAGGTAACCTTGAATTTGCCCATAATTGCCTCCTCAAAATTATCAACGAATTCGTATCCAAAATATTATATCATAGTACAGTAAATAAAATATTCCTCAAAAATCAGTCTTCTTTACGGTAGAGAGGTTTAAGACGGCGTTCAATACTCATCTTTTTCTCTTTGCCGCTGGCCTTAGCCATTTCATAGAGAAGGTTCTGCGAGCTTATAGCAATATTGCCATAACGAACTGCTCGCCGGTAACTGCCATTAGACTGCATGATATGAGCGCCAACATTGTCTTTTAAAACCAGCTCGAGAATTCCTTTAATTCTTTTGATATGCCTTGCGCTTTCCACCGGAAAGAACAATTCAACACGCTCATTCAGATTGCGCGGCATCCAATCAGCACTGGAAAGATATACCTGCTCATTGCCGCCATTGGCGAAGTAAAAAATACGGCTATGTTCTAATTGTCTGCCTACTATGCTTCGCACAGTTATATTTTCACTAATACCCGGCAAGGCTGGTTTGAGCCCGCAGATGCCTCTGACAATCAGTTCAATCTTAACGCCGCCCAGAGAAGCTTCATATAGCTTCTTAGTTATTTCCTTATCAATCAAGGAATTCATTTTGGCAATAATATGGCCTTCACGACCTTTTTTTACCTGCATAATTTCATTATCAATCAGCTCATACAGCTTCTGACGTAACCCCAGCGGCGCCATCACCAGTTTATTCCAGACGGGCGGGTCTGAATAACCGGATAATAGATTGAAGAAAGCTGAAGCATCGGTGCCTAATTGATCATTAGCCGTCATCAGTCCAATATCTGTATAAAGTTTTGCCGTATTGTCGTTGTAATTGCCGGTGCCAAGATGGACATAACGTTTGATACCGTCTGGTTCCTTGCGGACAATCAGAATAATCTTGGCATGCGTTTTGAGGCCAACCAGTCCGTAAATAACGTGGCAGCCGGCTTTTTCCAGCCTTCTTGCCCAGATAATATTATTTTCTTCATCAAAACGAGCCTTCAATTCCACCAAAACGGTGACCTGCTTGCCGTTTTCCGCCGCCCTTGCTAAAGCCGCTACTATAGGCGAATTACCGCTTACACGATACAAGGTTTGCTTAATAGCGAGAACATTAGGATCGTTTGCTGCATCATTGACTAACTTAATGACTGCTTCAAAACTCTCATAAGGATGGTGGATCAAAATGTCATGCTCCCGAATACGGTCAAAAAGATTATCCATTTTCGGCAATTCCAGCGGTTTTTGCGGCACAAAAGGTTCAAATTCCCATTTCGGTTCGTTTAAAAGTTTAATAAATTTAAAGAAGCAGGTAACATCAAGCGGCCCGTTGATTTCGTAAATTGCCTGTTCTGTAAGATCAAGATTCCCGGCCAAAAATTTTTTAATACTCTGATTGCGCGTTTTCAAAATTTCTAAACGCACAGAAGCCCCTCTTTTACGTTTGCGCAGTGATATCTCAATCTCTTTCAGCAGATTTTCCGTATCCTCTTCGTCAACATCGAGGTCTGAATCACGTGTTATCCGGAAAGGAACAATATCCAGTATCTCACAGCCTTTGAACAAGTCCTGGCAATGAACAATAATTATTTCTTCCAGAAATACGAAGGTCCGCTGACTGCAGCGCTCAACTTCAACAATGCGCGGTAAAACAGAAGGTACCTGCACAAAACCTCTACTATGCTGTCCCTCATTATTAATAAGTTCAACCGCCAGATTAAGTGATCTGTTCATCAAAAAAGGGAATGGTCTGGAAGCATCAACAGCCATCGGTGTCAGCACAGGGTAAACGATTTCACGATAATACTCTTCCAGCCATTGTTTACCGCTCTCTTCCACATCGCCTACTCGGCTGATCATTATCCCTTCTTTTCTCAATTCTTTCAGAATAGAGAATAAGTAGCGATACTTGGCCTTCATCTGCATATGTGCCGACTTAGCGATCTGCTTTAATTGTTCCTCTACTGTAAGGCCGGAGGCATCTTTTTTGTTAATGCCATTTTCCAGTTGATTGTAAAGTCCTGCAACCCTTACCATAAAAAATTCGTCAAGGTTTGAGGCAGAAATACAAACAAATTTCAGGCGTTCCAGAAGCGGCAGAGTTTTCATGCCGCTCTCGCGCAGAACACGCAAATTAAATCGCAGCCAGCTCAATTCACGGTTAATATAATATTCTGGGTTATTCAAGTCCACCATTATTTTTTCTCCCACCTACCCGCTCCAGAACAGGAGTTAGTCCGAATACTTCTACAAAGAAATTCTTCTTGTTTTCAAAAGTCCATTCTTCCAGCGTCAAATCTTTCCTGCTGACAGCATGTATCTGCATTTCGTTACCTTTTAAGCTAACTTTGCATTTTTCGATTTTTTGCAGATAGCTGCGGTCCATGGCATCGGCAAGCCGCAAAATGGCTGCCAGCTTAGCCACAAGCGGCATACAGGCTTTATCAACCCTTGGTCTGCCTTCACTCTGATTATTAAAAAGCAAATGCGAATGATAATAAGCCGCTAAAGCAACAACACGCTTATCCATATCACTAAAACCGAGAATGTCAGAAGCCATTATCAGTTGATAGGAATAAAGAGCATGGCTTCTGAGACAGATATACTTGCCGATATCATGCAGAATACAAGCAGCCCTCAGCAAAAGACGGCTATGTTCATCAAGCCCATGTTTTTTACTAAGTGCGTCAAACATCGCAAGCGCGAGCATTTCTACTTGCTTGACGTGACTATAGTCGTAATCATAACGTTCACCTATGCAATGGATAAGCGTTATCAGCTCTTCATGCAGACTGTCTGCATATTCCGTATTGGTTTGATTAGCTATATGAAGAAGTGTCATGCCGTCAATAAAACGGTTAGGCATGACCAATATCTCCTGCGCAGGTGCAAGTGCCAGCAATTGTTGGTAAAGGATAATTGTTGGGAAAATTATTTCCGCCGATGTTTCTTCAATATTAAAGACCTTAATTATTTGTGAAAGATTCATTGTACGAATTTTATCGTAAAATGTTATGAAATCGGCAGTCTGCATCCTTTCGACCCGAGAAGCATTGCTGTCCCTGCCCAACATTTTTAAAATAAGTTCCGTTTCAGTTCCGGATAAAACAAAATATCTGACATCCTCTTCTTCAAGATCTTTACGCACAGGCCCTATTGTGCTTGAAATGTATTCGGTCAAAGCCCTGCTGAAATAGAGTGAGGATTTTTGTGCCCTGTCAAAATCTTCCTTGATCCTGATGATACCAATGTGCAGGTTCTGTTGATACTTGATTTGTCCATCACGCACATAAGTAATGCCAAGTCCGCCGGAAGAAATATCTACTAAAAGTACCCCGCAGCCTGCGCCTATACCTTCTTTGTTCAGGCTTCGCTGTATTGCCGCATACTTAGTGTAGATTTCACGCGGCATATCAACGACATCAACTTTCAGGCCTGTTTTGGTATAAATCTGGTCCAGGAAATAAATCTGGTTCTGGGCTTCACGCACAGCCGTGGTAGCCTGAACAGTATATTCCTCCGCGCCATATTCCTCCATAAGTCTCTTATAACCTTTGAGCAGCTCGCAGATTTCGCTGACCATGCTGAAAGGAATGCGTTTGTTTTTAAAAGTTTCCTCACCAAGTTTAACCCGATGTGAAGCTTGCTCCAATATTTTTATTTTTTCAAGATCACGGTATTCAACAATCTGGAGGCTCACAAATTCCGAGCCTATATGAATTGCCGCTAACGTTCTGAATTTATTCCTTCTCACGGTCAGATACCTCCCTGTTTGTCTTTAAATTCGACAAGCATTGCAGAAATCCTTGCTGATATAGGTTAACAAAAAATATTTGCTTTTCATAAACAATTTGTTTTTTTGTTATGCAGGATTTTTGCAGAAAACGAATAACTATATACAATACCAGAAAAATTAAAAATTCTCGAAATGAGTGTGGTTCTATGCAAAGGATAGCAATAATCGACGTAGGCTCAAACTCGGCCCGTTTGGTCATCAGCCAGATTTACAAAAGCGGTGCTTACAACATGGTCTACAATCAGAAAGAAGCTTTGCGTCTAAGCCAGAAAGTCGATATAAATGGCATGCTTACAGAAGAAGCCTTCACCGGTACGTTGGAATGTATGCATAGTTTTTCTACCATGTGCAAAATTTTTAATGTTGATAAAATTGTTGCAGTCGCAACTGCAGCCATGCGCAATGCCAAGAACGGCAAAGAGCTCACAGCGCTGGTTGAGAAAGAAACAGATATTCATCTGCATATACTGGGTGGCAAGGCAGAAGCCTACGCCAGTTATTTAGGTGTGATTAATACCATCAATGTCAAAGACGGCATCATCTTTGACTTAGGAGGCGGCAGCACAGAACTTGTCCTCTTTCATGACCGCAAAATAGTTGATTCTGTCAGTTTACCCCTTGGCTGTGTAAATCTAACAACTATGTTCAATACAAGAGACACAATGCCCTCGACTGTTTTCAGCGATGTCAGCTACTTGATTATGAGTCGGCTGGAAAAATATCCCTGGCTCAAAGATTCATCTCTGCCTCTTATCGGTGTTGGTGGTACGGCGCGTACCGTTGCCAAAATTGAGCAGAAAAAAAGCAAGTACCCTGCTTCGAAAATTCATAACTTTCAATTCACCGCGCAAGCCTTTAAAACAACCTTTAAATTTTTGCGGGAAACCACTTTGGAGCAACGTCGGAAAATATCTGGTCTCGGCACCGATCGTGCTGACCTCATCCTGTCAGGTGCCAGTGTTATACAGTGTCTTCTGGAAGTAACCGGAAGTAAAAAAATAATTGTTTCCGGCTGCGGTATTCGCGAAGGCCTTTTCCTTGACTATTACGCGAAAAAGGAAAAAACACCTGTTATCGCCGGCGACATTCTCGATGAAAGCACGCGGAATATTCTTTTGCTCTATTCCACTGACATAAAACATAGCGAACATATAACTGCGCTGGCACTAACGATGTTCGATGCCTGGAAACCAATTCACGGCCTCAGCAATTCCTGGCGTCGTTTGCTGAAAACGGCTGCCATGCTCCACGACATTGGTATTACCATCAACTATTACAGCCACGCAAGGCACAGTGCCTATATGATAGAAAATGCCCGTCTTTTTGGATTGACGCATAAGGAACAGGTAATTGCCGCTGTTATTGCCGGTTGGCATAACGGCGTATCACGCAATTACTTACGTAACAAAGCCTATAAATATTTTTTGAGTGATGAAGATTTAAACAAAATTTCCAAAATGGCCCTCTTATTAGCACTTGCCGAAAGCATGGACTACTCACAAACCATGCAAATCAGTGAAATTATTCCTGAAATAAAAAACAAAAAGACTGCTTTGCTCCACTTGAAATCAAGCTGTCTGCCCAGTATAGAGCTACACCAACTAAAGCAGCACCTTCCTTGGTTCAGCAAAGTTTTCAACATGGAGCTCCAACTCGAGCCCTTGCAAAATTGCGCAATGGCATGTACTACAGATCAAAAATAAAGAAGCCCGTTAAGCATTCCAAAAAAATTGGAAAATGTTTAACGGGTTTCTTTTTCAATATTGCCACGCTTAATGATTTTCTCGCCGAACTTGTTCTTGAGAGAATCCAGCACTGCATTTCTTTTCCGCATAGCGGCATCATCTTCTGCGGAAACCAGGGGCGCCACTCCTGCCGGTACTAGTTTGGACAATGATACTCCCAAAAGCCTGACCGGTTCCGTCCAGGTGACTTGCTCTGCCAGCCTGCTAATAATAGCAAAGATTTCTTCGTCAAAATTTACAGGTATTTCTACGGTAGAACTGCGCGTTATCGCTCTGAATGACGCGAATTTTACTTTTAAAGTGACAGTATGGCCTGCTACGTCATTATTGCGGAGCCGCCAGCCAACCTGCTCACACAAATCCAATAGTTCTGAATGTCTTTCTCCCGGTGTCGTGAGATCATAGGGAAAGGTTGTTTCCTTACCGATTGATTTTGTTTCCTGCACACATTCTATCGGCCTATTGTCTTTGCCCTGTGCCAGCAAATGGATTGTTTCGGCGTTATTACCCAAAACCTTTTTCAAAAATTTGGGGTCGCAGTCGGCCAATTGGCCTATAGTTAAAATGCCCAGCTGCAAAAGTCCTTTTTCCGTCTTTTCACCAATACCGAAAATTTTTCGGACCGGCAGCGGCGCAATGAATTCTTTTGCTGCTTCCTCATGAATAATTACCAGACCATCAGGTTTCTCCAGATCAGAAGCCAATTTAGCCAAAAATTTGTTGGGTGCAATCCCAACTGAAGCCGTAAGACCTGTTTTTTCTTTTATCCTGGTCTTAATAGCCAATCCTGCCTTGGCAATATCTTCCGCAATAGCAGTAATACCTGTCATATCCAGAAAAGCTTCATCAATGGAGAGCGGCTCTATACAAGGTGAAAACTCTCGGAAAACAGCCATGATAGTTCTCGATATTTCTACATACCTCGACATCCTGCCTTGAACAAAAATAGCCTGCGGACAACGCCGATGAGCCTCAACCATCGACATTGCAGAGCACACGCCAAACTTGCGTGCCTCATAGGAACAAGTTGATACAACTCCCCTCTCAGATTGTCCGCCGACAATTACCGGCTTGCCTCGATACTCCGGATGATCCAGCTGTTCAACCGAGGCGAAAAATGCATCCATATCAACGTGCATAATCCAACGCTTCATGTTGCCTCTGATTACCCCTTGTTTCTCTTTTAATAGATAGTCTTATTCTCGCTTTGATACCTTTTAAAGGTCTCCATAGCCTCTTCACGGCCAAGCTGGTCAAGTTCCAGCACTTGCTTATCCTTGCATTTGCCTTCGATGAAGTCATAAATGTAATCATCTCTGAAACCTATGGCTCCTGCATCTTCAGCAGAATTAGCATAGTATACTTTTTTGATATTGGCCCAGATAATGGCACCCAGACACATAGGGCAAGGGTAAGATGAAGCATACAGTTCGCAGCCTGTTAAATCATAAGTGCCCAGCTTGCGGCAGGCTTCCCGAATGGCTTCTATTTCCGCATGGCAGGTAGGATCATTGTTTTTTAATACCAGATTGCGGCCTTTACCAATAATCTCACCATTTTTTACTGCTACCGCACCAAAAGGACCGCCTTCGTCAGTCAGAAGATTGGTTTCCGCTTCCTTGATTGCTTCTCGCATCAACTCTATAGACATATCATAACCTCCTGACTGTCATGTAACTTCCTTTATTAAAAGTCCAAAGTATTTTTAATTTCATCATCCAAAAACGGTAAAGCCTGCTTAATAATATTTTCTGGAATACCATAATAGGCTTCGGCCACACTGCCGGCCACAGCAGCCAAGGTAGCACTGTCACCGCCAATAGAAACGGCATTGCGGAGCGCGTCCTCAAAATCCTCCGCTTCCAGAAAGGCTACCAAAGCCGGCGGCACCGTCCCTGCACAGGTCGGATTGAAAGCATAGCGCATCCTGATATCTTTCAAAGCAAAATCAAGTTTGTAATACTTTTCTTCAATATATTTTTTTATGTCTTCTTTCGGCGTTTTCTGCCTGGCTAGGAAAATAGCCGCGGCAACAGCTTGCGCTCCCTTGATGCCTTCAGCATGGCTATGGGTAATTTCAGCCGTCATTTTAGCAAATTCTTCTGCCTCCGCCAAAGAAGAAGCCAACCAGCCTGCAGCCGAAACCCTCATAGCAGAACCAGCACCCGCGCTGCCATAGGGGCGTTGTTCATCGGCAAAAAGCCACGCCATGAAATTTCTGCCATAATTAACATCCGGATACAGCCAGCCGTAGTTCAGCAATTCTTCCTTAAGCTCTGCCTGAAAATCGATTTGCTTATTGCTTTTCACATATTTGCGTAAAGCTTTAGTTACCGCGCACGTAAGCACTGTTGCCCCGGAAAAACGACATCTGACATCAAAAAGCTCAAATTTTTTCGTTCTTATATTGTTCCAGGCATGAATAGATCCCACGATATCACCAATAGTCGCCCCTAACAATGTGATCACCCCTATAAATAATTTTCCCGAACTAATTATTCGCCACCAGAGGCTTTGTTTCCTTTCAGCGAATCATTAAATAATAAATAAATGGTGCCATAATTAAAAGCCCCATGACATTATAATACAGAAACAGCATCAGATAGTTGCGTCCCTGCGTTGGATTGGACTCAATGTACAGCTTATAGGAAATAACGCTCGCCATAGAAGCAATCAACGTTCCGAGGGCACCAACATCAACCCCGAGGAGCAATGCCTCTGCCTGTGACGTAAAACCTGCGAGGAGCATCGCTGCCGGTACATTACTGACAAATTGACTTGTAACAATTCCCAGCCAATAAACTCCCGCCGCATTATTTAGCCAGTCTTTCTGCAATTGATGAATAAAATCAAGACTTGAGATATTGCCTATAAAAACAAAGAAACCGCAAAATGTTATCAGCAGCGCATAATCAATGCGACGAAACAGGCTCCTGTCACTGATAAAAACGCCCAGAAAAGTCACCGCAAAGGCCAGTCTGAAATCAAGAAAATGAAAAACAGCAAGTAAACAAACTACAAAAATAGAAAAATAAAGAACCAGAATATTCCGTGGCCCAAGCACAGGTAAAAACAGTTCAATTCTCATTTCCTGGTCACGTTCATTGCCTATCAAAACGAAAAGCCAGACCGCGGATATTATTGCCAAAGGTGCCATCGTCGACAAGAATGCCAAAGAAGACATCTTAAAATGAGCATAAAGAAACAAATTCTGGGGGTTCCCCATCGGGGTCAACGCACTGCCAAGATTGGCCGCCAAGGTCTGCAAAATAATTATCTTCGCCATGTCATGCTGCAGCCGCTTGCCAATAATTAGCGTCAGAGGCACAAATGTAAGCAGTGCAACGTCATTCGTCACAAACATCGAGCTGAAGAAAGTAATTCCTGTCAAAGCCAACGTTATATTGCGCAGTGAACTACACATAGTCAGAACATAAACAGCCAGATAATCAAGAACCTTCAACTTTTTGAATCCTGCTACCACCAGCATCAGACAAAAAAGAATGCTCAAAACATGAAAATCAATATAAGAAATTTTTGGTACTGCGTAAAAAGAGGACGCCGCTGCCAAAAACCAGGAAAGCGCCATTACGGTCTCTCTCCTGACAATATCGCGTGTCTCCTGCCATGTTTTCTTTAACAAACAAATTACCTTCCATCCTCTGTTTTCCTACAAAAATTATAAAATCAACGTTATTTATGACTAGTCAAGGGTTGTTCCTCATACTCTTCCTTTTCCTTAATCAGTTCGACTTCTTTGTTAAGAGCCTCTGTCAACCAGCCTTCTGCCTCTGTTTTTACACTCATTGGCATTCGCAGCATGATTTTAGCATCAACACCGTATTCGACGTTACCGACAGTAAATAAGTTCTGCTGATAGAGAATATTAAGTACCTTACCGGCTGAATTGATATCCTGAACAAAACTATAATACCCAAACAGCACTTTTTCAGCGATACCGGCCTCTTCTATTGCTGCAGCCACACTATTGGTATAAGCACGAACCAAGCCGCCGGCGCCAAGTTTGATGCCGCCAAAATAGCGCGTAACTACTGCCGCCACATTATGCAGATTGTTTTTGCGCAAAACCTCCAGCATCGGAAGGCCTGCTGTGCCAGAAGGTTCGCCATCATCGTTTGACCGTTGTGCCAAGCCACCCTCGCCAATAATATAGGCTGAGCAATTATGAGTGGCATCCCAGTATTTCTTTTTGGTTTCCTTAATGAAATCCTGTGCTTCTTCTTCCGTTTCTGCTTTTTTCAGCGTACAGATAAAGCGTGACTTTTCAATCACTATTTCATACTGAAAATCGCGCACAATAGTATACAATTTCATCAAACTTCCTCCATTCGCATCCACATAATTATAACATAAAAGCGTTTTTGCTCTTTTCAAATGTTTGTTTTTCTGATATAATCCTGCTGACGTTTGTTTGACCGGCGAATGTTAAACTCACATTTGAAAGAAGGGTTAATCTCAATGAAAAAAGTTTGTGCTCTCATCGGTAAGTATTTTGGCCTTTTTGCTGTTCTCTTCCTAATTTTGGGGCTCACAGCTCCTGAGCAATTCAAATGGGTTGTTGGCAAATTTGCCGGTATCAGCGTATTATCAATGCTTCTTGGTATTATCATGTTTGGTATGGGCATGACTCTTGATCCCCATGACTTTGCACTCGTCCTGAAACGCCCACGCGATATGGCCATAGGCGCTATGGCCCAATTCATCATTATGCCTGGTCTTGCTTATTTTATCGCCAGAGCCTTCAATCTTGATCCTGCCCTTACTGCCGGCGTTGTGCTCGTTGGCACTTGCCCTGGTGGTACCGCCTCCAATGTTATTACTTTCATGGCAAAGGGAGATGTTGCTTTATCAGTTGCCATGACCAGCGTATCGACTGTTTTAGCTCCTGTGCTGACCCCGTTCATTACCTATCAGCTAATTGGGCAACAAATTTCTTTTGACCCTGTCGGCATGTTTTGGAGCATCATACAAATCGTAATTATCCCTATTTGTATTGGTCTGGCCTTCAAATCTTTCTTTCCGAAATTTGCTGAAGAATCAACTTCCTATACGCCAGCGATTTCAGCCATTGCCATTTCACTTATCATAGCCGGTGTTATCGCCGTTAGCCGTGATAATATTCTCAAGACACCAGGTACTATTATTTTGGTAGTCATGTTACACAACCTGTTAGGCTATACTCTCGGGTTCACAGTTGCCCGCATTGTCGGCCTCAGCTGGAAAAAAGCTATTGCCTTGTCCATAGAAGTCGGCATGCAGAATTCCGGTCTTGCTACCGGTCTTGCGAAAACCCATTTTGCGGCCATGCCAATGGCAACAGTCCCAGGAGCAATTTTCAGTGCCTGGCACAATATATCAGGGGCACTCTTAGCTTTAATTTTCCAAAACTATCTTACACCGAAATTTGGTCCCAAAGAAGAAGTAAAATAAAATTAACAAAAACGGCATCGTGGACAAACCCATGGTGCCGTTTTTTATTGACTTGTTTTTATTACCGATAGCTTTGAGCGCTGCTGAGCTCCTCCAGAAAAGAGTTTCCTCTACTTGTTTTCAGGAATAAATCGCTAACAATGACTTTCATAACAGGGACCCGGACATACTCCCCATTGTCAGTTCTTGCTCCGCAACTGCCCAGTGCATGGATTATATAAGGACGTTCTTTTTTAGAACCTAAATAAAGCATAACATGATTAGGCATAAAAAGCGCGCTGCCAGGTGGTAAATTATTCACTGCCTTAAGCTTTTGATTACCCGCCAAGGCAGATATACCCATTACATTTCCTGTATCTGCTTCTTCCTGCTCGTCAGCATTACGTGGCAATTCCACGCCAACCGTACGGTAAACATCTGCAACAAAACTTGAACAGTCAACACTATCTTGCAGACCACCCCAGCCATAGGTGCTCCCTAAAAATCTGAAAGCCTGTTTAACCAGATTGTTCGTCGTGTAAGGAAGATAACCAGCATGCAGAGTCTCACCATAATTTGCAGATTGTTTTATAATTTTTAAATTGCCGTTTGCATCACGTACAGGCAGGAGCAGGTTCTTCCCTTCTGTAGGAATCCTGCTGCCCATTTGGAAGGCCAATTGTACTTTGTCCGCCTTAAGAAGCAATAACTTATCCGTTACAATAGCGAACTTGTCTGGACAAACATACTTTAGCCATGTGTCATGGTCAGTCAGAGCAACACCTTTAGCCGGCAGCCAACCTCTGTAATTCCGCATTTGCACATACACAAAATTGCGTTTTTCATTATAATGCAGCACTAGTACAGGCTCTGCCGGATCGACTGCAGTTTCCTGCCACCTATCGAATATTTTATCATCCGGTTCGGAAAACGCTTTTAAATCTGTAGGCAGACTACGTAAATTTGTTCTTTGTACAACCACACCATATTTAACCTCTGTCTCTTCCGCAATACCTCGAAGATTACGGTCAGCTGCTAAGGCAGCACTTTGAGCAGAAGTTAGCAGTTTACCATTAACATAAAGGTCAGAATCAAATTCATATTCCTGAATGTAACTTTTAAGTTTTTCTCTGCTGATACATACTGGATAATTTTGCAAATCCGGCATGTTATCCGCTTGCATCCGCTTGTCTAAAGCAATAATTTCCCGCGAATCCGCAATAATAACATCACCGTTTCGTTTATCCAGCCAGGCCGCCGGTTTTAACAGCTCCTGATCTACTGACACCCCATCTTTTACCACGGCTGCCAAAACCATATTACCGTTAAAAATGAAAAGCAACATTAATATCACTAAAATTTTCTGCACAAAAAATCACCTCTTGCTTCTATTATACATTGAATAACCCGCTTTAACATAGGCCTCATCATTGCCCCGCCTTGCGCCTTATGTTAAAATTAATTGTATGCCAATGATTTCTCTGAGAAAGGGGACTCTAGATAATGCAAATAGCTATTGTTGACGATCTAAAAAGTGAAAGAGATTTGCTCAGCAGCTACATTGTCCGTTACTGCAAAGAAAACAGTATTTCTTTGAATCTTGTTAAATTTACTTGTGGCGAAGAAATCTTAGCTGCCAAAACAACTTCTTTCGATATCATTTTTTTAGATATTTATATGCCCGGTCTAAGCGGTCTCGAGACCGCAAGCGAGATTCGCAAACTGGATACAAACTGTCTGCTCGTCTTTTCAACTACAAGTTCTGACTTTGCCGTAAAAAGTTTTCGTGTACGTGCTTTTGACTATCTTGTTAAACCCTACAAGTATGAACAGTTGGCAGAGATCATGTCACTCGCTGAGAAAGCCCTTAATAAATCATCACGGTATATTGAAGTAAAAGAAAGCCGTGAAATGGTAAAAGTTTTAATTCGCGACATCTTATACGCTGATTATGATAATCACTATATTCAGATACATACCAAAGAAAATATCATAAAAACCTATCTTTCCTTCCAGGATTTTGCGCCTTTGCTTCTAAAATACCCTCAATTTCTTAATTGCTACCGCAATTGCATCGTCAATATGGATAGCGTTGACTCCCTTCATGACAATGATTTTGTGCTGACAGGCGGCGAACGTCTTCCTATTACACGTGAAAAACGCTTAGAAATAAGGCAGCTTTATGCCGACTATGCTTTCCAAAAACTGAACGGAGATGTCTGAGTTGAGTCTGCTGTTTTTATTCACTGCAACCTTAGTAAAAATAGTTCCGTATCTGCTCCTTATATTGCTGCCCTTCCGAACTTATTTCCGTTATTCGGTCTTAAAAACTATGGCAGCCGCCTGCTCCTTCATCCTTATTTTTATTTCGGGAGCTCACCTACTACTCCCTGCGGGTAGCACTTTGCTGGAGTGGCAGCTTTATTATTCAGCTTTGACATCCTTACTTGGTCTCCTGCTTTGCTTTATGCTTATCAAAGGTAATTTCTTTAAAATAATTTTCAATTTCTTTGTTGTCCTCTGCTATGCCAAAGATGTTGACTACTACGGCATTTATCTCGAGTCCTATATATTGAATACCCAAACGCTCGGACTGGATTTAGGTGCTTTGGTCTTTTGCTACTTACTGGTTCTAGCCTTTACTTTCCCTTTCATGTGGCTTTTTATGACCAAGCTTTTGCTTCCTGTCATACAAAATAAAGAGCAAGCCCCTTTTTGGGATTTTCTTTGGATCGTCCCTTTTTCCTTTTATGCACTTTACCATATAGGCATAGATCCTGATGATTCCATCACCAAAGCTTTTATCAATGGCAAAAATGCCTTACCAGTACAGATTGCCTGGAGTACCGGCACTTTTCTGTCTTTCGGCATGATGCTGCAAATGCTTAAAGAAAATATTAAAAACGAACTTCTTGGCAATAAACTGCAGGTCGCAGCTTTACATCTTGATTTGCAACGCAAAGAATTCGACAGATTGAACAACACAATTGAGGAAACCAGGCGTTCACGCCACAATCTACGCCAACACCTGGTGCTCATCAAGCACTACGTACAGGAAAGTGACTTACCTGGTCTTGAAAGCTATTTGAACAAATATATCATAGCCATGGATAAAGATGCCGGCCTGAATATCTGTGAAAACAGCTACTTTAATGCTATCATCCAATATTATTACTCGCTGGCTAAACAAAAGGATATCAAAGTTGAGCTTGCCTTTGACCTGCCGCAGGACCTTTCCTTCCCGGAAACCGATACAGCCGTCCTCTTGGGCAATATGTTTGAAAACGCTTTAGAAGCCTGTGAAAGACAAACTGGCGGTCAACGCTTCATACGGGCTAAGGGTGCACTGATCAGCGATAATATGTTAGCCATCACCATAAAAAATAGTTTTGATCATGAAATACGCAAGAATGGCGATGCTTTCATTTCTTCCAAACGTGATGCCAAAGGTATAGGAACTGAATCCATCCGCATTATTGCGGAACGTTATAATGGTCTCGCTAAATTCAACAGCAAGGAAGGTGTTTTCGAAACCTCGGTTCTTCTTAACACCCAAGCTTGTCCATCGCAAACCATCAATTAATATGCTTGCATAGATTTTTAGTCCCATCCACAAGATATGGATGGGACTTTTTCAGTATTTTCTACTTTTATTGTGCGTATTCATGCTATAAGTGTTATACTTTTATTAGAATATTCTTTTAACTTTTAAGGGGGTTTTAGCTGTGGCAATTTTAGCACTACCTGTGGACCAAAGAGTTATCGACATCGATTCAAGGCGTTTTGCCTCCATTGAAAAAGCCTTGGTCGAACTCATTACTAACAGTGATGACAGCTATTCCCGCCTCGAAAAGCAAAATATCCCAACCAGCGGCAACATCACTGTTTGTTATGACCGCCATCAAAACGGAGCAATCCTGACTGTTTCCGACCAATCAGAAGGCATGCCTTTAGAACGTTTACGTTCAGTGCTTTCTTATGGCGGCGCCCACAGCTTATTATCAAGAGGGGAAGCCAGCGGCAGGGGCTATTTTGGGCGTGGCCTGAAGCAGGCAGTCTATGGTTTGGGACATGGTTGGATTGAATCACTCTATAATGGCCGACTCAGCAGAGTTGACCTTTTCCGCGCCGAACAAGGCAATTATGTATATGATGACTGGGATGGCGACAAGCCCGCAACTACTGAAGATTATGTCAGACTAAACGTTCCTTTCGACGGTAACGGCACGAAAGTAACCATCATAGTTGACAATCAGCAAGTCAACATTCCCTATTTTCGTTCGCTGGTAACAGCCGTTAACAACAACGTTTATTTGCGCGATCTTTTGGATCGGCGTAACGTAGCATTAATAAATCGCACCAGAACTGATAAGACCTCAGCCAAAGTTTTATTGCGTTACGAGCCTCCTTCGGCTGATTTGCTGCTGGGACCAGCTCTGCAAAAAACTTTTCTCTTTCAAGAAAAAGAGTACCCTTTTTATATAACTTTACAAAAAGCCCACAATACCGAGCTTATCCTGAAAGGTGATGAGCGCACCAATGGCTTATTGGTTATCTCCGGTACGGCTGTGCTTGATTGTCAGTTCTTCCGTTTCGAAAACCAGTTAGGAACAGAATACCTTTTCGGCAAAGTTGCCTGTCCCGGACTTGCAGAAATGCTTGGTCTCGGGCGAGCTGTCATCAGCGACGAACGTGATGGGCTCAATCTTAAGGATCATTTTGTGGAAGCTTTTGCCAAAGCAGTCAGTGATACTATAGAACCATTGGTACAAGAAGAAAAATTCAGGCTTAGTCATATTGACCATGCCTCAACTTCCAAAAAAACCAATATTCTGATTGAAAAAATCTTGCAGAAAATGAATACTATCGCTACCGATGAACTTGGCATAATATTGCCGCCAGGCGCTGGTACCGGCAAATACGGGCCGCTTGACACAGGCCGTTCCGCAATTTTGCGCTTTACAACGCCTTTTTATTACCGACAACTGAACCATCGTTTCCGCGTTACCGCTTTTATTGATAAAAATCAGTTGATTGCACAGGACATAATAGTTTTTAATTATGACCTTCCACCTTCTATTAAAATAGAACCTGCACCTAATGAAATGACAGCCGCTGAACTGCCCCCTGATGGCCGCATTGAATTCAACGTAATCGGTGCAGAAATTGGTGCTGCAGGGAAAATAATCATAGCTACCGGTCCTTATTCTGCAACGTGTGAAATAGTAATTGCTGCAGAGGATACTGGCAAAGGCTATGGTCAACCTTCCGGGAAGTTGCCGGCAAAATGGGATAAGGACAATGCAACAGCACTGTTCATCGGCTACGAGCTACGTAATTTAGACAACGATATTGACCGGGCAGTTTATAAAGCTGATGAGAGGCTCATCCTTATTAACACCGAGGCACCTACCGTCCGTCTTTATGTAGACGGACAAGGCCATTTCAGAGATGGCGCACGTCTGCTTCTTGCTGAATTATTTCTGGACGTTATCGCCGAAGAACTGGCAAAACTTTACGTTGACCGCACAACACAAAAGGGCGTAACCGAAGCTTACCATCAGGCTAAGCAAACCTTTATCAAACGTTTTGGTGTAGAAATACACCAGATAATGATGGGCGGATAGCAGATGACCTACTCAAAAAACTACTTTGCGAGAGCAGGATATGTTTCATTTATCGTCGAATTACACAACGCAATTATTAACTGGAGGCGGTAATTATGTTAAAAAAGATTCTTGTGCCAATTGACGGATCCTATATTTCTTTCCAGGCCTTAGAGTATGCAATGCAATTGGGCAAAGCCTTCGATGGTGAAATTGTTGTTACCCATGTAAATGACCCTTATGATTTATCAGCGCCTGTAGATCCTAATACAGTAAAAATACCAACTTGTGAACAAACACCGGAAGAAAAGAAAAAGGCCGGTGCAGCAGCTCTTGCGATTGCGCAAAAAGTTGCCGAAAGGGCCGACTATAAAAATATCGCTTTTGAAAAAGCCATTGATAAAGATCCAGCTCAAAGAATAATTGAAATGGCTAAAGATATAGAAGCAGATGCCATTGTTATGGGTAACCGCGGTTTGGGGACAGCCAAATCATTCTTTCTCGGCAGCGTAAGCACAACAGTTGTCAAACATGCTCCCTGCCCTGTTATTGTCGTAAAATAATTTTTTCTATCAGCGCACTACCGAAATTTTCAGCTCTCATGAGCATGCGGATGTTTCGATGGTGCGTTTTTAATTTTATTTGTCTTTTTTGTAACATTTTTTTCAAAACACTCTTTTCTTAATATCGCCAAAGTTATATAATATGTGGATAGCAGCCAAATTCTTAGAGAATAAGAAGCGGAGGACCCATGTTTTGGGGTTAATTCTACTTAGTAAGTAGGAAGGATGCTCTCTTGTACATCCTACCCGTCAGCTAACTTCGCCGGCAAAAACGAGAGGGGTTAAGACCGCCCGTTTGGTCTTTTTTTGCGCCCTTTTAAATTTTAGTTAATTATTGGAGGTCTCATTACTATCATGCTGCAATTCATGAAGCGCCTGCTGATTGGCAGACCGCTTGATAACCGCGAAGCATCACAAGAAAAAATGTCCAACTGGCAAGCCCTGGCAATATTCTCTTCTGATGCTTTATCTTCCGTAGCTTACGGGCCAGAACAAATCATGCTTATCTTAGCTGTACCAGGTTTACTGGCTTATGGCTTTATAAGCAACGTCGCTATCGCAATTCTTTTATTGTTAGCGGTTGTCACCATTTCTTATGTGCAAATCAGCAGAGCCAATCCAGGTGGCGGCGGCTCCTACTCTGTGGCAATCCATAATCTTGGTGAGTTTCCCGCTCTGGTTGCCGCAGCTTCCCTTTTTGCAGATTACACATTAACTGTTGCTGTAAGTATTTGTGCCGGCACATCAGCGCTTGTATCAGCTTTCCCAAACCTAATACCTTATGAAGTCAACATTGATTTATTTGTTTTATTCTTCGTCTTAATGTTGATTAATCTGCGTGGTGTCCGCGAATCATCTACGGTTTTCGTCATACCCACCTATGCTTTTATTCTTGGCATTTTGGCCCTGATATTTACCGGCATCTATCATGCCTTTACCCAACAGGCTCCTGCATTGCCGCCTGAGTCTTTGGAAAAACAATTCAACTGGGGAATGACCTTGCTCCTTTTAAGGGCTTTCGCCAACGGCTGCAGCTCAATGACAGGCATTGAAGCCATTTCCAATGGCGTTCCCATGTTCAAAAAGCCAGAGGTAGAAAATGCAGCAAAGACAACCTACTGCATGTCTGGTCTCTTGGGCTTCATGTTTATTGGTATTTCTTTCTTAATCATGCACTTTCATATTTTGCCGATGGAAAATATTACAGCTTTGTCTAAAATTGCTGAGCTAACTTTTGGCACCAATTGGTTCTATTACTACATACAAATAACTACCATGTTAATTCTGTACCTTGCCGCCAATACATCTTTCAATGGTTTACCCCCATTACTTTCAATTTTAGCCCGCGACGGTTATATGCCGCGTTATCTTGGTTTTCGCGGTGATCGTTTAAGTTTTTCCAACGGTATTATCCTTCTAAGTATCGGTGCAGGTCTCTTAATTTATATTTATCAGGGGAAAACGGAAAATCTTATTTCCCTTTATGCTATAGGTGTTTTTCTTTCCTTTACCATTGCGCAGACCGGCATGGTCTTGCACTGGTATAAAGTCCGGGATGCCTATTGGAAAATTCGTGCTTTTGTTAATGGTCTTGGCGCCGTTGCTACCGGTATTGTTGTAATCATCATCGGCATCAGTAAATTCTTTTATGGTGCCTGGGTTGTTCTTGTCTTCATTCCTATCATGATTTTTTTCTTCAAAAAAATAAAAGGGCATTACAATGATATGGCTGAACAGCTGCACTTGCCGGAAGAATTATTAAATCCAGTTTGCCCAACGGAAATTATTACCAGAAAAAATATCGTAATAGTGCCGATTTCCAGTCCTACCAGCGTTGTTGCACATACCTTGCAATATGCCAAATCAATCGGTGATGAAGTCGTTGCCGTTCACATTGCAACAGATGAAACTTCCGCTGATCGTGTACGCGCCAAATGGGAAGACTGGAATCCAGGCGTAGAATTAGTAACAGTATATTCGCCTTTCCGTCTGGTTACTCAGCCACTGATTGAATTTATTGATAATTTTTCTCGTGAAAGAGGAAAAGAAAAATATGTCACCGTTTTGATTCCGGAATTTGAAACAAAAAAAATCTGGCACCGTCTTCTCCATGACCAGACTGGTCTTATTCTGAGGCAGCGGCTGATTTTAAGTGAAAACGTCATCGTTTCTACGATACCTTTCCATTTGGGAAAATAAAAAACAGGGTTCAGAGAGATTATTCTCTCTGAACCCTGTTTTATTTACTTATTATAAACCTCTTTTTTGGTAATGCGTATGTAGTAGATGATGAGATTTTTCTCCCAGCGGCTCTTTTAGAAAATCTTTATACAACTGCTGTACTGCCGGGTTATCATGTGATTTACGCAATGGCATATTAACGTCTACTTCGTAGATGGCCTTAATTCGTGCCATGCGGGTTTCCTTTTTGGTCACATAAGGCTGGCCGCCGCCGCCTATACAACCACCAGGACAAGCCATAACTTCCACAAAGGCATAGTCCGCTTCACCGGCTTTTATCTTGTCCATTACTTTTCTGGCATTGCCAAGACCATGAGCGACTGCCACCTTTACCGGCAAGCCATCCAAGTCCACTGTAGCCTCTTTAACTCCTTCTAAACCACGTACCGACTCAAACTCCAATTTTGCCAGTTCTTTACCGGTAACAACTTCGTAAACAGTACGCAGCGCTGCTTCCATAACACCGCCCGTCGCACCGAAAATTGCTCCCGCTCCAGTTGACATGCCCAAAGGATTATCAAACTCACTATCTGCCAAAGCTGCGAAATCAACGCCTGATTGACGCAGCATGCGTCCAAACTCACGTGTTGTTAAGACATAATCAACATCCTGATAACCGCTTGATCTCATTTCTGGTCTTGTGCACTCGTACTTTTTAGCCGTGCAAGGCATGATAGATACTACGACGATATCTTTCGGATCAATCCCGCTTTTCTCAGCATAATAGGTTTTAGCCAACGCACCAAACATCTGCTGTGGGGACTTGCAGGTTGAAAGATTATCAAGCTGCTCCGGATAGTTGTGCTCAATAAACTTGATCCAGCCAGGGCTGCAAGAAGTTATCATCGGCAGAGTCCCACCATTTTTCAGCCTTTGCAGCAATTCATTGCCTTCTTCAAGAATCGTCAGATCGGCAGTGAAGTCTGTATCAAAGATCTTGTTGAAGCCGAGTCTCCTTAAAGCAGTAACAAGCTTACCGATTGCGATAGTCCCAGGAGCCTGTCCCATTTCTTCGGCTATGGAAACCCTTACAGCCGGTGCTACTTGTACAACAACATGCTTCTCTGGATTTTCAAGGGCAGCCCAGACAGCAGCAGTATCATCTTTTTCATGAATAGCCCCGACAGGGCAGACAGCGATACACTGCCCGCAAAGCACACAGGCAACTTCAGCAAGTGTTTTGCCGTACTCAGGAGTAATCGCGCCGTTAATGCCGCGGTAATGACTGTAAAGGATGCCAGCTGTCTGTACATGATGGCAAACTTCGGCGCAGCGGCCGCATTTAATACATTTATTGGGGTCACGCACAATGGAAGGGGTGGAGTTGTCAAGCGGCAGCAAAGGTGTCGACATATCAGCCTTAATTTCTCTGATACCATGTTCCGCTGCTAATTGCCTTAATTCACAGTTAGCATTACGTATGCAGGTCAGACATTCTTGCGGATGATTCGCAAAAATCAGTTCGAGAATTGTCTGCACTGTTTCCCTTACGCGCGCAGAATTTGTTCTGACTTTCATACCTTCGCGTACAGGTGTCGAACAAGAAGCAACAAGGTTGCGGTTGCCTTCAACTTCAACCACGCATACTCTGCAATTTGCTTTTACTCTCTGGTCAGGGAAATGACAAAGTGTTGGTATTTTGATGCCATGCATTTTGGCAGCTTCGAGAATAGTAATATTATCAGGAACACTAAGGACTTCACCATTTATATTGATGTCAATGCTTCTCAACACAATTCACCCCTTTCAGCAGTCTTTTCCACACAATCTACGCAGCTATTTTCATATTCCTTACGGAAATATTTCAGGGAAGAAATCAGGCTATTGCCTGCCGCTTGTCCTAACCCACAGAAGGAAGCTTCCTGCATGCAGCGTGTGAAACGCTCCAGATTGTCTATATCCTTCAAGCTGGCTTCTCCCTCAATAACTCTGTCAATAATCCTATTGACCTGGCGCAGCCCTTCACGACATGGCGTACATTTACCGCAGCTTTCATGCAGGAAGAAATGTACACGGTTGTGCACGTTGCCCAAAATAGAACGTTGCTCATCCATGACATAAACAGCACCCGAACCTATCGTGATACCACGTTCCGCACATTTGCCGTATTCCATGGGGCAGTCAAGCTCTTCAGGTGGGACAACAACGCCGGAGGAACCACCGATATTGACGGCTTTCAAAGTAAATACTTCTTTCATGCCGCCGCCATAATTTTCGATTATCTCACGGAAGGTAGTACCAAAAGGCACTTCATACAAGCCTCTTCTTTTGACATCACCGGAAAGCGATATCAATTTAGTACCAGGACTGTCTTCGGTACCCAGGCTTCTGTACCAATCTGAGCCTTTAGCAATAATAGATGGAATGTTAGCAAGCGTTTCAACATTATTAATCAAGGTTGGTTTGCCCCACAAACCACTTTCAATCGGGAAAGGCGGTTTTACGCGTGGGCGGCCTTTTTTACCTTCTATTGAAGACAAAAGCGCAGTTTCTTCACCGCACAGATAGCTGCCGGCACCGCTGAATATTTTGAGGTGCAGGGAAAACTCACTGCCCAGTATGTTGTCACCTAAAAGACCTGCTGCTTCAGCTTCAGCAATACTTTTCTTGATTGTTTCCTGCGATACTGGATATTCATGTCTGATATAAACAAAGCCATTCTCTGCACCAGCCAAGATACCAGCAATAGTAAGACCTTCCAATAATTGGAATGGTATGTGATTCATGATGAAGCGATCCTTAAAAGTACCTGGCTCACCTTCATCGGCATTACAAACTATATAACGCTGTTTTTCACTATTTCCCTGCATCATTTTTAGTTTTAAACCAGCAGGGAAAGCAGCACCACCACGGCCGCGAAGTCCGGCGCGGCAAATTTCTTCAAGTGCCTGTTTAGGATTGCCAATTGCCATGCGCAAAGCCTCATAGCCACCATTTTGCTGGTATTCGCTGAGGGAAACGCTGCTGTCATAATTGCCAAAATTAAACACTCTATCATAGCTGTCTAATTCACGAAATGTGCTCATTTTTTGCAGCCTCCTTCAACTCACGCATAACTCTCACTGCTCCGGCAGGAGTTAAATCACCATAAACCTTGTCATCAACTTTAATCGCCGGCGACATGTTACAGGCACCCAGGCAGCTTACGCCTTCAAGTGAGAACATTTTATCAGATGTAGTTTCTCCAAGTTTTATTCCCAGCTCTTTTTCCAAAGCTTTCCGGATTTCTTCCTTGCCAGCATCTTCACACGGTGCGTTGATACAAAGGCGAACAATGTGGCGTCCTCTTGGCATCAACGATATTTCGCTGTAAAACGATGCCGTAGAATAAACCATGCTGCGGGAAGTATTGAGCAATCTGGCAATCTCATTAACGGCTGCCTCACTGACATAGCTCTCCGGACTCGCATCCTGAACTGCCAGCAGAATGGCAAGTAACGATCCCTTTTCAGGGCCAAGCTCAGAAACAATATCTCCTACTGCCTTTCCTAATTTTTCCATGATTCTCCCCCTCATTTTTGCCATTCTCTTTTTCTTTTTAATTAAGATTTTTTTCCTTGGGTTCCACGAATATTTAGCATACAATATTCCATTAAAGAATATACTATTAATATAATTGAATGGCAATTTTCTGTCAATAGGTTTTTTTAACACTTTTTTATGTATTCATGTATATTTGTTTCAAGGTTGAAACAATTCGAAGGTTTTATTACCATACAATAATACTTACTATATAATTTGTCCGCATACAAAGGAAAAGCCGGGTGGCCTTTTGGCGTCCCGGTCTTTTTTTCATTTCCTATACTATATTATTTATCGAAAGACAAAGCCATCTTAGGACAACTTATCACGCATCTGCCACACTTCAAACAATCAGCATCATCGAACCCGCTTTCACTCCCTTTAGCTGTATAGGGTGCCAGCTGCATTGGACAAACTCTAGTACATAGCTTACAGTTTACGCACGATTCACTTACCATTAAAGGCAGCGGTTTTCTTTTTTCAGCAATCCAACTTGCCAGGCTACCCATCGGGCAAAAAGTACACCATGTCCGCTGATGGTAAAAAAGTCCCAGCACGACTCCCAATAAGGTTGTCAGCAAAATCACGCGGAGAAAAACGAACCCCATAGCTCCTAAATCGCCCCAGGCAAAATACATCTGCAGACTAAAAGCAGTCATGATCAGCAGTAAAACAAAAATCCTGAAACTCTTAGTTCGGAAAAAAGCCGGTATCGTCTTTTGCGGTGAAAACTTTGCTAATATATGATCATAGAAACTGCCTCGTGGGCAAAAATTGCCGCACCAGTAACGTCCCTTAAAGAAGGAAACAGCAACAGGCGCCAGCATGCAGATGATTGCCAATAAACCAATGGCCGGGTAAAACAGTCCTGCTACCAGAAAAATTAATAATACCAAGTATAAATGTCCCTGCAGATTATTTTTCATATTTTCTCTCATTTCGTTATCAGTATTCCCTCCCCCTAGGGGTGGCTAAGATAAGTATAAACCAGAGAAAGAGCAAAGTCAACGATTCAAACAAACCGTTCTGTCGTCATAATATTTAGTTTTATCTGAAATTTCATAATTTTCTTGCAACATTGCTTTTTTTCTGATAAAATCAAAATGAAGGAAGATACCTCTGTTGACAAGAGTTTTAAAGTCAATAGCGGTTTCATATAATACAATGTTAAAGAACTTAAGGAGGCGAAGAAAATGTTGGGAAGAAAAACAAAATCAAGATGGGCGCGCATTTCAGTTATTATTTCTTGTCTTGCCGTAATTATTGCAAGCATGGGAATGGTATCTTACGCGGGTGCTGAGACTGTAACACCTACTACTATTACCAGTACTACCAGCAGTGATAAAGTGAGCGCAACAGGTTCAGATACATATGTTTTGGTTGCAGCTAAAGGTAGCCCTGGTAATGAATCCCAGTCAAACTCCAATAATAATGGTAACCAAGGCAATAATGGTGACAATGGCAACAACGGTGACAATGGCAACAACGGTAACAATGGCAACAATGGTAACAATGGCAACAATGGTAACAACGGTGATAACGGCAACAATGGTAACAATGGTAACAATGGTAACAATAATGGTAACAATGGTAACAATGGTAACAATGGTAACAATGGTAACAATGGCAACAATGGCAACAATGGCAACAATGGCAACAATGGCAACAATGGCAACAATGGCAACAATGGCAACAATGGCAACAATGGCAACAATGGCAACAATGGCAACAATGGCAACAATGGCAACAATGGTAACAATGGTAACAATGGTAACAACAACAACAATAATAATAACGATAACAACAACAATAATAACAACAATAATAACGATAACAACAACAATAATAACAACAATAATAACAACAATAATAACAATAATAACAACAATAACAACAATAATAACAATAATAACAACAATAACAACAATAATAACGATAACAACAACAATAATAACAACAATAATAACGATAACAACAACAATAATAACAACAATAATAACAACAATAACAACAATAATAACAATAATAACAACAATAACAACAATAATAACAATAATAACAACAATAACAACAATAATAACAACAATAACAACCCGAATCCGCCAGTTATCATCGGCGGTGGCGGCGGTGGCGGCGAACCAGCTCCTGAAGTTGGCACTCTCGCTGCAGTGGCTGTTCCAAAACCAGTTGCTCCAATTGCAAAAGATTGGGTGATCTACTTCGACTTCGATGATGACACAATCCGTCCGCAGGATGCCGCAACTCTTGACGATGTAGTTAAAACCTTCAAAGAAAACCCACAGGCAACTGTAGCTTTGGTTGGTCACACAGATGCTATCGGTGCAGATGAATACAATATGGATCTTTCCTGGAGACGTGTATGGTCCGCTCAGAACTATCTGCTGACTAACGGCATACCAGATGGCGCAATGACGGTTGCTGCTAACGGTGAGGGGACTCCAGCTACATCCAATGACACTGACGATGGGCGTTCGCTAAATCGCCGTGTAACAATTAGTTTGAGAAAATCCTAGAAAATATGACTGACTGCTCCAAACAATAAATAAGTCTCCTTCAGTTTAAGCATCCGGATCATCATATCCGGATGCTTTTCTTTATTTCAAATGCATAATTTTCGCATTAAATAATTCACAAATTTGACACTTATCTTTATTTTGGTGTAAAATGTATCCAATATAAAAATATTTGTTTAATAATCTCATGGCTTAATCATGGGATTATTTGGGTTTATAAATAAAATATTTATCTCGAAAATACAATATAAAGGAAGGTGATTAAATGCAGCATAAACTATTATCCATGTTTTTTTCTTGTTTTTGTATGGTTTGTCTATTCTGTTTTACAGATCTGGCATCGAATTGCTCTGCTTCTGCTGCGAAACAAATATCTGCTGAAGCCAATCCGACAGCACCTCACATCACCTCAGAAGTGTCGGCTATGTCCTTCGATCAACGTCAAGCATTGAAATTAATCAATAACGACCGTAAAGAAAAGGGTCTGGCACCACTTCAGTTTAACCCTCAGCTATCTAAGCTGGCAGAAAGCTATGCAAAAGACATGATCAAACGTGATTTCTTCTCCCATGTTAACCCAGAAGGTCAATCCCCTTTTGAACGTATGCAGGAACAGAAGATAGTTTATAATTATGCTGGTGAGAATCTCGCTTTTAACGAAAGTGTGTACGCTGCGCAACAAGCTTTTATGCATAGTCCGGAACACAAAGCCAATATCTTAAATGCAAATTATACGCAGGTAGGCCTTGGTATCGTGGAAGCTTCCAGAGGAAGAATTTTTGTAGTTCAGGAATTTATTGACGGTTAATGTACTTATAATTTTATTATCTTAAATAATACTGGCCATGACAGATTTTAGAATCCGTCATGGCCAGTATTATTTTTATAAAGAAAGTTAATCTTTAACGTCTGTATTTATCTAAGCGAGCGATTAGATACTCTAAATCAGCTTTTTGATTTTCGTTAGGCCGTTGCTGCGGATGCGGTATAGTTTTATTGATAAAGGCCGCACTCTCCTTAAATAAGATAACTGATCCAGTTCCTGCCCAATTATAAGAAGTTTCTTTAGGATATTCATCAATTCGAGGTTCGCCAAACTGGCCGGCAAGCTGTTCGGTCAGGGCTGGTTTGCCCGGGACAATCCCCGAAGAATTCAGAACAATAATATTTTTGCCTGACTTTAAATGTTTGGTCAGCCCTTTTATTTCGGCCGCTGAAAGCTCATATCCATCATGAGCAAAAATTATTAGCTCAGCGTCACCCATCAGGTTATTTGAAGCAAAAGTCCAGTATTCACGTTCCAACGCAACAAAAAGATTGAAAAATCCCTCATCGTCACAATTACCCCAGGCAGCCTTTTGGTAATTCTCATATAAAATAATATGTGGTTTTTTCCATTTTTCATACTGCTCAGGATCAGCAAGCTGTTTTTCGCCTGTAAGCCAAGCCACTGAATTCAGCCAAAGCTTATAGTTGTCAGCATAATTACAAAAGACATCTCCCCACATATTCTGATCACCTACGACAAAAATCCGGCCACGTCCAAAATTTTTCGCCAGCATGACAGCCATTTGCCCTGTTCTCTCTCCTTGGTCGAAAGTCCAGTTGCCATAAAATCCCGGCGTATCGCCTTCACCATAGGGATGCACTAACCACTGGTCGCCCCAGGCTGCGTCAGAAGTAAAGCCAATACCATAGCGTTCATCTACTGTCCCACCGGTCATCATTGCAATTGCCTCAATATTTTTAGTAATTTCATGTGGTTGAAAACGGTTGATAACTATCCAGCCATTGCCATTTGCCAAAGTCTGCGGTGCCTTGTCGCAAGCTGTTTCAGTAGTAAGCTCCATACCTAGTTCCTCAAATAATTGCGTAAGTTTATAAGCATGATAGTAGCAATTCGAATGGTCAGTAACTACAAGCAAACCACCACCGCTTTCTATATATTGTTTGATTGCTTTAATTTCCGACATACGAAAAGGCGGCATATCCATACTGGTTAAATTTATAAAAAGCATGCCTGTATCAGCAAGTTTGTTCTTATCAATCGGTCCGGTTGTTATTTCGTCTACTGTAACTCCCCTGCTTTCCAGATAGCGGAATAAATGCCGAAAGCCATACAGATGATGATAATCATAAAGGTTCGCATCCGGCGGCAGATTAATAAAATTATGTGAATGATAAGAATCGACAACAATCTTAAGCGGTTGCTGCAGTGTTTTTGACGAGGCAAATATAAATGTTTCCTGAGTTATCACAAGGAGTGCGAACATAAACATGAACAAAAATAAACGCAGGATTTTCTTCGACATGGGAACACCTCCAGACTTTATACTCAAAATTAATTTCAGAACAAATTATCGCACGATTCTAACTATTAGTATTCAATAATGAAACCTTTACTCCTGCAATAAAGGTTTCTAAACTAATATTTTGTTTATCCTGCATGTTTAAGAGGATTTTTCCCTTATCCGGAGTATATTTAAGGTATATATCTGAAACAAAACTATAAAAAAGCTCTATTTCGTAATTGATTAGGAGAGAGTAATATGGATAACTGGCCTGAATTTATTAAAAATCACTTTAACTCATTGCCTTATTTTAAATTTATGAATGCAACCGTTCTGGCTACTGACAGGGGTTACGCCAAAGTCACACTTCCTATAAAGCCTGAGTACTCTAATACCTATGGTATTTCTCATGGCGGGATTGTTACATCCTTGGTAGATATGGTTTCCGGCGTTGCCCTCAGAACGCTGAAACTGCGAATAGTAACAATTGAAGTCACCACTGACTATTTTAAGACTGTTTCACTTGCTGACCGTTTAACCGCAGAAGCAACGCTCGTACATGAAGGCAATAAGATACTGCATGCAGATATAAACGTTTGCAATCAGGATGAATTGCTGGTTGCCAGAGGCAAAGTGATCTATTATGTACGTGGTGATGACAGCGAAGACAACTATGATTTAGAAACATTTAAAAGCAAAAATACTCTTTAAAATAAAAACCTCCGTTTGCAAATAAGACGCAAACGGAGGTTTTTTCTGCATTAAGCATTTTTTTGGATAAAATAACAAAAAATAAGAGTAGGCGCTGCAAGCAATGCGCCGTAAAACCCTATCACGGATAAGCCCATTTGCGTTACAAACAAGCCGCCAACCAAAGCCCCTGCCCCAATTCCGATATTGAAGATTCCCGAATACAAAGACATGGCAACATCAGTAGCATCCGAAGCAAAACGAATTACCCTCTCATGACCGTTCAGGCTGAACAGCATAATGCAGGCTCCCCAGAACGCCACCAAAAACAAAGGATATAAATAAAAAGGTGAATTCCGCAAAAGAAACAGCGAAATAATGATGCCCAGCACAGGGGCAAAAATATTGCGGCAAAAGCCTGCCTCGTTGCTTTTGGCATAAAGTATGCTGCCGCCGATGCCTGCTAAGCCATAAACCAAAAGTGCCAAGGTAGCAAATCCTTCCGAAAAACCGCTTATTTGCAAAAGGAAAGGTTCAATATAGGTGTAGGCAATGAAATGAGCGCTCACCAACGTAGCTGTCAAAAAGTATAAATTGACCAGAGCTTTTCTTTTAAAAATAATGGGCAGACTTTTTAAAGAACCGGAATCCTTGCTGGGAAGTACAGGCAGATTTTTTAGCAAGAAAAATAGGCATAATAACGCCGCCGCGGCAATTACAAGAAAGGTCACGCGCCAGCCAAAAAGAAGTCCTACGGTGCGTCCGATCGGCAAACCAAGAACCATGGCCAGCGAACTTCCGGTCGCTATAAAGCCTAAGGCTTTAGCACTTTCACCAACCGGAGCAAGGCGCACTGAAAGCGGTACCGTGATTGACCAGAAGACAGAATGTGCAGTCGCTATACCCAAACGGGAAGCAAGCAAAAGTGCGAAACTATCTGCAACTGCCGACAGCAAATGACTGACAGTAAAAAGCACAAACAGCACAAAAAGAAGCTTCCGCCGTTCGAATTTTGCACAAAAAAGCATTAATGGCAATGAAAAAATAGCGACATACCAGGCATACCCTGTGATCAACGTTCCCGTCTGAGCCTCGGTGATATGTAAATCACGAGCAATATCTGTCAATAACGCAATCGGCACAAACTCCGTCGTATTAAAGACAAAAGCCGAAAAAGACAGGCAAATGACTGGCAGCCACTCCTTCAGATTAAATTTATCCAACATTTTGACTATCCTCCTCCAATTATAAAAAAAATAAGGCCCTTTTAAAAAGGGCCAAGTGCATTCAACGTCCTGATAAAATCGAATTGTTTCCCCGAATAGGAAATAGTTTACTCTCTATAAAACTTTTTGTCCAGTGCTATTCGTTCATTTTCCCACTGAAAATTTTGTACCCATTTTGATAATCCTTCATCATGTCAGTATCAACATGTCCAATTATTTTATTTTTTTCGACATATGATAAATTTATGTTGAAATTAATTTACCTTTCGGAATGACACGGCATAGCAAAAGGACTTTGAAAAATATTCCAAAGTCCTTTTTGTTTTTAATATTCGACATGCCTCTAAAAACCGATACTTTGCAGTGCAGTCTCTGTATTGTGCAAAACAAAATTCGTTCCAGTGTCAACGCTACATTCGGCATGGTCACCGTAAATGCTAATAAAAATATCGACCAGGCTAGGATCAAACTGCCTACCGGCATAAGCTTGCAGTTCCTTAATGGCAGCAGCATGAGACATCGCTTTGCGGTAAGGACGGTCGCTTGTCATGGCATCGTACGCATCGGCAATAGCCAAAATCCTGCATTCCAATGGTATTTCCTCGCCAGACAGTGCCAGCGGATAGCCCCCGCCATTCCACCATTCGTGATGTTTTAAAACCCAATCGGCAATCGGCAGCAGTTCAGGAGCTGATTGAGCAATACGATAACCAATTTCCGAATGCTGCTGCATTTCAATTTTTTCCTCTGGATTCAACGGACCTGGCTTTAACAAAATACGATCCGGTATTCCAACCTTGCCAACATCATGAAATTGAGCAAAAAGACGAAGGTCTGAGATTGTACTCGACGAGAGCCCTAAAAAATTCCCCAAATCAAAAACAATTTTTTGCAGCCGATCACCGTGCCCCTCAGTAATGTAGTCTCTTGCTTTTAGTAATTCCATAACTGTCTGGACAATGGTGCTGCGACTGCTCTTTCGTTGATGAAGTTTTTCTCTGTACATATTATTGTCGGCTTGTTTATACAATTCACGCATGGAAATAGCATTCGTTTCCGCTAAAGCACAGCCAACAGAAAGGCTGATTAGGAATTGTGATTGCGAATGATTGAATTCTCTGGTCTTTGTGCGTATTCGTTCACAAGCTTGATCCAGAATTTCAGTGTCTGCAGGCGATAGTAATACGGCAAATTCATCACCGCCTATACGTGAAACAACATCATTATCAGGAAAGCACGCCAAAAGGATTTGGGCGGCACTTTTTAACAAATTATCTCCCCGCGCATGACCTAAAGAGTCGTTGATTAACTTCAAGCCATCAACATCCAGCATGATTAACCCAACAGCTCCTTCACTCCGCTTGTCAAGGCGCTGCATTTCTTCTTCAAAATAAGTCCTATTATATAAACCAGTCATGACATCGTGAAATCCTCGATACTGCAATAGACCCTCGGTATAACGCCGCTCGCTGATTTCACGCTGTGCCTCACGATACAAATAAGCATTTTCGTATGCAATAGAAGCTAATCCAGCAAACTGATCAATGATTTCAATATCTTGGTCTCCAAAGCAACGACCAGCATCCGTATGCCAAAGACCTATAACGCCAACTACCTCTTTTGCACTTTTGAGCGGAAAATAAATAACAGATTCCGCGACTTCCGCCGCAGGAAAGGAACGATGCTCCCATTTTTTGTAATTATTAATTAAAACCAACTTACCGGTTGTCCAAACTTGTCCAGCTGCCCCTTCATCAATCGGATTGCGCGATCCCACCATTTGAGTGGCTGGACCCGTTGCCACAACGCGTACGCGCTCCGTTCGATCTTCATTAAAAAGAAGAACGCTGCCTGTAGAAGCACCCGTAATTTCCGCTGCTTTTTTCACAATCGTCTCTAATAAATTAACAACATCCTGACGGCTCATGATGTCCATAGCCGTTTGGTGCAAAAACGCAAGCAACTTATTTTGCTGGTGCAGCGCCGCATCAGCAACTTCCCTAGCAATGAACTTTTGACGCTGCTGGATAAGGTCTTTCTCGATATAATACTGCCGAATTAATTTCCATAATGTCAGCAACCCGATTACACCAAGCAGGATAGCCATGTAAAGCTGATAGTAGTAATAATTGCCCCCTTCCAGAGCCAGAAGCATAATGGATAGCATCAGCAGAGCCAATTCAAGCAACATTAGTTTTTGCTGACGCAAATACGTTATTACAGAGTCGTCACCACTAAAATTCATCATAAAATCCCCCATGATAATATGATTATTCCCCTTATTCCCTTTTTATATAATACCACTTTTTTCAGGAATATATAATTGAAAATTGTACAAATTTAAAAAATTCCGAATTAAAAAGCAACCATAAAAGAAATCCCTTAATAGCACGGTTTGTGGTATATGAGATTTCAACCCATTATTTGATCTGCCACTCCCTATCTAAGCTATTTTCTTGTTGAATTTCTTGATACTGATGGTTAGAACAATAGCGATAAATGCCACAAGGGCAAAAACCTGCCCCCACAACATATCAATGCCAATTCCTTTCAGAATAATGCCGCGCATGATCTGCAGATAAAAAGTCACCGGCAATAAATAACCCAGCGCGCTGAAGAACGCCGGCATCGCCTCCCGCGGAAACATAAAGCCTGACAAGAGAATGCTGGGTAAAATGATGAAAAACGACATTTGCATAGCCTGCATCTGTGTTTTGGCCAGAACCGAGATAAGTACGCCCATGGCAAGCGAGGCAATGATAAAAAGTGATGTAAGCGAATACAAAAGGGCCAGACTGCCGCGCACCGGCAGATCAAACATAAAAATACCCACCAATAGTGCCACAGTCACCTGCACATAACCAACAAAAATATATGGAATTATTTTACCAATTAATAGTTCCCAGGTTTTCATCGGCGTGACAATCAATTGCTCAAGGGTTCCGCGTTCACGCTCACGTACAATGGCCATCGAAGTGAACATAACGAGCGTCATCGTCAGAACCGTACCCATGATGCCTGGCACCATGTAAAAGGCAGACACAAAATCCTGATTGTACCAGGGTCTGATACGAATATCATAAGGAAGTTCCATTTCATGTCCGGAGTACCCGCGCAGCTTCTGCATCAGTATCTGCTGCGACTTTGTCTGCCCGACCAGCTGTGCCGCTCCTATTGCCGAAGACGCTGCCAGTGAATCAGAAGCATCAACTATTATCTGGACAGAGGCGGTACGTCCATGCTTCAGACTTTCTGAAAAATCCGGTGGTATGATAATTCCTACCTTAACTTTGCCTGAATCCACAGCATTATTAACTTCATTAAAATTCGTGGCTACGTATTGGATATTAAAATATTGACTGCCTTCCAATGAGTTCAAAAGGTCACGGCTATCCTGCCCAAGCGACTGATCGAAGACGATTGTCGGCAGATGTTTGACTTCCGTGTTAATGGCAAAACCAAATAAAATAAGCTGGATAATCGGCAAGCCTATCATCATGCCAAGCGTAAGACGATCGCGCCGCATCTGAATAAACTCTTTAACCAATAACGCCCAGAGACGCCTCATGATACCAGCTCCCTTCGGTAAGATTTGACCAGATAAACGAATACATCTTCCAATGAAGGTGAAATTATTTCGTAAGCATAACCAGCCAAGGGCGAAATATCGTCTGACTTGAGCAGAACGTGCACGCTGGCTCCCGCCGGATAGATATCGAGATATTCTACTGTGCTCTCTTCCAAGGTTTCCAAAAATTCCATTGGACTTGATGTAGGTATTTCCACCAAGGTACCTGGAATAATTTTTTTCAGGTTATCAGGAGTATCACTTGCAATCAAATTGCCTTCGAAAATGAAGCCAATTTCATCACAATGCTCTGCTTCATCCATAAAATGCGTCGTTACCATCACCGTCGTTCCCTGCAAAGAGAGATCATAGATAATCTCCCAGAACATGCGTCGGGAGACAGGATCAACGCCACCTGTCGGTTCATCGAGGAATAGAACAGGCGGATTATGTAAGATGGAACAAGCTAAAGCCAGGCGCTGCTTCCAGCCACCGGACAAAGTAGCAACCAATTCCTGCTGTCTTTTCTCAAGACCTGACAGTGCAAGCATTTCACCAATGCGCTTTTTCATCTGTTCTGATGAGAGACTATAAAGACCGGCATAAAAACGTAAGTTTTCAATAACGGAAAGGTCATCGTAAAGGCTGAATTTTTGCGACATGTAGCCGATTTTTTGTTTCAAGGCTTCACTGTCTTTAGCAATATCAAGCCCCAATACTTTGCCGCTGCCTGAAGTCGGTTCCAACAGCCCGCATAACATCCTGATAGTAGTCGATTTGCCGGAACCGTTAGGACCCAAAAAGCCATAAATGGCTCCTTGTTTTATTTGCAGTGAAACATTATTGACCGCAACAAACTCACCAAAGCGCCGTGTAAGATTATTCAATTCCAAAGCAGGCACTCAAGCCACCTCCTTTGAAAGCAAGACAAAGACATCTTCCAGATTCGGCTGGATTTGTTTCAAAGATATAATTGGTATAGCCGCTTTGCCAAGTACAGCTTTAACCTCAGTAACAGCCGCTTCATAATCTTCTACGACCAAGTGATATTTGGTGCCAAAAGCATTTATATCCAAGATAGGCAGAGAAGCAAGTACTCTCTTAATGTCTTTGGACGGCGTAGCAAGTTCAATAATTTTATAAGGATATTTCTTGCGCAGTGCCTGAGGCGAATCACAAGTCGTAATGACGCCATTATGCATAAAAGCTACCCGTGTGCAAAACTCTGCTTCATCCATGTAAGGAGTTGAAACAAAGATAGTTGTGCCCTCTTTATTTAACTTATAAAGCATCTGCCAGAATTCCCTGCGTGAAACGGGGTCAACACCTGTCGTAGGTTCATCAAGAAAATAAATCTCTGGTTTGTGCATCAAGCCAGCAGCTAAAGCCAATTTTTGCTTCATGCCACCGGATAGATTATCCGCCAGACGATCTTTGAAAGGCAAGAGGTTCGTAAAGCCCAGAATTTCACTAGCCAAAGCGGCTATACTTTCTTTCGACTCGCCGTAAAGCGAGCCAATCACACGAATATTTTCCATGACAGTCAGGTCGCCGTAAAGGCTGAATTTCTGAGGCACATAACCAAATCTGCTTTTAACTTGTTCGGGATCTGAAGAGCCTAGTACTTTAATGCTGCCGGAAGTAGCTTCCATAATGCCAGTCAGCATCCTGATCATTGTTGTTTTACCAGCACCGTCCGGTCCTACCAAACCAAATATCTCACCTTGATTAACTTCAAGCGAAACATTATTTACGGCTACAACCTGCTTGAATTTCTTAGTTACCCTATCTATGGTAATCATTTGATAACCACATCCGCAGGCATTCCCGGTTTAAGAATGCCCTCTGAATTGTCTATTTTGACTTTCACATAGTAGACCATATTCGCTCTTTCGCGTTGCGTAATGCTTTGTCTGGGCGTAAACTCAGCTTTCTGGCTGATTTCTTTAATTGTGCCTGAAAATACCCGCTCGGGATAGGCGTCAATCTTAACATCAACAGCCTGACCGAATTTAATAAGTCCTAACTGGTCCGAAGAAACATAGACCTTGATCCAGCAGTCATTCAGATCACCAATAGTTGCGATAGCTGAACCAACACTAGCATATTCACCCTTTTGATAGTTCTTACTCAAAACAATGCCATTAAGGGGGCTGGCAATATCGGTATCGACCAGTGTTGACTTATCCAATGCCAATACCGCTTCCAAACGTTTCACTTCAGCACGCTGAGCTTCAATCTGGTCAATTCTGTTACCTTCGATCAACAGGCTTTCTTTAGCCTGATAGCCAGCCAAGGTGCTGTAAGCTACGTTGTAACTCGACTGCGCTAAATCAAGCTGCTGAGCCGAAATTGCGCCGTCCTGATAAAGTTTGCTGTAACGTTCAAGATCATTCTTTGCTTTGATGTATTGAGCCTGAGCTACTCCTATATTAGCAGTTGCCTGTTCGATTTCCTGCGATCTGGAGCCCTTTTCCAAATCAATAAGCTGTGACTTGGCTTTAGCCAGTGCTGCTTCGTCAGCCCTTATCTGTGCCTCCAGATCCTGGCGTTTGATGTGCGCCACCAGTTGCCCAACTTTTACGCTGTCACCAACTTCAATGTTTAGCTCATTGATATAGCCGTTAACCCTCGGCACAACGTCAGCCAAAGTTACTTCAATTGTTCCCGTTGCGGTTATGCCGCTTTGCGGTTTGTAATATAGCTTATATAAGGCCGCTCCAATCAGGCAGATCAAAATAACTCCAATAATTATCAAGCGCTTGTTAGTCATTTTATTTTCTCCTTATGCCTTCCAGATAAATTGTAACTGCCTGCTCAGCATAATCTGCATCGGTTTCTACTGAAGTATCCAAAAAATCACGAAAAAGTGGTTTGGCTATGAAATAAAAGTTCAAAATACCAACCAAGGATAAAGCAGCATGATGCACATTCAGGTCAGCTCTGAATAGACCGGTATCAATACCATCCTGAATAGCCTTATTTAAATACCGATAAAAAGAAAAGAGATTCTTTTTCAGAATTTTATCCATTGCACTGGTTGGATTAACCAGTTCACTTTGTATAAAACGTGCTACGTAAGGTTTTTTTGTATGGACCTCACTAATAGCTTTGGCATAATTTCTTAATCTTTCTTCAGGCGACAAACTTTCTGCTGACAAAACATCCTTGGCGATTGTCGCAACATGGCTCTCAATTATGGCATGATATAAACCCTCTTTGCCACGAAAATAATACGATATGGAAGAAACATTAACATCAGCCGCTTTGGCAATCTCCCTGATAGAAACTGCTGCATAGCCCTTCTTAGCAAATAAAGGAATGGCAGCTGCAAATAGTTTTTCTTGCGTAGCATTATCCATAAAATTGCACCTCCAAAGCAATACAATCGATAGATTAAAACAATTGTTTTAATCTATCGATTGTATTATAGTTCTAATATTTTTATTTGTCTATAGGCTTTTACATAAAGATTGCTTTATAATCCCAAACATAAGCAGGCATCAGGCGGCTTCCCATAAGCATCTCCATAAAAAACAACCTCTTCTTCCAATAGCCCGTCCTAAAATAAACACAGGTGCAGCTATATAAGCGTCCCCTTCTTTCGGAACCCTTTATACAGTTGCTGCCCAGCATTCTTTAACACTGAGCAGCAATCTGCATTAATCTTGGATTCTTAGTTTTTTAATTATAAGCTTCTGTATTGGCTAAATTTGGCGGTGTGCATTATGGTCTTGCTCAGATGTTGCAGATACAACTGGTTCTTTCTTTGTATCATCAACCCTATTCTTCATCATTTCCCCACACTGTTTTTGCATTTCTTCGGATTGCATCATACCGGTACCGCTTGAACCTTCTGCTTTGGGTTTTGCTTCACAACAAGATTTTTGTGCTTCCTGCTCCTTTGCAGCGTCAGAATTTGTTGACTTTTCTTGCTGCATACCCATGCTGGCAGTTGCAGCCGGCGCTGCACTTGCCACAGCATTATTGCTTAACGAAACCCCCAATACCGCCACAGCAAGTAAACCTCCTGTAATCCAACCTGATACTTTATTTTTCATAATTTTCCACTCCTATTTCTTTTTATTTATTTGCATTATTTCTTTCTTGCTTGTTTATATAATATCAACCACTTTTGAAGAAGTTATGAAGATATCATGAAGAAGTTCTGTTTTTACTTGCTGCTCATGTTTAGTATCTCTTACTTAATTGGCATACATCACCTCTGTAATCTAAAAAATGAAAGCCCTGTTCAATACGAGATTGAACAGGGCTTTCATTCTGATTGTCTGCCAGCTATTAATTGTTTTTACATAGCAAATGTTTTTGTTTATGAAATATGCATCCGCAATTAGCTAAAATAAATAAAAACGGCTGTCAACATTTCTGTCAACAGCCGCAACTTTTGATATGGCGGAGTGGCTGGGATTTGAACCCAGGCGAGGTTTAACCCCCCTAACGATTTAGCAAACCGTCCTCTTCAGCCACTTGAGTACCACTCCGAATGCCTTACTGCGATATTATAGCTTATTTCACTGAACATTTCAAGCTATATTTAAAAATGGCGGAGAAGGTGGGATTCGAACCCACGGTTCCTTGCGGAATCACTAGTTTTCAAGACTAGCGCCTTAAACCACTCGGCCACCTCTCCGTGCGATACATTAAAGAGTATAATATAGACTAAGTCTGTTGTCAAGTGACAATACTAGCCTAGGATTCTATCGGTTTCGCGAATTACATCGTCTTCCAATTCCTTGGCTTCCCTGCATATTTCTAACAGATGTTCTTCAGTTCTCTGCACATATTCCTTATCCTTCAATAAAAGCAAATTGCTGTGCACGTTATAGCAGGCGCTGCGCAAAGCTGCTCTGGCTAAAAGGGCCGCAACCGTAGCATCTGTAATAGCACTTGGGTTGCCTATTCTGACAAGTTTGGACGATAGGTGCAAAATATCCAGACAGGAATCAGCAATTTTCATCGGTACCTCAGACGCATCATAAGCTGCTATTTGAATGCTGTTTGTTCTAAATGCTTTTTCTTCATCAGTGTTCTTCGGCAGCTTATATGCTTTCATGAAGCCATCAAATACTGCAGCATCTGCCGCAACTAATGCCAGCATTCTTGTTCTCAGTATTTCTGCACTTACCAGCAGCGGACGAATCTTATCTTCCACATCGGCGAACTTTTCTTTGCCTAATGTCAGATTAGAAACCATAGAAGTCAATGCCGCTGCGATTGCTCCAGCTAAAGCAGCCGCTCCGCCACCGCCAGGAGTTGGTTCTTTGGAAGCGAGGTCGGTCAAAAAATCTTTGCATGATTTGTCAAGTAATTGTGTTTCCATTCTATCAGCCTCTCTTTATCAGGATGCAAGTCTCATATATCCCACCGACAGACGCCCGTCTGCCCGATAGTTGATGTTCTTTTCATTTCTCAGCGCAAAGTTGAAGAATTCCTTAATGTCACCAGCATACCTTATGTTTTCGCCCTTCGTTAAGGAGATGTAGCCATCCCCGCCCTTTGCCAGGAATTCGTTGGTGACTACTTTATACTGCTTATTCAGATCAATAAAACTATTGTCAGCCAGTCTATTTTCTATAATACGATTGCCTTGCGGCAAATCCAGATCCACGCCGAGTTTCACACCAGCGAAACGGACTTCGCCAACCTTTTCATTGCCAATACCATATTCCAGCGCAGCCAGAAGGTCGCTGCCCTTGAGTTGCATCACCACGATCTGATCTTTGTAAGGATATGCCTGTTGCATAAGCCTTAATGTTATTGGCCCGGCTGGAATGTCACTGCGGAACGCTCCGCCATTCAAAATTGCTACATCGGCATTAAATCCTTTGAGCAGCAAATCCGTAAAATGTTCGGCCAAGGTTGATTCCCCGTACCTATCGTTACTCAATGGATAAACATTTTGGGCAACGACACCGCTGTATTTCTTATCAATATCAGCCAAAATTGGATCTACCATTTTAGCAATATTAGCGCTTTCTTTCCATTTATCCTTGTTGACCACAATCAGAGACGCGTTAGAGCCTATTATTTTTTTATCTATTCTGGAGTAAAGCATGTGAATCTTGCCTATCGCTTCCCCATTACTACCAGCCTGTACTACCGGAATATCTTTGTAGGCACCAAAAACTTTCTGATGAGAATGGCCAGTTATAGCTGCATCAGCACCATGTACTTGTTCCAAAAGTCCGGTTATTTCTCCCGTTATTTGCCCTTTATTATTCTGAAAGCTTGAACAGTGAGTCAAAAGAATAACGATCTGAGCCCCCTTACTGCGCACTTCATCAATATATTTTTGCACAGTTTCGGCTGTTGGCAGCATCGTAACACCCTGGCTGTTTTTTTGACTGCTCTTAAGAAACGTTTCTTCTGTTGCAACGCCTATAACAGCAATCTTCAAACCATTGCGATTAAGTATTACATATGGTTTTACAAAATTGCCCTCTGCAAAACTCAGGTTAGCGGCCAGAAAAGGAAAAGTTGCTGCCGCAGCTTGTTTGGCAATAACTTTTTGATCATAGTCGAAAATATGATTGCCCATTACATCTGCTGAAAAGCCCATCTGGTTCATGGCATAGATAACCGGCATGCCTTCATATTCGTCTGCATCCAAAGTTCCGGCAAACATATCACCGCCACCCAGAATAATCGAACCGGCAGGATTCTGAGCTCCCAGCTGTTGGATTGCGCCAGCCAGGACAGCAGCGCCTGGCTTTGTACCTTCAGCCCTGAGCGCTCCATGAAAATCATTAACAGAATAGATATCGATTTCAACCAAAGGTTTCTCTTCAGCCATTACCGGCAGAGCAGCCATCATCAATACCATTACCATTACAATAATTGCCCATATTCTTTTAATTCCTTGTTTCAACCGACACACCTCCACAAAAAATCATCACAGTACTATGTTTTCGTCATAGAGCCTTATTTCACCTTTTCTTTTCTTGAATTTTTATTTCATTGGTAGTATATTTATATGGTAAAGCAAGAAAGCGGGGACGTAGCTCAGCTGGGAGAGCGTACGGTTCGCATCCGTAAGGCCGAGAGTTCGATCCTCTTCGTCTCCACCAAATTTAATGATGAAAACTCCTTCTGCATAAAAACAGAAGGAGTTTTTTTGGTTTTATGTTATCTTATATAATTCATCTGAGAATATATAATTTTTGCTTAATTTATCATATTTTTGCTATTTCATTCATTAAAGAAATGATATAATAAATTTTATAGTTTAAAAGCAAGAATTGTCCTACCTGGAGGCGACATATGAAGCATACTACCAAGCACTTCAATACACCTTACAAAATAACACGCCGATATGACAACGCTTTGCGTTCCATTAATTACGATAACTTGACCGGTCTTCCTAGCAAAACTGTATTTTACAAAAAAGTTCACGCGCTGCTGACAGACAAATATGAAAAACACTATTGCATCGCCCTGTTTGACATTGATAAGTTCAAACTGGTCAACGATTTTTTTGGAGCCCCTACTGGCGACCGACTGTTATGTTATATTGCAAAACTTTTAAATGAATATTTTGCTAAAAACGAAGATGCTATTTATTGCCGTTTAGAGGCTGACCGTTTTGCCGTCTGCTTCCTTTTTTCAGGTAAAGCTTATACTGAATTAATTGATTTTATTACTAGTGGTTTACAAAAATGCCCACTGAATTTTGAGCTGGCCGCTTACTTTGGTCTGTATCTGCCAGAGACTCCTGACCTGCCAGTAAATATCATGTGTGACCGTGCAATGCTGGCGCAAAAAACCATCAAAGGACGCTTTGATAAAAACTACGCTTTTTATGAAGAAAAACTGCGCAAGCAGCTCCTGCACAAACAAGAAATTACTGGTCACATGAATCAGGCTTTGAAAAAAAGACAGTTTGAGATCTACCTGCAGCCTAAAGTTCATTTGATTACCAATGAAATTGTCGGTGCAGAATCGCTGGTACGCTGGAACCACCCCACACTGGGATTGCTGGCGCCAGGAGATTTTATCACCATCTTTGAAGAAAATGGCTTTATTACTAAGCTTGATACCTTTGTTTGGGAAGAAACCTGTCGTCTGCTGCGCAAATGGCTTGATGAAGGGCGCAACGCCTTTCCTGTTTCCGTGAATGTCTCTCGCCTTGATTTATTAGAACCATCATTTTACCAAATAATTACTAATTTAGTGGAAAAATATGAAATTGATCCAAAAATGCTTAATCTGGAACTTACCGAAACAGCTTACGTAAAAAGATATGATGAAATAAAGCTGATTACAGATAAATTGCGTGACTATGGTTTCTCCGTACACATGGATGACTTTGGCAGTGGGTATTCTGCTCTGAATATGCTGCAGGATATTGCCGTAGACACTTTGAAGATTGACCTGGATTTCATGTCTGGTTTTGCAGAATCCGGACGTGGCCGCAATATTCTTTCTTCAGTGATCCGCATGGCCAAATGGCTCGGTTTGCCTGTAGTGATCGAAGGCGTAGAAAATGAGGAACAAGTAGCTTTCCTTAGGAGCATTGGCTGCACTGTTGGACAGGGTTATTACTTTTCCAAGCCTATGCCCGTGGATAAATTTGAGCAATCACTGCAGGAAAACGAGCAGAAGTTAAAACCAATAAGAAAAATAGAGCCCGCCTTATCTCAAGGTAATGTTGTCGACATCGAAGATTTTTGGTCACCTACTTCCGGTTTTAATCTTCTTTTCAACACTTTACAAGAAGCCTCAGCAATTTATGAATATCATGACAATAATCTGGAGCTTTTACGAGCCAATGATTCCTATTATCATCTACTGGGGATTCAACGTGAAAATCTCTACTTTACCGGCACTCACCTTCTTGACTATATACACGAGGAAGACCGTGAGCAGTTTATTGCGAATTTACCAATTGACGAAAGCACCAGTCCTGTTAAACATTCCTTCCGCCGACTGGTAGCAGACGACAAAATCATCTGTCTGCATTCTCAAGTGCATTTTCTGGCGGGAGATGAGGAACGAAAACTCTATTATGCTTCAATCAGCAAGATTCAAGCAGCTTCTGAATAGAAAGGATTCACATTATGGAAAACCATATAAATGAGCCTATAAATTTCAATTTGGCAACAGCTGATACTGTCACCATTAAGAACCTGCTCCAGACTACTGATAAGAATCTACGCGACGCATTACTTGCGGCTGCGCGCAATGCCGCCATTAAACAATTCGGGCATAACATCTACATCCGTGGCTTGATAGAGTTTACCAACTATTGTAAAAACGACTGTTATTACTGCGGTATCCGCTGCAGCAACCAAAACGCCAGACGTTATCGTCTCACCAAAGAACAGATACTATCCTGCTGCCGCAGCGGCTATCAGCTCGGTTTCCGCACCTTTGTCCTGCAAGGCGGCGAAGACCCATTTTTTACTGATGCTGTTATGGTTGATATTATCACAGCAATTAAAAAAGCTCATCCCGATTGTGCTATAACCCTATCCATTGGCGAACGTTCCTATGCTTCTTATAAAGCGTTGTATGATGCCGGTGCTGACCGTTATCTGCTACGGCATGAAACAGCTAATCCGGAACATTATGCACGCCTGCATCCCACCAAGCTTTCACTGAAGAACAGACTGGAGTGTCTGCAAATGCTGAAAGAAATTGGTTATCAGGTTGGTACAGGCTTCATGGTGGGCTCGCCTTATCAGACAATTGACAATTTGCTTGAGGATCTGCTTTTTATCCGTGATTTCAAACCGCAGATGATAGGCATAGGGCCTTTCATTCCTCATCATGATACGCCTTTTCATGATAAAGCTGCCGGCACCATGGAACAAACTCTGCGTTTGATTGCCATTTTGCGGCTTATGCTGCCCAAGGCTCTGATCCCTTCTACCACTGCGCTCGGAACCATCGCCCCAGATGGTCGTGAACAAGGAATTTTGGCGGGGGCTAATGTAGTTATGCCAAATTTATCGCCAGTGGATGTAAGAAAAGATTATCTGCTCTACGATAATAAAATCTGCACTGGCGAAGAAGCTGCTGAATGCAATTCCTGTCTGCAGTCACGACTGCAAAGCATTGGTTATCAAATTGTCGTTGACCGCGGCGATTATAAAGAATAAGTATCTCCTCACCAGACACTACTTAATGAAGCATGCAAAAGGGGTTCGATAATGGAAAGTAAACAACGATTAAACACTTATCGTAATTTAAACAATTGGCATAATTTTCGTCTGCGGCTCTTTGGTGAAGGTATCATTGTCGGACTGTTCGCTGGCGTTATAGTTGGCTTTTTTCGGTACGCCCTAAACTTTGTTGAAGTTCAGCGTGGCGCTATCTACCGTTATATGGCTTCCAGCGACTGGATAATTACGGTACTTTGGTTCGGCATTCTGCTTTTGACGGCTGCAATCCTCCATTTTTTGGTTGCTTATGAGCCTCTTTCGGCAGGAAGCGGGATTCCACAAGTCAAAGGCGCTATTCTCGGTTTTTTCAAAATGCGTTGGCTTCATGTCCTTTGGACTAAATTGGCGGGTGGCATTTTGGGCATCGGTGCCGGCCTCTCGCTAGGCCGCGAAGGGCCTTCTATCCAGCTGGGAGCAATGGCAGCACAGGGCCTTAGCCGACTGCTCGGACGTTCAAGAATGGAAGAGCGCTATTTATTGACCAGCGGCGCTAGTGCCGGACTTGCGGCAGCCTTCAATGCCCCTTTAGCCGGCGTTATTTTTTCCTTGGAAGAATTACACCATAATTTTTCAGCAGTCGTACTGCTCCCTGCTATGGCTGCCGCGCTTACAGCAACGGCAGTTTCACAACTAATCTTTGGCAGCGCTACAATTTTCAACTTCTTGGACTTGCCTGCCCTGCCGCTCCAGTATTTCGGGCTTATTATCATATTAGGCCTTATTTTGGGTGTTTTCGGAGCACTTTTTAATTACTCCCTCATCAACATCTCTAAGTTTTACCAGCTCCCATTTTTTAAGAATACCTTTTCGCGAGCCGGCTTCGCACTGATTCTGGCCGGCATTCTTGGTTTTTATCTGCCGGAAGTGCTTGGCGGCGGCAATGAACTGATCGACACCATTGCGAAAAAACATTTCCCGCTGGCGATTATAGCTATCTTTCTCTGCGGCAAATTTATTTTCACGATGTTAAGTTACGGCTCCGGCGTGCCAGGCGGTTTTTTTCTGCCTATGCTTGTAATAGGAGCTTTAGCCGGCAACCTTGTAGGTACTTTCATGGTGGGCTTGGGTTTATTGAACCCTTATTTTCATCAAAACATGGTTGTTTTTGCCATGGCTGCCTTCTTTGCTGCCTCAGTTCGTGCGCCAATTACCGGTACTATCCTTGTCATGGAAATGACTGGTTCTTTTGAACACCTCTTTCCTTTGGTAATTGCTTCCATCAGCGCTTATCTTGCTGCCGAAGTTTGCAAAACCGAACCAATTTATGACCGCCTTCTACAGCGTTCTCTTGATGGCATGAATAAACAAAACAGCAACTACGTCCCTGATAAAACCAGAAATGTGATCGAAATTTCCATTTGCAGCGGCTGCGCGCTTGATGGCAAACTGGTTAAAAACATTAACTGGCCGGAACATACTCTCCTTGTCGATATCAAGCGTGGTGAAAACGATATAGTTCCTAATGGTGAAACATTATTGTTAGCCGGCGATTTTCTTTACGTTCTGACCGACAATGCCAATGCCGAAAATGTACGCAAGTTGGCTGAAGAAAATTAAGCAAAACGCCATTTGTCTGAAGTAAAAATAGCCCTGCTATTCTTTTTAAAGAATAGCAGGGCTATAATTTTTTATATTGTTTTTAGAAATGAGTAAAGCCTTTTTTGAACGTAGCACTAAAATCAAAGGTAGCAAAATAATCTGCCGGTGTTTCAGCACGGCGAATCATTTCTACGCTGCCGTCTTCCCTGAGCAATAATTCAGCGCTCCTCAGCTTACCGTTGTAGTTATAGCCCATTGCATAACCGTGAGCACCGGCATCATGGATGAAGACCAAGTCGCCCATATCAATTTTCGGCAGTTTTCTGTCGATAGCGAACTTGTCATTATTTTCGCACAAACCGCCGGTAACATCATAAACATAGTCGCAAGGCTCATTTTCCTTGCCCATGACAGTGATATGGTGATAAGAGCCATAAATCGCAGGGCGCATCAGGTTGGCTGCGCAAGCATCAAGGCCGATATATTCTTTGTAGGTATGTTTCTCATGAATAGCTTCGGCCACAAGAGCACCATAAGGTCCCATCATGAAGCGGCCCATTTCCGCAAAAATCGCTACATTACCCATACCTGCCGGCACAAGAACTTCTTCAAAAGCCTCACGCACTCCTTCGCCGATAGCAAGGATGTCATTGCCCTTTTGGGAAGGTCTGTAAGGAATGCCTACACCACCGGAAAGGTTAATGAATTCAATGCTGGCACCGGTTTCATTCTTCAGTTCAACAGCCAGTTGGAAAAGAATTCTCGCCAAACTTGGGTAGTATTCGTTAGTTACGGTATTGCTAGCCAGAAAAGCATGAATACCAAAATGTTTAACGCCTTTAGCCATCAGTTTTTTATAGCCTTCAACCATTTGTTCGCGGGTAAAGCCATATTTAGCATCGCCAGGATTATCCATGATATTGTTTTCAATCGCGAAGTGACCGCCAGGATTAAAACGGCAGCTGATAGTAGTTGGAATGTCTGCTACCTTCTCCAGAAAATCAATATGGGTAATATCGTCAAGATTGATTGTTACATTAAGCTTACGCGCCAGTCTGAAGTCTTCTGCCGGCGTCACATTGGAAGAAAACATGATTTCACTTTCTTTGAAGCCAACAGCGTCAGCCATCAAAAGTTCGGTATAAGAGGAGCAGTCAGCACCGCAGCCTTCTTCACGCAGAATTTGCAGCAAACGTGGATTTGGTGTTGCTTTCACGGCAAAATATTCTTTGAAGCCTTTATTCCAGGCAAAAGCTTGCATGACTTTACGGGCATTTTCGCGGATACCTTTTTCGTCATACAGATAAAATGGTGTTGCATACTCGGAAGTAATCTTCTCTAATTGTTCTTTGCTAACAAAAGGTTTTTTCACTATTTGTACACCCCTCATAATATTATTTGTTGGTTAGTTCTATCAGCTTAATTTCATTTTTTAACGCATCTTTAAATAAATCTACTAGATTCGGTTTGCCAGAATAAAGACAGGTTGAACTGTCGCCGTCACTTAAGTCACCAGTCAGAACCCGTCCTGAATCTGCAATCAGCCTGATTTGGCTGTTGGGCTTTTCTGCGTAATAAATAGTAGCGCCAGTTAAATTAAAAGGTTTTCCGGTTATCACTACTACTTTCAGGCCACGTTTTGCTGCTTCTGCCAAAGGTTCTTTTAGAGCCTCAATAAGTGAGCCAGTCGCAGAAACGTAGATTCGGGCTTCAGCTTTGGCAATCATGTTTTTTAATTTATTCATGATTGACTGTGCGCCCTTAATAGTTATATAGCCCTCTACCTCGTTCTTAACTACCGGCATCTTTTCTACTAAGTAAGCTTTATATTCCTGCATCTGACGGATTTTATTTTCACAAAACTCATCAAATGGAACTGGTGTATATCTGGTTGCTGTATCTTCAGTAACATGAGCCGCACCCTTATCGACTAAGCCCGCTAAAGCTGTATAAGTATTCGAGCGGGATATGCCTGTAAGCTTAGCGGCTTCGTAACCGGTCAGACTACTTTCAGCCAGGAGTGCCATGTACAATGTTGCTTCATGACGCGTCAGATTAAAATACATCAAACGTTCAATAATGTCCATATTGCCTCCAAATTATTTATTGTTCCTATGTAGGAATACTATAAAGCTTTTTTCATTGTTTGTCAACAAATAGTTAATAATTATTATCGATAATTATAGTTTCTATCGAGCAAGGACTGAAAAGTTCCTCTGGACCATTCCACACGCGTTAAACGGCCGCAATAAATTCGGCCGAACGCTGATGTATATGAGTCCCGTCACTTCTTTAGTCCTCGTTCTCTTCGTACGTCCTAAAAATACAAGTTTATAGGCATAAGTGTTTGGCATCACCTAACATTTTTGATACAATTATTTGCCAATCATTATCAATTCTATCGAGCAAGGACTGAAGAGTTCCTCGCACTGCTTCCACACGCGACAATTCGCCTGCAAGCAGTCGGTCGCCGATGTGCAATAAGCCCGTCACTTCTTTGGTCCTCGCCCTCTTCGTACGTCCTACATCCATCTTTTCCATTGATAACTATCTCCGATAATATAGCAATAAAAAACTCGGATATTCTGCTGAGGCGGCTCATTAAACAGCCAAAGCAAATAATCCGAGCGTCATTATTCAAAAATCAAACCAGTAACAGCCAGAATGATGGGCTGATGGATAAGATAAAGGAGCAGACTGTGCCTGCCCATAAAAGCACAAGCTGGCAACTGTCTGAAAAAGTATTTTGCACGCGTTTCTTCACCTATCATTTGCCAGCAGAAATAACCTAGCCAATAAGGGAAAATCCAGGGCAGGAGCGGGAAGTAATCAGCTGAAGCGAAACTTGCATGAGGCAAGCCCAGCGGAAATAACAACTGGCTTTCATACCACGATGATGGTAAGTTATATAAGTGAATTTTCAAGAGACTAAAGCTGCCGTTCGCCACCTCATGCGTGAGGAAGAAAAGAAATACATTGAGGAAAATGCCAAACTTTATCGGTATAGTTTGCAAAGCCGGCCTCACCAAAACAGTAATGATGGCCGCCCAACCCAGCAAGCTTAAAATACCGAAAACAATAATATTTGCCGGCGAATAAAAATAAGTTGTGACTGTAATCAGTAATCCGCAGCCAACTAAGAGCAGCCCATTACGCAAAGGTTCCTTCGCACAGAGAGACATCGCACCAGATATGAAGACAAAGAGAAAGACCCCACCTTGTTGCACGAGGTAAGCGGCCAGACTCTCAAACCAAGGAAAGTCCATGGAATAAAAGTGCACCAAATCATAAATGAAATGGTACACTATCACACAAAAAATTGCGAATCCTCGCAAAGAATCAATCAGGCCATAACGCGGTCTTTCCATAAACACCTCAGATATAGTTTATTAAATTTGCTGCATGGTCGAGGATAATATCAGGCTTAATATGTCCTCTTTCTACATCCTCAAGAGTAGCTTCACCGGTAAGGACAAGCACCGATAGAATATGATTGTTCAAGCCAAAAGCGATGTCTGTGCTGAGGCGGTCACCAACCATGGCAATCTCATTTTTTGTAAAGCCGGTTTTTTCCATCAGGAGATCTATCATATAATGATAAGGTTTACCCAGCACATCCAGAGGGCTGACTCCTGTTGCCGTTTTAATAAGTTCAATCATGGCGCCGCAATCTGGTATGAATTCACCATTTTCAATAGGGCAGCGCACATCCGGATGCGTCGCAATATAAGGTACGCCTTTGTCAATCAGACGGCAGGCCGTCGACAGGTTATTGTAGGCCAGCGTCATATCAAAACCTAGTATAACGAACTCCGGTTCTGTTACCGCCGGGTCAACAAGTTCAAATCCCGCTTTAGTAATTGTTGCCTTTAATTCTGGCGTGCCCAAAACAAACAATTTGGCCTGCGGTTTGACCTTACCCAGATAATAAGTCAGCGCATCAGAAGAAATGAGCACATCTTTCTGCATAACTTCAATGCCCATGTTGGCCATTTTTTTGACATAGTGAGCATGGTCTTTGGAAGAATTATTAGTCACCAGATAAAAAGTCTTGCCTTTGGCCTTCAGCCGGGCAAAAAAATCATCCATACCGGGAATAAGGGTATTGCCTAAATTGATGGTCCCGTCCATATCAAACAAAAAACACTTTATATCTTTCAATCTTTCTTTATTCGGCATCAATACTGCTCCCCTGCAAATTTATTCAACACACATCTATTATACGGCATTGTTACTCAGCGGTAAAATTTTTTGCGTTGTTTTTTCGTCATAAATAGTGTTAAGATAAGAACAACACGTTTACTCAAGGGGGAGATTAAATGGGTACAACTACCCTGGGCCATATTGCAGCACTTTTTACCGTCATCGTCTGGGGGACCACCTTCATTTCGACCAAAATTCTCCTGCTTGACTTTACGCCGCTCGAAATTCTGTTCTTTCGCTTTATCCTTGGCTTTTTGGTTTTATGCTTGGTTAAACCGCAGCGCTTAAAAACTAAGGGTATGTCTGAGGAAAAGTATTTTATCGGTGCCGGCCTCTGCGGAATAACACTTTATTTTCTGTTGGAAAACGTTGCTCTGCTTTACACCTATGCCTCAAGCGTCTGCCTCATCCTGGCCTTTGTGCCTTTTCTAACAGCTCTGGCATCCAAATTCCTGCTGGGGGAAGATACTCTCACTTCCAACTTCTTTGTTGGTTTCGTCTGCGCTTTGATCGGCGTTATTTTAATTATTTTCAATGGCAGCGTCATTCTGAAGCTTAATCCTATTGGTGACATTCTGGCCTTCCTTGCCGGCGTCGTGTGGGCGCTGTATTCAATTTTGATACGTAAAATCAGCACCTTTAACTATAATACAATTCTTTGCACACGCAATATTTTTGGATATGGCTTGCTCCTGATGCTGCCTGCTCTGCTGTTCATGGACTTTCAATGGGGTTTCGAACGTCTCGATGACCATGCCAATATGTTTAACCTGCTTTATCTTGGTATCTGTGCTTCTGCCCTTTGTTTCGGCACCTGGAGCTGGGCCGTCAATATTCTGGGGCCTGTTAAAACCAGCATGTATATTTATATTAGCCCGATTGTTACGCTCATAACATCTGCTTTGATCCTCGGTGAGAAAATCACCTGGATTGCTTTGCTCGGCACTGCTTTTATCCTTTTTGGTCTTGTTATCTCTGGGCGTAGAAATTGAATGCCCCCTAAAAAATCTGAAATGAGGTGATTTTATGGATAAAACATTTAAGCTGCTTCTCCTGTTTCTCGCTATTTCTTTGGTTGTGTTTGTTCTCGTCGGCTGTTCCAAGCAAGTCGCCAAAAGTACTGATAATAAATCAGACGGATATCAGAAAATTACTGCGGCTGCTGTAAAATCCCGACTGGATAATGGTGAAAAATTAATCATAGTTGACGTTCGCACAAAGGAAGAATATGATACAGGTCACATCAAAAACAGTATCCTTATCCCCTATGACGAAATTGAAGCCAAGGCTGCCAGTCTTTTGACTGACAAAAATGCTTCCATCATCGTTTACTGCCGCAGCGGCCGCCGCAGTGAAATTGCTGCCAAGTCGCTCTTAAAGCTTGGTTATACCAATGTTGCTGACATGGGAGCAATCAGTGATTGGAAATATGGTCTGGAAAAATAAATTTCATATAAAAGAGAGGCAAAATAGAATTTATCTATTTTGCCTCTCTAAATTTTTAACCTAAGAGCATTCTGTCATTGTCAAGTTCATTGCCGCTGGCCTTCTCAAACATCGCCAGCAAATCAGGAATAGTTAAGTTCTCTTTTTCCCGTCCTGCCAGATCGATAAGGATGCGGCCGTTATGCATCATGATCAAGCGATTGCCAAAACGCAGTGCATCGCGCATATTGTGTGTAATCATCAAGGTTGTCAAATGGTATCGGCTAACAATTTTTTGTGTCAGTCCCAATACCTTTTCCGCGGTCTTAGGATCAAGCGCCGCCGTATGCTCATCCAAAAGCAGAAGCTTCGGCTGATTTAGCGTAGCCATCAAAAGTGTCAAAGCCTGTCTTTGTCCGCCGGAAAGCAACCCAACCTTATCACTCATCCTGTCTTCCAGGCCAAGGTCAAGTTCTTTAAGCAATATTTTGAAGCGTTCCTGGTCTTCCTCTTTTGAGCTCCAGGCAAAAGTTGGCATCTTGCCTCGTCTGGATGCAATGGCCAGGTTTTCTTCAATCATCATGCCGGCAGCCGTTCCCATCATCGGATCCTGGAAAACGCGCCCGATATACTTTGCCCTTTTATGCTCTGGCTGTTTTGTAATATCGTCGCCGTCAATGATAATTCTGCCTTTATCCACCGGGAAAACCCCGGCAATAGAATTCATTAATGTTGATTTGCCTGCTCCGTTACCACCTATTACCGTAACAAAGTCCCCTGAATTCAAATGCAGTGACAAATCCTGCAGTGCTTTTTTCTCATTAATCGTACCCGGATGAAAGGTTTTGGAAATATTTTCTACTCTTAACATTATTTCGCCACCTTTCTGCCATCAATACTTTTTTTGAAAAGCGGCATCGACAACGCAAAAGCTACCAAAACTGAAGTAAACAGTTTTAAATCATTCGGAGGCATACCCATCTGTAAAACCAGCGCAATAACAAAGCGGTAGACAACAGAGCCAAGAACAACGGAGATCAAGCAGTTTTTGAAACTCCTTGTGCCAAACAAGACTTCGCCGATGATAACTGAAGCTAAGCCTATGACTATCGTTCCGACGCCCATGCCAACATCTGCGAAACCGTTGCTTTGTGCAATTAAAGCGCCGGAAATCGCCACCAAGGCATTGCTGATTAAAAGACCCGAAATAATCGTGACGTTAGTATCAACACCTTGCGCCCTGATCATTTGCTGATTAAAACCTGTCGCTCTGATTGCTGCACCAATTTCGGTTCCGAAGAACCAATACATCAAAAGCCCGAACAAAACAGTACTGGCGAGCCCGACAAGCAGAACCGCCTGTGCATTGCTGATTCCCATGCTTTTGATAAAGCTAAAAACGGTGTCAACGCGCAAGAGGGAAAGATTCGCCTTACCCATGACGCGCAGATTGACAGAATACAGTGCAATCATTGTCAAAATACCTGCTAACAAAGCCGGTATTTTCAGTTTGGTATGCAGAATGCCTGTTACCACTCCAGCTAAAGCACCAGCGATGCCAGCTACCAAAATGGCTGTCAGTGGATCAAAGCCTTTAGTCAATGATGCCGCTGCCACTGCTGCTCCCAATGGGAAGCTGCCCTCAACAGTTAAATCAGCGATATCAAGAACTCTGTAAGTCAGATAGACGCCTAAGGCCATAAGAGCCCAAAGCAATCCCTGTGATAGTGTCGGTAATAGAAGGTCCAACATACTATTTAGATGCCTTTGCAGCTTTCAAAACATCAGCCGGAATAGTAATGCCAAGTTTCTTTGCTGCTTCCTCATTAACTATTGTCTGCATCTCTTTTTGAGATTCAATAGCCATCGTAGCTGGTTTTTCTTTACCGGAAAGAATGCGGGCAGCCATAGCGCCGGTCTGTAAGCCAAGTTTATAATAATCGATACCAACAGTTGCAAGTCCACCGGCTTTTACCATGCCGCCTTCACCGCAGATGACAGGTATCTTCGCTTCATCAGTAATTGCAACCAATGTCGGCATTGCAGAAGCAATGACATTGTCAGTTGGCGCGTAAACAACATCAACTTTGCCAACCAGACTTTGAGCTGCCTGCTGAATGTCATTTACATTAGAAACTGTTGCTTCAACAACATTAATACTTTTTGCTGCTAAAACTTCCTTCAGTATTTTTACCTGCAGCTGGGAATTAACTTCGCTTGAACTGTAAATCACACCAACATTCTTGGTTTGCGGCATAATTTTCAGCATCAAATCAACTTGTTCCTTAATAGGATTCATATCAGTAGTACCGGTAACGTTACCTTTTGGCTCTTTGTTGGAAGCTACCAGTTTAGCTTCCGCGTAATCAGTAATAGCGGTTCCGACGATTGGAATGTCTTTAGTGGCATTGGCCATTGTTTGCGCCGCAGGCGTAGCAATAGCACAAATCAAGTTCACTTTACCGCTGACAAACCGCTGAGCTATATTCTGCAGGTTCGATTGGTCAGCCTGAGCATTCTGTCTGTCGTAAGTAACATTTTCGTTTTCTTTGTACCCATTGGCGGCCATACCGTCAACAAACCCCTTATTGGCAGCATCGAGAGCACTATGCTCTACCAGTTGTACAATACCTACCTTCACCATCTTCTTCTCTGGAGCAGCCTTTTTCTCGCCGCCACACCCAACTAACAGTCCCAGTGCCATCACCAAAGATGCACCAATAGCGAGACCTTTCAAACTTTTTTTCATCATTACTTCCATCCTCCCATTCTACAATGCTTCAATATGATAAAAACATGGTGTAAGATTTTCGACGAAAAATGTTTAAATCCTTCTTTTTCCCTAAATATTCCTTCACCATGCTTGCTACCCGAAAATTTTCAGGTACTAAACTGTGCCTTCTTCCAAAATGCCTAGTTTTCTTCTCCAATAACGGGAATAAACTGCACCGGCAGGATTATTCGCAAGGACTCTGTCCTTGGTGATAAGGCTGGAAACAGGTGCATCTGAAGCCTTAGTAAATAGCATGTCATGTCCTACACAAAGCCCCACAATGAAATTTAATTCTGTTTTTGCTTCATTCAAGATTTTTGCCTGCATCTTGGGGTTGCACATGGCCTCGGCACTGCCCTTTTTGATCTTTTCCAGTTCCAGTAAATCTTTATCGACGGAGCAAACCTTGCAGCAGACAGATTCTACGGCAAAGCCTTGATTCTTAAAATACTGAGCAACAAAATATGCTTCATTTCTTAAGCCGATGCAAAAAGCTACGCCTACCTTTTTTACACCCATCTCTTTGGCAAAATATACGCTTTCTTCCAAACGCGTCATTTGCATATAATTTCGGCTTTCGGTAGCCGAAGAAGCTTTCATCATTAACCTGTCTTCTTCTGAATAAGAATTGCAAACTTCTTCATGGCTCATTTTTGTACAGTTTTGACCGCTTGTATAGCATTTGTTATGTGAGCAAAAAGCACAATTCATTGATTTTCCCCCTTATTTTTACGAATAGCCGCCTTTATATATTTTTAACCAATACAGCAGATCTTACTTATTGGCTGGTTTTAATCTTTCTGTTATTTCATCACCACTAAGAACACACCATCTTAAATCATCATGCACCAAAAATACGTCCGCGTACGGTTTGCCCCAGGTATATGCTTCCTTGTTATCGCTTAGCGGCCAGACATAAAAATCGGAATTATCCAGAACCTTCTTTGCTTTCTCCGAAATCAAATAATCGATGAAAGCCCTGCTGAGCACTTCCTTCTTGGTTTTGTCCATAATTGCCGCGCCGATTAATTTCCGAGAAGTACCATCGCTGGGAATGCTGACTACCAGATTATTGTCGGCAACCGCAGCTGGCATAGCTAAGTCAAGCGATACAATTGTCAGCGCTTTTTCACCTTTACGGACAGCTTCAACGGCAGCCTTATCATTAACGGCATATGCCAATTCCTGCAGTTTAAGGGTTTTCGTATATTCTTCGAATTTTCTTTCCCCATAAAGCTGCCAGAAAGTTGTCAATATCCGGTAACCGCCTTGCCGCATAGCCGGATCAGAAATAATTATTTTTTTGTGCAGCTCTTCGTCTAACAAATCTGACCAAACTTGCGGTCTTTCCGCACCAGCTTCTCTTATTACCTTTTTATTTGCTAAAAAAACGAGGTTAGTTGTAAAAAGACCTGTCCAGGTGCCATGCTTGTCACGCAAGCCTGTTGGTATATTGTGCAAATCTTTGGCTTCATAAGGTCTCAGCATTTTTTTATTATCAGCTAAAAAATAATCTTCAGCTGTACCACCCAACCAGACGTCAAATTCCAAATCCTTAAGTTCGTTAATTCTGGCCGGACCTTGTTTTTCGACAGGCTTTACAATTTCAATTTTCAATTTTCCCTTATGGTTTTTTTCGAAATCCTTTATAAAAGCATTGGTAATATCTTCCGGCAATTCGCTGTAGACTCTAAACGTTTCTGTCTCTTCTTTTAGTTTTATATTGCCGCAGCCACCCAGAGCGATAAGCACGATTAAGAAAATAACCATTAGTATGCACTTTTTTCTCATAAGCTCTTCCTACTTTTTGTCATTTTGCTTACATTATAACATACACAAGGTACAGAAGAGTATTAACCTGCTAATCTAAGTAGTGTAATATACAACAAAAAACCAGCTGCCTTTTGGCAGCTGGTTTAATTAATATCTACAGCTTACTCTTTATCAAAAATCATGATGCGGTCAAAATCAAGATAAACGGTTTCGCCATCTTTGAATTTTCCCAAATCAGCGCCTTTTACAATAACACGTACGGCTTCATTTCCAACCTGCACACGGTAATCAACAGCATCGCCAAGATAGAAACGGTGGGTCAATACACCCTGCATGGTCCCCTTTTCGGCTGACAAGGTAATATTTTCTGGTCTTACAGCAATTGTAACTTCGCCTGTAAGATTTGAATTATTAGGCAAAGAAGTAGCCATGCCGGCAATATGTACTCTGCCATCAGTAATTGAACCAGGAAGGAAGTTAACTAAACCAATGAAGTCTGCTACCATTTTATTGGCAGGATTGGAATAAATTTCATGCGGTGCGCCTATCTGCTGTACAACGCCACGGCTCATAACTACTATACGGTCGCTCATTGCCATCGCTTCACCCTGATCATGAGTAACATATACAACTGTTATGCCAAGGTCTTTTTGCAAAGCAAGAATTTCAAAACGCATGCTTTCACGCAGTTTCGCGTCAAGATTAGAAAGAGGTTCATCCAATAGCAAAAGACCAGGGCGTGCAACCAAAGCACGTGCCAAAGCAACACGCTGTTGCTGACCACCGGACAATTGATGAGGATAACGTTCAGCATATTCATCCAGATGTACTAAGGCAAGCATTTCCTTCACGCGTTTAATGCGTTCTTCCTTAGGCACTTTTTGAATTTTCAGGGGATAGCCAACATTGTCAAGGACAGTCATATGCGGCCAAACAGCGTAGGACTGAAAAACCATGCCGATATCGCGTTTTTCAGGCGGAACAAATTTGTTTTTCATTGAAGAGCTTACACATTGCTCGCCAATATAAATTTCTCCTTCTGTTGCTCTTTCAAAACCGGCAACCATTCTCAGGGTTGTGGTTTTGCCACAGCCGGAAGGTCCCAGAATAGATACAAATTCGCCATCTTCAACTACCAGATCAAAATCATTGACCGCAGTTACTCCGCCGAATCGTTTAAAAATATGTTCAATGCGTACTTGTGCCAATTTTCCCACTCCTTAATTAAATTCCAACATTTCCTTTACTTACTTTGTTCAGGATAATGTTACCGAGCAAAACAATGCTCAGGATTATAACAGACAATACCGAAGCATTCTGTGTATCAGCATATGTTTGCAATTCATATAACAGCACGCCGATAGTTTTCGTATCGCCGCTGTACAAAAGCAACGACATGGTTAATTCGTAGAATGACGGCATAAATATCAAGAACCAGCCTGCTATAACAGACGGTGCGATCAGCGGCAGAATGATATCCTTGCATGTTCTGATCCAGCTTGCACCTGAATTGAGGGCAGCCTCTTCCAGGGAAATATGCACCTGGCTGAGTGAAGCCGCAATCGTCCTGACGGACATCGTCATGTATTTAACAAGGTAGCTGACTATCAAAATCCACATTGTTGAATAAAGATTCAAACCGTAGTTACCTGAGAAAGTAATAACAAGCGCCAACGCAATAACGATACTTGGAGTCGAGCCACCGATAATCGTCAGAAGGTCTGGCAGTGATCTGCCCTTGACACTGGTTTTCACCGAGAGATAAGCAATAAAGACAGAAAGGATTGTACCGACTGTCGCTGCTATAACAGCGTACAAAACGGAATTCCAGATGCTTTCCATATATTGAGCACTCGTTAGAACAGGTATCCAACTCTCGAAACTAAGGTTATCAAAACCAACCGGTTTGGACATGCTCTTCAGCAAGGAAGTTACAAGAATGGAGAAAAGCGGAATAATTACCGCAATCGTAGCATAAAGGCCTACACCAATAAAAGCCGGCCATTTCCATTTACCAAGTTCAACCATGTTCGGGCGGGTGCTTTTGCCGCTAATCGTGGTGTAATCCTTACGACCGAGCATCCAGGTCATAAAGAACAATAAGGAATTAGCTAGAATCATCAAAGAAGCTGCAAGAGCCGTTGCATCACGGATACCCTTGTCATCTCCCATATAAATGTAGGTAACTATACGGGTCGTCATAACTTCAATATTTCCAGGCATACCGACGATGGCAGGAATACCAAAGCAGGAGCCTGCTGCTATAAATACCAGCAAACCACCGGCCAGGATACTTGGTGCCATGAGAGGGAGTGTAACATCAATCAAAGTTTTGAGTGGCGATGCACCGGAGACTCTCGCAGCCTCTTCCAAAGTCGGGTCCATTTTTTCCATAGCACGGGAAATCGTAATAAAAGCAAACGGAGAATAGAAAAGCGTTAAAACCCAAGCCAGGCCGCCAAAGGTATAAATATTGAAAGGAGCCTGTTGTAAACTAAATGCCCATTTTAAAATCTGATTTAAATATCCTACGCTTGGATTAAGCAGTTGAACCCAGGCAATAGCTCCAACATACGGAGGAATCATATAACTTGCTACTAACAAGGTGCGATAGGTCTTTTTCCCCGGCAAATCAGTCCTGCCGACCAGCCAGGCCAAAGGAAACGTTATAATAACGCTGGCTACCATAACCATCAATGATAATTCTACGGTATTTGTGAGAGCCTTCCAGTTAACAATAGTGCTGTAAACAACTTTATAATTATTAAAATTAAAATGACCATCCTGGTAGACACTGTCAAAAACCAATACTCCCATCGGGAATACTACAAAATAGACTAATAACAGCACTGAAATCAAAATGACAATCAGCTTACTGTTAATTCTTGAAATCAAGCCCACTGGAGCTCCTTTCCCCGGCATCATACTTGGCCGGTTTAAAACAAAATTTTAATACCCCGATAAAAATCGGAAAACAGGGACCGTCAAATAACGGTCCCTGATTCTCTAAAAAGTACTATTTTAGAATGAATGAAGGAACTATTCCATTACTCTCATGCGGAACTGTTCTTTAATTTGTGCATTATTATCGGCAAGTTTCTGCCAGTCAATCTTCACTGCATTATCAATGAAGGTTTTCAGTGCAGGAGCGCCTTTTGGTGGTTCTACATCAGCACGAACGGAATGCATCCAGCCCTTGACAACAGCCTGTTGGCCTTCTTTGGACAGCCACCAGTCTACAACTGCTTTTGCGCCATCAGGATTCTTGGTAGTGCTCATGATAGCAATCGGACTTGGAACTACGATAACGCCGTCACCAGGATAAACAACCTTCAAAGGTTCTTTCTTGGTATCAGCAAGTTTCAGAATATTTTCTTCCAAAATCATTGCAGCTGCATATTCGCCGGTCAGCAATTTGTTTTGGATAGCGGAGTTACCTTGTTCAACGTGAATGTCATTTGCTTTCAATTGGTCAAAATATTCCCAGCCATATTTGTCAGCCAAAGCACCAACTGCTACATAAGCAGTACCGGAAAGCATCGGGTTAGGCATAGCAATCTTGCCTTTCCATTTTGGATCAGTCAGGTCTTTCCAAGTTTTTGGAGCATCTTCCGGTTTTAATTTATCAGAGTTATAAGCAATAATCATGTTAGAAATACGAACAGCAGTCCAGGCGCCATCTTTGTCTTTAGCACTGACAACGTCTTTCATGTTTGGGGAAACATAGTTCAACAAGCGTTTGTCACTTTGCAGTTTCAGATAATAAGAAGGATCTGCAACCATCAGAAGGTCAGCAGCAACTTTATCTGCTTTGATTTCACCAGTGATCTTAGTGATAACATTTTCAGTACCACCTTGGAACCATGATACCTTCATATCTGGGAACGCTTTTGCAATATTAGGTTTGCACATATTATCGATAATATCCGGATAAATAGAAGTGTAAACCATTACATCGCCTTTCACCTTATTGCCACCCTTGTTGTCAGCAGCCTTTTTGTCGCCGCCGCAACCTGCTGCTACTACCATTGCAAGTACTGCCGCGGTAGCAATCAACCATTTTGCCTTTTTCACAAACATCCACTCCCTTGTGTATTTTTGCAATCTGCTTTATAGATTTCGCCCCATCAATTCAAAATCCTGCTTACAATTGGAAAAAATTTTACACATTTTAAAGTTTTTTCGCATTTTTCCTAAAAATTAAGCCTCTCAGAAAAAACTTTCTTCCACCAGTATACAAAGGGACTTTTCGTATCCCCTATGGACTGTTATTGTCCCTGTGTGTCGTTCTGCGACACGGCCAAAAAATTAAGCTCCCAGGCCGGCACATAGGGATGCTTTCTTAAATAAATATCATAATTTTTATTGAGATGCCATAGTAATATCGGTAAGCGCCAGAGATCATCGTCACGGTGATAAGCTGCCACGAATAATTTGGGAGCCCATTTGCCGATTGTCTCAGCCGCCCCGCTCAAAGCCTCGAATTCTGCCCCTTCTACATCAAGCTTCATATAGGAAACTTGCCTGCCCTGCATAATATGATCAACCGAATCAACAGGAACTTCTACTTTGCCGTCAGACTGCAGAGCGGACTGTCTGCCGCCGCTGGCTGCAAAACTCAATGTCCCTTCGTCACTCCATATTCCTTTATTAAGCAAACTGACATGTTCAAGTCCGGCTTCTTCGACAAAACGCTGTAGTTTTTTGAAATTCTTGCTATCAGGTTCCAAAGCAACTATTTCGCGATAAGAAGAATTCGTATAATTAAGGAACTCTTTGATAGTATCGCCATCATAGGCTCCCAGATCTACAAAGGTTTCTTCCTTGTCAAAGCGAAATATTTGCTGACAATCTTCCTGTCTCATCGTCGTTATAGCTTCCAGATAAGATAGCTTGCCGCTTAATTTATAATTAAGTGTCGCTGCCAAGACTTCTCTGGACTTTTCGTCAGCCAGATTAATATAAACTTCCATTAATTCCTGCTGATATTTTGCAAGCCAACTGAAACTCACGACTTCATCACCATCGAAAAGCGGCAAATGCGGTGCGAGTGTTTCATGTTTATGTGCAAGAGCAAAGAAATGTTCCAGAACAACCGGCGACTCGCTCGCAAAAGCGATAACAAGCAAAAAGTCCTGGTATTGGCTGACAACATCTGCATACTTGCAAATCTTGTAGCCGCGGAAAATTTGGCCGCGCACAAAATCATCACTGGCAAAAATTGCAGCAACCTTTACACCGTTAGCTTCGCACCAATCCAGTATCTTGTCTGCACCGTTGCCCATGCCATATAAAACTACTGGTTTTTTTGTATTTTTGAGCCTATCCCAGGCGGTTTCCGTTTCCTTTATAAAAGGCAGCATAATTCTCCTTCTTTCCACCTTTATAATTCTAGCATGAGGCCTGGCTTTCTGAAAAGCTACACTAAGAAATTATTTTAGCGTGTACTAAGATCGGCAATGGTTAAAGTGTTCCTCTGGCTGCTTCCACACGCGACGATTCGCCTGCAAGCAGTCGGTCGCTGACGTGCAGCAAGCCCGTCGCATCTTTAACCCTTTCCTCTTAGTAGATTTGCTGCTCAGAAACAAAATTGCATAAGATCATTTATTTCGAGCCATTTGTAATTTTGTCTTTTTATTGTTAACCAATTATTTTTATAGGTTGACAATAAGACAAAAGAGTACTACAATGCTATCGTAAACCATGTTTTCAAAAACGTTAACAAAGAGGTGTTGCCGTATTGTATCGTGAAAAACTGCAATTGCTTACTGAAACAGCCTTATTAGCCGCTTTCATTACGGTAAGCGGAGCCTTCAAACTGCCAGGATTATTCCCCGGCACAGAATTTCAGCTTTCAGCGCCGGTCGCCGTTGCTGTCTGCGGTGTTTTCGGTATTAAGAAATATCTGGCAGCCGGCATTCTTTCCAGTATGGTCGGTTTGATGTTAGGAACTCAGAATGTTTTCAATGTACTCATCGCCATGATTTTCCGTGTTGTCGTCGCCATTATCTATTATTTTTGCGGGAAAAATAAATTCTTCTATATCTTTTCCGGGCCAATTGCCACCTTCTCGGCCCGCATCTGCCTTAGCGTTGTTGTAGGCAAAGCCGCTATACCACTTGTACTCGCCGCAGCACCGGGCATGTTATATACCGCACTCTGTGCCGGTATGATAGCTACCGTTCTGGAAAAAGTTATTTTAACTGTAAGAAGGACCGCTTGAGTCAAAAAATAAAATAGCTGCAAAATGTTAAGTTTAACATTTTGCAGCTATTTTTCATTTTATTGTTTTATAGTTTTTCTAAAAATTGAAGGTAACATCAGTCCAGACAGTCTTGTTGTTACCATCGCCAATCTTGGCATCCAAGTCGAAGTATTGAACTGTCGTCACAATATTCTTCGCGACGGCATAGTTCACACCGACTCCGTAGCCTTTGAAGCCGCCGGCTGCATTATTATCGAACGAGTCATGCACGCCGTCGGTGGTGTGTGCGTAATAAGTGGTATTAGCTTGGTTGAAATACCTGCCCCACAAACCATAGCTGCCTTTCTCCGCAGGTTCTGCTCCTTTATATTCCAGGGAAACCACGTAACCGTCATCTTTGCCGGCTGAATTTTTTTCGCTGCCTTTCAAGTATTCGCCGCCAACGCTTACTTCACCAAGGTTATACTTCGCTCCTGCTGTCCAGATATTATAGTCTGTATCCGCATTCTTGTCATTGAAGGTATAATAAGCTCCGCTCAGTCCCAGCTTGCCAACATCGCCGCTGACACGTCCTGCGAACATTTCCACGTTAGTATCTGTGTCATCGCCGCTGTTTGGTTTGCCGTAATTCAGCTCCAGTTTCACTTTTTCACCAAAGCTGGCACCGATACCATCCATATCGTCATCGAATACGTTGCCGTCGCCAACTACGAGGTCATAACGGCCGCCGACTACGTCAAGACCGCCGAGTCTGCCATTCACGAAGGCGCGTTTGAATTCTGTCTTGGACTCTTCGCTATTACTGTTCAGCGTCTGTGTGTTTTCCAGCATACCGGTATAGTTCCAGCCGTCGTTGATCTCGCCGTTCACCCACAAACGGGTACGCAGTTCAGGGACGTATTGCTTATCCGTTCCGTCTACGTCCTCATACAGGGCACGTACTTCGCCGGTAATTTTGACGTTATCGCTTTTCTTCTCCAACTTAGAGACGCGTACACCAAGATTGTCGAGTTCGTCAGCAAATTCAGCCATCAGCTTGTCGTCAGATTTGATTGCCCCTTTGGCGTAAGCTTTGGCGACGATCTGTGCCATCTCATAGCGTGTCATCAGATTCTCGCCTTTAAAAGTGCCATCAGGGTAACCGTCTACGACTCCTGCTGCTGCGAGTTTATTGATCGATGCATAGGCCCAGTGGCCTTGCGGTAGGTCAGAAAAGGGATTGGCGGCAAAAGCTGTTGCGGAAATTCCGAGAGCCATTGCCATTGCTAGAACTAAAGATTTCTTCATTGGGTCAACTCCTTAATATGATAATTATTTTAATAAACTTATTAAATTCTGCTGCCTATCTGATAAATCAAGGTTGCCATTACATATGCTAAACCTGTTTGGTATGCAAGTGCTGCAAAAGTCCACTTCCAACTGCCCATTTCTCTTCTGATGGCTCCAATTGCGGCAAAGCAAGGAGAGGCAAGTAAGGTGAATACCATAAAGGCATAGGCGCTAGCCGGTGTAAACATCGTCTGCATTACCTGGATAAGATTCGGATCTTCTTCAGTTGCCGCACCCAATCCAGCCAGAATCGCGAAAGTAGAAACAACGACTTCCTTAGCAAGGAACCCAGATATTGCCGCAAAGGCTGCCTGCCAGGTGCCGAAGCCCATTGGTGCAAAGATAGGTGCAATTGCTGTACCAATTGTTGCCAGCATGCTTTCTTCAGGATCTACCATTTCCAATGAGAAGTTGAAGGTTTGCAGCATCCAAACCAATGCGGAAGCGATAAATATTATCGTACCCGCCTTTACAATAAAGGAACGAGCGCGTTCCCACATATGGATCATAACACCCTTCATTGTTGGTAGATGATATTGCGGCAGTTCCATGACAAATGGTGCTGGTTCACCTCCAAATGCTGAAGTCTTCTTCAACAGGATGCCGGAGAAAATAACCATGGCAATGCCCCAAAAGTACATAGATGGCCCAACCCAGGATTGCTCCGGGAAGAGTGCTGCCGCGAACAAAACGAAGACCGGCATTTTGGCACTGCAAGGTATGAAAGGCGTCAACATGATCGTCATTTTTCTATCTTGCTCGTTTTCAATTGTACGGCTGGCCATGATGCCCGGCACTGAACAGCCGCTCCCAATCAGCATTGGAATGAAAGATTTGCCAGAAAGCCCAAAACGGCGGAAAATTCTATCCATGATAAACGCTACACGAGCCATGTAACCACAATCTTCTAAGAAGGAAAGGAAGAAGAAGAGAATCATAATTTGCGGTACAAAACCAAGCACGGCACCAACGCCACCTACAATGCCATCCAGCACAAGGCTTTGCAGTGTTGCTGAGACCCCTGCTTCCTCCATCATGCCACCCAAGCCATCGCTGATTGCCGAAAAGGTATCTTCCATAAAGCCGGTACTCAAATCGCCTAATGTCTGAATGGAAACATAATAAACCAACCACATGATCAAAAAGAAAATCGGCAGAGCTAATATCCTGTTGGTGAGTATTCTGTCGATCTTATCTGAAGTACTCAGTTCATGAGACTTGCGTTTCTTGGTAATGCAGCGATGAATAATTGAGCTGATGTATTCATAGCGGGCGTTAGTAATGATGCTCTCAGCATCATCATCAACCTCATCTTCGTATTGCGTAATTATTTGCTCAGTTTTCACTCTCAGATTGTGGAACATCTTCTGTTTCGCCAACACCTTTTCATCACGTTCGAAAAGCTTGATGGCAAACCATCTTCTGAGATACTCTGGTATTTCATCATCAAAAAGGTTCTCTATTTTCTCCAGCGTTTTATCCAAGTCGCCTTTAAAAATTGGTAATGAGTAAGTTTTAACTTTAACCTCGGCAAGACTTATTGCTTCTTTCAGCATTTCATCAAGACCAATGCCGTGTGCCGCTTCAATAGGATAAACAGGACAGCCTAATTCACCTGCAAGATTAGCGATATTTATTTCGTCGCCGTTCTTTCTTATAATATCCATCATGTTCAAGGCCACTACCACAGGAATGCCTAATTCCAGAATTTGCGTTGTTAAATACAAGTTGCGTTCCAGATTGGAAGCATCAACAATATTGACAATCACGGAAGGCCTCTCTTCCAGTAAATAGTCACGGGTGATTACTTCCTCCAAGGTATAGGGTGATAAGGAATACACACCCGGCAAGTCCATAACCTCAATATCACTATGGCCTTTAAGTTTGCCAGCTTTCTTTTCAACAGTTACGCCTGGCCAATTACCTACGTACTGGCTGCTTCCAGTCAATTCATTAAACAAGGTTGTTTTCCCACAGTTAGGATTGCCAACCAGAGCTAAAGTCTTGCTCATTTTTGCCTCCTCTCGTTAGCACATGCTAACTATACATTAAAAAAAACAGATTCAACCCTGTTATTCAACAAAAATATTCTCAGCGTCAGCTTTCCGTAAAGAAACGGCATAGTTTCTGACATTGAGTTCGATAGGGTCACCTAACGGAGCAACTTTGCGTACTGTAACAGAAACACCTTTAGTAATGCCCATATCCATAATACGTCTCTTGATCCCGCCAGTAACATTAATTTTGCTGACAACAACTGTTTCACCAGCACTTACTTCCTTCAAAGTTTTCATAATTATCTCCTCTATCCAACTAAAATACGACTGGCCATTTCCCGTCCTAAGGCAACACGGGCATCTTTAATTTTAAAAATTACGTTGCCTGCCAATTCAGAAACAACGGTAACTTCACTTCCCTCCGTAAAACCTAACCCAGCCAAAAAACTCCTTGTTTTATCTCGTCCCTGAATACGGACAATTTTCATAGGGCGCCCAGCTTCCAACATTGATGCGGGAATCATTCCCCGTAAAGAAAAATCCTTTTCAAAGGCCATAGCAGTATTTAACATAATTCCCCTTCTTTCTTTGGTTAGCATCGGCTAATTCACGATGTTAGTTTACTATCATTAACCATGGTTGTCAAGGGCTAATTTATCTTTTTTACAAAAAATTCAAACTCACAAACACTTTTACCTAACTATATATTAGGCAAGTGGTAAAGAGTTCCTCTGGCCGCTTCCACACGCGACACTTCGACTGCCAGCAGTCGGTCGCTGACGTGCAGCTGGCCCGTCACTTCTTTATCCCTTGCTTTTTATGCAAACTTTTACCTGCTTATCCTGTTAATTAGCGGGCTAATTGTACTATTCTCTTCCATTATGTTAAAATAGATGGAAATAAAGTCATATTTTTCTCAAAATGGGGGCTTTAGTATGATTATCCAGGAATCCGGCGAAAACTATCTCGAAACTATCCTCTTGCTGCAAAAAAGAAAAGGCTATGTCCGTTCCATTGATGTTGCTGCTGAGCTAAACTTTTCCAAAGCTAGCATCAGCCGCGCCATGTCCATTTTAAGGCGTGAAAATCTTATTTTAATGGAAGCTGACGGTAATATAGTGCTGACGGAGCTTGGCATGTCAAAAGCACAGAGTGTTTTGGAGAGACATCTTGTTATAACTGCCTTTCTGGAAAAAGTTCTTGGCGTTCCCTATGAAATTGCTGATAAAGATGCTTGTCGTATTGAACATATTATAAGCCAGGAAACTTTTGACAGCATTAAAGACTTGGTGAATAAATGATTTTAGCAAATGTTTGTCCAATACCTATCGAGACTTTGCGTGTGATGGAAGGATTAACCATGTTCGCTTCTTATCTGCATATCGTTTGAAAATGTTAAAGCCAACTTGTTTTGAGGAGCAAGTTGGCTTTTCTTTACACTTATTTTATTTTTTCTTTCATTTTATGAATTTTGTATACATGTTATTCTGCCCTTGTAAACCAAGTGCTAATTTTATACAATATATTAAGTTAGGCCATAGGAGGTATAACAATGAAAAAAATTAAAACTGTTTTGGTTGCCAATCGTGGCGAAATTGCCATTCGCATATTCCGTGCCTGCAACGAACTTGGCATTCGCACAGTAGCAATCTATTCAAAAGAAGATATGCTCTCACTGCATCGCAACAAAGCTGACGAAGCTTATATGGTCGGTGCTGGCAAAGGTCCTGTTGAAGCCTACCTGGACATTGAAGACATTATGAGAATTGCCCGCGAACACGACGCTGACGCCATTCACCCAGGTTATGGTTTCCTTTCGGAAAACAGCCAATTGGCTAAACGCTGCGCAGAAGAAGGTCTGATTTTCATCGGTCCTGACCTTGAGCATCTTGTTATGTTCGGTGATAAAATAAATGCGCGTAAACAGGCAGAACTAGCTGGCATCCCTATGATTCCAGGCAGCAACGGTACTGTTAACAGTCTGGATGAAGTAAAAAGCTTTGTTGAAAAACATGACTACCCCATCATGATTAAAGCTGTCAACGGTGGCGGCGGCCGTGGCATGCGTATGGTCAGCAACTATGCAGAATTAGAAGATTCTTACAACCGCGCTAAATCCGAAGCCCTGAAAGCTTTCGGCAGTGATGAAATTTATCTGGAAAAATATCTGCAAAATCCAAAACATATCGAAGTTCAAATTATTGGTGACACCCAAGGCAACATCGTACATCTTTACGAAAGAGATTGTTCCATTCAAAGGCGTCACCAAAAACTAGTCGAAATTGCACCAGCTTTCTCACTTGATCCTGCCTTCCGCAAAGAAATTTGCGATGCCGCGGTCAAATTAATGAAAAATGTTAAATATGTCAGCGCAGGTACCGTAGAATTCTTAGCTACCCCTGACAATAAATTTTATTTCATTGAAGTTAATCCCCGTATTCAAGTTGAGCATACCGTTACCGAAATGATTACCGGTATCGATATCGTCCAGACACAAATCAAGATTGCCGAAGGCTATTCCATCCATAGTGAAGAAATTGGCATTCCTGAGCAAGATGAGATTTATTGTCATGGTCATTCTATCCAATGCCGTATTACAACTGAAGATCCTGCCAATAACTTCATGCCAGATACCGGCAAGCTGATTGCTTATCGTTCCGGCGGCGGTTTTGGTATTCGTCTTGATGGCGGCAACGCTTTTACCGGCTCTGTCATTACGCCTTATTATGACTCACTCCTGGTTAAAGCAACGACCTGGGGTTTAACACACAAGATCGTTATTTCCAAGATGCTGCGCTGTTTGAAAGAATTCCGTATTCGCGGTGTCAAAACCAATATCCAGTTCCTGGAAAACGTGCTCACGCATCCGCAATTCGTTGAAGGTTCTTACGATACGAACTTCGTTGATGAAAATAATGATTTGTTTGTCTTCCAGAAACCACTGGATCGCGGCACCAAGCTGCTGGCCTATATTGCTGAGACAACAGTTAACGGTTATGCCAATGTCGGCGTTCAGACTAAACCAGATTTTGGGCCTTTAAATATGCCAAAATATGTCAAAGGCGAAATGCCAAGCGGCACCAAACAAATATTGGACAGCAAAGGACCGGAAGGATTAGCTAAATGGCTGCAGGAACAAAAAGAAGTTCTCTTCACAGACACTACGTTCCGTGACGCGCACCAATCCCTCTTTGCCACACGTCTGCGTACAGCCGATATGCTCAGAGTAATTGAACCAACCGCGGCTAAATTGCCAAACCTGTTCTCCTTTGAATGCTGGGGTGGTGCAACTTTTGACGTTGCCTACAGATTCCTCTATGAAAGCCCTTGGGATCGTCTCGTGCAGTTCCGTGAAAAAGTTCCTAACATTCTGTTCCAAATGCTCTTGCGCGGTGCCAATGCTGTCGGCTACACCAGCTATCCGGATAATGTAGTCAAAGAATTTATCCGTCTGGCCGCCAAAAACGGCATAGATGTTTTCCGCATCTTCGACAGTCTGAACAGCCTGGACAATATGCTGCTTTCTATTGAGACGGTACGCAGCTGTAACAAAGTAGCCGAAGCAGCTCTTTGCTATACCGGTGATATCCTCGACCCAAGCCGCGACAAATACAATTTAAATTACTATGTGACCATGGCTAAAGAACTCGAAAAAGCTGGTGCCAACATTATTGCCATCAAAGATATGGCTGGTCTCCTGAAACCAGAAGCGGCCTACCAGCTGGTTTCCGCCCTGAAAGATGCTGTCGACCTGCCTATTCACCTGCATACGCATGAAGGCTCCGGCAATGCTATTTATACCTGCGGCAGAGCCATTGATGCCGGTGTCGATATCGTTGATACCGCCCTCTCTTCCATGTCCAGTGGTACTTCCCAGCCGAGCGGCAACAGCCTTTACTATGCGCTTACTGGCAATCCCCGTCAGCCTAAACTCGATATAGATGCCATGAACGAGCTTTCCCGTTATTGGGAAACTGTCCGTCCTTACTACAAAGCAGCAGACCAGACCGAACTGTTCCCAAATCCGGAAGTCTACGTGCACGAAATGCCAGGTGGTCAATACACTAACCTGAAACAACAATCCGCAGCACTTGGTCTTTTGGAACGCTGGGAAGAAATTAAAACGATGTATCATACGGTCAGCATGATGTTCGGTGACCTCATAAAAGTAACGCCTTCTTCCAAAATTGTCGGTGACATGGCACTCTTCATGGTGCAAAACAATCTCACCGAAGAAGATATTTATGAGAAAGGTGATACCCTGAGCTTCCCAAATTCTGTAATTGAGTTCTTCGAAGGCAAAATCGGTGTGCCTTACCAAAACTTCCCGGAAACTTTGCAAAAAATCATCTTGAAGGGCAAGACACCTGTGTTAGGTCGTCCTGGCGATACCCTGGCCCCGGTTGATTTCCGCAAAGTCAAAGACGAACTGGAAGCGCTGGGCGCTCCAACGACTGAGGAAGCTGTAAGCTCCTATTGCCTATACCCCAAAGTATTTACTGATTGGGTTAAATTCATTGATCAGTACGGCGATGTTTCAGTTCTCGATACACCAACCTTCTTCTTCGGTTTAACTCCTGGTGAAGAAGTAAATGTTGAGATTGAACCAGGTAAAATCCTTGTAATTCGCCTTATCCATATTGGTGCTGCCAATGATGAAGGCATCCGTACCGTTAGCTTTGAATTAAATGGCTTACCGCGTGAAATTGACTTGAAAGACAAGAACGTCAAAGCAACAGGCATCTCACGCAAAAAAGCCGACAAGAGCAATCCAGGCGAAATCGCCGCAACGCTTTCCGGCTCTGTTGTCAAAATCTTCGTGGAGAAAGGTCAGCGCGTAGCCAAAGGCGACCCACTTGTAGTAACTGAAGCCATGAAAATGGAAACTACCATAGTTTCTCCGCTCAGCGGCATCGTGGCACAGGTCCATGTTGGCCCTGCCAGCAGAATTGAAAGTGGCGACTGCCTGCTGGAAATTGATATCAATTCTCAGGTTGCCATGAAGTAATCTAACCATCAACAAAAGTTAAAGGTCCCTTTATACTATTACAGTATGAAGGGGCCTTTTTGACAGTATCAAGTACAGTAAAAGCATAGCTGCAAAGTCCTTGCCACAAAGATTTCACGGCTGGAATTCTTGCTATTTATGTTATAATAATTAAGCAAACCACTTTGGAAAGGATTTACCATGACAAAAAAAACTCATCCCTGGCAAAGGGATAACAGCATATTTCAATACATAAAAAAACATATAGATGAAGATGGCTTCTTCACCGGCGATAACCTGCCGCGTGGGGAATACTCCTTTATTAATCCTTCAATCGGCCTAGAATTGGGTGCCGGCGATGCTTTTGTCATCATGTCAACCGATGAAGATGATAAGAAAATTATGGAGGTCGTTTACAAAGCAATTAAAGATTATCTGCAGCTGCCTAATGAGAAAAAGCGTGATAATCTCTATCAATTAGTTGCCTTCACCCAATGCGTTTCCTACTGTGAAAGTCTTGTTGCCAAACTGGAAAGTGAAGAAAATCTGTCAGATAACTTTATTGGACTTGCTTTCGAATGGCTTTATGAAGCCCCCAGCAGAGAAGCTGTCAAATTCGCAATTGTCCTCTGCGGTCTTTTCGGCATTGATGAAATGGCCAAAGGCGACCATGCAGCGCTCAAGGATGACTTGCGCACCCTCGCACGCTGCGATGAATTTACCTATTTCGTAATTTTCGCCTTCCATCTCAGCAACATTGAAGAAGAACTGGATTTATGGGATATTATACAGACCACCTATGGTTGGGGTCGTGTGCATGCGATGGAAGCTGCTGAATATGATACTTTGGAAAAAAGAGCATGGCTACTCCGGCATGGCAGCGAAATTGATGTGCATTATCCGGCAATTGCCTTGCGCTGTATTAAGGACGGCAATATGTTGTCTGCCTTGCAAAAATCAGACATTGATGAAGAATTATATCAGGGTACTCTGCATTCTTTGAATAACTACATGGAATACCTGCTCGACGTTGATGCCGAAAACGACAACGTTGCTGATTTTGCTATGATCAATACCTACGGTCTGCTGAAGGAAATCCTGAGGCATGCCGAAAAATATGCTGACTCCCTGGAAAACCTCGTAGGCGTCATTAATCTCTCCAACAATCTGCAGAGACTGGCCGATGAAAATCGCTGGGAAACTTTGGATTCCAACAAGTGCCACCTGTTAATCAGCATGGCAGAAAAAATAATCTACAGCAAGGATTGGCTGCCGGAAATTAAAGATAAACTCATTAATCCTGATGGCAGTATAAACTTCCTCGCTGCAGACTTTGCTTATGCTCTGAATATTGATATCTGGGATACGCTCGCTGGTCTCTTGTACAAAGACCCCGCGACTACCAAGTTATACGAGTATCTCTTGGCTACCGACGATGATGAACGTTATGAAAAAATTCTGGACTTTGCCCGCCAACATCTTGATATTTACAAAGAAGACGAACATACCCTGCCGCCAATTATTAAGGCTTTGGAAACAAGACCAGGCACTGGCGAAGACCTGCTGATACTAGCCCTGACTTCCCTCTATGACTGGCCGCGTTCCTGTGCACTCGATGTTCTTGACGCCTGGGGTGTTGAGTATCTCTCGCCGGAAATAAAAGTGGCTTTGTTGAAGGCCCTCGACCTCGCCCAGCACACTTTGCTTACTCTGCGGATTAAATCCTTGCTGGACAATAAAGTTTTCGATCTCGAAGGCGTTGTTAAAATAATGGCTTTGGAGTAGCAGAGCCACCCAGGTCACGCGGAACAGTAAAGATGAAGGCAACCCCTTCTCCAGGCTTACTGCTCACCGAAATCTCACCGCCAAACATTTCAACAATAAACTTCACGATTGATAATCCAAGGCCCGTACCGCCAACCTGGCGCGTGCGGGCTTTATCTATGCGATAAAACCTGTCAAATATTCTTGAAGCATCTTGCGGACTTATGCCTTCGCCGGTATTATGCACGGCAAAGATGGCAAATTTTTCATTATGGTCATATTTAACACTGATAGCACCATTTTCAGGCGTATATTTAAGTGCATTTTCCAGTAAGTTGACGAGAATTTGTTTCAACCAATCCTTGTTGGCCATAATTGCCTCAGGCTCTTTTTCATAAAGTACCTCGAGCTGCAGGTTGCGTTCTTGTGCTCTCGGCAAAAATTCCTCCAGAACCTCACTCAGAATATCTGACGGTGCAAAACTTGCGACAGTTATGCTTTTTCTATATTCTTCGGAGTCAAAACGCGCCATCTGGAGCAGGTCACGAAGCAAAGCCTGCATACGTTCGCTTTCCTGCAAAATGATATTCAGGAATTTTTTACGCATTTCCGCATCCATTGATGTTTCTTCCATCAGTAAGGTTTCAGCAAATCCTTTAATGGTAGTGAGAGGAGTAGCAAGCTCATGTGAAGCGTTAGAAACGAATTCTGACTGCTTTTCATATACAGCCTGCAAAGCCGTTATATCATGGAAAACAAACATGACACTGCTCGGAACATCACTATAAACAGCTCTTAACGGTGCTCCAAAAACTTGAAAGGACCTCTTGCCATGGGGAGAATTGACAGTAATGTTACTGCTGACAGGAGCATCCGTTTTCAGGCAGGTTGCCAAAAGCTTTTCCAAGGCGACGTTATTAATAACTTGCAGGTAATGCCGCCCTGCAGCGTCTTCTCCGAACAAATTTCTGAACTGGTCATTACATTCAATGATAAAACCATTCTTATTAATAGCAATAACCGAATTATCGGTATTTTTCATTATTAATTCCAATTTCTTTTTTTCACGGAAAATCTCATCAGTTTTCTCTGACAAATTGTCCGCCAGCGTATTCAAGGCATGTGATAAAACGGCAAATTCGCCTGCAACATTGCGTTGCAGACGTATTGATAAATCACCCTGGGCCATTTTTTCTGCTGCACCAGCTATTTCTTCCACTGGCTGGGCAATCTTTTTGGCAAGATACTTAGCCAAGCCTGTTACTAGCAGCATCGACAATAAAAGGCCTGCCAAAATCGCAAAACGCATTTTGTCGTATTCAGCGGTAACCGCTTTCATTGAGAACGAAGAGTGCAGTACCAACCTGTCATATCCTATCGACTGGCTGGCATACAAAGTCCTTTCCTGATTAGCTGTATCGGTCCGAATCGCCAAACCTTGGCCATATATGTATGCTCTTGTCGCCTCACTTAAATCTACATCAGTGGCATCTACAATTGCTAATTTTAACTTTAATTCTTCAGCAATTTTTGCTGTTTCCGCTTCCACTTGTTGTTTAGTCGCATTTTCCGGCAGTCGTTCACCGAGCAGCTTAGCCGCATAATTCAGTTGTAATACACAGTTTTCCCTGAAAGTCTGCGTACTATAATCCTGAAATATACTTAAAATATAAGCGCCAATTGTCAAAAAGCCGCACAAGAACAAGCCTTGCAGGAGCAAAACAACACGATTGCGAACCATATTCTTCCTCGCTTTTTATCTGTTTTATTGCAGGTCGTTTGCTTCAGCTATGGCCTGCTCAAACAGATTTTAGTTTTCTTTGCGCAAAGATAAAGAGTAAGTTAATAAACAATACTACCAGTATCAGCAGTGCGCCGATACCGTTGGCGATGGCAACGCGATCAGGCACAAGTCCGATACCCATTACATACCAAAGATGCACAGCCAATGTTTCACCACCGGCAAACACATCAAAATCAGCCATATGTCTGGAAACCGTAGTGCCCGCTGTGAAGATCAAAATGGCGCTTTCGCCTATCGCACGGCCGCTGGCCAGCATGATACCTGTAATTATACCACCCATTGCTTCCGGCAGCACTACTTTGCGTATGGTCTGCCATTTCGTTGCGCCTAAAGCAAGACTAGCTTCTCTATAGGTCTGTGGGACAGTTTGCAAGGCTTCCTCAGTTACTCTTACCAATAACGGCAAATTTAGTAAAGAAAGAGATAGCGCACCACCAAGAATACTGAAACCCATGCCCAAAAAGTCAACAAACACGATCATGCCGAAAAGCCCTAATACTATGGAAGGAACTGTAGCAAGACTTTCAGTGCTTAGACGGATAAATCTGGTCAAAGCAGTATCTTTAGCATATTCAGACAAGTATATAGCGGCACCTAGTGCAATGAATATCGAAAAAGCCATAGATAAGAAGAGAATATAGATAGTATTGAATAGTTGCGGTCCAACACCGCCGCCAGCTTCCGTATCGCTCGGCATGCCAAAAATAAATTTCGGTGACAATACCGGCAAGCCTTTGTAAAGCATATAGCCTAGAAATGCTGCCAAAATCGCAATCAGCAAAAAACCTATGAACCACAAAAAAACTTTTGCTATTTTATCCTGTGTTTTCGCGTTCATGCTTCCACCGCCTTTTTCGCACTTATTTTGCGCACGACAAGAATCATGATAAGTGAAATCAGGAGCAGTACCAATGCCATCAGGAATAGTGCATTGCCCCAGGTAGAACCGAAAGGCGTGTTACCCATTTCCACAACTATCTCACTCGGCAGCGTACTGGTCGGTGAAAACAGGGAGTCTGCCAAGCGCGGCGTATTGCCGATAACCATCTGCACCGCCATCGTTTCGCCTATGGCCCGTGCCATACCCAAAATAATAGCAGTGACAATTCCCGGTTTCGCGGCAGGTAGTACAATGTGCCAGATGGTCTGCCAGTAAGTTGCCCCGAGTGCAACTGATCCCTCTTCCAACATTTTAGGAACAGACAGCAAAGCATCTGTTGAAATACTGATGACCGTAGGCAGGATCATAATTGCTAATATAAAGGACGCTGTGAAAATACCGAAACCTACCGGCACACCAAAATATTCACGCACTGCCGGCACTACAACAGTCAAACCGATAAAACCATAAACGACAGATGGAATTGCCATATAAAGATTCACAGCCGGCTTCATGATCTCGCACATCCATTTAGGTGCCAGTTTAGCCATAAAGACAGCTCCCATAATGCCTATCGGTCCCCCGACCAAGATAGACAGAAAAGTCACAAGTAAACTGCCGAAGATAAAACTAAGTGCTCCGTATTGCCCATTGTCCGGATTCCACTTGCTGGAAAAAAAGAACTCGAACGGACTGACATCCAAAAATGTCTGCAACCCCTGCTGCCCCATAAAAATAATCAGGGCAATAATTACTACAGTCAGGAAAGCCGCACTGCAAAGCAAGACGTTTTTTGCCAGTTTTTCGCTGCGAAGCCTGTCAAGGTCATGTTTTTTCATAATTATCTCCCATTAGTAAAAAACCAGGTCCATTAATGTCCCTGGTTTTTTAGTTAAACTTATCTTTAAGTATTACTCTATCTGTGCATCCAAGAAGCTTTAATTATTTCTTCATTTTAGTGATAGGTACAAAGCCTTGTTTCTCGGCATTGGCATTCTGGAACTCAGCGCTGGTTACGTAGTCAATGAAAGCTTTTACAGCACCTTTAGGTTCACCTTTGGTAAACATGCGGCCGAAGGTATATACTGGGTATTTACCATCAACAACTGCGGCGATGGAGTACTTCACACCATCATACGCTAAGGCTTTAATGCTGTCATCAACATAAGCGGCATCAACATAACCGATAGCACCTGGAGTTGTTGCGATAGCAGAGCGAACAGCCCCGTTGGAATCCTGAATAACAGCAGCATCTGTGAATTCAGCGCCTTTCAAAACTACCTCAGCAATTGTTGCACGGGAACCGGAAGACTTTGCTCTGTGCACCAAGGTTATTTGCTGATCCTTGCCGCCGACTTCTTTCCAGTTTTTAATTTTGCCTGTCATGATATCAACGTATTGTTGTGCAGAGAGGTTGTCAACAGGTACATCTTTATTTGCTATGAACACGAAGGGAATGCCAACCAGTTTTGTTTCTACCATACCTTTGTCTTTCAGATCTGAGCCCAAAGCAACATCAGAGTTACCGATATCTACAGAACCCGCTGCTGCTTGTTTTTGGCCGGTGAAAGAACCGCCACCGGATAGATTGATTGTAACTTTATCATATTTTTTATAAAATTCTTCCTGACCAACTTTCAAAAGTGGCAGCAATGCAGTTGAACCTGAGGCCGATATTTTGCCTTCGACCTTTGTAGCTGCTGCTTTATCATCCTTCTTATCGCTGCCGCAGCCTGCAACCAAACTCATACCGACAGCCAGTGTTAACGCCATTACTGTAGCTTTCTTAAAAAAACTTTTCACTTTTTCTTCCCCCTTGAAATTTTTGTGTTCCGGTAATGATTTCATTATAAGGGTAGATTGTTATGACAGTATTACGGCATTGTTAAGGTTTTGTTAAAACTATTTTTTGGGAACACGCTGACCTGTAACCAGATAAATTACCCATTCAGCAAGGTTAGTCGCATGGTCGCCAATACGTTCTATCCTCTGCACAACCTTGTTCAAATCAAGACCTTGTTCAATATTTGCCTGATCTTTCATCATGTAGAACAAGATATCGCGCTTACAGGTGTCACATATCTCATCGACTTTATCATCAGCAGTACATACTTCAGCTGCTGCGTTAACATCCAGTTCAATATAAGATTTCAAAACCTTTTTGACCATATCCTGTGCCATTTGTGCCGCAATTGGTATGTCTACCAAAGGCTTGATAAGAGGATCCTGTCCAATTCTATTCGCTATTTTAGCTATCTTTTTCGCATGGTCGCCGATACGTTCCAGATCAGTCGTCATCTTCATAGCCGTGGAAAGAATTCTTAAGTCTTTGGCAATCGGTTGCTGTAAGGCAATAAGTTCCACTGTTTTATCTTCAATAATAACCTGCATTTCATCTATCTTGTCATCGCCGGCAATTACCGAATCAGCCAACTCTTTGTTCTTTGTCTTAAGTGCCTCAACAGCATCAGCTAAAGCTTGTGTAACGAGTTGGCCCATTGTCATTAGGTCATTTTGTATTAACGCAAGTTCTTTTGTAAAAGTACCGCGAACATCTGCCATATCAACCAAACCTCCCCGTAATATAATCCTCTGTCTTTTGATTGCTTGGTCTTGTAAACATCGTGCCTGTCGGCTGACACTCCACCATCTCACCCATCAGGAAGAAAGCCGTATAGTCAGAAGCTCTGGCGGCTTGCTGCATGTTGTGTGTAACCATGACAATGCTATATTTTTCTTTAAGTTCAACAAGAAGTTCTTCTATTTTCATTGTTGAAATCGGGTCCAAAGCTGAACACGGTTCGTCCATCAGCAAGATCTCAGGCTCTACGGCCAAGAGCCTTGCGATGCAAAGTCTTTGCTGCTGACCTCCGGATAAGCCCATAGCAGAAGTATTAAGCCTGTCCTTTACTTCATCCCACAAGGCTGCACCACGCAGACTCTTTTCAACTAATTCATCCAGAACAGCTTTTTGTTTCTGACCATGAATGCGAGGTCCATAAGCTATATTATCGTAAATACTCATAGGAAAGGGATTAGGCCTTTGGAAAACCATGCCGACCCGCTTGCGCAAATCAACAACATCTGTACCTGGTGCGTAAATATCCTGACCTTCTATGATGACTTCGCCGGTAATGCGCACGCCTTCAATCAGGTCATTCATACGGTTTAAGGTCCGTAAGAAAGTTGACTTGCCGCAGCCAGACGGCCCGATAAAAGCGACCACCTTATTTTTGTACATATCCAGTGAAATATTTTTAAGTGCTTGATGTTCGCCATAATACAGGCACAGGTTTTTTACAGTTATAACTTTCTCAAGTTCCATGTTTTCCTCCCTTTCTGTTGCCTGTCCATCGTAACAAACTATTGTTATCAGCATATTACTGGAATGTTAATTTTTTGTTAAATTTTTATTTTGCCAATTTATAACCTACGCCGCGAACGGTTTCAATAGCCTCAGCCATTTCAGGAACTCTCTCCAGTTTAGCCCGCAGGTGCCTCACATGCACATCGACCGTGCGGGTATCGCCAAAATATTCATAGCCCCAGATTTTTTCCAGAAGCTGCTCCCTGCTGAATACCTTTCCTGCATTCTCCGCCAACAATTTCAACATTTCATATTCTTTCGGTGTTAATTCCAGCTTTTCATCATCCAGCCAAGCTTCATATTGGCTGAAATTCATCCGCAATCTGCCCAGCACAAGTTCTTCGCCATTACCGGCAAGCACATTTGAACGCCTTAACACCGCCTTAATTCTGGCAACCAGTTCTCTCTGGCTGAAGGGTTTGGTCATATAATCATCGGCGCCCAACTCCAACCCGATGACACAATCTATTTCATCACTTTTAGCAGTCAGCATGATAATCGGAAGGGCAGCCGTCCGCGGGTTTCTTTTCAGATTGCGGCATACTTCCAGTCCATCAATGCCAGGAAGCATCAAGTCAAGAAGTACAATGTCAGGGGTCAAATCCACTGCAATTTCTACGGCTTTGCGACCGTCCTCGGCTTCAAACACCTCATAACCGGCCTTTTCCAGATTAAATCTTACCAACATTCTGATGTTATCCTCATCGTCTACGACTAAAACTTTTTGCTTTATTTTAACCACCCCTGATTTCTTTGTTTTCTGCTTGTTATTTCGCCACATCTTCTTTCTTTCCTGCTTTTAAAGATAGAACACCTTTCTACCGCTAATGTTCAATCCTTGATTACATTTTGTGTCACTTCCTTATATACTTCCATTTTAGCAAATTTGCTTCTTCTCTTGTTAAAAAACTGAAAATTCTTGTTATTTTCTTTTAAAAATATTAAAATGAATTTACAGAATAATGATGAAAGGAGGAACTATGATGAAATTAATTTATGGAATTCTGTTAGGTATACTTCTGATGTTCAATACTGCTTTTGCAGCTGAAGCCAGTTATGGTGCAAAAGGTGCCGTAAATACACCCCAGCCAACTGTGCAGGAGATGCTGACCTTTGCGATTCAGGACGAGTATCTGGCCCATAGCCAATATGCAGCAGTACTTGATACTTTTGGCAAAGTCCGTCCATTTTCTAACATCATTTTATCCGAAGAACGCCATATCAGCTATTTGCAGCCTCTATTTACTGACCGTGGCTGGGATATTCCTACCGACAAAAGCAAAGAACTGGTCATGACACCGAAAACTTTTACCGAAGCATTGAAATTAGGCGTACAGGCAGAAACTGATAACATCGCCATGTATGAATATTTCTTGCAGCAACCTAAACTTCCAAGCGACGTAAAAACCGTATTTGAACTTTTGCTTTCGGCATCTAATAAACATCTCCAAGCCTTCAGCAAATAGAAAAGCAACGATAAAGAGCCCTTATCCAAAGTATTCCACTCAACAGCGGAAGAAATGGTTAGGGCTCTTTATTTCATAGACCTTTATTCATAGACCTTTTTTCTCAAACCACTTAAATAACAGGACAGTTAATATCACGAAAGGAATGATCACTATCCAATGATTGACCCCTAAAACCTGAGGAATGGTAATTTTGCCGTAGTTACCCCAAGTGAGCACAGTTTTTTGCAAATATGGATAAGCTTCAGCATATATCCCTGCTCCCACCAGCATGCCAGCGATGCCCCAGATGGCATCTGTACGACCTTCACCTAAAGCACCGAGAGAAGTACCCGGACAATATCCAAGAAGACCCCAGCCAAGTCCAAAGATCAGACCGCCAAGCACAACGGCACCAACTATCATCGGCTTTAAGGAAAGCTTCACTAGTCCCATATCATACAGGAAATAAACACCAACCATTGCTACCACAATATGAGAAAGCATGAACTTAACAATTGTCATATCTTGCAGGAGCAATGCGCCAATTTGTTTGTCATACCTTAAGACACGACCCTTTTGCAGAAAGAAACCAAACAAGATACCCGTAATTAATCCATAGACAAGAGTCATCATTTGTCGCCACCACCTTTGTAAAGCAAGTTCGCTGAAATCAAGCCGCCAATAAAGAAACATGCCAAAGCGATATACCCGCTAACCGCGAGCTGCAATCCGCCGCTTAGGCCGTGACCGCTTGGGCAGCCATCAGCAAGACGTGCACCGAACATTGCGATGATACCGCCGACAAAAGCAGCCATCGCTCGGGGAGCTACCGCAGAACCAAAGCGGCTTTCCCACAGATCAGGCACTGCCTGTAATTTAAAACTACCGGAAGTAACAGCAGCCAAAAATGCGCCAATAGCAATTCCTATAACAACCATCCACTGCCAGTCGATGGCTGGAGTCTCCTTAATAAAGTAGGGCATTTTGGCTACCCGTTCAGGCGAAAAAATTCCCTCCAACATACCAGTCGTTTTAACAAATGTCGTCGATGCGCCAAGATATTTACCTACAAACCAGACAGAACCGATTGATACTAACCCGCTTAACCCGCCCGCTACATAAGGGCTCCAACCTCCGTCCTTATTCATACCAAAAACCTCCTTTAAATTTATAAAATTGCATATTTAGCATGCGTATTCCTTATATCTGTATATTACGTTTTAACGTTATTAATGTCAATAGCAAAATAGGTTGATGACAACCTTTTATTAAGAAAATAATTGCACTTGACATTGCTTCTGACCAGAATTATTATTAAATCGTAATATATGGATACAGTAATGAAAGGGCGTCACAAATGGACATGGATACGAATAAATATAATGAAATAGCGGAAGTCCTGAAGGCCTTGGCACATCCTGTACGCCTTTGCATCGTGCGAGGGCTGATTGAAAAAGGTGGCTGCAACGTTTGTCACATGCAAGAATGCCTGGGCATGCCGCAATCCACCACCTCCCAGCACTTGCAGAAACTTCGTTCTGCCGGCATAATTTCCGGTCAGCGTAAAGGGCTGGAAGTAACTTATAAGGTCTGTGACCAACGCGTCGTCGAATTAATCAAAGTTTTGTTTCCTGAAGATAAATAAGGCTAAAAAAGGCACTCTCCGTTATTTTATGGCGGAAGGGTGCCTTTTTTCTTGCAAGACTACCTACTCAATATCTTTTTTAATCTGCTCAAACTCCTCTTTGCTTATTTCGCCCTTAGCATAACGTTCTTTTAAAATATCAAGAGCAGTTTTAGATACGGTAGGCACTTGCTTGTCAGGACTTTCCCGCCACAACTTGCGCACTAACAAAATACCAACCACTATAATGAGAATCCAAAACAAAATCATCGGCAACATCATAAATGGTCCGAAACCATCCCAACGACTGCCCCAAAATGGGCCCATAATAGCTCACCTCACCTTTTATTTAGCAATTAATACTGAAATGTCCGAGTAAGTAATAAGAGCTTGTGCTGTACTTCCCAGCAAGAGACGATTGAACCCACCCAAACCACGCGTTCCGGCAACAATCATAAATGCGTCTTCCCGCTTTGCATAGTTGATAATTTCTGGAGCCGCATTTCCCTCCAAAATCTCCAGATGAACAGGAATTTCTTTTTCTTCGCAATATTTTTTACCTTCTTCAGCTCTTTCTATGGAAAGTTCCTTAAGACTCTTGTCTAACTTGTTAAAATCAATAATATCGGACGCATTAGGCAGATTCAAAATTGATACGTCGTAGACAGATACCAATAAAATTTTTGCAAATAAAGGACGAGCAAGCTCTATTGCCATTTCAAGCGCCTTTTTACTGTCAGACGAACCATCATATGCAACTACAATTTTTTTGTCGCTCATTACCAAAACCTCCTTTTTATGTCTTTAAATAACCTATTTCCTCTTTTGATTATATAATATTCAGAAAATTTAAACAAGCGTGTCCTCTCTTTTGCCCTTGCATAAATTTGTGCATAGTCAGCTCCAATAAAAAAACCGCCAAGACCTAGTCCTGGCGGTACTTTTTTTATGGAGCTACTAATAGGATTCGAACCTACGACCCTCTCATTACGAATTTGATGTTTCATGTTTTTTCTAACACTAAGTAAATTACCGGAACAGCGATAAAACCTAGTGTACTAAGTATTTTCGCATCAACTTTGAGTGCCGGTTATTATTCAATAAAAGTATGTTTTATCTATTAGTAGGCAACCTAATAGGCAACCTAATCATTTTATGCCCTTCGGGCTAAAATCTATTCTTCCTTTTTACTTACGATTATCTGTCCTCATCCATTCCTTTACTTGTTCTATTCTTTAGTTGTGCAATTATCATATCAGTATATTAAATTATTCTAATACAGGATGAACAACTTCTTTATAAAAAGCGTTAAGTTCGGATAAATCATTTGTTCTTCTTTTTATTGGAATCGAGGCCCAAACAATATCTTTATATGTAGCAAGGCTATCATCACTTAGGCGAGGATCAATTATTGATATTATCCCAACATCACTTTCCGAGCGAATTAAACGCCCTATGCCTTGATTTAATTTGATAATCATTTCCGGAACATATACTTTCAGCAATGCTTCTCCTGGTACTGTGCATTTACTATCTGTTATTGGGTCGGGCGCTGGAAAAGGCAACCGAAAAATAATTACGTTGGTGAGTGTTTCACCAACAACATTAATGCCTTCCCAATATGCTCCCGTGCCCAAAAGTACTGATTTTTTTTCATTTCGAAATTCTGATAGTATCTTTTCCTGTGATGCACTATTGTTGGCTTTAAGAATTTTATATGATGAATCATTTTCCAACAAATAACTGTATACGGCGTTCATATCGTTTTTTGATGTAAACAAGATTAATGCCCGGCCATCTGATAGCTTCAAAAGTTCAATTATACGCTTACTACCTTCAATAATAAAAGCCTCTCTATCTTTATGTGGATTTGGCAAATCACTGGTGTAATAGATCATGGCCTGTTTATCATATGCAAAAGGAGAAGGCTTAGGTTCTGCTAAATAGCCACTGTCACTTTCTAAAGGAAAATCTAGGCTTGTTTTCAAATATTTATACATTTCTTCACATGACCCAATTTTTTGGTTTGTAAGCGTCGCAGACGTAAGTATTGTAACATGACTACTGTTAAAATAAAGTTCTCTAATTCTTTCAGGAATATTATGGGGACAAACACATATTTCAATTTTTTCAACTGATTCGCCATTTTTTTCCATCCATATAATATTAGAACTTTCATTATTAATCTCCCGAAAATCTTCTGCAACCCTCTCTAAATCATCAATAGCGTTATTCTGGTTTTCCCAGGATCTTTCTTTTGAATGTATCTGAATAATGTCACTCAATTCACTCAACAACACGGTAATATCATCTATCATACATTTTATTATATTTGTACTATAAAAATAGAATCTACCTGTGTCACTTATATTCCTGCTATTTTTTAACTGTTCCTCTATTTGCAAGTTTAATGTTTTAAAAAATTCCTTTAGACGTTTGTTTAAATATGAAATATTTTTATCAATTTCAGTTCCATACCTATTGGCTGTATTTGCGGCATCCTTCACTATTCCCATTATGCTATTTTTGCTGTACCTTCCAGTCAGAAAACAACGTACTTTCTCCTCAAGATTATGGGCTTCATCAACAATAATAATCGGGGTTAATTCAGGAAGCAAACCTTGTTCATATTTTCTTATTTTATCAAGATGCACTGTAAGCAAATCTTGATTGCAAACAACTATTTGATCTGTAATACGCATTTCATGTCTCAATACGGTAAAATAACATTTTCTATAATAAATACAGTTACGACAATTCGCACTTCCATAATTAGAAACACAAATTGACTCCAGCTGTTCTCTATAAATGTCTTCAACAAAATCCTTTCGTTCGACGCATCTAGAGTCAAGTTTCTCCATAAACATATTTTTCAAGCTTGAATTTTCCAGTTCATCTAAACGCTTGCGACAAATATAATGAGTTTGCCCCTTTGCAACAATAATTTGAATCGGGTAATTAATAATCTCAGAGATACGCTTAATGTCACTAAATAATTGTTCTTGAAGTGTAATTGTAGAGGTTGCAATGATTAATGGAAGTTTGAATTGTTTATGGAATAATAGAAGCGGCACAATATATGCAAATGATTTTCCAATTCCAACACCAGCCTCAATCATTAAGTGTTGCTTATTTCTTATTGCTTCGCCTATGTCAAGAGCCATATCTTGTTGCCCTTCACGAATAGAAAATCCATAATTCTCTATATTTTCACAAAAAAAGTCCCATATATCCTGTTCCATTTTTTTCAGACGTTCTGCTTCATATGACTCCGAATAGCATAAATTTTCAACAAACTCCGTAATATCATCCCCTTATGAGAAAGATTGGTCCATTGTTTTATATCTATATTACTGAATTACTGACTACTAGCACTCATATCGTTCCATCCACGCAGCATTCAAAAAAATCATTGGTTTCATGAATTTGTCGTCTCCTTGATTAGATCCTCCGAGTGATAAGACAATATTATAATCTTTTCGCAATTTTTATTAAAAAGTCCAAGTATTAGCTTCTTGTATAATCAAGCTGCTTTTACAGGATTACCTAAGAACTATTTTTAACAGTAGTACTTGTTTTAAATACTATATTATTCCATACAATGTTAACATTTTCTTCATTATATTGGTTATTCCTTTTTAAAAAACCCCTGCATATAAGAAATTAGACTATTTTTAGTTAATATTATAAATTTAATTAATTGATATTTCCATTTTGATTAACTTGTGTACAGATTATTTGACATTTGTTGATTTACATTATCGGCAGCATCAGTCAAACTCAGGCCTGTCGAACTACAATAAGTATGTTTTTTTAATTGCTACACCAATTATATTCTAATTTTAAAAAACTTGCTTCCAGAAATAGTATGCCAACATCACATCTAACAAATTAACCTATCTATAATGAAGGTGATTTTGTTTCCGTCTCGAACTATACTCAATAAGTAGCGTAAACAGACGACCCCCCAGAGAATATTGCAATCTTTTGTGTGAACCAAAATACTTAAGGAGGCTTATATCATGACTGACAAAAAGCATGTTTCCTCTAGTAAACTATCACAAGAAGAAATAAATTGGTTAATAAGACATTATGCCACAGCTTCCGTCGAAGAGCTCCGTGGCCACTTTCCCACTCTAACTCATACACAAATTGTTAAAAAGGCCAACCGGCTAGGCTTACGCAGGGAATCCCGTAACAACTTCACCGAAGAAGAAATCGAATTTATCAGAACAAACTATGACCATCTAACAGCCCAAAAAATTGCTGAACACTTCTCCTTGCGCCACTCCGCAGAGTGTATTATGAACAAAGCGGCTTCTTTATACATAACTAAGATCAAAGAGCCACCAAGAAAATGGTCAAAAGAAGAAGAGGCTTGGTTGATTAAGCATTATGCTAATTCCACTAAGCAGGAAATTATTAAGCGATTTCCAAATGATGCCATGAGCAAGATAACTGCAAAAACTAGTGCCTTAGGTCTTTCAAGAAAGGTTGCCAAAACCATAGCAGCCAAAAATGTTGCCGGCAAAACAATCTTAACAAAAAAGTGTGCAACCTGTCGCGAAGTAAAACCCATTGATGAATTCAAAAGATCTTCAAGGAACAGTTCTGGTTTTTCCAGCTATTGCAAAAAATGCGCGTGGGAGTCAGAGAAAAAGCGCCGAGAAAATCTCGATGAAAAGAAAAAAGAGGATAATCGTACAAAAGGAAGGTTGTTAAAAGCTGAAGAACGTCTGAAAAACCCCGAGAGAAGTCGGGAAATTTGCAGACTATCATATTTCATTCATAAACCTGAACGCAACGCCACACAACATAAAAAATATGAAGAAAATCCAGATTACTTCAAGAAAATAAACAAACGCTGGCGTTTAGCTAATGCAGAAAGAATAAAAGCAAATAACCTAAATCGTAAAGCTATGAAAAAAGCTCTTCCCCACTCTTTGACTAAAGAGAACCTCCTTTCTTTAATCGGCGAAGATGGGAGCAAATGTTGCGCACTCACCGGGGAAACATCTGATTGTCACTACTGTCATTTCATTCCACTAAAATGGGGTCATGGCGGGTCATACCTGGCTAATATTTTTTTAGCTCTTGGCAAATTGAACATTTCCATGCGTACTATTAATCCTTTCGAATGGTTCGAAGTTCAAGAAATAGCAGCGAAATTAAATGCCGAAAAAGTTGCAGAATTAATTACACGACTAGCAGCCGAAAACAACATGACTGTTGAGGAATTCCGAGAATTTATTTATTGGTGTGAGCAAAACAAGCGCACGCTCGAAGAAGTTCAAGCCGATTCAAGAACATCTGTTGAAATTTGGCAGGAAGCTCGTAGAAAATCAGACTATTTTGTTAAGCTGTCTCCATTTTAGAAAAGTTGCCTTCAATAGCAAAACAAAAAGGCTCCCGAAAAGCTCGGGAGCCTTGATTTTACTTGGAGCTACTAACAGGATTTGAACCTGCGACCCTCTCATTATACATTTGATATTTTATTTTTTGTTATTGATCAAATTTTCAAAAAATATAGCTGCCAAAATAGGCGGCTATATTACTTAACTTTATTTTATTGGTTCTCCGCATTCCGCACAAAACCTTGTACCCGCAATAAGTGGGGTCTGACACTTATCGCACTTCCTAAGTTGGTTTTGCCTATATTTTTGTCTTAGCAACGCCACATGGATAACGCTTGGAACAGTTTTACGAAATGCCGGCCCAGCCAAATCAAATGCTAGCCAAGCACCAGTGGCAACCCATCCAACCGGTCCCAGAGCCACTCCAATTCCTTTCATTAACGCAGCATTTCCAGCAAACGCCAGCCCTTTCCCAAGTACCGCCTTCGCAATCGCATTCGCTGCTATTGCTGCCAATTTATATATGGCAAATCCACTTAATCTAGCCGCCAAAAGTCCAGCCAACATTGCCGGTGCTGCAATTACTGCCTCAGCATGCTCAGCACCTATAGTTTCTAATATTTCTCTTTTTTGTTCAAGCGACATTTTATCAAATTCATCCGAAATTAATTTCTTAATGATTTCCATCTCGATAACATCTGTTTGAGCGTTTTCATGGAAATTTACTTTCAATTGCTTGGCAACATCTCTAACAACCTCATCATATTCTACACCTTTTCCTCGAATTAAATTTGCAAAGGTATTACCACCGTTCGTTCTTATTTCTTCAATCAAAAGGAGTACTTTAGCGGCTTTGTTATAATTAGGATAGTTAAATTTATCAGGACATTTTTGATAATCAATTAATACTTGCAAATCTTCATCTGATGAGTTCATTAGAATTTCGTGCAAAGTTTCAGTCATTGATTTTGCCTCCCATATTTTTCTTTCATAGATTGCCATGTCAATTTTGCATATTTCAATTCACCTGATATTTTATTTATATCGTTCTTCTCAATAAACCTTACTCTTTTTCATTATCATCCAAAATGAAAAAGAATATCAGCCTCCTTTAAAAGTGTTACTAGTTCTTTATTTACGCGGGTGTCAACAGTGATATCTTTCTTTTCAATCATGCTAACGGCAGCCATATATAACCTCATTTTCAACAACTTCAGCTCAACTATATGGCATGGTTAAACAAAAGTCAATTTTTATTTTGGTTTTTAACTTTACTGTTAAGTGGTAAATTTATATTGTTCTTTTCATGGGTTAGGAATAAGAGAAATAGCTAATATACCTAAGTGTGCTTTAAGCTTATACAATCATAAGCCGATATTAAGTTCATTTTCGTATTTCATTTGCAATTTTTTCGATGAAAGAGTCAAAGCTGTCTGCTATTTTTTCATGTTTAATTACACTTGAACCATGTGCACAGGTAAAGATTCCATTCGGCATGTGATAGGTTGCATCTCCTTCTTTAGTTGCAAAAACAAAAGCATTCTTATCTATTGGATACTCATATTGAATTTCTTTGAGACCACTCACTGGGCATAAACTGATGCTTGTTAAATCGGCTAATACAATCTCAACATCAATTGGATTATATAAAGCATAAAACATTTGAAGCGGTTGAGGCATGAAGGACAGATTTACATCGCATGCTTTGAATATATTTCTGGCATCTTGTCGTTGAACCAACTCAACAAAGTCATTATAATCCATAGTTAATTCCTCCTTAATAGGATGGACAGCATTTATTTATAGTGTAGAGCTGTATTTTTTCAGATATTATGCGATTATGTACTGTTTGAATTGTCATGTAAGATATGAAAATTAAACCGATACTTGTTGATACAACTATTCCAGCAGGCCCACCCCAAACCCCTTGAGCAACGATTGATACAAACAGCACCGTCAGCGAAAATGCCGCCTGCTTTCCTACTCTAATGAGAGCATCCTTGTTGCTGTATCCCATTCTTTTGAGCTGGAAAAATTGGTATGTAGAAAAAATAACAATAGACAACATTCCAATCGCACCCATGGAGCACATTTTTGCAATGTTATTAGTCACAACAATTCCTAAGTTTGAAAGTGTATTAGTAATGGCTCCACTTGCCACGCCACCAATAGTTCTAGCTAATCCGTATGAAATTCCACCTATAACAGCCGTTGTGGCACCAGATTTGATTCCTGATATTGCCGCAATGCGGGCCGATTCTGCAGAAAGTCCATTTTGAGCAAGACTTACTACAAAACCGATTGTAAAACCCACACCAAAACCAATTGCTATTGCAGCACCTATTCCAAAAAGTTCATTCTTAATAATGTCGCTTTTTTCATCTCTGATTTCCGTCTGCTTTTCTGATACGCGCTTATCGTTTGTTTCCGTCAATTTCTGATTTCGATCAATTATTTGACCTTCAGTCGGATTGCGCCAATTGTTATTATGTGCCGCAAAATGATTTCGTGGGCCATCGCCGGATCGCCACTGCTCAAGTGGAATAACATTATCCGGATTAGCTTGAAGATCAGGGTGATCCCCTGCATTGTTAATATGATGCCCCTCGAACTTTCTAATTCTACCTCGTTCCAATAGTTCGCTTTGTTGCTCTGGAGTAAAACCAGATGAATTACCGCCCATTTGCGCTTCTGCTTTTAGATAATGCCACATTTGCCTCACCCCAACACGACGCAAATAATCAGAAGAATAATTATAGGTAACTATTTCTGTTACCCGTGCTTCATTTAATGTGCTGTAAATTGATTGAAATTGGGCATTGTAAGAACTAATTGTTCCTAGTGATGTATTTATTGTTCCAATAGAATTATTTGTAGAAATCATCACATTTGATAAAACTTGCCCTTGCATCGTTGTTGCGAATATGCTTGCATTTACGTCGCGTAGGTCAATAAGAGAATTAGCAGGCTTGGCAGATTGAAAGAAGGTTAAGCTTCTTTTTGGTTGCAGCATCAGAACCACCTCACCCCTTCATTTTCTCGCAATCTATGGAAAATTGAGTCAATCTAAATTTATTATCGTCATCTAGTTTATTGAATATAAAAGAGTAAACATGGTTATAGTAAATCAATGTTTCATTAAATAGCCTTGTTGCATCATATCCAAAGAGGTTATCTGAAACAAGTGAGTATAATTGTGATTGATTTTCTTTATATTTTGTTTCAGATAACTGGAAATCATCAAAAGCACGTTTAAAACTCTTTACTGCTGATTTGTTGTATTCAATGTTTTCTATTCGCTCCAATTCTGCCAGTTTATCAGCAACAACCTTCGAATATTCGGAAGTCAACGTGTCATATAGCTCTTTTTGATCTGGTGACAAGTAATCTTTTTCCAAAGCACTTTCGCTTTTTTTAACTAATAGCAGCAACGAATCAAATTCTGCTTTTTTCGAAGCAGTGAATAGTTTTCCCTTCAATTCGACTAAATTACATAATTCGTTTCCATTCTTCTGTTGGATTTCCTCAAATGCCTTCTGCGATATTACATTTTCAAGACTGATAATTTCCTTAATTATTTTTTCTAACTTTGATTTGCACTCCTTAATGAGCTGCAGTGTTGCTTCTGAAATTCTAACATTCTCAGTAAAAAATGCCAGTGCAATGTCAGCTTCATTTGCATAGAACTTGCGCTCATCAATAATTATTGGATATGAAGCAAAATTGCAGAGATAATCAAAATACTTGAGAAAGATATCCTCGTTTGATGGGTTCTGGTTAAAGATATTTTTACCTACAAGATAAGCATCTTTTTTGGTAGCATCATTTTCCGACAAAAAGCAGAACAACGTTAACCCTTCCATAATAACCCTCCTTAAATTATAACTCCCAATTGTAAAGGCATTGAAACCAATATTTTACAATGGGATATTCTCGAAAAAACGTTTTACATCTTTTGCAATTTCAAGCTTGTTTTTTATGTCTTCAATGTCATAGTTATCGATTAAGTCCGAGAGTTCCTTAACATATCTTTTCCACTGTTCTTCGAGCTTATCAGCTGCAGCATTGAATGCTTCTTCAGTATCCTTCCAGTAATCTTCAATAACTTCTTTAAATTTCATAAGACCATTATTTTTATCGTATTCTGATACTATCTTCTTCGCAATCGCTTTTTCCCAACCACCAGAGAAAAATGTAAATATTGATAGTGTAGTAATAATCGCTAATGCAATCCCTAATACTACTGGGCCACCAATAGCAGCGACGGCTGCCATTGCAGCTGCTGAACCGCCGACAGAAATACCAAGTACAGAAAGAAGACTTACCCCTTTGGCAACAAGAATATATGCGCCCAAATTACCTAACGTTGATGCCCAAAAAGCTAATGCTCCAAAAGCAGCAAGTCCTGCAAGTCCAGAAACAAATGCTCGTTCGACATCGAAAGGAGGCATGCTTATTGTAATACCTGATATGTTGGAATAATCAATGCTTTTTTGATAAGCATAAATATATTGATTGATTTTTTCGTTAATAACTTCATTTTTGTTTTGCAAGTTATCTTCCAATTTAGCCTTCAGCTGGGAATTCAAATAGCTGGCTAGAGCTTGCATATCTTCTTTTTTCTTTTTGAAACCATGCTGCTTTATTATGGAAACAATATTGTCTGCACTAACTACTTTGTTATACTCAGATGCAAATTCCTGAACAGACTCCTTCTTCATAATACGTATATTAGCAATCAAATCCTCGCGGTTGTTTTGATTGTCATGTACGCGCTGTGGTTCATTCTTTATAATTTCAGCTAATAGTTTGGTGTATTTTTCTTTTTCATCACATAACTGAGTGTAAGCTTCAATTTCCTTGCTCAAATCTACAGCCACAGATTCTCCATAAGAACGAACACACAACTTTGCCTTCTCATCAATAATTTTTGGCAAGCGTTCTGCCATTTCGCGAAAATCATTGTTGAAGTCAGTGCGTAGATTTTCAATATCAGTAGTATATGTAAAAAATCTGCTGCGTAGATCTTCTTTTGTATATTCATGTTTTGAAATTAATTTTCTATTGCGCCAAAAATTACCTGGCATGGTGTTAGCAAGTTTCTCACAACCATCATCCAAAATATGATCCAACTCTTTTTTGTTTCCCAAACTTATAGTATGCGCTTGAGATGCTATTATAAATAGGTTAGAAAGTGGTTTAAGGTCATTCTTCGCTTTATCTTCAAGTACAACTAAATTTTGAATACTTTCTTTTAAGTATTCAATATCTTCACCTCTCATAAAACCATTAGCAATGCACATATATATAAGAACATCGGCTACTTTTTTTGCGCGTAGGGACATTGTATCATCTTCAACGCGGTCACCCGTCCCAAAGCCTGGCAGATCGATTATGTCACAAACATTTAACAGCGGTGCGTCGACAAAAACAACGGCTGCTCCTGCCTCATTTTTATCAAAGCCTTCACCTTGACGTGTTCCGTAATTTAGCAAGATATCCGCGCTACCACCTGCCAGTTTCCATGCACGACAATATTCTTCATCTTGAAGCCTCGTATCATTCCAACTTTGTTCTTCTCCTACAGAAGTTTTAAATATCCAGACATCTTCTTCTATGTATTGCGGGCGATCGGAAATATGTTTGATGTAAACTGTAATCGATGTCGTAGGAGTCCAAGATGTAGGCATCTTTTCAACGCCGATAATTGAATTAATTAATGCACTTTTTCCAACGTCTGATCTGCCAATAACTGCCACTTTTGGCTTAGCGATAGCTTTGTTAACTATTTGCCTTAATTCGTATATAAACGAATAGTATTTATCACCAATAACATCTTTTCTTTCAGTAATATAACTGTCGATGTAGTCAACAAAGGTCTTTTGGGTAAAATCCGGGATTCTCCAAGTGTTATTTAAATTTAAAGCCACAGGCTTTCGTTTCTCGAATTTTACCAATTGGTCAATTGTTACACCACACTTTTCCGCTATTGTTCTCAAAGCTTCATAAGGTATTTGATTAGTATTTTTTTCCCATCGTGACACTGTGTCTTGCCTAGTCCCAATCATCTCTGCAAACTCAACTTGGGTCATTTTCAAATTGTCTTCACGAAAGCTTTTTAAATCAAACATTACTAACTCCCCCTTTTGGTGTCCTCATATGTTCAGTATATACCCCTTTTTTATAATGTCAACAAAAATATGCATATATGCATATTTTTAAATTGTTTTATGATAAGTAACTTCCGGAATTATTTACCCCTGCTAGATTGTCAAATATACAATACTGAATAAACGCATTCTAAATACAAGCAGTCACAAAATTGCTCGCATGTCCATTAGCATGTATAGCCCCAAAATTTTGGGGCTATGTTTAAAGGTAATACATTTATTTTGTCGAAAATTATAAAGGTATTTTGATTGCTACAATAATATTCACATTTCTATGTAGAAACTTTATGCAAAAGGGGTTATTTAACTTGTCTAATTCAGCAGAGCAGCAGGTACTTAGTAATTTTATTTGGGATGTGGCAGATCTTCTACGGGGTGATTTCAGACAATCCGAGTACGGAAGGATTATATTGCCTTTTACCGTTTTAAGAAGACTGGAGTGCGTATTGGAACCTACACGCCAACAGGTTTGGGCGCAGCATGAAGCCATGAAGGATAGCGGTATTGACTTGGATTTAGTTTTACCAAGTGCCGCAAATGCTTCCTTTTATAATACGTCACATTTCTCACTTGCTACTTTAGGCTCAACCAGTACCAGAGCCAATCTGGAGGAATATATTGCAAAGTTTTCCGGCAATGCGCGTCAGATATTTGAGCACTTTGCCTTTGACTCATGGCTGGTAAAATTGGAGACAGCCAACCTGCTGTACCTAGTTGCTCAAAAGTTTGCGGGGATAGACTTGCATCCTAATGTTGTTAGTAACCGTGGCATGGGAATTGTATTTGAGCACCTTATCCGCAAATTTGCCGAATCAGCCAACGATACCGCAGGAGACTTTTTTACTCCGCGTGATATTGTTCGTTTGACTACAACTCTAGTTTTTTCCAGTGACAAGGATGTTTTAGGCGAAGAAGGTGTTGTGCGCACCGTGTATGATTGTGCCGCGGGAACTGGTGGTTTTCTTTCTACTGCTATCGAACAAGTGGAGGAATGGAACTCCAGCGCCACCTTGATACCTTATGCTCAGGAACTCAATCCTGAAACCTATGCCATAGCCGTAGCTGACCAGTTGATTAAGGGTTATGACACCAAGAACATAAAACTCGGCAATACTCTGTCCAATGATTTGCTTTATAACGAAAAATTTGATTACTGCCTTGCGAATCCGCCCTTCGGTGTTAAGTGGGAGAAAGTGCAGAAGCAGGTTCAGGAAGAAAGAAAGAACCTCGGCTACAGCGGCCGTTTCGGCGCTGGTCTGCCGCGCGTTGGAGATGGTTCGTTGCTTTTCCTTATGCATCTGCTGTCGAAACGCAAACCAATTGAGCAAGGTGGAACACGTATAGGTATCATATTGTCAGGTTCTCCTCTATTTAATGGCGGAGCTGGCTCAGGGGAGTCGGAAATAAGACGCTGGATACTTGAAAATGATTGGTTGGAGGCTATTATAGCCTTGCCTACAGATCTCTTCTATAACACGGGCATAGGCACTTATGTGTGGATTCTTTCCAACCACAAGGAACCTGAAAGGAAAGGCAAAGTACAGCTTATTGATGCAAGTAATATTCATACTCCTATGAAAAAATCGCTTGGCAGTAAGCGTAAATTGCTATCTGAAGAACAGATTTGTGATATTGCAAGGCTGCATGAAGCCTTTGAAGACCAACGGCTCTCAAAGATTTTCTCTACAACAGACTTCGGCTATCGCCGTATAACGATAGAAAGACCGCTAAGGCTGCGTTTCAGTGTAAACAGGGAGAACCTAGAAACCTACATTAACACAAAAGGCATCACTCAGGCTGATGGTTTTGCCGCATTAACCGACAAAGGCTCTATTGATAGTCTGACTGATTTTCTAAAGGCGGCTAAAGTAAAAAAGCTGAATAAGGCGTCGCATAAAGCCATATTAGCTTGCTTCGGAGAAAGAGACAACGACGCTCAGCCAGTAATGGACTTCGATGGCTGCCCTATGGCAGATACTGACCTGCGGGAATACGAGAATGTACCTCTGAGGCAGGACATTCATGAATACTTTGATGAAGAAGTATTGCCACATGTGCCGGACGCCTGGGTTGACGAAAGCAAAAAGGATGAGAAAGACGGACATATTGGTATTGTAGGCTATGAAATTAACTTCAACCGCTTCTTCTACCAATATCAGCCACCACGTAAGCTAGAAGAGATAGATGCTGATTTGAAAGCCGTGGAAGCTGAAATCGAGGCGTTATTAAATGAGGTGACGGCATGAGTCGCTATAAGCCATATCCCACATATAAAAATTCTTGCGTGGAATGGCTTGGACAAGTGCCAGAGCATTGGATTATTAGCAAAGTTAAGTGGGAATTTGAAGCTCGATTGGGGAAAATGCTCCAACCAGCACAAAATAATGATAGTGAGGTTGAGGTACCTTATCATAAGGCAGTGTCAGTTCAATGGGAGATAGTGGCATCAGAAGCACCAGAAACGATGTGGGGATCTTCAAAAGATATTGAAACGTATCAAATACGCTGTGGGGACCTTCTTATTTGCGAAGGCGGCGAAGTTGGACGAGCGGCTATTTTTAAAGAGGATGTGTCAGAACCACTGATTATTCAAAACTCACTTCACCGCGTGCGGCCAAAGAATGACAATCTTAATGAAGTTCTTTTGCGAATAATGCAAACAGTGCATTCGGCAAGATGGTTCGAAGTATTATGTAGCAAAGCAACTATAGTTCATTTTACAGGAGAAAAGTTGGGTGACTTGGCGTTTCCGGTAGCCCCTATAAATGAACAAAAAGCTATCGTTGCTTATCTTGAGCGAGAAACTGCTCGCATTGATGCCCTTGTTAATGCGAAGACTCGCTTTATAGAGCTGTTACGCGAGAAACGGCAGGCGTTGATTACACATGCCGTGACAAAGGGACTTGATCCCAATGTGAAGATGAAGGACTCAGGCGTGAAATGGCTTGGGCAAGTGCCAGAGCATTGGCTGTGTATACCTCTAAAATGGAGAACGAGGTGTAAAAGTGGAATAAGCATTGGCGTTGAAGATATTAATAGTGATGCAGACAATCTAAATGACATTCCAGTCATTGGTGGTAATGGCTTATTGGGGTTTGCGAGAAATTCAAATGTTGTGGACAGCGTCTTAGCAATCGGACGCGTTGGTGCGTTATGCGGCAATGTTCATATTATTAACACCCCTGCATGGATTACCGATAATGCTTTAATATTGGATATAACGACAAAAGATTTTGATATTAATTATTTAGCTGCTATATTGAAAACTCGTAATCTCAATTCACTAGCCTCTAAGTCTGCACAACCATTGATTACAGGCACCTTAGTCGGTGAGCAGATGGTAGCAATACCACCAATTGATGAACAAATAGAAATCATTGAATTTTTAACCCGTAAAACAACCATCATAGATGCTCTTATCAACAAAACCGTACGCAGTATCGAACTGTTGAAAGAACGTCGAGCCACTCTTATTACCGCTGCTGTTACAGGGCAAATAGACCTTAGGGAGGTCGAAGAATGAGTCAGATACACTTTGAATGTGAACTGGAAAAGCACATCGTTGAACAGTTGGAAGCCTCTGGCTGGCTTGTTGGCCATTCAAGCGGCTATGACCAAGCAAGGGCTTTATTTACTGAAGATGTTATCGGCTGGATCAAAGACACTCAGCCTGAGGCCTGGAGCAAGCTGGAACATCTTAATGGCAGCGCAACTGAAAACGCAGTACTAGAACGTTTAACGAAGACTTTGGAAAGCAAAGAAGGCGGCACGGTTAATGTCATCCGGCGCGGTTTTTCTATTGCCGGTGCCGGTAATATTGCTATGAGTCAGGTCCGTCCTGAGGACGCACGCAATGAAAGTGTGCTCAAAAGATACGCTGCCAACCGCTTGCGCGTTGTTTCACAGCTGCGCTATTCGTTAGACAAGGGCGATGAAATTGATCTCGCCTTCTTCATCAATGGATTGCCTGTAACAACGGTAGAACTAAAGACAGATTTTACCCAATGCGTTGAAGCAGCCATGAACCAGTACCGTAAGGACAGGCCTCCTAAGAGCGAGAAAACTGGTCTTCCCGAACCGTTGCTGACTTTCAAGCGTGGGGCTGTAGTGCATTTTGCCATGAGTGACAGTGATATAAGGATGACTACCAAACTAGCCGGCGATAAGACCTTCTTCCTGCCCTTCAATAGAGGCAATGACGGTGCAATGGGCAACTCGCCTGGCGAGAACGGCCAATATCCCGTTAGTTACTTTTGGCAGCAGGTATTACAGAAAGACAATTGGTTGCGCATTTTCCACCGCTTCATACTGACTGAGAGCAAGGAAGAACAGGACATAAACGGCAAGACATATTTCAAGCAGAACCTTATATTCCCACGCTATCACCAGTGGGAAGCCGTCACCAAGATAATTGACAAAGTAAGGGATGAAGGCGTAGGTCAGCCTTACCTGATTCAGCACAGTGCCGGTTCAGGCAAAACCAATACTATTTCGTGGACTGCGCATGAGCTTATACGCTTACGCCAACCTGACGGAGAACCCTATTTTAACAGCGTCATTGTTGTTACCGACCGCAATGTCCTAGACAAGCAGCTGCAGGAAGCCATAAGGCAGATAGAGCACCAGTCAGGAGTTGTAAAGGCGATCGACAAGGAATCTTCGAATCTTCCCAAAAGTCAGCAACTAGCGAAAGCTATGCTGTCAGGTACGCCGATAATTGTCTGCACACTGCAAACGTTCCCTTATGCGCAGACGCTTATCTTAGGAGAGCAAAGTTTGCGTGACCGCCGATTCGCCGTAGTTATTGACGAGGCACACAGCAGTACAGGCGGAAGCACGGCAGATGACCTGCGCTACGTTCTCACAGGGCAGAGTGAGGAAGAATGGGATAAGCTCAGTAAAGATGAGCGCTTGTCGGTTTGGCAGTCGTCAAGGCAGCGGCCTAATAATGCAAGTTACTTTGCCTTTACTGCAACCCCAAAGCATTCGACGCTTAGCCTGTTTGGTCGTCCGTTAGACCCAACTAAGCCTTCCAGCATTGATAATCCGCCAGTACCTTTTCATCTATATACAATGCAACAGGCAATCGAAGAAGGCTTTATACTTGATGTCCTGGAAAACTACACCAGCTATAAGGTGGCCTTGCAGATCGGCACCGAATTTGCTAAGCAACATGATGAAAGGGTTGACAAGAAAACAGCAAAAAGAGCACTGGCAAAGTGGCTTTCCTTGCACCCAACCAATGTTTCTCAGAAGGTGGAGCTTATAATAAACCACTTCCGTCACAATGTGGCGCATCTTTTAAGCGGGCAGGCAAAGGCGATGGTGGTAACTTCTTCACGCGCTTCTGCAGTAAAATACAAACTGGAGCTTGACCGTTATTGCGCTAAGAACGGTTATACGGAAATACAGGCAATGGTGGCCTTTTCTGGGGAAGTGCCCAACAAGGAAGTGAATGACGAAGGCTATCAGGAAGGATATCAGTTCAACGAAACAAACATGAACCCCAACCTCAACGGCAGAGAGATGCGCAAAGCGTTTGACCGCCAGGAGTACAGGGTAATGATTGTAGCTAATAAATTCCAGACAGGTTTTGATCAGCCTAAACTCGTCGCAATGTATCTGGACAAAAAAGTTTCAGGTGTAGAAGCCGTCCAGACCTTATCCCGTCTTAACCGGACTTTCCCCGGCAAGAGTAAGACCTTTGTCATCGACTTTGTAAACAAGCCAGAAGAAATTCTTGCAGCCTTTAAAGCTTTCTACCGTGATGCCAAATTGGCTGACGTGCAAGACCCGAACATCGTATATGATATCAAACAAAGGCTCGACAGCATGATGATTTATGAGCAGTCAGAAGTGACGGCCTTTGGAGATGCTATCGTAGATAAAAGCGTTACGCATCAAAAACTATACAACCTTACGCAACCTGCCACAGACCGCCACAACTGCAAGATGAAGGCTCTCAATGATGCCATCAGCCAGTGGGAGAAGGCTTGGCAACAGGCCAAAGCAGCTAATGACAAAACGGGAATGGACAATGCTGAGACAAACCGCTCAGAGCTCACTAAAGAACGTGATGAGCTCATGATATTCAGCGAGAATCTCGGCAAGTTTGTCCGTACGTATGAATATGTCGCACAATTGGTAGATTTTGGAGATCCAAATCTGGAAGCCTTTGCAAGCTATGCCCGTCTGCTGCGCAAAAGACTTAAGGGCATCCCTCAGGAGCAGGTGGATCTAGGCGATCTTAAACTGACCCATTATAGAATCATTGCGAATGGTCAAATGACAGGAATCTGCAGCGAAGGGGAAGCTCTAGAACTTGTCAGTATTAAGGACAGCGGTTCTCGTGAAGCCCGTGACCGTGAGAAGGAATATCTGTCAGAACTCATTGCAAAACTTAATGCAGCTTTTGGCAAGGAAATCAGCGATAAAGACCAGGTAGCCTTCGCCCTTCATGTATCGGAAAAGCTGAGGGATGACCACCTCATAATGGCGCAAGTCCAGAATAATTCTAAAGAACAGGCAATGAAAGCTAATCTGCCCAAGGAAGTAATAGCTGCAATTGGCAGTGCGTTAACTTCGCATCATAAGATTGCTACGCGGCTTCTAAGCAATGAGGAGAGCAGAAGAGTATTTCTGGACGTGGTATACGAAATGCTTAAGCATGACTATAGTGCTGACATGCTGATGCAAGCCAGAGAAAAGTGATTAATCCTAGGTTATTATATTTCGTGGTTTTTAATGATTATCAGATGCAAGAAATACCTGCTAAGCTAGATTTTATGCCGCTTAGCAGGTATTTTTTCGCGGCACTATATAATGCCGCAATTTGCTTTTATTTTCTCAATCAAATTATTCAATAAGTCAAGTTGACCAAAAAGAGCTGTCTCTTCCTGGCGTTTTTCAACAGCATTCCGAAGCTGCTGTATACGATCTCTGTTGTTTCTAGGCTTTCTCCCCTTTTTAAGCAAGACATTTAACAATGTTTGCCGCAGCAATTCATAATCAAAAATTATTTCCGTAATTGCTAGCCAGCGATCTATAAAAGCTTTTGGCTGTTCTTCCATGGCCAAAATTAAATCTCGTTCGTGCTGTTTAATCCGCCGATCTAGTAATTTTGGCCCTGTTGTTAATATGTCCGATGTGATATTTTTAATAAATGCGCCTTTTATGGATTCAAAATTCTGCAAAAGGTCTTCCAATTTATCTAGGCCTAGCACTGTTTTAACCTTATCTTGGCATCGGTATCTGTACTCAACCCGAAGCAAATTTGCTGTTCCATCAACAATAACTTGTGCTTCTCGCAATTTATCGTAAAACTTTAGTAAGACTTGCGTATTTTGAACTGAAAACCCTGTTGCCTGTCCATTTTCATCATATACTGTTGTTTTTTTGTATCTAGCAGGTAGCGACTTTCGCACAAACTCAAAGACCTTGTCATATTCGCCAAACGGTTGTTCAAGCTTTATGTTAACGTTAATTTCAATTTCAGAAATTCTGGCATGTGACAAATCGATTTTTATGCCATATTCATCATTAATACGCCAAGCAACTATGTCCAATGCCGTTTTCAATTCATCGCTCGTTTCAATATTGCGAACGTTTGATCCGTATAGTAGTGTTGCTGGGTTTATGCACAATCGCTCAGTTGGGATCCATTCGCCGGTATTTTTGTCTGGGGACATTTTAGCCTCAAACGTAAATTGGTTTGCATGTGTGCCAGAACTAATTCTTGAGAATACAACTTTAGAAATTTCTCTTGCAGAATGCTCTTTTGTAGCTAGCTTAACACTGGTTGCTGGATGTCTATTGAATTTCTCCCAGTCAATAGATATTACGTCTACCTTGTTTAAAACGATTTTGTCTATTCCTATCATTTCTATTACCACCCTTCTGCTAGTAGTATTACCAAGCAGATGGTGGCATTTATAACAACGTTAATTGCATTTATAAAAATAATTTTTACTCAAAATAAGCAGATTCTAAAAAACAGATTGTAGTTTGGCGGTTTATATATTCTTATGTTTACTCACCCGAAGGCAAAATATACCCATCCAATTGAAAAATATCGTATATTTCGCGCCAAAAAGTTTAATATACCCCGAAAAATGGGCAAAAATAAGATAATGATACAAAATTAAGGTTCGTTTCAACCTTTTTCTCGTTCCGGAGAAAAGCGACAAATTTATCCGCAATTACCACCTTTAACAACGCTTTTTGAAAATGAGCAAGCACTAAATCAAATCAACAAAATTTATACAAAATGTAAAAACCCATATAGCACATAAAAAAATAATATTTTTGTCGCTTGGTTCCTGGTTCTGTCTTTTCAATCACTCGTATATTATTAGCCCCCGCCCCTCGACTTCTATTTATAATAAAGCAAACAAAAAAGCAGCGGGGGTATCCCGCTGCAAATTTAAATTTTACTGTACAAACTGGACAAACTTATTTGTATCCGTTATTATGCAGACTCTGGCAGTTCTTTCCTCTTTAGAGTTGGTACAGTTCGCACAGTAGTTTTATCATTTGCTTTTTTCAACAAAGGGTTCACCTCAATTATGATGGATCTTGGCCCCTTGGTTTTTTTGTCTATTATCCGAATATAACCGAAATCTTCCAATGTTTTCAGCGCCTTGTCGAAATCAGCTTTTTCTTTCAACCCGCTTGTACCGTTCATGGAATGCTGCAGGTCTCTTTTTTTTATTTCATCTTTGGTATCAAGACGCGTTATGTATTTCAGCAATCTTTCAGCCGGTGCATAACAAGTGGTATCCAACTCACATGTGAGATTGAAGAATTCTCTGCAGTAATATTCAGCAAGCTCAATTGCATTTTCTAATATTGAAGAACTGACGATTGGCAGGAAAGCTTCGTTTCCATCTGCCACTGCATTCATAGCTGATAGAAGCCCAGCCAATCGCAACACTTTGCCATCCATTTTGGCAATCCACTGGTCAATTTGTTCGTAATCGTTGCCTTGTTCGAATCTTGGTTCTATACTTTGGCGAAATTCCATAAACTTAATTTTTGCATCTTCTGTGAGCGAAATAATCAATTCATCATTACCAGCAATATTTTCCAATATTTTTTTTATTTTGGCATCGTAATTTTCAACAACCATTTCGTCCGGATTACTTTGAGCAATGTCAAACCTTCGCTGGCCAAGATGGGTATCTGGAACAGAAATTAGAAATCTATCGAATAAGCCATTATCACGAATCGCTTGAAATTTTCTGTCATTGTAATAACGTTCAAAAGTCTTGTTTTGCAAACATATACCCATTGTAAGTGATGGTTTTTCCAGAATGATGCTTTCGCCACTGCGATCGTGACTAGTTTCTTCTTCATCATAGGACTTCAAAAAAATACCATATGAAACTTTCCTGTTTGTTAGCACATTGTCAAAAAATGTGCCTTCTGCTGATATAACAACGGCTTTACCAGCATGGTTGTCCATAATTCTGAAAGTTTGCTCCGGAGTAGTATCATCCAGTGCCATTTTGCCTAGCACAGTCCCTTTAATTGGTGCCTTCATAAATCTACATACCGGACTTTTACCGCTGCCTGCTGGCAACAATGTCATCGTCCAGATATTCAAAGGTGTTTTATACTGGATGACGTGAGCTCTCTGTGCCAAGCACGAAGAAACCACGCTCAAGCCAATATTTGCTGCAAGTTCACACGGAGTCTGCACTGAGGTGCTAACCTCCTCTACCATTTTTCTAAACCACATCGGAAATACTGCCAAAGGGTACGCCATTTTCATTTTTTGCTTTTTTAAGGGAATTGGCTTATCCCAGCTTTGTAAACAATCCAAAGAATCTCCTTCTTTCCTCTTCACTTACGAACCATACTAGCGTTTTTAAGGTTTTTTGTCAACTTTTATTTAGAAATCACATATTGACTTCTATGAAACCAGGTGCTATAATTTCAAGCATAGAAAATATTTTAGGCGAAAGGAGGAACGCCATGACATCATCAACTGAATTTAACGTATCACGTGAAGAGGTTCTTGAACGTGTTAAATCTTTGGGGCTCAGCATATCAGCTACCACCCTTAACCGTTACGTGAAGGCACAATTGATTACACCACCGGAACGAGGCCACTTAGGTGTCGGTTATGGCACATTTACTTTCTATCATCCTGGCTCTCACATTGAGCTTGCAACGGCTTATTCAATTATGCAAAGATCTTTCCCCAAAATGGGAATTTTAAAATCGCATTTCGAGCCCGAATTGCCATTATTCATATTGCCGAAAACGGATATTCCCGATTTAGTAAGTGCTAGGAATTCTTTTCTCGAATATTTTCTTGGAATGCATCAAGATAATCCCATTAAAGCACTACTCACTCCATATTGTGATTCAATGTATCTCATCGATATTAACCCACCTAGTTCAAAGCCATACGTATTTTATTTCCAAGCCCTTCTAGCGGAGATCTCTGAGTTGGAAGATAAGGCAACACCATTCGAAATTAATATGATGAAAGACATGGTAATTGATGCCCTCAGATATACTGATGCCAAAGAGCCAATAAAACTCTTTTATAAAGCTTTATTTTACAGATTTGCTCTTTGGGATACAGTTACAAAAAATACCTCAGAGAGGGTCTAATTAATCAAATATATGGTTGAAACAAAATCTACACGAGAAACCATTTGGCTCAATGGTAAACGCCAACGCCGAAGAAAAATTATCCCTGATATTGATACTCTAAATTTAAAAGCAAGCAATACCGCTTCAGGGATAAAACTGAAACAAACAGTACAACTTAACAAAAACAACGGATGTGCGTGAAAACCTGCCGTATTTAGCTATTATTTTTGATAGCTGAATGCTGGCAGGTTTTTCTTTCATTAGGAGGCAAAATGGAGAGATTATTGACTTTGCAAGAAACACAAGAATATTTAGCTATATCTTCTTCTAAAATATATGCGCTAGTCAACAGCAAGGGGTTTCCTGCCGTGAAAATTGGTAAACAATGGCGTATTGAACCAAATCGTCTCGATAGCTGGATAAATATGAAAATGCAAGAACGAGACGACAATTGTCTAATGTAAAAAGAATTGCTAATAATAAGCAACTCTGGACAATGAGAAAGGATTTTGAAAATGACAGCAAAAGAGGCACAATCTTATTTAAACATATCCCGTACTGCACTTTATGAATTACTTAAAGAACCAACTTTCCCATCAGAAAAAAATAATAACACGTGGAATGTTGATCACTCTAAATTAAGAAAATGGATTGAATCAGAAATCAAAAGAAAGGATGCGACAATAAATGACAAATACTAGGAATGAAGAAGGATTAATTATTAAAAAGAAAAGGAGAAACAAAGGAGACGGTTGCATTTGGCAACGGGAAGATGGTTCATGGGTTGCGCAAGTTGTTATAGGTTATAAAGCAGATGGCCGCGCACGAAAAAAATCGAGGGTCCGCAAAAACAAGACAGAAGCAACTAAGGCCTTGAAAATCTTACAAATGGAAAAGATGAAGGGGGAAATCGCCCTAAGAGATGACGTAATGTTTGGATCTTATTCACAAAGATGGCTTAGCTTCAAGAAGACAAACTTGAAGCCAAAAACTTATATTGACTACAAAGACATCTGTAATAAAGTTCTTGCTCCAATATTTGGCAAAACAACAATGAAGAAAATTACGACACAACAGATTAACGATTTCATTCAGAATCAGCAAGCAAAAGGACTATCCAAAGCTACAGTAATCAAATATAAGATATTGCTCGGCAGCATTTTTAGGCAAGCAATATCCGAGAAGGTAGTTTTTCAAAATCCGATGACGACTAGCACCGTTATCAAAAAAACTAAGAATCAAGCCACATATATTAAAAAGGAAGATCTCGAAAATATCTTGGATGCGGCCAAAACTTTTTCTTCTGTAGATTATATTAAGAAGCATCGATGCGCAATTCAAAAATGTCTTTACCCTGTCATCCTGACGGCCTATCATACCGGGCTGCGCATTAATGAGGTTTTAGGACTGCGTTGGAAAAACGTTTGTCTTGAAGATAATATGATAATGGTTGAAGAAAATTTGACCATCGAGGAAAATGATGAAGGCGTTCAAAAATTAATTGTGGGAACACCAAAATCGGACAAATCCTTTAGGCATATCAAAATATCAAAAACGCTCTCGCACCTGTTATCAGCGCTCAAAAGTGATGGAGATGTTGTTTTCAAATCCCGTACAGGAGGTTACATTATGTCCTCAAATTTTTCTAAGGTTTGGCGAGACCTGTTAGAAAGACAGGGCTTTAAAGGCAAGTATCATTTTCATGAAACACGACACACTAATGCAACAGAATTAATTAGCTCCGGATACAACATTAAGGCCGTTTCCAACAGATTGGGGCATGAAGACATCAGAACCACTTTAAATCTTTATGCACATGTATTGCCAAAAGATGATGAAGTCATTGCCGAATTCTTCGATAAGAATACTCAAGAACTTTAATAAAATATTTGTGCAATTAAATAGGCTTCCCTATTACGGGAAGCCTTTGCTTTTAAAGAACAGATATAAACTTCATAAATCAAATAATTAATTTATATATTTCAAATACAAAAATTAGCTGCGAACCTCCTGCAACTTTCTGCGAACCCTATTTTACTTACCCCCGGGTTTTGTCTTGTTCTCTCTTAATGTTGCAACTGCGAACCTTCTGCAACTTTCTGCGAACCCTATTTTACTCACCCCAGGTTTTGTCTTGTTCTCTCTTAATGTTGCAACTGCGAACCTTCTGCAACTTTCTGCGAACCCTATTTTACTCACCCCAGGTTTTGTCTTGTTTTCTCTTAAAGTTGCAGCTGCGAACCTTCTGCAACTTTCTGCGAACCCTATTTTACTCACCCCAGGTTTTGTCTTGTTTTCTCTTAATGTTGCAGCTGCGAACCTTCTGCAACTTTCTGCGAACCCTATTTTACTTACCCCAGGTTCTGTCTTGTTTTCTCTTAATGTTGCAGCTGCGAACCTTCTGCAACTTTCTGCGAACCCTATTTTACTTACCTAAGGTCTTATCTTGCTTTTGTTTGAGTTTGTAGCTGCGAACCTCCCGCAACTTTCTGCGAACCCTATTTTACTTACCCCGGGTTTTGTCTTGTTTTCGCTTAATGTTGCAACTGCGAATAAGAGAAAGATTAAATAATTTTTAAATCATACGATTCAAGCTAATCTACCACTAATTCATAGTATTGATTAGGATCATTAACACAAGAAGCAACTTTACGAATTAGTCCTTTTTTTGCCAATCCTTCTAAAATACTACGACCTGCATTGGTACTTCTATTAATAACGTTCGAAAACTCCTTAGTTGTTAATTTGCCCCTAGTATAAATTATCTCAATCGCACGTTTTTGGTTAGCTGAAAGATTAACCCACTCGCTACTTACCATCGTTCCAATTCGTTCCTGGCGTCTCTTTCTTCTCATTACAACGTTGTTTTTTAACAGCAATGATACAGACTGTTTGTTGGGTTCGTCATATACTGGCTCATCTAGAAAATAAGCATTCATTTCTTCATAAATACGATTAACACCTTCGCCTAATTCTTTAACCCATCCCATTTCAGTAAGAACTCTAGCAATACGTGGATTTCTAGAATATCTTACTTCCCTAATATTTTCTTTATTAACAATACTCGGGAATTTACCTGGGCTAATGATTTCTAATCTATCATCATACATTATAATTTTTATGTCATCACCCTGAAGATTATATGCTCTGTGCGTAACGGCATTCACAATACCCTCCTGCCAAGCAAGAATCGGATACTCTGGAACGTCAACAAACTTGCCATCAAGAGGATTCAAAGCTATAAATGTTCTTAACTGACTTTGAACCAATTCCCTTGATTCTCCTATCTGTCTCACTAATGGTCCCTCTATATATTGTTGCTTAACTATATTCATACCTGTTCCAACTCCAGATCTCTCACCTTCATAGCGAATAAATCTAATACGAGCAGATGGCAAAAAAGTACTTGGGCATTTAGCAAAAAGTAATACCCCTGCAACAGTAATTTTTATAGAACCATCTTGTCGCTTTGCTAGGCCTCTAGCACATAACAATTTGGTAATATCGTCTCCATCAAACTTGAGAATCCTTTTGTACTCTTGCAATAGGTCTGCATCTAGATCCTCCATATGGCAATCTTCAATTACAACTTCTTCAAAAAGACGGCCACCCCTATCATATTCCAAATTTAGTCGTTGTTGAAATGAGAGTCTTTTACTTTCATCGCCTACACGCAAGAATGCTTCATCACCTCGTGTTATGTGCACTCTATCATAACTAGGCTTTATATGAAGAAGGAGCAAACGATCTTTATTACCATTATTCTTTTCTACATCAATAAACTCATGCACAACTTCAACAGGGGGAACACATTGGTCAAATCCGCACTGAATGAAGTCATTGATTTTGGTATTACCCTGGGAATTAATACCCATGATAACCCTATTGTCTATACCAATAGCTATCGTCCCTCCATCTGCGTTAGCTAGTGCGATAATAGTTTCTGATAATTTAGGCATACTAATGTTAGCAGACTTCCTGTCAAAATATTGGTCTTCTGCTCCGGGCATCAGTAAATATTCCAATGTTAATTTAGGATTATATATAGATAACGACATTTATCTGCACCTCACATATCTAATTATAAGCATCAACTGCTTTAAGTATACACCTAACAGCTATTTACAGGCAATTTCGAATAAAATTGTCTTAGGCAACTTATAGGCAACTAAAGCAAAACAAAAAGGCTCCCGAAAACCTCGGGAGCCTTGATTTTACTTGGAGCTACTAATAGGATTCGAACCTACGACCCTCTCATTACGAATGAGATGCTCTACCAGCTGAGCTATAGTAGCACTAGCAACAGTAGTATTTTACCACTTGTTAATTTTCTTGGCAAGATATAGCGCGAAAGCTTGCTGGGCAGAAGGATTTTTGTTATTATTCATCATCTTCAGCTTTGGGAACATATACCTTGAGGAAAGAAGGCAAGACTTTAAGTTTCAAAGGAAAATCCGGCCCTTTTTCCCCGTCCACCGTGGTTGATAATTTTTCGTCACCGATGATAGAAATCCTGGCTTTTTGGATGTCATGCACAGTGGCGAACTTGGAATAATCGATATTACCGATAATAATCTGCGACGCAATTTTTACGGTATCTAACATATTTAAATTTTTGAAAACAACTAAATGTATTTTGCCATCATTAACTTTCGCTCCCGGCATCGCTGTTTCAAAACTGCCGATAGAGTTGGTAAGCACAGCTGCCAGCAATGAGGCTTCCTGCGTAAAATCGCCCACATCGCTTTCAATCTTAAAGGTATAAACACGCTGATCAGCATGTGCCTTGATGCCCTTGATGAAATAGGCAAGTACGCCGAACCTGGTTTTTTCTTCCGTCGATACCTCTTCACAGGCCTTGGGCAGAGCGCCCGCAGCGATAATGTTGATGAAATATCGGTCATTAATCTTACCAAGATCGATGTTCACCATTCTGGCATTTGGCAGCAATTCGATGGCTTTGCCCGGGTCGAGAGGAATCTTTAGTGCCCTGGCCAGATCATTGGCAGTGCCAAAAGGGATAAAGCCAAAGTTTATCGGCTTATGGGCTTGGGCCAGACCATTAATGGTTTCGTTTAAGGTTCCATCGCCGCCCATGCAAAAAACCGCTGTTTTTCCTTCTTCGTCGGCTTGTTTGGCAAAGGCTGTGGCATCATAGGCTTTTTGTGTCTCTTTTACCTCGACCGTATCAAAAAGCCGCTCGAGTTGCTTCTTCATTCCAGGGACAAATTCCTTTGCCCTTTCTTTCCCCGATGATGGATTCACTATCAATAAACAACTGCTCATGATGTAACTCCCCCTCAGCTTATTTGTCAGCAACCATAATTCGTTCGGCTTCCCCCTGCCTACAGGCAGAATTTTTAGACCAAAAATACCGCTGAGACACATAATTAAAAATACATTATGATGCTAGCCCTAAATACTTCTCAAAAAACTTCTGCAGCTTTTTAATAACGCTCCCCGTCTTTTTCCAGCATACGCTTTACTGCCTTATCAAAATCCGAAGTTATTTTTTGTGTTTTGTTAAATTCGTCGTATTCCTGGAAGGCCTTCTGGTCAGCTTGCTTCTTTGATATCTTACCGCTGTCTTTTAATACCTCATACTTGCGAAAGGCAAGAAATTCATTGATGCTTTGGGCGAACCCTTGCATCGTGAAGGTGTTTTCGCGCTCAATCAAGTCCTCAATATAATCAAAATAGCCTGTAACAGCTCTTTCCAACTGCCTTATCTGCTTTTCTTCCAGATAATTTTTGGCAACCGTTACATCGTATTTTAAGATGCGCCCTGCAGGCGCATGTTTCCAGGTGGTAAGCCCCATGTTTTTTTGTCTGCAATTAGCTTTTGCAGCAATAATTTCCGCCGCCGTTTGCCCTGTTATCGCATAGTGAAATTTGTTCTGAACCATAGCATAAAAATCATGCGTTACCTGCGAATCTTTATCATAATCTATGCTGCATTCAGCAAAAACATCGGTAATCTGCTGCCAGATACGTCTTTCGCTTGCCCTGATCGAGCGAACCCGTTCCAGCAATTCACGGAAATAATCTTTGCCAAAAGCAGTTTTTCCTTGTTTCAAACGTTCATCGTCAAGGGCAAAGCCTTTGGTCATGTATTCTTTCAATACCTTCGTAGCCCAAATGCGAAACTGCGTAGCGCGGCGTGAATTCACACGATAGCCCACGGAAATAATTGCATCTAAGTTGTAAAAACTGGTTTCTTTTGTCTGTGTTTTATCAGGCATGGCCCCGTGAGCAGTGGTTATTTCCATTTTGGAAATAACCACTTTTTCGTCAAGTTCACCTTCGTCAAAAATTTTCTTCAAATGCTTATTAACAGCGGGGGTTTGTACCCCGAACAACTCCGCCATTGCCTTTTGCGTGAGCCAGATGGTTTCGTCTTTGATAATCGCGTTAACGGTGACATCTTCGGTGGGTACGTTGTAGATTAAGAATTGAAATTCTTTGTTCATGCACCCACCTCAATTTCTGCGATAATTGTCATTAAACTGCCTCCTATTTAACCATTATTGCTTCATATTCCTCTTTATTTCTCATCATTTCTTTCTTAGCGAAGGGGCAAAGAGGAACAATTTTTTTGTTTTTTTCTTTTGCAAATTCAACAAGCCTTTGCAGTAGTTGTTTGCCAATATTTTGCCCTCTGAGCTCATCTGATACAGACGTATGGTCAATTATTATTATATCTTCACCTGCATATACAAATGTCATTTCTGCTAGTAGCTCCTTTTCGGAATCACCGATATAGAAACTTTTATCCGATTGTTTAATGGTAAGCAACTGTTTCCCCTCCTCGTTGCAAAGATTTTACTATTCATGGTCTTGTTTGTTTCGCGTAATATCACAAGCACAATTACTGATTATATTTCCCCAGCAGTTTGATTGCTTCTTCTTCGTCTGACGGCTTGCCTATGAGATAACCTTGGATTTTATCACAGCCGTTAGCAAGCAGATATTGTTTTTGTGTTTCGTATTCCACACCTTCGGCAATCGTGCAATGACCCATTTTGTGCGCCATGGAAATAATATCGCTGGTCATGGCTTCTTCCGGGTGAATTTCCAGCAATTTATCTATGAAATGTTTATCAATCTTCAGGCAATCAATATTTAATTCTCTTTCCCGGGCAAATGAAGAATAGCCTGTGCCAAAATCATCTATGGCAATGTGAATTCCGCTTTCTCTAAGTCTACCGATGATTTTATTGATTTCTTCATAATTAGAAGAGAAAATTGATTCTGTCAGCTCCAGGCCTATTCTCTCAGGTGGAACCTCCATTTCATGAATTGATTTAAGCAGATTGTCAGAGAAATCTGCCTGTAACAATTGAATAGCAGAAACATTGATTGAAATGTTAATTGAATCGAATCCGTTCTTTTTTAGCGTATTAAGAAATTGTAAGGCCTCAATGATTATCCTTTGACCAAGCGGAATAATCAGTTTCGTTTTCTCAGCGACGGGGATAAATTCGAGTGGTGGGACCGTGCCAAACTTCTCACTTTTTAATCTGGCTAAAGCCTCAAAAGCGCAGATCTTGTTTGATTTGAGGTCAAGAATTGGCTGATACAGCAAGAAAATTCCCTTATTGTTTTCGTCATCGACAATTTGGGCAAGTTCACGTTTGATGTCTTCCTCACGCATTATCTTCGCTTCCATGTCTGCGTCATAAAAACAAATACCAAATTGTTTATCAGACATATCGAAAGCTTTTTCCGAAGCAATCAAGAGTTTTTTCAAAAGCAAATCGGCATCCAGCTTATTTCCCGGCTCAATTTCGATAACTCCAATTGCCGCATTCACTCGTTCTGACCTGAGTAAAGTTTCTAAAACATGTTCTATGGTTTGACAAAATTCATACAATTCGTTTTTATCTTCGTAGTCCTCCAAGTAAAAAACAAAGCGGTCTATGAAAGTATGAAATAACGAGTTTTTGTCTGTACAATATTGGCTAAGTATCTCAGCAGTTTTTTTCAGTAAAGTCTGCATATACTGAAAACCATAGACTTTCGTTAATAATTGTATAGGGCTCATATTAATACAAACAAAAGCCCTTTTCTTTGTATTGTCTTCCTGTTTATCGCTAGCAAGTAAATTTTCTAAATAGTAGCGATTAAATAAACCTGTCCACCTATCGTGCTCGTTATTATATACAAGTAAGTTTTCATATTTTTTACGTTTTGATATATCGAACACAATTCCTTCTAAAGCTATTACTTGCCCTTGTTCGTCGAAAATCCCCTCTCCCATTTCGAGAACCCATTTTTTCTCGCCGTTAGCAGTTGTAATCTCATATTCTTGTCTAAATGGCAACCGCTTAGCAAGGACGTGTTTCCATTCTTCCCAGAGAATATCTCTATAATCAGGTGCTATCAAATCATTATAGGATATATCTCTATTGTACAAAAGGCTTTCCGGTTGATACCCAGTTAAGGCGAAACAACCTGCTGACACATATTGCATCGTCCACTCGCGGTCATAATTGCACCTGTAAGCCAAGCCGGGAAGATTAGCAAGCAAAACGGATTTGCTGCGCTCGCTTTCTTTTAGCGACTCTTCCGTCGCCTTACGCGAAGATATGTCCTCAAGCAAACATATATACATCGAACGTTTATCAGGTATTCCTGATAATTGGGAAACCTTCATATTCGACCAGACAATTGACCCATCTGGCTGTAACAATCTTTTTTCCATCGAATAGCCATCAATCTGGTTGTTTTTGAACTGTTCAAACCTGCCGAGTTCCGCTTTGAGATCCTCAGGGTGGGTCATCTCTTGCCAATTAATATTTTTTAATTCATGACTTTTCCTGCCTATAATTCGTTCGAACATAGGGTTTATATTAGGATATCCGAGTTCTGATTGAGATGCAGAATTTTTGCCGTTTACAATTGCTATACCAATCGGCGACTGATCAAACACATTTCGATACAGTGCTTCACTATAGGCAAGTTTTTTGCCAAGGGATTTGAGAACAGCATTTTGCTCCCGCGTATAGAGCAAAACAAAAAATATCATGAGGACGCACAGAACAATTATCACATCAGGAATCATCTGCTTCCACAAATTTAAATACCATTCTGACGCTTCATAATCAAGCCCAAGAACAGCAATTACTCTGCCGTCTGTCGGATTTTTTATCGGCACAAGCGCGCTGATCCAGGTACCCCATCTGTCCGGTGCCGGAGCATCCAGCACAGCTTTGCCTGATGAAAAGGTTTCCCAGATAGTTGCATTAGCTTCTGGATATACTTCCCCCGGCGGAGAATAATCCGGCGATTCCGGGGATTCAGAATCTAACAGAAAAATAATATCGCCATCGCGCTCACCAAGAAGATAAGCGAAATTAATCGGATCCTTTAGAGCAGCCAGGCGCGTCAAACTGCGCTTAATCATACTATATTCAGGTTTTGCCAAATCATCTGCACCACCGGATAATTTACCAATATCTTCAGGATATAAAACAGATTCCAATGATTGTACCAACATGATAGCTTCAGCTGCAGCTTCATTCTGGTATCTGTTCCAAGCAAACCGCAGATAAAAGCCGCTTAAAACAAACATAATGACGATGGAAGTAATTTTAAAAATTCTGGTATGCCTGCTTTTTGCCATACCTTGTGAAAAACCTTCTTCGGTCTTTATGTTGCGGCCGTCCGACTTTTGATCCATTTTTCAGCCTCCCCAAGACAAATTTTCTGTTTTCTATTATCCCAGATATATCAATCGTTAGCCGATACTGCACCCATGATGAATACATCTCAAAATCTTTCTAATATTTTTTTTGCAAACACACTAACATTATCTACTATTCTGCATTCTTATTCACATTCCTGCCACTAATTCACGCTTGTCCCTTTTATCGGCAACTTAAATTAGCACCTTGCCACTAAGGTATTTTTACGCTATACTTATAGCGAACATATGTTTGTATTGGTGGTGATAAGATGAGAACAATCCTGCATGTTGATTTAAATAATTTCTATGCCTCGGTAGAATGCCTATACCGACCAGAACTGCGGAACCTTCCTGTAGCTGTAGCTGGCGACCCGGAAAATAGGCACGGTATTATCCTGGCCAAGAATATGATTGCCAAAAAACTTGGCGTTAAAACAGGTGAAGCAATCTGGGAAGCGAAGCTGAAAGCTCCCGGTCTCGTAACGGTGTCACCCGATTTCGCCAAGTACCTGCGTTTCTCGCGTCTGGCGCGTAAGATCTATTACGATTATACCGATCAGGTGGAACCTTTCGGTATTGACGAGTGCTGGCTCGATGTAACGGGTTCGGTAAACATCTTTGGTGACGGCAAGACGATAGCAGATACCATAAGAAAGCGTGTGAAAGAAGAACTGGGAGTCACCGTCAGCATTGGCGTATCCTTCAATAAGATTTTTGCCAAGCTTGGTTCTGATATGAAGAAGCCTGATGCTATGACGCTTATCCCTTACGACGCCTTCAAGGAAATAGTCTGGCCGCTACCGATTGAAGATCTGCTTTATGTAGGAAGATCGACATCTAAAAAGCTGCATAATTTTGGTCTCACAACTATAGGAAGTATCGCCCAGGTTGATTTGGAAGTTCTGACCAATAATCTTGGCAAATGGGGCGAAGTATTATGGCTGTTTGCCAATGGTCTGGACACTGCCCCCGTCCGTAAAATCGAAGAGCACACAGCCGTTAAGTCTATCGGCAACGGCACCACTTGTCCGAGGGATTTGGCAAACAATGAAGACGTTCGCCTTGTGTTTACCGTCCTTGCTGAATCCGTGGCGGCGAGGCTCAGAGATTATGGCTTAAAATGTACAGGCGTGCAGATTTACCTCAGAGACAACCTCTTGTATTCCTGCACACGGCAGGGACAGCTCAAATCGCCCTCTTATCTTAGTACGGAGATTCTTGCCAAAGCGATGGAACTTTTGCTGGCCAATTATTCGTGGCAGCGTCCTTTACGCAGCATAGGCGTGCGTGTCATAGGCCTGGTGACCGAAAAGGACAATATACAGCTTTCACTTTTTGATAACATTGACGAAAAACGTGAACAGCAGGAATCACTTGCTCATACCATAGATGCTATCCGCAGCCGCTTCGGCCATGGTTCGCTCTTGCGTGCTTCCTGCCTCTTAGACAGCAGGCTGACAGGTTTTAATCCCAAGGAAGACCATGTAATTCATCCTGTAAGTTTCTTTAAATAAGGAAGTGTTGATTATGACCAGAATTGATCTGGCAGTTAATGTAAGACATGAGCCCAGTGGCAAGGCCGTCCCAACCTCTATCATCTGGGAAGATGGGCGAGTTTTCGAAATCGACAAAGTATTGGATATAAGAAAAGCCGCCTCACTAAAAGGAGGCGGCATCGGTACTCGTTATATATGCAAGATATGCGGTAAAACTGTGATAATATTCAATGACAATGGCTTGTGGTTTCTGGAAAAATGAAAATTGGCTTTCAACCCACTGGGCTTTCATGTCTTTTATACCACCAAACACCGATATAAATCAGTACGGCCAGAGCTGCTGCAGTTGTTAAATGCGCAACATTTTCCTGTCTCGTCATAACATCATAAAGTAGCACAACCTCTATAGCAGTTGAAGGCAGCTTGCCAAGCAGATTAGCAAATGAATAATCGCGTGTACTTATTTTGCTTATTGCGCCAAAAGCCGTTATAAGACCGGACGGAATATAGGGAATTGCCCGCGCTAGCAGCATTATTTGGAACCCATTATTGCCACTTAGTTCATCTATTTTCTTTAAGTTCTGACTTTTGACAATAAGCTTTTCCGCCGATGATCGTAAAATCGTCCGCATCAATATAAAGCTTAAAATAACGCCAATAGTCTCAGCAAGCCACGAAAGAATAATCCCAGGGATTAAGCCAAACAGCATCGCGTTCGCGGTGGAAAAGAAAATAGCCGGTAAAAAACCGAGCGCATTAACCAAGACACCCAGAAAAAAGCTGAAAATTACCGACCAGACACCAAACGAATCGATATAAGCTATCGTTTCGTGCATATCCCTGTTCAGCAAAACATGCCAGAGATCAGAAAAAAACATCGGTTTGAGAAGATGAATGCACACAAGCAAACATACAAGCAATAATCCGCCTATAATATTAACTATGCAGTCAGCATCTAATTGTTTCATAAAAACCTCCAAGATTTTCACTGTCTAAACTTATTAGCAGTTTAATTATTATATCGCCAAATTGCGACAAAAAAGGACTAAAAATGTGAAAAGAGTATGAATTATACCCTTGTCACATTTTTAGTCCTTTTATTTAACAATATATTTAAAGTATCTTATAGATATCATTAATTTATAATTCTATATTTGAAAACAGTGCTAACTTCCGAACGCGAGCAATTATCATAAAAATACCGTCAAGCCTTGAATCGGCTGACGGTTTTTTATGTACAAGCTAGCTATTTGAATAATATTCTTTACTGCTTCCATGCTGTCTTCTCGCCGCTCAAACGCTGGTAGATGCAGGCAGACATCATAGCGATGTAATCACTGGCATAATCTATGTCCAAAGGAGTTTCAGTGAAAATACTTATAAGAATCGGCCCATGTTCACCTTCGACAACGCCAACATCTGCCAGTACATCATCCAGTTCGCCAATTTTGTGCAGCACGCGGCGGTTCTGCATGTAGCGGGGCATTTCTTCGTCGAAAATTGTTTCAGCCAAAGCATCTTTCATGAAGTTTGTTTTTTCGCTATTAATTAATTTGCCAAGATACAACTGTTCAAAAAACAGGCCCATATCCATGGCCGTAGTCACATTAGAGTAACCGAAGGCTTCCCGTGCTTGTGGATCTCGAATAGTTGTATTTTTTAGCCCCATCAGCGCAAAATGTTCCCGAATGATTTCCGAGCCTATTGTTTCTTCAATCTCATCGAGAAAATCAGCAAAATAGTCATTATCGCTGATGGTAAGCATGAGTTCAACGCCAGTATCATACATCCGCTGTGTTTCCAAATCTGCCTGTTCATAAAAGTGACGATAAACAACAACCGACACGGGAACTTTTATGGTTGATGCGGCAGCAAAAATATCATCTGGATTCAGAACAAGAACCTGTCCTGTTTTTAAATTCTTGGCATAAATTCCCACAGCCCCTTGAAAATTCAAAGCGTTAGGAAATTCCTCGAAAGTTATTGTCTTTACCGAAGTAGCGGACTTAATTTTAGCTACTGTCCCATTGTCTTTTTCGTCTGCATTTCCTGACAGCCAAAAATAAGCCATGTCCATGCCGAATCCGCCCTTTTGACTGCTAAAGCCATTTTCCAGAACATAATTAAAACGATACTGCATCCTTTCCATCTGCGAATCCGCTTGAACCTGTGTAATTTTCCCTGCACGTACAAAAGCTGTCAATGTTTCTTTGCGCAATGCCAGGCGCTGGGCAAAAAGTTTTTGCATTTCAGCTTTTTGGTCCTCGGTAAATTTCACATCAGAAATATCGCCAGAATCAACAAGACCATGTTTTGTGCGAAAAGCAAAAATAGCCTCCATCAATTGAATGCGCGTATCTACCTGCTCTTGCGTCAATATGCCGTTTTGCACCAGACTTGCCAGATATTCCTTACGCAACTGCATTGTTTTTTCCTGATAAGTATTCCAGTCCTTTTCTCCGTCGGAACCTTCGCACCTGGCAGCATTAGGGAAAAAGAAGGACATCGATATCATTGCTGCCACAAAGACAGCTATCGCCAAAAAGTTCCTTTTCATAGCAAGACGCCTCCTTATTCAGGGAATGGCAGTCCTTGTCCCTGCTCCTCGTAAGCTATGCCATCCCGCAAACGATATAACCGCTTGAAGTGAGGAATTATCGTGTCGTCGTGCGTAACGACGATAATGGCAGTCTGGTATTCTTGTGCCAGCTTCATCAACAGCCTGATGACAATCATGGAACGCAAAGTATCTAAAGGCGCTGTTGGTTCGTCAGCCAGTATAAACGGAGGCTTATTCGCCAGAGCCCTCGCAATCGCAACGCGCTGTTGTTCGCCGCCCGATAGCTCGGATGGTTTGGCATGGGCTCTGTGGTCTACTTCCAATACCCTCAGAAGTTCCATCGCCCGCTCACGCGCCTCCTCGTTAGATTTCCCAGCCAACATCGGCAAAATAGCGACATTATCCAGCACGGTAAGAAAGGGGATGAGATAGGCAGCCTGAAAAACAAAGCCAACCTTGTCCCGTCGCATGGCACGCAAGTCATCTACGAGCCAGCCGTTGTCATATATAACTTCTCCGTCCAATTCAATCTTGCCGCTGGTCGGGTCAATAACAGCGCCAAGACAATGCAAAAGCGTCGTTTTGCCTGAGCCGCTTGCTCCGATCAGACCAACGACTTCACCAGGATAAACTTCAAGATTAACGCCTTTAAGCGCGTGTACCGCCGTAGACCCATGACCATAGGTTTTTACCACGTTTTCCATGCGGATGGCCAAAGAAGATGAATTTTGTTTTTCCATTTCTTAACCCCCTATAGCCGAAGCCGGTTCAACTTTTAACGCAGCACGTATGCCTATAAGACTGGCCAAAGTGCAAATCAGCATCGTGACAGCAAAGATAGCGCCACTGTCAAAAACCAGGAATTCTATATGTTTAGGAAAAAGAGGTGCTAAAACGGTCGCAGTTATCTTCCCCACAACAAAGCCGATAAGACCGAGTCCCCAGGCCTGCTGCAAAATCATACCGGCGATCACACTATTTTTTGCGCCGATCAACTTAAGAACGGCTATTTCTTTAATTTTACCCATAGTCATAGTGTAAATAATAAGGGCTATAATAGCGGTACTGACAATTGCCAAAATGACCATAAACATGCCTAGCTGTCTTAGTGCATTAGAAATGACCTTCACGAGCAGGATCTGCTCCATCTGGTCATATGTGTATACTTCGAAATGCTTCCAGCGTCTTATCGTTTCTGCCACTATTTCCGGGTCATAGCCCTCCTGTATCCGCACCAGGACCGCGTTAACCTTATGGTTAGATTGTTGTGATTCGGTCACGGCCACCAAAAGACCCGGAACCCCGGGACGGTTGATTTTCGGATTGGCCTCAAGACGATTACGGTCGTTATATATTGATGTGTTGTCCTTTTGGAACTGCACTTCCTGCGCGTCCTGCATAGCTATAAATACCACAGGGTCACCACTGGAAGATACCATGCGGCTAGTAAGGCCAACCACAGTGTATTCGTTGCGTCTGATTTGAATCTTGTCGCCAACCTTAAAGCCGGTTTTCGTGTCGGCAATGGCTTCATAGCGTGAGCGGCTGATTGGTCTTCCCGCTACAAGGAAGGGAGGTTCTCCCGGCTTATCATGCTCAAATCCGGCAACTAAGGTTCGAACATCCTTACCGCTATGCTTTACCTGCACCGTTAGGTAAGCAACATTGCTTACTTCCTTAACGCCGGGTAGTCCTGCTATGCTGCGGGCAACATCATCATAAAGAGTCGAAGTTTCAGCATAAGGCCCCACTGTGTCATCCTGAACGACCCACAAATCCGCATAAGTACCGCGCGCCAGCGACAAAGCGTCATCCATCATGCCGCGCACAAGCCCCGTCATGATCATAGTTACCCCTATGAGTAAACCCAGCCCAAAACCTGTCAGCACGTAGCGAACCCAGCCATGGGCGATTTCTTTTCCCGCTAAGTTAATCATGGTTTTTTCTCAGCGCGCACGCTCATCCCTTCTGCCAGGAGCTTCTGGCTATAAATAACCACACTCTCACCGTCTTCCAGACCATCTATAATTTGCATTTTACCGTCCAGCGTTTGTGCGCCAACGACGACAGGACGGAAAGCAAGCTTACCATTCTCAACCACCCAAACGCCATTTTGCTTATTAATCCGTTTAACTGCTGCAGTCGGCACAACAAGTCCTTCAGACACAGGCGGCAGGTAAATAGTAACTTCAGCCAACTCGCCTAAAGGAATAATGCCCTCTAGTTCATCAAAAGTAACATTAACAAAGCGCTCTTCCGTCACACTATCGCCTTGGACTTCCATTCGTGCCACTTTACCGCTTAATGGTTTATCCTGGCGGGAACGAAGAATGATATCGGCTTTCTGTCCAACGCTAAGGCCATAAAAACGTGACTGGTCAATGCGCGTCCTCACCCATAGAGTTGTCGTATCAACCAAGTGAAAAACAGATTGCCCCGCTACGACCGTAGCACCGGGCTCTGCATCCCTGGAAACTACAAGGGCGTCTACAGGGCTCAGCAGCTGCAAATTTGCACGTTGCTTGGAAATTGTTGTTCGATCCGCAACCGCCTTAGCTACCTCATCCTTCCCAGCATTTAGCGCGGACAAAGCTGCGTCATAAGCTGCCTGTGCTGCCGTTGCTTCATTTTGCTTAGTATCAAAAACCTCAGTACTTACGGCACCAGCGGCAAAAAGTTCTTGATAACGTTGAGCATTAGTTTGTGCCAACACTTTGCGGCTGTGAGCCTCCCGTACTTGTGCCTCATAACTTGCTATTGCGCTCTGAGCCTTCGAAACTGCAGCTGATGCCGAAATTTCCTTGGATTCCAAATCGACCGGATCAATTTCTCCCAGCACTTGTCCCGTTTTAACCAAATCACCCTGATCAACAGCGGCGGATAGGAGCCTTCCTGCTTGTGTCGGACCAACAGTATACGACAAACGAGCCTCTACCGTACCTATGCCAAAGACGGCAGGCTTCAAATTTTCTTTATGAGCCTTTGCCACTGTGACCTTCGTCGGACCCAGCGGCCCCTTGGTATATAAGAACCAAATACCGCCCGCAAGCAGTGCAAGAGCGCCAATCGCAATGATGGGTCGCTGCCATTTTTTCAACCAACTCAGCATACTAACCACTCCAGTCAAGTTTAGTATTATCTGCCCGCACTAAGCATCAATAACATCTGCCTTGATACGACAGAAAGAACCTCTTTCCTCGCCTAATAAAATTTAGAAACCTTGCTTAAAAACCTAAATAAAACATATAAAAGGCAATCAGTAGTATTACTCCGCCCATTACAAATTTAACCGAATTACTTAAAAAGCCATACTCCGGGCTATTGGTTATCTTTTTGGCAAACCCTATTGATGTTCCCGCCAGCAAGACTAAAACACTGTGGCCGAGAGAATAAAGCAGCAAAAGCAAGATACCCCACTCTACATTGCCGCTGCGGGCTACAATACCTAAGAGAACAACCAAGGCCGGTGTTGAACAAGGCGTGGCAAAAACGCCGCCCAATATGCCAGCAAGGAAGGCGCCAAGATACCCTTTTCTCTTGCTTTTAGCCGTCAGATAAGTTGATGGGATAAACTCGTATAATTCAAATGTTTGTAAGGCCATAAGAACCATGAGAGTTCCAAGGACTAAATACCACCACTTCGCAGTCGTCCCCATGAATTGGCCAAACATTGCCGCCATGATACCCATCGCTGTAAACGTTATCGCCATACCCAAAGCAAAGGTCAGCGACAATTTAAAGGCTTTGCGAGTATCACTGCTGCTGGCACCGCCAACATAGCCTATGACAAGAGGCACACTGACCAGCGCGCAAGGCGTGAAAGAGGTAAGTGCTCCTGCCAGAAAAGCCATTAATGGCGCCAGCCAGGTGCTTTGCATTATCAAGTTGGAGAGAATATCCAGCCAATCATTTAGCATTGTTTACTCCCAACTCTTTAAACACTTCCAAAATTTGCTTTTTGCTCATAAAACCTTGATGAGCAGTCAGAACATGCTCATTAGTATCCTTACGCACGAACATCTGCATATGCATGCTTTTGGAATCAGCTGGCACATAGGGCTTGCCTTCTCTTGTGAAGAAGAACTGAGTCGGAATAACTTCCAGAGGAAATCCTTCCGCAAGCTTAGGATAGCGGCCAACATCACCATAGATAACGATTACTCTGCCTTGGTATTCGGCGTTTACTTCTCTAAGAATCGGTGCCATCTCCCGGCATGGCTGGCAACTGTCGGAACCAAAATCAATCATAATTGGCAAACCGTAGGCTTTTAAACTTTCCAGCTCTATGCTTTTGGCATGAAGGGCAAAGACAGGATTGGCAGGTACGTTTATCTGTTCCTTAATTTCTTTCTGGCTATTTTTGTTTATCCAGATACCAACAATAACTGCCAATATTAAAAGCGGTATCATTATGCGCAAAATCTTTTTCTTGTTCTCCATGATTTTTTACCTTTCAAAAACGGTTCTTTTTTATTCACTAAAGTACTAACTGATGAACAATCATTTATAATCACTATAGGATTTAGGGCAAAATTGCACCCTTTTTATAACCTTATCATAAAAAGGGATTATAGCACTATTATTAGCGCCATAACCCCTTTTCTCCTGCTAACACACCTGTCTCGGCATGCTATTATTTTTGCAGCAACTCAGCAATCTTTTCTGCATCAAGCACTTTGCCGGAGGCCTTGACTTTGCCATCCACCACAATAGCAGGTGTCATAATCATGCCATATTCAGCAATTTCGTTCATATCCGTAATTTTGGTAACTTCTGCTTCCATGCCAATAGCAGCCACCGCCGCCTTAGTATTTGCTTCCAACTGTTTGCATTTTGCACAACCTGAACCAAGAATAGCAATTTTTTTCATTTTTACTGACCTCCATTTTTTTATATTTTAAATTAAAGCATACCAAAAACAAAACCAACAGTACTTGAGAAAAGCACCACGATTGTAACATAAGTCAGCATTTTTTTCATTCCTAATATTTGCTTAAGAACGATCATTGCCGGCAAACTTAGCGCCGGGCCGGCCAAAAGCAATGACAACGCCGGTCCCTTACCCATGCCGGAGCCAATCAATCCCTGCAAAATCGGCACCTCGGTCAATGTCGCAAAATACATCAAAGCACCGGAAACTGCGGCAAACAAGTTTGCTGCCAGACTATTACCGCCAACCAGCTCCGCAACGTAGTGGTCCGGAATAATGCCGGCATCAAGCCCTGGGCGTCCCAACAAGAAGCCAGCCAGCAAAACACCGCCTAAAAGTAATGGTATAATCTGCTTGGTAAAGCCCCAGGTACTATCAAGCCAATCTATTCTCTCTTCCTTGGTAAACCAGGAAAAAGAAGTATAAAGCGTAATTGACAGGAACGCAGCAGACAACCACCACTTGATGTTAAAAACAGCCATCGCAAAACCCATATCCGCAGCAGGCCTAGCCCAATTCGCAAAAATCAAAAACCCAATCATTGAGCCAAAATAGATAATTTCCTGGCCCAGGCTTCTTGGCAACTCTTCCTCTTCCAAATCCTCAAATTCTTCTTGTCTTTGCTGCTCGGATGAGCGGAACAGAAATGCCATCAAAAGCCCAATCAGGAGGGAAAAGGCCACCGCGCCAAAAGCCCTGGCCACACCCAACTCAAAGCCAAGGACACGTGCCGTCATCGCTATGGCTAAGACATTTATGCCCGGTCCTGAATACAGGAAGGCAATAGCTGGTCCAAGTCCTGCGCCACGTTTAAAAATACCGGCAAATAACGGCAACACTGTGCAGGAACAAACGGCCAGGATTGCTCCGGAAACGGAAGCCACACCGTAGGCCATCGGCTTCGGTGCGCCAGCGCCTAAATAGCGCATAACGGCATCCTTCCTGATGAAGACTGAAACAGCGCCGGCAATGAACAGTGCCGGTACCAGACAAAGCAAGACGTGCTGTCTGGCATAGTCGCCTAACATTGCAAAAGCTTCCACAACTGCTCCCTGTACCCGCAAATTATCCATCGGCAGCCAGTAGGCAAAAAGAAATGCTCCTAACAATAATAAAAACTTTTGTTTTTCAGACAAATTAATCCCTTCCTTTTCATCTATGTGCAATAAATCAAACAAACATTATTAATATAACAGCATTCCTGCTACTAATGACTATTAAAACCGCATAAGCTCGGCTCGCAAACCATCTGCTCTGGTTCCACTTGAATTGTGACATGGTCAATTAGAAACTCTTGTTTTAGCATATTTTTTATTCGGCATAAAACAACTATACCTTCCGATTCTGACTTAACGACAACATGCGCAGTCAACAGTACCTGATCCTCTGTCAGAGACCATATATGCAAATCATGTATGGCAATAACTCCTTCAATAGCCTGCATTGATGCTAATATATCCTGGGCTTTCACTTTTTTGGGTGTACCTTCTAATAAAATATCAGTTGTCTGAACAATCAGTCGCCATGCACCACGTAAAATTAAAACAGAGACCAGAAGACTGATTAGCGCATCGGCCCAGAACCAGGCGAAATAATACATCAGGAGCCCTGCTATAATGGCTCCGACAGAACCTGCAGCGTCGGCAACTACATGCAGATAAGCTCCACGCATATTCATGTTACCGGTCGTATCACCATAATGAATCAGTGCCCAAGCACTTAAAAGATTAGCCAACAACCCAACGATTGCAATAATCATCATAGATCCGCCGTTGACAAATTCCGGCGTTTTGAATCGCTCAAAAGCCTCCATAATGATAAAGCCTGATAATACAAACAATGCTAAACCGTTGACAAAGGCTGCCAGTACTTCGAATCTTCTGTAGCCATAGCTTTTTTGCCAAGACATTTTTTTCTCGGCGATTTTAAACGCGAGCAGGCTGAGTGCTAAAGCCACAACGTCAGCCAGCATGTGTACCGCATCTGACATAAGTGCCAAACTATTAGTAAGCCAACCGCCAACAAATTCTATAAGCATAAATGCGGCAGTAATTCCTAATGCTAAACTCAGTCCTTTTTTGTTGCCACTTCGTAAAATACCATGGTCATGGTGTTCTGACATAAATATGTCTCCTTTATCCCAAATGCAATTATATTACTGCCAATTTTATTTTACTTTCTCGATTATTTTAGCAATGTCCTCAGGCTTTAATACTTTTCCATAAGAAACTACTTTTTCATCAATTACCAAAAAAATCTTCCTTAAATATATTACATTGCTTTTCTTGCTAGCTGTCACAGCTGCAGCATGGTTTGGCATCATTATCGCTTTTTTCTCCATAAGGTGGCTCCCAGCCTGTATTGTCACCTATGTAGGTGATAGCGCCCTGGGGGCACTTATTCCCGCAACCGTGACAGCCTGTAATGCACCCATCCATATTTGCCACAACCGGCGTCGGTGCTTTGGCGGCATCATAAACACCATTCCTGCACATCCTTATGCACGCACCGCACTCATTACATTTAACATAGTCAATTACCGGATACCAAATTTTTGACATGTTATCACCTCTTTACAAAAAACTTTACCAAATTTGAAAGCCAAACCATTCTTAGCAATTGGTCATTTAACCATTCAAAAATACTTACTTGTTTAGGCCCCTTTGCAATTACAGTTGTGACTTGGTTCCGCATTTGCTGCTGCCAGTTCATCGAAGAACCCTCTTAAATTTTCAAGTACCTCAGCCTCAATAGTGTACCTCATCCAAATTCCATCACGGCGCCCTTTGACTAACCCGCTGCCGCACAAAATTTTCATATGATAGGAAAGAGTGGACTGACTGATAGTAAGCTCATCTAAAATCTTGCACGCGCATCTTTCTCCTTGAGTCAAAGTTGCAAATATCTTAATTCTGGTCTCATCGCCCAAAGCTTTTATCAATGTCGCGTACAGCTTAAAATCTTTTCCCATGTCCACACCTCTTTAGCCCATAATTAGCTTTAATTACATTGACATTTATCGATATGTTTAATTCTAATCTTCATATCGATAGATGTCAATATGTTTATTGATGATTGTCACAAATAAAATACAATTGTAAAATCCAAAGTAACTAATCGAATCACCTATTTCTATACAGAAAAAGCCCTGAAAATTTAATCAGGGCTCGAATAAATATTTATATGAAAGTATATTACAGGCTGTCGTTGGTCCGCATCCCGTCTTACGCTGCCACTCAGTAAGATACCACTCCTGATTAAAGCCCCAATAGCGTTCGTTATTATCTTCATCAAACACTATTAACAAATCAAGATTAGCTATTAATCTTACAATCATGATATCCACCCCTTAAAACGCCGCTCTGTGGATAAAGGCACGTGGTTTTCCTGCAACTTTCTTCTATATTTCGCAATTTTCAATACGTTTTTTCAAATTCAAAACCTTTTCCCTGATAATCGCCGCTGTAGTCAAAAAGGCCTGCTTATCTTTGCCGGTTGGATCCTCCAAGCCCCAGTCCTCACGATGTTTACAGGGGACATAAGGACAGGTGACGTTGCAGCCCATCGTGACAAGGATATCGATTGGCGGTAATTCTTCTATCAGTTTTGACCTCTGCGAGTGCTTCATATCAACGCCGTACAGTTCTTCGATAACGCTGACAGCGTCTTCGTTAATCTCGGGCTTTGTTTCTGTTCCTGCCGAATAAGCTTCAAAGACATCCGCGGCAAGAACCTTGGAAATTGCTTCCGCCATTTGTGAGCGACAGGAATTGTGGATGCAAACAAACGCAACTTTTGGTTTAGTCATAATTATCATATCCCTCCGTTGTTTAGTCTTGCTTGCTTTAATCATCATTTTTGTACGCTTTACACAACAATTTATTGTGTTATTTTGAAATAGTTTTTATGGCCGCCAGAAATATTCAATACTTTCTTGAAACCTTTATTTATTAGTATATTCTGAGCCGCGTTGCCGGTAACACCCTTATTGCAATATGTAATGGTCAAAGCCTCTCTATCCAACGCCTCACAATTCGCTCGCAATTTTTCTTGCGGAATATTCAAAGCGCTCGGAACATGGCTTTTTTCATATTGTTCTGGTACCCTCGCGTCAATCAAGGTATATTTCTCCCCGGATTTTATCAGCGCATTCACCTCTTCAGCAGTAATCAGTTCTCTGCCACGATGAATCGCGTTATCCAGAATCATGCCAGTATACATAACTGGATCCTTCGTCGTAGAAAAGGGCGGCGCGTAGGCTAAATCCAGATGGAACAAATCCTCTGCTTTGGCACCAAAGCTCATCGCGGTTGCAAAAACATCAATCCGTTTGTCCACGCCTTCTTCACCCACAATTTGAACGCCCAGTAGCCGGCCGCTCTTTTTATCAGCAATAGCTTTGATGACCATTTCTTTGCCGCCCATATATTCAGGCTTATTGGGCTTGATGTTATGACAGACAACGACATCATACCCCTGAACCTTGGCTTCCCGCTCAGTCAATCCGCTTTGCGCCACTGTGAGACCAAATATTTTAAATATTCCTGTTCCCAAAACACCCCTGAATTCTAAATCTCCGCCTGTGACACAGTCGCCGGCAATTCTCCCTGTTTTATTAGCAGTAGAACCAAGCGGTCGGTACACCGGCTGGCCTGTAATGAGTTGATAATGCTCAATGCAATCACCACAAGCATAGATGTCCGGAATGCTTGTTTGCATCTGACGATCAACCTTTATAGCTCCTGTCTGTCCAATTATAATCCCAGCATTTTTGGCGAGATCCACCTTAGGCCGGACACTGGCTGCTACTATTACCATATCTCCTACAAGCTTTTCACCACTTGCCAACGAAACATGATCAGGAAAAACCTCTTCAACGCTATCCTTGGTAATAACCTTGACGCCTTTACTTATTATATGGTCATGTACATATTGAGCCATATCTTTATCAAGCCCAGGGGTGACCTGTGGCAGCTTTTCAACCAAGGTAACCTTGATGCCTACATCTACAAGATTTTCGCACACTTCCAAGCCAATAAACCCTGTCCCAATAATTACTGCGTTTTTAGGCTTTTGGTTATGAACAAAAGCCGCAATTTGATTGAGGTCATTGATGTTCCTCAAGGCAAAAACATGGGAATTTTTAATTCCTGAAATTGGTGGAAGAATCGCTTCGGCTCCAGTAGCTATAATCAGTTTATCATAATGATCCACAAACACTTCGCCTGACAGAAGAACTTTAACTTGGATAGTTTTATTGACATGATCAACAGATAAAACCTCGTGCCCTGTCAAAATATCCACATTGTATTTACTTTTGAAAAAAGCCGGATCACGTGGAACCAATTTTTCAACATTCGAAACATGCCGTCCTAAATAGTACGGCATACCGCACCCCGAATAGGAAATGTACCTATCTTTTTCATAAACGACAATTTCAGCTTCTTCATTATTTCTTCTTGCTTTTGCTGCAGCGGATGTCCCCGCTGCTACCGCGCCAATAATTATAATTCTCATTAATTCAACTCCTTAGGCATACCGTTTTTGTCATAATATTTATCTTTAAAATATAGAGCTGAATTAACCAAAGCAATCATAACCGGTACCTCAACTAAAGGGCCAATGACAGCCGCAAACGCGGCATCCGAGGAAATTCCGAATACTGCTACAGCTACCGCTATTGCCAACTCGAAATTGTTGCTCGCCGCTGTAAAAGCCAAGGTAACCGTTTGATCGTATTTAAAACCTTCCTTATAGGCAATGTAAAAACTAGCAAAAAACATAACAACGAAATAAATTAATAGAGGGATAGCCACAAGTATAACATTCTGAGGATTATTGATTATTTCCTCACCTTTAGTCGCGAACATGATGACAATAGTATAGAGCAAAGCAATCAAGGCTAAGGGCGAAATCTTCGGAATGAACACCTTTTCATACCATTCCTTCGATTTCATCCTTATTAGGCTAAACCGGGTGATAAAGCCGGCAGCAAAAGGAATGCCAAGATAAATCATTACGCTTTCGGCCACATCCCCCATCGAGACATTTACTGTTTGTCCGCCCCAGGAAAGACCCAGCCATTGAGGAATAACAGTTACGAAAAGATAGATGTAGGCTGCATAAAGCAAAATCTGAAAGATGGAGTTCATTGCAACCAAGGCGGCACCATATTCATTGTCACCTTTAGCAAGACTATTCCAAACAATTACCATTGCTATGCAGCGCGCAAGACCAATTATGATAAGACCAATGGCAAAACCTGGCATATCTCCCAAGAATATAACGGCCAATGCAAACATCAAAATTGGCCCGACGACCCAGTTCTGAAACAAGGAAAAAGAAAAAACTTTTTTGTTTTGAGCAACCCTGCCAATTTCTTCATATTTAACCTTGGCAAGCGGGGGGTACATCATAACAATTAAGCCCAGGGCAATTGGCCAGGATATTGTTCCCGTACTCATTTTACCAAGCGCAGCAGATAGGTTGGGCAATAAATATCCTCCCAAAACTCCGACACCCATGGCGATAAATATCCATAGGGTTAAGAATCTATCTAAAAATGATAGTTTTTCGATATTTTTATTCTCCATTTGATTCACCAACCTCTTCTTTGTGCTCTTATAAATTCCATTTTACAGATAGAATGCTGTGGACAATACGACACTTTTATTGATTTTCCTCTTTATTTTCCATACTATCATAGAAATGTTTTAGATTTTCAGGCAAAATGTATTCCTGCTCAGTTAAGTTACCAGCGGAATTTCCTCCATAAACTGCCTTAAGTATTCCTTCAATAACCATAGCCTTAGGCGGTTCGGTATATTCTTGACCTTGATAAATCCAAACTCTACAGTCAACTTCATCCCCGCACAAATCGCCACAGGATTCGCACAGGCTTTCTTTAAATTCCATCTGAATATCCTGACCATTGACACGAATGGTTGGCGAACTTAAGAATTTATGAGTTATGGCTAACTCTTTGGTATCCACATTGATTTTGTTTACCTTTATATCTGTTCCGGTTGCTTCAAGTACCTTAGCAACTTCCTTTAAAGCTTCGTCTAAACTGTTTTCTGCGCCCTGACAGCGAGTACATACACTTAAATCGAGATATAGAAAATCAATTGTGATTGCTTTTTTATCAGTTTTAATCTCTTCTGCGTTTCCGCAGCACCCTGCTGTCCCTGAACAACATCCTGAATTGTTTTTGTCTGTCATGTTTAACACTCCTTAAAATTTTAGTTACAGTCACAGTCATTTTCTGGCTTTTGCAGGCGATCCATAAGATTTTTCAAATCATCTGCGTATGGATCCATATTCCTCACATTATCATAAACCAAGGCGTCGATAAACTTAAACCGTTCATCCTTATGCACTGAATAATAAGCCCATTGTGCATATTTCCGGTCTTTGACAAGACCGGCCTTTTTTAGATAAATCAAATGTCTTGAAGCTTTCGCCTGTGATATTTGCAAAATATTCATGACATCACAGACACAAAGTTCCCTTTCATATAACAGGTTTAAAATTCTCAGACGCGTTTCGTCTGATAGAGCTTTTAAAATATCTAAAAGTTTATCCATAAATTCTTGCTCCCTCCCAAAACTACCATAAGCATATAATCGCTTAAGCGATTATATGCTTATGGTATATTAATAACAGCAAAAATGCAATACTTTGCAATTAATTTATATGGCTGCAATTTCATGAATTCCAAATTGCATATATAAAGTGTTGAACTTTTCTCGAAGCAGCTATTATAAGTCCTTATGCCTTATACCATCTGCCTGGAAACCGAAGGGCTTGTCGTCAACATTTTATTAAGACAATAATTACGCTTGACATTGCTCCTGACCGGAATTATCATTAAATCGTAATATATGGATACGGTAATGAAAGGGTGTTACAAGTGGACATGGATATGAATAAATACCATGAAATTGCAGAAGTTCTGAAGGCCTTGGCGCATCCTGTGCGCCTTTGTATCGTACGAGGACTGCTTGAAAAAGGTGGCTGCAACGTTTGTCATATGCAAGAATGCCTGGGTATGCCGCAATCCACTACTTCCCAACACTTGCAAAAGCTCCGTTCTGCCGGCATAATTTCCGGTCGGCGTAAAGGGCTGGAAGTAACTTATCAGGTCTGTGACCAACGCGTTGCCAAGTTAATCGATTTGCTATTTTCAGAAGAGAAAGAGGGCTAAAAAATATGAAAAAGATAATTATCGTCGGTGGTGTTGCCGGAGGCGCGTCAACTGCGGCAAGATTGCGGAGGTTGGACGAACAAGCGGAAATTATTCTATTAGAACGAGACGAGCATATTTCATTTGCCAACTGTGGCCTGCCTTATTATATTGGGGAAACAATTCAGAATCGTAATAAGCTTCTGGTACAAACTCCTGAAGCCATGCGCACTCGCTTCACCATTGATGTCCGCGTATATAGCGAAGTTACTGCTGTGCATCCGGATAGCAAAACTATTACTGTTAACAGCAAAGACCGCGGTCAGTACATTGAAAACTATGATTATCTGGTTCTCTCTCCCGGTGCCAAGCCAATCAGGCCTAACATTCCCGGCATAACCAGCAGCCGCATCTTAACCTTGCGCAATATCCCTGACACAGATCGCATTAAGGCCTTCGTTGATCAGGATGCCACGCGCCGGGCTGTCGTTATTGGCGGCGGCTTTATCGGCGTAGAAATGGCTGAGAATTTAAAAGAGCGCGGTTTAGAGGTAGCACTAGTCGAAGCTACGCCGCACATTCTACCGCCATTTGATGGTGACATGGCTGTTTTAGTTGAGCGCGAACTTAAAGAAAACGGTGTTGATCTTTTTCTCGGTGATGCCGTTACTGGTTTTCAGGAACAAGCCGATACTGTCAACGTTACTTTGCAGAGCGGTACAACATTGACTACGGATCTTGTCATTCTGGCGATTGGCGTCGCACCTGAGACGGCGTTCCTGTCCGGCAGCGGAATTAGCCTTAGTCAACGCGGGCATATCATTGTAAACGATCAAATGCAAACCTCTCAACCAGACATTTACGCCGTCGGTGATGCCATTGAAGTAGTTGATTTTATTAGCGGTCAGCCTGCAGCTATTCCGCTGGCTGGTCCTGCAAACAAACAAGGCAGAATTGCAGCTGATAATATAGCTGGAATTTCCAGCCGTTTTGAAGGCAGCCAGGGGACCTCTATTCTCAAGGTTTTCTCACTTACTGCTGCTGCAACCGGTAACAACGAGCGCACGCTCAAGCGTCTTGACATGCCTTACCACATAGCAATCGTGCATCCTAATTCCCACGCAACCTACTATCCAGGTTCCCTACCATTAACTATTAAGCTGTTATTTGACAACGCCGGACATATTTTGGGTGCTCAATCTATTGGCATTGAAGGCGTCGACAAGCGCATAGATGTCATTGCTACCGTAATGCGTCTGAAAGGCACAGTCGCAGATCTTACAGAATTAGAACTTGCCTACGCACCACCATATTCTTCAGCCAAGGATCCCGTTAACATGGTCGGCTTCGTTGCCGAAAATATTCTTTCGGGGCTGTGTGACGTCTTCACCTATGAACAGCTTGCTACCTTTGGCACAGAAGAAACGATTCTTCTCGATGTACGTACGGAAACGGAATTCTCTAATGGTAACTTAACCGGAGCAATCAACATTCCTGTTGACGAATTGCGCCAGCGCTTGTCAGAACTTGATAAAGAAAAATTAATTCTGGTCTACTGCCAGGTTGGTCTGCGCGGCTATATTGCTTCCCGCATTCTTAGCCAGAACGGTTTCTGCGTCAAGAATATGACCGGTGGCTATAAGTCAGCAGCACCTCATCTTGTCAAATCGCCGGTTGCGCCATGCGGCATGGCGCTGGATCCCGAAACCCAGATAATGCGTTAAATATCTTTCTATTTGAAAACCTTTATGCCACATCTACTAAAAAGGCGCCTTCCGTTGTTTTATGGCGGAAGAGTGTCTTTTTTAATCTGCGCACACTCCTCTTTACTTATTTCTCCCTTGGCATAACGCTCTTTCAAAATCTCAAGAGCAGTTTTAGAGCAGGTCAATTGCCTTAAAAATATTCAAATGTAAAAAATTAAGTGCCCTCCAAATGTTATTTTATCTAACTATTTGGAGGGCACTTTTATTATGTCAGATTATATATTTTTGCCTTCTTCACTTGGTGGCGCCGCTTTACCTGCATTTGCATACATCGATTTAATTGGATTGTTTTCATGCCTTCATAATATTTTCTCCATCCTGAAATCATTAGAAGCATAGAATCGTTTAAAGATTCTATGCTTCTAAGTTGCTATAAATTATTTTATTGTAAACTAAATTGTAATATATTTATCTAATATATTACTAATAAAAATCCCGCCTTATTCTCCACACTCATCATGATGCATATGCTCATGGCAAACAGAACCTGTCGATTCCAATTCACCTCTCAAATAACTATCCACAGCATTTTTCGCTGGTCCTGAGGCGCCAACTACTACTTCCACGCCTCTTTCGTTAAAGATATCGACGGCGCCGCCACCCATACCCCCGCTGATAATAACCTTTACACCGCGGTCAGCCAGAAAATTTGGCAAAAAACCAGGTCTATGGCCAGGATTTGGAACCATTTCTTCTTTAATTATCGCACCGTTTTCGGTATCAAAAACAATAAATCCTTCACAATGCCCAAAATGTTCCGTTACATTTACACCCTCGCTAGCTACTGCAATTCTCATCATTAATTATCCCCTAACTTTTTATATTTTATTTCAGATTTCCAGCTTATTGCCGGTTTCTAAATAACTGATTTTTTCTCCCAACAAGCTTTTGAGTTTCTTATAAGCTTCCATGCCAGTGCAATGGAAAGTATAGTATTTTGTTTCATAGGAGTTCAAATATTCTGCGACGCCGGCAATTGTTGTCTCGGCTTCACATACGCCGGTACTCGGATTGGATAAATGAAAGCCCCCAATAACAATGTCCAGTGGCCCTCCCGCGAGTTCCATCGCTCGTTCCATGATGTTGACTATGCCGCGATGAGCGCAGCCGGTAACTAAAATTTTCTTGCCATTTTCAATTAAAAGCAAATTTTGTTCATGCTCAAAAGTATCTTTGACATATTCATCGTCTTGGTTGATCAGAAGTACGTTATTTGCTTTGGAACAAAGATTTTTCTTGTCTACAGTTGAAAAAAGTAAAATCCCATCATCCACTTGCCAATCGCCTTTAGTGCAAACGACTTTTGCTTCATCCATTACCTGTGGCGAGATACCAATTTCAGCGATTTTATCATTGCTGCGAAGGGCATAGTGTCCTTCGGCGGCTTTTTCATGAATATAAACTTTTGCTCTTCTATTGAAATCCAAAAAAACCGGCAAACCGCCTCCATGATCTGAATGCCCATGAGAAAGAATTGCGATGTCCACAAGCGATAAATCGATGCCCATTTTTTTGGCATTTTCTAAGAAAATGGTACTTGCACCCATATCAAACAATATCTTGTGCTTTTGCGTCTCAAAATAAAGACTTAACCCATGTTCACAGCCAAATTCAGGAGAACTAGTCCTGTTTTCTAACAAAACTTTAATTACCATCACTTGCCTCCTTGTTCAACAATAATTTCAAATAGTCTCAAATGCTTTTAAGCAATTTCATGGTAGTACTAAATAAATCCGATACTGCTTGTTGGGCAGGACATTGTATATCAATAACGCTGAGCCCCCTGTTGATAGCTTTGCCTGCATTTTCATCAAAAGGAACCCTGCCTGCAAAAAACAGTTTCTCTTTTTGACAGTACTCTTCAATTTTTTTCGTATTTGCAAGATTTGTATCGTATTTATTCACGCAAACTGCCATCTTTACACCGAACTGACGAGCCGTTTTTACTATTCTTTCCATATCACTAATGCCTGAAACAGAAGGTTCTGCCACAATCAAAACCATATCAGCGCCACTCATGGAAGCAATAACCGGGCAGCCAATACCGGGGGAACCGTCTATAATAGCCAACTCTGTATCAGGGTACGCCGCATCTTTCATTTGGTTTTTAACGCTTGTAACCAACATACCAGAAGTTCCACTACCCATTTTTAGCTGCGCCGTTGAGAAAACACTCTTGCTGTCTTTATAAAGCATCAATTCACCTGCTACAGCCGGAACCATTTTAATTGCATGAACCGGGCATAAAACTTCACAGAGGCTGCATCCTTCACAAGCAAGCTGCTTTACTTCATATTTGCCATTTTTCGATGTAATTGCTTCGAACCGGCAATTATTAAAACAAGCCCCACAGCCGATGCAACTTTTCTCATCGATGACAGCCTTAGAAAGGCCATAATAATCGGTACACTGCGGCTCGCCCAGCCTATTCATAATTAAATGGAGATTCGGGGCATCTACATCGCAATCCGCAAACGCTTTGGCACTGGCCAATTTAATAAAAGCACTCGCAATGGTAGTTTTGCCCGTTCCACCCTTTCCACTCAAAATTAACAGTTGCCGCATAGCGTCGCCTCCTCTTTAACCCTGCAAAGAAGATGTTCAAACAAATCCCTATACTCCGGCAATTCTCGAGCTACAACCAGGCCGTCTGAATTCAAGGCACCGAGTTTATTATCAAAAGGAATTTTGCCAAGAATAGTTGCACCCTTTGCCAGGCAGAAGACCTCTGAAGGATTTTCTTCCTCGGTACACTTATTAAGCACTACACCAAAAGGTTTTTTAAAAACCTTTACAAGCTCGTACACCATGTTTAGGTTATGAGTCCCAAATAAAGTTGGTTCAGCAACCAGCACACAGTAATCAGCGTCCTTGATACTCTCCATGACCATGCAGGCACTGCCAGGCGGGCAGTCAAATATGCTAAGCCCTTCTTCTTTTGCCGTCAACCGGAACAATTCCCGCAGAATTGGCACTCCTGAAGTCTCACCGGTTTTCATTGTTCCGCCATAAAAACGCACACGCCCTGATATACCTTGCTGTACATACCCAACTTCTTTAGGCTTTTCCGTCATCGCCTTCTGAGGACATAATTTAACACAGCCGCCGCAAGAATGGCATACCTCCGAAAATAAAACCGGTTTGCTTTTAATAAAGGCCAAGGCATTGAATTTGCAAAAATCGACGCAGACTCGGCAGCCATTACACAAAGATTCATCCACTTCGGGAACAGGCACTGTCACCTGTATCGTTCCCAGCTTTTGTGGTTTGAGAAAAAGATGACCATTAGGTTCCTCAACATCACAATCAACATAAGCAGCGTCAGCTGCAACTGCAGCAAGGTTTACCGAAACCAGCGTCTTACCGGTACCGCCCTTACCACTCAATACCGCTATCTTCATTTTACTTGCCTCCGTGGTTATGAAAACCAGGATGAATGTCGTTCAGTTCAGGCAATTCCCCGGCTTTAAAAGCTGCTAAATTATCCTCCACCGAATCGCCGCTTGTTTTATACAAAGCTATGTCTGCCGCCTTAAGAACCGCTGCAGCATTCTCGCCGCACCTTGGAGTAAGCAAAAATTTAGTCCCGTGGTCCACAAGAATCTGTGCTGCTTTAATGCCTGCACCGCCTTGGCTGGCAGCTGCGCTGTTGTCCAGATATTCTTTTTCTCCTGTTTCGGCATTTACCAATAAAAACAACGGCGTTCTGCCGAAAGAAATACATACTGTTGATTTGTCTTCATTTACAGGTAATGCAATTTTCATATTCATGTCTCCTTTTTCTTTCATTTGACATCTTGCTGAATCGAAAGCATCAATTCGCCTCTTTGGGCATTCCTGCCTCCACTTACAATGGCCGGGACCGCCACTGGTACACAATTCATAGTCACCGCCGCCGATATGCAGGTGCTTGCCATTAACCAAAGCATCAGCAAGCTTTTTCCTTGCCACGTCGTAGATTCCCTGAACTGTTGTGCGCGCTACTTCCATACGCTCTGAGCATTCCTGCTGCGTCTTTCCTTCCAAGTCGATCAATCTGATTGTTTCGTATTCTTCTACTGTCATATTGATCGCCATATTTTCCCTTAGCTTCTCATCTAACGGGCCAAAGCGATTAACACCTGGTAACCCGCACACCCTTCTGCATTTTCTTGGTCTTGCCGTAATTAATCGCCTACTTTCTTTAAACCTGGTTATTTTTTGTCACTACTTTTAAGGTTCTTATTTCTGTATATTAGGAATTACTATAAGTATACTTACGTTTCAGACATATGTCAATAATCATTTTGCTCGTATCTTTTTATTTCCATACAAGATTCGGCTGTAATTTCAACAAACCAGGCAAAGCGTCTTCTATCGCCATAGGAGTCAGGCTCTTTTGTTCCAACCAGCTTTTGTCCTCTTGACGATATTTGATAGGCATACGAAAATAGTTTAACCGCCAAAGCTTCATTTCTGGCAAATTTGACATGAGTTCCTGCAGTTTTTCAATCCCCATTCCCGGATAAAGTGTGGTGCGAACTTCAAAATCAATCTCGGCTTTTTTCAGTAAACTAATTGTTTCGATGGCTGCAAGATACCCACTCTTTCCAGTTATTTTGCAGTAATCTCCGGGCAAAGCTTTCAAATCCACGGCAACATAGTCGAGCAGCCTTCCCCAGCAAAGACCTGCTACTTTCTCAGGCTTTTGACCATTAGTATCCAGTTTCACCAGATACCCCATTTCTTTTACGCCGCGCAGAAAATCGTCTAATCCTTTTTGCAACGTCGGTTCTCCACCGCTAACAGTCACACCATCTAAAACTCCTCGCCTTTTCAAAAGAAAGGACATAATATCAGCTTCCGGCAAAGAATCTCCCTCAAAACTAATGAGCTCCCTGTTATGACAATAAAAACAATCCATGTTGCAGCCCCTGGTAAAAAGAACGCAGGATAACGCTCCCGGAAAATCTATTGTACTTGTTTTCTGTATTCCCCCAAAAATCATAACGTCAACTCTTCCGGTCTTATTTCGTATTTAATTCTTTCATCATACTCTTTTTTCTTGCCTTTGTTGAAATTCTGCACCGGCCGCAAATAACCAACAACTCTGCTCCAGACCTCCGTCGGCTTGCCGCATTCCGGGCAGGTATATTTTTCCCCGCTTAAATATCCGTGCTCTGTGCAAATAGAAAAAGTTGGGGTTAATGACAAATATGGCAGCTTATAATTTGTAAATGCCTTACGGATGATTTTTTTAGCAATATTAATATCTTTAATTTGTTCACCCAAATACAAATGCAGTACCGTTCCACCTGTATATTTACACTGCAGATCATCCTGCAAATCAAGCGTTTCAAAAATATCATCGGTAAACCCTACAGGCAGCTGCGTCGAATTAGTATAATAGGGTATTTCGCCCCCGGCAGTTATAATATCGTGATATTTTTTCTTATCAAGCTCCGCCAGACTGTAGCTTGTTCCTTCTGCCGGCGTTGCTTCCAGATTATATACGTGCCCTGTTTGGTCCTGAAATTCGCTTATAGTATCCCGCATAAAATCCATTATTTCCATAGCAAATTTCTGCCCCTCGGCCGACGTTATGTCTTTGCCGAGGAAATTCAGACAGGCTTCATTCATACCTATAAGTCCGATTGTATTAAAATGGTTGAACCAATATCTTCCTGTTCTTTGTTTCACGTCTTTTAAATAATTAGCTGCATAAGGATACATGCCCTTCGCAGTTTGCTCTTCGATTGTCTTGCATTTTATTTCCAAACTGTCTCTGGCCGTCCTCATCATAGTCATAAGCATAAACTTGAACTCTTCTTTATCCTTAGCCAGATAGCCGATTCGCGGCAGGTTTATAGTCACAACGCCAATGGAACCGGTGAGAGGATTAGAGCCAAAAAGCCCGCCTCCCCTTTTGCGCAATTCTCCTGTATTAAGCCTTAGTCTGCAACACATTGAAAGAGCATCCTCAGGCGAAAGGTCAGAATTAACATAATTAGAAAAATATGGGATGCCGTACTTGCAAGTTATTTCCATAAATTTATTAACTACAGGGCTTTCCCAGTCAAAATCCTTAGTAACATTAATAGTCGGAATAGGGAAGGTAAATACACGGCCTTTTTTATCCCCTTCCATCATTACTTCGCAAAAAGCCAGATTCAGCATATCCATTTCGACCTGAAATTCACCATAAGTTTCGTTCTGCATTTGTCCACCAACAATTACCGCTTGATCTTTCAGCGTATTTGGCGGTTTGATGTCAAAAGTCAAATTAGAAAATGGGCATTGAAACCCTACACGCGTCGGGACATTAAGATTAAAGATGAATTCCTGCAAAGCCTGTTTCACTGTTTTGTAATCCAGATTATCATAACGGATAAAAGGCGCACAGTAAGTGTCGAAGCTGCTCCATGCCTGTGCTCCCGCTGTTTCTCCCTGTGTCGTAAAAGTAGAATTAACAACCTGACCCAAAAAACTCCGTAAATGCCTGGCAGGCGCTGATTCGACCTTGCCATCCACACCGCCAAAACCCTGAATAAGTAATTGTTTTAAATCCCAACCCGCACAATATGGCCCAAAAAATCCGAGATCATGTATATGAATATCGCCGGATAAATGAGCATTTCTTATTGACTCCGGATAAACCTCATGCAGCCAATATTGTTTCGTAAAAGTTTCTCTTATATAGTTATTCATGCCGTTAATTGACTTTTGAGCATTGGCATTTTCTTTAATGCGCCAGTCGCTGTCGCCCATATAATTGGAAAACATTTGAATCGTTGCGCCAATAAGTGCGTTGGCCTCACGCGCACTGCGCCTTTTTTCACGATATAAAATATATGCTTTGGCTGTTTTTGCATGACCGTTTTCAATCAGGACTTTTTCTACCAAATCCTGAATAAATTCTACGTCAATAACATCTGCACTAAATTGGGCTTCAGCTAACAAAACTATTTCGCTGGTTAAGGTTTCCGCGGTATCCCAATCATGACCGCCAACTGCCGTTGCCGCCTTAAAAATAGCCCTGGTTATTTTTTCCGGCTGAAAATCAACTACTTTACCGTTACGCTTACGAATTGTTGCAAACATAAAAATACCGCCTCCCTGTATATAGTGCTTCTTTCTATCATGTTATACCGCATTAAGAATCAATTCGTTCAGCGTCGCTTTTATCATATCTCCCTATAACCGTTACACCGCCTGCGACTTTATCACCTTTTTTTACCAGTATTTCAACAGGCTTTGGCACAATAATTTCCGTACTGGAACCGAATTTAATCATACCGTAGCACTCCCCTTGGTTAAGTTCATGGCCTAATGTTACCCAGGAAACAATCCTTCTTGCCAATATACCAGCTATTTGAATAACAAGCACACGCCCATTATTATTCTCAATACCAATAGCATGCCTTTCATTCTCAAAAGAGGCTGCCTTCTTATAAGCCGGCACAAAACCGCCACAAGTATATCTTTGATATTTAATTTCGCCGCAAATAGGGCTTCGGTTCACATGGACATTAAACACAGAAAGAAAAATGGTTACTTTAACTGCCTCCGCATTCAGATATTCATCATCAAATAATTCTTCTATTGCCATGACGCTGCCATCTGCTGGAGAATAAAGCAGATTCTCGTCTAAAGATGTTTTCCGTACGGGGTTTCTGAAAAAATACGCAAAATAACATGTTAAAAGTCCCGGGATAACAGCATAATAAGGGCCAAGAAAATAGAAAGTCAGTACTGTGATAAAGAAGCTTATTCCTACGAATGGATACCCTTCGCGGACAAGTCTAAATTTTCTCAGCTCCATATTTGCTCCTTTCCAAATCTATATTGCATTTTGTTAAATTTCTCATTAATGACTTATGTCTATAACTATTTTTTATTTTACTTTAATTATCAACATATGTCAATAAAACCGGATAGGCTCTTTTAGCCTATCCGGTTTCTGATATAAATTTGAAAGAATTATATTATTCACTATTACGCACGCTCATCATGCATATAATTAATTACGGTTCAACCCTCGCCCTCTTCAGGCACAATACAAATGAATCTGAATACAGTATCACCGCGATTAATCATCTGGTGAGTGGCGTTACCTGGGACATATGAAAAAGAACCCTCTCTGACATTATTTCCCTTGCCATCCAAAAATAATGTCCCTTCTCCCTGCAAAAAATAATTAATATGGGGCCAAGCATGCGTATGAAGAGGAGTCTTGCCTCCAGGCTCAAGCTCAAAAACTCTCATAACATATCCGTCCCAGCCTTGCTCAGGTGAAATACAGACCTTCTTCCAAGCTTTTTCAGCCCCAGGAATTTGCATTTTTACCGCTTTTACATCATCAATATGTGAAACAACCATAAAAATCCCCCTCATAAAATTCTATTTTTGACTATATGCTATTAACAAAGATAACGTTAATCCAAACACAAAAGATAAATAGGAGTGTCCGCGTTCTCCTTCTTTTACAGCAGGCAAAAGATGAGCTGCCGAAAGATATATTAAAACTCCTGAAACACACCCCAGCGCAGCTCCCAAAATTGAGCTGCTAAAAAGATTTACCACCGGATAGACTAAAAATGCCCCAATAGGAGTCGTTAGACCTGCGCAAAGAAAAGCATAAAACATTGATTTTTTACTGTTCAGACTCGCGCTTACCAAAGCAGCAAAGGTAATTACGCCTTCAGCAAATTCGTGTGCTACCAGTCCCGCACCCGCGAGCAAACCGATGTATGTACTTGCGCTGAAGGTAACAGAATAAATTATCCCGTCTATAAAGGAATGTATCCCGATACCTACTAATGCAGTTATGCCAAACGCCAATTCCCTATTTTGGGTTTTATGTTTAATAAACTTATTACAAAAAAACATAAAAGTAAACCCTGCCAAAGCCGCCAAACCCGCACCCGTATTTTTCTCCAAAGCATGCGGGAAAGCAACTGTCAGAGAAGAAGATATTAAAGTGCCGGCAGCAAAACACATAAAGTATTCCTTAGTATTTAATGCAGCTTCTTTGTTTTTATAAACAAACAAAATGCCAATACCGTTGACTAGCATTGCGGCCAGCGCAAAAATCGCAACCCACATAAACGTGCTGCATTCGAACATTTTCTTATCCTTTCAGCGAAAACCTGCTTACTTGTCTGATATGTTATCTTACTGATATAAATAACAATAACTTTCCAACATGTAATTTAATAAGTCTATATATTTACATTCTTGCCTGTTCCGGGCACGAGCTTATCAATAAACAAAATGCCGTCGAGATGGTCAATTTCATGGCAAAAAGCACGTGCTAGTAAACCCGTACCCTCAAATTCCACATATTCACCTTTTTCATTTAACCCGCTAACCCTCACCCAGTTGGGGCGAATTACTTCCCCAACAATTCCGGGTATGCTCAGGCAGCCTTCAATATCCTTTTGTTCACCTTTTTGCGCCACTATTTCAGGATTTATCAAACTGATAAGACCTGAACCTATATCAATAGTTATGACCCTTTTTGCTATGCCGACCTGAGGAGCAGCCAAGCCAACCCCGTTGGCATGATACATCGTATCAGCCATATCTCTGAGCAAGTCAGTTATTCCGTGATCGACTTTCTTCACGTAACTGGATTTTTTACGTAAAACAGCATCCTTTTTATACTCCGTGATGTTTCTTACGCTCATTTTTAAAGCACCTCGCTTATAAGTAAAAGTTGAATTTCAGCCTTTACCAACAGGTCAAGCCATCTCTCTCAACTGACATGATTTTCCAGGTATTTTGCCACTGAAGCAAGCCAATCAATATCATAAAGCTCTATTTCACCTTTATCACAGGCAGTAGCAATGGCAGGATCTATCGGCAGTTTACCCAATATCTTTAGATTATGGGCTGCTGCTGTATCTTCAATATGGCTCTCGCCAAAAATTTTGTATTCTTTTCCAGTATCAGGGCATTTAAAGTAGGACATGTTTTCTACTAACCCAATGATAGGTATATTCATCATTTCTGCCATTTTCAGCGCTTTAGACACAATCATGGAAACGAGTTCCTGTGGCGAAGTAACGACAATTATCCCATCAACCGGGATAGACTGAAATACTGTAAGAGCAACATCACCCGTTCCGGGAGGCATGTCGATGAACATATAATCGACATCTCCCCAAATAACATCTGTCCAGAATTGTTTTACCGCTCCGCCGATAAGCGGTCCTCGCCAGAGTACAGGGTCGGTATCTTTTTCTAACAGAAGATTGATTGACATGACCTTAATCCCGGATTTGCTTTTCATTGGGAAAAGACCGAGCTCGCTGCTTTCTGCCTTTCCTTTAAGAGCAAAGGCCTTCGGTATAGATGGTCCGGTAACATCGGCATCAAGAATCGCAGTACTATAACCTTTCTTATTCATTGCAACTGCAAGCATAGAAGTAACCAACGACTTACCAACGCCGCCTTTGCCGCTCACTACTCCGATTACTTTTTTAATTCTGCTCAATTCATGCGGTTTTGCTGAAAAATCCGTATTCTCCGCGCTGGTTTCACTCTTACAAGATTCACAATTATTGGAACAAGCCTGTTCACTTTTATCAGTCATTGCCGATTCCCCCTCTTTTTATTAGAAATCCTTATTTTCCATTCTTCCTCTGCCGCATCTGCTTCTTCTGCACATTCTACAACCTGTTGGTTTCTCTATCTCACTGTATAGTTGATAGTCTCCGCCTTCGATTTTTAAGACACAGCCATTTACCAACGATTCGGCAACCTTTTCACGCGCATCGGTATATATTTTCTGAATCGTAGTCCTTGCGACCTGCATCCTTTCGCCACATTCTTCCTGAGTTAATTTTTCAAGGTCAATGAGACGAATCGTTTCATATTCCTCTACCGACATCAAAATGCACTTATTATTCTCCTGCTGTAGCTTCAAAGGGCCGTAAAGATTAATATCCGGCAAACAACAGACTTTTTTCCCTTTTCTTGGCCTTGGCACTTCAAATCACCTTTCCTTCATTATTGCATACATATAATATTTTGTATTAATTATATAATGTTTGCAACATATGTCAAATAACAAGAGCACTATTTAAGCCGATATGTATAGAAACCCCTATAATTTAAAACATTAATTTTTTCATCACGACCTAACATCTCAATAATACCGTCAATTCGCTGGCTGTTACGCGATTCTAAAAAACTTCTGATTTCGAACTGATTCATCGGATGCCTTTTGATAATGCTGAGGATGGCTTCGTAATCATCTACAATTTCGCTATGAAAACCTTCTGAAACAAGGAGTTCGATTGAAATCCCCCCCAAACGGGCAGCGACTTCATTCATTGCCTCGTAGGAAAGAGCCTCGACTCCAGCCTCTGCCGGTGGCCGAACAGGGGTATTAAGATAAAGACGGTCATATTTAATTTTTTTAAGAGCTTGCTCATATTTTGACAACGACTTTTCATCGTCGTTTATGCCCGCCATTAGCATAATTTCCAGCCACAGCTGTCCTTCATATTCTTCTGAAAAGGTAATCAACCCGTCATTAACGCTTTCAAAACTTATCTGGCCAAATGGCCGGTTAATTTTCCTGAATGAAGCCTCATCATATGCGTCCAGGGTAGGCAGTACGATGTCCGCTTTGGCTGCCTCGCGTCTTAAATCACTATCATACAATAAAGCCCCGTTCGTAATCAAAGCCACAGGTTTATCAGTTCTCCGCTTTATTTCAGAGATGAGTTCTCCCAGACCTAAATATAGGGTCGGCTCTCCTTCACCAACGATCGTAACAACGTCAAAAAATATTCCTTTTTTTAAAACCTTATTAAATTCTGACATTATCTTTTGAACAGGAAAAAACATTTTACGCGTATTAGTCATCTTATCCGTTCGCCCCAGTTGACAGTAAATGCAGGAATAATTACAGGTCTTCTTGGGGATAGGGCTTATCCCCAACGATATACCCAGCCTTCTGGACGGTACAGGCCCATACACGTACTTCATATTATTCATAAAATTTTTCTCTTTCCTTTTTAACGGCATTTCAGCCTTATTTTAGAATATGCCTGAATACAATAATTAGCAGGGACATCCCTGCTAATTATTGTATTCTTACTTTTCTTCTAGTTGTTTGTTAATAAGCTCAAGTCTTTTCTCCAAAAGTTCTTTTTGTTCAGCAAGATAGCCTTTATCAGAAGTATCGGCGGCATTATTTAATGTACCAAAGCCTCTCCTGCATCCTCTTAAACCAAGTCCTAAACCCATTCCCATACCTCTGCGAAAACCACTGGCGTTAGCTCCTGTACAAACTCCAAAACCTCTTCCAGTCATAGACCCGCGACCCATCGGTCCTGTTCCGTCTCTTCTCGGCATAAAAGCCACCTCCAATTATTTAGAAATATTACAAAGGGTTGTTATTGACATATGCCCTTTACGATTTTCATTATACAGCATTTTTGTCATATGTCAATAACTTTTTAAATTTTTTCCTCCCTTCTTTCTCTGCATAATAGCAAGCTTATTTATTGACATATGTCGATATATATTATATTCTTATATTCACAAATTCATTCTAAGAGGTGCGCTGAACATGGATTATGCATTATACGTTATTTCTCTGACACTGTTGGGTATTTCATTTTTCCAAAATAAGAAAAAAACGAAGCAAGCTTTGAAAAAAGCTTGGAAAGCGTTTGAAAACATCTTGCCGGAATTCCTTGTTGTTATTGCACTGGTCAGTTTCTTGCTGGCGGTTGTCGAACCTGCTTTTATCGCTCAGGTAATAGGCAGCGAATCAGGTTGGACAGGCGTAATATTGGCGGCTCTTATAGGTGCGGTTACTTTGATTCCTGGTTTTGTAGCTTTTCCTACAGCCGCGTTATTGCTACAAGGTGGAGCAGGCTACATGCAGTTGGGTGCTTTTATTTCCACCCTTATGATGGTCGGCATTGTCACTCTACCAATTGAACAAAAATACTTTGGGGTAAAACTCGCAATTTACAGGAATGGTTTTGCTTTTCTTTTCTCATTTTTAGTAGCATATACTATCGGAATGGTGGTACCAAATATATGAAAAAGATCTTCGTAAGATACAAAGCTTTTGTCGCAATAAGTTCTCTATTTATTCTCTTACTTATTTATAACTATGCCCTTGGTCTCAAAGTATTAACCATTACAGCTTATTCATTCAAGGAAATGCTGCTGGTAATACCGCCCATCTTCATATTACTCGGTCTGCTGGATGTCTGGATTCCCAAAGAAACCATGGTGAAGCATTTAGGTCCCAATTCTGGCTTAAGGGGTATCTTGCTTGCCTTTTTTCTCGGTTCAGCTGCCAGCGGTCCTCTGTATGGCGCTTTTCCAGTTGCCGCCGTCTTAATGAAAAAAGGTGCAAAATTCAGCAATATTCTTATTTTCATTGGTGCCTGGTCAACAACCAAAATCCCTATGTTCCTTTTTGAACTTACTTCTTTAGGAGCTCCCTTTGCAGTAACACGTTTGCTCATCAATATCCCCGGTATAATCATCATCGCTTATGCTTTGGAAAAACTATCTTCCAAAGCTGAAATAAAAGAAATCTATTCTAATGCTAAAAAATACAGTGATTAGCTCTGCTCAATAAAAATACATACAATCAAAATGACTCCAAACCTTGATCAAGGTTTGGAGTCATTTTCATAATAGCACATCATGCAAAACTATAAGCGTAAATAATCAGAAAAATTGTTTGCGCAACAGCGACAACTACACCGTTTTTAATCATTGACTTCATATCCGTTGATTCTGCATAACCCATGGAACTGATCATGTTGGAACCTGGATAAATAAAATTGGTAACCCGTGTTGCAACAACCATCGCAACGCCCCACGCTGCAATCGAGACACCATATTTAATTACCGAAGGTTGGAACATAGCATCAAGCATCTTCAGTTCAGCAACGGTCGCACCACTTATACCAAAGGCGCCCAAAAGTCCGCCGGAAATAACAACAGCAGCTTTACCGCCAATTTCTATCAATGGCATCAGCAAAATAGATATTGCTTTGAAACCGCCAGCCTGTTCAACGAAACTAATAAAAGGCTCTAAAAGCAAAAACAACAGAAATAAACCAACATTGCCGGCCATACCTTTGACAATAAGCTTAAAAATCTTGTCTGTTTTTAAGCCACCAGCGTAGCCCGTAGCCAAGGCAAGAAGAATCATAATGACGATAACAAAATTAGTTCCTGCTTTAACAACAATACCATAAATGATGGCAGCCAAGAACAAAGATAAAAAAGTATAGGTTGCTCTGGTACTCTCACGTGTTGGCGTGAACTGGTCAAGTCCAGCTCTGCGTTCTTCTTCGTAATCATATTTGCCCTTAGTTTCTTTTTGTATACGTTGAATCATAAACCAGGTGCAAATCCAGGTAACCAAGGCAATAGGCAACGCGATCTCAAGCAAGACATCAATATAGCTCATATGCAAAAGCCCCATTACAGTTACCATCGGCGGCGTAAAAGGTCCTATGATAAGGGCTTCTTCTGCGGCGGCCTGAAACATGATACCGACGACACTTTTCGTTAAGCCAACTGCGGCTGCAATCGGTACTACGATAGGTGCTAGAATTGCATTGCCTCCGGCCATCGTTCCCAATAGCCCGACAACAACTATGCAAGAGAGCATAATGCCAAGCATAGCTTTCTTCTCAGTGTCTATGCCTATACCATAAATAATCTTGTGGACGATTGTATGGCTTGCTTTTGTTTCTGTCAACACTTCGCCAAGGCCTCTGCCCAGCATAATGATCAAACCTACGAGGGCTAAGAAAGACCCCATTGCTTTTGCAAGCACATTACCCATAGAAATAAGATTCTGCCCCGTCATAAAAGCACCAAAAATAACAGCTATTAATGTTGCAGGCAAAGGATCCATATCTCGAAAAACGAGAATAAGATAGATAATAAGCGGCGCTAATCCCAAAAGTCCCCACCAAATATTGAAGTCACCAGCTCCAGCCATAAGCAATCTCCCCCTTTTTATAAATGTTTGTATGAAACTTATATTATTGTTTTTTTCTCAGCACTTTGCCTGGACCTACGCCTGTCACTTTACCCTCAGCAACAACAGCACGTCCGTTCACAAAAACGTATTCAATGCCAATTGGATAACGATGTGGATTATTAAAGTCCGCACGATCAGCAATAGTATCCTGATCGAAAATTACCAAATCTGCGGCAAGTCCTTCTTTTATAAGCCCACGGTCTTTGATGCCAATTCTTTCTGCCGGGAACGCTGTCATCTTGTGAATGGCAGTTTCCAAACTAAGTAACTTCTTTTCTCTGACATATAATCCTAAAACACGCGGGAAAGTACCATAAGAGCGAGGATGAGTTGCTTCGTTGGCGTCCAGTTCAGCATTTAAGGCATAGCCATCAGTACCAACGGAAACCTCCGGATTTGAAATTATACCCTCCAAATCGATATCGGAAAGTGAAAAATAAACAGCACCGACCGCTCCTTCTTCTTCAGCCAACAGGCGTATAACGGCAGCATCTGCAGCACAGCCCCAAACCTTAGCAATCTCAGCTATCGTCTTGCCTGATAAATGCTCATTACGATTTGAGCCGAGACTTGTAATCATAACTTTATCGGCACCACCACGAACATCCATCTCTTTATTGATATCTTGGTTCAAACGCTCACGTAATGCTGGATCAGCTAATCTGGCAAGCATAGGCTCGACACCACCGGCATGCGCCCACGGTGGTACCAATGCTGTTAATCCGGTGCTGGTAGCTGTATAAGGATATTGATCGGCGGCTACATCAATGCCTTCCTTTCTTGCTGCTTCAATATTTTTCAGAGCTTGTATTCCCTTACCCCAGTTTGGCTTACCAATAGCTTTGAGATGGGAAACCTCAATGCTAGCGCCGCTTTCTCTTCCGATATGAATAGCTTCATCAACCGCCTCAAGCAATGTAGCGCTTTCACCGCGTACATGGCTGGCATAAATTGTTTTGTATTTGGCCAAGACTTTGCTCAAAGCAATTAATTCCGGCGTTCTGGCGAAACTCCCTGGAGGATAAATTAGACCTGTCGATAGTCCCCATGCTCCTTCCTGCAAGGTTTGTTCCAGCAAATCTTCCATAATCTGCATTTCCTGAGACGTGGGTTCTCTGTCTTCAGACCCCATAGCAGCTATTCTGACTGCCCCATGAGCAACCAGTGGCACCAGATTAGGTCCAAGACCGATAGTATCAAGTTTGTCTGCATATTCAGCAAAACTTTGCCATCTGCTGCCTTCTGCAGGAGCCGTGTGATTATGCAAGGTAAGATATTTTTCCAATTCAGCAGCTTTATTCTCCACAACTGGGAATGCACCGATACCACAGTTTCCCGTAACGTCACTTGTTATACCCTGCATAATTTTGCTTTCAGCCAAAGGATTGCGAAAAATGCTGGCGTCCGTGTGACTGTGCATATCAATAAAACCAGGTGAAACTATAAGCCCATTAGCGTCAATTTTAGCCTCAGCTTCCCAATGTTTGAAATCAGGACCTATTGCAGCAATTTTCTCACCTTCAATAGCGATATCTGCCTTATATCTTTTTTCACCTGTTCCATCTACAATTGTTCCATTCTGAATAATTAACGTATACAAACTAACACCTCCCTGATTCCCATTAATTTATTCCATGCCCCTCATATTTTTGCCATAAGGCAGGCTGAAAGCTTCCTCCTGCGGCATCTGCAAATATTTATAAGCCAGCGCGGCCGTAGCGCCAATCATCTTCATACAATAAATTTTCCTGTCCTTGCCTTCCCAATCATCATAACTGGCGCTGATACCTTCGCAGGACGTGCAGCCATTTCTTTCCACAAATTCGCGAACCAGCGCATTATAACGCCGGTAATATTTATCTGCAATTTCTGAGCCTCGCACAGAAGCGTCTACAGCATAAGGATCCTTACGGCCATAGACGGCACTATTAGCCAGAACTGCAGCTGAAAGCGCTCCGCAGGTAGCACCGTAAAGTCCGATGCCGCCACCAAACCCCGTGCACATGCCAACAGTTTCCTTATCCATGGGCAGGACACCGGCACGAATCAAAGCTTCCAAGACACTTTCCGCACAATTAAGTCCACTCTTAAAATTCTCAATCGCATACTTGCTTACTAACTCGCTCAAATCATCGTTCACATTGTTCATTACCTTTCCCCCTATCCAAAATTGACTAAATTTAATAAATAATTACTCTATTCTGTCTTGTGATTACCTTTTCCTGCCAAAATCTATAAATTCTATCAGATAAAAAACCGGACAGGCTCTTTTATTTATCCTATCCGGTTTCTAATATAAATTTGAAAGAACAACATTATTTACTTGCAAGTATATTTGGCAACTATGATACCTACCTCATATAATGCAATCATCGGCAGCGCCATCAGTGTTTGAGATAATGCATCAGGAGGAGTTAAAAAAGCTGCCACTATAAAAACTACTAAAATTATATATTTCCTGATACGGATTAACGTTGCTGGCTGTAATAATCCGCCCTTGCATAAGACAAACGTGATAACAGGTATTTCAAAAACCACACCGAAAGGCAAAACGAAGCCAAGCAAAAAGCCGACATATTCACTCAGTGAAAGCATAGGAGTTGCCAAATTTTCACCCATGTAGACAAAGAAAGTAATAGAAGATAAAAATACGACCAAATACCCAAAACAAACTCCCATTACAAATAAAAGCATCGAAATTAACGTAACAAAGAAAACCGCTTTTCTTTCGTTTTTATACAGAGCCGGTTTTACAAAACTCCAAATTTGCAAGAAAACAAATGGTGAAGAAATTATAACAGCAGCAATAAAGGAAACTTGCAATTGAGCCGTCATCGCTTCAGCAAGTCCTAAATAAATAAACTGAATTCCTCTGGCTTTAATAGGCTCCAATAACATTTGCATCAGCGCATCTGAATAAAAGGTGATAATAATGAAGAAAGCTAACGCAACAGCAACAATACAACGCAGTATGCTTTTACGTAATACTTTAATGTGCTCACCCATTGGCTGCTGGTAAACTTCTATTTCATCAAAAGCATCAGCCTCATTTTTTATTACCGCATTCTCCTGCATTATTATCTCCGCCTTTTTCATCGGTGCTGACTTCGTGCTTAAATTCTCTGATGCTTGTACCTAATGCTTTGCCAACACCTGACAACTTGTCAGAACCAAATACCACAAGTGCCAAAACCAAAATCAATAAAATTTCAGTTGCTCCAAGTCTCATTTCATACCCTCCTAACAAGAATCACGTTTTTGCATTTTTTGTTACTTCTTCCATCTTGCTTTGCATAAAATTGTTTTGTTCTGCCGCTTGCCGAAGAACTTCAGCTTGTGCCTTTTCGACTTCCGATGTAACATTGCTGAAATTCTTTTTTGTTTCTTCTAAACTAATTTCGTTTTCAAATGATGCCGTTAAATCTTTCATAGTTCTTCTTATTTTTTTGACCCAAATAGCGAGTGTCCGAGCAATTTTTGGCAGATCTTCAGGACCTACGACAAAAAATGCTATCAGCAAAATAACTAAAACCTCTCCTATACCTATACTCAAGGAATCACCCCGCTCCATTGTTTCATGGCTTGCAAAAACGATTGCCAGAACAATTTTTAACTTCCTGCACCGTTTGAAATTTTCGTTTCTCAGGGTGCAGGAAAGTTAAAACAGACAAATCAGCTATTTTTCCTCAATTTTTTCGCCTTCATCGTCAAGCATCTCATCAGAGTTTCCTATACGTTTTTTACCTGGCCAGAAATCCATGAACCAATTATGAAAGAGCATTGTACAAATAAACAGGATACCAGGAGCCATAGGAAATTGTTGAGGATGAGAGTAAGCAGCCTGCGTTCCAAGCATACTAGGGCTGAATTTGTAATAAAGGAAATGGAAACAAATAGTAGCAACAATTATAATCAACAAACGCAAGGCTATATTTACCGGAGCAGAATACTTGCGTGGACCGTTGTCAAAATAGAAGTTTAAAACCATAGCAGGAATTAACATCATAATTGCCAATTCACCGCTATGCAGGTAACGCCAATCAGGTGCCAAGATACGTTTTGCTCCATCAACTGCAGGTCCCCACGCCAACTCCTGAACAAAATTAAAGGTAACAAAGAGCAAAATGGCAAAAGCAAATACTCCGAAGAACCCAGCAAAACCTCTGACAATTTTATTTTTGATCAGTCGGAACGGATATCTTTCAAATGTAAGTTCCAGCATCCAAATGGCGACCGTGCCGCACATTATCCAGCCTACATTGAAGTTTCCGTGTAAAGTGTGAGCAAATCCGTACCACCAAGGATACGCAGCCGCATATTCCTGGAAAGGCCAGAAAAGAACATGATAATGCGGATGCATGAATACAAAGAAAGCTAATACAGACGCCAGCATCGTAACACAGAAAACTGTTATTCCACGAGCAGGCTGTTTCAATGCATGCCATGGATGGTTTTCAAAACAAACCGGTACAATAGGGCTTAGCCAAGAAGCAATTGCAGCAAACATCAAAATTGCTAAAGAAGAATACTCTCTCGCATAGAAATTGGTCATCCCCATTTTTACCAAGCCATCCACGCTAAGATATGGGATCGAATACTTGCCAAGGAAATTGTAGAAAAATCCCCAGATTACAGCACCTACTACAGCGAAGTTAACCGCAATGAAAACGGCTCCGCTTAGAACAGGATGTGCTGTTTCTCTAAAATGCAATTTAAATGGCCAGAAATTAAATACATAGGCTTGCCAGATAGCTACGATCAAAATCCAACGAACATACATATAACCGTACTGCGGAGTGTACCATCTCAAAATTCCCCGCGGATCCATAAAGATGTACCACAAAAGATAAAACATAGCAAATGAAACCAATATGCCGACAATCCCTCGCAGCGGCTGTTTCAAGCGATTTTCCATGATACGGCTTTCAAGCCACATATGGTCTTTCAGGCTAATCATATTTTTACGCCTCCATATATCTAAGTTTTATTTCAACAGAATTTAAGCACATCGCCGTTACCGAGGAACAAAGGCTTCTTACTCTTGAACCTTGCTGTTCCTTTTACTACCGGCAAGCCTGCTTTAATCATTTTTTCTGCTGTCAAGTATCCGGTACAATGATTACACCCAATTATTTCAATGCCATATTCAGGCAAAGCTAAAATTAAGTCATCATACTGAGGATCCCAATCTTCAAACGGAGAAATATGAAGTCCGCCCTGAATTCCGTATATCTTATCGCCGCCCTTTACCCTATGCTTTATCTCTTGCAAAAAGGAAATAATACCCATATGGCAACAACCGGTTACAGCCACTAAGCCTTTGTCTTTTACATTGAATACCAACCCTTGTTCGCCCGTAACCCTACAAATTATCGCTGAATCAAAAGTAATTGAAGCTGCGCCTGGAAAGAGCGGATGAACTTTGCCAGATTCTCGTACTTCCAATTTTCCTGTATGCGGATAATCATTTTTGACTTTAGCAACAGGGAAACTGGCACCCTTTAATAAATCAAAGCCTTCTTTGTAAAAACCCTTAGGAACATAAACAGGGATATCCGGATAGTGTTTCAAAACCGACTCAATTCCCCAATAATGGTCAAAATGCTCATGAGACATAAATAACATGTCAATTTCCTTTTTTTCAAGCATCTTATCAATGCCTTCTCGCGCAAAGCATTCGTCTATCCACTTTGTGTTCCAGCCACAGTCTAACAATATTTTTTTGTGGGTTCCATCGAGAAGTTCTACATCCACCAACGTAGAATAACCACCGCGGTTGTCGCCGTTAAAGCCTTCTTTTACTCCTTCGCTAGTCCAGGGAATTATATACTGATTTACCAGAAGTCCACCGGCTTTTTGCATATCGCCTACCGTTACGGCGTTGTTAAACCAGCTTGTTTCCGATATTACCTTGCAGGTAACACTCTTACATTCACCAATGTCGAAATCACCAACAGATTCGTTTGGAAGAAAAACGTCTTTCATTACTGTAGAAGATACACCAGCCATAGCAAAATAACCTGTAGTACCACCTGCAGCCAATCCTTTCAGAAAATCACGTCTGGAAAGACCCATAACTAAACCTCCTTAAGATAATTATGCTGCTGTTCTGGAGAACATAAGCGCGACAATAACCTGTGCCGTCAGCCAAAATAGAAACGCGCCTAAAATCAATCCGGCGACAAAAGCCGGCCATGAAAACTTCCCGTCATCATCAACTACCGAGGCTTTAATATCGTCCATAAGATTCTGATCCTCCTTTCTGTTTTATTTATTTCCTAACTCTACGCCTCCCGTCATGTAGCAGTTATGAAGTTCTATCCGCTTAACATTATCCGCACGTTGACTCCAACAACTGCCGTCTTTTCGCTGATAAGATACAAGCCCCGCGGTGGAACGGGTTTGTTCTCCTATCGGCTTTATTGATATTGCACCAAACAATGTATCCACCAAAAAATCATAAAATGTCCGGCACAAATTCAAGCCTTTAACTTTTCTATCAACTTCACCTTTTCCTACAAGCTCATAGACTTGGTCGCCCTGACCTTCGTATACCCCATCTTCGGAAATTTGTATAAACTCCGTTTGCGACACAAGAGCGCTGTTTAAAAGTACGTCTTGCTTCATGGCAAATTCAACTTCACCAATCAGGAACAATGAAGGCCCCAGATGAGAACGTTTTAATAGTTTCGGGATGCCTTTGATTCTGCTCTTCACCAAATTCGTTTGGCATTCCTTACCATGTTCATGCGCATGCTGCCCTCCCGCACAACAAGGACACGAATCGTGCTCCTCTTTGTCGATTTTTATAATCGAATTATCAAAATAAGGGCTCATTCTTATGATTTGTTCACTGCAAGAGAAATCTTCGAATGCATCTTCATTGGGATCCGGATAATACTTAAGCATAAAAGTGCTTTTTTCAATACCAGTCTCTTCGCAGCAGTCCTTGAGCCTGAATTCGTACACACCGTTTGCTCTTGCAAGCCAAAAATACCATGCCATTCTTTCTGTTTCTATGCGGCTTATATATTTCAGTTCATTTTTGCAATTTTTCTCAAGCAAAAGCCAAATAGCCTGGTTTAGAAGTCTGTCGATATAATACATGCTACACTTCCTTTTTGCTGAAGATTTCTTTTGCTAACGTTAATTTATCCTTGCCTTCTATTGAAATTCCTAGCTTATTAGCCGCATCTACCAACATGTCGTACGGCGCTTCATTTAAAAGCGGATAACATGAATCAAACGATTCGAAATAATCTTTCTCCGCTTCTTCAGTCAGTCCGGCTGTCTCGATAAAAGCAGAACTCACCTTATACACATAAGCTGGAAAAGCCTTGGTGAAAAAATCTCTACGTTCCATACCTTTACACCCTCTCACCGTCTTGGTCTCTAGGGCCAGTATAACAAAATGAATGCCGAAAACAAGGGCCTTTTTACTACATTTTCCCACTATTGCACTAGGTATATTCTTTCCAAATTTTGTTAATTTTTACTATTACTTTTCAAACCTATTATTTAACGTTATTATTATTCCCACCAATGATATAGGAATATTTTTCTAAATAAATTGAATTTTACTAAAATTGACTAAAATTTAATTGTTTACATTGTCCTTTTATGGTATGTTTATAATATAATGATACAAATTAGCATCGCGAATATTTTACTTAAGCTACAAGAAGGAAGGATTATATCGCATGAGGATTTCTACAAAAGGTCGTTACGCACTGCGTGTAATGCTATATTTAGCAGAACATTATACCTTGGGATATATAGCCGTAAAGGATATTGCCGAAGAAGAAACTTTGTCTCCTAAATATGTTGAACAAATTATGTCAAAATTAACAAAAGCAGGCTTGGTAATTGCCGTGCGGGGAGCTCACGGTGGTTATAGGCTGACTAGTAGTCCATCGCATTATAGTGTTTCTCAAATCATTAAAGTTACTGAGAGTTACGAAGACTTTGCACCTTGTACACCTGCAGACGGAAGTCCTTGCCCACGTTACAATAAATGCATTTCCTCTGATGTCTGGCAGCTTGTTCAATCCACCGTAGAAGAATTGCTGGATAACCTTACCCTAACAGATCTCCTTCGTATGCAGCAGGATAAATTAGGCACCCCTAGTCTTTACCTTACTTACCTGTCTCACTTGAATAAAAAATAAACGAAGTTGCCTGAAAAAGAGACAGGGGGCGGCCCTGAATTGTCACTTGTAACGTGACAATTCAGGGCCGTCCCCTGTCTCTTTGCGTTTAATCAGAAATTACTTTAGTTCTTTTTGCCTTCAGTGATTTTTAGCAAACGATTTTAACCATTTTTACATAAATTTAAAATAGTTTCCAAAAGTTGTGTAAACTTCAATGGTATTTCCAAAAAATCATTAATACCAGCCTCAACGTAAAGGTGTTTATCTTCCTGTGAAAGTTTTTCTCCAAGTCCAATCATAGGCACCGTACCTGACAATGGATGACAACCCTGCCGAAGCTTCTTCGCTGTTGCTGCGCCATCTATTTCATCTGAACATAAATTGATTAAAATGCAATCAAAACCTTCGGCGCCGCTTTTTTCAAATAACTCCAAAGCCTCAAACCCATTCTCTGCCAAATAAACGTGTGCGCCTTTTTTTTCTAGCAGCCTTAGAGCAACTAGAATGGATAATGGCTTTTTTTCAACAATCAAGATTTTCATGTCAACGATACTTCTACGACTTTCGTCCAAATTCTCTGCAACAAAATTATTATTATTAGTAGTCAGTAATAAAGGTAAATCAACAGTAACAATAGTCCCATTGCCAATTTCACTGTTAACAAAAATAGTGCCGCCTAATTCATCGATAATCCCTTTAGAAATTGCCATACCCAATCCTGAACTTTCACTCTTGCACTTACCACCTACACAACAATAAAAAGGTGTGAATATATTTTCCAAAAGTTCTGGGCTTATTCCTGGCCCATCGTCCTTCACAACAAACCTGTAAAAACCTTTTTCATTACTTTCAGATGGTAATTCATAAACTTTCAATGTGATTTTGCCGCCTTTAGCAGTATATCTGAAAGCATTATCCAAAATGTTTGCTAAAATACGACTAATAGCTTTTTTATCACTAACACAATTATCATGAAAAACCTGTTGCTCTATAACAAACTTTTGTTCCTTTGAAGTATAATATTGTTTAAATTTATTTTTAAGCCTAGCCACCATGTCTGTAAGCAAAAACTGGGTATTCGTAATCTGCATCTTCTTACTTTCCAAATTACTTATATCCATAATGTCGTTTATAATTTCGGTTAATTGTGCCACATATATCTTAGCTTCCTCTAACTGTTCCCTGACTATTTCACTTTCGCTTTTATCAATAGCATTTCTAATACATGCTGTTATGTTTTTAAATGGCATTCTCATTTCACGACTCATAGAAGATAAATAGTCTGTTCTAATACTATTTAAATTAGTTGCCGCTAAAAGTGCTTCTACAATAAGTTTTTGCTGTTCTACAAAATTAGTAATATCAACCTCAGTCCACATAACCATGCCATAATTTTTATCAAAATTAGCATAACGAAGCTTTTTTTTCTTTGCTGCGTTGTCTGCTCCAATAACCTCTACATCGAATTCATAAATGTCACTTTCTTTTAACTTACTGCGAACATTACTTATAGCCATTTTTTCCATGATATTTTTACGTTCTTCGGCAATAATAAATGTTTTTACATATTCCTCAACTACCTTTTCATAGCTAAAATCCCTGCCGATGAACCCTTTAAAACGCTGATCCTTTTGAGCATATAATTTAGCTGTCTCTGCGGCAAGATTGATATAGGCAATCATATCATAGTCATAATGAACAGCCGCATTAATAATTTCCTTCATCATTTTTGTTTCATTTATATCGTATGTATATAAAAATGCTGTTAAATCATCACTTTGAGGATCTTTCATAAGCTGAATCGTAGAACGAGCCCACATTATATATTTACCATTTCTTGAGTAACGCCGATAATCAATTGATAATAGCGTAATACCGGCATCATACGATTTCCTCAAATTGTCCAACTTTAACAAATCAGCAAATTCTTGCCTCTTACTAAAATCAACTACTGTTGGCAGCACTCTTTCTACAAATTCTGTTGCCGGTTGCCCCGGAACAATAGTTGGTACAGGAAACCCGTGTGGATCATGGTCCACAACCGTTCCTTTAGTAACATTAAAGACAAGATAGGCCATAAAGTCCAAATCAACGCGACAACGCCGTTGAAGTTCTTTTTTATATCTCTCATCGGCTAACTCACGAGCACGTTTTTGCTCTGTTATATCTGTCATATACGTAATATAGGCCGGCCTTCCGAGCCATTTCATCATGCAAACACGAACCCGCACAGTTTTATTGATAAAGGGAATATAAATTTCTGCCTTATTGTTATCGGTATGCGTTATAAAAAGCCTGCAAAAATTACATGGATGCTTACCTCTACCAAAAAATTCATAACACTTCTTACCAGTGTAACTTTTGCTGGTACAATTCATTAATTGCATAGCTGCCCTATTCGTATAAAACAGATTATAATTTACGGCATCAACTACATAAATCGCAGTTTCCATTCCGTCTAAAATATTCCCCTGCAAACAAAAACAATCATCTAAATCTGCCAACATCTCCCTGTTAGCCAGTATATTCTTAATGCGCGCAGAAATTACCTTATTAGTAAGAGGTTTACAGATATAGTCATCTGCGCCTAAGCCGAGTATCGAATTTTCGTCAGACGTTTCTCCTTCAGATGTTACTACAATAACAATGAGTTTTTTATAAGCCTCTTTCGAACGTACAATCTGCAAAAACTCTAACCCACTCATTTTAGGTAATAATAGTTCTAAAAGAACGATTTTAATGTCCTTATCTTTTTCTAATGTCTCCAATCCTTCGCAGCCATCTTCAGCTTCCAGCACATCATACTCATGTGATAGAGCGGTCTTAAGCGTTTCTCTTCTACCCATCACATTATCCACTATCAATATTTTCTTATTCATCAATTCACCCCATCAAATAATAGTTTTACTTGGAATCACAAGTAAAACCAAACAATAAGACCGCCACAATAATTACGAAGGCTCATTTATAACCTATTTTTGCTGCCAAATCAGAAACTTTGCTGTTTCCTCCATCTGCGACTGTATGATTGGGTAAGCACCGATGCAGCCCCCAAAACCGGTGCACATACCAACAGTTTCTTTGTCCATAGACAGGACACCGGCACGAATCAAAACTTCCAAGACGCTTTCCGAACAATTAAGTCCACTCTTAAAATTTTCAATCGCGTACTTGCTGACTAACTCGCTCAAATCATCGTTTACATTGTTCATTACCTTTCCCCTTATCCAAAATTAGCTAAATTGAATAAATAATTACTCTATTCTTCTTTGTGTTTACCTTTTCCTGCCAAAATTCATATATCATAACAGATAAAAAATAGCCGTCACGATTGTGACGGCTAAAATACTTTTGAACTAAGACGATACATGCTATCCAAGCTTATTCTTCATGCTCATCCTTCTGTTTATGGCACTCTTCCATTCTTTTCAAAACATTAGCGGCAAATTCTTTCCCGCCCAAGCCAAAAGCAACGGCAAAAGCTATTGATACCGCACCAAGAATAATAATGAAGGCGGCATTGACAATAGCCGGTGCCACACCAAGCTGACCCAGAGCCATAAAGAAGGCGAATACCATTATCAGCGTTTTTATCATAAGACCACACATTTTACCATGCGGGCACTTCGTGCCAATAATTTTTTCAGCCCAATTACCAAAAAGAAAGGCCAAAAAGAGTATGAGCAAAGCGCTTATTGCGAGCGGCAAATAACCTATAATCGCTTCACCAACGAGCTGTAAAACTTCTAGCTGCAGAACATTTAAGGCCTGAACGATAAACAAAAAGGCAATAATGTATTCTACTGCTGTTCCGATAGTTTTTGAGAACGACATGCCTCTCAAGGAAGATTCATCGGTCACGACCAACCTTCGAATCATCGTATTTAAACCAACCCCCGAGAGAACATTGTCAAGAAGTTTACCGACAATTTTCGCTATGAATAATCCGATGATGACGATGGCAATAGCCACAAAAATGTTAGGCAGAAAAATAACAACTTTTTCCAGCATAGCAATCGCCGGGTCGGAAATAGCCGAAACGTTAAGTACCTGCAAGGCCGCTGTAATGACCGGTATGAGGATTAAAACATAAACCAGATAAGTAATGATTGAGGATAAACTAGTGGTATCAGTGGCTGCTATACCAGCCTTCTCTTGAATTTTGTCAATATTCAGTTTTTTCAACATAGGCGTCAACAATCTGCAGATAATTTTGGCCAGGAAAAAACCTACAACCAAAATAATTGCTGCCGCTATAACATTAGGTATGAAATCTATAATCTTTGTGACGAACGAGGAAATAGGCGCTGAAATATTCCTCATACCCAACCGATCAAGAACGCTTGGGATAAAAAGCAAGAATACAACAAGGAATGCCAAATCACCAAAGAAATCGAGTGAACAGCCGGTTTCCTCGGCTGCAATACCTAACTTGTCTGTATACTTTTCTACTTTTAGTTTTTTGAGAATCTTCAACGTCAAATTTCTGGCCAGACCAGCGACGATCCATGCAAGAAGAAGCAGCAACATAGCCATAATTATTGCCGGAATGACCTTGAATAATGGATCACCGAAAATCAAAAAATAATCCATGCTAACCCTCCTTTTCAAGCTTGTATCAAAAGTTCTCCTCATCCGGGCATATTGGCGAGCAGTTCGCAAAAGTGTAAGCTCGTTTACACTTAGATTGTAACACTTATTTCGATAGTGGTAAAGCACTGCTACTATTGTTATATTTTAGCATCTTGCAGTCTATTTAGCCAGAACATCGGATTTGTTTAGAGTGAATTGTTTTTTATTTTAATACGTTTGTTCACAAAAAGTTCTCATTTATATAAAAAATAAAAGAATGGCCCCCCGTTTGCACAAAGGAACCATTCCTATCATTTCCTCAACCTTATTATTTTTTTAGCAAAGGGACTGTCAAACTGCCTGTAGGCATCAAAATCACCTTGTAGTCTTTGCCAACAATTTCTTCGGCTTTAGCAAGTGCTTCTTCAACGGTGTCAACTGCAGCTTCGAAAAGCATGTCTTTGGCCAGCTGTTTATCGAGAGCAGTAACAAGAATGTATTTTGCCTTCTTCATCAAACGAGTTACGGCAAATGCTTTATTGGCACCGATAGCGAAATTCTGTTCCAACTGTTCTTTAATAGCATCTGGTGATCCATACTTCCGGCAGGTCTCTTCGAGAACCTTGGAGCCGCTGCCTTCTTCGCATTCTGCGAGCAAAATGACTACGCCGCCTTCGCGAACTGCGCACCAGACATTATCCATCGTTTTCTGCATCTGGTAAACATTGATATCCTTAGGATAGCCGCCGCAGCTAGCTATTACAACGTCAGCTTCTTCCGGAATCTCGACACCATACACTTCATCAACGAATTTGCAGGCTTCAATATGGGCCTTGTCATAATCACCGGCAAACATCTTCAGGAAACGGTGTTCATCATCCAGAATCGCATTGAAAAGAAAAATAGAACGGTTTTTGGCAAACAAGGCCACGCCTTCCATTTGATCATCATAAACAGGGTTACCATGCAGCTTGCCTAAGCCGGAATTTGGATCCAGCATGAAACTGTGGTTGACTCTGACGGTTTCCATTGCTGCCACCCCAGGCAGAATCGCTTTGCGCCCGCCGCCATAACCAGCAAAGTAATGGTGTACAATCGTTCCGGTCAAAATAATATGGTCAACATCACAAATCAGTTTGTTGATCCAGACCGGTGTACCGAAGGAGGTTTCACCAAAATACTCAAAGTCGTCCTGAGCCTTGGCATCACTGTTGTACATTTTGATGCGGCCGGCAACTTCTTCACCAACGCCTTCGACCATCTCTTCGTGTGTCATCAGTCTGTGCGTGCCAAGCGCAAAAACAATGCGCATATCTTCATCTTTAACGCCAAACTTGTTCAATTCATTGACCAGAACAGGCATGAAATCAAAGCTGTTAGCGACACGCGTCGGGTCGTTACAGATAAAGGCAACGGTCTGGCCTGGCTTTATGATTTCATTAAGTGGTTTCGTACCGATAGGATGATAAATGGCATCGAGAACTGAGGCCTTTATATCCTGAAGCGGTTCCATTGCCGCCATCTTGACTTCCTTGATGACGCGGTCACTGTCAATTGTAAAATCTTTATGCCCATGACCGTAGTGAAAGGAATACTTTTTCATTGCCATTTGTCCATCTCCTCTGCTAATTTACTACCATGCTAATTTTAGCATAAGTTTCCGGCAGAAGTCATTTTTTCCTTTTCAGTCTTTTCCGCGGCAGCCGCCATCATTTCTTTTGCTTTCATTAGGCGCACCAGGCTTGCCCTGTCATTTTCTTCCAGTTTCATTGTAATATACTTGATACTTTCCTGCACTTCCGGAATCATAACATACTCCAAAGCATTTACACGACGCCGGGTTTTTTCAATCTCATCAGCCAGAAGGTTACAGGTTTTTTCCACTTCGGCTAGTTCCAGAAGTTTCGGCAAAAGCTCGGATAATTCCATGACTGCGTTATCCAAGGCACTGGAGGTAAAAGTAAAAGCATACGGGATGTCGGTACTTTCATCACTGCCAGTGTAGCGAATGGTAGGAACATCAACACTCATAACGTTTCGTTCGCTTACTTCATAGACGGCAGCGCGGGCAGGATAAAGAAGCGCCTCAGAAATGCGCAATGCACCCATCTGTGCTTTTGCAAGGCTGAAACGTGTCGATACAGCTTCAACAGCCTTTTCGACCTCCAGTCGCAAATCATAGTTGCGACGTATCAGAATGATGAATTGGCGAACCATTTCATCGCGTTTATCTTTCAGAAGTTTATGGCCACGGACAGCAGTTGTCAGTCGCTTTTTAAGGCGAGTCAACTCCATACGCGTCGGATTTACGCGTACTGCCATAGGTTATTCCCCCTCTGTATCGTCAGTTTTGGCTGGAACATAGTATTTTTCGATATATTCCTCACGAATACGTTTAAGTTCCGTTTTAGGCAATATACCTAAGAGTCTCCAACCAAGATCAAGAGTATCTTCAATAGTACGGTTTGTCTCGTACCCCTGAGAAACATATTCCTTTTCAAACTGATCAGCAAATTTGGCGTAAAGTTTATCTACTTTGGATAAAGCTGCATCACCAAGTATGGTAGCCAGTTCTTTCGCTTCCTTGCCACGAGCATAAGCAGCAAACAGTTGGTTCATGGTGTCAGCATGATCTTCACGTGTCTTATCCTTGCCGATACCTTTATCCTTCAAACGTGAAAGAGACGGCAAAACGTCAATTGGCGGTGTAATGCCTTTTCTGTATAATTCACGGGAAAGAATAATCTGCCCTTCAGTAATGTAGCCTGTCAGGTCAGGAATCGGATGCGTCTTATCATCCTCCGGCATCGAAAGAATTGGTATTTGGGTAATGGAACCTTTCTTGCCCTTAATGCGGCCTGCACGTTCATACAAAGTCGCAAGGTCAGTGTAAAGATAACCAGGATAACCGCGTCTGCCCGGCACTTCCTTACGGGCTGCGGATATTTCACGTAATGAATCTGCGTAGTTTGTAATATCGGTGATAATGACCAATACATGCATACCAAGCTCATAGGCCAGATATTCTGCGGCAGTAATGGCCATACGCGGTGTAGCAATACGTTCTACCGCCGGGTCATTTGCCAGATTGATGAACATGACCGAACGTTCCAGAGCACCTGTACGATTAAAGTCATTCATGAAATAGTTAGCTTCTTCAAACGTGATACCTACGGCCGCAAAGACAACCGCAAAACCTTCGCCGGTTCCGCGCACTTTCGCCTGGCGGGCTATTTGCGCTGCCAGCTGGGCATGCGGCAAACCTGAACCGGAAAACACCGGCAGCTTCTGGCCACGTACCAAAGTATTCAGGCCATCAATCGCCGAAACACCGGTTTGAATAAATTCTGCCGGATAGTCACGAGCAGCTGGGTTTAACGGTTCACCATTTATATCGCGATATTCATCAGGAATAATGTCAGCACCGCCATCCTTCGGACGGCCCATACCGTCAAAAACACGGCCTAACATAGCCGGCGAAACGCCGAGACGTATACCATGTCCCAAAAAGCGCGCTTTGGCATCCGAAATCTTCAGACCCTGAGAGGTTTCAAACAACTGCACCAATGCCTTGTCGCCATCAATAACAAGAACCTTGCCGCTGCGTAGTTCGCCATTAGCTTGTTGAATTTCAACGAGCTCATCATATTTTACGCCTTCAACCTTTTCGACCAACATCAGTGGGCCAACTACCTCGCGTATTGTCTTATAATCCTTACGCATTAAAGTCACTCCCCTCTGTCAGTGCTGCGAATTCGGCGTCCATATCTTTTTTGACAGCAGCAAATTTTACCTTGCATTCATCTTCAGGTGTATATTTCATGCGTCCGATGTGCTCGCGAACAGGCATATCAATTAATTTGTCAAGGCTGACATGACGTTCAATAGCTACGAGAGCTTTATCGTACCAACCTATGATCATTTCCAGCATCTTATGCTGCTTTTCCAGTGAGGTGTATGTATCTACTTCATGGAAAGAGTTTTGGTGCAAGAAGTCTTCACGTATAGAACGGGCGCACTCCAGAGTGACACGATCCTTCAGTCCCAAAGCATCAACGCCGACGAGACGAACGATTTCTTCCAATTCCGCCTCTTCCTGCAAAATCTGCATGACTTTGTTAACAAGTGACGACCAGTTAGGTGCAACTGAAGTATTATAATAAGATTTCAGACGGTCCGAATACAAAGAATAGCTTTGCAGCCAATCTATAGCTGGGAAATGACGACGATAGGCCAATGAAGAACTCAGGCACCAGAAAACCTTAACTATACGCAAGGTTGCCTGAGATACCGGTTCTGAAATATCACCACCAGGAGGTGAAACCGCTCCGATTGCGGAAACTGCCCCAATACGGCCTTCATGTCCTTTGCAGACAACAATACCTGCTCTTTCATAGAACTCCGCCAGACGGGATGCCAGATATGCAGGATAACCTTCTTCGCCAGGCATTTCCTCCAACCTGCCGGACATTTCACGCAGTGCTTCTGCCCAGCGTGAAGTTGAGTCCGCCATAATTGCCACTTTATAACCCATATCACGGAAATACTCCGCAATAGTAATGCCTGTATAAATGGACGCTTCACGTGCAGCTACCGGCATATCTGAAGTATTGGCAATCAAAACCGTCCGTTTCATCAATGGCAAGCCGGTACGTGGATCATTCAGTTCCGGGAATTCCATCAAAACATCTGTCATTTCATTGCCGCGTTCGCCGCAGCCAACATAAATAATGATGTCAGCGTCTGCCCATTTTGCCAATTGGTGCTGAATAACAGTTTTACCGGAACCAAACGGTCCAGGAACTGCGGCAACACCGCCTTTGGCAATCGGGAACAAGGCGTCAACGACTCTTTGGCCGGTAATCATTGGTTCTTCCGGCGCCAGCTTTTCAGTATAAGGACGGCCCCTGCGAACAGGCCATACCTGCAGCATTGGAAATTCTTCAGTGCTGCCATCTTTCATTTCCAATTTATAAACAGGTTCGGTAATAGTTGCTTCACCTTTTAGAATCCAGGCAACAGTACCTTCCTTGCCGGGAGGAACCATTATTTTATGCAAAACCGCCGGAGTTTCCTGTACTGTTCCTATAATATCTCCTGCGACTACCTTGTCACCTACGCCGACGGTGGGATGAAATTCCCATTTCTTTTCACGATTTAGTTTCGGTACATCAATACCACGCGAAATACGATCGCCCGCCATTGCACGTATAACGTCAAGCGGCCTTTGAATGCCGTCAAATATTCCTTCAATAAGTCCCGGCGCCAATTCCACAGAAAGAGGTACGCCGGTTGACTCTACCGGCTCACCCGGTCCCAACCCTGCAGTTTCTTCATAAACCTGAATAGACGCTCTATCGCCTCTTAATTCAATTATCTCGCCAATAAGCCGCTTTTCGCTAACGCGGACAACGTCGTACATTTGTACGTCACCCATGCCCTCAGCAACGATCAGCGGGCCTGCTACTTTTACAATAGTTCCACTCATCAGCCACTTACCTACCCTTCCCTGAATAGAATATCTGCACCAACTGCTTTCTCAACATTCGATTTAAGTTTTTTCATTCCGATACCCAAAACTCCGGTATTCGATGGAATCGGTATTATTGCCGGAAAGGTTGCTGTCGTGTAAATGTCAATTGCTTCCTGTGCAAGTTCTGCTGCCTTTTCCGTAATATAAATTGCCGCATAACCCTGATCTGCTAATTTGTATATCCGTTGCTCGATTTGAGCCTTTTTTTCTTCATAAAAAACATCAAGCCCGATAGCTTTGAAAATCATGACCGAACTAGGATCTCCTATTACTGCAATTTTTTTCTCCTTCATGCGATGCCGCCTTTCTTAAGCATAAAGCTCAGGCAGTTCAATTTCAAACCCTGCCCGCTTAGCCCCGAAAATTATACGAAGAGCTTTAGCCTCAGCTTCTCTGCCCATCAAATAACCAATAATAGGCCCCAATGTAGACACATCCCATTTAACAGCCCTTAGCACATTCATCAAGGCTGTTTCCATTCTGCGTTTCAAAATCGGAACATTTCCCGTTGCAACATATTCCTCAATAGTTTGAGAAATGAGTTTGCCATGAGGACCGCGGTTAAATTTTGCCCCAAGCTGTTCCAACGGAGTATCCATGCCTTCAATAAATACCGAATGGTTAATCTCACCACAATCAAGGAGCATTGGGCGCAATTTATCACTATTCCAGTTCAGCAGACGGCTGCGAATTACGCTGCGGGCATTTTGAAAATCAGCCATCAAAGAAAAGTACTGGCGTACAAAGCCATCTTCTTCCTTCTTGTCCAGAACACATTTGATATGTTTAAACATGGCACAATCAATTTGGGCGCTGAAAAGCAATGGATCAACGCTTCGCTGCAAGTCAACCTCGATTTTATTCAAGGCAATCCGATAAGCATCCGGTAACTTGTCATACTTTTTGTTGAAGACACACTCTTTCAGAGCTTCTAGAGGAAAAACGCCACCTTCTATCAAAACATCTGGGGCTTCAATTCCCATAAGACGTGCCTTGAGGAGTGTCTTAATATTATGTGTATCAACTTCCAACAAGAATAAGCTGGTCAAAGCTGGGTTAGGAGTTAACTCCCGTACCATCTTTCTGGACATCTGCAATTGGGCACGTATGACATAATCAATCTCCGTGTGCACAATTTGTGCCGGAGTCAGATTACCGCCGTAACCGGTTTCCAATAGTAACGCTAAAGCTTCTGAAACATCCGTCGCTTCAGCAATACGCCGAAGTTGCGCTGCTGTCAGCATTCTTCTGGAAAAAACACTGATGCGCCCCACCGCGTATTCATAACTTGGATGTGGCATTTTAGTTCACCTCCGCGCCAAACAACAAAGACGCAACCTCGCGTTCTGATTTTCTGCGAACTTCTCTTAAAATCGTCTCGAAAGAACCGTCAAAATCGCTATTTTGACCAATAAGCAAAACTCCACCGGCAAATTTTGCAGTTTCTTCAGCCAATGTGAGTTCGCCTTTCTTACCTGCTTTCACCAACGCCGCATTAATTTTTGCAAGTAAGCCGCTTTTATATTTTTCAATATCGGCCAATGGCACGCAAAGCTTCTCGGTGCCGGTCTCACTGGCGTTCAAAACAGTGCTTATAATTAGTTTTTCCCATTTATCCTGCGGCAGATTAGCAAGCTCATTTTCCGCCTGCGTAAAAACTTCCTCAATAACCTTGCGTTTTCTGTCAAGCGTATTCTTGCGTGCCTCCAATTCAGCGATTAATAATTGGCGTCTTGCGACTTCGACAGCATCTACTTCAGACAGTTCCTTAATTTCTTCGACTTTTGCCATAGCCGCGTCGTTAATTTTATTCGAGGAAGCAGCAGCTTTATTTTTGGCAGCTGCCAGCAACTCAGCAACTTCTTGAGAGGCTTCCTCCTGAATTTTTAAAATAATTTTGTTTATTGCCACCGTTCTTCCCTCCTTTGATTAAAGTTTTACGCCATTAACCATAATGAAGGAAATCAACAGCGCCAATACTGCATAAGTTTCAACCATAGCGGCCATTATAATGCCCTTGCCTGTTTCTTCAGGACGTTTAGCGCAAAGATAAATACCTGCTGCACATACTTTTCCTTGGTAGATACCAGAGAAAAATCCTGCAATACCTATTGGCAGACCAGCAAAGAAAAGTGCCCATCCTTGTGCTGTAGTTAAATCTTTAATGTTGCCATCAATAACTCCAATATTTAAGACAATAATGAAAGCAATCAAAAGTCCATAAATGCCTTGTGTACCAGGCAGTGCCTGCAGTACAAGAACATTACCAAATTTGTCCGGATCTTCAGAAACAACCCCTGAACCGGCCTGGCCTGCTATACCAACGCCAAGTGCAGACCCGCTTCCTGCGAAACCGGCAGCTACTGCTGCCCCGGCAAATGCTAGTGCTGTACCTAAACTTAACATAATTACATTCCTCCTCAGAACTGTTTTATAAATAAATTTTATTTTGTAACATCCATATATTTCGTACGAATTGCTAACGGCACGAACGCTTTGCCGCCGGCTTCATAAAACTTACCGAAAAACTCAATGTACTGCAAACGGCATGTATGTACGAAAGAACCAAGAACGTTGATCCAAATATTAAAAATATGACCGCCTATCAAAACTACAACAGCTGCCGCGACGCCAATGGGGCCAGCCCCGATCAACATTTGCGCGATAGTATTGATGACTGCCGCAATAACGCCAGTTGCGAGTCCCAACGCGAACAGTCTTGAGTAACTCAGAAGATCGCTGACATAACTGCTGATGTTGTAAAGGGAAAGAAGTCCTGCTATCAATCTGGCAAAGATTCCTCGCTTATCCCTGCCTCCTGTCAGAACGACAATGGCAGCACCTGTCCAAGCCATATATTTACCGACCGGATTTTCCGGCAGGTAAGCCATCAGGAACAAACCTGCAAACAAAATAAGCCAGGAAACCTGATCAAATAAAGGATCCCACACCCTACCACGTTTGATATCGAGATAAATCTTCATGAACATACCGGCAACCAGGTGCATTGCTCCCAAAACAAAGCACAATGCCAACATCTTCAATGGTTCTTTCATTGGCAGGAACAAAAGTGGTTTCCACTCCAGGCCGAACCAGCCTCCAAACAACGCTCCCCATATGACAGTAGAAATGCTGCCAAAGAATACCACTGTTATCAATTTCCCTGCAGTACCCTGCGGTTTAAATATTTTCAGCACGGCGAAAAGCAGGATAGTCAGAACCAATCCATAGCCTGCATCTGATAACATCATGCCGAAAAAGATAAAATAAAAGGGTGCCATCACGGAGTTAGGATCCAGCGAGCCAACCCTCGGCCGTGAATATAACTCGGTTACAGCCTCATAAGGGGCTGTAAATCTATCATTCTTCATTACTGTAGGAGGAACTTCTCCTTTTTCGGGATTGGTAAAGTTCAGGTCATAGGCATTGGTTGCCTCTGCCACCGCTTTAGAGACTTCGTTGGTTTTATCCGCCCTTACCCAGCCCTGCAGGCAGAAGGTTTTCTCTGTTTCTTCCCCGCTGCATTTTATACGTTCCTGCTTAGCCGTCAACTGGTCGTAGTAAAGAAAAAGTTCTGACCTTCTCTTTGCAACCTCCAGCGCTTCAGCTTCAAGTTCATTGGCCAAAGATTCTTTTTTACCAGCCGCTTTTTTTGAAGCTGCGATAATTTCTCTTACCAAGCCGGCGCGTTTTGGGAAAATCATGTCAATGAACTCATGCGATTTCAATAGATGTTTAACTGCAGCAGCCGCAGACTTATGCGCAAAAATCACCATAGCCCTGCCTTCAGGTGCCTCGGCTAGCGCAAGTACCTCTGCGGTTAGCTCCTTGAGTTCTTCTGTAAATTTTTCTTGTTCGGTATCCGGTAAATAGCCGGCAAAAAACGTACTTGTATCAGTATCTTGTAATTCTTCGAGCGGAACATCCAAATCCAGCCATGGCTGCAAATGTTCTGCCTGAGCAAGCATAGTGGATGCCTCATTACGCAGAGAAGCTATTTCTTCTGCCAAAGAATCAACTTGTTTGGATAATTCTGCGCCTTCGCCATTTTCCCGAAGAAATTTGTCATAAGCAACCGGTGTCTTTGCCGCCAAGAAAAATGGCTTGCCCACATGCGCTGAAACAAATTTGATTGCGCCCTTTGCAGTTTCTACTTCTGAGTTCAGGTCATCTGCTCCCGACGCATAAGAACCTTCACCTTGCGAAATCAACATGACGTTGCCGTCGCGCTGCAAGTTCAAAAGTATGGCATCGCGGTCTTTTTTCAACGCATATAAAGTCACTTTTTTCATTGAAACTAACATGCTAGACCACAACCTTTTCTATAACGTACTCTAATGCCACAGCTATCTTTTCCTTGGCTGCCAGCTCTATCGCCCGATCCGCCAACATGCGCTCTGCCACAATCGCCTTGGCCTTGATTTTCGCCTCCGCCTCTGCAGCGGCAATAACTTTTTTCGCTGTGCGCTGTGCTGAAGCAATCATATCCTCCGCTTCTTTAGACGCATTTTCTTCAGCCTCGCGAATAATATTTCTTGCCTTGACCTTTGCTTCGCGTTTTGACTCTCCTGCTGCCTGTTCTGCTGCCTTTATCTCTTCCAATATTGACATTTTACCACCACCTTTATTTTCAACAGAAATTGTTATCAGAAAACACAAAATACCGCTTTCACATAAAAGTGAAACCGGTACCTAAGTTTGCTCTTGTTTCAAGACCCACTTTGCATAAATTATCATAATTTCAGTCTTCCCTTCAAAGAACTATTACGAAAAAAGTTCAAAATCAGTTAGATTTAAGATGACGAAACCAGAAATGCTCTTTATCTATCAACAAATTTACTATTTTAAAATAGGATAACAAGTCAAAAGTTACCCGAATGTTTATTGTTTAGACATAAATCCTGTAATTCCTGCTATAAATTATAACTTTGTAAAAAAATATATCACTCTTATATTCAAAAACAAAAAGCACTCTACGGCAATAGCAGCCAGAATGCTCTTTATCTTATTTTATCCCAGACTTACTGTTCTGAATTCACAGGAAGCGACTTCAAACATACGTGAAGCAATGCGTTTGCCCCTTGCCAGATCAGCAGTGAAACAAATGGCAGTTTGCCCTGCAGAGCTTTCAGACAAAAGCCCAGCTTTGCGCAAAACCGTTTGTGCGTCAAGAGCCGTCTGCTCGGCGGGATCTATAACTCTGACCTTGTCGCCCATTTCACGTTCAATCTCTTTCTTAATGAAAGGATAGTGGGTACAGGAAAGAATAAGTGTATCAACACCGGCCGCTTTCAAAGGCACAGCATATTCAGCGACTGCGTCGGCAATTTCCGACGAGCCAAACCTCTCACCTTCAATCAAAGGTACGAATTTAGGACAAGCTTTTGGCACAACCGTTGCGGCTGTATCCAAAGCCATAATAGCAGCCTTATGGGCTCCCGAGTTAATCGTGAACTCCGTCGCAAACACGCCGATAGTCTTATTATTGCTGGCATTTAAAACCAGCTTGGCACCCTTAGACATACCAACAATATCGAATTCATGATTACCTTTCAAGGTATCAACGCCCAGGACAGTAAGTGTGTTGCAGGCAACAATAACAAGCTTTGTTCCCTGTGTTTCAAAATAATCCAGCATCTCACCTACAAATTGTCTTACTTCCTTTTCGCTGCGAGGCCCGTATGGCGTACGTGCTGTATCGCCCAAATATATAAATTTTTCATGTGGCAGAAGTTCCTTAAGGCACTTTAAGACACTGAGACCGCCTACGCCTGAATCCAAAACCCCAATCGGTGCATTCTTATTCAACAATCCGCTCACCTCCTGATAACAAGCCTTAATTATAAACTCAATTACTTGTTATTATACACCAATTTGCCAATGCCTGAACAAAAAATTATCGCTTTTTGAGCAAAAGGCTAGCGTAAGAACCGGCCAACGAGAACTGTCCTCGATGACGGCAAAACGACCACCGGGGACTGTCCCCGGTGGTCGAAAGAATACTGCATTTCTTCATTATAAATATTTGATCCAGAATTTGTAGGTACTCAGGATAACGACAACGGTCAGCACAAGATAGTCGCCGAGTCCCAGCTCCTGTTTCTTCATGTTTTTATAGGTGTTGGCCCCGAAACCCTTCAGTTCCATGCTGAGCGCGAGTGTATCAGATTTAGCTACGGCTCGCATTACTAAAGGTTTTATTACCACAAGATAGGAATACATGCGTTTGAAAACATTACCACGGTTCGAATAGCCCCGGCAGGACTGTGCATCAAGCGTTGCCGCGCTGTCAGTCAGAAAATCAGGGACAAAACGCAGAGCAGTCGTCAGCATGAAAGCATATTCACAAGGCATATGAAAACGTTCCACCAAAGCTTGCGCAATATCCTGTATCCTCGTCGCTGCCAGCAAACAAAGAAACGCCATCGTCATGACCAGCATACGCAGGCCACCAATCATAGCAACTTCGAGAGTAGATTGGAATAATAGCTGCAGCAAAATCATCATGCCCGTAAAAACAGTCAGCGCTCCAATGGCCGCCATCGTCATCCGGTCATGCTTGATATAGAGCAAAAGTGCGAGTTCCAGCACGAGTATAAAGGAAACAACCTGCACCGGCAGAATGAAAACCAGCGCCGTAACTGCCAAAACAGTTATCAATTGGGTAAATGCCGTTACTCTCATTATTTCTCACCTGCTTTCAAAGTAAGCTGGGCGCAAAAGTCTGCAGCATTAACAGCTGTAAGTTCGAAGGTTGCCGCCAGAGCTGCCATCGTTGGTTGCTGCAAACCCCATTCGACAAGGTCCTTCGTGCCGTTGAAAAGTTCTTCAGGCACATCATCAAAAACAAGATTGCCATTATGCAAGACAATAACCCGGCGGGCATACAGCCTTGCTATATTCATATCATGGGTAATCAGAACAATGGTAATACCTTGCTCTTCGTTGATTGCCCGCAAATAATTCATCATCTGTTCTTTTTCCAGACTATCCTGGCCATTCGTGATTTCATCAAGAATCAGGATACGCGGTTTGAGCGCCAGGGCTGCGGCTACGCCAAGACGGCGCTTCTGACCAAAGGACAAAGTTCTTGGATAAACATCGGCAAAGTCAGTAAGCCCTGTTGCCGCCAACGCCTCTTCTACCTGCTCACGTACTTTTTCTTCGGAAAGTTTTTTATTACGTGGTCCGTAAGCAACTTCATCCCAGACCGTATCGGCAAGAATCTGTAAATCCGGGTTCTGGAAGACGTAGCCAACGCGATCAGCCAGATCGGCCGGTTCTTTCTTAGCTATATTTTCACCATCCACATAAACTTCACCGGAGCGCGGATGCATCAAAGCCATAAAGAGCCTGCTCAAGGTTGTCTTGCCGCTGCCGTTATGGCCAAGCAATGCTACAAATTCACCATTTTCTATTTTGCAGTCAATATCGTTTATCACAGGCTCGCCGCGCCTGTAAGCAAAATTTACTTCTCTTGTTTCAATCACAGCTAAGCCCTCCCATATTTTTCTTTTAACTCACTGATTGCATCACTGGTTTTTCTCCACATACCAAGGTGGATACCATCGCGTTTCTCAAGGTTAAGCTTGACCTGCCAAAGGGCCGGCAAAATTCTTCTGAGTTCTCCATCCTCGTAGGCAATAGCAGCAGCCTCTTCAAAGGAACCTGATGCTACGACGACGCCGTCCTGCAGTACTATCATATCGGTAACATAGGGCAGCACGTAGTCAAGATTATGTTCAACGACGATAACTGTCATATTATATTTTTGATGGATTTTATAAAGCAACTTGTATAAGGAAACCGAGCCTTCCGGATCCATAGCTGAAACAGGCTCATCCAGGACTAATACGCGTGGATGCACAGCCAAAACCGAAGCCAGCAACAGTCTTTGCCTTTGGCCGCCGGACAATTCATCCAGCTGATAGTTCTCTCTGCCAGGCAAACCCACATCTTCCAAAGCTTTTTTCGTACGTTCCTCGACTTCATCAGGCGGAAAGCCGTGATTCAGGAGTGAAAAGGAGACTTCTTCGCCGGCAGTGAGTGAAACCAACTGGCTTTCGTAATCTTCCAGCATCAGCCCCAGATGCATCGCAATATCGGAAACACGTCTGCCCTTGGTATCTCCGCCGAGAACTTCAACCGAACCTGCATAGCGACCGCCATAATAATAAGGAATGATGCCAGCCATCGCTTTGCACATCGTAGTCTTACCTGCACCGCTTGGTCCGAGAAGAACTGTGAAAGAACCTTCTTTGACACTGACATTGATATCTTTTAAAACTACCTCGCCGCCATTATAGGCATAGTGAAATTTTTTAAATTCAACTGCGTAGTTGCTCATTTTTTACGCGCCCCCTGAATAAAGAACAGTTTTTGTGCAGGTGCGAACAAAACCTGAGTAATGAAACCGTTCAGCACTGCGACAGTTGCCACCACCGGCAACATTGCATAAATATAAACATGCATCGGCAAACTAAGAATGAGCTTTAAAATGAAGGTGAAAACCGAACCGCTGGCCATGGTAGCCAAAAAACCTGTCAGATAAGGGCGAAAACGGAAATTGGCAAGCCCCATTTTCAGCATGGATTTAACGACTAATGCTGCTACAAAAGCGCCGGTCAATTCACTTGCTATATTACCGAGAGGGAAAGCTGACTTCGAGGAAGGCACCAGTGTCAGTCCTGCTACAAAGCCAATACCAAGCGATTGTGAAAAGCTTGGATTAGTCAGGCCAATAGTGATGGAATACATGGCAATGGTCCAATTCGGAGTAACACCGCCAATATTCGGGCTAATGGTATGAAGGATAACGCCTATAGCCAACAAAAGTGCTGTTATAGCTACCCAGCGATGAGTATCCTTCGCCGGCGGCACTTCAATCAATTCAACTTCTGGTTTGAAAACTTGTTCCTCTTTCATCTTTTTCCTCCTCAATCAAAATTTTTGCAATAAAAAAAAGCCCCTCATCCCTGTAGGGACGAGAAACTCTCGCGGTACCACCCTGCTTGATTGCTTATAGCAATCCTGCTTACTACAGAATACGGGCTTTAGCCGATATTCCCTTCCTTGATAACGGGCGAAGTATCCCGACGGCGTCTACCCCGGCTATGCCGGCTCAAACCATATCTCTTGGGCCCATTCAAAATGCTGCTTTGCGCCGGACTCTCACTGTCACCGGCTCGCTGAAGCCTGCTTTGCAGATCTACTCTTCCCAATCATTGAATTTATCTTATAGATTAACACAAAGTTTAGCAAAAGCATCGACCTATGTCAATATTTATTTTGCATTTATGATAACTATTCCTTATAATTATGGTAGGTGATGAAGATGAAACAGGGATTGTTATATAAATTTTTAATTGCTCCGTTAATCTTCCTTCTTTTGTATATCGGAACTATACTCCCCTTTATTGGCGAATGGTTGCGAGCACTTCTGCAGTTTTTGCCGCAGCTATTAACTTTCGCCCTTTCTATGCTGATGACGATTTTAGCAGCCTTACAAATGGCGATTAATAGTATCCTGGCTTTTTTCTCACCCGTTTTGTCAAAGATGTTCTTATCCTTCAGCAATGCTTTTGTGCAGTCTCTTAGCAGTATCTTTAATACTTTCACGCAATTATTCGGTTCCGCCATTGATCTTGCACTAAAATTAATCAGCAGTATCTTTTACTGGTTTGGACAGGCCTGGTCTTTACTTGCTTCGCTTTTAATCCATTCGCTTAACTTGCTTGTTTTTTTTGCAGAAGCCATAATTGCTTTCGTACTCTTGGTTGGCCAATTACTACTTTATGCCCTGCAAACTCTGCTTTCCACCCTGTTTGCCATTATTTATAAGATTTTAAGCGTAATTCCTGTACTGCGAGACGTTACTGACTATCTCCTTGATACACCGGCCGGCAGACTGCTCAGAGAGTTTTTCGGGCTGTTTTTTAATAAGTCTCATCGTCTGGAAGCGAAATACGCCTGGCAAAATTTTCTCAAAAAATTAAAAAGAAAAGGATCGTGACACTATGAAGATTTCAACGAAAGGACGCTATGCCCTTCGCTTGATGTTGGATTTAGCCGTTAATTATACCGGCGAATATATCACCATTAAAAATATTGCCAAAAGACAGGAAATTTCCGAAAAATATCTGGAACAAATTATCACCCAATTGAGCAAAGCCGGCTTTGTGAAGAGTGCCCGCGGCGCACAAGGCGGTTATATGTTGGCTCGCACGCCAGCTGAATATACCGTAGGTGAAATTCTGCGTCTTCTGGAAGGCAGTCTGGCACCTGTTGCCTGTCTGGAAGATAATCATGTTAATTGTGCCCGTGCCAGTGAATGTGTAACTCTTGAAATCTGGTTGCAGCTCGAAAAGGCTATTAACAATGTTGTCGATAACATGACTCTTGCCGACTTGGTAAAACGGCATAACGAAAAAACTTCTTATACCTACGAAATATGATTATATCCTGTCAGGCAAAAAAAGCTTGACAGGATATTTTTTTAAGGGTACAATTTTATCAAAAGTTAATCCCTATTATAACTATATGAATTAAGGAGAATGGTACCTATGAAATTCTTATTTTGTACCAGCCGATGTTGATTGTCTTCTGAAGTTTAACTTACATAACTAAATCCTGGAAAATCATCATATGAAAAGAGGAAACTATTATGACTAAAATCGTTAAAAGCTTAACTGAGTTAATTGGTAATACACCACTTTTATCCCTGACAAACTATAACAAAAAACATGCACCAAATGCGGAGATTATTGCAAAGCTCGAATACTTCAATCCTGCCGGCAGCGTTAAGGATCGCATAGGTAAGGCTTTGATTGAGGATGCTGAGCAAAAAGGTTTGCTGAAACCAGGTTCCGTTATCATTGAACCGACCAGCGGCAACACCGGTATAGGTCTTGCTTCTGTAGCAGCTGCTAAAGGCTACCGCGTTATTCTGACAATGCCGGAAACGATGAGCATTGAACGTCGCAACCTGCTTAAGGCTTACGGTGCTGAGCTTGTACTGACTGAGGGTGCTAAAGGCATGAAAGGCGCGATTGCTAAAGCCGAGGAACTTGCCAAAGAAATTCCAAATTCTTTCATCCCCGGTCAATTCGTAAATCCTGCCAACCCTGCCATCCATAGAGCAACCACCGGTCCGGAAATCTGGAGAGATACCGACGGCAAAGTTGACATTTTTGTTGCAGGTGTTGGTACCGGCGGAACGGTTACCGGAGTCGGTGAATACTTGAAATCTCAAAACCCAAATGTTAAAATTGTTGCTGTAGAGCCAGCTGACTCCCCTGTTCTTTCCAAAGGTGTTGCCGGCCCTCATAGAATTCAAGGCATCGGCGCTGGTTTTGTGCCTGACACTTTGAACACTAAAGTTTATGATGAAGTTGTAACTGTCGAAATTGATAACACATTGAACACCGTTAAAGAATTAGCAAAAAAGGAAGGTCTGTTAATAGGCATCTCCAGCGGTGCCGCAGTATATGCTGCAACTCAGCTTGCTAACCGTCCGGAAAACAAGGGTAAAGTTATTGTTGCTCTGTTGCCGGATACCGGTGAACGTTACCTCTCTTCCCCAGGCTTCATCGATTAACCATAATCGAAAGGGACTGATTTCATGACTGTATTGACTCGTGACCAAGCCTGGAAATTACTTACCAAATATAACAAGGATCCTTTTCACCTGCGCCATGCCCTTACTGTAGAAGGTATGATGCGCTACTTTGCCCGCGAACTGGGCTATGGTGAACAGGAAGCTTTCTGGGCCAATGTTGGTCTGCTGCACGATCTTGACTTTGAACTTTATCCGGAACAGCACTGCATCAAAGGGCAGGAACTGATGCGGGAAGCGGGACTCGACGAAGACATCATACGCGCAACTGCCAGCCATGGTTACGCCATCGCTGTCGATATCAAACCTGAGCATGAAATGGAAAAAATTCTTTATGCCTGTGATGAACTTACGGGACTGATTGGTGCCTGCGCGTTGATGCGTCCTTCCAAAAGCGTTCAGGATATGGAACTTAAATCCGTGAAGAAAAAATATAAGGCCCTGAATTTTGCTGCCGGCTGTTCCCGACCCGTCATTGAGCGGGGTGCCGAAATGCTTGGTTGGAGCTTGGACGACCTTATTACCAGAACTATTCTGGCGATGAGGGTAGACGAAGCCACAATTAATGACTTTTGTGCAAAACTAGAATCTGCAAAGCAGGATAATTAAATAATTTGTCTAAATAGTAATTTGTACTTTTGTTTCAATTACTATGAATAGCCGAGGTGAGAACGGTGTTTAAACATAGAGGACTACTCATAATCTTTCTTTGTTTAATCTTTGCTTCTATCCTCGGCTTTTTTATGCTCGCTAACAATACTCCAAAGGCACAAAATCTTTTTACCTATAAAGATATCGCTATCACTCAGGAACAAAATATTAAAACCTTGATGTCAGCAGGCGGTAATGTTGTTATCGACAGTAATATCAAAGGGCATATCTTTGTAGTGGATGGTGATTTAACAATCAGCAATAACTCGAAAGTTACCGGTCAGATTATTGTTCTCGGCGGCAAAGTTACGGCTGGGTCACAGGCAGAGCTAAGATACAGACCTTTCGTTTTTTTACTGCATGGTCATCCTTTTGTCCCTCTTATTGTTGCCGTGCTTTTATCTTTAGGTGCGTTTAGTCTGGTTGCAATTCCTCTGCTGCTTTGGCTTATCGGTTATTACTTTAAAAGATCCCCGTTCTACCAACCAATCAAAAATAAGCTTTTGAAATTACAGGAACGTTGGCCTTCGCTTTACATTATTACCGGTTTTATTCTCAGCGTTGCTATGCTCTTTTCTTTTTTGGATCTTGCCTGGGATACTTTTTTTCAAACCAGCACTGTTCTCTTTGACGATGCTTTTATCTGGTTGCTTCGCTATTATACCAGCCCTGCGCTTGATAAATTCATGCTGTTCATAACGGATATTGGTTTCGGCAAAGGTTTTGCCATCATCGTAGGTACTACCTTAGCCATGCTCGCTTATAAGAAACGCTGGCAAGATATTTCAGCCCTTGCCATTTGTATTGCCGGTGCCGGGATGCTTAGCGTTCTTCTGAAAAACAGCTTCCAGCGCATGCGCCCTGATTCGTTTTTTCTGGTACAAGAAAACAGTTTCAGTTTTCCCAGCGGCCATGCCCTGGTAACTATGTGCTTTTATGGCATGCTGGCTTTTTTCCTGATGCGGGAAACAAAATCCTGGCCAGTCCGCTTATTGATAGCCACTCTGACTGTCATCCTGAGTCTTATCATTGGCATCAGCCGTATTTATCTGGGTGTCCATTATCCGACTGATGTCGTAGCCGGTTATGCTGTTGGTTTCATGTGGCTGGCCTTCTGTATTTCCTTGCTTTTGAGACGGGAAAAGAAAACACAAAACAACGGCTAGACACTTCCGTTTTTGGCTGGCAATAGATTTAAAAGTTTTTCCTTGGGCAAGCGGTAAATACGCCATTCTGCAAGATGCTGCGCACCAATTGACTCATAAAAATCTATACTCGGCTGATTCCAGTTGAGGCACCACCAGTCCAAACGGCCACAGCCGCGTTCCAAAGCAATTTCTGCCAGTTTGGTGAAAATAGCTTTGCCATAGCCACGTCCGCGCCATTCAGGTTCTATATACAAATCTTCTAGAAAAATCCCACTTTGACCTAAAAAGGTGGAGAAATTATAAAAGAAAAGTGTGAAACCAATGGTATTACCGGCAAGTTCACAAAAGATAACTTCCGCTTTTTGCTGATCAAACAACCAATCCTCCAATATCGCTTCGTTTACTGCCACTTTATCCAGCAAATTTTCATAAGCCGCCAAATCTCTGATAAACTTGAAAACCAAGGGAACATCTTCTCTTACCGCAAAACGAAATTGAAGTTCTGCCGCCATATCAACACATCCTTTTCCAAAATAAAATAAAAAGCACTGCCGACAAGAAGAAACCTGTTTTCTTCATTGAACGACAGTGCTTATTTTTTATAAATCTCTGCTGAGCATATCCATGACCATCATATTGCTTACTACGCCAATGCCCCCCGGAACAGGTGTGAAAGCAGAAGCTTTTGCTGCTACGGCTGCATCAACGTCGCCAAGCAGTTTGCCGTCGACAGCGTTGATACCCACGTCGACAATCACAACACCCTCTCTGACCATATCCGGCTTAACAAAAGAAGGAATACCGACTGCTGCTACGATAATATCAGCCTGCCTGAGAACACCAGGCAAGTCCTGGGTGCGTGAATGGCAGATAGTGACAGTAGCATGTTCCTGCAAGAGAAGCAGGGCAACTGGTTTGCCAACTACATTGCTGCGTCCGAGAACAACAACGTGTTTGCCTTTCAGTTCAATGCCATAATGCGAGAGCGTTGCCATGCAGGCACGCGGCGTACATGGTGCCCAGCGGCTGCGGCCGAGATACAATTCACCGGCATTAAACGGATTCAAACAATCGACGTCTTTCGCCGGGGATAATAAAGCTCCGACTGCGTCGCTGTTCAGATTTTTCGGCAAAGGCATCATCGGCAGTATTCCCGTAACTGCTTCATCAGCATTAAGTTCTTTAATTACTGCTTCAACTTCTTCCTGGGAAGCAGTGGCAGGCAGCTCAACCGTCTTCACACCTGCACCCAGGCTTTCTGTCATTTTAATCAAACGGCTTTTGTAAACATGTGAAGCCGGGTCGTCACCTACAGTAACGATTGCCAGTGTAACTTGTTTACCGTTGGTTTTAGCTGCGGCTATTTTGGCAGCAATTCTTTCTCTGGCAGCATCCGCAACCGGTTTGCCAGACATTAATAATGTTTCCATCCTCTTACCTCGTTTATCAGAATAGACCGCTAATGACGCCGTCATCACTAACGTCGATTTTCTCAGCTGCCGGCACCTTCGGCAAGCCAGGCATCGTCATAATATCGCCGGTCAATACAACTACAAAACCAGCACCGGCTGAAATACGTACATTCTTAACGGTCATGGTGAAACCTTCCGGACGACCGAGCAGGGCAGGATCATCAGAAAGTGAATATTGTGTTTTGGCCATGCAGACCGGCAAGTGTCCGTAGCCCATCTCTTCGTATTGTTTTAAAGCAGTTTCTGCTTCTTTAGCATAGGAAACAGACGCTGCTCCGTAGATTTCCCGGGCAATTGTGTTGATTTTTTCTTTCAGTGTCAGGTCGTCTTCATAGATAGGTGCAAAAGCTGCTTTGCCGGATTCGGCCAAAGCCACTACTTCTTCAGCCAAAGCCACGCCGCCTTCGCCGCCTTTGGCAAAGACATCAGATAAAGCTACATTTACGCCATGTGTTGCGCAGTGACTGCGGATCGCTTCCAATTCTTCTTCGGTATCCTGGGCGAAGATATTGATGGCAACAACCAGTGGCACATTGAATTTTTTAATATTCTCTATGTGTTTTTCGAGATTAACAAGGCCTTTTTTTACGGCTTCTACATTAGGTGTGGCCAGGGAAGTTTTTGGTATACCGCCGTGCATTTTAAGAGCACGAACTGTAGCAACAAGTACGACAGCATCGGGTTTCAGTCCGGCATAGCGGCATTTGATATCAAAAAACTTCTCGGCGCCAAGATCAGCACCGAAACCTGCCTCAGTGACAGTATATTCAGCAAGCTTCATCGCTGTTTTCGTTGCCATAACGCTGTTACAGCCATGTGCTATATTGGCGAAAGGCCCGCCGTGAATGATTGCCGGTACATTCTCCAGTGTTTGCACCAGATTCGGTTTAATGGCATCTCTCAAAAGGGCTGCCATTGCGCCTTGTGCTTTAATCATGCCGGCAGTTATTGGTTCACCGGTATAGCTATAGGCCACAATAATTTTGCTGAGGCGTTCTTTCAAATCTTTCAAGCTATTGGAGAGACACAAGATAGCCATTACTTCGGAAGCAACCGTGATATCAAAGCCATCCTGACGCGGCACGCCATGCGCCTTGCCACCCAGTCCTACGACGATATTACGCAGTTCACGATCGTTCATGTCTACTACACGTTTCCAGACAATCCTACGCGGATCTATATTCAGGAGATTACCCTGTTGGATATGATTGTCCAGCATAGCGGAAAGTAACATGTGGGCAGAAGTAATGGCATGGAAATCGCCTGTGAAATGCAGGTTGATATCTTCCATCGGCACGACCTGGGAATAACCACCGCCAGCTGCGCCGCCCTTAACACCCATGCAAGGGCCAAGTGATGGTTCACGCAAAGCAACTATGACATCTTTGCCAATCTTGGCCAGGCCTTGTGCCAAACCAACAGTAGTTGTCGATTTGCCTTCACCGGCAGGTGTCGGAGTTATGGCGGTAACCAGAACTAATTTGCCCGCCTTTTTGGTCTCTAAATTACGAATAAGATCCATGGACAATTTGGCCTTATAGCGGCCATACATTTCAATATCATTCTCTGCTATGCCAAGTTTTTTTGCCACTTCGGTAATGGGGAGCATTTTTGCCTGTTGTGCAATTTCAATATCAGTTAACATAGATATCCTCCTTAAAATCCGGGGCCAGCCCTTAAATCATTATATACGAAAAAAGCCGACAATCCGGGCTCGTTTTGCCCAGACGGTCGGCTTAATACCGGTCATACTCCATGTGGTTATCCACTTCCGTCAGTTATATGACCCCTATGGATTTGATTATACCTTGCGCACTTTTCTTTGTCAACGCACAGGACTGCTGAACTTTACGAGCATACCCGAACCAAGATGTCTCGGCTGCGCTCGACATGACACTACGTAATAACCGGTAACTTCAGTCAATGGTTGAAGAAGTGACGAGCTTGCTGCACGTCAGCGACCGACTGCTTGCAGACGAATAACCGCGTATGGAATGTTATTCAAGCAGAGTTATTTAGAACAAACAAAGAGGCAAGAATTAAAGAAGTGACGGGACTCATATACATCAGCGTTCGGCCGAATTTACTGCGGCCGTTTAACGCGTGTGGAATGGTCCAGAGGAACTCTTGAATCCTTGCCGATATGCCAATGGTTCCTTGCTATTCAAACCAGACTTCCACTACGGAATCAGGTGCAAGAATCGTGCCCGGCGGTACGGATTGCTTTTTGGCGGTGCCGCTGCCATAAGGGATCAGCACTAATCTGCCCTGCTGAATAAGCTCAGCGACTTGTCTGAAATTAAGTCCGGCAAAGTTTGGTATTTTAGCTTTGCCATCCGGCATGATCTGCATTTGCGGCAGCATTTCCGCTCCCTTATAATTTTCCGGCCTTTTTAAAGTATCAAGTGAGGGAAGCCCAACTGCATTACTAGGTTGTATACCCTGTGCTGCAAGTATCTGCTGCAAGGTATCCCTGAAGACAGGTGCGGATACCTGGGAACCGTAGAAAACACCCTGCGGTGAATCGAGCATAATCAGCATCGCATACTGCGGATTATCACTTGGCACGAAACCAACGAAGGAGGCGATATAGAGCCCGGCCGCATAGCCACCGTGTTCGCTGAGCTTTTCAGCTGTTCCGGTCTTACCGGCAATCTTATAGCCTTGAATTTTGGCTGTCTTACCGCCGCCGTCAGAAACAACCTGTTCCATCATGGAGCGCATCTGTTCGGCGACATCTTCCGTAATAACACGCCTCACGACCTGCTTCTTGCCTTCCATCAGTACTTTGCCGTCAGGCTTGACGACCTTTTGTACTATATATGGTTTGACGAGTTCGCCACCGTTAGCAATAGCACAGATTGCCCGCAGCATTTGCAGTGGCGTTACCGCAATACCCTGTCCGATACCCATCGTGGCGATATCTGGCAGACGCATTTCATCAGGATCATAAAGAATGCCTTCCTCTTCACCTGGTAATTCGATGCCGGTAACGTTGCCGAAACCAAATTTCTTGGTATAATCTGTCATACGTTTAGCGCCCAGCTTCATACCAAGATCAGCCATACCGGTATTAACAGAGAATTTAATGATATCAGTGAAAGTAATTGCCCCTAAAGCGCCGCTGTCCCAGTTGCGAATTGTCCTGTCCGCTACATTAAAAGCACCGGCATCATAAAACGGCGTATCAGGCGTGACCAAATGCTCAGTTAAGCCAGCACAGCCCACAATCGGCTTAAAAACGGAGCCAGGCTCATAAACAATGGAAATTGCCCTGTTCGTAAAGGCGTCGGCAGGATACTCGCTGAATTTATTGGGGTCAAAGGTTGGCCTGCTGGCCATACCCAGAATTTCACCTGTGTGTGGATCCATCAGGATAACAGCCGCACTTTTGGCATGTGTTTTGGCTATGGCGTCGTCAAGGCCTTTTTCCAAAACATACTGCATCTTGCTGTCGATAGTCAGGTAAACTGTTGGCATTTGCGGTGGTGCCGCACTGTTAAACCCGCTTTCCCCTATCTTACGCCCAAGTGCGTCTAAAATATCACTCCGATGCGTTTCCGCACCTTTGATAATAGAATCCAGTCTCCACTCTATACCGCTAAGTCCGTTGTCATCAATACCGACAAACCCGAGAACATGTGCTGCCATCGTATTCTTGGTATAATAACGCTTGCTTTCTTCCAGAAAGTGCAACCCGGAAAGCTTATTATCTTTGATTATTTGTCGAACCTCATCAGCTTCCGCAGGTTCCATCGCCCTTTTAATCCAAAGGAAACGGCCGCCGCCACTGAAATCACTATAAAGCTCATCTGCTTTAATTTTCAGCACAGGCGCCAGAAGATCGGCCGCCAGACGACGGGGATCACGCTGTGGTTTTTGACCGCGCGGCCACATTTCCGGATTATCATCCATCTGCTTTGGGTCAACGTACAGGGACTTGCTCATAATGCTGACAGCGAGTTCTTCCCCATTGCGGTCAAGAATACTGCCCCTGGGCGAAAAAACCTTTTCATCACCGGCAGTTTGCTGCATTGCCCGTTTTGCCATTTCCTCACCGCTGATGATCTGCAGCCAGAATAACCGCACAACTACAGAAACAAAAGCAAATAAAATAAGGCAGCCAATCCAACCTGAACGTTTTTTACCGGCATTCATGCTAAAATGTCTGCTCAACGCTGCCACCTCCTTGGGAGAGGGCGTTTGCCGGCAAGTTCCTGCTTGCGCTTTTCAAAAACGGCAGCAACTTCTTGCTGTGATTCGTCCTGTTTCGCTTCATCCCGGTAAACCGCAATAACCAGGCCAATTGCCGCCAGATTAACAACCAAGGCTGTACCGCCGTAACTGATAAAGGAAAGCGGCACACCGATAACCGGCAGAATGCCGCACACCATAGCCATATTGGCAACTGCCTGACCGACCACCAGAAAATTAATGCCTGTCACAAGCAAAAAACCTTTTTCATTTTTGGTATTAAGTGCTATCTGATGAATCGCCGCAGCTAAAACCAGGAATACTGCAATTAAAAGAACAGCGCCAATAAATCCCCACTCTTGGCAAAAAATGGCAAAAGCGAAGTCAGTATGTGCTTCTGGCAGATAAAAAAACTTGCCGGAGCCCATACCGAAAGGTTTTCCTACCAGGCCGCCGCTGCCAATCGACATCAGGGACTGTACAACCTGATAACCGGTGTTGCCGGCATCCTGCCAGGGATCCAGCCAGATTTTGACTCTGGCGAAACGATATGGCGCAATAACAATCAAGCCTATGACCCCGACCACCGCGGCACCCAAAAGACTAACCAGTTCTATTCGCGGCAAACCAGCCACAATATAAAGTCCTATCATCAAGGCAAAAATTATCGCCGCCGTGCCCATATCCGGCTGCACCAAGACCAGTCCGGCAAAAACCGCTGCCTGGGCAAAAGGCACACACATGCCTTTGGCAAACAAAGAAACAGGCTTACCTCTTTTCAGATATTCGCCAAGGGAACCGGCCCCCAAAATAATTATTGATAGCTTGACCAGCTCGGAAGGCTGAATGCTCTGGCCGCCTATATACAGCCAGCGCTGTGCGCCTTTATTCGTTACACCGAAAGCATCTACACAGACCAGCATAACAAAAAAAATCGCATACCAGACCTGGCGATACTCCAGCCAAATTCTGTAAGGAACCTTCCAGCCAATGAAACCCATGGCAATAAGTCCGATTGACGCATATATAGCATAACGATATAAATAAAAATAGCCATTGTCGAACATATCCTTGGCTTCAACAAAACTGGCACTGAAAACGTTAATACAACCAAGCGCCATCAACAAAAAAGTCAAAACAAGGATGGCATCCTTGGGATTATCCCAGATTAGAAAACGCTTGCGCATACCCTCACCCCATGTAATTTTAGAAAACTACTTCGCAAAAACAAATCGGATTGCCCAATGCGCTGAATTTACGTTCATATTCAGTCATGACAGGATTATCATAATCGGAATGATGCAAATCATAGCTGACTGCGATTATTTGCAGGCCGAATTCCTTGAATTCCTCCAAAGAAAAATCAAACAAGGCCCTGTTGTCCGTTTTAAAACGCAAATGTCCGCCCTCGCCCAAAAGTTTCTTGTAGATGGCCAAAAAGCCGCGATGTGTCAGTCTTCTGGCGGCGTGTCTGGCTTTCGGCCATGGATCACTGAAATTCAAGTATAATTCTTTGATTTCCCCCGGTTCAAACCATTCTTCCAGGTAGGCGGCATTGCCGCAGATAATTTTGACGTTATTCCTGCCGGCCTCTTGTGCTTTTTTCGCCGGATAGTAACAGATATCTCTCTGTGTTTCTACTCCTATATAAGCTTTTTCAGGATTAAGTTCTGCCATCCCATTAACAAAAGCGCCCTTGCCGCAGCCGATTTCCAGAGCCAAAGGCTTACCGGGAAACATTTCTTGCCAGTTGCCCTTATGCGCTTCAATATTATCGAGAATGACATATTCATCTTTTAATTCCATGATAGCATCGCTTATCCATGCTTTTTTTCTGAGTCTCATTGCCAACCACCTTTTACCAATCTAGCTTTTGTCCTTAGTACAAAAAACTTCACTATCCCATTATATAACAAATACCTGCAAAAAAGAATTCAAAAGAGCCTGCTTCCTTGTAGTTTTTATGCCGCGGTACTATAATGTCATTAACGGCAAACCTTTTTCAATGGCAAGTCATATTGCGTCAGGAGGTTTTATGCATGGGAAAAATTACTGATTTTTTGAAAGAGTGCGGAGTTTTTTACCTTGCCTCCGTCCACGGCACAGCGCCTCGGCTCCGTCCCCTTGGATTCTTTATGGAATATGAAGGTAAGCTCTATTTCGGTATCGGCAATAACAAGGAAGTTTATCACCAATTACAAATCAATCCTCAGTTTGAAATTTGCTGTACCAGCAAGGATAATAAGTGGCTGCGCCTAAGAGGCAAAGCTATGTTTGACGAGAGCCCTGAAACTTTGGCAGCCGCCTACAAAACAATGCCGATGCTGGAAACTATCTACGCCGATCCAAAAGGGTCACGCTTCATTCCCTTTGCCACAACCAGATTCTCGGCCACCATCGATGATATGTACGGCGGTCACGAAGAGCTACATGTGCTTTAATATTTGTGGACAACAAAACAAATAAAATTTCATAAAAAATGCACAGCAGAATCAAAAAGATCTGCTGTGCATTTTTGTTTTTAAAATTTAGATACCAGGTTTATTCTTCGTCTTTCGGTCCCAGCTCATATTTTTTCAGGTAACGATACAAAGTTACGCGGCTGACATCCAACATGCCGGCAAGCTTACTGATATTGCCGCCAGCTGATTTCCAGGCTGCTATGAAAGCATCCTTGTCATATTTCCAGGATTTTTCTAAAGTACGGTCGCCAGGTAATTTGATATTATCTGCCTCAATGATACTGCCAGGAGTATGAAAGAAAGCCTGTTCAATAACACCTTGCAATTGTTTGATATTACCGCTCCAGCTGCAGGCAGTCAATAGCTGCAAGGCTCTGGCCGATAAACGTTTAGGCGGCAGGCTGTGCTGTGCAGACATTTCCGCGAGAATATGGGTAGCAATAACTTCAATATCCTTGACCCTCTCACGCAGTGGCGGTACACGAATAACGGTGTTCAGAACCAATTCATACAACTCTTTGGAGAACAAGCCCTTGTCAGCAAGTCTCTTCAGATTGGAATCGCAAGCCGCAATCACGCGTATGTTAAGCTTTTTCCTGACGCCGGTTTCTTTATTGACGATACCATTTTTCAGTGCATCTGCGAGTTTGTCGCCCATTTCAACCGGTAATTTTTCGACCTCATCGAGGAAAAGCGTTCCGCCCAAAGACAATTCCAATTTGCCAGCAGTCGGCTGATTTTCACTGTCTGTAGAACCGAAGAATTCAGCTTCCAGCTCAGCTATTGGCCCATTATAGCATTTCACCACAATCAACGGCGCAGCGGCACGCGGACTGGCCTGATGAATACCATGTGCCAGACGCTGCTTGCCTGTGCCCGGCTCGCCTTGGATAAGAATGTTGTTATCGCTGCGGGCGATACGGGAAGCCTTATGCTGCAGAGCCAGGAATTCACTGGTCTCACCAACCATGCTGTACAGGCTGTAGCGAGAACTGTAACCGGTTGCATGTGCAATAGTCGTTTTCAAATCCTCGATAGACATCGTCAAAACCAGGGCACTTTCGACATCATTGCCGGATTTAACCGGTAAAACCGTTGTAATATCCTCGTAGGTACGGTCCTGAGTTATCCAGGTAATTTCGCGGCGATGCGTAGGTGAACCTTTCAAGGCCTTCTTAAGAGGAATGTGCTCATAATTAAGGAAGACATCTTCCATTTTTTCTTTGCCTTCCAGACGATTGGTGGCATTGTTATTACAGTATTTAATCTTTTCGTCTTTGCCGACCCAGTAAACAGAAACCGGCAATTCATTCATGGTCAGCTGATAAATGTTCCAATATTCTAAAAGACACAGATGCTGCTCAATAGAATATTTCATTGTTAATAATAAAGAAAGGAGCATATCATAAGGCAGATCGCTTTGATCAAGTGAGAAGAAAGAGATAATATAGCGTATTTTGCCGTTTACATTAACCGGTGCGCTGCAGGCATCACCTGAATGGCTGTCTTTGATCCACATTTCCGGTCCGAACATCAGGAAAGGCACATTATGTTCCCTGGCAACACTGATGCTGGAGGTTCCAACGTCCTCTTCCAAAACGCGCATACCTTGAATGTCTTCGATTACTCTCTGAAAGAAGGGAAGCGCATAGTTTTTTATCACATAGCCGTCTTCATCAATCAGCAGCATGCTCAGATTGTGTACATTGAAATGCTGCTTGTTCTGCTCGTACAAACCATCCACGTATCTGACAATAAACTCATGTGCCTTTTGGTGCTCAATTATTTCTTCCTTACTCAATTTGTTAAGCTTCGGCATTGTTTCATGAGGCAGTTTCATAGCAGCACAACGCTGCCAGGACTCAGCTACCCAGGGATGTACGTTAGGATCGACGATGCCTTCCTCCATGAATTTCTTGTAGTAGGATGCAAGTTTCTCTTTATTTCTTCTTTCACGAATCATTCTACCTTACCCTCCTCATTTTCCATCAAAACCATTGATTTCTATTATTCGACATCTTTTTTATAAATCCTACAAAAAGCTTGGTGGAAATATAAATTTTGTTACATTTATTTGGGCAAATTATTTGTTTCTGCTAAAATTCTGCGAGCTCCATAGTAGTGCTCGCTCCAATATTTTTCCTTCAAACTGCTAAGCATGACACCGTGCGATGAAGCATTCCAGAATTTATCTTTCCCTGCGTAAATACCAACATGCGAAGCACCAGGTTCATAAGTCGTGAAGAAAACCAGATCCCCTTCTCTAAGGTCCTTCTTCAGCACGAAAATTCCTTCCAGGCACTGTGCATCTGCCAGCCTCGGCAATTTCGCCTTATGCTGGGCAAAAACATACTGAACATAGCCGGAACAATCAAAAGCTTTTGGTGTTGTGCCGCCGAATTTGTACGGAACGCCACTGTATTTTGCTGCCGTAGTGATAATCTCCCTGCCGCTGATGCCGCGGATACCTTCCTTTTCAAAAGCAGCATTGATGACTTCTTGGTAGGTCGCATCATCAAGCAAGCCAGTGACCTTCAGCTTATGCTTATGCTGAAAGTCTTTCAAAGCTTTTTCTGTATCCTTGGAAAAGCTGCCGGTAATTTCAGTTGTGATACCGACAACATTCAGCTTTTGCTGCGCCACCTTCACCTTCCAGCCTTTGTCTCCCACCTTAAGCGGTACAGACGCTGCTAAAACGGTCTCCGGTAATGTCAGAATCAAAAGCACAAGAGCAACAACCATGCAGAGCTTTTGTTTCATCCATGGCCACCCCCTGACTCAGTATCTGTTGTTATTGTAAACGTCCCAATTTTTCCACTTGCCTAATTCATCTGCTGCCAACGCAATCTGCTGAAGCAGCCTGTCCTTTTCCTTCGGCAATGTTGCGGCCAGCTGTACGTAGTTGGATACATGATTGCTGCGGAAAAGACAATGACTTTCCGGCGGCAATTCTACCAAAGAAATTATTTTATGCAATTCAAGCATAATACCCTGTGGATTTAATGGTGCGAATTCACCACGTTCATATTGGTCAAGAAGCTCACTGCCACGGTACAGCATCAAAGTAATAGCACTAAGCATATTCGGTTTGATCTCATTGATTGCCTTGGCAGTTTCTCTGGCATGTCTGTCCGAGCCATCTGCTCCTGCCAAACCCAAAATAATCATAATAGAAAGTTTCATGCCGGCTGCAACAACACGTTTGCCTGCCTCCACCGCTTCCGGGCCGGATACTCCTTTGTTCACGGCCTTTAAAACAGCATCATCACCGGTTTCCATACCATAGTATAGAAGTTTCAAACCGGCTTTTTCTAATTCTTGTAACTCTTCAACGGATTTTCTCAGAATATCTTTCGGTGCCGCATAAGAAGAAACTCTTTGCAGTTTTGGGAAAGTTTCAAAAAGCACTTTTAAAATTTTTAACAGCTTTTCAGTGGAAAGAACCAAAGCGTCGCCATCGGCTAAAAAGACTCTCTTTACCTGATTTTTCCCATAATGGGCAGCCAAGGCAATTTGCCTGGATATTTCTTCATCAGTACAGGTCATGAATTGAACATCCCTGTACATATTGCAATAAGTGCACTTATTATGTGCACACCCCCTGGTAACACGTAGGATAAAGCTGTTAGCTTCACTGGGCGGTCTGAAAACCGGGGTATCGTAAGTATCAAAAAACATTAAGCATCCTCCAAATTTACATTTTATTAAGTCTATCACAGCAAAGATTATTTACATAAAAAAAGATTTCGTTTCAAATCAGTTACTTATAATACACTTTACTGTAACTATTATATAACACTTTTTGCAAATTTAGCTGTAGCACTTTGTGAATTTATTGTAAAATAGAAAAACTTTACAATTTTCTTAATTTTGGCTAATTATTTGTTCGTTTTCGCCTTGATTTTTCTAATAGCGTATAATACAATTTAATTACTATTCAATAGTGTATGCTATTTAAGGCAAAATGAGGTGGATTTAATGTTTTCCAGAAAAGCCACTTTCAAAGGTGGCACGCATATCCCGGCAGAAAAAGACTTGACCAACAGCCTTCCTATTATAAGGATGGAAGCACCTGAATTTGTCTATCTGCCTCTTTCCATGCATATCGGGGTCCCTGCCAGACCTGTTGTTACTGTCGGCGAAAAAGTAAAGCTTGGACAACTGGTAGCGGCAGCACAAGGTTTCGTGAGCAGTAACATCCATGCCAGTGTCAGCGGCATGGTAACACGGATTGAAAAACGTTATCTTCCTAACGGAAGCTTGTCTGACTGCATCGTCATCAAAAATGACGGTCTGGATACTATGGCCGAGGAAATAACGCCTGGGAAAAACCATGGTGAAATCAAGCCGAAAACCATTCTGCAGCTGCTGCTGGATAAAGGCATTGTGGGCATGGGTGGAGCTACCTTTCCGACACATGTCAAATACGCTCCGCAAAAAGATGGCCCAGGCATTGACACCGTCATCATCAACGGTATTGAGTGTGAACCCTTCATCACGGCTGACCATCGAATACTCCTTGAAGAAGCAACAAATGTCATTAACGGTCTTAAATATTTTTTGCTTGCTTCTTCCGCAAAAAAAGGCATTATTGCCATAGAAGACAACAAACCAGACGCTATTGAGCATCTCACGAGATTGACCAGAGATGAACCGAACATCTCGGTAATAGCCTGTAAGGAGAAATACCCGCAAGGTTCGGAAAAGCACTTGATTTACGCCGTCACAGGCCGTACGGTCCCTGATAAAGGGCTGCCTTCAGCGGTAGGCGTGATTGTCGATAACGCTACAACCGCAATGCAAACAGCGTTAGCCGTAGAAAAAGACCTTCCTTGCTACGAAAGAGTGCTTACCGTCAGCGGTGACGCTGTCAAAAAACCTGGCAATTATCTCGTACGCATCGGTTCTCTTTACGGCGACGTCGTGGAAAAAGCAGCTGGCGGTATTACCGGTGATGTAGGCAAAATACTTTGCGGCGGTCCAATGATGGGTTTTGCGGTCGGGTCACTGCAGTATTCTGTGATCAAAGGCACTACCGGCCTTCTGCTTTTCAGTCAAAATTCACCGCTCGCCCACTTCCTGGCAGAAGAGACTTGCGTCCGTTGCGGACGCTGCCTCGAAGTCTGTCCCATGTTTTTAGAGCCGACTGTGATAGCCAAAGCAGTAAAACGCCGGAAATGGGTGGATGCCGCAGCCAGTGATATTGCCTCCTGCATCGAATGCGGCTGCTGCTCTTACAACTGCCCTTCACACATTCCTCTTGTCCAATATATTCGCATGGGCAAACAGTTTATAATGACCAATGGTTCCGGTGGCTGTAATCCTTTATTCAAAAATTAGTGAATATTCTTTTATTGTTTAACTAAAACATTAGATATCTGTATCAGGGAAAGGAACTTTTTGATGGATCCGATTAAAACGCCTGCTCGATTAATCCTTGTCTCGTCATCCCCCCATATTCATTGCGGCAGCACAGTCAGCGCGGCTATGCGTGATGTTTTGCTGGCTTTGGTGCCTGTTATCTTGTCTGCGGTTTGGTTTTTCCGTCTGGATGCCTTAACCGTAATACTTGCCTGCTGTCTTTCTTCAGTCTTCTTTGAAGCACTATGCCAAAAGGTAATGGGGCTTGCTATCACAATAAAAGATGGCAGTGCTCTTCTTACGGGTCTGCTATTGGCCCTGTGTCTGCCGCCTGGTTTATCACCTATACTCGCAGTTTTCGGCAGTTTTTGCGCCATAGTCATCGGCAAGCAGGTTTTCGGAGGTTTGGGCAACAACATTTTCAACCCTGCCCACATCGGCCGCGCCATCTTGCTGGCCTCTATGCCGCAACAAATGACCACATGGCTGTCTCCGGTTCCATCATTTATTGATAATTTCACTAATGCGTTTGGTTCAATCAACTCCGTAACGTCAGCAACAAAAGCCGCTCACGCTCTTAACACTGCGGTCAGCGCAACGACTTCTGCCACTAAAGTCGGCGTCGATGCTGTCAGTTCAGCAACTCCTCTCGCCATGCTGCGCATGTCTGAAAGCTTGTGGCAAAAAGGGCAAAGCGCTGCTGACCATCTGCCAAACCTGTGGCAGATGTTTCTCGGCAATATTCCTGGCTCTTTGGGTGAAACTTGCGTGCCAGCCATTCTGCTGGGAGGGCTTTTCCTGATCTGGCGCGGTCATGTTGACTGGCGCATACCCTTCTATTATCTACTTACGGTTTTTCTGATAACCGGTATTTACGGTTACTTCCGCGGCTACGCACCTTTATTCCCGCTTTATCATCTGTTTGGCGGCGGACTTATGATTGGTGCTTTCTTCATGGCCACTGACTGGGTAACCAGCCCGCTGACCAAACGCGGCAGAATCATCTACGCAGTCGGCCTGGGCATCTTGACAGCCCTTATCCGTTTGCGCGGCGGCTATATCGAAGGTGTCTGTTACTCCATTTTGATTATGAATATGCTCACGCCGCTTATCGACCGTTATATCCGTAACACTCCATTCGGAGGGAGGGCGCAGAAAAATGGCTAAGAATGTTTTCCGTCTGTCATTTACGCTTCTCGCTATCTGCGCCGTTTGCACCGCATTGGTGGTAGGCGCCCATGATTATACCAACTCCATAATTGCCGAGCGTGAGGCAGCAAAAGTAATCGAAAGCTATGCACAAGTTTTCCCGCAGGCAGGTAAGCTGGAAAAGATTGCAGCTCCCGCCGACTCACCCATTAAGGAAATTTACCGTTCGGCCAAAGGTTCCGGTTTCAACGGTTATATCTATACCGTAGCCCCCAAGGGCTACGCCGGTGAAATTACAATCATGGTCGGTATTGAAAAACCCTCCATGAAGATAACTGGTGTTAAAATACTGAACCAAAAGGAAACGCCAGGTTTAGGCGCCAAATGCACTGAGCCGGCTTTTCTCAATCAATTTTTGGACAAAGATCTTCACCAACCTTTAGTTGTCAGCAAAGATGCGCAAAAGCCTCAGGAAATCCAGGCTATTACAGCCTCAACCATCACATCGAAAGCTGTGGTCAGCGGTATTAATATAGCCAGCGCGCATTTCCGTGAAAACTACTCAAAGTAAATTGAACCTGAATATGCCAAAATAGTATTTCCCGCTGCGGAGAAAGGAGTCTTGCCATGTTTTCGGAATTTTCAAAGGGAATTATTAAAGAAAATCCACTGTTTGTTCAAATTCTCGGCGTCTGTCCAGCATTGGCCACTACCACTTCACTTGCCAATGCTCTCGGCATGGGGGCTGCCTTTTCGCTGGTACTGATTTTTTCCAGTCTCGCAATTTCTGTCCTCAAATCTGTTATTCCTGATCAGATCCGCATCCCTTGCTATATCGTCGTCATCGCTTCACTGGTAACTATTGCCGAAATGCTGATGAACGCTCTTGTCCCTGACATTTATGCTGCTTTAGGCATTTTTATCCCGCTGATTGTCGTTAACTGTATCATCCTCGGCCGTGCGGAAGCTTTTGCCAGCAAATATGGCCTCTGGGCATCATTTCAAGATGCTGTAGGTATGGGTCTGGGCTTCACACTTTCGCTCTCCTTTGTGGCTGCCATCCGCGAAATACTCGGAAACGGCACCTTGTTGGGCTTTTCCATCCTCGGTTCTTCTTACCAGCCGATACTTCTCATGCTGCTGCCGCCGGGCGCCTTCATTACAATGGGGTTCCTCTTTGCCGGCGTTAACTATTTGAAACAAAGAAAAGAGGTGCGTCATGGATAGCACCTTTGGTATTATTTTCAGCGCACTGTTCGTTTCCAATATCGTGCTTTCACAATTTTTGGGCCTTTGTTCCTTCCTCGGCGTTTCCAAAAATCTGCGTAACGCTCTTGGCATGAGTGCTGCTGTTGCTTTCGTTATGATAATGGCCTCTACTATTTCCTGGTTACTGTATAACTGGTTTTTAGTTCCTTATAATCTCGGCTATTTAAAAATCATCGTCTTTATCCTTGCAATCGCGGCTTTGGTGCAGTTTCTGGAGATGTTCATGAAAAAGGAAATGCCGGCAATACATAAGGCCATGGGCGTTTTTCTTCCTCTCATCACCACCAATTGCGCAATTATGGGTATCTCGCTTATTAACGTTCAGAAGGAATATAGCCTTTTTAACGCTACTGTTAATGCCATCAGCACAGCCGCCGGTTATACTCTGGCACTGGTTGTATTCTCCTGTATCAGGGAAAGACTCGAAGATTCCAAACTGCCATCCAGCATGGAGAACCTGCCTATTGCCTTGATTACTGCCAGCTGTATGGCGATTTCCCTGATGGGTCTTGCCGGTATGCATTGATTAATTTTAGGAGTTGAAAAATATGTTGGAAGCTATTTCTCTCGTCGCCGTTCTTGGAGCATCATTCGGCACAATTCTCGCATTTGCCGGGAAAAAATTTGCCGTTGATATTGATCCGCGCATTGATATCGTTGCTGGCCTCCTGCCGGGCGCTAATTGCGGTGCTTGCGGCTATCCAGGCTGCCACGGTCTTGCTGAAGCGATAATAGAAGGCAAGACCGGTGTTTCCCCCTGCGTTGCCTGCACACCGGAAGGAAAACAAAAAATTGCCGAAGCTCTCGGCCTGACCGCAGAATTGCCTCTCAGCAAAGAACTGCGTAAGGTAGCACGCTTAGCCTGCAACGGCTGCGCCACAAAGGCTCCCATTAAATATGATTACGAGGGCATAAAAGACTGCTTTCTGGCTGCTAAAGCACTTGGCGGACCCGAGAAATGCAATTACGGCTGTCTGGGCTTTGGCTCCTGCGTAGCAAGCTGTCCCTTCCACGCCATTACTATCGGTGCTAACCGGATGCCGGTCATCGACTACGAAAAATGTCGTGGCTGTGGCGTCTGCGTCATCCAATGCCCGCAAAAAGTTTTGTATTTGTCCGAAGCAAGTGCCAAAATCCATGTAAAGTGCAATAACCGCGCCAAAGGCAAGGCAGCCATGACGAACTGCAGCTTCTCCTGCATAAGCTGTGGTCTTTGTGCCAAAAACTGCCCGACACAGGCTATCACGCTACACGAAGACGCTAATGGGAGCATACCGGTAATTGACCGCGAAAAATGCATCGAATGCGGGCTCTGCGTCAAGAGCTGCCCGCGTCACTGCATTCAATACATTGAACCGATTTCTACTGATATGCCTACTCTTGCCGACCAAAAACCAATAAATACAGGTTGCGCCGGCTGCGCAGCCAGAGAGAATTGTGGTCTTCACTCATGAAAAAACTACTGCTGACCTTGCTATTGCTGAGCAGCCTTCTTAATGCAGGCTGCTTTTCGCGCCCTCAATCACATAATGATACACGCTTTCTTATGGATACAACGGTCAGCATAGACGCTGTCGGCCAAAAGGAAATAAACATAAAGGATGCCGTAGATAATGCTTTCCGCGTTTTTCAGGAGATTGCAGATGAAACTGACCGCTATAAAGACAGTTCATCCAAAGGTCTCTTCCAGCTGAATGCCCACGCCGGACAGGGGCCTTTTACCGTCGGCCCGCATCTCCTGTTTCTTACAGAAATGGCCAGGCAGCAGGAATTCAGCGAGTTTGACGTTACCCTTGCGCCTTTAATTAATCTGTGGCGTCAGCACGGTTTATCGAAAACGGTACCTGACGTGCAAGACATTAAAGCTGCCCTGGCGTTAAGCGGCAAAGACAAATTCGCAGTCGATTCTCAAAATCGCACTATTACACTGGAAGCGCAGGCAGGCCTTGATTTAGGTGCCATTGCCAAAGGCTATGCGGTTGATGCCGCAGCAGAAATACTACAAAATGACAAGAATGTCAGTTATGCCCTCATCAATGCCGGCGGCAACATTAAAACCATCGGCACAAAGGCCGACGGCAAACCTTGGCGCATTGCTCTGCAGGACCCCCGCCGCAGCGATGCCTACCTTGGCATTATTAATTTGAAGGCCGGTGAAGCAGTAGCCACTTCCGGCGACTACCAGCGTTACTATGAAGTGAACGGCATCCGTTATCATCATATTCTCGATCCCCATACTGGTATGCCCTCGCGTAATGCCATCTCGGTAACGGTAGTTGCTTCTTCCGCTTTTGTGACGGACTATTATTCCACATTGCTTTTTGTTCTGCCGCACGAAAAGGTTTTGGAAGTACTGGCAGCCCATCCTGAAATAGCGGCCATCATTGTTAAGGCTGATCAGGCAATCTACATATCACCCTCATTGCAGTCACGTTTTGAACTCACGCCTGCTGGAGGTAAGTAAAATGCGCAAAAACGATTATCTACTCATCATTTTAATAATTTTGCTGGCGGCGGGTTCACAACTTTTTATGAAAGCGAGCGCAGCCAACACCGACCTGACTTTTGAAATACGCCACGGCGATCATGTTGTGCAGACGGTTAAACGTTCGGCGCTGACAACCCCTGGCGAATTATCTATCAGTACGCCTGACGGCAGTGTTCTTATTGAAATCGATCCCATCAAAGGAGCTCACATCATAGAGTCACCTTGTCCGGATAAGCTTTGCATTCATCAAGGTTACATAAACAAGAACGGACAAACTATCTTGTGCCTGCCTGAAAAAGTTCTGGTCACAGCATTTGCCGGCAAAAAGGACGGTGAGCCAGATGCAGTCTTACGCTAAACTTACAACCAGAGAACTTGTCCTGCTGGCTCTGCTCCTAGCCATGGCAATTGTACTGCGTCTTGTGGAAACTGCTTTGCCTTTCCCCATTCAGCTGCCAGGTGCCAAACTTGGTTTGGCCAACAGCATCACAATTATCACCTTGTTGCTTTTTGGCACAGCCAGAACTTTGCTGCTGCTCACGGCAAGGATTCTCTTGGTTGCGCTTCTCGTCACTGGTCTCTTCACCCCGAGCTTCTTCATCGGTCTCGGCGGTGCTGTACTAAGCTTTCTTTTGATGGTGCTGGCCTGCCAATCTCATCTTTTTTCACCTGTCGGGATTGGTATCCTTGGAGCCTGTGCCCATAACTGCGGGCAACTAGTAATTGCGATGTTTTTAATGCAGACAACAGCGCTTATAAGTTATTTGCCGCTTTTACTAATAATTGCCATACCAACCGGAATAAGTACCGGTTTGCTGGCCAAGTATGCCCTGCCGGCCATCCGACAAAATTTTTAATTTTATCATTTGAAAAAGGCATGCCCAGTTAAGATAGTTGGGCATGCCTTTTTTGCATTTTTTAGCGTGACATTCTTGTATACAGCTGAAAATTATTTACATCAGCAAAAAACAATATCTGCTGATATATTTAGGAATAAATTTTCCTAAATTCAATTGCTTTGACCTTGGGCTCCATTTGGATGGTAAAGCCTCCTACCGACTGTGTTTGTGCTTCTGTATAAAAAATCAGCGGCACCGTATATTGATCGGTATCTTCTTTTATTTGCTCAACTTTAAAAGTATCATAATGAAAATGCGACATAGGACGATATCGAACTTCTCTTTCATGCAGCCACAAATGGCCATTTTCCAGACAAATCCTAAATATTCCATAAGCCGGATGATAGTACTTTCCAACATAAGCAGCAAGCTCATAGGAAGCGGTCGTTCCCTCTACTGCCTTTGGAAGCATAAGGTCAAACTCCAGATGATGATACATATCCTCTGGTGCATGCTCACGTTTTTCGGTATAAATACTGACCCAATCTTCGGCATCCCGGCCGAGAAAATAATCCAGCAGTAGTCCTTGAACTGTAAAAATAAAGGGGTTATCCGGCGCATGCAGATTCTGCAAAAATACTGCACCACTTCCATTTTCAGGCAAGTAGAACTGAAATGCGCTATAGCCTTCGATTTTACCGGTGTGCTGCTGAACAATATGTCCATGATAATCAAGAACGCGCCATCCTAGTCCATAACCTAATGAATAGCCGCCTTGTACATGGGGATAATCCATCATGATCTGCGTTCTGTGCTGATCCTGAAAACTCTCAGCAGAAAGCAGTTCATTTCCATGCCACATACCCTTGTTGCTATGAAGCCGCAGCCATTTTGCCATATCTCTGGCAGTGCTCATAACAGAACCGCAGGGACCTGCCATATCAATGTTCCAACGCGGCACAGCTTGAAGTCCCTGGTTCCACCAATAAGGCAGCGCACAATCTTTTTCTTTCTCCGCATCCGCCATCAAACAAAAAGTCCTCGTCATTCTTAAGGGTTCAAATATTTCTTCTTGCATCAATGTTTCCCATTTTTTGCCTGTTACTGCCTCCATAATACCACCAACAGCAACATACATGACATTACTATATTGAGCATAAGTGCGAAAAGGCATATTGGGTTCCATATAGCGCAGACGCTTGAGAAAATCGACTCTTGTTATATTGTTATCGGGCCATGTGCCATCATGCCCGCCAAGGCCAGTGCGGTGACATAGCATGTCTCTTATTGTCACATTGTCAGAAGCAACCTTATCCCACATTTGGAAATCTGGTAAATACGAAACCACCGGCGCATCAATATCAAGAAAACCCTTCTCCTCAAGCCTTGCCGCCAAAAACGCAGTCATAGACTTTGTGCAGGAACCAATAGCAGTGATAGTATCCACTGTAAAAGGTTTCTTGTCTTCAATATTGCCATAGCCGAACTGCAAATAATTTGTCTCACCCTTGTCAATAATAGCAAGAGCGCAGCCCGGTATACTATAATATGCCATTACCTTCTTTATGGCCTCTTCAAGAAATTTGTAATCCGCCATATTGTTCCTTTCCTTGCTCCGTTACACTCTGCTGCTAAGCGCGCCAGCAGGCAACCAGATGGTTATTTTCCTTTACTGTCAGGTCCGGTTTCTGCTTGCGACATTTCTCCGCGGCAAAAGGACAGCGATTATAATAAGAACAGCCTTCAGTCAGACCATCAGCATACACAGAAGCATCTTCTTTCAACGGCGGGCGGAAAGGTTTGCCTACTAGTGGTACAGCTTCCAGCAAATCTTGTGTATAAGGATGGATAGGTGACAGTAAAATATTCTCCGAAGGCCCTATTTCTACTACCTGTCCGCGGTACATGACGGCCGTACGGTCAGAAATGTATTTTACCACCGCCAGATTATGTGAAATGAATAAATAAGTCAGGTTTAACTGTTTTTGCAGATCTGTCAATATATTCAGTACCTGCGCCTGCACTGAAACATCAAGTGCCGAAGTCGGTTCGTCGAGGATCAGAATCTCCGGTTCCGTAGTAAGTGCTCTGGCAATAGAGAGACGCTGGCGCTGTCCACCGGAAAATTCATGTGGATAGCGGGCAAGGCTGCTCTCCCTCATACCGACAAGCTGCAGCAAATCAACAGCTTTCTTCCGCATTTCTTCTGCAGTTTTGTCACCGGCAACGCGCATAGGTTCTGTAAGAATTTGTTCCACTGTCATGCGCGGTGAAAGCGAAGAATAAGGATCCTGAAATACTATCTGGATGCGGCTGCGCAATTTTCTCAAGTTTTTTTCCTTGGCGTGTGAGATATTCTGTCCATCGAGAAAAATCGCGCCTGCTGTCGGCTCATCAAGGCGAATGAGCAGATTAGCCAAGGTGCTTTTGCCACAGCCGGATTCACCAACAATGCCCAGAGATTCGCCTTTGCCAATGGCAAGTGAAATGCCATTTAAGGCATGCACTTCCGTTGTGGCACCAAAAAAACTTTTTATTTTAAAAGTTTTTTGCAAATCTTTGATTTCTAACAAAGCTCCCATTAGTAGCGCACCCCCTCTTGCAAATGACAGTGCAGTGAATGTCCTTCTTCTAATTCTTTGAGAGGCGGCGCTTCTTGGCGGCAGATATCGAGGACATAAGGACAGCGCGGCGCAAACCGACAGCCTGGTATTATTTCCAAGGGATCAGGCACCATGCCTGGTATGGCATAAAGTTGATCCTCCTCATTCTCCTTAGGCGTAAACCTTGGAATTGACGACAGCAGAGCTTTAGTATAGGGATGCTGCGGGTCCATCAGTACGTCGCCAGCCATACCCATTTCCACAATCTGGCCAGCATACATGACCGCAATTTTATCGCAAAGCTGCGATACTACTCCCAAATCATGCGAAATAAAAACAACTCCTGTGCCGGATGCCTTGCAAGCGTCCTTGATCAGAAAAATGATTTGTGCCTGAATCGTTACATCCAAGGCTGTTGTCGGCTCATCCGCAATCAAGAGTTTCGGTGAACACGATAACGCAATCGCTATCATCACCCTCTGCCGCATACCGCCTGATAACTCGTAAGGATAGCACTTCAGCACCCTTTCGGCATTTCTGATGTGTACCTTCTCAAGCATTTCCAAGGCCTTTTTGGTTGCATTCTCGTGCTTTACCTGCTGATGAGTCATAATTACATCCGTCATCTGCCTGCCGACTGTAAAAACCGGATTGAGACACGTCATCGGTTCCTGAAAGATCATGGCAATTTCCTTACCACGAAATTTTGCCATTTCTTTCTCCGTTTTTTCCGTCAGCTCCTGACCACAAAAATTAATCGAACCACCGACAATAGAATTTCTGCCGCCTGGCAGCAACTGGGTTATCGCGAAAGCAGTCATTGATTTACCGCTGCCGGATTCCCCTACCAGGCCCAGGATATGTCCCTCTTCTACCTCTAGTGAAATATCATGAAGGATTGGTACTGTTCCCCGTTTTCCGGCAAGAGATACGGAGAGATTTTTAATGTTCAAAATGTTTTCCATAAGCCCTCCTTAGTCTTTCGAACGGGGATCGAGAATATCACGAAGACCATCGCCTAATAAATTAAAACCCATAACAGTAATAAGGATGAAAAGTCCTGGGAAAGCCGCGTACCACCACTGATCAATAGCATAGATACGCGCCGTGGAAATCATAGCCCCCCATTCAGGGGTAGGCGGCTGGGCGCCCAGACCGATAAAACTCATGGAAGAGGCTATCAGGATGGCATCACCGATGCCCAATGTCATCTGAACTAAGAGTGGCGTCAGGCAGTTGGGTACAATATGATGCATTACGATAGCTACTGGCTTAGTGCCAAAAGTCTTGGCTGCACGTACATATTGCATTTCCTTGAGCACCAATACCTGACCACGCATGAGCCTTACATAAAGTGGAATCCTGACAATGCAGACTGCCAGCATGGTGTTGAAAAGTCCTGGTCCCAAAGCAGCAGTCAAAGCAAGTGCCAATACCATGGAAGGAAAGGACAGCACCATATCGGTTGCAGCCATGATTATCTGATCGACCTTCCCGCCGGCATAGCCGGCAATGCTGCCAAAAAAGCAGCCAACAGCCGCGGCAATGATTACGATGGAAAGACCTACCGTAATAGAAATGCGGGCACCGTAAACAACACGGGTAAATACATCTCTGCCCATTTCATCAGTACCAAAGAAGTGGTTTGCACTTGGTGCCTGCAAACGCGACGGAACATCCATCAGATTAGGATCATAAGGGCAAACCAGCGGCGCTGCTGCTCCAAGCAAGATGATAAAAGCCACCATAAGGGTCCCTATCAGCGTCAGCGGATTGTGTTTGAGAATTTCTATTACTTTCTTCAAAGAAATTTTCATTTTTCCACCCCCCTGATCTGCGGATTGAGGACGCGGTAAAGAATGTCAACAGCTAAATTGATCAGTACGTAGCTGAAAGATACGATTAGTGTAAAACCCATAATGGCAGGAAAATCCAGGAAAGAAATGGAGTCCATGACATATTTGCCCATGCCGGGCCAGGCAAAAATTGTTTCCGTAATAATCGCACCGCCAAGCAATTCGCCAATGGTAAGACCGGTTACTGTAAGCGTTGGCAAGAGTGCGTTTTTCAAAGCATATTTATAAATGATAGTACGGCGCGGTATACCGCAGGCTTTGGCCGTCCTTATGTAGTCCTGTTCCAAAACATCGATCATACTTGAACGCACTTGGCGGGCAACAATAGCCAGCTGTACATATGCCAGACAGACCGCCGGCAGAATTAGATGATGGATTGCCGAAAGCAACACATCTATGTTTCCTGCAATTAAACCATCCAGAATATACATGCCCGTTACATCCGGTGGCGGCGTCAGAAAGGTATCAATGCGACCGGAAGCCGGAAAAATTGGGATTACCTTATAGAAAAAGATAAGAGCGATAACTCCTGTCCAGAAGAGTGGTGTCGATACGCCAATCAAGGAAATAATACGACTGACATGATCAATCCATTTATCCCGATTGACCGCGGCAGCAACGCCAAGAATGATGCCGAAAACAACAGCCATCGCCATCGCCATCAGCGTAAGCTCCAGTGTTGCCGGAAAGCATTTTGCGAGTTCCGCCGCCACAGGACGCTGGGTGCGGATTGATGTTCCAAGCTCGCCATGAGATAAATCAACTATATATTTCTGATATTGCACAATAATTGGTTTATCAAGTCCCAGCTCTGCCCTTGTAGCGTCCAGTGTTTCCTGTGAAGCATGAGGACCGACGAGCATACGCGCCGGGTCACCAGGTATAACATGTGATATAAAAAAAGTCACAATGGAAACACCTAGAAAGACTATAAAAAGGTACAGTAAATTTTTCAGTGCAAACCTGAAAGAGAACATAGAACCTCCTATACACACAAAAGGATTTTTAACTTCTCCTTTTTGTCGGGGATAATATTGGCAAAAAGGCGTCTGAATGGCTCACCTTTCAGACGCCTTCCTGCTAAGTTTTAAAACTACGGTTGACAGAACTCACTGCCAGCTTTGTTTTCGCACAAAGTGTTATTCCTTACTCATGTCTTCGAAATTATACATATCATCAAGCATAGGATTGTAAACAAATCCTTTGACGTTGGCGCGCATTGGATTCAACACATTTGTCTGGAACAAGAAGATGTATGGTGCATCTGCCAGAACCATTGCTTGCGCTTTCTTGTACAGTTCAACACGTTTGTTCTGGTCAGTAATCTTTTCCGCTTCGCGCAGGATAGTATCAACTGCATCGTTCTTATAGAAAGCACGGTTGCCTGCCAAGCCGAAATAGCTGGAATCAAACCAGTAAGTCATGAAGAATTGTGGATCCGCATAGTCAGGACTCCAGGTACCCATTGCCAAGTCAAAATTACCCTTGTCAACACGTTCACGGAAGGTAGCCCATGCTACTTTTTCCAGTTCTAGTTTAATACCAACCTTGCCTAAGCTGTTCTGCAGCATCAGGGCCTGAGCTTCGTTAAAGCCTTGATTGTCAGAATACAAGAGCTTCAAGGTAACACCATTTTCCATACCTGCTTCTTTCAAAAGAGCCTTGGCTTTATCAGGTTCAAGAGAATAACCCTTCAGGCTGTCGTCACGGCCCCACATACCTTTTGGTACAGGAGTAGTCAGTTGTTCCCCACGGCCTTTAACAGCACCTTCGATGATTCCTTTATAGTCAACCGCATAGTTGATAGCTTGACGCAGTTTTACATTATCCAAAGGAGCTTTTTGGTTGTTGATGTATACAATACTGGTCAAAAGAGATGGTGATTCAAAAATCTGAACTGCTTTATTGCTCTTAATTTGGTCAAGCTGATCCATCGGAATACCAGCAGCAATATCAAGGTCACCATTTTCTAATTGCAGACGTTGTGCAGACGGATCTTTGATAACTTGGAAGAGAATAGTCTTAATGGCAGGCGCTTTGCCGGCATAATTCTTATTCAGCACCATTTTGATGTTCTGACCAGGATTGAATTCAGTCAGTTCATAAGCGCCGGAACCCATAGTATGAGTAGCAAGATAGTTGGAAGCCTTGTCACCATCTTTTTCATGTTCCATGACTTTTGGGTTAACAACGCCGGCAGCATTAACCGCCATTGTATCCAGGAATGGTGCAAATGGTTCTTTTAATTTGAAAACAACTGTTTCAGCATCCGGAGTCTCGATAGCTGTTACTGGCTTAAAATAATCGGCAGGTCCTTTTTTAACAGCCATTACACGTTCAACCGAAAATTTTACAGCTTTGGAATCAACAGGTGTGCCATCGGCAAATTTATGACCGCTTTCCAGTTTGAAAGTCCAGGTCAAACCGTCATCGCTGACAGTCCATGATTTTGCCAGAGACGGACCGACCTCAGTGCTTGCTTTACCATCTGAAGTAGTTTTGTATTTTACAAGACGTTCATAACAGGGATAACTGACTTTCCATGCTTTGTTATCCATAGCAACAGCAGGATCAATGCTGGCTAAATCCAGCGGCAATCCAACAACCAGAGTATCTTTCGGTGTCTTACCACCTGAAGAACTCTTCTTGTCACCCCCGCCGCAGCCGGCGATTACTAGCATCATCAAAAACAACGTCAAACATACAAACAGTTTTTTCAATTACTACACCTCTTTCGCTTTCCCCTCATTTTGCCGACAAAAACAAAAAAAGACGCAGAACCTAAGAAGATTCGGCGTCTTTGCCATTTTTGTCTTTTTTAATTTTCTAAATTATACTGCCACTATTTAACGATGTCAAACAATTAAAAGCTGTTTTGTCGCATTATGATACAACTATAAAGTTTGAAACATAAATTAGAAAATATCTTGTCGTGTCATTGCTAACAGAAGAACGAAAATTTGTCTTTTCTAGAAGAAACACATATAGATTGGAATGACTAAAAGACACAATAATGTTGTCAGGCTGACGATGATTGCCGCGTATTTGGTATCGGCACCGTAAATACTGGCCAGAATCGGCACCTGCGTCATCACCGGCAAAGCTGAAAGAACAACAAATACCTGAAGCATCATGTAAGGTATTTCAATAAATTGCGCTACAAATATGACAAGCATTGGTGAGATCAGGAAGCGACCTATGAGCAGCAGATTGATATCCTTGCCGAAACTTAATTCGGATAGTTTCACCGTGCTTAACGTATACCCGATGAACAGCATTGAAAGTGGCGTGACCATCGAGCCGAGATACTTAAAGCTGTTCAGGATAAACGCCGGCAAAGTAACTTCAAGCAGCACCAGCACCAAGGCAAGAATAAAGCTGACAAGCGGCGGAGAAAAGACAAGTCTGACAGTATCCCAACTGAGAACAGGTGAAGGTTCGCTGCTGCAGCTCTTGTTAATGCTATAGTTGCCCAAAGTCCAGAACATACTCGCATTCGCCAGAAAATAAATCAAGACATAAGGGATTGATTTGTCCCCAAAAAGAGCAAGCGAGACCGGTACGCCGATGAAAATTGCAGAGGAAGAGAAAAAGCCGGCCTGAAAAATACCTGAGCGTTCCTGCGGTACATTTCCCAGCCTGGCAACAAAACCGGCGATGATATAGCTGATCAGCATCGCTATATAGGGTACGACAAGGCCACCGGCTAAGCTAAAAAAATCATCCTTCGTGAAATTAGTCAAGAAATTCCAGATCATATAGGTCGGCAACGCCAGCCTATTGACGAGCATCGGCATAAGCGGTGCTGTCTCCTTCGTAATCCATTTCATCCTGGCAAAGAAAAAACCGCAGGCTACCATGATAACGATAACCAGCAGGCTGACAATAGTTTGCAGAAACTGCATAGCACTAAACCCCCAGACATAATTCAAAAAAACTACTAAGTTTAAGCATTCGCTGAATTAACCTCAAACCCTTTTTTATTTTACAAAAAAAACACCCTCCTGCCATTTTTTGACCGGGAGGGTATCCTGCTTATTCAATAATTTCTTCAAAATGCAGCTTAGTCACAATTACTTTATCTATTCTCATTCTATCCATATCGACTATTTCAAACTTTAATTCTGCCCACTCAAAAGTTTCGCCGGTCTTCGGCATATAACCAAGGAAAGAAGTTATAAAGCCTCCTAAAGTCTGGAAGTGGTCCTTATCTTCACCAGGCATTTCTTCCAAATCGAAGAAATCTTTAAATTCATCAATTGGCAGCAACCCGTCAATCAACCAGGAATTCTCATCCCTTTTGACGATACTCTTGTCTTCATCATCTTCCTCCGGCAATTCACCTACCAGATGTTCGAGAATATCATGAAGCGTCACCAGTCCCATCGTGCCCCCGAATTCATCCATGACAAAAGCCACGTGGGTACCTGATTGCTGGAACTGTTCCAACAATTTGAAAGCGCGCAAACTCCTTGGTACAAACAGTGGTTGTTCAATGTTTTCCTCTATCGGCAATTTATTCGCATTGCGGTTGGACAAAAGATCCTTCACATAAACAATGCCGACTATTTCATCCAGACTGCCTCTTGCCACCGGCAGCTTGGAATGAGGGCTCTCGGTTATTACATTCCACAAATATTCGTTATCTCTTTCAAGATCCAGCCAGTCAATCTGCGTTCTTGGCGTCATCAGCGCCGCAGCACGCATATCACCAAGGCGAAATACTCTGTCGACAATATCTTTTTCAGTTTCTTCGAAAGTACCCATAAGCGTACCTTCCGCAATCATGATCTTAATTTCATCCTCTGTCACCCCTGCGTCAGAGGGTTTCTCGACGCCGGCGACTTTGAGTACGAATTCTGTAGAAATACTGAGTAACTTGACCATTGGCATGAAAATTTTTGATAAAAATCTCATTGGACGGGCAATAACAATGGCAATCGGCTCCGGATTATTAAGAGCCACCCTTTTGGGAACCAATTCACCGATAATCAACGAAACATAGGTAATAGTAGCTACAACAAGAGCCATACTGACAGTGGCGGCATAAGGACCGACAACGGACAACGGCTTCAAATATTCCGTTAACCCCTGAGCTATCGTCGCACCTCCGTAGGCACCGGTAAAAATGCCAATAAGGGTTATGCCAACCTGAACAGTAGAAAGCAAAGGAGTCGGTTCATTAGCGAGCTCCAGTGCCGCTTTAGCTCCTTTACTGCCATCAGCCGCATATTTTTCTAACCTCGGCTTCCGCGAGGACACAATTGCTATTTCCGTAAGAGCAAAAACACCGTTGGCAATTATCAGAATTAAAATAATCAATATCTCAATGCCCATCGAAGGTTCTCCTTCCAAGTGGTATACAACTCCTTCAGAATTTTCTTGTTAATTTATTTTATCCTATGCCATGCTTTAAGTCTAGATAATCCTGCAAAATCGCCTTATTCACAGGGATTGCAGCTTCCAATAACATTTCTGATTGTCAAAAAACAAGAAATGCGCTATACTAACAAATGTATCAGCTTCATATGCGGATGTAGCTCAGTGGTAGAGTACCGGCTTCCCAAGCCGTGGGTCACGAGTTCGAATCTCGCCATCCGCTCCATTAGTTCTACTAGCTCCCTATCAAGGGAGCTTTTTTGTTGCGCTATCGGCTGCGAGATTCGAAGGTTAAGAAGTTATCTCACTCCGCTTTGCTACGCTCGTAACCGCTGCCCTACTTCATCTGCGTGTCACTTTGCTCCCGCCGATCTCGTATTGCATGTGTCGCCATCCGCTCCATTAGTTCTACTAGCTCCCTATCAAGGGAGCTTTTTTGTTGCGCTATCGGTTGCGAGATTCGAAGGTAGAAAAAGCACTCACCTTATAGGCAAGTGCTTTGCTGGCTTTCATTTAATCTTTCAGTTCTTTTACGATTTTACTCAGTATTTTGATCTCGTCCTCTTGATAGGGCAGCGCCAAATAAATCCTCTTCTCGTCAATTGAATAACAGCCAATTTCACGTCTGAAAAGTTCTTGGGCTCTTTTTAATCCTTCTTTACCTTGTTTTTCTAATATTATTTCATATAGTTCAGCTATAGCTTTTTTATTCCTATGAAATTTGGCTTTTTCAGCTGCCTCTCGGCATTCATGGTCAATTACAAATTCAGAAATAGGCACAGGATCAAAGTTTTTATCATATAGCTCGTCAAAATCATCAATATCGACAAAACCATCTAATTTCTCTGCTGCTGTTGAAAAATCAGCGCTTTCAGGGTGTGCAATCCGATGATACTTACACACTCTTAATCTGCTCTTATCCACCATGTAATCACCTCATTTCTTAGGGTGACTACATTATATCATAAATATCCAAGACAAAAGTGCTCGATTTTTTACGGCTACTTTGCGCTTAAAAAAATAAATTATTATCTTCCTGATATGAATAGCCTTTCCCGTTAAAACACGACCAGCCTCGTGAAAGGAATCATTCCAAATATGTTATAATTATGGTAAGAAAATAGGTTGCTTTCATTGTACCATTCTGATAATATTTGAGCTGTTACATCCAGTTATTCTTTAAGCGAGGAGGCCATTATATGTTTGGGAGAGAAATATTTATAAATTTAAGTTCAAGAATGTCCCCAATTCTGGTTGCATTAATAGTAATCTTTTTCATTGTCGAGTCACTTTACGCGGCCTATCGCACGTTATTATATTTTAACCAATACATGCAGAACAAACGCAAAAATAATAAAAAATCATAACTACTAACTCCCGTCAGGGAGTATTTTTTTGCCTATATCACCTTTGTATCTTTTAAAGGGCAATATCAAATTAGTAATTAACGCTGTAATTACTGCCGCAAATATAATATAATGCATTTTATAATCAACAAAATTAGGAGCTATCTGATGCAAGCAGAAATTATGCACTATCTAACTTTATTTTTAGGCGTATTTGCCCTATCTACTTCGGCCATCTTTGTAAAACTAGCGGGTGCGCCCTCTTCAATTACAGCTTTTTACCGCCTTTTCTTCGCGCTGCTGTTTCTCTTGCCGCTTTTGCTTTTGGATAAAGCTTATTGGCAGGATTTGCGGTCTCTTTCCAGACGTCAATGGCAGACAGGATTATTATCCGGTCTCTTTTTGGCTATACATTACATTTTATGGTTTGAATCGCTAAACTACACCTCCGTTGCCAGTTCAACCGTTATCGTCACCTTGCAGCCGCTCTTTTCGTTTGTGGGCAGCTACTTTCTATTCAAGGAACGTTTCAACACTGGCGCAATCATCAGCAGCATCGTCGCTTTAATCGGCAGTTTCATTATTGCCTGGGGAGATTTTCAAATCAGTATGCAGGCTTTATACGGCGATCTGCTTGCTTTTATTGCTGCTGGTTTTATCACCGCCTATTTTTTTATTGGACAGCATATGCGGCAAAAATTAGCGGTAGTGCCTTATTCCATCCTCGGTTATGCTGCCAGTGCATTTTTCTTAGCGGTTTATGCACTCACTCAACAGCTATCTTTCATTGATTACTCTCAAAGCACCTGGACTGCCTTTCTCGGCATAGCCTTCATCTCAACCATCTTAGGGCAAATGCTGCTTAATTGGCTATTAAAATGGTTGAGCACCTCGGTTATTTCCATGAGCATACTCGGTGAGACAATTGGCACCTGCATTTTGGCCTATTTTATTCTCGGCGAAATTATTACTTTACGGCAAGGTATCGGTATCATAGTCACCTTATTTGGTCTCGGCTTATTCATGTTTTATAAAAATAAAATGCATACTTGACAAAAACATCCCACGCAAAAGCGTGGGATGTTTTGCTATCAGGAATTCTGCGCCAACTGCAGTGAATTCTGAATTATTTCTTTGATATTGTCCGGCAAAGCCAGATTCGTCTGAAATTCTACATAACCTTTATTCGGTGTCGCACTATAAACAGACAAATAGTCGAGCGGCCTGCAGCCGAATAGTTCGACGCTGCCTACTGCCGATTGGTACAGTGCCTGATGAAAATCGACGGTTATTTCGTTACCGTTAAACTCCACATTCAGACCTTTACCCGGATCAACATGTCCTACCAGCTTAGTCGCCAGCGACAGGCTGATGCGGGAAAAGATCCAGGACATCATTGGTCTTTCTGGCAGTTTCTTGCTCAGTGCCTTGAGCTTAATCACAGAGTGATCTTTGTCATGTTCAAACTTTTCTACCTGACAAAGCATCTCAATTTTACCTGATTTTGCTGTTACAGCCGTGATCTTCAGCTGATGATTCTCCAGGGACTCTATTTTAAGTTCCTTCACACGTTCGCTATCGTCAATAGCCTTCGCCAAAGTGTCATTAATTACTTCGTCCGGCACAGCGACTTTACCCTCCTGCAGCTCACTGAAGGTCTGCAGATCCCAGGTTTCTTTCACCACGCCAAGTCTGTCGGATAAATCCAGTACGGGGGTTGCGGTACTCCAGCTCTGAATCGTATCTGTTACGGCTGCCGGCAATGTTACTGCAGGCATATCCATTTTCCATCACCTCTTTGTTTTGATTCATTTATTATACGCCTAATCTTCTTTCGCTGCCAAAAAGTTTAAAGCCCTCGCAGATTTTGCGAGGGCTTATGTCTTGTCTAAGCAATATTTTTATTTCTTCCTGTAATATTCAGCAACTTTGGCAAAAGCATTGCTGCTGGCCTCAATAGTAGCCGCAATATCAGCGTCACTGTGGGCCGCCGACATAAAGCCTGCCTCGAACTGAGATGGAGCCAGATAAACACCTTGCTCCAGCATCGCATGAAAATAAGTATTAAATGCCCCGATATCGGATTTTTTAGCACTCTCATAGTCATAAACAGGCTCATCGCTAAAGAAAATACACATCATTGATCCAAGACTGTGATACTGCAGCGTCAGACCATATTTTTCAGCTTGCAACTTAATACCAGCACTTAAGGCCTGTACTTTAGCGCTGAGTTTCTGATAAAAAGCACCGTCAGAGCTAATAAGCTTCAGAGTAGTGATACCGGCAGTCATCGCCAGCGGATTACCACTTAGGGTGCCAGCCTGATAAACAGGACCAGCAGGAGCAATATGTTCCATAATATCTCTGCGGCCGCCGTATGCGCCTACCGGCAGACCGCCGCCGATTACTTTGCCCAGACAGGTCAAATCCGGTTTAATGCCAAAAACTGATTGCGCACCGCCATAGGCAACGCGGAAGCCGGACATGACCTCATCAAAAATTAAAAGAGCACCGTATTGCTCAGTAATTTCCCTGACTTTTTCCAGATAGCCTTCCTTCGGCAGGACCATACCCATATTACCCGGCACAGGTTCAATAATTACGGCAGCTATTTCTTCGCCCATACGGCTGAAAACTTCTGCCAGCTGTTCAGCGTCATTATATTCAACAGTAATTGTGCCGTCAGCAACACTTGGCGGCACACCGGGACTATCCGGCACGCCAAAGGTCGTAGCGCCTGAGCCCGCCTTGACCAAGAGACTGTCATGATGCCCATGATAGCAACCGGCAAATTTGATGATTTTATTGCGTTTCGTGTAGGCCCTCGCCAGACGCAGGACGCTCATCGTCGCCTCCGTACCCGAGTTGACCATCCTCACCATCTCAATAGAAGGAACAGCCTCGGTAACAAGTTTGGCCAGTTCTGTTTCCAGCAAAGTAGGAGCGCCGTAACTCGTTCCTGCCAGTATAGCTTTTTGCAAAGCCTCAGTCACTACTGGGTGAGCATGACCCAGAATCATCGGTCCCCAGGATTCAATATAATCAATGTAATCATTGCCATCAATATCATAAATATGGCTGCCGCTCGCCTTAGCAATAAAAGGTGGCGTACCGCCGGCACTGCGGAAAGAACGCACGGGGCTATTCACGCCGCCGGGAATTACTTTTTTAGCTTCGGCAAAAGCTGCCGCTGATTTTTCCAGATTCAATGTCATAGCTTTTCTGTACTCCTTCAACCTTCAATTTTATAGAACATTACTTTTCCTGCAGCCAGCGCGCTGCTTCCAATGCATGATAAGTAATGATAATATCTGCCCCTGCACGCTTCATGCCCAGCAGTGTCTCCAGCACGATGCGTTTTTCATCGATCCAGCCATTGGCTGCCGCGGCTTTGACCATGGCATATTCACCACTGACATTATAAGCCGCCAGAGGCAAATCAAAATTGTCCCTAATCTGACGGACAACATCAAGATAAGCCAGTGCAGGCTTCACCATCAGCATATCAGCACCTTCTGCTACATCCAAAGCGGCTTCTTTTACAGCTTCACGTGCATTGGCGGGATCCATCTGGTAAGAGCGGCGGTCGCCAAACTGCGGTGCCGAATCCGCTGCTTCGCGGAAAGGTCCGTAATAGGCAGAAGCATATTTAACGGAATAGGACATGATGGACACATCCTGAAAACCATGTTCGTCTAATTTTTCCCGGATAGCCAGAACACGGCCATCCATCATATCAGAAGGTGCAACAATGTCAGCCCCCGCCTCCGCATGGCTGAGCGCGGTTTTTGCCAAGAGAGGCAGGGTAGAATCATTATCTATCTTTTCACCGTTCAGCATGCCGCAATGACCATGGCTGGTATATTGACACAGACAAACGTCGCTGACAACAACAAGTTCCGGCACAGCCTTCTTGATCTGACGGATTGCTTCCTGCACGGGGCTCGTAGCATCCCAGGCACTGGAACCTTGTTCATCCTTATATTCTGGCAGACCAAACACCATAACAGCTGGAATGCCCGCTTCATAAGCTTCTTTGGCAAGCTTCACTGCCATGTCCGGCGAAAGGTGATAAATGCCAGGCAAAGATGCTATCTCTTCCTTAATACCATTGCCAGGTACTACAAACAACGGAAAAACAAAATCTGCTGCGGATAATTCAGTTTCACGTACCAACGTGCGTATACCGGCCGAAACCCGCAGGCGTCGGGGGCGAATAAATGGTGTTGTCATTTTTCTTCCTCCCCATACATTTTGTTAATAGCTTTGACTAAGCCTGTAATAGTATATTCCTCAGCTTTAACCTCTGGCTTGATACCATATTCTTCACAGGTTTCAGCCGTAATGGGCCCGATACAGGCAACTTTGGTTTTACTGATGAGTTCCGTCGCATCTGTACCCAAAAGTTGCAGCAAATTGGTCACTGTGGAAGAACTGGTAAAGGTTACTACGTCAATAGCACCTGACTGCAGCTGCTCTCTGACAGACTCACGGTCAGCAGTACCTGTTACTGTCCGATAAACCGGCACCACGTTGACACTGGCCCCCATCTCGCGCAATTTTTCCGGCAGCACGTCTCTGGCTTCCAGTGCCCTTGCCAGCAATATGTTCATACCGGGCTGAATTTCCCCCTGCAGTGCGTCCACGATACCTTCGGCGCGAAATTCCGGCGGTACAATATCAGCTTTAATGCCGTAGTTTTTCAATTTAGCCGCTGTTTGCGAACCGATGGCAGCTACTTTCGCATTGTTCAGTGCACGACAGTCATAGCCTTCCGACCACAGGCGCTCGAAAAATCGCTCCACGCCATTGGCGCTGGTGAAAATCACCCACTGATATTGTGCAAGCTTCTTCAAAGCATCATCCAAAGGCTGATAACTTTCCGGTTCTACAATCTTGATGGCCGGTGCCTCGATACAACGTGCACCCATTTTTTCCAATTCGTTGGTTAAAGCACTTGCCTGTTCTCTTGCTCTGGTTACCAGTATGGTTTTACCAAATAGTGGTTTAGTATCAAACCACGCCAACTGCTGACGCAAAGCCGCTACTTCGCCTACCAGGAAAATGGCAGGAGGCTTTAAGCCTTGCTCTGCAACATCCTGGGCTGCTCTGCCCACCGTTGTTTCGAGCACGCACTGTTCAGGCTTCGTGCCCCAGCGAATAACCGCTGCCGGCGTTGTTGCCGCGCGCCCGTTCTCGATAAGTTTCGCTGTTATGTGCGGCAAATTCTCGACGCCCATCAGAAACACCAGGGTATCGACACCTGTAGCCAATTTATCCCACTTGATCGTTGATTCGCTTTTAGTCGGGTCTTCGTGCCCGGTCACCACGGCAAAAGAAGTTGCAATGCCTCTGTGCGTTACGGGAATCCCAGCATAAGCTGGTACTGAAATCGCAGAAGTTATGCCTGGCACTACTTCAAAAGGAATACCATTTTCAACTAATTTTAGTGCCTCTTCACCACCACGGCCAAAAACGAAGGGATCCCCGCCCTTCAGGCGTACGACAATTTTACCTTCCTGCGCTTTATCCACCAGTACCTGATTTATTTCTTCCTGGCGCATCGTGTGTTGGCTGGAAGCTTTACCGACATAAATCATCTCCGCATCCTTGCGGGCAGCCGCCAGCAGACGTTCATCGGCCAGCCTGTCATAAACGATGGTATCTGCTATCTGAATATATTCATGCCCTTTCACGCTGATAAGCTTGTAATCACCGGGCCCTGCTCCTACTAGATAAACCATTCCTGGCATAATTTTCCTCCTAATATCTGTTCGCTTAGCACCTGCATGCTTAAAGCGCATTTATTTACTAATTTTCCTTATCAATACTCAATAAGTTCATCAAGAATTTCTTTGCCGCCGGCCGCCAGCATTTGTTGTGCCAACTTGATGCCAAGCTCTTCGGCCTCAGAGCAACTGCCGCAAATTTGCTCGCGTACTTCTCTGGTGCCGTCTATTTTCAGGATCGTTGCTTCCAGCAGCAGTTGGTCGCCATTAACTTCGCCATGGACACCGACAGGAACCTGACAGCCACCCTGTACTTCTCTCAGATAAGCACGCTCCGCGGTTACCGCCGCAATCGTTTCGCTGTCATTCAAAAATTCCAGTACTGACAGTACTTCTGCATCATCCTGTCTGGTTTCAATGGCCAGAGCCCCCTGACCTACCGCCGGCAGACAGATTTCGATTGGAAGAATTTGGGTGATATATTGCTCGAGTCCCAAACGTTTAAGGCCCGCAGTAGCGAGAATAATCGCATCCATTTCTTGATTTTCCAGCTTCTTTATCCTGGTATCAAGATTGCCGCGCAAATCAATCGTCTGCAAATCAGGGCGGTATTTAAGAATCTGTGCCCTTCTTCTCAAGCTGGAAGTCCCGACTTTTGCACCCTGCGGTAATGCATCAAGAGAGTTGTAACGCAGGCTGACAAACGCGTCGCTGGCATCAGCACGGGTGGTAATTGCTGCCAGCATTAACCCTTCCGGCAATTCGGTCGGCATATCCTTCAGGCTATGCACCGCCAGATCAATATCACCGCTCAGCATGGCGTTTTCCAGTTCCTTAGTGAATAAGCCTTTACCGCCGATTTTTGCCAGCGGCACATCGAGAATCTTATCGCCGGTCGTAACTATCTTTTTCAAGGTAACTTCAATCGCAGGAAATCTTTCGCGAATACGGCTGGCAATGTGCTCTGCCTGCCATAAGGCAAGCTTACTGCCGCGCGTACCGATAACAATACTTTTCTTCATTATTATTGCTCTCCTCTATTGGATCAAGTTTGAATAACCCACAAATGGCATCAACATAAAAATTTTCCTTGCTGGTTCCCGTTACTTCATTCATGCTGATCATGGGATCACGCATAAGTTTGCGAACGATCATCTTCGACATATTTTCCATGATTTTTCTTTCTTCCGGTGAAATATCCGGCAGCTTCGCCAAAGCACGTTTAACTTCCCGCAGCCTCATTTGTTCAGCTTTATCGCGCAAATTAGCCAATACCGGCTGGTAAGAGAGATACCTGAATTTCTCTACCAACTCCGCTCTTTCGGCGTCAATGATCTTTTCTGCCGCCAGCGCTTCTTTCTTCCTTAATTTGATGTTCGTCGCTACAACCGCTTCCAGATCATCGATATTGTACAAAGTAACACCATGGATTTCACCAACCTCAGGTTCTACATCCCTCGGTACGGCAATATCAATAAAAATTAGCGGTCTGCCCTCTCTTTGCTGCATCAGCCTGACAACATCTTTGGTGCGGATCATATAATGCGGAGCACCGGTAGACGTAATCACTATATCGGCTTTGTTCGCAGCCTCTATATAATTTTCGAAATTAATAGCTATACCTTGGAATTTGTTGGCCAACTCAACTGCTCTTTTATAATTGCGGTTAGAAACAAAAACCGTTTTAACGCCATTGGCAACGAGGTGTCTGGCCGTAAGTTCGCTCATCTGTCCGGCCCCGACCAGCAATACATTAGACTCCGTCAAATCCCCAAAAGCTTTCTTCGCCATTTCTACGGCTGCATAACTTACCGATACCGCACTGTAGGCAATATGGGTCACAGTTCGCACTTTTTTACCGACAGCAATCGCTCTGTGAAATAAAGTATTAAGTACGGTGCTGGTATTCTCTGCATCACGTGCCAGTGAATATGCTCTTTTTACCTGGCTGAGAATTTGCCCCTCACCTATGATGAGGGAATCCAGACTGGAGGCCACTCGAAATAGATGATTAATACAATCCTCATCCGTAAAGAAGAATAAATATTTCCTGGCATCCGGCGGATTTACTGCCATCCGCTGCAAAAATTGACGCATGATCGGCAACGCCTCGTCGGCATCTTCAACAACAGCGTACAATTCAGTACGATTACAGGTGGACAGCAGGACACACTCACTGAATTCTTCCTGGCCACTGAAATATTTCAACGCTTGCTTAACTTGCTCTTCAGAAAAAGAAAAGCATTCCCGCACTTCAACCGGCGCGGTTTTATGATTCAATCCCAATACTACTAGCTGCATGACAAATCATTGCCTCCGCCTCTTCAATTCTCCCCTGCCTTAACAAGGCAAGTACATTCTCATCTATTGTTTTACGCCAAAAAAGTTCACGCTGCTTGGACGTTGCCACTCTTTGCTTGAGTTCCTGACGGACTTTATCTACCATATCAAGATACTCACCATATTCCTCGCCATACTGCTGAGCCAATTCCTGCCTGAGTCTTTTTGCCATGACCGGACTTTTGCCGCCGGTAGAAACCGTCAGCAGCAAAGCTCCGCGCTTAACCTGCGCCGGCACTGAGAAATTGCCGAGTTCCGGTACATCAACAACATTGGCTAAAATGCCAGCCTCTTCAGCCTCTTCTGCAACTGCTTCATTGACAGAAGAATCATCGGTAGCACAAATGGCAAGAAAAAAGCCGCTCAAGTCCCCTTTGTGATAGGGCCTTGCAACGTAATTAAATTGCTTTTTCTTCACCATTTCAGCGAGCTCCGGTGTTAGTGTCGGGCTAAATACAGTAACCTCTGCCCCAGCAGCTATGAGAGACTTAACTTTGCGACAGGCAACAGTCCCCCCTCCGATAACAATGCATTTTTTGCCGGCAATGCGTAAGTTTATTGGATAATCAGCCATTTTTTACACCTTATTTCTTTCATTAATCATATTGATTTCTGACGCTAATATTTTTAAGTACAAAAAATCCCTGCAATATTTGCAGGGAAGCATAAAGACAAAGGTGATATATGTCCACGTTTGTGCCACCCTCCCTATCGCTCGTAGGTTTAACGGTGATTGCAAAACAGGCAGTTCTCCTGACTCTGGATCATCGCTCCCCCAAACCTTCCCAAGAATTCTCTTAGTGGCATACATGGGGTCGCTCCTCATTACAGTGGCGGGACCGCGCCGGGCTTGCACCGGCTTATCTATTAAGACCAAAGGTCACCTGTTTTCATCGTATTAAATTTTCAAGTCATATTTGACGGCTATTATTATACTATACAAAAATAATTTTAGCAAAGAATCATTTTTTGACTATCTTTTGAAGCAGTGCCTGCTTCCAGATAATGATTTACTTCACCTGTCCCAAAGAAAAAAGACTGGTTTAACAGATTATCACTGTTTGAACCAGTCCTTCGCCCCTCATTTTGCTCTATCTTTTTCTGTTTACCTGCTGTGATTACATTCTTTAATAATATTATCTGTATTAGCAAGTTATTTGTAATGTTGAGAGTATACCATATTCAAGATTTGTTAACAATATTCAAAAGCAAAGTATACAAAATACTTTTAGCACGCTAAATTCCAAAAGCATAAAGAACCTTGATATCAAATACCCGTGAAGGATGCGAGTCACGATAACCAAGGCCAGTTCATTATCAAACAAGATACCTGCACAATTTTCCATTTTTGTTTTTGAAAATTCCGTGAATTCTTTCTATATTACTTGCCAAGCTAATTATAAATTACGTCTGATATGTTAAAATATAGGAAGAATAATCAGCTTAATGACAACAAGGAAAGAGGATACAATGAGGATAATTATCGATGCAGATGCCTGTCCCAAACAGGTTTTAAAAATCTGCCAGGATACAGCGGCCAAATATAGGCTTGATGTTTATACCATATCAAGTTTTGACCATAATATTGACAATAGCCAGCACTTTAGCGTAGATAACAATTCACAGGAAGCTGATTTGAAAGTATTTAACATGACTAATCCCGGCGACATAGTTGTCACTCAGGATTGGGGGCTCGCAGCACTTATCATCAGTAAAAATGCCTATTGCCTGAGTCCTGCGGGCATTGAATATAAAAGCAGCAAGATGGATTTTTTGCTGGAAGAACGTGAAGCCAAGGCCAAATTGCGACGCGGCGGCGGTCGGACCAAGGGCCCTAAAAAAAGAAATTCTGCTGACGATTTGCGCTTTCAGGCAATCCTGGAAAGTATTTTAAGCAAATGAAAAAAGGATATTTACCTTAATCGTCGAACTCAAACAATATTATAGACAAATTAATATTAATTGTCCGTTAACTACTTGTTTTAACTGTCAAAGGAGGGACCAAAATGATTACATGTAAGTTTATGAAAACGGCAAAGCATCCCGATTCTAAAAAACTTAATGCCGTTTGCGCCTGTGAGGTTATTGATGATGACACACGCAAAGGTGTGGAATTATTTCTTCCCTTATTCGATGCAGTTGTGCTGAACAAATTGCTGACAGAAAATATCAGCGGTACAGAATGGAAGTATGAAACGGGCGGCGACGAAGCTGTCACTGCACTTTTTATGATGGCACCTGACGATGCTGTCTGGGGTCCTACCCGTAACACCCTGATTTATTTGTCACTGGCAGGTGAAAGAAGTCTGCTTGATCTGCTTTATGATGTCACTGCGGAAGATTCACCGTTTACAACGGAAGAATATGCACTCTGCTTTTGGGCACAAACCGTACTGGATACCCTATCCAACCTGAAAGCCCGCGGCTTAACCAATGAGGAAATCATCGCTTCTCATGACCTGAGAGCCTTATTTAATTAATGATCTGTTTGCTTTTTTCTAACGTAGCGTTCCATAAGGAACGTTACGTTTTTTATTTGTCTTCACGTTTAAACTGTCCCTTCAAAAATTATCAAAACTGACGCTTTTATCTGTGACAGATTTGTTGTATTCTAGTCGCATAGTGTACTGTAAAAACAATAAACTTTTGGAGGAATTTAACATGACAGATCGTGCAATATTAAATAGGAATTTAGCTCAAATGCTCAAAGGCGGCGTCATCATGGACGTTACCAACGTCGAAGAAGCAAGGATTGCCGAAGAAGCAGGAGCTGTAGCCGTCATGGCTTTGGAACGCGTTCCGTCCGACATTCGTAAAGAAGGCGGCGTAGCACGCATGAGTGACCCGAAAATGATTAAAGAAATCAAAGCAGCCGTCAGTATCCCTGTTATGGCCAAGGTCAGAATCGGTCATATTGTCGAAGCAGAAATTCTGGAAGCTCTCGGCGTGGACTATATTGATGAAAGCGAAGTTCTCACACCAGCCGATGATATGTATCATCTGGACAAGCACCAATACAAAATTCCTTTCGTCTGTGGTGCCCGCAACTTGGGTGAAGCACTCCGCCGCATCGGCGAAGGCGCGGCCATGATGCGTACCAAAGGCGAAGCCGGAACCGGCAACGTCGTAGAAGCAGTACGTCATATGCGCACCATCATGTCGCAAATCCGTCAATTGTCCAATATGCCTAGCGAAGAACTCATGACTTTCGCCAAAGATAACGGTGCTCCTTATGATCTAGTCGTAGAAGTAGCGAAGAATGGCAAACTGCCTGTCGTAAACTTCTCTGCCGGCGGCATCGCCACTCCGGCTGATGCAGCCTTGATGATGAAACTCGGCAGCGAAGGTGTTTTTGTTGGTTCCGGAATTTTCCGCAGTGCCGACCCTGCCAAACGTGCCCGTGCTATCGTCATGGCAACCACTTATTACAACGACCCGAAGGTAGTAGCTGAAGTATCCGAAGATTTGGGTGAAGCAATGCCTGGCATAGAAATCGCCACCATCCCGGAAGCGCAAACCTTTGCTAAAAGAGGCTGGTAACAATGGAAAAGGTTGGTGTATTAGCCTTACAAGGTTCCTTTGCCGAACATCTCGCCATTTTGCGCAGGATGCCAGGAATAGAACCTCTAGAAGTTAAAACCATAGCCCAACTGGAGGCAGTCGACAGATTGATCATACCCGGTGGTGAAAGTACTGCCATCGGTAAATTGCTCAGGAAAACCGGCATGCTGCCTCTACTGCAGAAGCGTATAGAAGAAGGTTTAGCTGTCTGGGGCACCTGTGCAGGACTTATCCTGCTCGCCAAAAGAATTGTCGGAGAAGAACCTTATCTCGACGCTATGGATATTACGGTAAAGCGCAACGCTTACGGCAGCCAGCTCGATAGCTTCCGCTGTGAACAAATCATTACTGCTATCAGCGCCAAACCGATCCACCTCGTCTTTATCCGTGCCCCCTGGATTGAAGCTGTCGGTCCGGAAGTCGAAGTTCTTGCTGAACGCGACGGCAGAATAATTGCGGCAAAACAAGGCCGCCTGCTCGCCACCAGTTTTCATCCTGAACTTACACAAGATACAAGCGTTTATGAGTATTTTTTGCAGATGTAAATAACAAAAAGCTGGACCTTTTGGTCCAGCTTTTATTATTTACTTTTGGCACTAGCGAAAATCTTCCACCAATTTATTGAACTCAGCCTTTGTAAATTTACGCACCGACTGCATTTGGTTATTAGCAGCAAGTCCGCTCACTTCTTCATAACTTTTCTTGGCTTCGTCTTCATACAGCAGGCCCGTGAGCAAACCTTCATGCGCCAGGATGTGTTGCAATACCTTACCTTTATTATGCCTGTCATAGTCTTCGATACTATCAATGCCAACAAGCCTCTCCTTGAACCAATCATAAGTATTTATTTTATTGAAGGTCACACAAGGACTGAAGACATTGACCAAGGAAAAGCCCGGATGCTTCACTGCTGCTACAATCAAGTCAGTAAGTTCCTGCAGCTGGGTAGAAAATCCTTGTGCGACAAAACTTGCTCCCGCAGATAAGGCCATTTCCAAAGTCGCAACAGGCGTCTCAATGTTGCCAGTAGGTGTTGTCTTGGTTTTAAAACCCCAATCGCTGCGTGGTGAAGTCTGCCCCTTCGTCAAGCCGTAAACATGGTTGTCCATCAGGATATAAGTTAAATTGACATTACGTCTGATCGCATGATACGTATGGCCAAGACCAATCGCCATGCCATCACCATCGCCGCCGCAGGCAATGACAGTAAGCTCCGGATTGGCAAGTTTCAGGCCTTGGGCAAAAGGCAGAGCTCTGCCATGAGTTGTATGCATGCCATACGCATAAACATAACCGGAAAGCCGACCGCTGCAGCCAATGCCACAGACAATAGCAAGTTGGTGTGGTTCCAGCCCCAGTTTCACGGCCGCTTGCTGCAAAGCAGCTAGTACTGCGTAGTCACCGCAGCCCGGACACCAGTTAGGTTTTACATTATTTCTGAAATCTTGCAATGACGACATTTAAAGCACCTCCTTGCAACGCACAAGCAATTCTTCCGGATACATGATATCCCCATCATACTGCAGAATGCTTTCCAAATGCGGACATCCTTCAACTTGCATACGCAGAAGATGCGCAAGCTGTGCGGTGGCGTTGTGCTCAACTACAACAACTTTCTTTGCCTTTTGCAAATACGACATAACCTCCTGCGCAGGGAATGGCGACAACAGCCTTATCTGTACATAGTTGACCTTTTTCCCTTCCTGCCGCAGCGTTGCAGCTATTTCAGCAATGCAGCTGCGCGTAGCAGTCATCCCGATCAGCAGAACGTCCGCTTCCTCATATGGCGCATCGACAAATAAAGCCTCCTTGTATTGTTTGAGAAGAGTCTGCATTTTCCTGAGCCTTTTTTCCGTCTGCTGGATGCGCATCAATTTGGCTTCGCTGGGCCGCCCGCTTTCATCATGTTCCAGACCCGTACCAAGGCAGATGCCGTTCGGAGTGCCCGGCAGTACTCTCATGGAAATGCCGTCTGCAAAAGCTAAACTGTAGCGAGGGAAATATTCAGGAGTTTTGATTGCCGGTAAAGACTCAGACTGAGCGATCTTACCCCGCCTGATTACCAGTTCTTCATATTCAGGTACGGGCATAGTCTGAGTTGCCAGAGATAACTGCAGATCTGACAGTACAATGACCGGGCATTGGTATTCTTCTGCCAGGTTGAAGGCTTCGAAAGCATCATAAAACGCCTCTTCTATCGTGCTGGGTGAAAGCACAATTTTAGCCGTGTCGCCATGCGTGTTGTAAATAGCCGCGAAGAGGTCTGACTGTTCGTTTTTAGTTGGCAAGCCCGTACTTGGACCGCCACGCTGCGAATGGATGATAACGAGCGGTGTCTCCGTCATCGCTGCCAGGCCAATAGCCTCCGCCATCAATGAAAGTCCTGGTCCTGAAGTGGCGGTAAATGCACGTGCGCCGCCGTAAGAAGCGCCGATTGCCATCGTACAGGCAGCAATTTCATCTTCCGCCTGCAGCATCTGGCCGCCGAGTTCTTTGACCTTTTTCACCATATATTCCATGACTTCCGATGCTGGCGTGATTGGGTAGGCAGCCATGAAACGCGCGCCTGCACTCAAAGCGCCAAAAGCAAGTGCTTCATTGCCCAGCAAAAAAAGTTTGGGTTCATTACTGGTAAGAACCGGCAATTGCTGCGTGTCCAAAAGTTCGGCAGCCTCTGTTCTGATAAATTCCATGCCCGCCTTAAAAACTCTCACATTAGCAGCAACCGCTTCTTCACCCTTTTTGCCGAACTCTTTTTGCAATTGAACTGCAAAACAATCTTCGGCAAGTCCAAAGATAGCCGCCGTACAGCCGAGTGCGACGATATTTTTCTGCAAGATGGTACCATATTGTTTGGCAATATCGTTAAAAGGCACTGCCAACAGCTTCCCCTTACCAGTATAAAAATCAGCGATAGCCTTTTCCGCAAGAATAATGCCATTTTCACCTACAGCCAGGGCCTCATTCACCAATGTATCCTGATCCAACGCAAGCAAGAGATCGCACTGCTTATTAAGCGTACCAACAGGCTGCGTCGCAATCCTTATTTTATAATTAGTGTGGCCCCCTTTGATCCGTGAGGAAAATTGACGAAATCCATACAAATAATAGCCCTGGCGGCTTAATACAGAAGCCAGGATAGCGCCCAGGCTTTCTAGTCCTTCACCTTGCTGCCCGCCAGCCTGCCAGGTAATTTCATTTTTTTGCAAGATTACTACCTCCCCTGATATTTTTGACATTTTATAACTATATTCTAAGATATTCTTTCTAAAAATAAATTTACCTTTTTAATAAATAGTTTTATTTGTATTATTTTCCGTTGTGCCAAGATTGACTTCGCTATTATTACCTATATAATTATTACATAGCTGTTTATCCCATTGAAATGAGGTATCAAATGACCAGACAATTCTTTTCGCGCCTCCTTATTTTGCATATAGGACTTTTTCTTTATTCCCTCGGTATTGCCCTGAGTCTGAATGCTCAGATTGGTTACGCTCCTTGGGAAGTTCTCCATGTCGGCATGGCTAAAACCTTCGGTATGACGATCGGCGGAGTTTCCATCATCGTCGGTTTTCTGATCTTACTGGTTACCGGCTACTGCGGCGAAGACATCGGCATCGGCACTATTGCCAACATGATTGTCATCGGACTGGTGCTTGATTTAATTCTCTATCTCGACTTTCTGCCAGTTGCCGGCAATATGTTTTTTGGTCTCTTGATGCTGATTACCGGCCTCTTCACCATCGCTCTCGGCAGTTATTTTTATATTGCTTCCGCCTTCGGCGCAGGTCCCCGTGACGGGCTGATGGTCCTGCTGACCCGCAAGACCGGCCTGCCCATTGGCCTCTGTCGCGGCGGCATTGAATTGGCGGCTGTTGTCATCGGCTGGTTTCTTGGCGGACTCGTCGGTATCGGCACTGTAGTTTCAGCCCTTATGATTGGTTTCTGCGTACAGATCACTTTCAAACTTCTCCGCTTTGATCCTACGAAGATACACCACGAAAGACTGCAGGAAACCTACAATAGTTTTCGTCAAAAATAAAACAGACAGCAAAAAAAGCTATCGCAAACAGGTTTAGTAATCTGTGAGCGGTAGCTTCTTTATTTTAACCAAGAAATACTCTTTTATTGTGCCATTCCAGATAAGCATGTGATGGCCATTTTTCTTTATTATCAGGCAAAGCAATCTGGCACCCCTGAATTTTGTTATACTCGCTGTTTTCACCAAAATCTGCCGCAACTCTTTTGCTGACTGCCACTTTATAATCCGGTGAGACCGTTATATAACCACGTTCAAACAAAGTGCAGTAATCGCTGCGCAGAAGTAAACCATTCGAGATATCTTTGAGGCCGCCAAACCGGCTAGGCCTGATCTGAGCTACTCGCAAAACCGGTGCCGCCTGCTCCCCTGAAATTACGCACTTTCTTTGGTAAGCTTCAATTACCAGCAGCTTGAAATGACCGAAGCCAAGCTCCGGTGACAGCAGCGTATCCTGATAATAACGGCATTCCTGCTTATTGAGCCTCGTTTGTGCCTGTTCATAAAGCGCTGCTCCTATTGGCTCCGTCCTGCTGTATAGTTTGCCCTGAACGATCTTGCTGCTCCAGTCTTCAGGAACCGGGATTTCGTCACCCTCATCAAAATAAAATACCGATGAAAGAATGACGCAGCCGATTTCCGGATCAGGTTCAGCGATACTGTCAGTTTTGCGATATTTATAGATACGCTCCAGCATAGCCGCGCAGCTGTCCGCGCCATTGGCTACACCGAAGGCTTCCCAAGCTAATGAAGTCGGCAAGAGCTTAAACGCCTGGAAAAACCCACCGCCGACAATGCAGTTATAGGGACTATGCAGTTTGAACAAGAACATTTCGCCCCTGCTCAAAGCTTTAAAGTTAGTATTGCCGCTCGGACGCCAAAAATTCACCTCAGAACATTTTGCTTCCTTCAGCGTCTGAAACAGGTCAAAGTCAATTATCCCAACATACAGCTTCATCCAGAAATCCGCCCCTTTTTCGCCTGTGGCAGTCATCATAAACATAGCTAACTTCGACGTTTAAACCGTTTCTTCCTGCCTGCCGGCAACGAAAAAAACGGCCAAAGGGGACAGTCCCCTTTGGCCGCACTAAAAATTAATTTATTCTACTCACGTTTGCCGAGTTCTTTGTCGATATACATAAGCGGAGCGCCTTTTTCGCCAACCATCTTCAGGCTTTCAAGAATAGCGGTGGCATTAGCCTCTTCCTCAACCTGCTCAGAAATATACCACTGTAGCAAAATTTGTGCAGGATAGTCTTTTTCATCAACAGCAAGTTCATAAAGTTTGTTGATGCTTGCAGTGATAAATTGTTCATGTTTCAGCACTTCTTCGAACATAGCTTTTGGCGAACCAAATTCAGCAGCCGGTGCTTCAATTTTGCCTAATTGAACCTTTGCGCCTCTTTCCAGGAGATGACCGAGCAATTTCATGCCATGCTCAGTTTCTTCCCTATACTGTACTTTCAGCCATTTGGCAAAGCCAGGCAAATTACTTTCTGTGCAATAAGCCGACATAGCCAAATATAGATAGGCTGAATAAAGTTCCTTTTGGATCTGGTCATTGATTGCTGCTTGCATTTTCTTGTTCATAAAATCACTCTCCTTAAATTTAGCTTACATAATCATTATATCAGAAACGGTTGAAACGCCGATTCTTTTGAGTAAACAAACTCGTTATCTTTTTGTGAAATTTTCACTTACCCTCGAAATAATACTGAGTCCACATGATGACTTCCGCCAAAGAAGGATGAGGCGTCATCGTTTCGCCAACGCTGATTACCGAATGAGGATCAAGCGTTCTGGTTAAGCCAGCCTTACGCAGCTCTTTTGCAGTTGCAGAACCGATTGCCTCATTGATGGGCTTAAGCGTAACCGTCCCCATATTCAGCATGTTAATGAAAGGCTGAATCAAAAGCGAAGCCTGTGCCCCAATAACGTGTACGCCCAGAATATTATTCGTTGCGCCGTCCACGATCAGCTTCACAAAGCCATCCATCCCATCACCCGAGGTAAAACCAAGTGCGTAGCCTTTGGCAGTATTATGATAAAATTGCTTGCCTATCTTTACCGCGTAGCCTTTTTCCCTGGCTTCCGTTTCGGTCAGGCCAACCTGTGCGACCTGCGGATAGGTGAAAGTAACGGCAGGCACAACATCGTAACGTGCCCAGCGCCACTTGCCCGGTTCATTGCCGCCGAATAAATTGTGTGCGAGAATATCGGCTTCATAATTAGCCTTGTGCCGAAAAGCCGGCTGACCATTGATATCGCCGATTGCCCAGATACCATTGACACTCGTTTCCAGGAACTCATTGGTTTTTATCCAGCCTCTTTCGTCTGTCTCTATGGCTGTATTTTCTATCTTTAACTCTTTGCTGACAGGTTTGATACCCGTTGCGTACATGATTTCTTCACCGGTTACTTCAATTCTTTCGCCTGTTTCCCTATCCTCAAACAACAATATTTTTTGATCATCTGCTTTTTTTGCTTCCAGCAGATTGGCATTCAGATATGTCTTAATACCAAAGGCTTCCATATTTTGGCGAATTTGCTCCGAAATATCTTCGTCTGCTTTGGACAGCAGTCTGTTATTATGCTGCACAACTGTGACCTTGGTACCGGCAGCCGCAAAAATATGGGAAAATTCGCAGCCAATCGGGCCACCGCCGACAATAATCAGGCTCTTGTAAGGTTGCTTAGGATACTTGTCGCCAAACAAAGTTTCTGAACAGATATAACCGGTTGCTTCCCTCCCAGTAATTTCCGGCAGGTTAGTGCGTGCACCGACATCGATAATGATTTTCTCCGCGGTCATTTCTTCCGAAAGAGAACCGTCGTGCAGCTTGACCTGTAAAGTCTTTTCGCCGGTGAAAAAGCCGCTGCCCTGGTAAATCGCAAGGTTGGCATATTTTTGGTAATGACGGAGAACTTCCTTATGCTCGTCAATCTTCTCCCACACCCGGCGGGATATAATGTCCCAGTTCATTTTAGCCGGCTCGACTTCGACGCCGATTTTCGGCAAATCCTGAATTTCTCTTATATAGTCAGCAGCTGTAGCCAATACTTTCGTCGGTATACAGCCACGCGTCAGACAGGTGCCGCCGAATTTGCCCTTTTCTATGACAGCACATTGCAGACCTTGCTTTAACGCCGCATCCAGGACAATGTTCGCTGCGCCTGTGCCGATGATGATAACGTCATATTTCTTCATGCCTTAATTTATACCTCCTGCTTTTGCCCATCATAATAGATAATAATTATTAATTTCGACATTAAACCCTAATTCTCCTGCTGAAATAAAAAAACGCAAGGACAAAATGTCCTTGCGCCTAATTTAAAAGTATAAATTATTAAACTAAGATATTCATGACGACCATGGCGATGCAAGCATTCAGAATGCTGGTCAGCATCAAAAGCGGCCAGTATTTCTTAGGAACATCCGCTACACCGAGCAAACGGCCCATGTATTGGATTTGGGAACCCAAAAGGAAAATAGCAGGAATCAAAATAGTTGCATGCGTACCGTCGATGATGCCTTTGCTCAAAAGGCTTACAGCGATACCGGTACCTGCAGAAGAAGAAAGCCAGGCTGTCAGCAAAACGGTTACCGCTTCACCAGGCAGGCCAAAAAGTCCCATAGCAGGTCCAAAAATGGAACCAATCATCTTCATAACACCCAAAAGGTTCAGAATTTCAGAAAGGGTGTAAGCCATCAGCACGTTTGGCAGAAGATTCTGGGTAGCAACGGTAAAACCTTTGCGTGCGCCGATAACAAAAATATCAAAAGGATTATTGTTTGTTTTATTGGTATTATTGCTCATCTTTGAAATCCTCCTTATAGACCGTATTCAGTACGAAACGTACAAACATACCGCCGGCAAATTTCAAACCGAACATCAACAAAAGAGGCAGAATGATCGGAAGTTTTAAGACGGAGAACAACGCAGACCCAATCGCGAAATAATTGTTGATCAGACCAGCACCGGAATATTGCCAGGCACCCATGATCGTCAATTCTTTTTTATTAATTTCGCCTTCATCATATAATTCTTTGGTCAAAGCGGCACCGGCATCAGTACTTTGCAAGTCCGTAATCAGGGCCAGGCCTGTTTTACCAGGCAGGCTGAGCAATGGATGCAAAAGTGGAGTCAATAGCTTGTGAGCAGCACGAATTGCACCATAATGAGTAAGTACTTCCAGACAGCCAAGAGCTAACATGACCGTTGGCGCCAAGGATAAAGCGAAAAGGAAACCAGCCTTCGCACTTACACCACCCGCACCAATAAAAGTATTTTTGGCTGGATCTTTCATTGTACCGAAAGTTCCGCCTAAAGTTGTAAAATCGAATGCACTTAACCATTTCATGCCTTCAACTTTCATGAAGAGGCCTGAGAAAAATAGAATTGCTACTGCCAAAGCAATGTAGGCGCCTATGCCGACTTTACTTTGATTTTTTTCCTGCTCCATAAAACATCCTCCTTTATTATATTAGTATAATTATGATAGAACACATTCACAATTATACGATTTTGCCATTTATCGTGTCAACTTTAGCATTTTTTTATTTTTCCCGGAGATACTCTCTTTGCAAAATACTGTAACCTTCCTTGAAAAATCTGCTCGAATTGTATACAATTACATAGTGAGGCTGTTAATGTCTTAATTTATAGCACTTAGACAGCCCGTACTATAATGAGGTGATAATTTTGTCAAACGTTCTCAAGCATTATGGATATTTACACACAATTCCGGAAGTAGGCTTGGAAGAAGTAAAAACTTCCGCTTACCTGGCTGAACAACTGGAACAAGCAGGCTTTAAAGTTACAAGAAATGTCGGCGGTGCTACCGGTGTTATCGGCGTTTATGATAGTGGCGTGGAAGGGCCTACCCTGGCTCTGCGTGCCGATATGGATGCTCTCGGTCATGTAATCGACGTTGTACCTTGCGCACGTCATACCTGCGGACATGATGCCCATTCTTCCATGGTGCTTTCCGCTGCCGAAGAAATTATTCGTGAGAAAATTGTTACTAAAGGCCGTTTGAAAATTCTTTTCCAACCAGCCGAAGAGATTGCCGCTGGCGCTTTAACCATGATTGCAGGCGGCGCAATCGACGATGTTGATATGATCATCGGTTCCCATATCCGTCCTGAAGAAGAATGCAGAAAAGGTTTTGCCATCCCGGCAATGTGGTATTCAGCTTCCGGCACTGTCGATGTCATCATACATGGCAAACCGGCTCACGGTGCTCGTCCTCATCTCGGTATCAATGCCATTGATGCGGCCGCTGCTGCTATTAACGCCGTTAATGCCATTCATCTCAATCCTAACTTCTCCTACAGTGCCAAACCAACACGCTTCATCTGTGATTCCGGCGTAACCAATGCCATTCCAGCCGAAGCACATGTTAACTGGGACATTCGTGCGGCAGAAAATGATGTCATGGCCCTCTTGCAGGAAAAAATTGTCAAAGCAATTGAAGGCGGCGTTTCTACAGTAGGCGCCACTGCTGAAATAAAATTTATCAAAGAACTGCCGGCCGCAGAACTTGATGATGACATGACCAATCTGCTTGCTGAAACAATTACTGATGTGATGGGCAAAGATGCTTTATTGGCACCTTTCAAGACTGCCGGCGGCGAAGACTTCTTCTTCTACACCCGCCACAAGCCGTCAATTAAAGCTGGTTTCTTCGGTCTTGGTGTCAATGCAGTTCCTGGCCTCCACCATCCTGACATGCATTTTGATACAGATGCTTTAGAAACAGGCGTAAATCTTTTTAAAGCCGCTGTGAAAAAAATTCTTGGCTAAAACTATGCATAGCAAAAGGGGGCTGTAACGAAATAAGGTAATTCCTTTTAAAAAGTCACAGTTTCCTTCAGGCAAGCCTAAGAAAGGAGCCCGGCAATTGCTCTTAACGAGCATTCGTCGGGCTCCTTTCTATTTTGGGGCGAATTTAATACACTTGCCTGTTTTCTTAAATTAATTCTTATTCAGCAGGCTTCTTTAACCGCAAATAGTCTTGTACCAATCCTTCCAGACTGGATCCGGTTATGCAGTTTCCTCAGATTAAAACCAAAGGCAAGCATCAGCAGTTCTTTGTAGACGTTTTCCTTTCCACGCCTTAGCATTCTCTTGTATTTGAAATCTTCTTTCATAACGCCAAAGCTTCCTTCTACTTGTATGGAACGGTTAATTCTCAATAGTATCCCTTTAGTGCTTGAGAATATCCGCATGTTCTTTTCCTGCAGTCTTAAATAATTCTCTGCAATAAATATTCTCTTGTTCTGCGTTGGTCCGTTTTCTGCAAAGCTTCTCTGGCATTCACTGCGTTTGCTGCAGTAATTGCAGTTGGAACACTGGTATACTTTGCTTTCTCTCATATATCCTGAACTGTTCTTCTGAGTTGTCGTGCCAACATATCTTAGCCTGCGGCCTTTGGCACAGATGTATTCTTTTTTTGCCTCATCATATTCCATGTTCTCCGCTCTGCCTATCTGTTCAGCATAGCTTCTTTTTTTATTCACTTCGTATGTTTTAGGCTTAATGACACTAAGGTATCCGTTTCTGTCCAGCCAGGCAAGATTCTCTTCGCTGTCATAGCCGGCATCTGCCACCACATGCTCAATCTTTCTTCCGTGTAATGTCTCCAGCTGCTGTAAAAAGGGTATCAATGTCCTTGTATCGGTAGGGTTGGCAAATATGCCAACACCTAAAATATATTCGCTTTGCACAGCAAATTGCACATTGTAAGCAGGTTTGAGCTGTCCATTGCCCATATGGTCTTCTTTCATCCTCATGAAGGTTGCGGCGTTATCTGTTTTGGAATAACTGTTTCGGTCTCCCATAATTTCTAGCTGCGCTTCGTTCTCAAGACGCTTTTCAACGACAGCTTCGCACTCTTCATAAATTTTCTGCAGCTGGTGCTTGTGTTTTCCTGTACCATGCACGAATTCAACATCGTTATCTCTGCATTCTTTGGTTAGATAGTCTAAAAGTGCTGTATCGCTTAGGGCAGAAGCGTCAACGCCAGTTAATGCCAAAAGCTTTTGGCATACTGCAGACAGTTTCTCTTTTAGTCTCACCAAAGATTTAATCACGTTCTTTTTCCATACGAAAGTATAGCGGTTGGCATTTGCCTCAATTTTTGTGCCATCTATGAATGCTTCTTCAAACGTAATAGAATCGTATTTAGAAAGCACTTTAATGAATTGTGCAAATAAGCTGTTTAATACCGGGGCTGTCAGACGTTTAAAGAACCTGCCGAAAGCCATATGGCTGGGAACTTTAAAACTCTGAAGCAGCCATTTGTACTGGATATTAACATCGCATTGTCTTTGTAAACCGCGAAGAGAATATATTCCTTCCAGCATTCCAAAAACAAAAATTTTGAAGAAAAGAACTGGGTTAACTGCAGATTTTCTCCCTTTAGAAGAATAGAGATGCAGCAGCTCGGTATAGTCGAGTTCCTCCAGTACTGCATCCAGCAACCTGACCGGTTCATTTTCGTTAATCATTAAACCGAAATCCAACGGTAAAACAATTTGCCTTGGAGCCTGTATTCTGTTATAATTTTTAAGGTTAGTTTTGTTATTTGTCATACCAAAATTATACCAGCTAAAGGGACCCTTCGGGGTCCTTTTTCCTTATAAAAATAGCGTGTCCGAGTTCGGACACGCTATTTCTTTTTGGGCTATTTCGTTACAGCCCGCTTAGTTTTTTAGAATCTGCTAAAGCAAGTTGCCGGTAATATAGGCCACCAGCGGCAAAGTAAGCAAACTGAAGATAGTTGTGATCATGATGGCACCGATGGCGCAATTTTCATCCGAGCCATTGGTTCTCGCAAACATCGCAATAGCCGCCATACTAGGCACACCAGCGAGAGTAGTGATGACAGTTATTATTTCTTCCTGCACGTTCATCGCTCGCAAAGCCATGAAAATCACTACCGGCGCAACAATCATCTTGCCGACAACAATCGCATAATATTCCATTCTGGTAATAAATTTGCTGATATCACAAAAACAGAAACTTGCTCCGATATAAATCAAGGACAACGGTGTTGTCGCATCCCCTACAGCGCCAAGTGCTTTATTCAAAGTGGCAGGAAGCTTCCATTCCATCGCAATGAAAATTATTGCAAGGAAAATGCCAATCATGGCAGGGCTTATGATATTCTTGATGTTTGATTTTAAAGAAGCATGCTTTAATTTATCTTCCGGTAAAGTCATATAGAACCCCAGGCTCCACAGCACTATCTGGTCCACAATGAAGAAAAGTGCCATGTAGAGCATCCCTCTTTCCGGTAAGATTCCCAGAATCAAAGGAATACCGATAAACCCGACATTACCGAACATCGTCGCCGCTTGATAAATACGCCCATAATTACCGGTTAAGGAAAAAGCCTTCTTCAATAAGTAGCCAACAGCAAAGAGCACGCCAAACATGAAAAAGGATGCCAGAACAACCTCTGCAAAAGAAGACATCATATCGCTTCTGGTAGCGCCATTAATTGATTTATGAAAAATCATGACAGGCAGAATCAGACGCATAATCAATTTCGACAAATCACCCAGCGATTTTTCGTTCATGGCGTTGGTTTTAACAGCAAAAACCCCCAAAAGAATCATGACCGAAAATATTTCCAATTGTGTAAGCACACGATAAAAGTATTCCATAAAATTGCCTCCCTTTAATCAAGAATGATCACAAACCCGCCCTTTACCTGCACAAAAAAGAAGGAAGAGGCCCCCATCGCAATAGGTACCTCTTCTCGTAAGCTTTCTTTATTTTCTTTTGCCCTCCCGTGAGGGGCAAACCAAGACCTATCCGGTAAGCACATTTTACCATAGAATTTCTGCTCTGCAAAATAAAAGTAGAAATATGTTAATTGTTTTTTACTGATTTTGCGTTATAATTTATAACATACAACCAAATAAATAAAACTGCTTACAAAGCCGCCTAACCCCCGGCAGAAAATAATCAAGGATGTGTTCTGATGAAAAAAATATTTACCCTTATTTTATGTTTGCTTTTTATCCTGCCAGTTACCTGTCTTGCCAAGGATTCCGATCCAAGAGTCGGTATTATCCGCGTTGACGATGACAGCTTGCTGAATGACAACGAAATCAGCTGGATTGTTGAAGAAAAAACTGCTTCCCTCTTTGGCGATGATAAATATGACTATGTATCCTTCGGCGAACTGGAAGCGGATTTCGAAGCATTTCTTGACAAGAACAATATTCAGAATAATAATCAGCTGTCCGATGATGTCCTGCTAAAGTTTGCCAAAGAGCAAAACCTTGCTTATCTGTGCTTCATGAATTTCAATCTTGAAGAACTGCAGTATGACCGTGTTTTCTTCAAATCATCCTATCGCGCTATGCTGGGCGTCGACTTGAAATATTACAATGTTGCCGACGGCAGCCTTCTCTACGCCAGCCACCTGTTTGCTGACGGCAGTGCCAAGGATCAGATTTCAGCCTGTCGCAAGGGTGCGGCCAAATTGATGAAACGCATTGACTGGCACTTCAGTCCTGATAATTTCTAGTTAAATAACATTTCAAAACGCCAAAATGGTCCAAAGGGGACAATCCCCTTTGGACCATTTTTTGTTATTTTCAATCAAGTCTCTTGATTTTGTTCAGTGTTTCGTTGCTGCCTAAACGCCAGATGGCAATATCGCGGATACCGGCATTTTCAGCTAAGCTGATCCAATAATCAAGGGTAGCCGCATCGGCATACCAGACTTCGTACGCAGTAGTTCCTTCGCGATATTTGAAGGTGACCGCCTTGCTGGCAGTATCCCTTTTGGCATCGGCCTTGTATTGTTCAAGCAGCTGCTTGGCTTCTTTTTCCGTGATAAACTTCTTTTCGCCATCACTGTTCCACATACAGCCACCGGTTGCAAAAGCCACAGCCTTTGGTTCCGGCATATTCGCCATCTTACCCAGAACTTTTTGGATGAAAGCACTGTCTGCTTTTGGTCCGGGTCCACTGTGCATACCGTAGAGATTGTACAGCATCACCACATATTTCGGTCCTGGCGGCAACTCGATGTCGTTAAAAGGCGTGCCCGGCTCCAAGACTACCCGCAGTTTCAAATTATTAGCAGTGGTTGCCGCATAGAGTTCCTTGATGAAGGGAAGAAAGGCATCCTTCGTTTCGCAATCCTTCCAGATTCTTTCATAATCAATCTCCACACCGTCAAAACGCTCTGCTTTGGCCAAAGCTATGATCTCATCAATGTGTTCCTTGCGCCTTTCCTGGTCATTCAACAATTCTTGCAAAAACTCCGTCTTTTTGTATTCCTTGCCGCCATCAGAGAGAACCCTGTCGTTAACGATCGTAAGGTACTCGGCCAGTTGTTTTTTCTTTTTCGCCACCCGCTTGTCAAAAGTAAGTTCCTCAGGCAGTAAAAGCTTGCCGTCCTCTTCAAAATAGGCGCCAAACAGACACACTCCATCCAACCGTTTTTCCAAACGCCGGAACTCTTTGGTTCCCTCTTCTGCATCCCAATATACTGTCCAGACAGAGAGCTGGTTCTTCGTTTGCCCAGCTGCCTTAACATTAGCCTGCTTACCGTTATAGCAGCCGGCGATCAGAAACAACAACAAAGACAGCAGAATTATTCTAAAACTATTTTTCAGCACCTTATTCACGCCGCTCTACCCCTCATTTTTATAAATGCACTATAAACCAGTTGATAACCGAGTTCCAGGTTTTTTTCACCTGATACCTGAAAGCTTCGAAGCCGCTCAGTTTATCGCTGTACAATATTTTTTCCTGACTTTCGGACGGAATTTCTTTAATGACAAGCCTTTCAAAAACCCCATCATAAACATCATCGGCAAGATTTCTTTGGCTCCAGCCATAACCGCCCCAGGCACTTTCGAGAGCAACACTACCGGCCGCAATGTCAGTAACTGCACCGCTGAAAGCCTCCCGACCGTCAATAATGACCTGGAGGTTGTTATCCTTGAGTTCGATGGTAACCAGACGTTTGCCTTTTTCGTGCACGCTGATGTTAGGAATGTACTCCTTTTCACCCTGCTCAATTGTAGCGGCGGCTGCAGCTTCCTTTTCCTTGCTTTGCGCAAAATACTGTTTGGCCATTTCCGTTGAGTCGGCATATTTGGCAAAAGCTTCCAGTTCCCGCACTTCTGCTTTTTGTTTATCTTCGGCTACCGATAGCTGCGCCTTACCGTCGAAGCGGTCAAGATTGAGCGTCAACAGATCCTTAGCGCCGCTGCCGGTGTTTTCGCTGACATACAATACATTATTGGTAATATTTACGGAAATAAACCTGCTTAGCTTCTGATCTGCACGCAGATAGATTTTTTGTGCACCCAGCTTATTGCCTGTCAGGAGCACTGAAACATTAATATTTTTAAATTCCTCGCTATTTTTAAGATACATCTGGCCCCGTTTTTCGGGCAGCGAAGTCAGAATAATCTTTTCCGGTTGGAATTCGGCGGCGCCTTCCTCCACATTCCAGAGGCTATAACGCGCTTCATCACCGCGATTAAAAACAATATCTTCATTAATATCATATTTGATGCGCATCAACAAATGATTCGGGTACCAATAGGCCTGAGGCTGCATCCGCGTCAAATCATAAATGCTGCTTTTACGGTCATTCAGCGCATAACCTTCGCGGTTGAAGTTCATACTGAAAAGTTCTTTGATCCATTTTTCATTAACTGCACTGACCCTGTCATTATTGCCAAAGCTGCCCGTGTTCGCATGCATCAAGACATAAAGGTGCGGCACGCTGCCAAGCCCTTCACGATAATCATCGCTAAGTTTCTGGTAATCATAAGCAATACGAGCTTTCATCATCTCGTAGGATTCCTTCGGTACACCGTGCTCATCGCGAATATAATCCATCAGATAATGATTGTACCGCCGACCCAGATAAGGTGAAATCATCGCGTATTCCAGCGGCGTCAATTCACCAAGATAATTGTTGTAGCGGTCAAAAACATTGATAAAAGAAAGACGGTAGCCATTGGTGCCCAGCTCCCAGAAACTCGTATCGACAAGACTTTTCAGTTCCCGCGGCTTCAAAAATTTGGTATCCCGCTTGGCAAAGTTTTCCGGATAAGTTGCCATCGTAGCTTTATAATTGTATTTCTCTATTTGTGAAGTAGAAAAAATAGCCGTATCACGCCGTCCATCTTCAAACATCAGGAATAAGGCTCTGGCAGGCAATGGTTTACCAGCTTCGTAAAAATCTTTAATATCTTTTTGCGTAATCGTCACATAGCCTTGTTTGCGCAATGCCGCCAAATGCTCCGCCAGACGGTCTTCACTAATCAGTGGCTGCTGACCAACGCGGTCAACGCCGAAATAGGACAACGCAATAAAACCCTTGTCCTGCGCCATATTAATTGCCGTCGGTTCATATGGCTTGTACTTGCCGACAGTAAACAAAGCAAGATAAAAGACGGTAGCAATGACAGCTAGTATTGCCATCTGCAGGATAACACGCTTTTGCTTATTTCTATTCTTTTTTGCTGTGTATTCTTCATCTGCACTAATCATAAACGTTATTTCCCACTTTTCTTCTTTTCTAGTGCTGCACTGTCAGCTGGCGTCATCCGGGTTCCCCACTCCGATTTCCAGAAAGTAAACCAGGCAACCGGCATCTGCCACAACAATACCGCTTCATAATAAAGACAGAACCACAGGCCAAATATCCAGGTAGAACTCTTACGCAGAAACAACTGCGCCATGCTCATCATCAGTGCCATCATCAATAAACCGACTAAGAACGTCGTTGGAAAAACTCTGTAGACCGCAGGCACGTAGACCAGATTATACAAGACAACAATAGGTGCTGCTACTGGCACCAGGAGACCCATATAAAACGAAAGAGCCATGAATGGTTCCTTTTTCCACATGAACTTAGCAGCGATCAGGGATTCCCGCAGCCAGGAACGTTTCCAGCGCATCTGCTGTTTGAGGAACATGCTGTAATTATTCGGAACTATCGTCGAACAGACGGCCGTATCCTGATAGCCTGTCCTATGCTCACGCAGGATGAAATTGGTCAAGCTGCGATCGTCACCAAAGGTCGCCTTCTGGCCGAGGAATTTCTGGTTCAGCCAAGCATCCTTGTGCTGCAAGACAAGTTCCTTGCGGTAACAGGAAAGCGGTCCTGACAAGCAGGTCACGGCATCGAAATACCCTTCCGCCGCCTTCATGATGCGAAAAGCAATATAATAACGGACAGCCTGCATTTTCGTAAGAACATTCGTATAGGTATTGGCAACATCCGTTCTGCCGGACACGCCGCCCATATCTTCATCCTGGAAAGGCTGCACAAGATTATAGATGGCGAAAGGATCAACGAAGCTGTCGGAGTCGACAAAGACGACCAATTCATGTTTAGCCGCCAAAGCCCCTCGTATCAAAGCTTCCCTCTTGCCGGCATTCTGTGGCTGCACCAGATGAAACAAGCGCTTCCGTACACTTTCTCCGACAATAGCAGCAACGCTGTCAATCGTTTCCTTGATTTTCGCTACAGATTGATCGGTTGAACCATCATCGACAACAATAACTTCCAGCTTTTCGGCCGGATAAGATTGGTTAATACAACTCAGAATCGTTCTGTTGATCCATTCTTCTTCATTAAAGCAAGGAATAATAATGGTGACGCCGGGAGTGAAATCTTCCCGTATCGGCACCGTCCTATAAAGCGCGCCAAAAAGATAACGTGTCAGCAAAAAAGCTGCAGCTATTATGCTATACAGGTACAGGCCTTTATTGAATTTGAAATAAATCACGCTTTCACTGCGCATCAGGATGATAAAGAGAGCAATCATCAAAAGCAGCGCAAAAGAAACCGCGGAAATATACCGGCCCTTCTTTTTACTGGCATACTGAGCCAAAGTTTCCTTAAAATGGACACCGCAGAATATCTTGCCGTCCTCGCCCACCTGTTGTCTGACGATTTCTGCGCCTATCCGCACCGACATTTCATAGCCTTCCGGCATAGTGCCTTCAATGATTTCGAAAGAAAGTTCTATTGATTTGGCGTGGTTCAGAGCCTCGGCGTCTGCCGCCGCGAGTTCCAGCAGCATACCTGTCGATGATATATCCCTGCCCACAGCCTTGCAATGTCTCTTCTTTTTATCTTCGCCGCAGAGTTCGACAGCCACATCATAAGCGACCAGATAACGAGTTCCGCTGTGTTCCTGATCCATCAGTGTCTTAATGTCATACTCGTTGTTATCCGTATCAAAGCCGCGCCTCTCTTTATTGAGACGCGCACCTTCAGCATCAGGTACTTTGGACAGCAGCCGGCGATCAGGCTTGATGTCCAGCAAAACATCTTTATATTTTTTATGTTTCAAAAGATTTTTCATAGTTTACCTGCCATACTTATCTATTTTGCGGTGCAACTTTCCTGTCTGCTTCCAGTCTCAGGCTCTTCTTGGGATTTCCCTGGTCATAGCCGTCATGCAGGTAGTCGGATAGTCTGCCAACCTTAAACTTGCCAGGGTCAGCATCGCTTTTCTGTTCATTTCTGGTCAGCAAGACATCAAGAGCTTCTGCTGTGAACTTGCCATTCTTATCACCCATATGCAGGACAAAGATGGCACCCTTGTTAACTTGGCCATCAGCAGTATAGAGATCTTCCTCTATTGCATATCTCACCTGCATAGGACCATTGGCCTGATAATCTCCAGGGCTGTAACCCGAGACAATATACTCGTAACCATTGGCAAAAACACATTCCAGCCCCATTTTGCTAACCGCTAAAGCAGGTGGGCGGAAATATCTCGTCAAGGCATAATGTCCATCAATCTGTACATCACCGACGATGCTTAGCAATTTGCCATAGCAGGTCTTTAAATCCTGCATATATTCTTCTCTGCTTTGAGTCGGGACGTATTTTTTGGTCTTTTGATCATACAACGCCATCAGCTGATGCTGGTCTGTATGGGAACCAATTTCGTGTCCGCTGACCGCGATAGCGCGCAAAAGGTTGGGGTGTGTCTGCACCTTATTGGTCCTGATAAAGAAAGTCGCCGGCACATTGTGCTTCTTTAAGACGTACAAAATATTGTTGATTGGCGCATCTCCGCCCCAATCGTCAAAGGTAAGAAATACTACGTTATCATTAGTATGAATGACACCGCTGGTATCCAGCCTTTTCATTTCCTGCCTGGAAAAACCGAGTGCCTTATGTACATCATTGACCCAGCCGGTTCCGATATAGCGGCTATTGACCATTTCGATAAAGTTATCCTTATTAACGTTCAGCTTCCTGAAATCGCTCCTTAAATACTCCGGAACTTTTTCCTCCGCCACAGGATATTCATAGGTATACCGCTCATTATGCAATAGCTCACCAACGGTTTGCAAACTATAACTTGAGTCATTCTTCGGATTGATTGCCGGATTATCATCTAACGTAGCATAAGCGATATTATCAATCATAGTTTTCTGGAATTCAACTAGCAGCTTGCTGCACATTAAAGGATCAGCATACAGATCCAGACGGAAGAAAATCTGCTGGCCGATGCCAAAAGAAGTAATGCCTTTCGGGAAAAGTTCTTCACGAATCGCCTGCGCGGAAGTGTAATCCTTGTGTTGTTTCTTGGCAATGGTATAAACCTGTCCTACCAGATATTTGCCGGTAGCAGAAGCTGCTTCCATCGTTTCCTGCGGCACGGTGCCCCATAATTGCTTCACGACGTCAGTCCTAATACCAAACTTAGCCTGCAGCAATTCATCACAGCGCAGAATTTCCGCTGCTTCCGTATAGAAATTGTCACCTTCATTAAAGACAGTTGCTATTCCGATTTCATTGCCGGAATTAATTATCTTCTCAATTGCTTTTGGATATTTATTAATGTCTTTTTCTGTAACGAAGAAAGTCGCCTTTCCATGCAATTCGTCTAAAGTATTCAGCACAGCATTCAGGGAAGATTCATTAGATATACCGGCAAAGCTATAATTGATGGCCCTTTCAGTCGTATTAATACTTTTTATCTCCTGCGCCAGTTTTCCATTATTTTTGATACGCAAAGCTTCCAGCTCGTCCTGGGTAGGTGCCGCATATGCTGTTTTACAGCTGACAAGTTTCCCTGCCTTGTCTTTTAGCAAAGTCAGGCTAGCCAATAAGTTTTCCTGCCAGGAATGTACTGCCGCCAATGGTTGTTTGGGAACTTCCAGCACAACCGTGCGTACTTGCTCGTTCTTGCAAGCTTTTAAAAATAATTCGACAGTTTTGATGATTTCCGGCTGGCCGTTGTCCTTAGCAGCATCTTTATTCAGTTCTTTCAGACCTGGCTGCTTGTCCTTAGCTGGCTGCTGTTCCTCAAGCTTGGCCGCTGGCGGCTTTTCGCCCTTAGGCCGCTCCAGTTGGAAGGAAACGATGCTGCCTTTCTTCATATTTCTGACATAACCAACTGCCGCGTCATAGCTTGCCAGACTGCGGGCATTCAGCGTTTTATCTGTTTTTATTACAGCAGACAAACCACAAGCCTTGGCAATCTCAAGCAAACTATCTGTATAGACAGTTCCCTCAGCCTTCAGAAAGACCGGCGCGGAACTGCTTGTCACCTTAATGATTTTTTGCGCAGTACACAAATCCTGCACGAGTTCATCCAGCGGTATTTTCTCTAAAGATTTACGCCCCGAGAGCGAATAGTTCTCAACTTTATGACCAGCCTTAATGATTTCCGACACTAAAGCAGGTTCGTCAGCTGCCCGCATACCTTCGACAAAAAAGGCAGCCTTGGCATCATACTTCTGCAACAAATCCAAAATCTGTCTGGTAGTGGCAGCGTCCGCAAGGCCATCAAAGGTTATGGCAATACCTGCAGATGAAGCGTTCGTACCGGTTATAAGCTGCGCTTTTTCAGGTTTGCTGCGCAAATTTGCTTTTGCTTCTTTTATTTCAGCATCAGCATTATATAAAGACGGCAAATTATTTTTGCTGTTTTTCCCCTTGCCTAATGGGCTGGAGGAAAACAAATAGCCAAAAACTGCAGCAATCATTGCCAAAGCTGCTATACCAACCGCCAGATACATCAAAGTTCTCTTGCTTCTCATCTGCCGCAACCCTCCTCAATTACAGATTCCAATAGATATAAGCATTATCTTTAAAAGCATTTGCATCAAAAATGCTCTTCACGTCAATTATTACCTTTTTACTGTTGCTTTGTTTATTATATAAAGCATCAATTTCTGGCAGCTGCAACTCTTTAAACTGCTTATGAGCGACCAGGAAAATCAGACAGTCCGCCTCCTGCACTTCTTCCATACCGACAAGATCGATACCGAATTCCCGTTTCGCTTCCTTCTTATCGGCCACAGGATCAACAACTTTGGTCTGGATACCGTATTCCGCCAGTCTTTTCAAAACATCAAAGGCTCTGGAATTGCGGATATCCGGGCAATCTTCTTTAAAAGTAATACCAAAAACATAAATATTCGCATGACGGACATTCAGGTCAGCCTGAATCAGGCTTTTAATCACGGCATCAGCTACAAAACCGCCCATGCTGTTATTGATTTTCCTGCCGGCAGCAATGATCTGGGAATGATAACCCAGCATTTTGGCTTTGTAGATAAAATAATACGGATCAATCCCGATGCAGTGCCCGCCTACCAGGCCAGGATAGAAACCCAGCGCATTCCACTTCGTGTTCATCGCATCAATAACGCTTTTCGTATTGATGCCCATCAGTTCGCAAACCATCGCAAATTCATTCATGAAAGCAATGTTAATGTCACGCTGCGAATTCTCCACAAGTTTTGCCGCCTCAGCGACTTTGATGCTCTCAGCCTTGTAAACACCGGCCTCGATAATCAATTCGTAAACCGCGGCAATTTCTTCCAGCGTCTCCTCATCCATACCGGAAACAATCTTTGTGATGTTTTCCAAGCGATGCACCTTGTCACCGGGATTGATTCTTTCCGGTGAATAGCCGATTTTGAAGTCCTGGCCGCAGAGCAGTCCGGATTCTTTTTCCAAAATTGGGATGCAGATATCTTCTGTTACCCCAGGATAGACGGTCGATTCAAAAACGACGATGCTGCCCTTGCTGAGATTCCTGCCGACAATCTTGCTGGCACCCACAACCGGGTTCAGATCCGGTGTTTCGTCACCATTAACCGGCGTTGGTACCGCTACAATGATGAACCCAGCCTTCTGCAGGTCCTTCTCTTCAGAAGTAAATTGCAGCGCAGTCTCTCTGATTTTCTCCTCACCAACTTCTTCGGTCGGATCAATACCGTTTTTATAATTGCTGATTTTCTCTTCATTAATGTCAAAACCGATGGTGTTTACTTTATCCGCAAAAGCAACCGCTATCGGCAGACCTACATAGCCAAGTCCTACTACTGCCAGATTCGCTTCTTTGTTGATTATTTTGTCATATAGTTTCACTTTTATCGCCTCTTAATCAGCACTGAAATCAAAAATAAACTGTGTCCAGATAGTTCTGTTCTTTTCATCTGTTATCTTATCTTTCAGGTCATAATACTCCAAACCAAAAACAATATTTTTGGCCACCGCATACTGCATCCCTACGCTGTAACCCTTGAAGCCATCCATATAACCAGCCAAACCATTCATCGTGTGAGCTAAATAGGTATTGACAGATTGATCATAATATTTGGCATAAATATCATATGTATGGGCACGCCACTCTTTCAATCTGCCGTGGGTCAGCGTCAAGACATAACCATCACGGTCACCCTTGGCATCCTTTTCACTTGCCCGCAGATACATTGCACCCAGAGAATAATTACCAAAATCATAATTCCCGCCGGCACTCCAGATAGTGTTAGCCGCAGGATTTCCCTCGTCATAATTAATCCGATGATAGCCAATCGCTGCATCATAGTCATAATCTTTGTAGGAGGCCGTCGCCACGAACATCTTATTGTCGCGTTCAATATCCGCCTCACCATAGAGAAGACTGTATTTTATGACATCGCCGAATTCAAACTTAATACCGTCAAAACTTGTATCATAAATATTGCCCTCTGCCATCAGATTGCCAAAAGCACCGGCGGTAACTTTGGCTCCGCCTAGCGGCCCCGTTACATAAGCACGTTCAAACCCGGTTTTGCCCTCTTCCGCATTGGTGTGGAAATCCTGTTTGTTTTCCAGCATCGCGTGATAGTCCCAGGTTTCGTTAACTTTGCCGTTGATGTAAATACGCGAACGCAGCTGGTGGTCATCATTGCTGTCGTGCTTGCTCCGATAGTTGTCGACGTAATGCCACCTTATCTGGCCGTTAAAATTAACGTTATCACCAGCGACTTCCAGTTTAGCAATCCGTACGCCTAAACTGTTCAGTTCATCTGCAAACTCAGCAGTAAGTTTTGGTAAAACGTTCTGTTGGACGTCGGCACTGTATTTATCTTTGTTCGCCAGCGCGGCGCCGACTAATTGCGCCATGTCATAACGTGTAATAATTTTGTTCCCGTCGAAATCTTTGCCTGCGGTCAAAACATTGCCTTGCTCCAGCTTTGTTAATGAAGCGTAAGCCCAGTGACCTTTCGGTACATCCGCAAAAGGATTAGCTGCTGCTGCTGAAACCACCGAAGTCATAAGCAAAGTTGCCGCGAATGTCATTAATGCAATCTTCTTAATCATGGCACACCACCAATTTACTTTATTTATATGTTTTTGAAATTAGAATGTCTTACAAACTCTGGATTTAGGTACACTTATTGGTAATTAAAACATCATTGAGTTCTTGCTGCAAGGATTCTTACTAAAGTCCTTTGATTTTTACCAGAATAATGGCTATATTTTGTACCCAACTAGCCAAAAAGTGCCGTATTTATGGCCTTTGGCGGCCCATAAAAACAATGAACGCATTTATCTTCGACGTATTTGTAACTTCTTCCTTCTCTTTTTTGGTTAATATTCTTAAAATTTAATAATTATTTTTTAGTATTATTTCTTCCACATAAAGATAGAGGTCAACGGGGACAGTCCCCGTTGACCTCTATGATAAGCTTCACTATATATGGCTGTTGCTAACAGAAACTTTCATATTAAGAACATCTGTAAAGAATTCCACCGGCACCAAAGTTTTGCCATTCACCAGCTCAGGCGCGCTGGTGAGGTTAATAACTTCCTGCCCTTTTTGGTAAATGCTGCTGCCGATCTTGAAGACCGCGACGTTATCGCTGCCATCTTTCAACTCGATTTGCTTCTGCTCTGCCTGCCAAACAATGTTATAGCCCAAGTTTTCTACAATAATTCTGAGCGGCAAAAGGATTGTCTTACCTTTGTTAACGATAATATCACCCTGACCCAAAACAAGCTCTTTGCCATTGGCCACGATAACGCCGGCGCCAAGATGCACCTTCATCGTTGCCGGAAGCAGCACTGCCTTAGTCGCTCCCGCCTGTCCAGGCAGACTCATAGTCATAATGTCATACCAGACGAGGAGGTCAGAACCTTCCTTGATAGCGTTCAGATTAGGAAATACGTCATTAGTAATAGTTATCAGCCTATCACCGTTAGAAGACAAAACCTTAATCTTTTCGTCATCTACTTTCTGCACGCTGCCTGCTTTCATATAAATACCGGCACCACCCTTGGCCGGTATGCCTACTACCAAAGCAAAGGCATTGCCCTGCGGCGGCATACTCTTGCTTACGCCAGGTCCGTAATAAGCTACCACATTAGCACCTTTTTGCAGGGAACTGAAAGCAACTGGCTTACCATCCTCGGCATTTACTATATGTGTAGTTGGGGAAATGTTCAGCACGATATCCCGATAACCGCCCTCGCCTTCAACTCTCACGCTGCCCTCGCTGATTTCTGTCAGCTGTCCTTTGGTAAAAATAACATTATTGTGGTACCAGCTAGCCGCTGAAGGCTGGAGCTGCGCAATATGCTGCTCCTCAGCCAGCGCAACAGAAAAAATCGTAAAAATCATCAACATTGATAATATCAATAATATCTTCTTCATTTAATAACCTCCCAGAGAACCTCTTCCAATAGTTAATTGCCTTGATAGCTTTGTCAGATATAATCTACAGGATTCGCTGTACCCGCTGTAATCTCCTGCAAGCTAATTGAAGTTCAACGGGGACGGTCCCCGTTGGACCTCCCTTTGGTTCAAAAGTTCAACAGGGACGGTCCCCGTTGAACTTTTTGTGTCGGCTACAATTCGTAAATCAGGAACAAATTCAGCAAGGTTACGATAATACCTAAGACAATCAAAGTATATCTTGTTGATGGCTTATTAGCATACTTGCCCATCACCCGTTTAGACGAAGTCAGATAAAGCTGCATGAAAATCGTAAACGGCAGCTGCACACTCAAAAGAGCCTGCGACAAAATCAGTCCAAAAAACGGGTCTGTCACAAAGAACAATATAACAATTGCCGGAAGATAAGAGGCTAGTAAACCAATTCGTGAATGAATATCTTTCATATCATATGATTCGTGGAACATACCTGCAAAAATTGTGGCACCCGCCATGCCAGCCGTCGTTGTCGAAGCGAAGCCGGCAAACAAAAGTGCTATCGCAAAAACGTTAGCAGCATTTGGTCCGAGCAGTGGCACCAGCATTTCTTTTGCCTGCTGCAGCTCCTCAACCTGTACGCCGTTGACAAAAAAGGTTGCCGCCGCCAGCAGGATCATCGCGCTGTTGATTGCCCAGCCGATGCTCATAGAAAACAAAGTATCCAGGAATTCATAGCGCAGCTGTTTGACGATCAGCGCCGGATCTTCCAGATTCCATTGACGGCTCTGGATGACTTCCGAATGTAAAAACAGATTATGAGGCATGATTACCGCCCCCAAAATTCCCATCACAACCAGCATCGAACCACCCGGCAGACTAGGCATGACCCAATTAACAACCGCCGTAGGCCAGTTCACCTGGACTAGTGAAAGTTCAAACAAATACGAAAAGGCAATCACCGAAACGAAACCCGCGATCCACATTTCCAACCTGCGGTAGGCATTGGTCCACAACATCAGCGTACAGATTATAGCAGTAATAATTGCGCCTGGCAAAATAGGAATTTCAAATAACATATTAAGTGCAATCGCCGCCCCCAATAATTCTGCCAACGCCGTCGCAATGACCGCCAGCATGGCCGTGGCCAAAAGGAACCGCGACAACCATGGTCGCAAAAACTTACTCGCAGCCTCTGCCAGACACTCACCGGTAACGATACCAAGATGTGCCGCGTTGTGCTGCAAAAGGATCAACATAATGGTAGAGAGCGTGACTACCCACAAAAGACTGTAGCCATAATGAGCACCGGCAGCTAGATTGACTGCCCAGTTGCCGGGGTCTATAAAACCTACCGTCACGAGTATGCCGGGCCCAATATACTTGAAAACCCCTGATGCCTCTTTACTCTGTTCGTGAATAGTTGAAAGCTGTTTCTTTATTTTTTCAAACATCATTGCCTCCTGCTCTGCTGCATTCAAAAATATCTTGCTTATATTATAGTATTTTAGTAAGTATTTGAGAATGCCCAAGAGACAATAACTACCGGCAACACTGTTGTAATTTCTTCGGTTTTCCTGTCATGCCACTCTGGTTATCTACAATTCCCAATCTGCCAACTTCTTGTCTCATCAGTATTTCAACTGAGAAGACACAATTAAAATACTTTTAGCGCCATATTTGGCAAATATCGTCTTCAGATTTGCGTGGGCTTGCCGGCAAATCTTTGGCAGGATACCCAATGATAATTGCTGCCGTAATAATCTCGGTAGCATCTAAGTTGAAATGAGCTTTGATTTCACCATATTTCGAACTATCCACGCCGGACAATTCATTGTCGATCTCTCCTACAATGCAGGCGCCAAGTCCTTGATTCATTGCTTCTAAGATCATAAATCCATAAGCAATTCCCATATTTTCAAAAGTTCTTGCCATTAATGAAGAAGATGTATTGGCAAGAGCTTGGGCTATCTGGTTATTCAGGAATGTTTTGTCGATATCCTCATTGGACATGGCAACGCCGGAATTAGACATCAGTTCCCTTAAACAATCCCTTTGGTGTGTACGTTCCCAGGCAGCTAAGTTGCCAACACACATAATAACTGCCGGCGCTTTTTTGATAAGAACGCCCATTGAGAAGCCTTCAGCCAACTTGGTTTTATCGGCTTCTCCTGTAACGGCAATAAAACGCCAAGGCTGGATGTTTTTCCAGGATGGTGCTCGCCGTCCTGCATTCATTACATCTAAAATTTTCTCTTCTTCTACTGGCCGGCTTGCAAACTTTCTCACGCTTTTCCATTCTGTGATTTGCTTTAACATAATAATCTCCCCTGTTATTTAATTTTTATGCAAATATTTTGTGTGCAAAGTATTTTAATAAAAAAATCTATAGCTTATCGAAAATATTTAAAAGAACCTTTCGAAAAACAGCAATCTCTTCTTCTGTACACTCAGCCAACATATCTTTTCTAATACGGTTCATGACATCATGAATCTGCTTTTCCATGCCTTTGGCGTTTTCCGTAAGATCAATAACCAGTTGGCGGCGGTCTTCCGGATGTTCACTCCGCATCACTAAGCTCGCTTTCTCCAGGCGGTCGATAACCCCCGTCAAAGTGGAATTATCCATATAACACCTTTTGCTTAGTTCTGTAATTGTAATGCCGTCACCATTATATAAAGTATATAATACGGCCATTTGCCCAGGCGTAATATTCAGGCCTTCGTTTATCAATATTTTTTTCGTGTAATTATGGTGTTTCTGCTCTGCTTTGGCAAGAAGCAAACAAATACTATCAAAAATCTGCAGCATATTCATTATCCTTTATAGAGATATTTTGTGTACAAAATATATTTCAAACGTAGTATAACATTAACAATTAAAATTCACAAGTTCCAAAAATGGAATATGTATCATTTGAAAAAGTTTGCCTTGCTAGCTTTTGCCCTGATTGCTGGCCGCATCATAGAATCCTATCAGCGATGAAGCATCGCCCACCGCATTGTCATTTCGAGCGCAGTCGAGAAATCCTAAGCGCCTTATTCCGCCATCTCAAAAATATCGAAAAACTCTGTTTTTCAGAGGAGAATTTGTTTTATAATAGAAACAGCCTTAAGGTTACAAAAGAATTAAGGAGATGATCCTATGGAATTAATGGAAGCTATTTATAATCGCCGTTCAGTCCGCTTTTATACAGAAGAAATAGTCGACAAAGATACTATCGACAAATTAATCAAAGCCGGCATTCAGGCACCAAGCGCGATGAATGTGCAGCCCTGGGCATTTGGCGTGATACAGGACAAAGCGCTGATGCAAAAAATCTCCGACGAAACGAAGGCCTATTTGCTCGCCAGCATCTCTGCAAAACCCTATCTTGAATGTTACCGCCAGCTTTTCAGTAATCCTGAGTTCAATATTTTTTATCATGCTCCCGCGCTTCTCACCGTCTTCGCCAAACCGGAAGGTCCTAACCCTTCCTGTGATTGCGCCTTGGCTGCACAAAACATTATGTTAGCTGCTCATTCACTTGGTTTAGGCAGCTGCTGGATCGGCTTTGCGCAAATGTCGCTCAATACGCCGGAACTCAAGGAACGACTCGGTATTCCTAAAGAATATATTGCCGTAGCGCCAATAATCATCGGTCACCCTGCCAAGGTATCCCCTGCTGTTCTCAAAAGAGAGCCAGAGATACTATTCTGGAAATAAATATCACAAGCAAATTAATATAAGACATACAAAACGGCTGTTCCGCTCAGGGACAGCCGTTCTTCCATTTCACCAGATTTTTATCTCAACCTAGAAAGTGTGCTCATAGCCAAGCATGAAGTTGCGCCCCAAGGTGTAGTTTGTCAAATCAGTAATTGTGAGACTGCGCCCACAGCCTGTCAGCAACCGGCTGCCACTCCTTAGAATATTCGCTGCATTTCGCGCAGAGATCCTGCACGTCCTCCTGTGCCTCCAGATCAGTAGAAACAGCTTTGGTCGTTTCCACCATATGCTGCAAGAATTCCGGATTTTCCAGCATCGGACATGGCCGCAAATGGTTGCTGTTGAAAGGCTGGTTATCTCGGTAAGCGAGGAATAAAGGCTGCTGCAAAGCTTGGAGCAAGCTGTCTTGCTTGATATTGGCCTGCGAATAGTGGACAAAGACACAAGGCTCAACATCGCCATTGGCATTAATGTGCAGATAATTTCTGCCGCCTGCGATACAGCCGCCAATATATTCGCCGTCATTCTGGAAATCAATCGCGAAAATAGGTTTGCCGCCTCTGGCTCCCCTGATCTCTCTTAGACGATGATAGATGTATTCGCGCTGTTTCGCCGTAGGCATCAGTTCCTTCACGGCACCGCTGCCCACCGGCATATAGTGGAAATACCAGCTATAGCGGCAGCCTTTCTGCACAAGCAACTCCAGAAAGTCATCCGACGTAACCATTTCCAGGTTTGCTCTCGTATAGCAGACCGATGCGCCAAACAGCAGTTTATGATGTTTCAGCAGATCCATCGCCGCCAAAGTTCTCTGAAAGGCACCCCTGCCACGTCTAGCGTCATTGTCCTTTTCGAAACCTTCAAGACTCAGAGCCAGTGACAAATTGCCAACCTCCAGCATCTCCTGACAGAAATTCTCTGTGACCAAGGTACCATTGGTAAAAGCCAGGAAATAGCAGTCATCATGCTCAGCACAAAGACGCAGGATATCATCGCGACGCAGCAGCGGTTCGCCGCCCGTGTAGATAAAGAAACGAATGCCCATCTCCTTAGCCTCGGTAATTGCTCTGTCCATAGTTTCATAAGAAAGACTGAGATTGTGACCATATTCTGCTGCCCAGCAGCCCTTGCACCTCATATTGCAGGCACTGGTTGGATCAAGCAAGATAACCCAAGGTACATTGAACCCATACTCCTTGCGTTTCGCGTGCACTGCGCTTGTGCCCAGATAAGCCGCCTCGAATCCCAGATTCAGAGCCGTTGTCCGCAAAACATTATGGTCGATCTCCGCAATCAGCGATTCCACATAATTGAACCATTTACCATCCGGTGCCAAAATCAGTTTCTTAGCATCTTCATAGCTGTCCTTCTGAAACAATGAGCCGGCAATCTCTTCTGAAAAATAAACCAGCTTCAGCAGATAATTTCTTCTCTCATTTTTATCGCAGCTTATTATCTTATCAACTATTTTTGCAACGACCTTCTTCTCAAAACCATTGATTAAATTAGACATACTCACAAACCTCCTATCAGACACCTGAAATGCTCCGTACCCAAAGTGTACAAAAAAAAGCTGAACCCTTAAAGATTCAGCTTGTCAGTAATATAGTCTTCAGTTATATGAATTGCCCTAAATGTTCGTAAAATATATACAATTATGGTTTAGTGTAGCCACTGTTTGTCTTTACTAAGCCATTAATCGAGATGCTGCTTATCCTCTGATAAATCTCTCCAATCAAAGCCGCTGTAACTGTCGGCTCACCGCTCAGCCAGCTGATGATGATGAAAGTAAGACCATTGGCATAATATTTGGCAAGAATCTCAGGCGTAATGGGCTTGAAGTCGTTAGCCGCAAAGGTATCCTTCAGGATCAAGATTTCCAAGAATAGCTTACTGAAACCATCAAGCGCAATTTTTTCAAAAGAATTCTGGCCCTCAATGCGGGCAACTTTGGCATAAAATTTAAAATTTCGCTCAATCTGGCGCAGCATCAGATCAATTGCTTCTTTCAGCATGTCGTCTTCAATCAGCGGTATCGTTGGCTCGATGATTTCATTAGTAAAAATCCATTCCAGCAAAGCATACTTGTCAGCAAAATGCTTATAGAAGGTTGGACGAATCACACCAGCGTTTTTCGTAATGTCCTGGATAGTGATTTTTTCAAAGGAAGTTTTCTGCAGCAATTCCTTTAAGCTGTCAGCCAGTGCTGTCTTGGTCGGCACAGATAAATAGCCTTGTTTTGCAGTAACCATCGTTCTTCCTTCTTTCATGCCCTTCCCTTGCCATTATTATATACCCAATCAAATACTCTCAGGCGTCGAAATTGTCTTGCCTACAAGATCAATGACCTTGATAAACCCTTCCCTGTCATTCAATTTGCTGCCGATGGAAGTTGGCATGCAGATAACTTTCTTCCTGCCTTCCTTTTCCAGAAAAGTTCTGACAGCAGGCGGAAATGTGCCGGCCCAAACAGGGAAGACCAGTATCAACTCTTCATCAGCAGTCGGTTTGTTATACCTTGCCGGCCGCGTTTCTTTTTTAAAAGACTCATAGCCCGCTTTCAGATAGCCCATTGCTCCCTGCCAATTCACGTCATCTGCGATTTCCTGCGCATTAGTCTCATAGCGCTCTGCCAATTCTTCAGCGACCTTTTTGCTTCTGCCTGTCCTCGTAAAATAATATACTTGCATGATTCAACAAACCTCCTTCGTATAACCCTTATTTTGACTACATTGTATTACAAGCGGCAAGGAGAAACAAGGACGAAATGTAGGAAGGTTAATGTTGGGTTGAAGAGTACAGAAACATATTTATAAATAACTCTTCAGTTTTGATGCCACCTTCAAAAGGCTATATCAATTAAGTGTAGTTTCGACAGCATTCTCAATCTGATAGAAATCGAAACTAAATATTTATAAAAAATGCAAAAGCAGTAGGGATAAATCTTCAAAACGAAGAATCTTTCTACTGCTTTGTTAGTAATAGATATTTGTTATTTTATCTTATCTAACTTCTTAAAAGTTACAAACAATATAAATTTATCTCTTTTTAACTACTATGCATAACATTAATATTCTTATGTAATTATTTATTCTTTATTAATCTAAAACTATGAAAAGGCATGATATTATCAATCTGAAGCGTTCCTTCAGGCAAATCAAGTAAATACTCTACTTCATCGCTGTTTAAACTCAAATTGTGGTTAAAGGATAATTCATCCATAAATTCTTTTGGCGTAAACACTTTTTCATCTAGTAACATTTGGACTGCCGTTTTTAAAAGTGAAGGTTGGGCTGTTGTCAAAACATCATCCAACGGTTCTTCTTTTCTCATCCCTCTCCTCTGTAAGATACGCATCATCATTTGATATTCATCATATGATATAACCTCAAGAGTATATGCTCTTCTAATCATTGCAGCTATAGAAACTTTCCATTTCCTTTTCAGCTCTATATAATAAGGAATGCTAGTAGGTTTTTGCTTAACATCATAGTAGAAGGTATCTCTAGGAAGAAGAAATGCAGAAGCGAAAAGATTTGCTTCGTTTTCTCTTTCCCTAAACGCCTCCTTTGATAACATCTCAATATCTTCGCTCCATTCATGCATACATATATGTCCTAATTCGTGCGCAATATCAAAATGCAACCTAGCAGCAGAAGTTTTATTATTAGAATATCCAATTGTATAAATACTATCTCCATCAACATCTATCATTTGGCTAAAAGCATCAATTGTATCTGTCTCTGTTTCAAAAGATGTTATTAATATACCTCGTTGCTCAGTTTCAAAGATAATATTTTCTATTGGGCGTTTACCAAGTCCCCAATTTTCTCTTAACAATTCGGCCGCTTCTTCTGGTGTAGTATTATTATTTAAACTTGGAAGATTAGTTTCTGGAAAGTCAATATACTCTTTAATAAAATCATATATTGCAGACACAAATTCCATTTTTAGTATTTGTTCATGCCTATATTTTTTATTTGTTGTCAATAAGGCCCGAAAATACGTAGATCCAATATTCAAAGACTTATCATATTCATAAAAAAATTTAACTGGAAAGCCCAAAATATCTGACATTTTTTTTATTACTGCTGAATCAGGTGTTTCAATCTTTTTGTTTTCATACATTGAAACAGTTTGTCGTTGACACTCAAGCTTTTCTGCAAGTTCTGCTACATTCATTCCTCTGTATATTCTAGCTTTTTTTAGCCGATCACCATTAAAAATCAATTCCTTGCGCATTAGTAGTCTCCCCATTCTATCAGATTAATTTTACTCCTGAAGCTTCTTTTCCTTTTCAGAATGGTGCACCTTCATGTTTCTTTCTTTGCGCTTATTAGCTTTGTTAGATAATTTCAAGCCACGACCTGGATTATTGGCCGCAACAGAAAATTCTTCGGCAGATTCCATAATTGAACTAACATTGTGAGGAATATATGTGCTCCAATTTTCTTCACATACAATATTCATATATTTATCAATAACAACGGCTCTAATAGATGATAGCTCAAAATTTTTGCTGTTAAACAACACAAGCACATGACGCTTAACAACTTGTTCGTTTACTTTTAAATCACCTAAAATCTGGTTAACTGTACTCCGCATATATTCTTTGTTTGGAAATTGTTCTCGAGGTTGTAATGTAAATAAAGGAATCGCTCTACTTTTTGCAATTAGTTCTGGGTTTAACAAACCAACAAGACAATCAATATAATGAGGTTTTTTCCTTTTGAATATGTTTTTCCTTAACTCATCATAACGACTTTCACGCATAAAAGTAAATAAAACACCTGTTTTATTATCATATACAGGAACCATCTGCCAAGAACAACGTTTGGTAACATCGGCTAAGCAGGATATCGACGGCATATTATTGCAAAGGTTTGTATTAAGCAAATCCCATACTCTCATTGGAGTACTATTTTGGGTTTTTAATCTAAGCCTTTGGATATCTTCTTTTATATCGTCTCCAACAGCGTCATTTACGCAGCCGACAATCTTAGAAATAAACTCTGGATCACAATTCAACGATATCTTATCTGCTTCCATTATGTCACCCCTAAACATTAGTTTTCCATATTATAGGCTTTTTTATATAAAACGTCAAGTATCTTTGTCTTTAATTTATTTTTAGCATGTTTTAATAGTCACTTTTATGCGTTTAGATATTGTATCTAACAATGGTCAATATCTTAGTTTCACAAATAAAAATTCTTGTAGCCATTACTTTAATGAATTTTAAATATTAAACGCCTGCGCATATGCACAGGCGTTTAATATTTTTGTTAGACTTCAAAATCTAGCTATTCTTTTTTATTATAATCAATAATAATTTCTGAAATAGCTTCAAAAATAAGATGTAGTTTTTCAAAAGGATATTTGCTGCGTTTTCGCTAACCACCAGTGTAACAAAAACAATTTTCCCATATTTTGTGTCAGTACACTCATCATTAGATTTATTAAACTTTTTCTCCTCAATTGATGTATCTAGTACCCTTTGCTTAAAAAAATCCTCCTGAGCTTCTTGTCTCACTTTTATGTTAGTGTGTATAATAAGAGTCTTTCAAACTAAAACACTAAATATTCTAAAGCTTGTTTTATTCGAACAGATTTTTTTGCTATTTCAATGTCTTTCGTAGTGTTCAACTGTTGGTCACACACATCAATGATTAGTTTGGCGTAATTATTACCTCTTTTCCTTACATTTAACGCATCTTTAAGGTTACCGTGATTATAAGAAAAATAATCTGAATTTATTGCCATATCAGAACAATGAATTGCCTCAATTTCATAAGAAAATCTTTCATCATCCTCTTTAACTAATTTAGCTAATAAACAACATATTAATGAAGTAGTCAATGCAGATTTGGCTTCTAACCGCACATTACCATCATCTAATGCTTTCTTAGCATATTTGTACGCGTCAAGAAGATCATCATAACTATCTGGTCTAATTCTATATATACTTTTAGCCCTCTGCAACCAATAATCCATGTCCTGATTTAAATATGGTTCCAATGAATTATAAATTTTAAAAATCAATTCTCCTGCTCCCTGTTTGTATCCAAACAGTTGATTTAGTGTATCGAATAGTACTGTTTCTACATAAAGCCGCTTCCTTGCAGTATCATTAACAAGATGAGAAACAATATATTCTATTGATTCAATAATTTCATCAAATGTTAATTGCCTCAAAATTGACAAGAGATAGTATTTACTATTGTGCACTAATTTCTCTGTAGAGTGACGGGATTTTTCTCCTTTTGTAACAGGCACTTTTTCTACAATCCCGTTTAGTCTATTAATTAAAACGTCAACATCTTTAAATCTTATATTCAAAGCGTTAATATCACTAAAATATAATTTATCTTTTGCACTAAGTAGTACCAATAATACTTTTTCTTCTTTGCTATAACATTTAGGTAATTTATTAAATATAGAAAAATTGATTTTTTGTTTTTCCGATAATTCTTTAAGATAATCAATATTTGTCTTCTTATTTTTTCTTCTAATAAGTCCAAATTTATCAGAAAGAGGCTTAAGTGCGGACAACTCTTCATCATCAAAAAAAGGTGGAATATGTATCATTTCTGCTTTAAGAGAATCAAATAAATAACTATCATTTGAATTAATTGCAACCAATAGTTTATTGGAGTTCTCCGACAATAACTCTTCTGAATTAGCAATAAAATGATAAGCATATTCATTCAAAGAATTGCTATCAAAAAAGAAAAAGGCATCCTTATAATTTTTAAACATAATTTGTAATACATCTTCATCAATCGATGAGCTTGAAGGAAAAAATAAGACGGAATATTTTGCGTATCTTTCAATTAAAGAACTAAGTATAAAAGATTTCCCACTAAATCGCCGGCCTCTAATTACAACACTATTTTTTGTTTTAAGCTGCTCTTCTATTTCCTCTGTACAAGTTCTTATAATTTGCATACCAGATTTATAAAAAATATTGTCATCTTCGCTAAAAATATTTTGACCTGAAAAGTAATTTATAGTCAACTTTTTATCGTTACTTACATCTTTATGTTTGGGATTTATGAACCTATATAAAGAGCTAGTATCTTTTGACTTCAACTTTTCATATTCTTTTTTAAAGTCCCTATAGAAAAGTTCATAATCATCTGCTAATATTACGGTATTTATTCCATAATCTTCTAAGTCCATTTCATCTTCAACAGTTAATTTTTTAGTTCTAACAACGCATCGCAATATATTAAGCGAAATATCAGCTTTTACATTAGTATATACATACCGTAAATCCGGTTCGTTTGATAAACTACAACCAATAAATAAAAGAGTTTTTTGTTTATAATCACTAGTAATACTATTTATTATAGTAGCGTTCTCTTTTGCTGTTAGAGATTCAATATATTGATTAACACTAAAAACAATATTTGGCTCATCTTTATATTTTACTTCATGTAGTGCATCTCCATGTAATTTATATAATATTTTGATCGATTTATTAAAAACATTCGCATTTTTATATGGTAGCATTGGAGTATAGCAACCTGTATTCTCAATACCATCATCAATATTTAATGTGTATATATAGGGCCATGGCAATTCAATAAAATCGCTTCGGTATCCTGATATATTAACACCAGTAAAATAATCCCGCAAAAATTCCAATTGTTCTGTTTTGGGAACAATTGCAAAAAAACGATCAGATATTTTATTAAAATCGGCATCCCCTAAATCAATCTTTTTTATTCGACAAATAAATTCTTTCATTTTTTCTATTGTTTCTTTGCTATTAGGAACTTGTCCTCCTTTCGAATAACACCCTTGAGTAAATCCAGATCCAAAAACTGGTATTAATTTTTCCTCGTAAAATAATTTTGCCATTTTTTCAATACCGTTGGCATGCTCAAGATACTTAATACTCAAAATACTCACATCCTCTTCATAATAGGTTTAGTTCACAAACTGCATATACGTTCAAAGAAGGCAACTACCTTTAACCTTTGAAAATTGCTCTGTTATATATGAATCAATCCTTGTCTAATAAATTTTATTGGATACATTTTGTATCATTTGCTTTTTTAATATTTTTTAAACCTTACATTCCTCCATTAAACTTCGTTTCCGTCAAAATGACAGCAGCGGATTAATTTGTTGCGCTAAAAATAACAAAATATAATGTACAATAAAAGAAGACCATCTCATCTAACCACATAAAAAGCACCATAAATAACTCTCAGCCATTTGCCTGAAAGCTATCTATGGTGCTTAAATTTTACCCACTGACTCCGTGTTATCATCGGAAGGCCTCCTCTTTAAAACCACTTTAAAGATTACCCATGAAACTGTTCCTTTGATTCGTATAATCATACGATATTTTTATTATAGCACAATCAATGTGTTCATTCTGCTTTACACCTGTAAAAAATCGGCATTTGAATGTCAAAACAACGAATTCTCTTCTAAAAAACTTGTTGTTCATAGTCTGTTGCAGCTTTTATGTGATGACCACTGGATTGAATCATTTGAAATAACTAGATTTGACAGTTACCCATAATTCGGAGTGTTGTTTAAAGCAATTTAGAGGAAAATGAGTTCAACTATTTTGAGGAATATCTTCTTTGGTAATGAGCATCAACGATTCTTTAGAAATATGCCCCTTCAACTTTGACAGCCGCTTTGACTGATTCAAGGTTATATCATCAAACAAATTCCGAACAAGACGACCATTGGCAAAGTGATTATCTTTTTCATTTAATTTTGCTTGTAACAAATCGCGCACATTTTCAATAGCTTGCTCTTCGGCAACATAGTCATTTTGATTGCAGGTGTAATTGAATATTTGAACAAGCTCATCTAGTGAATAATCACTAAATGAAATGAAAGTATTGAATCTTGACTTTAATCCTGGGTTGGATTTAAAGAACTCCTCCATCAGATTTGTATACCCAGCTACAATAACAACTAGGTCATCGCGATAATCTTCGAGAGCTTTTGTTAACTCAGTAAGACTTTCTCTCCCATAACTATCGCTGTGAGCGTTCTCTGTTATGCTATAAGCTTCATCAATAAAAAGGACTCCTCCTTTCGCACGATTAATTAATCTTTTTACCTTGATTGCTGTTTGTCCTTGATACTCAGCAATTAAATCCGTCCTGCTGGCTTCAATAAAGTGTCCTTTACTTAGTAATCCAATAGCCTTATACATCCTCCCAACAATACGAGCCACTGTAGTTTTAGCTGTACCCGGGTTGCCGCTAAATGCCATGTGCAAAGTCTTGTTAGACTTCTTTAAACCGTTTTTAACCCTCAAATGTTGTATCCGATTATAGTCAATCAAATCACAGACTTGTTCCTTCACATTTCTGAGACCAACCAATCCGTTCAATTGGTTCAGTAACTCATCTATTGAAACATTTGATGACTCCTCTTTTAAGGCTTGGAAAAGTTCATCAACTTTTGATGCTCCTAGATATTTGTATAATATCTCAACAATGTTTTCTTGCTTTTGCTCTATATTAGGCACGAATTGTTTTTTAGTTAAGATACCTAAATTTTTGAGCAAATCTAAAACAGCTTTATCATTTTGTTCATCAGTTATTTCCCGAGCTATTTTTTCTAAATAAGCTGTTTGTCCTAATGTGACATCTATCTGCTTAACTTCATTAATCAACTGACGTTTGTAATTTTCTGAAATCATTATATCACCCTACTTATTATCAAAATCACTAAAACACATGTTATGGCAATACTAAAAAACAAAATACGCTTAGTGTCCTTCAAGTCACTCTATCTTCTTTGATAACCCCCAAGAAGATTACTTATTTAAGATTCGTCCAACATTTTTTACTTCAATAGAAATCGTTCCGTCAGGATTATTAATAAACTCAATGAAATCATGATTTTCAAAATACTCGGCAGGAAAGGTTATTTCAATACCTGTATCAGTTTTAATTTTATGATTTTTGGCAGTTTTCATTGCGAGCGTTTTTTCTACCTTAACGTTTCTAGGTAACTGCGTCTCGATGATTTGCGATTCAAACTCTTGCTGCATTAATTGCGAACCTGCGAAGACCTCCTGCCCTAATTCCGTCGGTGAAAAAGATGCAGATGTTTCTGCATTTTCCAAAAGATAATTTTTGGCCTTCGATAGTATCACCGCTGAATTGGCACCATGTTTCTCTGCGACTTCTGCAGCTATTTGGCTTACGGTCTTAATTGCTTCTTTACCGGAGATCGTCGAAGTACATTGCAGTAATATCTCCGGCAGCAAATATGTTTCCTGTCCGTTAATTATCCTCTTTTTATCAACAAAGCCAATAGCGAAATTATCACATCTGACAAGCGCATAAGAATCTACTTTTTGTGTTGTATTCGGAAGGATCGCATGGTGCTTGATAATTTCATTATGGATGCTGCCGTCACTGGTTAATACTTGATGTGTGTAAGCAATTTTGCTCGTTAATAATAATAACGCCAAATACCTGGTGCCGTTATCGGAAAAATCCACTACCAGTAAATCCGTCGGCACTGCTTTGTCCGATCGCGCAATTTGCTCATACAAGATATTGCCGATAAATACTGACAGCTCCATAAAGCTGCCTTGCTCAGCCAAATACTTGTCTAATTGTACGAAAAAAGAACTGCCTGAAGCAAAAGCACCTGATTTCTGGTTGAGATCTGATTTTATATGTTCAAGATGTTTTTCAAGGTACTCGTATATAGTAATGTCTGAGAAATCCAATTCTTTTTGAGAGATAATGCACATACCTGAATTAAAATCTAATATATGAAGAATAGCTTTGTTAATGATCATTGTTTGTTTATCATCCTTTATATCCTTATTAGTCAGCGAAACTTCGTTGGCAAGGAAGGCCCTTATCTGCCATTTCTTTAAAACCCAAGATTTCTCGACTCGCTGCGCTTCGCTCGAAATGACAGAATAGATAGAGGTATCTGCTCTGCGCTCGAAATGACAGGGTGTATAGTACATTGTCTCTGTCATTTCTCGTATTTGTCATCTCGACCGAAGTGGAGATATCTTATAACACCAATAGCAGTCAAAAAAGCACCATAAATAACTCTCAGCCATTTGCCTGAAAGCTATCTATGGCGCTCATATTTTACCAACTAGAAAATTATATCAACTGTTTCTGTGACTTTTCTTATTATAGCACATTCCTTGTTTTCGTTCAGTCGCCCCGATGCAATGTTTAGCCATTAATAGACTATTTTTAGCAAATTTTATCGGCAATATTTCTATTTTAATTATTCGTTAATTCTCTATATTTTTGCCGATAGTAAACTGAGCAGGCTGCCCTAAGTTCAAATGTTTGCAATACCATATCTTCATAATTGGCTTGTGCCTTTCGGAGTTTAGAAATATTGACTTGCCAGGTAACCTCACGCCATATCTCTGCCATCTTGTAAAGATTATTGCCGAAGCATATAATGAAAATTATAGAATAAGAGTATCAAAATAACATCTGCCGCGGATATTACTTTGATAAAAAGGAGATGTATCCATGAAAAAGATTTTTGTTTTTCTCTTATCTTTTGCTTTGTTAACCCCTATTTTTTTCGGTCCTGCGGCTGAAGCTCGTGCAAGCATTAATAAACCAGCGGCAAACCAATCAACACAGTCAAAAATACCGATAATAAAAACCATGCCTACCGATGACGGTTGGTTGGGTAATATTGACAACGGTTTGCAGCTTGCCCAGCAGCAAAACAAAAAAATCATTCTATTTTACGCGCTCTATTTACACGGTCAATATGGGATGACACAAGGTTATGCTGCGACCTACTATGTCGAACAGCCGGAATTCAAAAATGCCGTCAAGGACAAATATATTTTGGTCTATTATACGCAGCATACAGCCGACCAAACTCTTAAAAGCAAATATAACATTGACGAAAATTCACAGATGGATATGCTGATTCTCGATTCCTCAGGAAATGAATTGGCAAGAGAACAAAAAGCGGTGTCTGTTCAACATCTGGTAGATTTCGTTAATTCCGTCCAATAATTATCCGATTCTGACTTAGTTCACTGAAGGAGGCTCTTTGATGAAAAACCGAGGCATTACTAGACTAACCGCTGTTTTACTATGTTTGGTCTGTTTGTTTTTGATACAAGCCCCGCCTCTTGCCCAGGCTGCCAATAAGAAATCAAATGATGTAACCTGCACGGACTTGTTTTTTTATGATTTTGAAACTCAAAACGGCGATTTCTATTACCAAGCAGGAGCAACATTCACTAATAATACCAAGAAAAAGTTAAAGGTTACCTATTACTTTTTTTTCGTGAACGGTAATAATGAGGAAACAGAAGTATGGGCAGATACTTTGATGCTCCAACCTTTAGAAAGTAAGAGAGACTGTTTTTACGAAACTATGACTCCTGCCACACGAGCTAATGTAAAAAGCTACATGGTCAGGTTCTTTGTAAATTAGCAGAAAAACGGCGTTAATAAATACCCTCAGTTGTAGAATAACAAACTATGACTGAGGGTATTAACATGTCTGGACAAGAAGTAATGCAATATGATGATGCTTAGCAAGAAAAGTTGTCATGTTTGCAGACGGCAAAACAATGTAATTCATAAACTAAAAAACTGTTGGTTTAGGCAAAAACAAATCACACTTCTTAATGGTTCCTTCGCGCTAACACCACCACAAATTTCACCAGTTTTTTCTCTATAACCATAATAATATCTCATACTGGGCACTAATTATTAAGTATCATGTCCCACCGTTCTTCTATTACACCACTTTTCCACGTATCACTTTCACTTTGTTCGGTTACTGAAAAGCCAAAACTTTCATATAAGTGCCGTGCCGCCTTCAAATCTTGAATTGTCCACAAATATACTTGTTTATATTTTTGCCGCTTACAATATTCCATCGCTGTTGCCAATAACTGCCGGCCTAATCCTACGCCGCGATATTCCGGTTCTATCAAAAACCATCTAAGTTGTGCTATCCCTTCCTCTGTACTGACGATTGCAATTGACCCAACAATGCGCCCATTATTCTCTGCTACCCAAACTTCTCCCTCAGGCTGTCCGTCAATATATTTGGTTAAGGCATCCATTACATACCGCTCGAAAGTTCCGCTAAGTCCATATTCTTTTTCGTAAAGGACACAGTGTCTATAGGCTATATATCCGGCTTCGCCAGGTTTAAGGGGACGGATAATATAGGTCTTATCCTGCTTTTTATCCAAAATATTTCTTACTGTAACCATATGCCTAATAAGTTCTTTCTGTTCTTCATCTGTCAGTTTCTCAAGGATCTTAGCCGCTTGTATTGTTGACTCAGCGTAAAGCTTATGAATAGCCTGCCGTCCTTTATCTGATAGCGTCAACACTTGGGCACGGCCGTCAACTGCTGATTGAGATTTAACAATAAGCTTATCCTTTGTAAATTTTGAAAGTATGCGGCTTAAATAACCGGGATCAATCTGCAATAATTTGGTCAAATCGCTAGCATTACACTGGCTAGCATCATCAATTTCAAGCAACACTCTGGCCTCTGCAAGTGAGTACGGGCTATCAAGTATTGTTCTATCCATGAGGCCGATTATATTTGTATAAAACCGATTAAAGTTTCGTACTTCTAACGCACGCTTTTCAATTTCTTTTCTCACAAATCGTCATCCTTTCCTACTTATTATATAGGCAGTATAAGACAATTGTTTGACTAAGTCAACTAATTATTTGATTTCGTCAATTATACTTGGCGTGTTTCTATTTAAATATCTCACTCGCCATTCCTGGCAGCGGTTTCAATAAACCTTTGCATGGCGATAGTACTGCCGCCTTTTTTCCGATAGCAGATGAATTTATCGCGTAGAGCGTACTTACCGGCAATTTTGTAAAAAATAAGACTACTGTCGTTATGCGCGTCATCAATCAAAGTGTTGCTTAAGATAGTTGCTCCCAATCCATACTTCGCAAAATTATAGGAAATGGCCGACTGTTCTGCCTCCAGTATGATATTCGGTACAATTTGCTCTTCCTCAAACAGCATATCGGTGCATAGGCGCAAATAATTATCCTTATGCAGCAGGATTAATGGCACATCAGCAAATTCGCCTGGATACACGCATTTTTCGACAGCTACCTTGTCCAGTCCGCGTTCAAAATCCCATGTTGTCAGCTGTTTGGCCTGCAGCGATTCATTGACAGCAAAATCCCTGGGTACCGCTAGCAACAGATACTCATGGTAAAAAAAGATTCTTTTGTACTCGTCGGTATTCAAAGGGCGATTGGTAATAATCAGATCTATCTCCCCTGAATCAAGTAAATGCTTTGATTGCAGGGTGCTGGTCTCCAAAATACGCAGATTAATATGCGGATAAGCTTTTTTGAAATCACAGATCACCTTGGGAACAATATTCGCTATGCTCAAATTGCTGCCGCCAATCGATAAATCCCCGCTTTGCAACGTGTCTAGCTCGTAAGCAATATTCTGGATGCGTTCTTGAATCCCGCAGATCTGTTCCGCGCCCCGTATATATTCCACGCCAAATGCAGTCAGTGAAACCGGTGTGGTTTTACGGTCAAAAATCGGGGCCCCAGCCTTTTCTTCTATCTTTTTTACCGTAGCACTGAGAGATGGCTGGGAGATACGCATTTTTTCCGCTGCTTTGCTAAAGCTGCGTTCCTTATATACGCACAAAATATACTCCATATTTCTAAACATACGTAATCCTCCGCTCATCATTATAGATTTGTATCTATGTTTATATTTATACATTTATATTTGACTATATGTCAAGGGTATTATTAAATTAAAATGTACAGAATTTTATTTCAATTAGATACGGGTAAACACTTACAGCAAATTACAGTCTTGCAAATGTATATTGCTGCTATCAGGGAGGCTTAATATGAAAATCATCGACTTACGCAGCGACACTTTGACCCTGCCTACTCAACCAATGCTGGCAACCATCCTTACTGCCGAACTTGGCGATGACGGCCGTTTAGACGCCAACGGACGCGGAGAAGACAAAACTATTAACAAATTAGAAGATATGGCGGCCGAACTTACAGGCAAAGAAGCAGGCCTATTTTGCTGTTCAGGCACGTTAGGTAACCAGGCAGCATTATTTACTTATTGCAAACCAAACGATATTGTCCTGGTTGATGAACTCCAACACCTTTATGGAAGCGAAAAAACTGCTTTTGACAGCCGCTTTGGTCAGATGCAGCCTCTCTTCTATAAATTTGATGCTGACTTCATGCCTGATTTGACAGACTTAGAAGATAAACTTAAAAATAATACTGTTGGCTTGTTATGCCTGGAGAATAGCCATAATTTCACCGGCGGTACTTGCGTAAATTTAGACCGCTTAGCTGCAATCAGAAAGCTGGCAGACAAATACCAGGTTCCTATTCATATGGATGGTGCCAGACTCTTTAATGCCGCTGCCTATTTGCAGGTTCCTGCCAAAGAGATCTGTAAGTACGTTGATTCCGTGATGTTCTGCGTTTCCAAGGGATTAGGCGCACCTGTAGGGTCTCTACTTTGCAGCACTAAATCCTTTATTGACAAGGCAAAGGAAAACCGCAAACTTCTGGGCGGCGCATTACGTCAAGGCGGTATCGCAGCAGCTCCTGCTATTTATGCTTTAGAGCATAATATTGAAAGATTAGCGGAAGATAATGCTAATGCAGTTCTTTGCGCCTCTCTGCTGACCAACCTAAAGAAGATAAAAGTGCAGGCCAGCGTACAAACTAATATTGTAATGCTTGATTTGGCAGAAGCGGGGATTACGCCGGTTGATTTCTGTGCTAAAGCCAAAGAGCTCGGTTTACTGATCAGACCTATCCTGAAAACATCGGTGCGTTTAGTTTTTTATAATGCCATTACTGCAGACGATGCCGCAGAGTCAGCGAGCATCATTAAAAACCTTGATAATGAATTATAATAATTGATGAGGAGGGCACGCAATGACTATCGGAGGGAAAAAATTATCTCTAGCTACGCAAATCTTTATTGCCATGATTTTGGGAACTTTAGCTGGTTTACTTGTCGGTAAACCAATCACGCAATTCACTTTTATCGGTGATGTTTGGCTTAACTGCATCAAAATGATCGTCGTCCCTATGGTTATTTGCACGATAGTAACAGGTATAATTTCTCAAACCAGTTCGCAATCTTTAAAGCGCATCAGTACACGCATCATTATCTATTATGTGCTGACAACTATTTTGGCCTCTATGGTCGGCTTATTTATTGCCAACTTGCTCCAACCTGGTCATTTTGCTAATTTTACCGGGATGGCGGCTCAAAAGATTACCGGTGGTGCCAACATTACCTTGGCGAGCTTTATCAAAGGTTTATTTTCGGCTAACATGGTTAAGACCTTCGCCGACGGCAATATTATCCAAACCCTTGTCATTGCCATATTCATCGGTATCGCCATCTTAAAGATGAAAAATGAAGAACATAAGCAAACCATGGTCAAATTCTTTAATAGTGCCAGCAGCATGGTCTTCTCCCTCATCGGCATTGTAATGGCGGCATCTCCTATCGGCGTATTTTTCCTGATGGCCGACTGCTTTGGGAAATATGGTGCCAGCATTTTCACTAGCATGGCGGTTTTATTAGGAACCTATTATATTGCCTGCCTTGTACATGTAATTTTTATCTATGGCGCCTTCCTATTAGTTTTTGCCAAAGTTAATCCTTTCAAATTTATTAAAGACAGTGCCGAGCTCTGGATATATACCATTTCGACCTGCAGTTCCATTGCTTCTATTCCCGTTAACATTAAGGTCGCTAAAGAAAAATATAATGTACCTGATCGAATTTCCGGTTTTACCATTCCTTTAGGTTCGCAAATGAATTCAGACGGCTCTGTTTTACTATATTCTTGTGTTATTGTCTTTATCAGCCAAATGATTGGACAAGATCTGTCTTTGGCGCAGTTAATTAATATAATTTTTGTTTCCACCATCATGTCTATGGGTGGCGGCGGTATACCGGGCAGTGGCATCGTGAAGCTGATGGTTGTTGTCCAAGCCGTAGGTCTGCCAATCGAAATCGTCGGCATTATCGCGGCATTCTACCACCTGTTTGATATGGGTACGACAACCAACAACTGCTTAGGTGATTTAGTTGGTACCATCATAGTATCAAAAGCTGAAGAAAAACATACAGAGCCAATCTTAGAGTAGTTTGCTAAAAAGACGGTTTACCCGTAAAAGGTAAACCGTCTTTTTTTGGTCCAAAAGGGACCGTCCCCTTGGATACTGATGAATATCCTTATTTTCTGGCAAACGTGTTCAACCACAGCTCCGGTTTGTCCGGGCGCACATCCTTGGCGACCCATTGCTCAATAATCTCTAAGGACCGGCCGCTCTTTTGCAGGAAGTCCGCAAAGCGTGCTTCGTTCAGATCCGTATAGTATCTGCCAGTACGTTCACCTTCGTAGTCACCATATTTGAACGACATATAGAAAATGGCACCGGGCTTCGCGAAATCAATTACCTTGGCCAGTATACCCGGCAATTCTTCTGAATGAACATGCAAGAGCGACGCACTGGCCCAAATCGCGTCGAAAGAAGCCATAGGCAGAACCAAATCCTTAAAATCCGCCACCACAACTTCCTGCCCGATCAATTCACTGGCAAACTTCGCCAATTCTTCCGAGCCATCCACCGCCGTGACCCGAAAGCCTTGCTGCAGGAAGCACAAGCTGTCTCTGCCGCTGCCGCAGCCCAAGTCCAGAATGTGCGCGCCCTTCGGCAGGAGCGCAAGAAATTTTTCCTGCGTCGCGGACATATCGGCTTCCAGCGTGGAGGCTATGAATTCTTCCGTATTTTTAGCATAGTAGTTCAAAGTATTATCCAAATCTTTCAACTCCATCCCTAATCTTTATTTCAGCTGCGTACTCGTGACATGTTTTTCTTTGTAAGGAAAAGCTTTATCAAATTCTTCCAGTTCCTCATCATTTACGTTGAAAGCTTCATCCTCATAGAAGTTACCCTTTATGCCCTGAAGACTGCCTTCTGATAGTTCTAACGCCATGAAATAATCGAAGTTCCCGCCTTCCGAAGTCATAATACCAAATTTCTCCGCATTCACGAAACCAAAACGGTGATAATAATCCGGGTTGCCGTAAATTACAATACCCTTGTAGCCCAATTCCTGCGCTTTGTTGATCGTGGTCTTAATCAGCAGCGAACCAATACCTTTACCCTGATATCCTGGTAGAACAGACAGCGGTCCCATGCACAAAACCTCATATTTTTGCTCCGCATCGTTAATTACTTTTGCCTTCGAGCAAACTACATTGCCCACAATTCTTTTCACGTCGCAGGCAACAAAAGCTAATTCAGCCACAAAGCCAGGCGCCTCGCGCAATTTATGCAAAACAAGATGCTCCATACAGCCAGGATGATACACATCCCAAAAGGCCTCTCTTGTAATGTACTCCGTTTCAAAATAGTCTTTGGCATTTTCCGGGCGTATCGTTATATTCATCTTAACCATCCCTTTAAAATTTTTATTATGATCAGGTAGTAATGTTCAATTTGCACGCACAGCATTACGATATTTTTATTATAGCACAATCGTCATTTGCCTTCTTACTTTGCACCAGTACCTTAAGCGCTGCTATCATCAAAAAACCTATTTACAAGTTCGAGCAGGTGTGCTTTAATATATTTAGTTCGTTCATCCTAACTATTTTAAATTTACTTGGAAGGTGATATTTATAAGACTCATTCAGCAGTATTTGTGTAGTATTTTAAGTTTAAATTGGGAGCGCAATAATAGCAAAGAACGGAGGTAATGGCAACATGGCAGATGTTGAAACTTATATTGTTAAATACATAAATATTTTATCTGAGTTTATGAGACAGTCGATGCGATCTTTCAAAGAGAGCTCCGACAGCAAAGATTTGTTCAATCTGACTATCACTCAGCTGCATTATCTTCACGCAATTGCAGAACTTGATGCTCCAACATTTAAACAGATTGTAGAAAAGTTTGGCGTGCAAAAATCCACTGTAACCGATATCGTGAATAGGTTGATTGCGAGAAATTTGGTTTACAAAAAGCAATCCGAAGGCGACTTAAGAACTTTTCATCTATTTTTAACCGATAAAGGCAATGAACTGCTCGAGATGGAAAGATTAGGCTACTATTTCTTTGCGCAAAAAATGACGGACTGCCTTGATGAAACAGAAAAACAGGAATTTTTAAAGCTTTTAGAAAAAATCGTTAAAGGAATCAAATAATTTTTTTGTTCAAAAGGTTAGTTAGTACTAACTAATTTTAAAATTAAATCTTAGGAGGATTAGCATGTTTAAAAAAATATCCATATTAACAATTGTATTCGCTATTTCAATTTTGGCGGCCAATGTCGCCTTTGCCTTGCCAATGACTGACAAAGAATCTGATTCAGTTAAAAATCCAGTGACTGCGCAGGATACGGTGATTAAAATTAAGTCAGTCGATAAGATCAGCACGAAAGTTAATAAGCAAGGTGACAAAGTTCATTTTACCGTTACCGAGGATCTGTTGAGCGGCAATCAAATAATCATTCCAAAGAGCAGCGACGTTATTGGCACTATCACCAAATTAAACAGAGCCGGTGCCTGGGACTATAGCGGAAACATCGTAGTTACTTTTTCCGAAATTACTGCCAAAGACGGGCATGCGATTCCGGTAGAAGGTACGCTGCAAGTATCCGGCAAAAAGCCTAATATTTTTGTACGGTATGCCTTAATGGGTGTCTTTGTCAAAGGAAAACAAATAACGATCGAACCGGGTACGGAAGCATCTTTAAAGATCAAAGAGGATAACATCAGCATATGATTATGAAATTTATAATCTGTTTATGTTTGCTGGCAACAGCTGCATTATCTATTGCCAGTGGTTTCTTCCTCAGCCCGAAATATCTGGAACCCTGGCAGCGGACTTGCGCTCAGCAATTTGATGACCCGCGTCTATTCCTGGCTGCGCATGGCTTGCTGGCTGCCAACGGCCATAATATGCAGCCATGGAAAATTAAATTGGATAAGGATAACCCTAATGTTTTCTACTTATATGCCGACAGTGCCCGCTTAACAAAGGAAGTTGATCCATTCGCGCGCCAGACGATGATTTCTCAAGGTACTTTTCTGGAATACATCAAAGTCGCCGCCGAAGCAAGCGGCTATAAAACTGAAATCACTTTCTTCCCTGATGGCGATTATGATGAAAGCAATTTGAATGCGAGCATGGATAGCCTGCCGGTGGCAAAAGTCTTGATTGCGCAAGCCGGTCCGCAGAAAAATCCGCTATATGATTATCTTTTTTTGCCTGATACCAATAGAGGTGCTTACAAGAACACCCCGCTCACGCATGAACAAATAACCCAATTGCAAGAGACTAATACTGACAATGATCTGGTTTTAAAATTTTACTCGGATCAGAAAGATATTAAACGGCTGGGCAAACATATTGCGGAAGGCGCGAAAATAGAATCCGGTATTCATCGGATTTTTGAGGAAAACGATACACTTTTGCGTGTTAATGAGTATCAAAAAAATCAATATCGCTATGGCTTTTCACTTGATGGACAAGGTGGTTCTGCAATCAAAAAATATTTTTTGCAGGGCTTAGTCACATTGGTGCCCTCTTTAAACAACGAAAAGGCAGCAGCTGATGTTTTTAGGAAATACACCAAAACTGCTGCCGACAATACCCCTGCCTATGCGACGATTATCACTAACAATAACAGCCGCGCAGCACAGGTAAAAACAGGCATGTTGTATAGCAGATTAATCCTGACTGCCCATAGCATGGGACTTGTGATGCAGCCGCCAAGCCAAGTGCTGGAGGAATATCCGGAGATGCAGGAACAATATGATCAGATGCAAAAAGAGTATGCTGAAAAAAATCAAACTATTCAAATCTTGCTGCGTATTGGTTATCCTACTGAAGAAGCCGGTCTAAGCATGAGACGAGAAGCAACGGACTTGCTGTATTAAAGATAAGCCAATGTGTTAACAGATAATATTTTTGTCAAATGAAGAATCCATCCGGTTCCTTCCGGCTCTAAGAGCAAGTGTTACTATACTAGTTTGCCTAACTAATTCACCAACCTTTCACACTTCTGTCGAAGATTTTCCCAATTTCGGCGTTATAATCGAGCTCAAAGGATGTGATTCAATTGCTTCTGTTAGAAAAACGTAATTTAAAGGGAATCAAAGCTACCGGTTTTTCTGGAAAACATTTGGGAGTCAAGTTGGAAGGAAATGTGCTTATTGTCTTTTATAACATCCCTGAATCAGTGCACAAAGCACTACTATTATCAAAAGAACCTCTGGCGTATTTAAATTCTTTGAAAACAAAATTCCGTTGTGAAGACTATGGTCCAATTGTTGTCGGCATCTAAAATCACTAGAACAAAGAAACGCACGGGAGAAATTTTCTCGTGCGTTTCTTTGTTTTTTAAAATGATTAGAATGGGCAATACCATCTCTTCAAACTCATGTTTTGTTCTTAGATATATTCTACGATAGCACTGAGTTCCTGCCGTGTTTTCGGATGTGCGGAATCAACTGCCCGGTAACCGAAGCCAGCCATTACAGACACGCCGAAATGTTCGCTATCGAGAATACCTTCCTTGCTCAGCAGCTCTTCGACAGCAGCCCTGCTGAAACCTTCAATAGGACAGGAATCAATCCCCAGCTCCGCAGCTGCAGTCAGCATATTAGCCAAAGCGATGTAAGTTTGTTTGCACGACCAGTCAAAAAGAGCTCGTTCACTGGAAAGCAGATCAAAATTATTTTTCTGGAAGTTTTCATATGCAGCACGCTTGGCCGTTACAATTTCCGGTGACAATTTCTGCATATCAGCCATTATGTGCGTTATATAAGGTGCCTCGTAATGCATATCGGCCTTTTTTCTAGCCAGAATGATTACGAAATGACTTGCACCCTTCAAACTGTTTTGGGCACCCCAAGCCAGAGGAAAAAGTTTATCCTTGATATCCTGATTTTGGATGACCAGAAATTTCCAAGGTTCAAAGCCAAAAGAACTCGGTGACAGACGTCCTACTTCGAGTATTGTGGCGAAGTCCTCCTGGCTGATGATCTTCTCTGGATCGAAACTTTTGCAGGCAAAACGGAAATTCATTACCTCCAATATTTTTTGCTGAGTACTATTCATAACTAATCCTCCTTCGCATTAACAGATTCTATTATTTGCTACCTAAACAAACATGATGCGCAAATTCAAGTGTCCACTCTACTTCGTTTCGTTATTATCTAAAACCAACATATCATTGTCGTCAAATGACCAGTATGGATTATAGGCGACTTGCCAATAGTACCCATTCAAATCCTGGAAGTAGCCGCTGTATCCACCCCAAAAGACCTTCTGCGGTTCTTTCGCGATAAAACCGCAGTGATGGTGGCATATCCTTTACGCCCAGACAGATAATGCTGATCCTATTCATGATGAATTACCTCTCCATCTCAGATTTTCGTCACATCAATCGCATATTCAAGATTGTCAGCGGCTTCCTGCGCCACGGCTGCGCCAAATTCTTCTTTCAATATATAAAGTCCCAGTTCAATGCCGGAGCTGACACCGGCAGCAGTAATAATATTATTTTCATGCACTACTTTTTGAGCTAATACTTCCACCGAATACGTGGCCAATTCCGCGAACGCTGTGTGATAGGTAGTCGCCCTTTTCCCTTTCAGCAAGCCTGCTTCGGCAAGCAAAAATGCTCCTGTACAGACAGAAGTAATGTATTTCGCTTTTTGCGCCTGCTGCTGAATGAATTTTTGTATTGTACTATTTTTCATCGCTGCGTATCTGCCTTTGCCGCCAGGCACCACCAAGATATCCAGCTGAGGACAATTCTCCATGGTCACATCCGGTATTATTTTCATGCCGTTAAAGGCTTCAACTGGCTCCGCCGTTTCCGCAATTAGCATCACCTTCGTGCTTTCCGGTCTTATTTTATTGATATAGTTCAAGACTTCAAACGGGCCAACAAAATCTAATTCTTCAACTCGCGGAAATAATAAAACGCCTACGGTTAACATCGGCTTCACTCCTTTGATGCATGATTCGGATTATTACTTAGCTACTACGAAATGTTCAGCAGCTATAATTAATTGCTTATACAAGTCAAATAATACTCTACAAAGACAATAATTGCCAGTACAAAAAAGAAGCAAGTCACGGATATTCACCAGCTGACCTGCTTTCTTATTATATGTTGAAACAATATTTATATTTTCTTGTCGCAACATCGCTTCACGTCGTAGTCACGAATAGCCTGACTTTTATAAAGATAACCGAAGTCACTGTCATATACCACCAGTTTGCAATCAATCAACTCGATTGTTTCAATCTCTTCCACGCCATCGTCAAAGTAGTATCTGCCGTTTTTTTGATAACTTCTAATCATAGGTCAACACCTCCCATCCTCAATTAATGCCAAAGTATTTGTGCGACAGAAATACTGATTTTCGAGTTCTTTGTTTTTACTTTTTGCGCTTATAGCTGCCTGAACAGTTAATCTTCCTCTTTCACTTTGAACCACGCAGCGTACATCGCTGGCAGGACAAACAAAGTCAAAAGTGTGGCGCCTAAGAGCCCACCGGCAATTGCCACCGCCATCGGTCCCCAAAACGGACTGGCAATCAATGGCAGCATGCCCAGGATAGCCGCCGCAGCCGTCAGCATAATAGGACGTAGCCTCAGTACTGCCGAATTAATAATAGCATTCCATGGTGACTGCCCTTCTTTCAGATGCTGCTCTATCTGGTCGATAAGAATGACCGAATTTCTGATGATCATGCCTGATAACGCTAATATGCCTAATTCTGCCACAAATCCTAAAGGCCGCTGCGTCAATAACAAGGAGATGCTGACACCGATCATACCGAGCGGAGCAGTCAAGGCCGCTAAGACAGCCAAAGATACTTTTTGCAGCTGTAGCATAAGGAGCGTAACAATCACCAGGATCATCATAGGCACCGGCTGCACCAGCAAAGCTGTCGACTGTGCGCTTTTTTCCATATAACCGGCCGCTTCAATCGAATAACCCTGCGGCAGGCTAGCCTTGAGGTCTTGCAGTTTGTCGTGGATTTTGGCAGTTGCATCATTACCCGTTATTCCACCGTTCACATCGGCACGCACCGTGATAGTCGGTTTCAAATTACGCCGCCAGATCAATCCGTCCTCACCCTCATAGCTGATATTAGCTATTTGCGCCAGCGGCACGTACTTCCCATTGCCGATGTGAACCGGCATATCCCTGATAGCTGCTAAATCTTTCCTATTCTGGGCATCCAGGCGGAAGACGATGTCGATAGTCCGGTCAGCCTGTCTGAATTCTGCCAAAGGAGCCCCTGATAATTGAGTCTGCAGGTCTAAGGCCAGACTATGACTATCAATACCTAGCATCCTGGCCTTGCCTTGGTCGATATCCAGATGCATGACCTTACTCATTTCATTCCAGTCATAATTGATATTTTTCAGCTGCGGATCATCTGTCATGACCTTGCCCACTTCTTGCGCCAAAGCCCTGACCTTATCATGGTCGTTGCCCGAAACACGGAACATAACCGGATAGGCCACAGGCGGTCCTGTCTGGATAACCTTCGTATAGCCCTGTACACTATCAAACTCATCAGTAAATAGTTTGTTAATCTTTTTGTCTAACCTTTGTCTGGCTGCGACATCCTTCGTAGTGATGACGAACTGGCAGTAATTATCCATAGGCAATACCGGATCAAAGGTCAGAACAAAGCGCGGCGAGCCTTGTCCTACATAATAGCTGTAATTAACGATGTCCGGATCATCCTTGAGATATTCCGCCATCCTTTTGGCCTGTTCACCAGTAGCCTTGATGGAGGAACCTCGCGGCAGCGTCATTTCAGCAATAAGCTCAGGCCTGGTTGAAGGCGGAAAGAATTCGCTTTTTACAAAATTCATCAAAGCAATCGACCCCATGAAGAAAGCTATCGTCAGCATCAAAACTAATTTTCGTTTTCTGAGGCACCACGACAAGAGCTTTTTAAAGATTTGATAGAATTTTTTGTCATAAGGATCATGATTTTGTTCCTCGATTTTCGGCTTGATCAGGATAGTGCCCAAAAGCGGTACTACCAAGACAGATACCAGCCAGGAAATAAGCAAAGCTATCGATACCACCACAAAGATGCTGTTGGTGAACTCGGCAGCATTGCCCTTCGCAAAGCCGATCGGTATAAACCCGGCGCAGGTGACCAAGGTGCCTGTCAGCATTGGAAACGAAGTTGCCGTATAAGCGAAGCAAGCCGCCTTGAAACGATCCCAGCCCTCTTCCAGCTTGACGCTCATCATTTCGACGGAAATAATCGCATCATCCACCAGCAGGCCCAGAGAAATAATGAGTGCTCCCAGCGATACCTTGTGCAAGCCGATGCCCAAGCCATACATAGCTGCAAAAACGCCGGCAATAACTAACGGTATGCTCAGCGCCACCACGATGCCGGTCCTGTAGCCCAAGCTCAGGAAGCTGACAATCAGCACTATCACTACTGCTTCAAATAATGATTTTACAAACTCATGGATTGATTCCTGAACCACCTTGGGCTGGTTGGAGACCTGGTCAATTTGCAGTCCAAAAGGAAGTTCTTTCTCTATCTGGGCAATTTTGCTGTCCAAAGCATTGCCAAGCTGTAAGATATTGCCGCCTTTGTCCATCGAAAGCGCAATACCGATAGCCGGCTGACCATTGTAGAACATTTGCGGCTCCTTAGGATCCGCATAACCGCTTTTAATCTTTGCGATATCTCCCAAAGCAAAAGTACGTCCATTAGCTCTGATTGGTATTTTCTTCAGGTCTTCCAGATTTTCAAACATCCCGGAGAAACGCAAATACACATTATCCTGAGATGTTTCCACCATGCCTGAAGGAGTCATCGCATTCTGGCTGGCAATAGTGTTCGCGATCAAAGCTGGATCAATGCCAAGCTGCGCCAGTTTGCTGCTTTCAATCTCAACATAGACCTTTTCTTCCTGAACACCTATCAACTCAATTTTTTTCACGTTCTTGACCGTTAGCAGTTCGCGCCGGATTTTTTCCGCATTGCTGCGCATTTCTTCATAAGAGAACCCGTCGCTGGTCAAAGCATAGATGTTCCCGCATACATCATCAAACCGATCGTTAAAATACACTCCCTGTACCTCTGAAGGCAGTGTATTCTTCATATCGTTGACGAGATTGCGCACCTCCAGCCAGGTAGGCCTTACATCTTTTTCCGGCACCGTCTCTTTCAAATTAACAAAGATGACAGCCTGCCCCGGCTTGGAATAGCTGGAGATGTAATCGATCCCCGGAGTATCCTGAAGCTTCTTTTCGATTTTGTCCGTCACCTGCTCCTCTACCTGCTGCGCACTGGCACCGGGCCAGACAGCAGATACCACCATTTGCCTGATGACAAAATCCGGGTCCTCCATCCTGCCCAATTGCTGGTAGGAATAGACGCCCATAAAGAAAATAGCAGCCATAAAATAATAGATGAGCTGTTTATGCTTAAGCGCCCATTCTGTCAAATTGAAAGATTTCATTGCTGCGCACCGCCTGTCCGTACCTGCTGTCCTTCATGCAGCTTATGTACACCTGCCGTTGCAATAGCTTCCCCTTCCTGCAGGCCGCTCTTAACAACGACAGTATCTTTATCGCCAAAGTTTGCTACCTGTACAGAGCGCAATGTTGCCTTGCCGTCAGCGATGACCCAGACGCAAGAGCCTTGGTCAGTTTGGTAAACGGCACTCAAAGGAATCTTGATTTCATTCAGCGCATTGGCATCACTGATTGTCACATTGGCCGTCATGCCCAGCTTGATGTCCTGCGGCGGATTCAAAATGCTGATACGAGCCTTATAGGTACGCGTCACTGCGTCAGCCATCGGCGAAATTTCCCTGACCTTGCCTGCCAGATTCACAGAAGGCAGTGCCCAGAAGGAAATCTTGATTTGCTTGGCATTGCGCAAACTCTCGATCTGACTTTCCGGAATGCTGATTTCAATCTCCCGCTCGCCATCCTGGACCAGAACAGCGACAACCTGACCCGCACTGACAACCTGTCCCACTTCTGCACTCAGAGCAGTAACGATGCCCGGCTTGTCAGCCTTAAGCAAACTATAATCCAACTGATTCAGACCTTGAGCATATTGAGCGGAAGCAACCATCGCTGAAGCTTCGGCCACCTGCGAAACATTGACATATTGGTCATACTGCATCTTGCTGATTGCGCCCTGCTCATACAGTTTGCGGTACCTTTCCAGATTAGCTTCTGCCAGATTTAATTGCGATTGCGAAGAATAGACCTGGGCGGAATTAACATTAACCGTCTGCTGAATATCCTTGGAATCAATCTGCATCAAAACATCGCCGGGATTTACTTCACTGCCTAAGTTGACGTATCTGTTGATTATTTTGCCGCTAACCTGAAAAGCCAATTGCGACTCATAACGACCCCTGACTTCCCCCGAATAGTTGAATTTTGCGCTGCCACTCTCTGCGCCGACTACAATGGTCCGGACTAGCGGCGTATTGTCTGCAATAGCTTTATGATTGAAAAAGGAATGCCAAAAAAACAAAGTAAGTATGCCAAGAATACCAACTCCTAAGCCAATATAGATGTTAGTCCTTTTTTTGAATAGTTCCTGCATCATTGATCCTCCCGGAAATAGTTTTGACTGATATCAGTCACTTTACTCTAAAAAATACTAATATTTCTCAGCCGCCATCTAAATAAGCAGATGTAATTCGTGATCCTTAATACCAAGAGCACCGGCAATCATTTTTTCAACAATCACTAATCGCTGTCTTAGTTCCTCATCAGTTTTCTTTTGATAGAGAGCATGTGCGAAACATTGCAGTACGGCCGCAATAAATTCTAAGGTCTCATCAATATATTCCACATTGAAATCTCCTCTTTGGTTGCCTTCTTCAATAATTTTTTTATTGAACGGCAAGAACATGCTGCCACTCTGGCGAATAAGCTTCTCGGTGATTTGCAAATGTTTATTGTAATACAAGAAGTCAAAGACCCAGCCATCACCATTACGCAGATTTTCAAAAATCGTATAGAACATCCTTTCAAACTTTTGTGTTGCGGTCGTTTCCGAGTTCTCGATGCCTTCCAGCTTGGCAGATATTTTAGAAACATGTCTTTGTACTAAACCCTCAAGCACGGCTTCTTTCGAGGCAAAATAGTTGTAGAACGTTCCTTGCGCTACCCCTATCGCCTTCACAATATCGCTGACAGAAGTCTCATCGTAACCTACCGAATAAAATAATTCTTCTGCCGCGTCAATAATTTCATTGCGTCTGACCACTGGGTCCTTGGTAATTCTTGCCATATAATCACTTCTTTCTCAAACTGACTGATGTCATTCATATTATATTTTTAATATTTAGCGTTGTCAACAAGGAAAATATAAAAAGGAATAACATCAATAGAACAAAGAAACGCACGGGAAAATTATTCCCGTGCGTTTCTTTGTTATTTCAGACGCTCATATCTTTGTGCCGTACCCTTTGAGGATCATATTGATTGCTGCCTGACACGCCATGTCCATGACAGAACCTTGCTCTATCTTTTTCCTACTTGTTCACCGAGAACTACACTTGTTTCATAACCTAATTTTGTTTGGCAAATTATATCTTCATCAATTTTGACTTTGCCCTTTTCGAAGAAAAATATACATGTGGAGCCGCCAAATTTAAAATATCCTTTTTCACTGCCCTTTTCGACCCTTTTGTCTGCAGTATATGTTTGAATTATTGAACCAACAAAGGTTGCACCGACTTCGATACATAATACATCACCAAAATTATCAGAATGGAAAAGACTCCACTCCCTTTTATTCTTGCAAAAGAGTTCAGTTACCTCTTTTAAGGCAACTGGATTTACAGAATAATAATTACCTTGAATCCTTTTTGTTGTCCCGCAGATGCCATTATCCACAAAATGGAATCGGTGATAATCTGTTGGACCAAGTCGCAGTATTATGCATGTACCTTCTGAAAACTTTTCAATTATTTTTGGTTCGTCAATAAGTTTATTAAAACTAAAAGTATAACCCTTAATTTGCACTAAATTATCCAGATCAATGTTATCATAGGCAACAATTTTGCCGTCACCAGGAGATATCAGAACGTCCAGGTCTTTATTTATAGGGCGGGCTTGATCAGTTAATTTCCGAATAAAAAAATCGTTAAATGATTTGAATTGGTTCAAGTTTTTTTCGCATATTGAAACATCAATATTAAAATTTCTAACGAAAGGTTTAATCCTTCTTTTACTTATCCTACTATCGCAAAATAAACCATAATGCTTAGAAAACAACTTCTTCTTTACTATCAACTCTAATATTTTCATTCCGGCAGGCGAAGAATAGGTCCATTTAAGGTACCTATGACCGGGTATTAGTTCGGTTTCATATTGTTTAGTTTTTCTATTGTAATATTTATGCATTGACCAATCCTCTAAAAAATCAGCAAATATTTTGCCTTTTATACATAAAACGGTAATCGTCCATTTGTTTCCTTGGAGATACCAATGTATCATTTTTTCGTTGTAAGGTCAACAAGAATTAGACAGCCAATTTTCCTTATCCTTATCAGATTTTCGTTACATCAATCGCATATTCAATCTTGTCCGCGACTTCCTGTGCTACCGCCGCGCAAAATTCTTCTTTCAATAGATAAAGCCCCAATTCAATGCCGGAGCTGACACCGGCAGCAGTAATGATATTATTTTCGCGCACGACTTTTTGTGCTAGTACCTCCACAGAATACGCTGCCAATTCCGTAAACGCCGTATGATAGGTGGAATGATTAAACTGTTTATACAAATAAAATGATACTCTGGGAATTTAAAAATTACCAGTATTTAATAATAAATGACCCATAAAATGCACAACATTAATTATTGCGCTATAATATACTTGATATTTTGAGAGGATGTGATTTTATGCCTATGATAATTTGTGCGAAAAAAGATTATGATGGCCCGACATAGAAAAATAACTGAAAGAAGATGAAAACAATGCAGCCAGATGCTAGCAAAATTTATCCAAGAACAAACGATAGCACTATTTGCTATCTTAAGAATATAATTTCGAACCCTAATATTATCGTAGGTGATTTTACCTTTTACAATGATTATGTGCATGACCCCAGAGATTTTGAGAAGAATAACGTCTTGTATCATTACCCGTACGTCAATCACGACCGCCTGATCATCGGTAAATTCTGTTCAATCGCCTGCGGTGCGAAATTTCTCTTTAACAGCGCCAACCACACCTTGAATTCATTATCTACCTTTCCTTTCCCTATCTTCCCTGAAGAATGGAATGAAAGCATGCCAGTAACGGATGCCTGGGATAATAAAGGCGATATCGTCATTGGCAGCGACGTCTGGATAGGCTACGAAGCTGTGATTATGGCCGGAGTGCATATCGGCGACGGCGCAATTATCGGCACGCGCGCTGTCGTTACGAAAGACGTTCCGCCTTATACAATAGTCGGCGGCCTGCCTGCCAAAAAAATACGCAGCCGCTTCGACGACAAAACTATCGAGCTGCTGCAGCAATTAAAGTGGTGGGATTGGGAACCAGTAAAGATTAGCGAAAATTTGGACGCAATCAGGAAAGCTGATATAGAAGCGTTAAAGAAACTGCTTTAAAATTTCCGGTAATATACGAAAAGAAGCAAGTCATCTGTCGTTAGGCGGATGACTTGCTTCTTCTGTTTGTGTTTCCAATGAAATTTCGGTACGATATAGTCATAAACAAATTTGAATTTGTAGCTAAGGAGAATGTAAAATGAATTTCAAATTAGTACCGGTTTGCGAGAATGATATTAGTACCTATATAAAAGATATGCAAGAAGCATTTCAACTGGGAGTTGAAAAAGAATTTAATGCTTTGAACGAGGAAATACTGCCACAAGAGGATGTCAAAAAATCACTTGCAGCAAAAGGTGCCATTGCATATAAGGCCGTTGTTGACCACGAAATGGTTGGTGGCGCAGTCGTGGTAATAGATGAATCCACACAACACAATCATCTTGATTTTTTGTATGTGAAAAATGGTATACAGAGTAAAGGAGTTGGGCAAGAGATTTGGAACGCAATAGAAAAATTACATCCAGACACCAAGGTATGGGAAACGGTAACTCCTTATTTTGAAAAAAGAAATATTCATTTTTATATCAATCGCTGTGGCTTTGCTGCTGTAGAGTTTTTTAATCCACATCATAAAGACTTAGCAATACCTGATGATATGATAGGAGGAGATTACTTCTTTCGGTTTGAAAAAATAATGAAATAGGGAAATTCCAATTTGCATAAAGCTTTGCACCCGTTTAAATAGCTGCCAGCATCTAGAAAATGATCCTGGCAGCTATTTCTTTTTATCCAAAGCGAGCAATGGCTTAATGATTGATTTTAATAACCAAGGTACTGATTTTACAATAATGATTTTGATTCTTAAAAACAGCGTTCCCCTACTTCCACCTGTTTTCACATTTTTATTTTACTATTTTCATCAATTATCAGAGAATCGCCAGGCAAAATCATCTGCATTATCTGTTTGATACAATTACAAAGATCCGAGAACTCAATATCATTTGCATAAGTAAAGTCTTTTTGATATCTATTCCAAAAACCTTTTAACCTATCACTATCTTGAATATTATTTAATATCTTCTGATATTCAGAAAGGACATGAAGACTGCCGCGTTTTTCAGCTGTTTTTTCAATAGCATCTTTTAAGGTTTGTAAATTGCATTCCTTACTCCGCAATTTATAAATGATATAAATATCATAAAAATCTCTGGGCCTAGTATTGGCAATACTACGAGAAAGCACAGTTTCAATTTTCTCTGCCAAAATAGTTTCTAGATTATATGCTAATATACTAATCTGCCTATCATCAAAAAGAAGTTTAAAAGTGTACTCAATTTCTTTAGGCGTTATTGCATCACCGGTTGTTACATCAACTGATAACGGCACGTTCAGCGGTAAATATTGCGCATTTAAACCAATCCTAATTCCGGGATAATCATCAGTTTCTCTAATGTCGTTGATGCCGGAAATTGCAAAGGTCACATCATCATCAAGGGATATTCTGCAGATTTCTTCAAAAATCTTATTCAATGCTTCTTTTGTAAGAGTAATCCCCTTGATTGTTGTATCCAAATCCATTGTAGCTCTTGTATCTAATCCCACAATAGCTGAGATTAAAAATCCACCCTTTAGTATAAAATTGTCATGATACTTTGACATTGAAATACGTTCGAGCAACCTTTCCAGCATATAGTTTTGCATAACAAGTTGAGCAGAAATTTGATTTTCTGATGCTTTATTTTTTATTAGTGCTTTTAATTGCATCGGATTTTTCGTGATCATAAAAGCACCTCCATATAGTGTGCTATTTGAGAAGTCACTTTTAATTGCTTGGCATACTCAAACAATTTATTGATATTTTTCCCCTTCGATTTTACATAATTTTTCATTGCCGCGTTTACAATTTGAACATCACATGTACTGCTATTTTTTACTATATCGCATAAAGTGCGTTCTATATCATATACCTTGATTTTATTTTTACAAGGAGATTGCATTTCTATCAGCCCTAACCTGTAGTTTCCCAAATTTGTAAGTCTGGAAACTACACCACTTGTTTTTGCTGCCGTTATGTTATACCCTTTTGGGAACGTCATTGTATAACTAGAGGGCGTTCTGTCTGTTAGATTATGCAAATACAACGCAGTTTCGTGCGAAAAAATTCCTTTAGGATATTTATATTGCAGAATAAACATTTCATCTTCCCAAACATTTGGCAATACATATACACCACGACTAGCTTTATACAAGAACCCTTTATCTACAGATTCAGTTAAACAGCGTCTAGGTATTTTAGCTTCTGTTATCTGGGTTGCAGTGACGATTCCATTAGATTGTTTTGCCATATCTAATATTTGCTCAATATAAGTCATTATAAACACCACCTGTACAAATATATAACCTTATAGAGATATTAGTTACATATAAGTACGTTAATCAATGTACTTATATGTAACTAATTATATCATCAAGTATCATATAAGTACAAATTGATTTACCCATTAACCAGCGCAGAAATTTTTTATAAGAAAGAAAAATAAACGTCCTTACTTTTGTCCAAAAAGCATTATGCCTTAGTATATACGTTAAGACCTATTTTGATATCTTCATTATCAGGAATCGCTTGATTGCCTTCGCTGCTTGCGATAATTATGCTCTTACCACTGCTCGACTTGCCATAGCGCTGTGACAAATCAACCGTTATCATCAGCTTGTTTCCTTCGACCTTCATCTCAATATTTTTCATGTTAATTCCTCCAATGCTAAAATATGGTTTTGTGCTGTATAAACAACTTAATAGCCGAGTTCCTGATCCACGATAATTATTTTGATTCTATCCTTAATAAATTGATTGGCAATAAGGACGAAATCATTGCAAATTCTTTCCTTGTGACTGCAGTCAACACAGCGGTCTTAGTCCATTCTAATAATTCCGTTGTTCTAGCTGCATTAACTGTGTATGATAGCAGCAATTTGGTGCTGACTTTAATTTTTGCCCTCTAAGGATTAAATCTTCTTGATAATTATACATAATTATCGTCTTCTATATATTATTTTTTATCTTTGCCTAATATATGGACTAAGGTTTATAAATAAGTCTTTGAGCATTTTTGCATCTTCAAAATTGTTGAACAGATATTCAAGCAATTCTTCTTGTCTTGCCTGTCCTAAAGTAAGTCGATACAAAGATAATATTTTCATGAGACGTTCATACGCGGCACCATCTTTGCTCATAGGGTACATAGGTACAATTCGCTCAATTTTAACTTTACTGCCGCCAGGCAAGCACCAGAACGGTATCAATTCTGGATTATCACCCTTCTCGTTTTCCAGCGCCGCATCAAACATCTCTTTCCATACATCTTGGTGAAAATTAACATCCCCATACTTTGCAGCAAGATTTTGCCGAATTGCATGACACTTATACCGGTTAATTCTGCCTTCTCTTTGCTCCAAATCAATTGGGTTCGACGGCAAATTCCAATGCATTATTTTTCGGCAATACATATGGAAATCAAGACCTTCTTGTCCAATAGAAGTTGTAGCAAGAACAAATGGCCGAAAAGGCGAATTAAAGGCATTTCGCAAGCTATCCTTGCGTTGCACGGTTTTACTGTCACCGGCGGCATTATAAAACCCGGCTGCAAAATGAGAGCGTATAGATATTTTTCGATCCTTATTCCCTTCAATCTCGCTCTTGAAACTTAAATAGGTATCAACAGGGTAGCTTGCTGTATGAATCTTTATCGCATCACTCATTTTTTCACAGCGTCTGGCATTGTCGTCCTCATCCATCATATGAGCATATTCATCCAAAACAGCTTGTAGATTGCCGTCTACAGCGTACTTCAAAACATTCTTATAATACGCGTCGTCGCTCGCCTTTCCATATAACATATCAATTGATGAAGTTGCTTCAGGCGTATTGAAAATATTCATCATTTCTTTAGCAAACTCACTTGCTAGAACCATATCCTGAAAAATCCTTAACGCACACACCGCGGGTGAACCTATGGACATGTTCGTCAATACATCGGCCAAATCACTCGGCATCCTGCCAAGTTTAAGCGTTCCTGCATTCTTATAATACTCATAAAACTCATCCAGTTTTTCCCGATGCATTTTTTCTTCTGGTTGATCCTGCTTAAAATAACGTGCGATGCGTTCTTCATCTATATCAAACAACATCGGGGCTAGATAATACCAACGCGTATCCGGCTTACTTCCGAGTCTAGCGTTAACATGTTTTTTGAGATCCTCTAAACGAGCCTTAACCTCAGCATTGATTTCTTTTCTAATTTCCTTAATGCTTTTCCCCATGCATGCAATCGGATCATACAGATCACTTAAAACCACAGCTGGATAAATCAATGTAAACAATGGCTGAGCGCCTTCCTTATTAAAACGTAATCGTCTGAGCGGGAAACGATTTTTAGCAAAGTAGTCCTTCCCTCTTTTATCAGCTTCGTTATGATAAAGTTTACCAACAGTCAAACGCTCCGCTTCATAAGAGAGCATTGAGGCTATCATTCGCGGTACCATTTCCCACTTTGAGAATACCAGTACCTTTGAATAAATGTTGTTACTTTTAAAAACGCCGCCTAATTCATAATAAGGTTTTGCTGGCGGTATCCATAACAAATGCTCTGCTCTTTTTTCAAACGCTACCTCGCGAAGCTTTTTAAGTCGCGCATTATTAAAAGATAATTCTCTGTAATTTTGTATGGTTGCCTTATCCAACCATAAATTTATCTTACGCGCTTTTCTAATTTCATCCTGGTTCGTTTTGAAATATTTTTTTAGTTCCTTTTTTAGCTGGTATTTTTCCATAAATGAAAGAAGGTATGGAGAGGACTTTACATAGTCGCTCGGCACTCCTATTTTGCACCCAACTTCTCGCAAAAGCGTATCGGCCTCTACATAGGAAAGAATATCTTTTTCTGTTATACTAATTGGGCTTTTCACTCCACTGTCATCAAGCATTGTACATTCCTGATCTACAAGCATTCGCTCAGTACGGCAAACCCCTTCATACATAGCATTTTCAGCTAGATTTTTTATATCGATGATAGTTAGATTTTCGTCGGATATCTCCCTTAAAGAAACCGAAAAGTTATGCCAAACTTCTCTAAAATTTCTTCGTCTTTCTTTATCGCTAAACAAAAAATCCATAACTTCTAAAAATTCATGGTAATGCTCATCTGACCCATTAATGCTCATTTCTTCGAGCGTTTGATAGAGTTTATAAGGGGTAGCTGAAACCAGAAGCGTTTTAACATCGCCACTTTTTAAAAAACGATTCGTAAGCATTCCCGTTTCTGTGTTCTCACCTGCATTAATCAGCTCTCTGAAGCGCTGGAATTCATCCATAATAACAAGGTCCGGTTTTAAATAATCGATACTTATTCCGGCAAAAATCTGCCGTAATTTATAAATAACACCGTAGTTCCCTTTTGTATACTTGTTGCCGTTCTCTTTTATTGCCTTACAGCGATCACGTATTTCGTTAACCAATTCTGGAGAAATACGCTTATTCAATTCTTCCAACATGCAACTGATATATTTGCCGCATTTATGATCACATTCAACAACTCTTTTTTCGTATCCATCACGGCCCCAGTCATTCCACGAAAAATATGCCCCATCTATCATCATTGTTTCTAGATAAGGTAAAATATCTGCAAAACTCGCCATACCTCTAAGCAAAGCAAACATCAAAGCACGTTCTTCTATACTCCCACAGCCGTTTGTAATATTAAATGAAGTTGACGGTGTCAGAGGAATAAGCTGCACATATCTTTCAAGTACTTTTTCATTGTTTTCTTGCTCAAATATCTTTAAATGCTGCATCGAAAGCCGTGTATCCGATACTCCATCAACCGTGGCACCATTATACAACTTTTGAATGTTTTGGCTTGCGATGGATTGATTGGAACAAATGTAAACCACCTTAAATAGGTTATCCGCTTTCTCCTCTTTATGCCAGCTTGCCAATCTGGCGATAAGTCCTTTGGCCACCAATGTTTTCCCTAGTCCCACTTCATCTGCCACAAGAATCCTATTTTGGCCTGACCTAAAAACTTCAAAACAGCGATCAACCGTAGCACGTTGGAAATCTTTCAGCCCTTCCAATATTTCAATTTCTTTCGCCTTTATATCAATCATTTTAATACCGCCTTTTCGAAGGTATTATAAAGCGCATGAAAGTGTTCAGGAATGATATCCTTATCTGTTATCATAGCCATGACTTGCTTAATTTCAGTAAGTTTTCCCGGGCTTCTCGCCGCAGCCTTAAGCATTTTTTCATATATAATAGGTGTTTCCTGGCAATTTGCCGTTAAAAATTTATACTCGTTCCCTTTTTTCGCACCATCTTCAATGAATGTCAATAAATAATTGTCGCCAAGAAGAAAAGATATGTACTGAATAAATCCCTCTTTATTGCGAATTATGCTGTTAAATATACTGCTATCCCTGTCATCAGGAATTCCATCTGTTTTAATTTTTACCACCCGCGACAGCTCTTCGACGCCCTTTTGCGCAGTAACGACATAAAATTCCGACAACTGAGGTAAGTCAAGCCCCCGAAATATTACAATATCCTGTACTCGTGCGCGTTTAGTGATGAGAAGCGGCGAAATAAACAACTCAGTTTCGGTTTTTAGTTTTCCGATTTTAATTGTTATATTGTAACCATCTGAAATGGTTGCCAGGGTTTTTACTTTGCAAAATTCTTTTATTGCCTTTTGAAGATCTTCTTTAACATCATTTGCGTCACTCACCACATAGTCTATTGCCTGAATTTTCTCAAATGGGTTGAGTTTATCATCATTGCCAAAAAGATCACTTTTCAAGTTTTCGACATTTAGCCAACGTTGCTTGGCAACTATACTAACCATAAACTCTATATTCCCATTAAATGCATTTTCGCTGGCATTAGCTGAACCGAGAAACAGTTCACTGTATGAATCCTTTGTTCGGAGATATAATTTAGCATGAATATCCTGCTTTTTAATCTCACCTTCTTCAGCAAGTCGGTCTTCACCATCAACCACATCATCTTTCAAGGTATATGTGTCAAAATTCTGCAGAAAGTCTTTGGATAACTTATGCAGCTCACTTTTTCTGGTAATTAGAGTTTTATCGGCATTTTTAAGCTGTAATCTTTTAAACTCATCCATAATATTTTTGCTAAGAAAGGGCGACATTACCAATAGCTTGTGATAGGTATTGAATAGCTCCGTATACTTCTTGGTATATCCTTCGTAAATACCAAGCGGAATAAAATAAAAATCATCAAAGTGATTGTCGTTTAACTGAAACTCTATTTGCATAAGCTCGTCTATAAGTTTTTTCAAGCTCCGCTTCTTAACAGACATTTTTTCAAAGTGGCTTTCCATTCTTTCATGCAAGTACTTCATAAAAGCAACAAGCGATTCATTTTTAATCACCGCTTTGCCGGTTGGTTTGCCATCCATACATATAGCGACATCCCAGCTTCGATCAAAAGTAAGATTCCTGCTTAATACCAATATCCTATATATTGCTTCTGCATTATCGTCTTCATATTTGACAAGCCAAACTTTGGGATGAAATGACTTGCTATTTTTAGCCTTTACCATGACTATATTATTTTCGAGAAGAGGGAATAATTTATTTTGCGTTGCCGGTACCTTTATTTGCCCTGCTTCACAAAATATGAGCATTTTATCTGTAACTTTACGAAGTGCTTCTAAAAGGTATACAGGACTGTCAGATAATTTGCTGTCTATGTCTTCATTCAACCCTAATGAGATACTCATGCCTATAAGAGCTTCTAGGTCTAACGAATACGTTGTGCCGATTGCAAAAGCTGTTTTATAACCTACAGGTGGAATAAGCATTTCACTGTAGTCGAGCCTGTCCGAATTTGTTCTAAGCATCCATCCCACCCAGCCCTTCAAAGATATCCCTAATGATTCTCTGGGTATTGTAAAAACGATAATATAATTTCCCCATGTTAATTAGCTTACCGTCATATTGATACATATTTTCATTTATAAGTTTTGAACGACTTGCCCCTTTTAGCTGCTTTTCACGAGCAATTATTAGCTTGTCCAATTCATCATCATCGAACAGGGTATTTTGATAGGCTCTGAGAAAATGCCGCAAATTCAGATTTCTTACCTCCAGCCTGGCAAACATACGATCCAGTTCGATTTGGGGTATATCATTTTTCCATGACTCCCACGCTTCAAGCACTTCCTCGTCTTCTCCTTTTGTAAAAATCACATTATAGCGAATCTGTGCGCCATGAATAAATTGAGCAAAATTTCTAGCTAAAACATAATCGTTTTTCATCATTTCCGGCATAACTGGAATGAGCTTATCAAGATCATTGAATGAATCATATTCACAAAAATCGCTCCTGTTCTCACGCAGAACCAAAGCCATTAAACTATCTTTCGTATTAGGCATCGTTATTATTTTTTGTTTTAAGAAGAAGGCTTCTTCTTGCGACAAATCAATAGTTAATCCTTCGCGCCAGTTTTGCATCGGTACCGGAATCCGCCAAAAATTAAACATCCCATCGACACCATCTGCGTCATCTGATGTCTCGTCGCTATTTCGCTTATTGTTGCCGGCGCTTCTAATTTTTTGTTTATTATCCCTAACTGTACAAAATGCTTTCGCGTATTCTGAAAGAGTTAATCCCTGGTTTGCAAAAATGCCGTATGTTTTTAAGGCATTCCAATATATACTCGACGGCTTCCGTTTTAACTTTTCCCTGGCTTCTACACCGATAACACCTTCTGCGTCATCGTTATCAAGAATATCAATTAACTCTGTTTCCTTCTGATCCAAAAGGCTTAAAAATTCATGCGGATTTATACTCATGTATTTTTCTAATTCAAGCATTATGTATGGAACAACAAATAAATATTTAGCCCTGGTCTGGATTGTTGAAGTACCAGGGAACAAAATGTCTGCAAAACTATCTCTAATAATTCCTATACCTAACTCATCAAGCGCCCCTGGTTCGGATAAAAGTCTTAGCACACTAAGAACTTTACCACGCTGCTCTTTTGAGAAATCTATCCAACCAATCTTCATGTGAATACCCCACTAAATAATTTGTTACTATAGTTATAATAACAAATTATCAATTTGTATGCTTCTCAATATAACCTGCTATTCCTAAATCATCATACCAGTCTCTTCCCTCAAATATTTCAAACAATCATTCCCGAGCAGATGAGCACTGTTCGACATCAATTCCTTTATAAATGGTGCTACCCAGTATTGGCTTTCACAAGGTGGTGTGTATCCACATTCCAAATAATCAAGATAGTCACTTGACATTATTGATATAGGACGACATAGTGCTAAAAGATATACAAAAGTTACGGTAATATAATCTAAGTGTTTAATCGTTCGATCGATAAAAATTGTTAATTCTTTTTCTGTATAAACTCTCACAAATTTATTGTAAAAAGAAATACCGCTACCGTGAACATAACTATTAAGAGTACTCCCTATTTCATCAAAACTACACTTTAAATTGTATTTTCTAACAGCATCCTTAGTATGTGGCATGCTTGCAATATGACTAAGTATCTCCCCTATGTTTAAATCATGCAAATTATTATCAATCCATTTTTTTATATTTTCTTCCTGTTTGCTTGCTTTTTCGTCAGAAAATAGGTTGTTAATTTCGTTAACAGAAACAATATATAAATAGAAAAAAAGGTCGTCACGATATTTTCTAGTCAAAGTTATCACATCAGCAAAATGACCATATTCACAACAAATTAGCATACTATGTAATGTCATTACAGCTGAATTTAAAATATTACTAGGTGTTATAAGAGTCGATAGCCTAGTAACAGTAGCATCCCTACCAAATTGGAGGCTAGAAAAACTTGACATAAAAGAATGATTATCACATATTTTTTTCAATAACCGGCCACAATTCTGATCTAAAGTGCAAAACCTTCGTTCTGCTTTGTATTCAACGAATTCATCTAAACCAGATAACAATTTAACCACCCCGTTAAAAAATAATTTAATAAATATGAACCAAAGAAACGCTTAGTGCTAAAATATCAACAAATAAAATCTTTATATCTTTCTAAATTAATACCCTAATTTAAACTAGCCAAAATTTGCGTTTCACTCCAAAGGATCCTTTTAAATTAGGCGTAATTCCCAACTTTTGACAAAAGCGGCAATATTCTTTATCCAGTTCTTCAGATACCGATGGCTTTTTCCTAATGATTGAGCTTATAGCCTTATTAGTGACTCTACCATCTTTTTCAAAGTTATTAGAATGCAACTCTTTTGTATTTGCAGTATAGCCAATAAATCTGCTAGGATAGAATCTATATTCGCCGTTATTGTTAACAACAACGAAGCAGGTACCTCTTTTAATTAAACCAATAACATATTCTTTTTGTTCTGGATCATTTTGATAGCTATCAACCGTCTTAATGTTTGCTCTGATCTCATTCAAGTTTTTGACCAATTGTATCTTGTTGATCATATAATTTTCCTTCTTTCCAATATTTTCATACGCTAGTTATCACTCATATAATGTCCAAAAGCGGCATAGTCGACCATCACATATCTCTTCGTGATAATCGACTATACCGCTTTTCTTTTCAATTTGCTTATTATGTTTAATCATCGGAACTCATCTCCGCCTTAACATATCTTTAAAGAATACCTTAAATGTAACAGCCATGACTATAAACAATCAACTGTTTATAGAAAATGAAGGGTATTCCAAGAATTGAAAATTACCAGTATTAAATATGAAAAATTTCTATAACTTTGGCATCGTTATTAAAATTTAATAATACTAATTATACATTGTTTTATCTTTTTACTATTTCAATATTCCTATCAACACAATCATCTGCATCCAAAACAAGTTCTTCTATTTTATACATGTCTTTTGCTATTAACAACGCTTCTTCAGCGGAAACAGCTTTTATTTTCATGCGTCTTTGCAGAGTTTCTGTTATTTCAACAGTATAATATTTGTTTTCCATTTGAGTTATCTCCTCATAAGTGTTTGTTTAAAATTAACCCCTCTTCAAACCCATTAGGATATGTGTAGATTTTTTTGCTTCTATCAAAAATAGGATTAACATCATGTATTATGCTGTGGTGATTTGGACATAATATCAGTTGATTATCAAAATCATTATTAAAGCTTTTGACAAAATAATCTATATGATGTGCTTCCACAACTTGAGACGAATATTCTTCTCCAATACGCTTCCCGCATATTTGACAATGGTAATCATAAAGTAGTTTCAAGTTATCGCCGATTTTCTTATTAAGCTTTCTTATTTTTAAAAGCCGCTCGGCAACAAAGAAACCTGAATTATTATCAACAATTTCGTAATCAAAATTTGCTTCAACCTCTTTTTCTTGCTTTCCTTTTATTACTTCTTGCAGTTCAAAAATATCACCAGCAATAATTGTATCTAACAAATATGAATCTTGATCTTCTGTTGTATATATAGCAAGATATTCTTTGATTTCATCTGGCAACCGAATTAAAGATCTATCACCATCTAATCGTAGCTTCCTTTTTAATTTAAGATACTCATAACTCTTGCTAAAATAAACTCTTAAAGCCTTTGATAACTCACTATTCCTTGAATATCTAATCTGTAAAGTATCATTTATTCTATTAAATTTCGGTGAAAAATTAACATTAGTAATTTTCGACTTATATGCTTTTCCATCTAGATATAAAATAATGTTTTTTGATTCGCCTCTTTTTAAAAACTTATCCATATTTCTACCAAAAACAACTTGATTATCAACCGGCAAAGTAAGTCCATCATGAAGCAAAGACCAATCTACTTCTTTTTTATAAACATAATGTTCCATTGTATTCACAAAAAGACTTCCCTTCACGTCTAAGTATCAAGTCAATTCTTATAGGCAAAACCCTGAAATTCCATATCATTCTTGGCTTGAAATAACTCACCTTTCAGAGGTTCGCCATTAGTTCAAGTATTCCTGCGTAAAAATTTTGAGTTTGTTATAGATGTCCCTTTTTTTACCATTGTTATAATTTGTATATTCGGCTAATATTATTTTTATCAGAATATACCGAAAACTTTACAAAGATGCTATTATATAGGTAGATATACTTTGTTTGCTGCAAGGAGGGGTTACCTTATGGGAAAATTTCTTATCAAGAAAGCTGTCGGCGGTTTCAAATTCGGTTTAATAGTCGCCAATGACGAAATCATTTTGAACTCAGAAATTTATTCTTCGGACGCCGCTTGCCGAGCCGGTATCGACAGCGTCAAAAAAAATGCCCTCATCGCCAAGATTGAAGACCAAACGGTTGAGGGACACAAGGTATTGTCGAATCCGAAATATGAAGTTTTCAAAGATAAAAAAGATATGTTCCGTTTCCATCTGAAAGCACGCAATGGTGAAATCATCGGTGCTTCAGAGAGCTATGCGAAAATGGAGAACTGCCTGATGGGCATCGAAATCATCCGCAAATATGCACTGGATGCCAGAATTGTAGAGGAAACATGAGGATTGAACACAAAAAGGAGTTTGCACAAATTCGTGCAAACTCCTTTTTTATTTAATTGTTATCTATTTTTATTAAATCAATTTTACAAAAGTTGATTATTTATAGCTTTTGTGATATGCTTTTCACGAAATGAAGGTGATTGTATGCAAAAAATAATACAACGGCCTCAATACTTAGAGGCACTGCAAAACTTTAAGGACAAAAAACTTATTAAGGTAGTCACTGGTATTCGCCGTTGCGGCAAATCTACCTTATTCGATTTATATTGTGATTATCTGCAAAAAAGCGGCATAAAGGAAAATCAGATTATCCGCCTTAATTTGGAAAGTGGCGATTTTTATGCCATAAAAGATTATGAGCAACTCTATGCTTACATCAAAAAACTGGTTAAACCGAAGCAAATGAATTATATTTTTATTGATGAGGTTCAAAATATTAAAGATTTCCAAAAAGCCGTCGACAGTTTATTCGTTCTAGACAACTGTGATATCTATATAACCGGTTCTAATGCTTACTTGCTTTCCGGCGAACTCGTTACGTTGTTATCTGGCAGATATGTGGAAATAAAGATGCTGCCACTTTCTTTCAAAGAGTATCTATCCTTCTTTCCGGATCAAACCGATCTGATTCTTAAATACAACAATTACTTGCAGAATAGCTCTTTCCCTTATACTTTGTATCTGGCGGGCAAAAGTGAAATTATCGCCTATCTTGAAGGTATTTATAATACTATCTTGGTCAAGGATATTGTAACAAGAAAAAAGATAGCTGATGTTTCTATGTTGGAAAGTATTATAGAGTATCTTTTTGATAATATTGGTAATCTCTGTACTTCCACCAAAATTGCCAATACCTTAACATCCGCTGGTCGCAAAATATCTGTTGCAACTGTCGAAACTTACATCAATGCCCTCCTGGAAAGCTTTGTCATATACAAGACTGGCCGCTATGACTTAAAAGGCAAACAATACCTGACCACAGGCAGCAAATACTATATTGCTGACGTAGGTCTGCGTTACTATTTGCTTGGTGCAAAAAAGGCTGATTTGGGGCATATCCTGGAAAATATTGTCTATCTTGAACTTTTGCGCCGTGGTTACAAAGTATATGTTGGCAAATTATACACTGCGGAAATAGACTTTATCGCCACAAATAATGAAAGCACCGAGTATTATCAAATTGCCTATACTGCCGTGGAAGGTGATACCCTTAAGCGTGAACTAACGCCCTTGGAAGCTATTAAGGATCATCACCAGAAATATTTACTGACGATGGATTTTATTCCTCCTGTCTCCCATAATGGCATCAACCAAATCAATGTCTTAGATTGGCTCATGAAATAACTTACACTCGATTATTGACCATTAACGTTTGACAGCCCGACCCACAAAATTATGTGAGCCGGGCTGTTTTTTATCTAACTTTTCGTCCGTGCGTATAGGTCGGCAATAATAAAGGTGATACTTTGTCGGTCTGGATGCCTGCCGCGGCAAGCTCTGCCTCGAACTTCTCGATGTGACTGAGCGTCAGCTTACCAAGCTGTGTCTCCTTACTCTTCCGGGCAGCGCTCTTACCGGCAATCCTGCCAAACACGATGATATCCAGAAGTGAGTTGCCCATCAAACGGTTCTTGCCGTGGATGCCGCCGACTGCTTCGCCTGCGACAAACAGGTTCTCGATCTTGGTACCGGCCTGCTCGTTGATCAGGATGCCGCCGTTCTGGTAGTGCAGTGTCGGGTAGACGAGGATCGGTTCTTTGCGCAGGTCGATGCCGAACTTGGCATACATGCGCAGCATACCTGGCAGTCTCTTCTCGATCGTACCTGCGCCGTGGAGAATTTCGATCATCGGTGTATCGAGCCAGACAGCGCTGCCGCCGAGTGCGGGCACGCCCTTGCCCTTGGTGGTGCATTCGCGGATGATGGAAGCCGCTGCTACGTCACGCGTCTCCAATGGATGCATGAAGGCTTCGCCTTCGGAGTTGATCAGCATAGCACCAAGCGAACGCACCTTCTCGGTGACCAGTGCGCCGAAAATTTGTGCCGGATAAGCAACGCCGGTCGGATGGTACTGGATGGCGTCGGCATAGATGAGCTCAGCGCCGACGCGATAGCCGAGAATAAGTCCGTCAGCAGTGGCGCCGTAGTGGTTGGAAGTCGGAAAACCTTGGTAATGCAGTCTTCCGGCACCGCCGGTGGCGATGATGACTGTTTTTGCCCTAGCGACCAGGTATTCTCCGGTATCATAATTCATCAGTACCGCACCTGCGGCCTTGCCTGCTTCGTCGAGCAGCAATTCGATGGCTGGTGCATAGTCTATTGTCGTAATACCGCGGTTCGTTGTTTCGTCACGCAGTACGCGCATGATTTCGGCGCCGGTATAGTCGGCCGCCGCATGCATGCGTTTGCGGGAGGTACCGCCGCCGTGGGTCGTGACCATCACGCCTTTTTCATCTTTATCAAACATCACGCCAAGGTCGTTCAGCCATTTGATGGCCAAAGGCCCGTCGTTGACCAGACGCTTCAGAAGCTCCGGTTTGTTGGAATAATGGCCGCCGCCCAAAGCGTCGAGATAATGAATAGCTGGGGAGTCATTTTCCTTATCTGCTGCCTGAATGCCGCCTTCTGCCATCATCGTATTGGCCTCGCCCAATTTGAGCTTCGTCACCAGAAGTACTTTTGCGCCGGCTTTATCCGCTTCGATAGCTGCGGAAGTGCCTGCGCCGCCGCCGCCGATGATCAGGACGTCCACATCATAATCGACGCGCTCAAGGTCTATTTCATCGCTCTTGATGCGGCTGTTGGCCTGCAATAGTTCGGCCAGTTCGGTCGGTACCTTGCTGCCTTTATTCGGTCCAACGGAAAGAACGGTGAAACCGCTTTGGCGGTAATCCGGATGGTACTCCTGCAAAAGTGTGTCCTTTTCTTCCGCGCTCATCCGTGCGGGAGTGACGTTCATTCTGGCGCTTCTTGTTTTTTCAACATTCGCCATGGATTTTAACATTTCTGCTGTCAGCATTGTTCGCCCTCCCTCACTTTTCGATCTCGCGGTTGTTGTAGAGTTCTTTTATTTCTGCCAACGGTTTTTGCATCAACTGCTCCAGCAGCTTTTCGCAGTCGCCTTTTTCAATTTCACTGACGCGTTGGTCGAGATGTTCACTCTGCGGTGCGAGATATTTGCCAGTCAAACGGCGTGCCAGCAAGCCTACTGCCGAATGGCTGATTTGCGCCGGACATCTGGAAGCGCAGATATTACAGCCGACGCAGTCGAAGGAAGCGTGTGCGCATTTTTCGTAGTCGCCGCGCTGGGCATATGCAATATACTGCATGACGTTCAGGCCCTGCAGACAGCCTTTGGTACAGGCATTGCAGCCGATGCAGCTGTAAATCTCTGGATAAAGCTGTCCCATAATATTCTCGGTCGGTTTGATTTCTGTGATATCAAAAGTTTTTTTGTTGATCGGATAGGCCTCGATCTTGCCTACGCACATCCCGGCTTCGATCTTCGTCTGGCAGGAAAGACAGACTTTCAGCTCGCTCGAGCCTTTCATTCTATAAACAACGGCACAACCGCCGCAGAAACCACTGCGACAGCCGCAGCCCCGCACCAGTTTGTAGCCGGCGTATTCCATTGCATCCATGATGGTCAATTCCGCGGGCACGGTATACTGCTTGCCCAGCAGGAAGACCTCGACCATTTCTTCTTTCATTTTTTCAGCCTCCTTCAGTCTCAATACTCATCCGGCAATTCGTCGAGCTCGTCGCACCGGAAAACCGGGCCGTCCTTGCAGACATATTTGCTGCCGATATTGCAGCGTCCGCACTTCCCGATGCCGCATTTCATCTTCATTTCCATCGTGGTGTAGACCTGCTCTTTGCTAAAGCCCATCTCTTCCAGAGCCGCGAGCGTCAGTTTGATCATGATTGGCGGTCCGCAGACGAGGACGGTCTTGTCGGTGCTGAAGCCCAGGTCTTTCAGATATTGAGGCACGAAGCCGACATTGCCGCTCCAACCTTCTTCGGGGCGGTCAATCGTCAGGTGTACGTTCATAGCAGCTGACTCGGGCCAGGCTGTCGTCAGTTCTTCGTAGTCCACGAAGTCTCCCTTGCTGCGTGCGCCGTAAACTACGTCTATTTTGCCGTAATTGCTCCTATTGGCAAGTGCGTAATCGATTACGGAGTGCAAGGGCGCCAGGCCGATGCCGCCCGCAATAAAGAGCAGGTTCTGCTGCTTGAGCGCCGTCTCGACCGGAAAATTGTTGCCGTATGGTCCTCTGATCGCTATCTCCTGCCCTGGTTCTACTTCGTGCAGATAATCCGTCAGTTGCCCGCAGCGTTTGATGCTGAACTCCATATAATTAATATTCGTCGGTGAAGAAGTAATAGAGAAAATCGCTTCGCCGAGACCAGGTACGGAAATAATCGCGCACTGACCTGGCAAATAATCGAAGCAGCGCCCGCCCTCCGATTTTTCCACGCGGAAGGTCTTGACGTCGCCTGTGTCCTGCCTGATGGCGGTGATCACGGCAATCTGCGGGATCAAAGTATCTTTGCTGTGGCAATCACACATTTTTTGTCACCCCCAATGCTTTGGCAACCTTCACGATATTGAGGCTGACCGGACATTTTTGCAGGCAGCGCCCGCAGCCTACGCAGGCATAAGTGCCCTCATTATTAGCCGGGAAATAAACCAGTTTATGCATATATCTTTGTCTGAAACGTGCCAGACGTGTCGTCCTGGGGTTGCCGCCCGCCATATTGGTGAAATCGCTGAACATGCAGGAATCCCAGCAGCGGTAGCGTTCCACTTTGTCATTCACTTCGTAATCCCTGATGTCATAGCAGTGGCAAGTCGGGCAGACATAAGTACAGGTGCCGCAGCCAAGACAAGTCTGGCTGAGCTCGCCCCAAATATCAGATTCAAATATCTCTGCCTGCTTACTGCATTCTTCAGCTGACAAGGTGAAATTTGCCAAAGGCATCTTGTCCATCAGGGCATCTACTTGCGCCTGTTGTGCGGCGACTATTTTGTCCCCGTCTTCTGCTTCGGTCAATAAATCCGTAATTGCAAAGGTCAGTTCCGCGCCTTTCGTGGTCTCAGCCTGCCAGAAGAGGTAGTCGCCTACCAGCCAGGTGGTGATGTCCGCAACAGGTTTTGTCGGCTCGATGCCGAAAGTTCGGCAGAAGCAGGTTTCCTCGGGCTCGCTGCAGGCCAAGCCGATCAGCGTGCAGTTGGCTCGTCTTGCTTCGTAATAATGGTCATCGGGCTCCTTCAGGAATACTTTGTCCAGCAGGTTGAAGCTGGCCAGGTCGCAGGCGCGTACGCCGAAAGCAATCGTCCTCTCCTCCGGCAGCTGTCTCTGCTCTACGCTGAGTTTTTGCCCCTTACGTTCGAAGTCCAGCAGGTTTTCTATTTGCGGGAAAAAGATATTTTTCAGTGACTTGGCGGTAAGCGTCGACTTGAGGTCAACTTCCGTTCCTTCCTGCCAAAGTGCGAAATCGGTCTTCTTGTCTGCGCGCACAGGTGTATATAATTTGCCAATTGCCGCCAATCTTGCGAAAAGTTCGGGCCAACGCTTCTTTTCTATTTTCAGCATCTTATTCCCTCCCTTTCGTCGCGGCACCGGGCTCGATGTCTTCGACGTCAAAAGCCAGTAATGGCGAGTTCGTTTCCGCATCGGCGCCGGCCTGATAATCACCGTAAAATTCATTGATATCTTTGATGAACTTCCTATTCAAAAGGTCGAGGCGGATGCCCTGCGGACAAACACGGCTGCACTCGCCGCAGTCCGTGCAGCGTCCTGCCACGTGGTAAGCGCGGATGATATGGAAAAGCTGTTCTTCCGCATTGTTGTTATTGGCTTTACCGGCTACCGGCGAATCAGGATTATCGAAAAGGCACTGCTCACAGCTGCAGGCCGGGCAGATATCACGACAGGCATTGCACCGGATGCATTTGGAGAGCTCCTGCTGCCAGAAGGCAAAACGTGCCTGCGGCGAAAGACTCTCTAGTTCCTTCACTTCGTCAAATCTATCATAAGTCGCATGCTTTACTTCAACTGGTTCGCCAATAGTTTCATCACTGACTGCGTAGGCGCTGCCTTTGCAGGCCAGGCATTTATTGAGCAGTACTTCTGCCCTTGCGACTTCTTTAGTGCCGTACGCCGTTGTCACCTTGAGATCTTCACCGTTTTCAGTAATGCAGATAATGCCTTTCAGCCCCTGTGCCTTGATTTTGTTGATGTCCACCATGCCTGCGCAGGGAATGCCGATGACCAACACCTGCTCACGTTTGACGCGCCTGTCCTTGATGAGCTGGTTGAGGCTGTAGGTATCGCAGGGTTTCAGAAACACTGCGGTCTTTTCATCTTTTTTCGTATTCGCTATCAGGTATTTGCTGAGATTAGCGGCGCAGAAAGCGTTGTAGACGAGTCCGTCCAATTCTTCCGCCTTGCTGAAATAGGCCGGTGCATTGTCGTAGAACATCTCGCCCTTTTGCCAGGCGATGACGCGGGTGACTTGCTCTGCCGCCAGTAAATCTCTTGCTTTTTCCTTGATCAGCTGCTCTATTTTTTGCATCTCAGATCCCTCAACTTTACGTTTTCTCCCAGAGCTTTGATGGTCTCCGCAAAGCTGGTCATGACTTCGGCAAATTTGTTGCCTTCGGCGGCCGATACCCATTCTACCCTCAGCCTTGCCTTGTCGACACCGAGGAAACTCAGCATGCTCATCAAGAGCGTCATGCGACGCCGCGCAAAGTAATTGCCGGTCGTATAATGGCAGTCGCCGGGATGACAGCCGGCGATGATGACGCCATCGGCTCCCCTGAGGAATGCCCTGAGGATAAAGGTCGGGTTGACCCTGCAGGAGCAGGGAACTTTGATGATTTTTACATTAGCCGGGTAACTTCTTCTGGCTGTACCGGCTAAATCAGCACCGGCGTAGCTGCACCAGTTGCAGCAGAAGGCCACGATCAACGGCTCAAATTCTTTGTCCGGCGTACTTTGGGCTGCTAACATATTGCGTCCACCTCCGCCATAATTTGTTTGTTGCTGAACCCTTTAAGGTCCATCGCGCCGGAGGGGCAAGCTACCGTACATGCGCCGCAGCCTTGGCAGAGTGCTTCGTTGACCTGGGCGATCAAACGTTTTTCCTTCAGGCCTTTGACATTGACCATTTTGTATTCCGCGCTGATCGCGCCGTAAGGGCAGACTTTTTCGCAAGCCAGGCAGCCGCTGCAAATCTGTTCATTAACGTGTGCCACACACGGATTGGTCAGCAGTTTATCCTTGGATAAGAGACCCAAAACTTTGACAGCCGCCGCTCCTGCCTGGGCAACGGTTTCCGGGATATCCTTCGGACCCTGGCAGACGCCGGACAGGAAAATTCCTGCCGTCGGACTTTCGACCGGCCGCAGTTTCGGATGTGCTTCCGTGAAGAAGTCATTGGTATCAATGCTGGCGGTCAGCATCGTCGCCAGTTTTCTGGCATCCGCAGCCGGTTTGATCGCAGTCGCCAAGACCACCATATCGGCAGGCACACCGAGTTGAGCGCCGCTCGCCACATCGGAAGCATGTACCAGCAGATGATCGCCTTCTTCGGTGATCTTGCCAACCATGCCCTTGGTATACTTCACGCCGTATTCCTCGACAGCACGGCGGTAGAATTCGTCGAAACTCTTGCCGGGCGTACGTACATCAATATAGAAAACCTGTACGTCGATGTCCGGATATTTTTCTTTCACCAGCATTGCGTGCTTGGCGTTATACATGCAGCAAATCTTCGAACAGTAGCTTTTGCCGCGCTCCGTTGTGTCACGGGAACCGACACAGGAAACGAAGACGATGGATTTCGGCTTTCTGCCGTCGGAAAGTCTGACGAGATGGCCTTGCGTCGGTCCGGCGGCATTCGTCAGCCGCTCAAACTCCAGCGAAGTGATGACATCCGGGCAATATTCATAATTGAATTCGCCGAACTTGGTAAGGTCGATCGGTTCAAACCCAGTCGCCAGCACGATTGCGCCGTATTTCTGGGTGACTAGTTCGTCTTCCTGCTCATATTCAATAGCGCCTGCCGGGCAGACTTTCGCACAAATACCGCACTTGCCGGTCTGGAATTTCAGACAGTTTGCGCGGTCGATAACGGGCACATTTGGAATCGCCTGAGCGAAAGGAATATAAATCGCGCTGCGGTTCCTTAAACCTTGATCGAACTCACTTTTGGCCTTTTTCGATGGGCATTTCTCACTGCAGATACCGCAGCCGCTGCAGCGATCCACCGAGACGCTGCGCGCTTTCTTGCGGATGACGGCTTCGAATTGACCGACATAACCGCTGACTTTTTCTATTTCACTATAGGTATAGATGGTAATATTTTCGTGCGTGGCCGCTTCCACCATTTTCGGTGTCAGAATACAGGCCGAGCAATCGAGCGTCGGGAATGTCTTATCCAGCTGCGACATCTTGCCACCGATACTCGGTGTTTTTTCCACGATATCGACTTTGTAGCCTGCTTCCGCTATATCGAGAGCAGTCTGCAGGCCAGCAATACCGCCGCCGATGACGAGCGCTCTTTTGACGACCGTGCTCTCACCGGAAACCAACGGCGTATTCAGCTTAACTTTCGCAATCGCGGCTTTCGCCAGGGCAATGGCCTTAGCAGTCGCCACTTCCCTGTCTTTGTGCACCCAGGAACAATGTTCCCGGATATTGGCAATTTCCACCAGATATGGATTTAGTCCGGCTGCCTGAGCAGCCTTGCGGAAAGTCGCTTCATGCATGCGCGGTGAACAGGAACAGACGACCACGCGGCTCAGTCCGTAATCCTTGATAGCCTTCTGCATAAGTTCCTGACCGCCTTCGGAACACATATAACGGTAATCAGCCGCAAAGGCGACCCCGGGAATGCTTTTCACGCTTTCAGCAACGCGGGCAACGTCCACCGTCGCGGCGATATTACTGCCGCACCAACAGACAAACACACCTATCTTCTGCAATCTTATCCCTCCCAGAACCTTTCAGAGATTCCTTACTTGTTATATTTGCGCAGTGCGCTCACCAGAGCCTGCTGCGGGATCATTTCATCTATTTCCGCTGGCAGTGCATCGACATTCAGCCTGTTTGCACCCTGCTGGCGGATCACGCTGAGGCGTACAGCTTCAATCAGCTTCGCCGGATCAACGCCGCGCGGACAGCGGGCAGAACAAGTAAAACACGACAGGCATTGCCAAAGCGTATTGCTTGCAGCCAGGGTATTCACTCTGCCGTTCATCAGTTCCCAGACAAAGCGGTGTGGCAGGATATCCATTTTACTGCCTGCCGGACAGGCTGCCGAGCATTTGCCGCACTGCATGCAGTTTTCCGGCTTGACGCCGCTAATGCGCAAAATCTCTGCTGCTGCTTCTTTCTCCGTCACATGCATATTCACACCTCTTCCTTTACGCCAAGGGCTTCCGCCAACAGTTCGGTAAAGTAAAAAATCGGCAGTTTCTGAGCAGACGCCGCATTGACCTGTAGATTGTAGCTGCACAGCGGACAGGCCGTAATCAGCGAATCCACTCCCTTGTGCGCAGCCGAGGCCAGAATCTTGCTGACCATGTTCTGCGCCGACCCCTTGTCCTCTAAAGCAATATAACCGCCGCAGCATTCGTTGCGATAATCGTAAACGACCGGTTCCGCACCAAGTGCTTTGATGAAGTCTTCCAGAATTGTTGGATTCTCCGGATCGTCGAATTGCATGACGCCGGCAGGCCGTAATAAGAGACAGCCATAATAAGCGCCGATCTTGCGTCCGGTCAGGGGTTTCACTACTTTTTTCGCCAATTCCGCAAAACCAATTTCGTCACGCAATACCTCCAGATAATGCAGCACCTGCGTTTCACCCTGATAAGGCTTGTCCAGCTCGAGGTAGGCATTGACCTTGGCATTGATTTCCTTGTTTTCCGCCATGTCGCTGTTCACCCTTTTCAATACATGGTGACAGGCTGAGCACAGCGTGACGAGCTTGCCATCAATTGCCGCCGCTGTTGCCAGGCTGCGCACCGATGACAGGCGGGTAGCTATTTCGTCCTGCGCCAATGGATAAACCGCGCCGCAGCATTGCCATTCCTTGAGTTCTGCCAGTTCGAAGCCTAAAGCTTCCGCCGCTTTTTTCGCATAAAGGTCGAGTTGTTTGGCCTTCGTGCTCAAAGTACAACCGGGATAATAGTTATAAACCATGCATCTGCGCCCGTTCTTGCTTCGGGCTCCCTCCTTTGTCTTTTTCCTCCAAATGAGCATAAAAAAATACTTATTAGCTTGGGTCCCCGGCATCCTCGCCTAAGGCTGCCGCTAGCGGCCAAGTAATAAGTACTGTTCTCGTATCTTGATATAGGCTTCAACTCACTTTCAAATCTTAATATTGAATGCAGTTAGTCTGACTAATCAAAGCTGAGTAAAGAAACAAAATTAAACTATAATTCGTGTATTCTACAAAGCCGGCGATAATCCTTTCAAGGCAGCGACAAAATTTTCCAAGGCGGACATATTGCGTCCCATGCCATCGTAAAAAACAGGCGTCGCACAAATGCGACGCCTGCTCAAATATATTCTTTAATTGTTTCTCTGCGCATGCTGCGCGACTATCTGAGAAGTCTCCTGCTAAATAGTAGGTTCTGCTTCAGCTGTCACCGGAGCAGCAGCAGTTGCTTCTTCTTTCTCTTCTGCCGGTTTGCCGGTCAGAATTTCCATGAATTCAACACCGGTAATGGTTTCTTTCTCCAGCAGGAAGGCTGCCAGCTCGTGCAATTTTTCTTTATTTTCTTCCAGAATACGCAGCGCTTTCTCGTGCGCCTCTTTGATGATGGAGAGAACCTCGCCGTCAATTTTAGCTGAAGTCTCTGCTGAACAAGACAGGGAAGTGTCCGCCCCCAGATAAGGATTATTGAGAGTTTCCAGTCCCATCATATCGAATTCCTTGCTCATACCAAGGCGGGTAACCATCGCTCTGGCCATACGCGTAGCCTGTTCAATATCATTCGCAGCACCGCTGGTGATCGTACCGAAAATAGTTTCTTCTGCTGCACGGCCGCCTGTGATGGTTGCTATCTTATTAAAAGCTTCTTCCTTCGTCATCAGCACGGTTTCTTCCTCAGCCACCTGCATAGTGTAGCCGAGAGCACCGGAGGTACGAGGAATGATCGTTATCTTATGTACCGGAGCCGACTCTGACTGCTTGGCAGCAACGAGAGCGTGACCGATTTCATGGTAGGCGACGACTTTCTTTTCTTTGGGTGAAATTACTGCGCCTTTGCGTTGATAACCGGCAATAACGACTTCTACGGATTCTTCGAGGTCACTCTGAATGACATACTCGCGTCCCATTTTGACGGCACGCAGAGCAGCTTCGTTGATGATGTTAGCCAGCTCGGCGCCGGAAGCGCCGCTGGTCGCTCTTGCAATGGCATTGAAGTCGATGCCTTCGCCCAGCTTGATATTAGCGGCATGCACACGCAGAATAGCTTCGCGTCCCTTGAGGTCTGGCAGTTCTACCGGTATGCGCCTGTCGAAACGTCCCGGACGCAGGAGTGCTTTATCCAAGGTTTCCGGCCTATTGGTCGCAGCGAGAATAACTACACCTTTGCTGCTGTCGAAACCATCCATTTCGGACAGTAATTGGTTCAATGTCTGCTCTCTTTCGTCGTTGCCGCCGAACTGGCCGCTGTTACGTTTCTGGCCGATAGCATCAATCTCATCGATAAAGACAATACACGGTGCTTTTTCCTGTGCCTGCTTGAAAAGATCACGCACACGGGCTGCACCCATACCGACGAACATCTCGATGAACTCAGAACCGGAGATCGAGAAGAAAGGAACTTTCGCTTCGCCGGCTACTGCTTTGGCGAGCAGCGTCTTACCTGTGCCCGGAGGTCCTACAAGCAAAGCACCTTTCGGCATATTCGCACCGATTTTTTTGTATCTATCAGGGTTGTGGAGAAAATCAACTAATTCCATCAAAGCCTCTTTGGCTTCGTCCTGCCCGGCAACATCGGCGAAGCTTTTGCCCGTCTGCGCTTCCACGTAGACCTTGGCGTTACTTTTACCGAAGCTCATGGCATTGCCGCCCATCCTGTTCCCCATGAAACGCATGAAGAGCTGCCCCAGGATGAAAAAGATAATGATTGGGAAAACCCAGTTGGTAAAGAAGTTGGCAAGCGGCGAACTCTCTTTAGGAATGACCTGGGAGAATTCTACTTTGCTCTTCACCAGACGGTTGACCAAATCCGGGTCTTCAACACGGCCGGTTACATAAATAGTTTTATCTGCATCGTCTTTGGCGACTACTGCAATTTTGTTCGAAGTTATTTCAACCTTGGATACCTGTCCTTCATCAACCTTCTGCAAGAAATTACCATAAGAAATTTCCTGAACCTTGGGGCTGAAGTACATCGGCGTTATCACCGCGTTAAAGAGATAGATCATCAGAATTGCTATCAGATAATAATAGATTAAAGGCTTTTTCGGGCCTTTGCGTTCTTCCATATAATTGTGTACCTCTGCTTTCTTGAAGCTAAAATATAATCATTAGTTAATAGAATTGACACTTACATAATACTTCGAATTTTGAGTTTACACAAGCAAAAAATACGTGAACAATAAAAAACAACCCTCTGCAGTCAAGTGCAGAAGGTTGTCTGATTATTTACTGAACTTAGCCTATTTCGCCGGCAAGCTCTGTCCCGCGGACCTTGAGCGGACGGTTGTTATCATCCACCATGACCACTTTGGGCACGCAGGCTTGTGCTTCCTCCGGCGTCATCATCGCATAAGCAATAATGATTACTTTGTCGCCGACGGTAACTTTACGCGCTGCCGCACCGTTCAGGCAGATAACACCGGAATCCGGTTCGCCTTCGATGACGTAGGTCTCCAGGCGGGCGCCGTTATTGTTATCAACTATTTGTACGCGTTCACCCGGCAGGATACCTGCGAGTTTCATCAGGGTGGAGTCGATTGTGACAGAACCCATATATTCTAGATTAGCCTCTGTAACGGTGGCTCTGTGGATTTTTCCGTGGAACATGTTGTAAAGCATTATTTTACCTCCAAAATAGTATTGTCTATTAGTCTTGTTGTACCGAATCTAACTGCCAGGGCCAGAAGATTTTCGCCCTGCATAGGGTTTTGGCATTCATTCAGATCAGGCATTTGATAGATTTCTACATAGTCGATGTCAGCCATAGGTTCTGCCTTAATCATCGCGGTTGTTGCGGCGACCAGCTTCTGAGGATCGCGCTCACCGGCAGCAAAAAGTTCCTGCGCATGTTTCAAGCTCCTGGAAAGGATCAGCCCTGCCTGTCGTTCCTCGGCGGATAGGTAAGTATTGCGGGAGCTCTTGGCAAGGCCGTCGGCTTCGCGCACGATCGGCATGATTCTCAGCTGCAGATTGAAGAACAAATCTTTGACCATGCGCTTTAAAACCTGTACCTGTTGGGCATCCTTCTGTCCGAAATAGGCTCTGTCCGGCTGGGCCAGATTAAAGAGTTTGCTTACTACAGTCGTCACGCCGCGGAAGTGAATCGGTCTTGATCTGCCGCACAGCACTTTCGTTACTTCACCTGTCACTTCAACCCAGGTCATTTCTTCGCTGGGGTACATCTCTTTTGGCGAGGGAGCAAAAACTATATCGGCACCCTGCGCTTCTGCTAATTTGCAGTCAGCATCAAGCGTACGCGGATAGCTGTCGAGATCTTCTGTCGGTCCGAACTGCGTCGGGTTAACAAAGACGCTGACGACGACAAGGTCATTTTCCTTATTAGCTGCTTTAATTAAGGAAGCATGTCCTTCGTGCAGCGCACCCATTGTTGGTACGAGCCCTATCGTTTTGCCTGCTGTTTTGGCGATGGCAATTTCATTTCTGAGTTCTTCGACTGTTTTAAATAGAATCATGAATTTTCCCCTCTAACTTGTTAGTATAGTTTTTCCAGTACTTCGTCATCTATTTTGAAAGTGTGTTCAGGAGCCGGGAAACTGCGGTCGCGAACGTCGCTGATGTATTCGGATACAGCACCGACAATTTCCTGATGCAGGTCGCGGTATTTCTTCACAAATTTCGGCGTAAAACCATTGCTGACACCCAAGAGGTCATTGCAGACCAGTACCTGGCCGTCACAGCCATTACCGGCACCAATGCCGATGGTCGGGATGGAGATCAATTCGCTGACTTTTGCTGCCAGCGCTGCCGGTACACATTCCAGCACGATACTGAAAGCACCTGCTGCTTCCAGAGCTTTAGCATCATCTAAGAGTTTCTGTGCTGCAGCCACATCCTTGCCCTGGACTTTGAAGCCGCCGAATTGGTTAACGGATTGCGGTGTCAGACCGATATGACCCATGACTGGAATACCAGCTGTAACCATTTTTTTCACCAGCGGACAAACTTCGCTGCCGCCTTCGAGTTTAATGGCTGCGCAGCCGCCTTCCTTCAGGAAACGTCCGGCATTCATAAGGCCTTCCGCTTCACTCGCCTGATAACTCATGAACGGCATGTCACCAACGACAAGGGCGTATTTAGTACCACGGACGACGGCTTGCGTATGATGAATCATCGCATCCATCGTGACCGGAATAGTAGAACTGTAACCCAGCATTACGTTGCCAACAGAATCACCGACCAGAATCATGTCGATGCCAGCCTCATCCACGTTACGTGCCATGGCGTAATCATAAGCCGTAATCATGGTACTTGGTCTGCCTTCCACCTTCATTTGTCTGATTGTGCTGGTCGTAATCGGTTTTCTCTCCATTTGTTATGAACCTCCCCATACTATTTTTTGTTTAAACGTTCTATTGCAGCGCACTTGCGAGCGCCTCAGCCTGCCTGGCATCAATGGTGCCATTGGCTTCAGCCAGACAAACTGTCTCTTTGCCAAGTGCTTTGTAAACTTCCGCGATTTTCGGCGGTAAGACCGCCAGATGTGCCTTGACCGTATTGATGTCGCCGCGGGCGATAGGCCCGGTCAACGCTTCACGCGCCAATTTGCTCTGATGCAGATTACGTGCCGTACCGTCGAAGAGTGCCAGTAATGCTGCCAGGCCTGCTTCCGGTGTCGGCGTCCATTTACTCATCAGTTCCTGTGCTACGGCCATAGCTGCCACCACATAGTTGGAAGCAAAACAGGCTGCAGCGTGGTAAGCCTTGCGTTCTGCGGCTGGCACGACGAAGACCTGTGCTCCTAGCAGTTCCGCGATTGCCTGCCCTGTCTCTTGGGCGTTCGGCATACCATCTACTGCCATGTAGATTCCCTGAAACGAAACATCTGCTGACGCGAAGCTTTGCAAAGGATGCAGGCTGCCGATCTCCGCACCTAATTCTGCCAGTGGCTGCAGCTCTTCCAACCCCAGAGATCCGCTGCAATGGAAGAATGTTTTGCCTTGCAGAGGCTGAGCTTCTTTTTTTTTGCTGAAAGGCTGCACCAGTTCAGCGGCAACTTCTCCTACCAATCTGTCAGGAACAGTCAAAAACAATACGTCGCAACTTGCTGCCAGTTCTTCATTAGCAGCAAAACCTTTTACCTGGAACTTAGCTGCTGCTGCCTGCGCATTGACCTCCGTACCTGCTGTCAGGCCAACAACATTTACGCCAGCCTCCTGCAGGCTTTTGCATAAAGCTCCTCCGACTTTGCCTGCGCCGATAATACCTATCTTCATCAAGCACCTCCCTTATCGCCGGACACAAAAAAACGCACCCCAGCCGGAGTGCGTAGTTAAACAAATGTTATTGTGTCTACGTCCCGGTCTTAAAGATCCAAGCGATATTGACATATTTTTCTTTTGCTGATCAGTTTTCCGTGTTGCGGTGAAGCGCCGAAGCTACCTCCCGCCGGTACTTACTAACCAACGCAGGTAAATGATACCATAGTAATTTTCAGATTGCAAGAAAAAAGTTAGCAGCGAAAAATACTATTATTTACAGGTAATATATTCTCAAAAAATAAAGTGTGTTACTTTTGGCAAGGGGTGAAGACGCGACGGGCTTGCTGCACATCAGCGACCGACTGCTTGCAGGCGAATTGTCGCGTGTGGAAGCGGCCAGAGGAGCCCTTCACCCCTTGCCATAAACAGCATACTCTATGAGTATCGGTTGTAGGTTTTAATGTTAACAACGAAATACTCCATATTTGACGAGGGGTAAAGACACGACGGGCTTGCTGCACATCAGCGACCGACTGCTTGCAGGCGAATTGTCGCGTGTGAGCAGTGCGAGGAGCCCTTCACCCCTTGCCAAATCCTGCATACTCAAATATATCAGATTCTCAGGTTCTAATATTTCTCGTATTGAAGTATTGCTTGCTGACAGATATAATGAAGAAAATATGATATGTGAGGTGTTTAGCTATGCCCTTTGTCAACATTAAAATAACCAAAGAAGGCGATGTCACCCCTGAAAAGAAAGCCGCACTCATTAAGGGAGCCACCCAGCTTCTGGTCGATGTGCTCGGCAAAAATCCTGCCACCACAGTCGTCATCATCGAAGAAGTCGAGACTGATAACTGGGGCATCGGCGGCGAAAGCATTACCACCCGCCGCAAAGCAAACAAATAAGCATAAAAAAGGTTGGTTCACATTTTTAGTGAACCAACCTTTTTTTGTCCTCCTGAGCGCTAGCCCAAGGATCTTATGTTTTTATTTTTTCGGAGAAGCAACCGTGTTACGCAATTTGCCGATTCCTTCAATTTCCACAACTACTTCGTCACCGACCTGCATTTCGCCATTGCCAAACGGCGTACCGGTTAAAATCAAATCGCCGGCATCCAGCGTCATGCTCTGCGAAATATAGCTGACTATCTCATACGGATTATACACCATGTCGCTGGTACGGGCATCCTGCTTCAGTTCGCCATTCAAATATAGTTTAATGGACAGGTCTTCCGGATCGAGCTGTGTTTCGAGCCAAGGTCCGAGCGGACAGAAAGTGTCAAAAGATTTGCTGCGCAGCCATTGGCCTTCCTTGAGCTGCAGGTCACGTGCGGTAACATCGTTGGCACAGGTATAACCAAGGATATATTTGTGCGCTTCTTCCGGCGTAACGTCCTTCATTTTCTTTTTAATGACGATACCAAGTTCTGCTTCGTAGAACAGCTTCTTGGTCTGCGGCGGATAGATGATAGCCGCATCAGGTCCGATTACAGTGTGAGCAGCCTTCGTGAAAAGAATAGGCTCTGACGGAACCTCCATATTGATTTCTTTAGCATGCTCCCTGTAATTCAAGCCAACGCAAATTATCTGCTTTGGTACGCAGGGGGCCAGCAGTTTCACCTTTGACAAAGGAAATACCTCGTCAGTCAGCTGCCAGAAGGTATCAAGAGATCCATACACTGTTCTTACTGTTTGATGCTCAATAATTCCTATTTTTGCTCTGTTGTTGACTTCAAACCTTACACATCTCATCTCTTATACCTTCATTCTTCCATAATTTTCATTTTTCTGTTTTGAAAATAGACGGGAACCAATCTGGCATTATCGGCCATCTTCTTGGCAACCGTCATACGTCTGCCAACATGCTCCTTATAGTGGGCATCTGAGCCTAATGAAATATACCTGCCGCCCAACTCGTGGTAACGCTGGTAAAGAACCTCGAGCGTCTCAATCGCCTTCAGCGAATCAAGCCTTCTCGTATTGATTTCAAGAACTTTGCCGCCATCAATCAGGAGCTTAAAAAGTTCATCCCACAGGCTAGGGAACTCTTCATAGTATAGCTCCTGGTCCTCATAAGGCATATAACGGCTGATATAGTCTATGTGGCCAAAAATATCGAAGTCATTATACAACCGTACGTTAGCAATGGAATCTTCCAAAAACTCTTTCAGGGCCTCTGCTTTGGTCAGTTCTTTGTAGGAATTTGGCTCATAAAGATCCCTGCCGTTCACGCAGTGCATTGAACAGATGACACAGTCGAACGGATGCGCTTTGATCAGAGCTTCATCTTTGCTGACAGTATGTTTCTGCATCCCGACTTCGACACCCAAAAGAACACTCTCAGACCTATATACATTAAATTGCTTGAAGTAGTCATCAACATCAAATAAGAAGGCATAAGGGTTCGTCGGATAGTCATAATCCCAGTGCTCAGTCACGATCATACCGACGTTGGCTTTGCGTGCCGCCCGTATGGCTTCACTGATATTCATGGATGAATCTGTTGAATAATCACAATGCATGTGCGAATCAAAAAGCATTTTCATTTCTCCCTTGCTAACGATACCTTATTATAACAAATTTATCGAAAATTGCACGCAATTTAAAAATAAAAAAGGCAGTGCGGCAAAAGCCACACTACCCTGTGTGTTAAACGTTGAAACGGAATTCGACGACATCGCCGTCCTGCATGACATAGTCCTTGCCTTCAAGACGCACAAGGCCTTTTTCACGAGCTGCCGCTTTGGTGCCGCAAGCAACCAGGTCTTTGTAAGAAACAATTTCTGCCCTAATGAAACCGCGTTCAAAATCGGTATGGATCTTACCGGCAGCTTGCGGAGCTTTGGTGCCGCGCACAATGGTCCAGGCACGCACTTCGATTTCGCCAGCCGTTATGTAAGTCATCAGACCGAGTAGTTTGAAACCTGCTTTGATAATTCTGTTCAGGCCGGGTTCTTCCAAGCCTGCCATTGCCAAAAATTCTTGTGCCTCATCGTCCGGCAATTCGGCAATTTCAGCTTCCATTTTTGCGGAAACAGCAATTGACTCAGCGCCTTCTTCAGCGGCATATTTTTGGACTGCTTGCACAAATGGATTTTTCTCGGCATGTGCTACTTCGTCTTCTGCCACGTTTGTAATATACAGAATAGGTTTCAGCGTCAAAAGCTGTAAAGCTTTTACAAATTCCTTTTCCTCGTCTGAAAGATCAATACGGCGGGCAGGAATTGCTTCACCCAGACCTGCCAATACTTTTTCCAAGGCAGCTTTTTCCAGCGGTACTTTCTTGTCGCCGGCTTTCAGCAGTTTACCAAGACGTTCGATGCGTTTTTCTACGCTCTCCATGTCAGCCAGGCAAAGCTCGGTATTGATTATTTCAATGTCACGCAAAGGATCGATCGTGCCTTCCACGTGGGTAATATTACCATCTTCGAAACAACGTACTACCTGAGCAATGGCATCAACTTCGCGGATGTGTGCCAAAAACTTATTGCCTAGTCCTTCACCGGTAGAAGCGCCTTTGACTAACCCTGCAATATCGACAAAACGCATTGCTGCCGGCACTATCTTTTTCGCTTTAACCATATCGCTCAAGACTTGTAAACGGGTGTCCGGAACGTCGACAACACCGACATTCGGCTCTATAGTACAAAATGGATAATTGGCAGCTTCCGCGCCGGCTTTGGTAATAGCATTAAACAGCGTGCTCTTGCCAACATTCGGCAAACCGACAATCCCTACTTCTAAATTCGTGCTCACTAACATCTCTCCTTAAATTTTATCTGATATATAATTTTACTTCATTGAAGGATATTGTGCAACACTTGGAACACTTGCCTGTTTTCATGGTAAAACTCACTAGCAACTGTATCTCAAAACATTGTATATATTGGGTAAGGCTAAAGAAGTGACGGCTTGCTGCACGTCAGCGACCGACTGCTTGCAGCCGAGTTGTCGCGTATGGAATGTTATTCAAACAGAGTTATTTAGAACAAACAAAGAGGCAAGGATTAAAGAAGTGACGGGACTCATATACATCAGCGTTCGGCCGAATTTACTGCGGCCGTTTAACGCGTGTGGAATGGTCCAGAGGAACTCTTCAATCCTTGCTGATAGACTAAGCAGCGATTTGTCGCGTTTGGAAGCAGCCAGAGGAACTCTTTAGCCCTTGCCTTAAGTATCCTATTTAAAACATCCATCTATTTCCCGGGAAATAGTTATTCGTCTATTTTTTGTATTCTTTCAGCTGCAGCGTATAGAAAGCCAGACTGAGCCACTTGCCGAATTTGTAGCCAACATTGTGTGTCACCCCTGCCAGTTCAAACCCGAGTTTCTCGCAAAGTTTCTGGCTGGCTGCATTGCCATAACTAATGCAGGCCAGTGCAGTATAAAGATCGTAACTCTCCAGTTCCTTAAGCAGCGCTTTCATGATCTCCATGCCGCGCCCGCCGCCGCAATGTTCCTGATCAAAATATGCTGATAATTCTACGGAGATGTTGAACGCTTCCCGCTCCCGAAACTTGCCGGCATAAGCGTAGCCTATGACTTCTCCTTTTTCTTCATAGACCAGCCAGGGAAACTGGGCTGATATTTTCTTGATTCTTCTGAGCATCTCCGCTTCATCAGGCAAAGTAATCTCATAAGTAATAGTAGTGTTAGCTACATACCAACTATATATTTCTGCAATTCTTTTGGCGTCCTCCGGACGTACGGCACGAATCATCAAGACACCTCCATTAACTTTTCTCTTGTTAACAATATAAAAAAGAACCCCGATCAACGGTCTTTGATAAGAACCATATCCCGGGGTTTAGACAGGGCATATAGAAATACAGCAGGAATATTAAAGCAGATTTTCAGGGCTAGCCGATTCCAGAATGCATTTGACACCTTTTTCAAACTTAGGACGAGGAATCATCACGAAGCGTCCACAGCCACGGCATTTCAGACCGAAATCGATACCTGTGCGTGTGATGACCCATTCGTAAGATCCGCAGGGGTGTGCTTTTTTCATGCGAACTACATCGCCAACTGAATATTGAACTTTATCCATAAACGACTCACTTACCGTTATTAGCTTTAACAGTGCTGATGTCTTTAATGGTGTAACCTGCTTGCCTGATTTCTTCAATCACATCCAAGCCATGGGTCAAATCTGCACGAATCATTATTTCAGCACTGTCAGGCCCTTTAGTGCGGGTAACAGCTGAAATAATATTAATGCCGCGTTGCTTGAAAATGTTGGCTATGTCGGCCAGAACACCAACTTTGTCGGTGGCATCGACAGTAATTTTAGTGGAAGTCTTGGCAAATCCCATGATATCTACAAATGCTTTGAATATGTCGCTATCCGTGATGATGCCGCAAAGCTTGTTATCTACATCAACAACCGGCAGCGCGCCAATTTTGTTAGTGTAGAGCTGATAAGCTACTTCTTCAATTTCGGAAGTATCGTTGACAGTAATTACTGTCTTTGTCATGACATCTCTGACTTTTAACTTGGAAAGAAGATAGTTAGCCTCAAATTTGGAAAGTGTAGTAGCTTCTGAAGGTTCACTGCGTCCTACGTCGCCATCAGTAATAATGCCCTTGATCCTGCGAATGTCGTCAACAACCGGCAGTCTCCTGATATTCTTGCTGAGCATCAATTCCCTTACTTCCAGAATTGTTTTGTCTTCTTCTGTAGTAATTACATTGGGTGTCATTAATTCTCTTACGATCATTAAAACCACGCTCCCTTTGTGATTGTTTAACCGCCTAAATAAGCCTTGCGGACAGCCTCGCTGCTTGCCAACTCTTTAGCTGTACCAGCCAGGGCAATGCGACCTGTTTCCAAAACATAAGCTTTATCTGCAATGGACAATGCCATATTTGCATTCTGCTCTACCAAAAGAACAGTTGTGCCACTTGCATTGATTTCCTGAATAATATGGAAGATTTCCTTAACCAACAGTGGTGCGAGACCCATGGAAGGTTCATCGAGCAGCAAAAGACGCGGACGACCCATCAAGGCACGCCCCATAGCCAGCATTTGCTGTTCACCGCCGGACAATGTACCAGAAACCTGATCCTTACGTTCCAACAGTCTCGGGAATTTTTTGAATACGTCTTCCAGATCTTTGGCAATTTCATCTTTGTCGCTGCGCAGGTAAGCACCCAGCTCCAGGTTTTCCATGACGGTCATATTGGCAAATACGCGGCGTCCTTCAGGAACCTGGCAAAGACCCATGCCGACAATCTTATGTGCAGGCATGCCTTCAATATGGTTATCATCAAATACTATTGTACCATTTTTTGGTTTCAAAAGACCGGAAATAGTACGCAGCGTAGTAGATTTACCGGCACCATTCGAGCCTACCAAAGTAACTATTTCGCCTTTGGCAACCTGAATGCTGACTCCCTTAATGGCGTGAATAGCACCATAATAAACATCAATATTATCGACTTTTAACATTATGATACCTCCTCGCCCAAGTATGCTTCGATTACACGTTTATTATTTTTGATTTCTGCCGGAACTCCGTTAGCTATGCAGAAACCATATTCCAGAACATAAATTCTTTCGCAAACATTCATGACAAGGCTCATATCATGTTCAATCAAGAGGATGCTGAGCTTAAACTCATCACGGATCCAGCGGATCATTTCCATCAATTCATGAGTTTCCTGTGGATTCATACCAGCAGCTGGTTCATCAAGCAACAAAAGTTTCGGTTGAGTTGCCATAGCGCGGGCAATTTCCAAACGGCGCTGTTCACCATAAGGAAGGTTTTTTGCTTGTTCATGGGCTTTGCCGTCGAGTTTGAATATTTTAAGCAGTGACATTGCCTTATTAGTTATTTCTTCCTCTTCGTTAAAATACCTGCCAAAACGCCAGATAGCTTCCGGCAAAGAATATTTGACATGCATATTGTAAGCAATTTTAACATTATCAATAACGGAAAGCTCTGAAAACAACCTGATATTCTGGAAGGTACGAGCCATTCCCATTGCTGTTACCTGATAAGGTTTTTTGCCGTTAACCAGATTGCCTTCAAAAGTGATGGTGCCTTCGGTTGGTTCATAAACACCGGTAAGCATGTTAAAAGCAGTAGTTTTACCGGCGCCGTTCGGCCCGATCAAGCCAATCAATTCGCCTTTATTGATTTCCATGGAGAAGTTAGAAACGGCACGCAGTCCGCCGAATACCATTGATACGTTATTTACCTTCAGCAGTTCTTCCACTGTTGTCGCCTCCTAACTTAAACATTTTGAGGCTCAGTTCTTTGTTGCCGAACAAGCCTTGTGGGCGGTAAAGCATCAAGACAATCAAAGTGATTGAGTAGATGACCATACGCCATTCAGGATATTCTGCCAGGAAGGCTGAAATACCGGTTAGAAGAACAGCACCTGTAATCGCGCCGCTCATGCTGCCCAAACCGCCCAAAACAACCATGGTCAGGATATCGAAAGAACGCATGAAAGTAAAGGAAGCAGGATGAGCAATATAGAAGTAGTGAGAGAACAACACGCCGGCAGTACCTGCGAAAGCAGCGCCGATAGTGAAGGCCATAACTTTATATTTGGTTGTATCAATACCCATGGTCTCCGCAGCAATTTCGTTTTCACGAATTGCCAGGCAGGAACGGCCAGGAGCAGAATTGATAAAGTTCTTGATAAAGAAGATGACGAAGACGCCTACCCAGAATACCCAGGCAAAATTTGTTTCACGTGGAATACCCATAAGGCCGGAAGCACCACCGACGTACTCGATATTGAGAATACAGATGCGGATGATTTCGCCAAGACCCAAGGTAGCGATAGCAAGATAGTCGCCATTCAGACGCAATGTCGGCAACCCGATCAGGAAGCCCAAGAGGCCTGCACAAACAGTACCTACTACCAATGCAAGTTCATAGGGCAGGCCCAGTTTAACAGTTACAATAGCGCCTGTATAAGCACCTACTGCCAGAAAGCCTGCATGGCCGATGGAGAACTGTCCGGTATAACCGTTAATTAAGTTAAGGCTGACTGAGAGAATGATATTAATCCCAATCAGGACGATGTTCAATTCCCAAAATGGCCCGATAATTTCAAACATAATTAATAGCTGCATAACAGCAAACAAGACAAAACAACCTAATAGGGACATGATGTCTTGTTTTCTAATTTTATTCATCACTGTCACCTACACTTTCTCACGGATATTTTTGCCTAAAAGACCTGCCGGCTTATAGAGCAATATCAGAATCAGGATACCAAAGGCTGCAGCATCACGGAAGGTTGAAGAGAAGAAGCCGCTGACCATGGCTTCAACAACGCCCATGATAATACCACCCAGCATAGCGCCAGGAATAATACCGATACCACCGAGAACAGCGGCAACAAAAGCTTTCATGCCTGGCATCATACCCATCAATGGATCGATGGAGTTGTAATAGACACCTACAAGTACGCCTGCAGCTGCTGCCAGTGCAGAGCCGAGAGCGAAAGTCATGGAAATGACCTTGTCAATGTTGATACCCATTAACTGAGCTGCATCAGTATCAAAAGAAACTGCGCGCATTGCCTTGCCAGCTTTGGTATGGTTAACAATATAGGTCAATGCCGCCATCAGGACCAGTGCGCTGACCAGAATAACAATCTGCTGGCTGTTGATAATCAAGCCGGCTACATTATAGATTGTCGCGTCAAATACTGCCGGGAAAGTGCGAGGTTGAGGTGTAGCAATCAAAATCATGCCATACTCCAGGAAAAAAGATACGCCGATTGCCGTAATCAAAATTGCGATACGCGGTGCATTACGCATCGGTCGATAAGCTACGCGTTCAATAACAATACCGGCTACCGCAGCTGCTGCCATGGCAAAAATAAGTGCCGGTACGAAAGATAATCCAAGCATTGTAGTTGCTACAAAGCCGAAATAAGCACCAAGCATGTAAATATCGCCGTGAGCGAAGTTTATCAGCTTGATAATACCATAAATCATTGTATAACCAAGCGCAATCAAGGCATAAATGCTGCCTAACGAAACACCGTTAATCAATTGCTGCGCAAATTGGTGCAAAAATGATCCCATATCCATAAATTTTAGCCCCCTGCCTAAAAAATAACTTTAGTGGGTCGTGTTATGCACGGCCCACTGATAAAATCAAGGATTAATCTTGGTTTTGAAAACCTGTGCTCCATCTTTGTATTCGATGATAACAGCACTCTTAACCGGGTTGTGTTGTTCGTTGAACGTTACGTTACCGGAAACACCTGTGAAGCCGGCTGTTTTTGCCATTGCGTCTTTAATCTTCACGGTATCTAAAGCATTAGCAGACTTGATTGCATTGATTACAAGAAGTGCGGAATCATAAGCAAGAGCTGCGAAAACGTCAGGTTTTTCATTGTAAGCTTTTTGATAAGCAGCAACGAAATCTTTGTTCAGTTTGGAGTCATCATCTGGTGAATACAAGCTTGAGAAGTAAGTGTTATTCAAAGCTGCTTTGCTGGCAATTTCAGGAAGCTTTGCACTATCCCAGCCATCGCCGCCAGCCATAGGAACATTTAATCCCATTTCGCGAGCTTGTTTAACGATCATACCTACTTCCTGGTAGTAGCCAGGAATATATATCATATCTGGATTTGAAGCTTTAATCTTTGTCAAAGTTGCTTTAAAATCAGTATCTTTTTGGAGATAAGATTCTTCTGCAGCAATATTGCCGCCGCCCTTAGTAAATGCTGCTTTGAAGAACTGTGCGAGGCCTTTTGCATAATCTGAAGAATTATCTACCAGAATCGCTACATTTTTTGCTTTCAGATTATCTTTAGCAAAGGTAGCCATTACAGTACCTTGGAACGGATCGATAAAGCAGGCACGGAACATGAAGTCCTTTGTTTTCCCGTCTTTATCAACTGTTACATTCGGGTTAGTGCCCATTGGCGTGATTGCCAATACTTTAGCACTTGTGTTAATTGAAGTTGCTGCAATTGAAGCTGATGAAAGGTTTGGTCCGATAACGGCAATAACCTTGTCTTGCGCTATCAGTTTTTGCATTGCATTGGTTGCTTCGGCTGCTTCTGATTTGTTATCGGCAACAACTAATTCAAGCTTCTTGCCGAGAACTCCGCCGTTTGCATTTGCTGCATCAATCGCAAGTTTGATACCATTCTGAGCTGACTTGCCATAGCTTGCGCTGCCGCCGGTCATTTCGAGGTTGCCACCAATTTTAATGGTATCGCCGGACCCCTTTTTGTCGCCGCCGCAACCTGTAAGAGCAGTTGCCAGCAACATTCCAATGCATGCTACTGATAAAAACTTATGCATTTTTTTCATTTGTCTTTCCCCTCCAATGTTTTTAAATGAAGAAAATTTATCATCAATCCCACCCGTTGTGGCATCTGCCAGTCTCTCTCTATCGGTTTCAGGATTAATTTCATAACAAAACAAGGTGACATAGAATAAAAAATAATAAATCCAGCGACGAATCGAAGAAAGCTTCAATCCGGCGCTGGATTGAGTTCACTAATTTTTAAGACTAGAGCGCGATCTTTTCTTTAAAGGTCTGTACGCCGTCTTTCATTTCGATAATTACAGCTCCGGAAATCGGGTTGTGTTTATCGTCATAGGTAACTTTGCCGGTAGCAACTTGCAGATCCTTAGTTTTAGCCATTTCAGCTGCAACCTTAACACCATCAGTTGTGCCAGCGCGTTTGATAGCTTCGATAACGATCATTGCAGCATCATAGCCATGGATCGAGAAGTTATCTGGTTCAGCATTAAACATTGCTTTGTAGTTCTTAATGAATTTTTGAACGCTTGGTTCTTGGTCTTGTGCGGAATAAGCGCTGCAGAAGTAAGTACCATTAAGAGCAGCAGGGCCAGCGATTTCAGCAAGTTTAGGAGAATCCCAGCCGTCAGAACCGAGCATTGGGACATTTAAACCGATTTCGCGAGCTTGTTTAATGATTTTGGCAACTTCTTCATAATATGCAGGTACGTAGATAGCTTCCGGATTAGTTGCTTTAATCTTAGTCAAAGCAGATTTGAAGTCAACGTCTTTAGCAAGGAAAGCTTCGCTGGCAACTGCTTTGCCGCCATTCTTTTCTAAAGTCTTGGTGAATACTGCAGTCAAACCTTTAGAATATTCGCTGGAAGCATCATAAAGAATAGCAACATTTTTTACTTTCAGGGTTTTATTGGCAAACTCAGCCATAACTTGTCCCTGGAAAGGATCGATGAAGCATGCACGGAAGATATAGTCTTTCGTTTTGCCATCTTTAACAGTAATGTTTTCTGCTGTGGCAACCGGTGCCATCAGAGGAATCTTTGCATCGGTAACAATCTGGGATGCAGCTGCAACAGCACCACTGGTAGCAGGCCCGATAATAGCAACTGCTTTATCTTTGCTGATCAATTTTGTTACAGCATTACCTGCTTCAGATGGTTCAGACTTGTTGTCACTTTCAACAAGTTTGATTTTCTTGCCATTAATGCCACCGGCTTTATTGACTTCATCAACAGCCATCCTAACGCCATTTAATGTTGATTTACCATAATTGGCAACTGCGCCGGTCAATTCGAAGCTTGCGCCAATAACTATTTCGTTACTATTGGCTGCATCTTTCTTTTTGTCACCGCCGCAACCTGCAACAACGGAAGTCATGAATACTGCCGTACAGGCTACACTAACAATTTTTTTCCAAGATTTCATTTGTTTCACCTTTTCTTTCCCTACTCGTTTTTGGTTACAATTAATCTTTGCACCTGTAAAAACAAAAAAGTTGAAAATCTTACATACTTTTTGTAGTTTTACAGATAAAAAGACCTTGTTGTAATCACTTGCTTTTCATTATATGTAAGACTTCACACTTTTGTCAATATTTTTTTTGCTTTTTAGTACAAAATCAGTAACTTTTTTTGTAAAGTTTGTACAATATTTCTCAATTTTTTCTATTTGTATATTTGTATAGTACATTTGTAATTGTTTTTTATTACGTTTTTTCTTAATGTGCTTGATTATACACATTTTACCTGCTTTTGCTGGTTTTCGTCCAAAGAATATGGACGCTTTTCAACAAATAAAGAATTCTGTCATTTTTACTGAATAACATGCATGATTGACGTGATTATCAGAAAACCGCATATCAAATTTTGTTTATTTTGCTTTTTGGCGCTATTTTGGCTATTTTACGAAGAAATGCAAGCGGCTTTTATTTAAACGTGCTTATAACTAATTTTGAAGGATGGTTTTTTCAACTTATGTAAAAAACCCCGCCTGCAAATTATCTGCAAGCGGGGTTCTTCAATAGACTATTGAAATATTTTATTTGTTTAAAGCCTCTAGCTCTTCTTTTGATAACGGGTAATCTGATTTGCCTTCCTTAATCGGTTTAGCGTAACACCTATTCTCGTCACGTCCAAAGATGCTCGAAAAAACAACACCATCTTTTCTTTCATCGAGCAATGCCACCGAATAACTCAAATTACTGCCAGTATCATCAAAGGCATTAAATCTCACAACGCCAACCTTCTGTACGCAATCCTTTAATTGGTCACGCAGGGCATTACAACGGTTGTTCAATTTCTCCATTTCAATTCTGCTGGAACGCACTTCGCTTAAAGTTTCAGTTAACAGTTCACTGATATCTACATTATCTGAGCCTTTAGTAAAGAAGTCATATTTCTCTTGCAGACATTGAACTTTCTTCCCTGCTCTCATCAACATGATTGCCTGCATAATGACCAGAAGGAGCAGTACGGCAACTATAACCGCTATATTTCCATTTAACAGTAAATTTATATTATCCATTATTTCGTAATCTCCTTATTTGAAAAAAGCGAATAGTTCCGTCACAAACCCTGCGGCTATAATGGCCGGCAGCATGTTTGCAATTCTTATTTGTACAAGCTTAAGCATATTCAAGCCAATAGCTATGATCAATATGCCCCCTGTTGCAGTTAGTTCTGCCAAAAGTGCCGGTGACATTATTGACTCCATAGAACCAGCCAACAAAGTAATCGTTCCTTGATAAATAGCGACACTGAGTGCTGATAAAGCTACGCCTACACCCATGTTGGCTGCAAAAATGATTGCTGTTATCCCATCGAGTATTGATTTGGCATAAAGCGTAGAAGCATCTCCGGTCAAACCTTCCTGGATACTGCCGACAATTGCCATTGCACCTACACAGTAAATTAAGCTGGTTGCGACAAATCCTTGTCCTATGATTGCAGCCGCGCTGTTCTTTTCATCACCTTTGGTTAGTTTACCGCCAATCCAGCTGCCAAAACGATTCAATGCCTTATCGATATCCAAATACTCCCCTATGATCGACCCAGCCACTAAACTAATTATTACTATAATAATATTATTTGTTTTCATTGCCATCTGAATACCGATAACCGTAACCGATAAACCAATAGCATGCATTATTGTTTCCTGCCACCTATCGGGCAATCCCTGCCGCAGAATCAGACCTAAGGCCGCTCCGGCAAGAATAGCAGCAGCATTGACAATAGTCCCCATACCAATCATTGCTTAATTCCTTTCTGCTAAGACCACCAGTTCATTATTCTTTATTTACAAACACTCATACATTGAGTTTTTGTATTTTTTTCAAAGAACCACCAAGTGCTTGCGCTTTTTCCTCCAATAACTCGTAAATTCTCTCCAAATCATCTAAGGAATAATATTCTATCTCGATTTTGCCGCTTGTTTCAGTCTTTTTGACAACTTTGACTTTGGTACCTAAGACAGACATCATTTTATTTTGGAAATCAGCACAAAAAACGTCCGGACTCTCTTTTATTTTGGTCGTTTTAGGTTTTTTAGCGCTATTTTCTTTCTTTTCTTGTATTGGCTCATCTTCGATCAAAGACTCAAGATCGCGACCTTCTTTGAATTCTTTGACTACATCCTCTACTTTGCGGACGCTCCAACCCTTGGTAATTATTGTTTGGGCAAGCAAAAGCTGTTTTGCTTCATCTTCTATTACCAAGAGCGGCCTTACCTGTCCTAAAGTCAGCTCTTCCTTAGAAATATATTCGCGTATTTTGGCAGGAAGGTTCAAAAGTCTGAGGATATTGGTTACTGCCGTACGGCTGCGACCTAATTTCTTTGCCGCATCAGCCTGTGTCAACTGCAGTTTGTCCATCATCGCTTTTATTCCCTCAGCCTCTTCCAAAGGGTTCAGGTCATGACGTTGAATATTCTCTATCATGGCTACTTCCATCATAGCTTCTTCGTCATAATCTCGTATTACGATCGGCACTACTTTCAAGCCTGCAGTTTTAGCTGCACGCCAGCGCCTTTCGCCGGCAACAATCTCGTATTTTTTCCCGCTTTTACGTACAATAAGCGGTTGAATCACACCATGTTGTCTTACGGAGTCTACTAACTCCTTCATTTTTTCAGGTTCAAAGACCTTACGCGGTTGATATGGATTCGGAACTAAGTCCGTTACATCAATTTCTTGTTTAACTTCATTTTCCGCTACTTCCGCACTTACATCTTCTGTGCTGCCGAAAAGAGCCTCCAAGCCTTTGCCCAAACCAGCGCGTTTATTCATCTCCGATAACCTCCTGTGCCAATTCTTGATAAACCTGTGCACCTTTAGACTTTGAATCATAAACAATGACAGGTTGGCCGTGGCTTGGTGCTTCGCTTAATCTGATATTGCGTGGTATTATCGTATTATACATCTTAGCATTGAAGTATTTTTTTACTTCGCCGACAACATCGCTGGAAAGATTAGTGCGTGCGTCGAACATCGTCATAACTGCCCCTTCAAGTTTCAAAGCCGGATTGAGATTGCGTTGCACCAGCTGAATCGTATTCATTAGCTGAGTAACGCCTTCTAAAGCATAGAATTCACACTGAATTGGCACCAATACAGAGCTCGCAGCGGTAAGAGCATTCAGAGTCAAGAGACCCAGTGAAGGCGGGCAGTCAATCAATACATAATCGTATTCATGTTTGACCCTGTCCAAGGCCCGTTTTAGTCTTCCTTCCCTGCTCATTACAGAAACAAGCTCAAGTTCGGCACCAGCCAGTTGTATGGTGGCCGGCAAAACCCATAGGTTCTCATATTCGCTCTTCATTATGACTTCCGCCATCGGTGTGCCATTAATTAAAACATCATAGATGCATTTTTTTATATAATTTTTTTCAAAGCCCAGGCCACTGGTAGAATTGCCTTGCGGGTCACTGTCTATCAGTAATACCTTACGGCCCTTGGCTGCCAGGCAAGCTGCCAGATTCACTGCGGTTGTCGTTTTGCCGACGCCGCCTTTCTGGTTTGCAATGGCGATTACTTTAACCAAGACCATCACCTCTCATTCGTTCCATTAATTAATATTGTTTTACCGACTACTATATTCTACCATAATTTATACTTCATAATTAAAATTTATTATTTTTTCAAAGAAAAAAGTCAATGTTTCACGTGAAACATTGACTTTTTGACTTTCTGCAAATCCTATAAATGCTATTCAAATTACTATTTTGTTTTCTTTGTATTCTTAATATGCATGGTGACAATAACATCATCACCTTCCAGCTTCTGTTCGACTTTAACCGGAATACCGGAAACTTCCATGTTTTTGATGATTTGCTTAAAACTATTAAGATAGATTCGCACATCCTGAATGATCATTAATCTCTTCGTTTTTTTGAGCTTAGCCGAATCCTGATGTTCTTCAATATAATGTTCGATGTACTTCTCCGCTTGTCTTACATTGTAGCCATTCCTGGTAATTTCATTGATAATATTTATCTGATCTTCTTCTGCAGTAAGTCTTAACAAGGCGCGTGCATGTCTTTCGGTCAGTCCATGTTCTTTCAGCAGTTTTCTTACCTTATCTGTCAATTTCAAAAGACGCAGCTTGTTGGCGATAGTAGATTGCTTCTTGCCTACGCGACTGGCCATTGATTCCTGAGTAAGATGAAACTGGTCCATAAGTTTCTCATAACCATCGGCTTCTTCCAGATAATGCAGGTCTTCCCTCTGCAAATTCTCTATTAAAGCTATCTCTGCTATTTGCTGAGAAGTATAATCACTAATTATAACCGGTACCATGGACAGATTAGCAAGCTTGGAAGCACGCAGTCTGCGCTCACCGGCAATCAACATATATCTCCCATCGCCCATCGGCGAAACAAGAAGTGGTTGCAATACACCATATTGGCTAATAGAATGGGCTAATTCCGCTAAAGCCTCCGGTTCAAAATGTTTACGCGGCTGATATGGATTAGGCTCAATATTCTGCACCGGCACCTGGACAACACTAACTTCTCCTGAAGTGGCAACATCTTCCCCTAAAAGATTTGCTGCATCTAAATAAGCAAATTCATCATCAATAACCATACTATCAGGTTCTCCTCCCCTATTACAAAGGCTGCTTTTCCGGCAATCCTGCTTTACGCGGATATTTAACCGGTGTTTTCTTGATTTTACGAATTCTTATAATCGCTCTGCCATCATCAAGACCAGGAAGTTTTACTTCTTCAGCAGAAATAATTTCTCCTCCCAGAATGCCAACCGCAGTAAGCCCCTCCGAAATTTCTTCCTTGAATTTAGAACCCTTCATAGCGATAAAATAGCCGCCAACTTTAACAAGCGGCAAACAATACTCGGACAAAACCGATAGTCGTGCAACAGCACGTGCAGTAACTAGATCATATTTTTCACGATGATCCTTATTTTGGCCTGCATCTTCAGCACGTAAATGCACACAGGAAATATCTTGAAGGGCAAGCTGCTCTATAACAGCTTCCAAAAACTTCAGTCGTTTAGCCAAAGAGTCCAAGAGAACTACTTTCAATTCCGGACAATAAATTTTGAGAGGTATGCCGGGAAAACCAGCGCCTGTGCCGACATCAGCAAGCAATTTCCCAGGAAATATTTTTTCATCAAACGCCAACAAAGAATCAATAATATGTTTAACGGCTACTTCTTCAGGTTCAGTTATTGCCGTAAGATTCATAACCTTATTGGTCTCAATCAAAAGATCAAAGTACATGGAAAACTGTTCCAACTGTTTTTCCGTAAATTCCAGTCCAGCTTCTTTTCCTTTACTGATCAAAGCCTCCAAAAAAGTCATTTTGCTTTCTCCCTTCGGCTGGCAGCATCAAGAAAAATCATCAAGACATTAACATCAGCCGGTGATACGCCGGAGATACGCGATGCCTGACCAATGGAATTAGGACGGACTTTATCGAGCTTTTCGATAGACTCAAGAGAAAGCTCCTTAATTTCGTGATAATCGACATTGGCGGTGATTAATTTATTTTCTAATTTCAGAGCGCGCTCTACTTCCTGCCTCTGTTTAGCAATATAGCCTTCATATTTAGCATGGATTTCCAACTGCTCAGCAACAACAGAAGGAAGTTCCGGCAAATCAAAAGCTTTGGCAAGTTTGGTATAATCAAGTTCGCTGCGCCTTAAAAGTTCCAACATAGAAATACCTGAACGCAAAGGTACAGTATTTAAAGCCATTAATTTTTGCTGAACCTCTTCAGTTGGTGCAAGATTCATATGTCCTAGCTGGTAAAGCATTCTCTCCAGCAAGTCCCGCTTAGCAGTAAACTCACTGTAGCGATAATCATCAACCAAACCTAGCTGACGACCCTTTTCCGTAAGGCGCAGATCTGCGTTATCCTGACGAAGCAGCAAACGATATTCAGCACGTGAAGTCATCATTCGATAAGGCTCGTTAGTGCCTTTGGTAACAAGATCATCAATCAGTACCCCGATATAAGCATCGCTTCTGCCTAAAACAAATGGTTTGTTACCCATAACTTTTTGCATAGCATTAATGCCAGCCATCAGTCCCTGCGCTGCAGCCTCTTCGTAGCCACTCGTACCATTGGACTGTCCGGCAGAAAATAAACCCGAAATATGTTTATGTTCCAGCGAAGCTTGCAGCTGCAATGGATTCAAACAATCATAATCAATTGCGTAACCGGCACGCATCATTTTACAATTCTCCATACCCGGAATTGTCTGCATAAAGGCAACCTGCACATCAGCAGGCAGCGATGAAGACATTCCCTGTACATAAACTTCATTAGTTCTCAAACCTTCAGGTTCCAAAAAAAGTTGATGACGTTCTTTATCAGCAAATCTGACAATTTTTGATTCGATAGAAGGACAGTAACGAGGACCTACTCCCTCGACCAAACCGGTAAACATACCCGATTTGCCAAGATTATCACGAATGATCTGGTGTGTACGTTCATTAGTATAAGTCAGCCAACAAGGCAGCTGCTCCCTGGTCTCTATCTTACTGATAAAAGAAAAGTTGAGAGTAGCTTCATCACCATATTGCGGTTCCATCTTACTGTAATCCAGGCTGCGCGCATCAATACGCGCCGGCGTACCTGTCTTGAAACGCATGAGCTCCACCCCATGCTCTTGCAAAGAAGCTGAAAGTTTTGTAGCAGAACGCAAACCGTTCGGTCCGGACTCGTAATTAACTTCACCATAAACAATCTTACCGCGGAGATAAGTACCTGTTGCCAGTATGACGCATTTTGCTTCAAATACTTCTCCTGTTTCTGCTTCGACACCGACAACCTCGCCGTGAGAAACAAGCAATTTATCAATCATCAATTGTTTCACATCAAGATTTTCCTGATTTTCAACAATTTGTTTCATAATTGTATGATAATACGGCTTATCAGCCTGCGCCCGCAAAGCATGGACTGCATAGCCTTTACCGGTATTCAACATACGCATCTGGATACAAGCTTCGTCGGCGGACAAACCCATCTGACCGCCCAAAGCGTCAATTTCGCGCACCAAATGACCCTTAGCCGGTCCTCCAACAGAAGGATTACAAGGCATAAGAGCTATGTTATCAAGCGAAAGAGTCGCCATTAAAGTCTTTCCACCAAGACGTGCCGAAGCCAAAGCAGCTTCAACGCCGGCATGACCGGCACCGACAACAATTACATCATATTTTTCACTAATCAAAATCTATCCCTCACATTAACACCTATTTGCCGACACAAAATCTGGCAAATATCTCATTGATAATCTCATCGCTCACAGTATCACCATTTATAAAACCAAGCGCTTCCACTGCATTGCGCAAATCTATAATAATGCAGTCATATGGCACATGATTGCCTGCTGCGGTTAAAGCATCGGACAACGAAGCAAAAGCCTGTTTAAGCAGATACTCATGCCGAGCATTCTGCACATAGATGCCCTCTTCCAGCTGGCCGCCTGCACCGTAAACATATTTCTTCAGCCAGGCAATAAAATCATCAACACCGGCAGAAGTCATGGCCGAAAGCTGCATAATATTTTCTGCACCGAAATCGGCTTGTAAGGCAGCTAAATCAATCGCCTGAGGCAAATCACTCTTGTTAACTATTATAACATAAGGCTTTTCCTTAACAGCCTGCAATATATCAATATCTTCGGAATGGAGGCATTCGGAACCGTCAAGCACAACTACAGCCAGTTCAGCCTCTTCCAAGATTTTTTTCGTTTTAGCAACGCCAATTTTTTCTACATAGTCATCTGTATCACGAATACCGGCAGTATCAGTAAGAACCAAAGGAATGCCGTCTATCAGCAATTGTTCTTCAATTACATCACGCGTAGTACCAGGTATTTCAGAAACAATGGCACGCTCTTCCCGTAATAAACTATTCAATAAACTGGACTTTCCGACATTAGGCCTGCCAATAATGACAGTCTTCATGCCTTCCCGCATAATCTTGCCTGTATGGGCGTTATTAAGCAGCAGCGAAATTTCGCTCTGCACGTCATAAATGGTATTTTTCACATTAAGAAAAGTAACTTCTTCAATATCCTCTTCAGGATAATCAATAACAGCTTCCAGATTAACAATAATATCCAGAAGACGTTTGCGCAATAAACCAATTTCTTTGGATAACTGCCCTTGCTGCTGGCGTAAAGCAAGTTTCAAAGAAACCTCACTGCGGGCTTTAATAATATCCATGACTGCTTCAGCTTGTGCCAAGTCAATCCGTCCATTTAAAAAAGCTCTTTTGGTAAACTCTCCCGGCTCTGCTGGCCGGGCACCAGATTCATAAGTCAAAGAAAGAATTTTTTTCAAAGACTGAATACCGCCGTGGGCCTGAATTTCTACAACATTTTCCGCTGTATAAGAACGCGGTGAACGCATAAAAACAACTAATGTTTCATCTACTATCACACCATTACCATCTACAATATGACCATAAACCAAAGTATTAGGCGGGTACTTCTCAAGTCTTTTACCGGAAGCAGCCTTGAAAATCCTATCCGCAATTTCACAACTTCTGGGCCCGCTTAATCTTATTATGCCTATAGCGCCTTCGCCCAATGCTGTTGCTACAGCACTGATAGTATCATCTACGAACATTTTGCTCCTTCTCCCTTGAAAGTAATAGACCCAGCAATATAGATAATATCACTGGGTCGAAAGTTTTATTTCTTCAATTCGATGGCTACTCTGCGATAAGGGTCCTCACCCTCACTCAAAGTATTCACCCTGCTATCATTCTGCAAAGCCATATGGATAATCTTGCGTTCATGTGGATTCATCGGTTCCAGGACGACCTTCTCTCCTGACCGTTTAACTCTTTCGGCCAAGCGCAAAGCAAGTCTCGTCAAGGTGTGAGCCCTACGCTCCCTGTAATCCTCAATATCAATCATAATACGAATACGTTCTGCTGAATTTTTGTTAGCTACCAAATTTGTGAGGTACTGTAATGAATCAAGAGTCTGACCGTGTTTACCGATCAAAATTCCCATGTCAGCACCGTGTAATTTGAAAGTAACGGATCCATCTTCTTTGCTGATGAATTTTTCCATCACAACTTTGATATTCATCGCAGAGAAAATTTTCAGAAGAAATTCTTTAGCCATTTTAATGGCTTCATCATTATTAACAATATTTTTAGGTTGTTTTGTTTCCCCTTCAGCAACAACCTTTTCAGTTTCCTTTAAAGCTTCTGCAGGCTTTTCTTCCGTTTGAGCAGGCTTTAAAGTTACTTTTATTCTGGCTTTACGGCCACCAAACAAGCCAAATAAGCCATCTTTAGCCTCTTCAAGAATCTCTACATCCACATTTTCTCTGGTTGTATGTAATTCAGCAAGAGCAGCTTCCAATGCTTCATCGACTGTTTTGCCGGTCATTTCAATAGAAACCATTACTACTCCCCCTACCTACAAACTATACGGCAACTTTTTTCTTATTCATTAAAGCTTGTTGAGCAATCTGCATAAGGTTCATAACAACCCAGTAAAGCACAAGGCCTGCTGGGAAAGTAAAACTGATATAGCCGATGAAAAGAGGCATAAAATACAGCATAACTTTATTTTGCGGGCTACTGGTATCAGGCATAGACTGCTTTGACTGAATAAAAGTAGTTAACGCAGACAAAACCGGCAGGATATAGTATGGATCAGGCAAAGATATATTTTGCATCCATAGGAAACTATTTGGTCCTACATATTCAAAATCCCTTATACCATAAAAAATACCTATCATTATCGGCATTTGGACCAAAAGCGGCAAACAACCAGCAAGAGGGTTAATACCTTGCTCTTTGTACAGTTCAGCCATTTTTTGGTTTAAAAGAACTTTGTCGTTTTTATACCTTTCCTGTACAGCTTTCATCTTCGGCTGTAATTCCATCATCGCCGTAGTGGAAGCAATTTGTTTAGCAGTCAAAGGGTAAAGGATAACTTTAACAATTATGGTCATGATAATAATAGCCAGACCATAGTTCGGAACACCTGCCATCGCAGTAAAGTTATACATAATAGTTACAACCTGTTGTACAAGCGAACTCAGAAAATCCAAAATATCACTCCTCAAATCAATATCTTTTTTTAGCGAACCCGCTAAACAGGATCATAGCCACCAGGGTGAAACGGATGACATTTTGCAATTCGTTTTATGGCGAGCAAAATGCCGCGTAAAACGCCTTTTTTTTGAATAGCTTCAATCGCATACTGTGAACAAGTAGGATAAAAACGACAGGTCGGCGGAAATAAAGGCGAAATAACCAACTGGTAAAAACGGATAAACAAAATACACAAAGTTTTCATCCAATATTACCTCACTTCAATAAACCTGCTCTTTTGGCCAATCTCATAAATACACGATCATAAGTATTATAATCGGCAGCAATTAATTTTTTTCTTGCTACCCAGACTATATGAGAACCCGCCTTTAGTTCATATTTCCTGTAGCGGAATACTTCTCTCATCATTCGCTTAACATGATTTCTCAAAACAGCATTGCCTAATTTCTTGCCTACAGCAAGACCAATCTGGACCTTCTCTGAAGGAGATGTTAAGACATAAATAACAGACAACGCATCAACTACAGAACGACCGCTGTTATAAACAAGCTGAAAGCCTTTCTTTGATTTGATACGTTCCATTTTTCCAAATTTAAATCTTTTTGTTTTATCCAAAATATTCACACCCAACCGCATGGAAAAAATAGGCCACATCACTGCGGCCTATTTGAATATTATGCAGACAATCTCTTTCTGCCTTTTGCACGTCTTCTTTTAAGGACTGTTTGACCGCCCAAAGTTTTCATTCTTGCTCTAAAGCCGTGCGTTCTCTTTTTCCTAGTATTATTAGGTTGAAAAGTACGTTTCATTCCGTTATACCTCCTTGCCACACACGTAGTTTTACCAAATTTATCATTCATTCATTTGATAGCTATACCGATTATATGATAGCTTTCATATACTGTCAAGAATAAAACCATTACATTCATAACAAAATAATAAAAAATCCAGATATTTATCCACAGTTGTGGATAAATATCTGGATTTTTTCCACTGCCCTGTTGATAAGTACCCTGCCCTTTGATAGAATAAGTGTGCAGTGTTATTTCTGAGACGCAAGTTAATCACAGTTTTTTCGCAAATTCTTGAAAATGTCCATACTTTGTCGTTAATTTGTTCATAAATACTATCGTATAATTCTGCTACTAAATAAATCTGAATTGAAAGGATGGATAAAATGCAAACGAATAACTTGGCCGACGTTTGGGACGAATTTTTAGGGTACGTTCATAATAACAGCAAAAACCCAGGGTACGTCAACTGGATTAAAGCCGCCCTACCTTTGTCCATGAACGAGGATACCTTTGAAATAGGTGTAGAAAAACTATTTATCAAGGAATGGATCGAATCACGTTATTCTGCTGAAATAGAAAAAACTCTTTCTACTCTGACCGGCAGACCTCTTAATTTGATTGTCACGAATATGGATACGCCCAAAACTGACGAAGTTACTAACTATAAACCAGAAATAATTGTTGAAGAGCAGCCTGCGGCCGCCAAGCAGGAAAAATACAGCGTCAGCCCCGAAGCGATAAAAACTTCTGCGGAAAATTTTGAAAGCAACCTTAATTCAAAATATCTCTTTGAAAATTTCGTTATAGGTAATTCTAACCGCTTTGCCCATGCTGCTGCCCTTGCAGTAGCAGAAGCACCGGCAAAAGTTTATAATCCTCTTTTTTTGTATGGTGATGTTGGCCTTGGGAAAACTCATTTAATGCACGCCATTGGTAATCGCGTCAAACAAAAATATCCGGAAATGAAAGTTCTCTATATTTCCAGTGAAACTTTTACGAATGAAATGATATTTTCTATTCAAAAGAATTCGATGGAGGCCTTCCGCAATAAATACCGCAATATTGACTGTCTTTTAATCGATGATATTCAATTTCTGCGTAAAAAAGAAAGTACTCAGGAAGAGTTTTTCCATACCTTTAACGCTTTGCATGACGCAAACAAACAAATAATTATTTCCAGTGACCGTAAACCAAAAGAAATAGAAACACTGGAAAGCCGCCTGCGTTCACGTTTTGAATGGGGTCTTACAGCTGACGTCCAGGCACCTGATCTGGAAACAAGGATGGCAATCCTGAGGGAAAAAGCCGATCGTGAGGATATCATCATCCCAAATGATGTCATTCTTTTCATTGCTTCAGCAATTGAAACCAATATAAGAGAAATCGAAGGAGCCTTTACAAGAGTTTCTGCCTATGCGTCTTTCAACGGTGGCAAGATTACGCTTGAAGAAGCAAGAAAAGCATTATCAGAATTAAATAATGAAAATAACAGCAAACACATCTCTGTTGAAGAAATTCAAAAGGTGGTTGCCAACTACTACAAGATAAAGAAAGAAGATTTTCTCGCTAAAAAAAGAACTCGTAATGTTGCTTACCCGCGTCAGATTGCCATGTATATTAGCAGGGAATTAACAGACTACTCATTACCACGCATTGGTGAGTTTTTTGGTGGCCGCGATCATACAACAGTAATTCATGCCTGTGAAAAAATAAGCAAAGAGCGCCGGGAAGATGCCGAGTTGGAAAAAATCATCAAATCTTTCGTTGCCCAGCTCAAAAAATAACCTCGCCTGTATAAACTTGTTTATAAGAACGATATAAGCTGTTAGCAAACTTGTTGATATCCTGATACCATTTTTTTGCTGTTTGTATGTTAATAAAATGCTTCAGGTTATAAACATTTTATCAAACGCTTAAACAAAGGCAGAATCAGTTCTCAACATGTTTATCCACATATCCACAGGCCCTACTACTACGTCTACTAATTTCTTTATATTATTAAGACAGTAATAATAAACCAGGAGGTCTTAAAAATGAGATTTACTTGTAAAACATCCGTTCTTGCAAAAGCAGTACAAACTGCTAAAAAGGCAATTTCTTCGAATCCTAGTACTCCTATTTTTTCCGGAATCCATTTAATTGCTTCTTCTAACCAACTGGAAATACAAGCAATGGACTTGAACATGGCTATTGGCTGCCAAATTGAAGCTAATGTTGCTGAAAGCGGTAACATTGTTATTCCTGCAAAATACTTTTCTGACTTGCTTGCTACTTTGCAATCAGACGAAGTTAATATTTATAAAAACACTGACGAATCAACTGTTAGTATTGAATCGGGAAAAGCAAATTTCCAGATTGTTTTAATGGATGAAAATGACTATCCTGCGTTTCCTTCAGTGGACGGAGAAGAAAAATTGATTATATCTGACGAAGTAATGAAAGATTTAATCAAAAAAACAATTTATGCGCGTTCAACCGATGAAACCAGACCTCTTTTTACTGGTATTTTGTTTGAAAAGAAAGGTTCTAATGTAACTTTTGTTGGCACTAACACTCATAGACTAGCTATTAAAACTGTTGAAGTAGAAAATAGTGAAGAAAAAGACTTTTCAATGATCATTCCTGGACGCTTGCTGACTGAAGTAGTTAATAATCTTAATTCAGATTTACCACAATCAGTAGTTATTTCTCTGCATAACAGACAAATCATCATCAAAATCGGTAAAACTACTATTGTCTCCAGTCTGGTAGAAGGTGAATTTCCAGATTACAGAAGAGTTATTCCACCAAAATTTGAAATAAAAACCCAAGTTAATATTAAAGAACTGGAAGGCGCGGTCAAAAGAGTTTCTCTTTTTTCTGCTGATGGTGACTACAGCATAGTAAAGATCAGTGTCAAAACTTCGGAAATTGTTGTTAACTCCAGCAGCAATGATGTCGGTAAAGGGCGGGAATCTGTCAGCTGCGTTACTGAAGGGGCAAGCCTGAACGTTGCTTTTAACGCAAGATATATTCTTGATATCTTAAAAAATATTGATGCTGAAGAAGCAACTATTGAACTTAACAATTCTTTAAGTCCTGTTTGTATCAAACCAGTAAGCGAAGAAAACTATCTCTACATCGTTACTCCTGTAAGAGTAGTATTTTAAGGGGAGAAAAATATGGAAAAAATTAAAATAGGGATTAAGACAGATTTCATAACTTTTTCAAACCTGATGAAATTTGCAGGTGTCTTGCAAACCGGCGGGCAGGCAATTGAATTGATCGAAGCTGGCTTGGTAACATTGAATCAACAGCCAATTACGGAAAAAAGAAAGAAAGTTTATCCCGGCGATATAGTTGTAATCAAGGGACAGTACGAGATTATTGTTGAAACGGAAGAATAAGCATGAAGATTCAGCAAATATCTTTAATTAATTTTAGAAATTATCAAAACTTAAATTTGCGAATAGATGGCTTGGTCAACGTTTTTTACGGCAATAATGCGCAGGGTAAGACAAATATTCTAGAGAGTATCTTTTATTCAGCCTTTGGTATGTCACATCGCACAGGCAACGAAGATGATCTTGTAAAAATGTCTTGCCGCGACATGGCTGCTGAGGTTACTTTCAATAATCTCTATGGTGAGCATAAATTAAGAGTAAAGAGACAGAATATCTTTGAAAGAATGAAAAAAGAAATTGCTTTAGATGATAATGTCATCAGAAGTAAAGAACATTATGGGACTCTGAATGTTGTAATGTTTTCTCCTGAAGATTTACAGATAGTCAAGGGAGAACCAGCACTGCGAAGACGTTTTCTTGATATGGAAATAGCCCAGACCAACCGTTATTATTATGGACTTTTAGTAAAATATAACAGAGTGCTGCAGCAACGAAACAAACTTTTGAAAAATGCGCGGGAAAATGGTTTGGATCATGAGCAGCTTGAGGTCTGGAATAATGAAATAGCGAGTGTCGCAGCTGAAATCATCGGTTTGAGGCTTAATGTCCTTAAAAAAATTAACCTTATTGCCGGCGATATCTATAAAGAAATAACTAACCAAAAGGAAGAATTAGTAGTCAATTATGAGTTGAAAACTAATTCTTCTGCTATTATTTGTTCACAAGAGAATAGTGTGGAAAGTTGGCGTGAATGGTATTTGTTAAGGCTGAAGGAAAGACAGACGATTGATGTTTTGCGGGGAAGCACTGGTATTGGACCACATCGCGACGATCTTTTTATAACTGTTAATGAAAACAATTTAAGGGCGTTTGGTTCCCAAGGACAGCAAAGAAGTGGTGCGCTTGCACTTAAACTTGCGGAAATGGAATACGTAAAAAGTGAAGCCGGTGAGTATCCTGTTTTGCTGCTTGATGATGTGATGAGTGAGCTGGACAGCGAACGCAGAACACAGATATTGAACTTTATTGATGGCAGGGTTCAGACTTTTATTACTGTTAACGATAAGAATCTTATACCTGAATTGGCATGCAACAGATATTTTTGCGTCAAGGAAGGTTCTATCTGCGAGGGCTAATGTGAAACAAATAGAGATGACAATATTAAAAATTGTAAAAAGTAAGGCTGGCAAGGAAAAATTTCTTTTGTATTATCTGAGCAATAACTGGTTGGAAATTTGCGGCGCCAATATTGCCAAACATTCTAAACCAAATCGCATTGAACGTGGAATTTTATTTGTTAATACGAACAGCTCTGCCTGGTCACATAATTTATTGATGATGAAGCCGCAGCTTTTGGGCAAAATAAAACAGAATGTGAGTGAAATAGGTTCTTTGAGAAATCCTGATCTTATTATCAAAGATATTATGTTTTTCAACGGCACTATCACTAAGAAAAATATGCAGGAAGAAAAACCGGTTGAGCATAAATTAGCATATTCGCCTTTGCTTGAAGAAGAAAAGGCAGAGATAGAGAAAAAAGCTTCGCAGTTGTCTGATCCCGATATAAGAAATATTTTTTGCAGAATTATGCAGGATGACAAAAAGAGGAAAAACGCTGTTTTAGAAAACTTTAAGAAACAATGCAGAAAATGTGGTGTACCAATTATGGGAGATGATTCTTACTGCCCTGCCTGTGAGAGAGAAAGAAAGAGTGCTTTGTGGCTTAAAACGGCGGAAATTTTACATTCGGCACCATGGCTATCCTATGAGGAGTGTCTAAATTACGTTAATTGTGATAAAATGTTATTCAGCGAAATTAAATCAAATATCAGAAGTAAGGTTTGTTTAAAGATAGCCGAGGAAGGATGCACTGCTGAAGATAAAGTTTTTGCAACTTTGCTGGAACTTGGCATTGAGCCGGAGAAACTGACGGATGAATTGATTGAAGAAACGGTTGAAAGACTGCGGAGGAATATTTATGTATCTTCATCTAGGGGCAGACTGCGTAGTAAAGAGTAGCGATATAGTTGGAATTTTTAGCCTGCTGGATAAAAAGGCGAATATTTACGAAGAATTTGTTCGTCCTAACCATGGAAAATATAAGATCGTTGATCTGTCTGGTGATATTTTTCCTTCAAGCTGTATTATTACTAAAGATACATTGTATTTATCAGGTATTTCGCCAGGCACTTTGAAGCGCCGCGAAGAAGAAGATTTCGGATTGAATGCAGTTTATAAAAGATAAATTTTAGATTTCGGAGGTTTCTATGTCTACTATTGAAGAAGAAATTGCGGTACATGGTAGTTATGATGCTGGTCAAATCCAGGTATTAGAGGGTCTGGAAGCGGTTAGAAAACGTCCGAGTATGTATATTGGCAGTATTTCGAGCCGTGGTTTGCACCATCTGGTTTCCGAAGTTGTTGATAACAGTATCGATGAAGCTTTAGCCGGTTATTGTACAATGATTCAAGTTTTGATTCATAAGGACAACAGCATAACTGTCAGAGATAATGGCCGCGGTATTCCTGTTGATATGCACAAAGTGGGAAAACCAGCGGTTGAAGTTGTTATGACTATTTTGCATGCCGGTGGTAAATTCGGTGACGGTGGTTACAAGGTTTCCGGTGGTCTGCATGGCGTTGGTGTTTCCTGTGTTAACGCTTTGAGCGAAAAAATGGAAGTAGAAGTACGACGCGGCGGCAAAGTTTATGGTATAGAATTTTCCAAAGGGAAAACAGTGGTTCCTTTGTATGAGAAAGGTGTTACAGAAGAAACGGGGACAACCGTTCATTTCCTCCCTGACTCGTCAATTTTTACAGAAACAGTCTACAGCTATGAGACTTTAAGACTGCGCATCAGAGAATTAGCTTTCTTGAATAAAGGAGTAAAAATTGAACTGCGTGATGAACGCACCGACGAAGGCGAAATATTCCATTACGAAGGCGGCATTATTTCCTTCGTCAATTATATAAATCGCAGTAAGACCGCAATTAACGAAAAACCGGTCTATATCGAAGGCGAAAAAGATACCAATATCGTTGAGGTGGCATTGCAGTATACCGACACTTACAACGAAAATATTTATACTTATGTCAATAATATCAATACCGAAGAAGGCGGCACGCATTTAAGCGGTCTGAAGCAAGCTCTGACCAGGACAATTAATGATTATGCCCGTAAAATAAATGCCTTAAAAGAGGGCGATGAAAACCTTAGCGGCGATGATGTACGTGAAGGTCTGACAGCGGTTTTGAGTTTGAAAATAAGAGATCCGCAATTTGAAGGGCAAACTAAGACAAAACTTGGCAATAGTGAGATTCGTGGTATCGTAGATAACATGATCAGCGACGGGTTAGCTGAATTTTTTGACGAAAATCCTGCAGAAGCCAAGAAAATTGTCGAAAAATCCATCATTTCAGCCAGAGCACGTGCGGCAGCGCGAAAAGCAAGAGAGCTGACCCGTCGTAAGAGTGCTTTGGAAATAAGTTCTTTGCCTGGTAAACTCGCCGATTGTTCCAGTCGTGATGCTGAAAAAACAGAAATTTACCTTGTAGAGGGCGATTCCGCAGGCGGCAGCGCGAAACAGGGACGTGACCGTGGTTTTCAGGCTATACTGCCATTGCGCGGTAAAATTTTGAATGTTGAAAAATCACGCTTAGACAAAATCTTGAGTAACGAAGAAATAAGGTCAATGATTACGGCCTTCGGCAGCGGTATTGGCGAAGATTTTGATTTGAGCAAAGCTCGTTACGGCAAGATTATCATTATGACCGATGCTGATGTCGACGGCGCGCATATTCGTACACTGCTGTTGACTTTCTTCTACCGCTATATGCAACCGATGATCAGAGCAGGTCATGTTTTTATTGCCCAGCCACCTCTTTATCTTGTAAGAAAAGGGCAAAAACATTATTACGCTTATAGTGATGATGAATTGCAGCAAACTCTTGATCAAGTCGGCAGAGACAGTAATCCTTATGTTCAACGTTACAAAGGTCTTGGTGAAATGAATCCGGAACAATTGTGGGAAACAACGATGAATCCGGAAGGGCGTACCATTTTGCAGGTTAAGCTGGAAGATGCGGCAGAAGCTGATATGATTTTTTCCATACTGATGGGCGATAAAGTTGAACCGCGCCGTCAATTCATCGAGGAAAATGCCAGCAAGGTACGCAACCTCGATTTGTAAGACAAGGAGATTCTCATGAAAATAAAGAAAAATTTATCTGATGCTGATATGCTGAAGGGCTTCAAAGAAGCCAGAAGTTTCGAAACAGAAATTCTTGAAGATAGCCAGGTTGCTCATTCTGTGAGCAGACCGACTAAAGTTGCTCAAAAAGGCAACGAATTATTGCTGCCGGCAGATGCACAGGAAAAATTAAATAAGTATTTATTGGAATTAAGCATGGAATGGTTTAAAAACGGTAACGGCGAAGTCGAATGGAAGGTTCAGAAAGAAAAGGACCAGATCATCATTAAGCCGGCACCGAGTAAGAGAAAGGCAGTTAAGTAAGTTATGAGCAAGTTTGATCTTAATTTACCGCAAGGTATTTTAAGTTTATGTCAGTTTAAACAGGAAAAAATCATTGTGGTTGCCGGCGGGCGTAGGCCTGAAATGGCTTGGTTGAAGGAAGCCGCCTCCCTTAAGAGAATTTTTTGTGCTGATCACGGCATTGATTATTGCTATGAAGCCGGGATTTTGCCTGATTTCTTATATGGTGACCGCGATAGCGCTAGTCAGGAAAACTGGCTATTGGCGCAAAATGACGGCGCTAAAATTAAAACTTTTGCCCGTGAGAAAGACGACACTGATTTGCAGCTGCTCTTAAAAGAAATTCCAGAAAATAGCTGTGTTTTGGCTACCGGTATCTGGGGTGGTCGTTTTGACCATCTTTATGCCAATATTTTTAGCTTGTTGGCCTGTAAAAAGCAAAAAGATGCTGCTATTATTCTTGCTGACCACGAAGAAATCATGGTATTACTGGGTGCAGGCGAGAAAGTGACGTTTGTTCCTACTCAAAAACCTACAGAAATATCACTTTTGCCTTTCGCGAGCGAAAGCAGAGTATCAATTTCTGGTGTAAAATGGCCGCTTAACGCGGCAATTTTATCACAAAATCATCCTTATGCAATCAGCAATGAGTTAATTGCTGAAGAAGTAACAGCTGGTTGTGAATCAGGATTTAGTGGTTTTTATTTAAAATTTATGAAAAATATTTCGCGCTAATGCAATAAATCCGAAGTAGATCGAGGAGAAATATGGAACAATACGACCCAGCAACAATGGTATTTTTGGTTATTGCCGCTTTTATAGCATCTTTTATTGATTCAACAGTAGGAGGCGGCGGGCTGATTTCTACACCTGCTCTTCTTGCGACAGGGATGCCGGTAAGTTTCGCTTTAGGTACTAACAAGGTAGCAGCGATGATGGGGTCATTCACCAGTGTTGTTACTTTTTGGCGCGCCGGTAAAGTGCAAAAAAAAGTTGTTTTGTGTCTGATGCCGCTTTCTTTTATAGGTTCAGCCCTTGGTGCTTACGTTGTTTATCTGTTGCCGGCTGCGCTTATGAAAAATGTCATTGTTGTGATGTTGGTTGCCGTTGCTATTTACACCTATAGGCGTAAAGATTGGGGCGATGTTTCGAATGTAAAGGAATTTGGCGCTGGTATTTTGGCTTCGACAATTTTGACAGCATTCGGTCTTGGCTTCTATGACGGTTTTTTTGGACCGGGAACAGGTTCTTTCTTAATTTTTAGTTTTTTATTTCTTGGTTATAATTTTGTGACAGCGGCAGGCAATGCCAAAGCACTCAATTTTGCCAGCGGTGCCGGGGCGCTTCTATCCTTTGCAATGAGCGGCACTGTTTATTGGGTTTATGGTCTCGCGATGGGTGTTTCTATGATTTTCGGCGCGATTTTTGGTTCCAGAATGGCTATTAAGCACGGTGCCAGCTATGTGAGACCTCTTTATCTATGTGTTACGACGGTTCTGATTGGCAAGCAGATATATGAATTATTATTGAAATAACAGCAGTCAAAAAATATAAAGGTTGGTGGTAAAGTGGAGTTAGAGGAAGGTAAGGTTTTGCCTGTCTGGATAGAAGACGAAATGAAGAAATCCTACATCGACTACGCAATGAGTGTTATTGTTCAGCGTGCATTGCCTGATGTACGTGACGGTCTGAAGCCTGTTCATCGTCGTATTCTTTACGCAATGCAGGAAGCTGGTATGAGCTCCAACAAGCCATATAAAAAATCGGCTCGTATCGTCGGTGAAGTTCTCGGTAAGTATCACCCTCATGGTGATTCTTCGGTTTATGAGGCGATTGTGCGTCTGGCACAGGATTTTTCCACCAGATATTTACTTGTAGACGGCCATGGTAACTTCGGTTCCGTTGACGGTGACTCAGCTGCGGCAATGCGTTATACAGAAGTACGTATGGCCAAAATAGCTGAAGAGATGTTGGAAGACATTGAGAAAGAAACCGTTGATTTTGTACCGAACTATGACGAATCTTTGAAAGAACCGAGCGTTTTGCCTGCAAAAATTCCAGCGCTCTTAGTAAATGGTTCTTCCGGTATCGCCGTTGGTATGGCTACCAACATTCCTCCGCATAATCTTTGCGAAGTAATAGACGGTCTGATCATGCTGATTGACAATCCGGACGTTGAAATACCGGAATTGATGACAGCAATCAAAGGACCGGATTTTCCAACGGGCGCAATGATTTTAGGAACAGATGGCATTGTTAGTGCTTATACTACCGGTCGTGGCGTTGTTAAAATCAGGTGTCAGGCTCATATTGAGCCTATGCCGAAAAATAAGAGCAGGATTATCGTTACAGAGCTGCCTTATCAAGTAAATAAGGCGCGTTTGATTGAAAATATTGCCCAGCTGGTACAGGATAAAGTCATTGACGGCATTACTGATTTGCGTGATGAAAGTGATCGCAAGGGCATGCGAGTTGTTATCGAATTACGTCATGACGTTGTACCTGATGTTATACTCAATCAACTGTATAAACATACCAAAATGCAGGATTCTTTTGGTATTATTATGTTGGCATTAGTTAAAAATCAGCCGATGGTTCTGAACCTCAAGCAAATTCTTGAATATTATCTTGAGCATCAAAAAGAAGTTATTGTCAGAAGAACTCGGTATGAACTTGGTAAAGCCAAGGAACGTGCTCACATTCTGGAAGGTTTGAAAATAGCACTTGATCATCTGGACGAAGTTATCACGACTATTCGTGGCAGCGCGAATGCTGATATTGCCAGAGCAGCGTTAGTTGAAAAATTTGCATTAAGCGAGCGGCAGGCACAGGCTATCCTCGACATGAGGCTGCAGCGTTTGACAGGTCTCGAACGCAAGAAAATCGATGACGAATACATTGATGTACTAGAAACTATTGATTGGCTTACTAGTGTTTTGTCTGACGAATATAAAGTTCTTAATATAATCAAAGAAGATATGCTGGAAGTAAAAAAACGTTTTGGCGACGCCCGTCGTACAGAATTAACAATTGACACCAGCAATATCGAAATATCTGACTTGATTGCTGAAGAGGATATTATTATAACTATCAGTCATCAGGGGTATATTAAACGGCAAAGCCTTGATACTTTCCACAACCAGAAACGTGGTGGCAAAGGTCTTAGGGGCGGCAGCGGTAAAAAAGTAGATGACTTTATTGAGCATCTAATGCTCGGTTCAACTCATAGCAATATATTGTTCTTTACTAATAAGGGTAGGGTTTATCGCCAAAAAGGCTACGAAATTCCGGAAGGCAGCCGCACTGTGAAAGGTACTTCCATAGTCAATCTTCTGCCTTTGGAAGGCGGAGAAAAAATTACAGCCGTTATTCCGGTCAAAGAATTCATGGATAATCAATTCTTATTCATGGCTACTAATCGTGGTACTGTTAAGAAGACGACGCTGACAGATTTCGACAGCACGAGAAAAATTGGCTTGAATGCCATTACTCTTGATGAAGGCGAAGACCTGATCGACGTTAAGCTTACTGACGGACATTCCAGCATTATTTTGGCTACCCGCAACGGTCTGGCCATCCACTTCAGTGAAGATGATGTACGTCCAATGGGCAGAACAGCACATGGTGTCCGTGGTATCCTGCTTGGTGTTGATGATATTGTAGTTTCCATGGATACGGTTCCTGAAAATGGTGAAGTTTTGACCGCTACCGAGGAAGGTATGGGTAAACGCACGATGATCAGTGAATATCGTGTGCAGACTCGCGGTGGCAAGGGTGTCATCAATCTTCGCGTTACGGAAAAAACTGGTCATGTCGTAGGTGCTTTGGTCCTGTTGCCACAACAGGAAATTATCATGGTAACGGCGGCTGGTCTTATCATCAGACTCACGGCAGATGGTATTTCGAAATTCGGGCGCAACGCTCAGGGCGTTAAACTGATCGATCTTAATGACAAGGATAAAGTTGTTGCCATTGCAGTTGTTGAGGAAGAAGACCTGGAAGAATAACTTTTAACGGGGGTAAATATTACCCCCGTTTTATCTGTAAATATGGGACAAAAATAATCCCAGCTGGACTCGCAAAAGAAATTTATTCTATTTTTGTAAAATTTGTGATAGAATACAGTTGCATTTTTATATTGTTTGATTGTTTTGAATCGAATCTTTATTTTAAATCTTTTGAGGATGTGAAGTAATGAGTTGTCTAAAAGAAACGGATGTTGTCGTTATTGGCGGCGGTATCGTCGGTACAGCTATCTTACGTGAGTTATCAAAATATGACATCAGGAGCGTACTTGTCGAAAAAGAACCAGACTTGGCAGCTGGCACTACTAAGGCCAACAGCGCAATTCTGCACGCAGGTTTTGATGCGCCGATAGGCAGTGTTAAAGCTTTCATGAATGTTCGTGGTAATCACCTTTACCATGAACTGGAAGACCAGCTTGATCTGGATATAAAATGGACAGGTTCTTTGGTCGTAGCTACTAACGAGGAAGAATTGGCAACCCTTTCTGAATTGTTAGAGCGCGGCATCAAAAATGGTGTTAAAGGTCTTGAAATTTTATCGCCGGAGCAGGTTTTTACAAAGGAACCAAATTTGACGAAATCAGTTACGGGTGCTCTTTGGGCTCCTTCTGCCGGTGTTTGCTGGCCTTTTGCGATGGCGCTTGCTTTTGCTGAGTGTGCTGTGCAAAATGGAGCGGAAGTCATAACTGATTGCCGTGTAGAGGCTATCGACGTAGAAAATGGTAAAGTTACCGCAGTCAGAACGAACAAAGGCGTTATCAAAACCAGTTATGTCATTAATGCGGCTGGTCTTTATGCTGATGCCATAGCCAAAATGGCTGGAGACAACAGCTTCACAATTAATCCCCGCAAAGGCGAATATATCCTGTTTGACAAAACAGCAGGTGCTTCGATGGTCAATGGCGTGGTCTTCCCGACACCGACCAAGACTTCGAAGGGTATCCTTGTCTGTACAACCACTCATGGCAATACTTTTATCGGACCTAATGCTGAAGACTTAGAAGATAAAGACGATAGAGCAGTTACTTTAGGCGGCATGGACAGAATCATGACTTCTGCCCGTAAATTACTGCCTAATTTGCCAATGGGCACAGCTATTACCGAGTTCTGCGGTTTGCGTGCTGTTTCCGACAATGGTGATTTCATTATCAGAAATTCTGATGTGAAAGGTCTGATTCATGCGGCTGGTATGCAGTCGCCTGGTCTGACAGCAGCACCGGCTGTGGCGGAAGAGGTTCTCGACCTGATGCGCGAAGATAACCATAGTTTGGTATTGAAAGCTGGTTTTAAAGGCGTATTGCCGCGAAAAGTCATTTTTCATCGTCTGCCAAGAGAAAAGCAGGCAGAAGCTATTAAAGAAAATAAACTGTTTGGCCGTGTTATCTGCCGCTGCGAAACAATTACCGAAGCAGAAATCGTTGCAGCCATCCATGCACCCTGCGGTGCTAAAACTGTTGATGGTGTCAAAAGAAGAACCCGCGCCGGCATGGGACGCTGTCAAGGTGGTTTCTGCGGACCGCGTGTGACTCAGATTCTGGCGAGAGAATTGGGTATTCCTGTAACAGAAGTATTGAAAGAACATGCTGATTCCCATATGTTTTACGAAAAAGACCAAGTAAAAGGGGAGGAAGCATAAAATGAACCAGATTTATGATGTAATTATTATCGGCGGAGGGCCTGCCGGCCTTTCTGCCGCGTACAGCGCCTGGGAAAATGGTGCCAAAAAAATTCTGATCATCGAGCGTGACCGTGAATTGGGCGGTATTCTCCAGCAATGTATCCATAATGGTTTCGGTCTCCACCACTTCAAAGAAGAGCTGACCGGACCGGGCTATGCTTATCGCTGCATCGAGCTGATTAAAGATAAGCCGGAAATAGAAGCTTTAATCGATACTATGGTTCTGGAAATTCTCGAGGATAAAACGGTTATTGCTGTCAGCCCGGAAAAAGGTCTTTTGCAAGTGCAGGGCAAGACAATTATTCTGACTATGGGCTGCAGGGAACGTACCCGCGGTGCTATCCGTATTCCTGGCGAACGTCCTGCAGGTGTCTTTACTGCCGGCGCAGCTCAGAGGATGGTTAACATGGAAGGCTTCCTGCCTGGCAAAAAGATAGTTATTCTAGGCAGCGGTGATATTGGTTTGATTATGGCGCGCCGCATGAGTCTCGAAGGCTGCAAAGTGGAAGCTGTTCTGGAAATTTGTCCTTTCTCTAATGGTTTGACCAGAAATATCGTACAATGTCTGGAAGATTATAATATTCCGTTGTACTTATCACATACTATCGTGAAAATCCACGGTCATGAACGCGTGACTGGTGTCACTGTCGCCAAAGTCGATGAAAAGATGCAGCCGATTGCCGGTACTGAATTTGATATTGATTGCGATACCTTGTTGCTTTCCGTTGGCTTGATACCTGAAAATGAATTGTCCAGGGGCCTGCATCTGGAAATGCATCCTCTGACCAGCGGACCTATTGTTGACCAACGCCGTCAAACCAGCATGCCAGGCATTTTTGCCGCAGGCAATGTTGTTCATGTACATGATTTGGTTGATTTTGTGTCGGAAGAAGCGGAAATTGCCGGTAAGTTTGCTGCTTTGACCGCCTTGGGCAAGCTTGACGAAAAATTAACAGTTGTTAATGTGGAAGCTGGCAATGGCATTCGTACTTGTGTACCGCAAAAACTTTCCTTGCCGCAGGAAGGCGAAGCCGCACGTCTCTTTATGCGTGTTGCCAACCCAGAACATAAGGTAAAATTGGAAGTAAAAAGCGGCGATACTTTGATTATGAGTAAAATGCTGCTTGTTGCTAAACCGAGTGAGATGATTGCTCTTGATTTGCCAGCTGAAAAAACTAAATTAATCAAAGGCTCATTGACAGTCGCTTTGAATCGGGAGGCGTGAGTATGTCTGTAGATAAACGTGTTTTGACTTGTATTGTCTGTCCGCGTGGCTGCGAAATGACAGCTACAATCACTGACGGTGTTGTGACTGACGTGGTCGGTAACAGCTGTCCTAGAGGGAAAAAATATGCAGCAGAGGAAATAACGGCTCCGAAAAGGATGCTGACCTCTACCGTGCGTGTGAAAAACGGAGCACTGGCTTTAGTTCCGGTAGTTTCCAAAACAAGTCTGCCTAAAGAAAAAGTGCTTGCCTGCGCTGAAGCGCTGCGTAAGGTTATTGTTGAAGCTCCGATTGCCGAAGGGCAGGTTATTTGCCCAAACATTCTTGGACTCGGTGTTGATATTGTTGCCAGCCGCTCCATGCCTGTAGTAAGCGACAAATAATAGTACTATTTTTAGTAATTTTCAAAAGACAAGGTCTTACGAGACCTTGTCTTTTTTTATGTAAGATTGTTTTGAGCGATGGGCAACTCGTTGCATTTATCAGAACTATCGTTTATGATAAAGTGAAAACTTGAGAATAGAGGAATGGTATGAAAGAAAAAGGTAGTTTCAGTCAGGGTGTAATTTTTAGTCTTAGTTCGTATGTAATATGGGGTGTACTGCCTATTTACTGGAAAAGTATCCAGGGCGTAGCCTCTTTTGAAATATTGGCCAATAGAATTCTCTGGTCGGTAGTCTTTGTTGGCATTTTGCTGAAGCTAACCGGCCGCTGGCCGTCGTTTGTCGAAGAAACAAAGAAAATTATCACAGACAGAAAAAAAACCGCAGCACTTACGGCTGCGGGACTGACTATACTGGTTAACTGGGGCATCTTCATTTGGGCAGTCGCTTCAGGTCACATTATTGAAACCAGTATGGGGTATTACATCAATCCATTAGTCAGCGTATTAATGGGCGTATTTTATCTGCATGAAAAACTGGATAACGCCATAAAGGCAGCCGTTCTCCTGGCTGCAATCGGCGTAGGCAGTATGATCTGGAGTGTTGGCGTCTTCCCCTGGATTTCCATTAGTCTTGCCCTGAGTTTTGCTCTTTATGGCTTGATTAAGAAGACCTTGGCTGTGGAAACCATGACCAGTATTATTCTGGAAACTTTTGTCGTTTCTCCTATTGCTCTTGCCTATCTCTATTATCTTGCGGATATGGGCAATGCTGCCTGGCAGCACAGCGATACCTTTACACTGCTGCTTTTGGCCGGTGCGGGTGCCGTGACGGCTACGCCACTGATTCTGTTTACGGCTGGCGCTAAACTGCTGCCTTTAAGCATTGTTGGCTTTTTGCAGTATGTGTCTCCGACTATTACTTTATTGCTGGGAATCTTTGTTTATGGCGAGGAATTTACAGCTAGTCATTTGCTTTCTTTTGGCTGGATCTGGCTCGGATTATTAGTCTTTTCTTTCACTCAATTTCGCAAACGCTGACCCAATATATTGTGTTCGGTGGAAAAAGTGGATAATATCAACAAAGTTATCCACAGGGTGTTGATAAAGTTGGGAAAAACAGTGCATAAAAATAGAAATACTAAAGATTTTGACCGAAAACCTGGGAAATAATATGGAAATATTAAAAGATATCCACAAAAAACGGTTGATAAGTTGTTGGTAAAGGTTGATAACTATTTTATAAATTCGGAGCCGACTACAATATATAGTAAAAGTCAACGAATTTGACCGGCAATAAATTGATTTTATAGGACTTGCATCAAAGGGCTCATATGTAGATAATATTTAAGAGAGCATTTTATACGAAAAGTTACATAAATGGAGGATAAGGTTATGGCAATTAAACAGGTTGGGGCAATAAAAGCAATGGAAGAAGCAAGTGCAGGAAAGATAATTGCACCTTCTCTCAGCGAAATCAGCGGTGGCTGGCTGGCTTTGGTCGAAACAACGAATGGCAGGAAATTAGTTTGTGCAGCTACGAAGGAATGCCAGGGAGTTTCCATGTTCAAAGCAGAAGATGAAAGCATGGAGAATGGTATAAGTATAAAAATTATGGGATTAAATTCCAATAATGCTGCGGCTTTACGCCGTCTGGTCAAATGGGCAGGGCCAACGGCCTGCGGTACTAAAGGCTTGAGCGTAGGTTTCAGTGATTGGCTCGATAATGCCGAGGAGTACCTGACACCATTTTTCAGCAAAAAACAAATAAAACCGGTTTTGGTAGAGTACACACCTTCAGATTGTGCTTTGCTTGAGCGTAATTTTCTGGAAGCAATTGACGCTGCAACCTGGGCAGTTTTTGCAACTGGCTATAAAGAGGGTTACGCTGCCAGTGCGACACGGCTGACCTCTGAAGAGGATCTTGTCAAAGCATTGCTTTATGGTTACAGCATGCTGGGACTCGACTTCTCGGATAAAATTAATCTGGAAATTGAGGGATTGACGGATCTTGCCGTAGAAGAGCGTTATCTGGAGCTACCTCAGGAATTCAGAGAAGCTGTTGAAGGTTCCTATCTGGCTGGACCGGTAAAAGTGGGCAATGAGACTCTGCATTATACGCCTGAAGTTTTGAGACGCATCGTGCTGGAATATGGTGAAGTCATCATGCATGCCCAATCCATGTATAATTCCTATTTGAAAAACACCCCCTGGGATATCGATTTCGAGCTGTATTTATCTAAAGAGGGCAAAGCCATCACACCGGAAGAGCATTATCTGGTTGGTTACGAACTGACACGCAATAAAGTGAAACTGACTGCTATCGGGCTAGATGCTGTCGCTGAAAACAAAGCGTTGCGTGATGATATTGCTGTGCATGCGGCTATTGCCGAAGCTTGCAATTATCGTTTGAGTATAGCTAATGCCGATTTATTGGGAGAGGTTTTTGGCGATGTTGCAAAAGTCTTGAAAGGCAGGGTTTATTTTAAATTCGAAAATATTTTGTGGCTCAGCGCCTTGCAATGCATTGCGGAGAAGGAACCGGCGCTGCTGGAGGAGATGGCAGCTTTTGCCGGCATTGCTCCAGCTGAAGCCGCTGAACTGCTGCCGACTTCGGAAACCGGAAAACTATACGCCGGCCTTTATGGCAAGTTCTTGTCACCAGCTGAGGGAGACTTTGCTGCAAAAATCCGGGGCATTCTGGCAGCTAATGCAGACACCTATTGTGAAAAGATTACAACACTGGTCGAAAAATATTTAAAAAGCTGCTGATTTTCGGCAAAAGTGTTACTTGCGTAACAAATATTTTTCTTCCATACAGATTGACAAACAAGCCGCTAAATAGGATAATATTCCTAACTTCATAGATTTATTTAAAGGTTATGATTGGGAAGAAAGTCAGGATGCAAAGTCACAGAGAGCCGATGGTTGGTGGAAATCGGTACAGAGCCCTGTCGAGTAAATCACCCATGAACTCGTCAGCGAAAGGGAAACCGAGTAGCATGATGCGTCACAAGCACGTTAGGCTTGAGCCGGTTGATGGACTGGTGCAAAGAGTAATAAATTAGGGTGGTACCGCGTATTTTACGCCCCTGCTTAGGCAGGGGCGTTTTTATTTTTCCAACTGTCCATCACAAAACAAAATTCGAGGAGGTATTACAATGTCAGATACTTTAGTAGTAAAAGCAAAAAACGAAGAGACTTTGTTGCCGAGGGTTCTGCGCGTGTTGGCACAGCAAGGATTGGGTGTAAAAGATCTGCGCATGAGCACTTCGAAGGATGCGAAGGAATTGGAATTGCGCATCACTTTATTTACGGCATGTGCTGAGCAGGCTGTCAAGATTTTAGCAAAACAGGTTGCCATCATGGCTGTCTCCATGGGCTATTCGGTACAAAAAAAGGCGATTTGAATAAAGTAGAGAAGGGGAAGCAAAAATATGAAGCTATCAGGAGCGCAAGCAATCGTTAAAGTTTTGTTGGAACAAGGTGTTGATACGGTCTTCGGTTATCCGGGCGGCCAGGTCATCCCCTTATATAACGCTTTGTATGACGCCCCCTTGCATAATGTTTTGACAGTGCACGAACAGGGCGCCATTCATGCAGCTGACGGGTATGCACGAGCCAGCGGCCGTACGGGAGTCTGCATAGCTACTTCCGGTCCGGGGGCAACTAATATAGTGACAGGACTAGCGACTGCCTATCTTGACTCCGTACCTTTGGTTGCAATAACAGGTCAGGTACAGGTCCAGCATCTGGGACGTGATTCCTTCCAGGAAATTGATATCGTCGGCGTTACTATTCCCATAACCAAATACAACGTGTTGGTACGCAGGCCGGAAGATTTGCTGCCAACTTTAAGACAGGCCTTTCGCTTGGCACAGGAAGGCCGCCCGGGTCCTGTACTGGTCGATATACCAAGCAGCATTCAGAGCGGTGAAGTAGAATGGCTGGAGCCTGCAGCAGAACCAACGGAGAAACTCATGCCGGAAAATATTGAAGACGTGCTGAAAGCTGCAGCGGTAACCATCAACAATGCCGAACGTCCTGTGATGCTTGTCGGCGGCGGTGCTGTTCACAGTGCTGCAGAAAAAGAAGTCATGGCCTTTGCCAGAAAAACAGGCATGCCGGTAGTCAGCACACTGATGGGGCTTGGTGTTTTCCCGGGTAGTGATGAACAGGCGCTTGGTCTGACCGGAATGCATGGTCATATTGCATCTAATATGGCTGTTGCCAATGCCGATGTGCTCGTGGTTGCAGGCAGCCGTTTCAGCGAACGCGTTACCGGTGACCGCAATCGTTATGTGTCGAAAAAAACAATCATTCAGCTTGATATAGATCCTTCCGAAGTTGATAAGAATGTGATTACGGCGTTGCCCTTAGTCGGCAATCTGAAAGATACGCTTACTTTATTAACGAAAAGAGTGAACAAGCTCGCGATCAAACCCTGGTGGGAATCCATTCGCGCCTGGGCGGAAACAGAAGACCAGTCACCAAAGAAGGGCGATAAACTGACTGCCCCTTGGTTGATGACGGAGCTTAACCGCAACTATCAAGGCACTGATACCATCTTTGTAACTGATGTCGGCCAGAATCAGATGTGGGCTGCCCAGCATTTACTAATCGACGAACCAAGGCATCACTTGACTTCCGGCGGCTGCGGCACGATGGGCTATGGTCTGCCGGCTGCGCTCGGAGCAAAACTGGCGAGAAAAGAATCGCAGGTAGTGCATATTGCCGGAGATGGTGGTTTCAAGATGACGGGAATGGAGCTTTATACTGCAGTTAATGAAGGCTTGCCGCTGGTCAGCATCGTGATTAACAACTGCTGTCTGGGCATGGTCAGACAATGGCAGGAAATCTTCTATGACAAACGCTACTCATCGACAATTCTGACGCCGTTTGATTTTGTTGCTTTTGCGCGTTCCTGTGGTGCCGATGGCGTGACTGCGAAAACCTGCGAAGAATTCAAAGCTGCGCTAGCGCAGGCGAAAGAAGCCAAGAAGCCTTTTGTGATTGAAGCTGTTATTGACCAGTGCGACTTGGTTATTCCGATGGTGGCGCCTGGCGCTGTGATACATGATTTTGTCGATCCTGGACAAAAATAAATTGCTAAAAAACGGTTATGTCGGTACTCAGAAATTTATTTTCTGCGGTCAAGTATTGGCATAACCGCTTTTTTATGCTAATCGATTTTAATCAATTTTCAATTAGGACTTACAAACAAAGAAGGTAAATGTAAAAATGTCTATCAGCAAGGATTGAAGAGTTCCTCTGGACCATTCCACACGCGTTAAACGGCCGCAGTAAATTCGGCCTGATGTAGAGGAAGGCACCACAAGCGCCCTATTCGGTTGCTTATGCTGCATAAGTTTGAAATATCAATCTTAGTGCTGCGCGCAGGCGCTGACAATCGATTGGTTCAAACTTAACTCCCGTCACTTCTTTAGCCTCTGTCCTCTTAGTATGCTATAAAAGTTCTAGTTCCAAATCGTTTTTTGCATATTTCCGCAATATACGCAAAAAAATAAGGCTTCCGAAAGGAAGCCTTGTAATTTCATGGTGACCGGTGGGGGAATCGAACCCCCGATACCGCCGTGAAAGGGCGATGTCTTAACCGCTTGACCAACCGGCCATAAAATTGGTGATCCATGTTGGGATCGAACCAACGACACCCTGATTAAGAGTCAGGTGCTCTACCAGCTGAGCTAATGGACCATTGCGTTACTGATATATAATACACAATTTTATTGTTTTTGGCAAGCACTTTTTTAAGAATGACTTTGAAGCTATATTTAAAGGTTAGCCATTGTCTGAAGCTTGAATAATTTTGATAGCTTTTAGCAGCGAACAACATTACTCTCTCAATTTTAGATGAAAGCACAAAGGATTTGGCTAGCTTGAAATAGAATAATCCCTGCAAACACAAATAATTTTATTGAGGTGAAATGAACATGAGTGATTTAAGCAACAAAGTAATTCTTACTATTGCGCCAACCGGCAACGTACCTACCAAAGAGCTAACTCCCTATGCCCCCATGACACCAAGTGAAATTGCCGCAGAAGCTTATGCCTGCTGGAAAGAGGGAGCTGCTATAGTTCATATTCATACTCGCGACAAAAATGGCCTTCCAACTTCAGATATTGAAATTAATCGTGAAGTCATGAACGAACTCGACAAATATCCCGACTGCGACATCATTCGCCAGGTTTCTACCGGCGGACGCGCGGGCAAAAACTACACTGAACGCGGGCAAATGCTCTGCTTGTGCCCCGAGATGGCGAGTCTGGCCACCGGATCGTCCAACTTCCCTTCAAAAGGTAACTACAACGACCCTGAAACAGTATCCTATCTGGCAGCCGAAATGATGAAATATGGTGTGAAACCGGAAATCGAAGTTTTCGATACCGCCATGATTTGGAATGCCCTTCGCTTGGCCGAAAAAGGCGAAATTAAAACGCCCCTGCATTTCAACATCTTGCTCGGAGTTGGCGGTTCACAACCTGCGACCGTCGATGCCTTAATGTATTGCTATCAGCACCTGCCCAAAGGCTGCACCTGGAGCGTTTCCGCCATCGGCAAGAATCATGTGCAGCTTTCTACTATCGCGATGGCCTTAGGTGCCAATGTTCGCGTCGGCATTGAAGACAACATCTATTATGCTAAAGATGTTTTAGCTACAAACCTAATGCTATTAAAACGAATTAAAAATATCGCGTTAGCCATGGGCAAAGAAATTGCCACCCCCGCCGAAGCAAGAGAAATATTGAGCCTGAAAAGGTAATACGTAAATATACAAGAAAAACCGCCAGGTATTCCTGGCGGTTTTTATATTTGTTTTTTACTTGCTATTAGCTTATTTTACAGCAGTGCTCTTCAAATACGTATTGGCCCCGAATTATATTTGTTAACGCAGAAGTGCGCCGGAAATTACTATGCGCTGCGCTTCATTCGTGCCTTCATATATCTGCGTAATCTTGGCATTTCTGAACAAGCGGGCTACCGGATATTCTTCGCTGTATCCATAGCCGCCATATATCTGAATAGCTTCCGTGGTAACTTCCATTGCAACGTCGCTGGCAAACATTTTAGCCATAGCTGCTTCTTTGGAATAAGGTTTGCCTTCCTGCTTATAGACAGCAGCTTTGTACACGAGCATACGGGCTGCTTCAATTTTTGTCGCCATATCTGCAAGCTTGAAACCGATACCTTGATTTTTGCAAATTGGTTGTCCAAACTGCACTCTTTCTTTGGAATATTTGATTGCGTGATCAAGTGCTGCCTGTGCAATGCCAAGGGCCTGCGCCGCAACGCCAATGCGACCGCCGTCAAGAGTCTTCAAGGCTATTTTGAAACCTTCGCCCTCTGCGCCCAGTCTATTTTCTACAGGAACCTTCACATCCTGGAAAATCAGTTCGGTCGTTATAGAGGTATGAATACCCAGCTTATGCTCTTTCTTGCCAAAGCTGAAACCTTCCATGCCCTTCTCTAATATAAAGGCAGTAATCCCCTTCGTTCCCTTTGTTTTGTCTGTCATAGCAAAAACAACATAGATTTCTGCCTCGCTGCCGTTAGTAATAAAGATTTTGGAACCGTTCATTACATAGTGACCATTTTCCAAAACAGCAACTGTCTGTTGCCCTGCCGCATTTGTACCGGCTCCTGGTTCTGTCAGGCCGAAGGCGCCCAAACTTTCTCCTGAAGCAAGCTTCGTCAGATACTTTTCTTTCTGTTCTTCGCTGCCAAATTCAAAGATAGGATTAGCGCACAAAGAAACATTTGCCGACAGCGTGATGCCTATACCGTCGTCAACCTTTGAAAGCTCTTCAACTGCAAGGATATAGCTCAAATAATCTGCACCGGCACCGCTGTATTCCTCTGGGAAATATAGTCCGGCCAGACCCATCTCTCCCAGTTCATCGACTATCTCCCGGTCAAAAATATGTTTGTCGTCACGCTCCAATACGGACGGTGCTATTCTTTCTTCAGCGAATTCCCGCACCATTTTTTGAATCATTTCCTGGTCCTCTGTTAAATTAAACACACTAGGTCCTCCCTTATTTCACATCGATTTCTCCGGCCAATACTTTTTGATAGTCAGCATAATTTTTCTTTAATAATTCCGGTGTGTTTAATTCGTAGGGGCATTTTGCCTTACAAGCTCCGCAATTAAAACAGCCTTCGATTTTTCTCATCTTCTCCTGGTTTAGCGACGACAGCCAGTTTGCAGTCGGTGCACGCCTTAGCATCAGTGACATTCTGGCGCAGGTATTTATCTCTATGCCTGCCGGGCACGGCATGCAATAGCCACATCCCCTGCAAAAATCACCTGTTAGCTGCGCTTTTTCTTTTTGGATAAATTCCCGTAGCTCGTCCGTCAACTGTGGTGCATCTTCCATAAATGACAGCCATTCATCCAGTTCGCTTTCGCGCTGAATGCCCCAGATGGGAAGCACATTGTCAAATTGAGACATAAATGCATAGGCAGCTCGGGCATTATTGATTAGTCCCCCTGCCAAGCCCTTCATCGCAATAAATCCCATATTGTTTTCTTTGCATTTCTTCACCAAGGCCAACTCTTTATCGGAAGAAAGGTAGCTGAACGGAAATTGCATTGTCTCATACAATCCGGATTCTGCGCATTCCATGGCCACGCCGATTTTATGGCAGGTGGCGCCGATGTGGCGAATCTTGCCTTGCTTTTTGGCTTCCAGCATGCATTCATACATACCTGTTCCGTCATTTGGCGCATAGCAGATATCGGTATTATGGAATTGATAAATATCTATATAATCCGTTTGTAAATTTCGTAAAGAGGTTTCCAGGTGAGCCCAAAAATCTGCCGGCGTGTTTGCCGCTGTCTTCGTCGCAATGAAAATTTTATCCCGCATTTTGCCAAAGGCTTTGCCCAATTTTTCTTCACTATCGGAATAATTTCTGGCGGTATCAAAGAAACGAATACCCCCAGCATAAGCTTTGTGCAATATTTTTATCGCTGTATCTTCGTCTGCTCTTTGTATCGGTAATGCTCCAAAGGCATTTTGGCGCGTGGCAATGCCAGTCGAGCCTAATACTATAATCTGAGGTTTTTCCATATTTCAGCCTCTTTTCTGCCAGTTTCATGGCGCTTTTCTTATTTTAACAAAAATAAAACTTCTAAAATTAGTATTACAAACATTTCTATGTTTTCGACTAAAATCCTTTATTTAATTTTGCCCCCATCATCTATGTTACATTTTCTATAATTGGTCTTCTTCATGTGTTATAATTGGTTGTAATATGACTTATTATTCAGATTTCAGGAGGGACTATTCATGGGCTTAAACGATACGCCATCTTCACATCGTGTGCATATAGGTTTTTTTGGTAAAAGGAACGCTGGTAAATCCAGTGTCGTCAACGCAGTTACCGGTCAAGACCTCGCCGTTGTTTCCGCTGTCAAAGGAACAACTACCGACCCTGTTTATAAGGCTATGGAGCTTTTGCCGATGGGACCTGTGATGATTATTGATACTCCGGGCTTTGATGACGAAGGTGCCTTGGGTGAACTGAGAGTAAGAAAAACCAGACAAGTCCTCAATAAGACTGATGTAGCGGTCTTAATCATTGATGCCACCGAAGGCAAATCCGAACAGGATGAAGATCTGATCAGATTATTTAAGGATAAAAAACTCAACTACATTGTAGTCTACAACAAAACTGATTTAATCAAAGAACCGCAGACAATCCGAGCAAGTGAAATCTATGTCAGTGCCGAAACCGGCTACCATATCGAATTGCTCAAAGAAAAGATTGCAGCTCTGTCCGTGACGGAAGAAAGCAAGCTGAAAATCGTCGGTGATATACTGCATCCAGGTGATTTTGCCGTGCTGGTAATCCCGATTGATAAGGCTGCACCTAAAGGCAGGCTGATTCTGCCGCAGCAGCAGACTATCCGCGATATCCTGGAAGCTGATGCCACTGCGATCGTCGTGAAGGAGTTTGAATTACGCGATACTTTGGCAACTTTAGGCAAAAAACCTAAAATCGTCATTACTGACAGTCAGGTATTTGCCAAAGTTTCGGCTGATACACCGAAGGACATTTATTTGACCTCTTTTTCCATCCTGTTCGCGCGCTACAAAGGCAACCTGGAGACTGCCGTGAGAGGCGCCAAAACCCTTGACCACCTTGCAGACGGTGATACCATCCTGATTGCCGAAGGCTGTACGCATCACCGGCAATGCGATGATATCGGCACCGTCAAGCTGCCGCGCTGGATCAAGGACTACACGAAGAAAGATCTCAAATTCGAATTTACTTCCGGTACCGAATTTCCTGATGATCTCTCACCGTACAAACTAGTAATTCATTGCGGCGCCTGTATGCTGAACGAAAGAGAAATGAAATACAGGCAAAAATGTGCGGAAGACCAGAATATCCCGATCAGCAACTACGGTATCATGATTTCCCACATGCAGGGAATTCTAAAAAGAAGTATCAGCATGTTCCCCAATATATTAATAGAACTCGAGGAATAAAAAATGCGCACTGAAAAAGATAAACTCGGGACCATGGAATTGGATGATAATACTTTGTATGGCATCCAGACTGCGCGTGCCGCCAAAAATTTTGACCTGAAGCACAAAAAAACGCAAATGCGCTTGATCAACGCCATTGTGCTTGTGAAAAAAGCTGCTGCGCTTACTTATATTAAGATGGGTATAGGCCAAGATAACGTTTATCCGGCAATTGTCAAAGCGTGTGACCATATCCTTGCCGGCGGCGCAGATGAAGCTTTTGTCACAGAAGCCTTGCAGGGTGGTGCCGGCACTTCAACTAATATGAATGTCAATGAAGTGATTGCTAATCTGGCTTTGAAAGAGCTCAATTATGCCTGCGGCCGTTATGATATTATCCATACGCTGGATGACGTCAATCGCGGACAGTCGACTAACGACGTTTATCCGACAGCGCTCAGGATAGCGGCTGTACAGCTTTTGCGCACGCTGAGCGATAATTGTGCCAAACTACAGCAGGAACTGCAGCAAAAGGAAAATGCCTTCGACGAAATCAAAAAACTCGGGCGTACCGAAATGATGGACGCAGTACCTATTACTTTGGGCCAGGAATTCGGTGCTTATGCTCAGGCGATTGCCCGTGACCGCTGGCGGCTTTATAAAGTAGAAGAAAGGTTGCGTCAGGTCAATCTCGGCGGCACTGCTGTCGGCAGCGGCGACAATGCCAACAGGAAGTATCGTTACAAGGTCATCGAAGAACTGCGCGATTTGACCGACATAGGGCTGGCAGCTGCCGAATACCCGATGGATATAACCCAGAACAATGATGTCTTCGTCGAAGTATCCGGCCTGCTCAAGGCTCTTGCCGTAAATCTGCTGAAAATTGCCAATGACCTGCGCCTGATGAATTCCGGACCCAAAGGCGGATTAGGCGAGATTAGGTTGGAACCATTACAGCTCGGCAGCACTATCATGCCCGGAAAAATAAATCCAGTCATGCCCGAAATGGTCATGCAAGTCGCCATGAAAGTCATAGCCAATGACACGGCGATAACCATGGCTGCTGCTCACGGCGAGTTTGAACTTAATGCCTTTATGCCGTTGATTGCTGATTCTCTCTTGGAAAATCTGGAACTTTTGGTTGCGACAACAGAACTGTTCCGCACAAAATGTATCAACAGTCTACAGCCTAATGTAGAACGCTGCCGTGAACTCTTAGAACTTTCGTATGCTTTCGCCACAGCTTATACACCTGAGCTTGGCTATGACAAAGTAACACAAATTCTCGACGAGTCGGCCGGCGACACAGAGCTGGCAAAAAAACTTTTAGACAAATAAAGAACGGCAAACAAACCAAAGCCGGGCTGTAACGAAATAACCCAAAAAGAAATAGCGTGTCCGAACTCGGACACGCTATTTTTATAAGGAAAAAGGACCCCGAAGGGTCCCTTTAGCTGGTATAATTTTGGTATGACAAATAACAAAACTAACCTTAAAAATTATAA